>Ga0209475_10000046_pt1 | contig 478685 bp, 475 predicted proteins | sample tdDd471_FD_187128 | JGI IMG/M metagenome (GOLD analysis project Ga0209475, IMG submission 187128) | Marine sediment microbial communities from the Atlantic coast under amendment with organic carbon and nitrate - tdDd47.1 (SPAdes)... | ecosystem: Environmental > Aquatic > Marine > Coastal >... | reverse complement strand
TTCAACAATGACAGACTATCATATCGTTTAAAATATAAAACCCCAATTCAAGTAAAAACTGAACTGGGATTTATCTAAGTGTATCATTTCGTGTCTACAAAGTCTTGACAAGTTCACTCGTTGTATCGCATTTAATTGCAACTTATTACTATATATATATCAATTAGATGTAAACTGTTTAAACTCTTGTAAAACATCAGGTAATAAATGATCCAAATCAAATGTATAGACATTCCCAAGTGTATAGAAGAAAGAATATATATATATTCTTTCTTCTAAATACTCAAAATCAAATAATTCTGGATATACTTTTCTAATCCAAATTAATATTTCTTGATAATCTTTTATATCAACATATGGTTCCATTCTCTCATTCGCAAATTTTTTTGGATTCTTAACCATAGTTCCTAGTATTAAGAGTTCATAATCAACTGAAGTGAACAATACTCGATCAAAATCTATCAGTTTTACTTTATTACCATCATATATGAAATTATCAAAATGAGCATCATTATATACAAGTCCACACTTACTTTCTTCAAAGATGATTGGAACACGTTCAATTGAATACTCCTTCAAGAAGCTAGTATCATATCCTTTGCTTTTTAGGATTGCTATATTTGTATGGAATGCTTTTTGATATAGCTTAACTAAATCATTTCGAACATATTTTTCATTCAAAAAATCATACTTCCTTGTATTATTGATACTTCTTAAAATATCAGCAATCTGAATAACAATTTCTCTTCGTTCCTCATTTTTCAGTTTATGCCATACTTCGTATAATGAGACACCTTGTAGTTTCTCAATTATTATATATTTGGTATCTTTATATTTTCCAGAAGAAATGTAGTTAGGTATAAAATCAAAACTAACAGAAGTATAAAACCCTATTTCATTTGTAAATTTAAGCTCATTACCGTTAGGTTCTAATACTTTAATAACATACCTATCATCAATAAAATAGACTAAATTAGAGAATCCTGTTTCAGACTTCATTAATTCACAGTATTCTATATTTTCTGCTTGGAGTATTTCTTTTACTATTTCTATCATCAGCATCACCTAACAAATTATACCATATTATATATTATGAAAACAAAAGACCGATATATTCGGTCTCTTAGTATAATCGATCTCTTGTCATATCACTTTTACTAACAACTTAATATGAAACAGATTACAAGTACAAATGAAATATCAGAACAGTGTGTCTTTGTCTAAATTAGATTATAAATTTAAACTATCTCCTTTGAATAAAGTGTACTAAATCAATTCTACAATCTATATTTTCTGTTAAATAATTTATCGGCTTGTGAATCATCGTGGTATAATATTGGTTTATTTTTTGATTTGAAAAAATAAGTTAAAGGAGTATTCATTCTAACGTCCTTAGTAGCAATTATTCTACACCCTGTTATCAAGCACATTGCAATAATATGTGGATCATCGTGATCCTTGTGTTTGAATTCCAATTTACATTTTTCCTCTACTTCATCAACTTCACTTGAATTTAGTTTAATAACTTTATTTATTTTTTGAAACTCACTTAATATCAATAATCTCTTTTCGTTGATTTCTTCAATATATTTAGACCCTCCATATACAATACTTGGACCGTTAGGATTCTTTATGGACCTCAATGCAATAGAGAATTCTTCTTTTCTGAAAAAATCACTATACACACAAGTATCTATTATAATTCCCATTATAGATCTAAATTCTTTATACTTTCTTTGAGATAAAACTCTCTAAAAACACTCAAATTATTACCGGAATAATGTCCGTTCTTATCAATAGCAATTTCGTTCACAATCTTATGACCTTCTGAGTTGCTAAAAAAGAATAGTGAGCAAAGAGTATCTCCCGTAATAGCCACCCTTCTACGAAATGAATCAATCATATATTCACTATGTGTTTCCATTATCATGCTCAAATCATTATTAATGTTTAGCTCATCAAACAAGAACACTCCAAGTTCTGATTGTGCTTTAGGATGTAAATGCAACTCTGGTTGTTGAACCAAAAATAGGCAAGCCGATTTTAAAGAAATTAATTCACTTACAATTGGTAATACTTGACCTACTCCTGTCCCTACCTGATCAATACTTGATGTTACTCCATCAATCTTTATATTCACATTAAATGGTGATGATTTAGATGATGATAAATTGTGAATTTCAATACATTCAAATAAACCGCTGTTTTTACCGAAAGAATTTAACCTATTAAGCAGGTTTTTTTTGGAAGTAAAATTAGTAGCCAATGAATTTGGAACATGCTCACCTGATGGAGAATACTTGCTTATCCTAGATCTATAATATGTAGATTTTGGAAGAGATCTAATAGGTGAGAACATCTTTGTTACGACTGATTCAGGAACGTGAAAATATGTTTGATGGGCATTCATAAATAAATAACTCATTGGTAATTGTAATCCACCAAATAACCTATCATCTTTTTTGCGAAATCCTGAAGATGATTTTGAAAACTCTACAAAATCCTCAAACGAAATTCCATTATTTACCTTCTTCGCTTTGTAAGTAACTTGATTATTACTAGTAAAATTAAATGCAGTAAGTAATTTCATAGATGGAGAATATAAGTAACCCCTTTTTATGATTGGGTATCCTTCGTTAGTTTGGCCTATTCTATACATAGTATAGTATGCCTCGTTTTGAACTTCCTTTTCAATAATTTTCCCTTTTTCATCTCTTTCAAAAAATATATCTCTTCTTTCGTCAGAAAAAGCAACATCGAAATGTCTCTTTTTACTATTTACTTCTTTTGATAATAGTTTTTCAAACTCTTGATTATGCCAATTAGTATTTTGAAAATCTATAAATTGAACTTTTAAAATAGTATCAATCAAATTAATCAGCGAGCTTTTTCCAGAACTGTTTTCCCCTACAAAAAAATTGACTCTATTAAAGGAAATAAACTGATTCGAATAACCCTTGTAATTATCAATATAAACTCTTTTTAGCATAAGAACCTTCCTTTCTATATTTGCATAACTATATTATATCATAGTTAATTATAAATAACAGGTCATATAAGGACTCAAAAGAAAAAGCCCAAAAGGGCTTTATTATGCTGTGTATATCATTAGTTGCAATTATTTGTGATACGGCTCGGCGTTATTTATTCTAAATGAACGATATTTTTGTTCTAGTAGTTAACGTTGTAAAGGTAAAGGCCATTTGCTGGTGCTTTATCTTTGAGGATGTTGACGTCTTTTTTGTTGATGATGTCTGTTAGTGATAGTTGTGATTTGCTTTGGGAGATTGCGATTAAAGCTCCAACGATGTTTCTTACCATGTAGCGGAGGAATCCGCTACCTTCTATGTGAATGTATAGGTAGTCTTTTTCTTGGACTGTATATGCGTTATAGATGGTTCTGATGTTGGATTTGGTGTTTGTTTTTGTGAATGATGTAAAATCGTGTTCTCCGATGATTATTTTTAGTTCTTTATTTAGTTTGTTTATATTTATGTTTTCTTGATACCATTCATAATTGCGCTGTATTGGATTATACTCTTTTAGGTTAATCTTATACATGTATTCTTTACTTTTTACGTCATAGCGTGAATGATAGGTGTTATCAGCTAAAACTGATGACTTAATATAGATTGAGTCTGGGAGATATGAGTTAAGAATCATCTTTATTTTAGATGGATCTATTTTTGTATCAATATCAAAATGAAAGACTTGATTAATTGCGTGGACTCCTTTATCGGTTCGTCCACTTGAATGAATTGAGATATTTATTTTTAGTGATTCTTTAATTGCTGTTTCGATTGTTTCTTGTACTGAGGAAGCATTTGGTTGTTTTTGGTATCCGGAGTATAAGCTTCCATCATAACTTACTACACACTTAATTCTTTTTAAGTTGGTAGTTAGTTGTTCATAGATTTTGTATATTTTATTATCCTTGATTGTTATTTTAGCATCAACAATATTTCCACCAATGTTGATTTGACATTTGATTGAATCATTGCTTTCAGTTAGAGATAATATTTCTACAGGTTCTTGTTTTTTATTAGTGAATAAAATAATAAATTCATCATATGTGAATGCTAAAGCTTCGGTATATAATCTAGCTCCGTATAAATTGGAATGAATAAGTTTTTCTAACTCTTCAATATTATTAGTTTCGTAGGCTTGATAAAACTGTTTTACTATGTTGATCATTAGATTGTTACTATGACAATTGATCCCGCAATAAAGATTGTTGCGACAATTACAACAATAGTATCAATTGTTCCCCATGATAAGACATGTAATCTCGTTCTTTTTTGTCCAGGGACAAAGTTTCTTGCTTCCATGGCATTTGCGAGGTCATCACTACGTTTAAAACTAATAATAAACATCGGAACTAATAAACTGATTATCTGCATTATTTTGTCTTTTAGTTTTCCTTCGCTAAAATCAACTCCTCGACTAGCTTGAGCTAACATGATTTTATTTGCTTCATCAAGTAGGGTTGGAATGTAGCGTAAAGAAATAGATATTATTAAGGCAATTTCTTCAGAACTTATTTTAATGATGCTTAGTGGTTTTAATAATTGTTCTAAACCTAAAGTTAAGTCTGTTGGTTTAGTTGTGAGGGTTAGGATTGTTGATAAGGTAACGATTATTACTAATCTTATCATTATGAAAAACGCTCCACTAACTCCGTCTGTATAAATATTTATTCTTGTTGATGTTAAAATTGCTCCTGGTGAATACAAGTTAAATAGGGCAATAATTCCAACAAAGAATAAAAGGAAATACAGTACTTTGAACTTAATAAATTTCTTTGTAAAAAAGTAAGTAAAGAATAATACTATTGCGATTATTAGGTTGTATATTGAGATATCAATTTTGATATCATATAATAGTTTTCCTGTATTCACAAAGAGAATTTGAAATGTGAATGTAAACATTAGAAGAATCATTATTGGTCGTAATCCTCTAAATACTCTTCCTAGAGGAATTCCCCCAATATATAACATTACAAATACTAGCGATAACATTATTAAGATATGAATTAAGTCTTGAAGAATAAATGTTGAGACCATTAATAACATTAATGCTATTATTTTACTTCGTGGATCCATTTTATATAAGAAACTATTTCCAGGGATATATTGTCCTATGATTATATTGTTCATTTACAATACCCCCTTTACCATACTAAAAAGGTCATCTAGTGTTCGTGGTAATTCATCAAATTTAACATTTAGTTTTGATTCAAGTTGTCTCGTAATTTCGATAATTTCTGGTAAATCAAGGTTCCATTCTAATAGGTTATCTTTTGTAAACAGTTCTAGTGGTTTTCCATCAAAGACTAGACAACCTTTATTCATTACTAATACTCGTGATGCATACTTATAAACAGTATTCATATCATGAGTAATGATGATTACTGTTTTATTTGTTTTATTATGAATTTCTGTGAATAAGTCTAGTAATGCGTCACGTCCTTTGGGATCTAAGCCACTTGTTGGTTCATCTAATACTAAAATATCAGGATCCATTGCGAGGATACCTGCAATACTTACTCTTTTCTTTTCTCCCCCTGAAAGGTTGAAAGGACTTCTTTCTAAGTAAGTTTCATTTAGTCCAACTAATTTTATTATTTCTCTGGCTCTTTCTTTAGCAACATCTTCTTTAACGCCAAAGTTCTTTGGTCCAAAGATGATATCTTTTTCAACTGTTTCTTCAAATAGTTGATATTCTGGGAATTGGAAAACTAATCCCACTTTTTGACGAAGTGGATTGAGTTTAACATTTTTATCTTTTTTCTTAACATCTTTATATACTTTAATTCCATAAATTGTTACATCACCTGATGAAGGTCTTACAAGAGCATTCATATGTTGAACTAGAGTACTCTTTCCACTCCCAGTTTCACCTATCAATGTAATAAATTCACCAGTATTATCAATTTCAAGATTTATATCATTAATTGCCTTAAACTTACTACCATCTACACCTGTATATTCATAGTTTACGTGTTCAAACTTAATTGCCATAAGATATCTCTTAACTCCTTGTTATTGATGTTTGCTTCTTCAATTTTATAAAGTAGTTTTAAAGGTAATAATAGTTCAAGGTTAGATGAGTTTAAGGTTTCTTTATCATTCAATACTTTTGTTGTTTCGTCAAAGGCTAAGACTTCCCCTTCTTTTAACACAAGTATTTTGTCACTGTGGACTGCTTCTTTCATATCGTGAGTAATAGAAATAACAGTTACACCAGCATCATTTATTTCTTTTATATATTCCATTATTTTATCGCGACCCTTAGGATCTAGCATTGAAGTCGCTTCATCAAAAATAATGATATCAGTATTCATTGCCAATATACCTGCAATGGCAACTCTTTGTTTTTGTCCACCACTTAAATTATGTGGCTCTTTTTTGAGGTATTCACTCATATTCACTTTTTCAGCGTACTCTTTGATTCTTCTTATCATTTCCTCACGTTCAAAGCATAAGTTTTCCATACCAAAAGCGATATCATCTTCGACTGTAACCCCAACAAACTGATTGTCTGGGTTCTGAAAAACAATACCGATTTTTCTTCTTACTTCATTAACGGTTTTTTCATTCAAGGTAATACCATCAACAATAATTTCACCTTTGTCCGCTTTTAGTAAGCCAATAATTAACTTTGATAACGTAGATTTACCACTACCATTATGTCCTAAAATACTAATCCATTCCCCTTTTTTTATAGCAAGGTTAACATTCTTTAGTACTTCAGTTTCTTCATTGTAGTTGAATGATAAGTCTTTTATTTCAATTATGTTCATTTTATCAACTCCGTTTAACATTTAGATTATAACAAAATCAAATATAAAAAGCACTAAATATAAGTAAAAAGCGAACAATTGAGTTTGTTCGCTTTGTTTTTAAAATAGATACATGTTGAAGCCTATCATATAGATAATTGTTAAGAGTGCTATTGTAACTATAAAATTAATATATGTAGGTAATAACTTTAAAGCATAAATACGGTCACGATACTTTCTAACAATAAAGTTAGTTGTATATACAATCAACCCTAAAAGTAGTGTAGAAAGCAATATAATAGGTTCTGCATATAACCCTTTAATTGAGCTCCTTATAAGTAGTGTTTCTTGTCCTAAACAAGCACTTAAACCAGTTATTAGGAAGTAACCTAATAATAGAACTGAGTATCCTAGGTTTTTCTCATATTCGACATTGTTGTAGTTTTTGTAGTAATAATAAAAAAGAAGACATAATATCAAAGGGTATAATAGGTAGTATACTCTTTCTATTTCCGTTTTATTGTTTGTGATCAGATTAAGCAAAGTGAAACAACTGATAAAGATAGTATATGCGATTAGTAATTTTCGTTTCATGTCATGTCCTTTCTAATATGCGTTTGAGAAGCATTTATAAGTTATATATGCCACTGGAAAGTCAAAAGCACATATTAGTAAAAACATGCTTCCTCGAGGAACAAAATACATTCCTAAGCCAGTAAGGATTGAGAATACTACTATATACAAATACCCAATAACATTGAGGTTTTTGTAGTATTTACTAAGGGCTCTAATAATTAGAAATGAATCAAGAAAAGCAAAAAGGGCTAGTACATCTGTTCTTGAGCTTATCCCAGTAAATATGACTGTAAGAATTAACGCTATAATGACATAAACAATTGATAACTGATTACTGTATTTTTGAAAGAACTCTTTACGTTTACTCATGTCTACACCTCCACACACATTGTATATTAATTTTATTGAAACATCCATAATGGTTATTTAAAAATGTCATATATAATACCAATATCTATTTTAACATTTATTAAAAACAAAAGAAACATTCATCTCATAATGGAAAATTGTAAACATTTTTCTTTTCTTTTTTGATGTTTTAGATATAATTAGGTAGAAAAAGAAAGTTGGAGATTCAATGGAATATTTAATTATTATAGTATTATCATATATATTTGGAGCTGTAAATCCAGCTCATTTAATTACAAAGCGAGTTAAAAAAATAGATATAAGAGACGTTAATAGTAAAAATGCAGGAACATCAAATGTCGCAATGACAATAGGTTTAAAATACGCTGTACCTGTCGCTCTTATTGATATGTTAAAAGGATTTATACCTGTTTTAATTGTTAGATTAGTTTTCCAAGATAATGATATCTTATGGGTAATTGCTGGACTTAGTGCAATTATTGGTCATGTCTATCCTATTCATATGGGATTCCGAGGTGGTAAAGGTACTGCAACTTATGGTGGAGTATGCTTTGGATTATTTCCATTAGTTACATTATTTTTATTTATATCATTCTTTATTGTCTTAAAAGTTAGTGATTATATTGTTATACCTACTGTTTTAGCAGTGGTGTTAATTCCAGTTGGAATGTTATTTACTAGCTTTCACCCAATATCAGCTGGTTTAATGGCATTGTATACTGGGTTATCATTATATAAACACTGGCCTAATATTGTAAGATTAATTAGACGAGAAGAAGTTGGACTTAAAGAAGCATTTAAAAAAGAATAAGAAAACGAGTTCACTTTAAATTGAACTCGTTTTTTAATTACTTATTTGATAACTTCTATTTAATACTTTTGTGTTTGTGAATAATGTTGATATATAGACAAGAATCACTAGTAATGGAAAGAAAATCATTGTTAGTAATGGATTGAATATTTCATAAAGAATATTTGATCTTTTATTTCTTTTGAAACGGAGTCTTGAATATAAGTAGTCAAGCGATGTCCCCATCCCATTTGTCATAGTAATCATATTACACGCAGCTAAGATTAACTCAGCTTTTTGAAAACCATATGTATCGATTAACCTCTTTATAGTAGTCTCATTCGGTTTTTCATGTGTGTATGCAAAGTGTTGTGCAAACATTAAAGCTACTGCTTCACCTTGTGGGATATCACTAGTATCACCATCTAATATTCTCTTAATTTCAAAAGAGGTCATACCTGAACTTAGTGCTATTTTTGTATGCACATATGAGCACATTGCACAACCATTAACCTCGGTTATCGCAAGCATAATTCGCTCTTTTAATTGCTTATTCATAAGCTTATATTTTCTGGATTTTTTCAGTAAAACAAATCCTTTTGCTCCATAATATATATTCTTTAATTGTTGTCCTATAGAGAACACACGTGAAGTATCTTTACTCATATATCTCACCTCGTTTCTAACTTACCATAGTTTTATATTTATGTGTTGTAATATGATATAAGTTATAAACATGTGCGTTTTCATACATGAATTTTTATAAAAAGAGGCAAATATCATCGATATTTACCTCTTTATTTTTGTGTTATACTTAGTCGTTACTTTGTTTAATTGATTCAACTTCAGTTACAACGTCTGCATTTTCATCAACTTCTACTTCTTCTTTACGTAATGAGATTGATACAACTACGTCTTCCATATCTTCAATGATTTTTACACCTTTAGGTACTTTAATATCACTTACTAATAATGTATCATTTTCATTTAATCCTTCAACATCTAGTTCTAGTTTTGAGATTCCTGATCCTACAGCATATTCAACTTCAACTGTATTTTTAACTCCTTGGACAATTAATCCACGTTTTTCAACTTCAGCATGATTTAAGAAAACAACATTAATTTTTGAAGTCATTGTGTCATCTTTTGATACTTTAACTAGATCAAAATGAATCTTTGTATGGGTGTTCCCATAACTAGGTTGAGCTTCTTTGATGTAAACGATGTGTTTCTTTTTTTCTAGTGTTACTTCAAATGTTTTTGAAGTACCTTTTGCGTTGTACATTTTGTGAAACTCTGTTGCGTTTGCTTGAACAGGTACAGATTTAATTCCTTTACCATATAAAACACCAGGAGTTAAATCTTTTGTTCTCATTTTACTTCCTTTAATCGTTCTTGGTTCTAATTTCATCTTGCACCATCCTTACTTTTCTTTTATAGTCTATTCCTATTATACCACGAATTGGATTTGATACAAACTGCCTATAATTTTGAGTTGTGCAAACAAAAAGACGAGTTAAATACTCGTCTTTTAAATTGTTTATTATTCTACAAACTCGATAATTGCCATAGGAGTTGAATCTCCTCTTCTTGGGCCAAGTTTTAATACTCTAGTGTATCCACCGTTTCTCTCTGTGAAACGAGGTGCGATGTCACTGAATAATTTTTGTAGAGCGTTTTGGTTTTCATTTGCCTCGATGAATCTTACAGTTTGAGCTGCTTGACGTCTTGAAGCTAATGTATTCTTTTTACCTAAAGTTACCATTTTTTCTACTAAACGTTGTAACTCTTTAGCTTTAGTTTCTGTTGTTGTGATTCTTTCATGAATAATTAGTTGTGTAACTAAATCACGTAACATTGCTTTTCTTTGGTCACTTCTACGGTTTAATTTACTGTATCCAGCCATGTAAATTACCTCCTATTAATGTCTTGCAAGTCCAAGACCAAGTTCATCAAGTTTTTGTTTAACCTCTTTAAGTGATTTTTTACCTAAATTACGTACTTTCATCATATCTTCTTCAGATTTTTGTGTTAATTCCTCAACAGTGTTAATTCCAGCACGTTTTAAACAGTTATAACTTCTTACTGATAAATCTAGATCTTCTATTTGCATTTCTAAGATTTGAGAGTTCTGTTCGTCCTCTCTTTCAATCATAAATTCTTCTTCTTTAACTTTTTCGCTTAGTTCTACCATTACTTGTAAATGCTCGATCATCATTTTTGAAGCAATAGATAAAGCTTCTTGTGGATTAACGCTTCCGTTAGTCCAGATTTCGATAGTTAATTTATCCTTTTGAGCATCCCCGCTTGAAGCAGGTGATACATCGTAGTTAACTCTGTTAACTGGAGTATAAATACTGTCGATTGGAATGATACCGATGTTTGAACGATTGATGTATTGTTTGTTGGCATCAGCATTAACGTATCCAATACCTCTACGTACAGTCATAATCATACGGAATTTTCCGCTGTTTACTGTCGCGATGTGTTGATCTTCGTTTACTACTGTTACTTCGTTGTCACAAATAATGTCTTTTGCAGTTACTACATGAGGTCCTTCGACATAGATTTCTAAACGTTTTTCTACGTTAGGATCTTCGTTATCGATGCTTAAGACAACATCTTTTAAGTTTAATACTATACCAGTTACGTCTTCTACCACACCTTCGATTGAAGAGAATTCATGTTGAACTCCATCAATTTCACAGTTAATGATTGCAGCACCTGGTAAACTTGATAATAAGATTCTGCGTAGTGAGTTACCTAAAGTAATTCCGTATCCTCTTTCTAATGGAGCTACTACGAATTTACCATAAGTATTTGTTCCATTTAATGTTTCGATAGTTGTATTTGGTTTCTCGAATTTTAAATCTTTCAAATGAACAACCTCCCTTATTTTTTATCTTATTTATGTGGTCGTTTTGGTGGACGACAACCGTTATGTGGAATTGGTGTTACGTCTTTAATAGCTGTAATTTCTAATCCCGCAGTTTGTAATGCTCTAATTGCAGCTTCACGTCCAGGACCTGGACCTTTAACTGAAACTTCTACTTTTTGAACACCGTTATCCATTGCGCTTTTTGCACAAGCTTCAGAAGCTAATTGTGCTGCGAATGGTGTTGATTTACGGCTACCTTTATATCCTAAAGCTCCTGCACTGCTCCAAGCAATAGCATTACCATTAGGATCTGTAATTGTAATAATTGTGTTGTTGAAAGTTGAATGAATGTGAGCTACTCCTGAAGGAATATTCTTTTTCACACGACGTTTCGTTCTTTTTTTAGTTGCCATGATTAATTTCCTCCTTTATTTTTTCTTGTTAGCTACAGTTCTACGTGGACCTTTTCGTGTACGAGCGTTATTACGCGTATTTTGTCCACGAGTTGGTAAACCTTTACGGTGACGCATTCCTCTATAACTTCCAATTTCTTGTAATCTTTTGATATTTAATGATACTTCTCTACGAAGATCACCTTCTGTTTTTACTTTTGCTACTTCACTTCGGATACGACCTAATTCGTCTTCAGTTAGGTCTTTAACTCTTGTATCTTCTGAAACTTCTGCAGCTTTTAATATTTCTTGTGCTGTAGATTTTCCGATCCCGAAAACATATGTTAGTGAGATAACTACTCTTTTATCTCTTGGGATATCTACACCTGATATACGTGCCATAAGTTCCTCCTATTAACCTTGTCTTTGTTTGTGTCTTGGATTCTCGCAAATAACCATAACTTTACCTTTACGTTTGATTACCTTGCATTTGTCACAAATCTTCTTTACACTTGGTCTTACTTTCATTTAATTTTCCTCCTTTGGAGATTTTTCTTTATTTATGACGATATGTAATACGCCCACGTGTTAAATCGTATGGTGATAACTCTACCGTTACTCTGTCACCTGGTAAGATGCGAATGTAATACATGCGGATTTTACCAGAAACGTGAGCCAAAATACGATGTCCGTTTGATAGTTCAACTAAAAATTGTGTATTAGGTAATGATTCAATAACTTTACCTTCAAATTCAATTTTATCTTCTTTAGCCATTTAAGATTCCTCCTTTTGAACTGTAGTTAAGATGATTGGTTCACCTTCTGTAATTAATATTGAGTGTTCGTAATGAGCACTAGGTTTTTTATCAATTGTAACAGCAGTCCAATTGTCTTCTAATACTTTTACTTCTTTACGTCCCATGTTGATCATAGGTTCTATCGCAAGAGTCATTCCAGGTTTTAGGATTGGTCCACGACCTGGTTTTCCATAGTTAGGGATTTGTGGGTCTTCGTGTAATTGTTTTCCTAGTCCATGTCCTACAAATTCTCTAACAACTGAGTAACCGAATGATTCGGCATAAGTTTGGATAGCATGTGAAATGTCTGTGAGACGATTTCCTGCTGTAGCGTATTTCAAACCTTCATAGAGAGATTTTTTAGTTACTTCCATTAGTTTTGCAACTTCTTCTGTAACTTCACCAACAGCATAACTCCAAGCTGAGTCGCCGTGATAACCTTTATACATAGCTCCGATATCGATACCGATAAGGTCGCCACTTTTTAGTTTTACACGTCTACTTGGAATTCCATGAACAACTTGTTCATTTACCGAGGTGCAAGCACTCCCTGGGAATCCACCATAACCTTTAAATGATGGTGTAGCATTGTGATCTCTAATTACTTTTTCAACAATTTGATCTAGTTCGTATGTTGTTACGCCTGGTTTAATATGTTTTTTTACTTCTTGATGAGCAAGGGCTACAATGCGCCCTGCTTCTTTCATCAACAAGATTTCACGTTTAGATTTAATAGTAATCATTAGATTTCATCCAGTACTAAACAAATGTCTTCGTATACTTTATCAAACGATTGCATCCCGTTGACATTGAATAAGATACCTTTCTTACTATAGTAGTCTAATAATGGTTTTGTTTTATTTTCATAAATATCGAGACGACGTTTCACTGATTCATGGGTATCATCTTGTCTTTGATAAAGTTCACCTTGACATTTGTCGCAAACTCCATCTTCTTGAGGTTGTTTGAATCTTAAGTGATATGACGCTCCACATACTTTACAAACACGGCGTTGTTCCATTCGTTCAAACAAAACATCGTGACTTGATAGGATGTTGACAACGGCGTCTAATTTACTATCCATTTCGTCTAACATCTTATCTAGTGCGATTGCTTGTGCTACTGTTCGAGGGTAACCATCAAGCAAGAAACTTGCTGTTGTATCTTGTTGACTAAGTCGTAGTTTAACTATTTCGTTAGTAATTTCATCAGATACTAAGTTACCATCTTTAATAAATTTCATTGCCTCGATCCCGATTGGCTCGTTCGCGTTGTACGCATCTCTAAACATTTGTCCTGTAGAGATACTTGGCATTGTGTATTTTTCAATTATTTTTGAAGCTTGGCTACCTTTACCGGCTCCCGGAGGACCCATTACAAGTATTTTCAAAACGTCGCCTACTTAATAAAACCAGAATAGTTTTGTTCTTGAGTTTGTGTTTTGATTTGTTTTGTTGTTTCGATAGCCACCCCAACAACGATTAGTAAGCTTGTTCCACCAATTTGTACATATGCAGGTAATCCGAAGATCATGCTTGCAAAGATTGGTAATGATGCTACTAATACAAGGTAAGTTGCTCCTATAATAGTAATTCTAAATAATGTTTTAGAAATATAGTTTTCTGTCTCTACTCCTGGTCTAACACCTGGAATATAAGCATTTTGTTTTTGTAAGTTATTTGCGATTTTCTCTGGATTGATTTGTACAAAACTATAGAAGAATGCAAAGATGAAGATTAAACCTACATAAACTACATATCCTAGTGGTCTTTGGTAAGTAAAGAATTCTTTAACGATTGCTCCAAACGTTGAAGTTTGAGCTGCCGCTGGTAAGTAATTCATAACTGTCAATGGAATTGACAAGATAGTTACCGCGAAGATTACTGGGATTACACCTGCTGAGTTAATTTTTAAAGGAATATTTGAATCATGTTTCCCTTGGAATTTAGATCCAGCTGGTCTATTTGAATATTGAATAGGGATTTTTCTGTAAGATGATTGCATGATTGTTACGAATAGAATTACTGCAACGTAAATAATCATTACTAATGCAAAGATTCCATAAGTTCCAAAGTCAGCACCATCAACAGTGATGTAACCTTCAATCATACTTGAAATCATACCAGGGAATCCTGATACGATACCAGCAACGATAATCATTGAAGTACCATTTCCAATACCTTTCATAGTGATTTGATCACTAAGCCATAGTAAGAAAGCAGTACCAGCAGTCATAACGATTGCTAAGTATGTATATGTTACAAAGTTTGGAGTAAAATCTAAACCTACGTCGAAGATTGCATCAGATTGTCCGAATGCGATAGTCATAGCTAAAGCTTGAACGAACGCTAATCCAATTGCTAAATATCTTGTTAGTGAGTTTAATTTTTGTTTTCCAGTTTCTCCTTCTTCTTGCCATTCTTTTAAAACTGGAACAATGTCCATTTGTAATAATTGAATAACAATTGAAGACGTGATGTAAGGCCCAATCCCTAGGGCGATAATTGAGTAATTTTTTAATGCGTTACCAGTAAAGGCATTGGCAATACCCAACACTCCTGAGTCTGCACTGTCGAAGAATGATGTGATCCAAGCAGGATTGATCAGTGGTATGTGAATATAAGTTGCTGCTTTGTAAATTAGGAATGCAAAAAGTGTAAATAATATTTTTTTCATTACATCTTTATTTTTGAATACTGCAACTATATGCTCCATACTAGATCACCTCTACGCTTCCACCAGCTGCTTCTATTTTTTCTGAAGCAGATTTAGTAAATTTAGATGCTTGAACTGTTAATTTAACATTTAGTTCACCATTACCTAAGATTTTTAATCCGCTTAATTGTTTTCTAACTAAACGATCTTTTAATAATAGGTCTAAAGTTACAACAGTTCCTTCTTCATATCTGTTTAAGTCACTTACGTTAACGCAAGCATATTCTTTTCTGAAATGATTTGTGAATCCTCTTTTAGGAATACGTTTGAACCAAGGAGTTTGTCCCCCTTCAAATCCAGGACGTGTTCCGCCACCTGAACGAGCATTTTGCCCTTTGTGACCTTTACCTGCAGTTTTACCAGTACCGCTTCCAGTTCCTCTACCTAGTCTTTTCTTCGCATGAGTTGAACCAGGTGTCGGTTTTAAATTTTGTAAATTCATTATGGTACCTCCTAAACTTCTTTAACCTCTACTAAGTGAGAAATAACATTAACCATTCCTCTAATAGTAGGTGTGTCGTCTTTTACGACTGTTTTTTGTAATTTAGTTAATCCTAATGCTTTAGCAGTAGCTCTTTGATTTGGTTTTGATGCGATTAAGCTTTTTACTAATTTAATTTGTAATTGTGCCATTATTTTAAGATCTCCTCTACAGTTTTATCGCGATTAGCAGCGATTTGTTCAGCAGTTCTTAATGAAGTTAACCCTTCAAATGTTGCACGTACAATGTTAATTGGAGTGTTAGATCCTAAAGATTTACTTAAGATATCTTCGATTCCAGCTAACTCTAATACCGCACGAACAGGTCCACCAGCGATAACTCCTGTCCCGCCAACAGCAGGTTTAAGGAATACTTCACCAGCACCAAATCTACCAGTTATTTCATGAGGAATAGTTGTTCCGTACATTGGAACTTTTACTAAATTACGTTTTGCATCTTCAATTGCTTTTTTGATTGCATCTGGTACTTCTTGGGCTTTACCTGTACCAAATCCAACTTTACCTTTTTTATCTCCAATAACTACTAATGCTGAGAAACGGAAACGACGTCCCCCTTTAACAACTTTAGTAACTCGGTTGATATTAACTACTTTCTCTTCGTATAATTTTGGTTCTCTTTTACGTCGAGGTCTTCTGTTTCTTTTTTTATTATCGTTTTGCATGAGCTACCTCCTAGAATTTTAATCCTGCAGCACGTGCAGCTTCAGCTAATGCTTTAACGCGTCCGTGGTAAAGGTAACCACTTCTGTCAAAGATTACTGATTCAATTTTATTTTCTAATGCTCTTTCTGCAACTTTTTGCCCTACTAATTTAGCTGCTTCTAAGCTTCCACCTTTTTCTAGCTTGTTATCTTTGTCGATTGTTGATGCGCTAGCTAATGTTACTCCGTTAACGTCGTCAATAATTTGTGCATAGATGTGTTTAGAACTTCTGAATACACTTAGACGAGGTTTAGAAGGAGTCCCAGTAAGACTTTTTCTGATTCTTAAATGTCTTTTTAAACGCAATTCGTTTCTTGATTTATTTGCCATTATAACTCACTCCTAACTGCTACTTAGCAGTTTTTCCTTCTTTTCTACGTACATATTCGTCTACGTATCTAATACCTTTTCCTAGATATGGTTCAGGTGGACGAACCGCTCTCACGTTAGCTGAGAATTCACCTAGTAATTGTTTATCAATTCCAGCAACTTTGATTGAAGTATTTTTTTCAACTTCAACAGTTAACCCTTCTGGAATTATCATTTCAACTGGATGAGAGTATCCTGCTAATAATACAAGTTTTTTCCCTTGTACTGATGCACGGTACCCAACACCAATCATTTTTAATTCTTTTTTGAACCCTTCAGTAACACCAGTGATCATATTGCTTAATAATGCTCTAGTTGTTCCATGAATAGTTCTGTGTTGTTTTGATTCTGATGGTCTTACTACTGTAAGAACATTTTCCTCTACTGAAATTGACAGTTCAGTATTAAATTGTGCTTCTAACTGACCTTTAGGTCCTTTAACTGTAACGAAGTTATTTTCAATTTTAACTTCTACACCTGCAGGTACGTTTATTGGTTTCTTTCCGATTCTACTCATTAATCATACCTACCCTTCTACCAAACATACGCTAGGATTTCCCCGCCAACTTTTTGTTTGCGAGCTTCACGGTCTGTCATAATACCGTTTGAAGTTGAAATCACTGCGATTCCTAGTCCATTTAATACTTTAGGAATTTCGTTTGTTTTTGCATATACTCTAAGACCTGGCTTAGAGATTCTTTTTAAGCCTTTTACGACTCTTTCATTTGCTAGATATTTTAAAGTTACACGTAATGTATCTTGAACATCACCTTTAACAACTTTATAACCTACGATATATCCTTCTTTTTTCAGCAATTCTAAAATTTCTTTTTTCAATTTAGATGCAGGCATATCGACAGTTGCATGTTTCATTTGGTTAGCGTTTCTAATACGTGTTAACATATCTGCGATTGGATCTGTCATTACCATAAATATTTGCCTCCTTGCAATTTATTGGAAATATTGGTTTACCAACTTGCTTTTTTAACGCCTGGTATTTGTCCTTTATAAGCTAATTCACGGAAACAAATACGGCATAATTTAAATTTTCTGTAAACAGCGTGTGGTCTCCCACATCTTTCACAACGAGTATATTCTCTAGCTGAGAATTTTGAACCGCGTGCTTGTTTAACTTTCATTGAAGTTTTAGCCATTATGAGCCTCCTTATTTTTTAAACGGCATACCTAGTTGAGATAGTAATTCTAATCCCTCTAAGTCATTATTAGCCGTAGTTACTATAACAATGTCCATTCCTCTTACTCTATTTACTTTATCGTAATTAATTTCAGGGAAAATTAATTGTTCTTTTACACCTAATGTGTAGTTTCCTCTACCATCAAATGCTGTTTTAGAAACTCCTTGGAAGTCTCTAACACGTGGTAATGAAATGTTTACTAGTTTATCTAAGAAGTCATACATTCTTTCTCCACGTAATGTTACTTTACAACCGATTGCCATACCTTCTCTTAATTTGAAGTTAGCGATTGATTTTTTTGCTCTTGTAATAATAGGTTTTTGTCCTGTTAATTGTGTTAATTCAGCAACAGCGTCATCTAATGCTTTACTATTAGTAATTGCATCTCCAACACCCATATTTACAACTATTTTTTCTACTTTTGGTGCTTGCATAACTGATGAAAAGTTGAACTTTTCAACTAATGCAGGTAACACAGTAGTACTATATTTTTCTTGTAAGCGATTCATGCTAAAGTCTCCTTTCTGATTAGTCTAATACCTCACCAGATTTTTTAGAATATCTTACTTTTCTAGTTACTTCTTCTTTTTTGTTAGTTTCAGTAATAGTTTTGTATCCTACTCTAGTAGCGCCTGTTTTCTTTTCAGTTAACATAACGTTAGAAGCGTTGAATGGTGCTTCATATTCTAAAATTCCCCCATCAGGGTTTGATTGAGTAGGTTTAGCATGTTTTTTTATTACGTTTACTCCTTCAACAATTACTCTGTTTGTTTTAGGATAAACTTTTAAAACTTTTCCTTCTTTACCAAGGTTTGCACCGCTAATTACTTTAACAGTATCTCCTTTTTTAATTTTCATAAGTTTACCTCCTACTCTTATAAAACTTCAGGAGCTAATGATACGATTTTCATAAATCCTGCATCTCTTAACTCTCTAGCTACTGGTCCAAAGATACGAGTTCCACGTGGGCTCTTGTCATCTTTTACAATTACAGCAGCATTATCATCAAATTTGATATAACTTCCATCTTTACGACGGATTTCTTTTTTAGTTCTAACTATTACAGCTCTCAATACGTCACCCTTCTTAACTTGTCCTCCAGGTGTTGCTGATTTAACTGTAACTACGACGATATCGCCGACACTAGCGTATTTACGCCCTGTTCCTCCTAAAACCTTAATAGTTAAGACTTCACGAGCTCCAGAGTTGTCCGCTATTTTCATTCTAGATTCTTGTTGAATCATTTGTGATAGCCTCCTTTAACTCTTCTTAATTTATTAGGATTTTGTTTCTACAATTTCCAATAAACGGAATCTTTTCGTTTTTGATAATGGACGAGTTTCCATTATTTTTACTACATCTCCAACTTTAGCTTGGTTAGCTTCGTCATGAGCTGCGAATTTTTTTGATTGTTTTACACGTTTTCCATATAAACGATGTTTTCTATAAGTGATTACTTCAACTGCAATTGTTTTTTCACCTGATGATGAAACAACTGTTCCAGTAAGTACTCTTCTATTATTTCGTTCCATAAGCTCTCCTCACCTCTACGCTTTGCGCTCGTTCAGAATTGTTTTCATACGAGCGATTGCTTTCTTAACTTTTCCAATGCGTGCAGTGTTTTCTAATTGACCTGTAGCTTGTTGAAAACGTAGGTCGAATAGTTCTTTTTTAAGATCTTTGATTTCATCATTAATTTTCGCAGTGTCCCATTGTCTAAGTTCATTAGCTTTCATTAGAATCACCACTTTCTCTTTTTACGAATTTTGTTGTTACAGGTAATTTGTGTTGAGCTAAACGTAATGCTTCTCTAGCTATTTCTTCACTAACTCCTGCAATCTCGAACATAATTGTTCCTTCTTTTACTACTGCTACAAATCCGTCTGGAGATCCTTTACCAGATCCCATACGTACTTCTAAAGGTTTAGCTGTTTTCGCCATGTGAGGGAAAATTCTAATCCATACTTGACCTTGACGTTTCATATAACGAGTCATAGCAACACGTGCAGCCTCGATTTGACGGTTAGTGATCCATGCACCTTGATTTGACATTAAACCATAATCACCAAATGCTACTGTTGTTCCACCTTTTGCTTTTCCTTCGTATGAAACTCTATGAGGGCGTCTATATTTTGTTCTTTTTGGTGTTAACATTATTTTTTCCCTCCTCTGTTTCTTACTGGTAAAACTTCACCTTTGTATATCCATACTTTGATTCCAAGTTTACCATATGTTGTATCAGCTTCTGCTGCAGCATAATCAATGTCAGCGCGTAAAGTATGTAGAGGTACATTACCTTCACTATAACCTTCGGCTCTTGCCATTTCAGCTCCACCTAAACGACCTGATACTAAAGTTTTACATCCTTGTGCTCCTGCTCTCATAGCTCTTTGAATAGCCATTTTTTGAACACGACGGAAAGATGCTCTATTCTCTAATTGTTTCGCGATGTTTCTTGCAACTAAAGTTGCGTCTACATCAGGTTTTTTGATTTCTTTGATGTTCATGTATACTTCTTTACTAGTTAATTGTTGTAACTTAGCTACAACTTCATTTTTAATTGCGCTTTCTCTACCGAAAACCATACCTGGTTTAGCAGTATGAACAGTAAGGATAACTCTACCTTTACTTCTTTCAATTTCAATTCTTGAAACTGCTGCGTTTTTATAAAAATCTTCTAATAAAGCACGGATTTTTAAATCTTCGTGTAATAAATCAGCAACATCATTTTTATCAGCGTACCAACGAGAATCCCAATCTCTGATAATTCCAATTCTTAATCCTATTGGACTTACTTTTTGACCCATGTGATACCCTCCTATTCTCTTTCAGCCACTACTGCTGTAATGTGGCTAGTTCTTTTTAAGATTTGTGTTGCTCTACCTTGAGCTCTAGGTCTAAATCTTTTTAAAGTAGGACCTTCACCTACGTAAATCTCTTTTACAAATAAATTGTTAATATCCATGTTGTAATTATGTTCTGCATTAGCTGCTGCTGACATGATTAACTTTTCAACAACTGGGCTAGCAGCTTTTGGAGTTAATTTCAAAATTGAAATTGCTTCTCCAACATTTTTACCGCGTACTAGATCGATAACTAATTTTACTTTGCGAGAAGAGATACGTACCATTTTGCTTTGTGCTCTAGCTTCCATATTGATTCTCCTCTACTTTCTTTTAGCTTTCTTGTCTTTTTCGTGTCCACGATTGCTTCTTGTAGGAGCGAACTCTCCTAATTTGTGTCCAACCATGTCTTCTTGTACATATACAGGGATATGTTCCTTACCGTTATATACTGCGATAGTATGACCGATAAATTCTGGGAAGATTGTTGATCTACGTGACCAAGTTTGAATTACTTTCTTTTTACCTTCGTTATTTAACGCTTCTACTTTTTTATAAAGGTGCTCATCAACGAAAGGTCCTTTTTTAACTGAACGTGACATTAGAGTTCCTCCTTTCTATTTGTTTCTACGTCTAACGATTAATTTGTCGCTAGCTTTTTTACGTTTTCTAGTTTTTAATCCAAGTGCTGGTTTACCCCAAGGAGTAACAGGACCTTTTTTACCAATAGGTTGACGTCCTTCTCCACCACCATGTGGATGGTCTACTGGGTTCATTACTGATCCACGTACTGTTGGTCTAACACCACGGTGTCTCATTTTTCCAGCTTTACCAATGTTTACTAATGAGTAATCTTGGTTTCCTACTTCACCGATTGTTGCACGGCAAGTACCTAATATTTTTCTTACTTCTCCACTTGTTAATCTTACAAGAACGTATTTTTCTTCACGTCCTAAGATTTGTGCAGATGCTCCTGCTGAACGAACTAATTGTCCACCTTTACCAGGTTTTAATTCAATATTATGAATTACAGTCCCTACAGGAATTGTCATAATTACTTTTGTGTTCCCGATTAAGATATCAGCGTTATCTCCGCTCATAACTGTCATACCAACTTTTAATCCTTTAGGTGCAATGATGTATCTTTTTTCACCATCTGCATAGTTGATTAATGCGATGAATGCACTTCTGTTTGGATCGTATTCGATAGTTGCTACTTTTCCAGGAATATTGTCTTTATTTCTTTTGAAATCGATGATACGGTATTTTCTCTTATTACCTCCACCTTGATGGCGAACAGTAATTTTACCTTGGTTATTACGTCCAGATTTTTTATTCATCTTTTGAAGTAATGATTTTTCAGGTTTATCAGTTGTTAATACTGAATAATCAAGACTTGTCATATGACGTAAACCGTTAGTCATCGCTTTATATTTCTTTAAAGCCATAACAGTAACCTCCTTATTTATTATGCTTCGAAGATTTCAATTTTGCTACCTTCAGCTAACGTTACGATAGCTTTAGTGATAGCTGGTTTGAAACCTGAATGTTGTCCTACTCTTTTTGCTTTAGGAATAGAATTGATTTTATTTACTTTAACTACTTTAACATTGAATAATTCTTCAATTGCTTGTGCGATTTGAATTTTGTTTGCTCTTTTATCAACGCTGAATGTGTATTTTCTTTGTTCTTCAACTAACAACATTGATTTTTCAGTAATGATAGGTTTTTTGATAATTTCACTTGCTAACATTATCCAAGCACCTCCTCATATTTTTTAACTGCATCTACAGTTGTTAATACTGTATTGAAGTTCATTAACTCATATACAGATACGTGACTTACTGTAGTAACAGTTACGTTAGGAATGTTTCTAGCTGATAAAGCAACATTTTCATTAGCATCATTTAAGATGATTGCTACTTTACCTGAAAGGTTTAAGTTGTTAAGAACTTCAACCATATCTTTAGTTTTTGCATTCTCAAGTTCAATTTTGTCTAATACTTTGAAGTTGTTATCTGCTACTTTAGAAGATAAAACTGATTTTAAAGCTAAACGACGAACTTTTCTGTTTACTTTTAATGAGTAATCTCTTGGTGTAGGACCAAATACAGTTCCTCCACCTACCCATACAGGTGATCTGTTAGATCCTGCACGAGCACGACCTGTACCTTTTTGTTTCCATGGTTTACGTCCACCACCGCGAACTTCAGTACGAGTCTTAGTTTTATGTGTACCTTGACGCATTGCAGCTCTTTGAGCTTTTACTACGTCATATACAGCTTGTTGGTTTGGTTCAATTCCGAAAACAGAATCTAATAACTCGATTTCACCAACATTTTGTCCCGTTTGGTTCAATAATGTAATTTTTGCCATATAAATTCTCCTTTCGTTACTCTGCAGCTTCTACTGCTTCAGTTTGAGTTTCAGCTACAACGTAATCAGCTGGATTTAAAGGTTCGATAGCTGGAGCTTTAATTCCGCGTTTAACGAATACTAATCCTTTTTTAGGACCAGGAATAGAACCTTTAACTAATAATAAGTTTCTGTCTAAATCCACTTTAACTACTTCTAAGTTTTGAATAGTTACTGTGTCAACACCCATATGTCCAGGTAATTTTTTACCTTTTCTTACGTGGTTTGGATCGATTGATCCCATAGAACCAGGAGCTCTATGATAATGAGAACCATGTCCCATTGGTCCGCGATGTTGGTTATGTCTTTTGATAGATCCTTGGAATCCTTTACCTTTAGAAGTTCCAGTTACATCAATGATTTCACCTTCTGCGAATATATTCACCCTAATCTCTTGACCTACTTCGAAGTTGTATAACTCTTTACCACTAACTTCTCTTAAGTAGCGCTTAGGATTTGAGTTACTTTTTGCAAAATGCCCTAATTCAGGTTTGTTTGCTAATTTAACTCTTTTGTCTTTGAAGCCTAATTGGACAGCTTCATATCCATCATTTTCAATAGTTTTCTTTTGAAGAACAACATTTGGTTCACAACTAACAACTGTAACAGGGATTAATTTCCCGTCTTCGTTGAAGATTTGTGTCATTCCAATTTTTGTTCCTAAGATACCTTTGGCCATGAGTAAACCTCCTTATTTAATCTTGTTTATTTTGTTATTTTAAAACAATGTCTACACCAGATGGTAAATCTAAGTGCATTAAGCTATCGATAGTTGCTGGAGTTGGATCCGAAATATCGATTAGACGTTTATGTGTACGTCTTTCGAATTGTTCACGAGATTTTTTGTTAACGTGAACACTTCTTAAAATTGTAAAAATCTCTTTTTCCGTTGGTAACGGTACAGGACCACTAATTTTAGCACCTGTTTTTTTAGCAGTGTCTACAATTTTTTGAGCTGATTGATCTAATAATCTATGATCATAAGATTTCAATCTAATTCTGATTTTTTGATTAGCCATTTCTAATTTCCTCCTTTCGCCTATATTCAATATAGACTTGCTCGATGAGAATTACCTGATTCCCAAGACAACGTCTTTGGGTGTGTCAGCAACCTCCCACTTCGTAGCCTGACTCAGGCGTGAGTCTTGAACATAATAACAAAAAAAAAATCCTAATGCAAGGACTTTTTGAATTTTTTTTCATCAAATATTTTCTATATATATATACGTCATTTTCTACCCCTAAATTCTACCAAATTTTTCAACTATTATCTAGTATAAAATAATTTTGATTTTTTTTACTAAATCAACAAAATATGATAAAATTACTTTGTAACCAATGTTACAGAAACGGTGATAGAATGAAACTTCAAGACTCAAGACTATTCAAGGATACTAACATTAATACTTCATTAATTAAAACTCATGAGTTCCCTAATAACTACACTATTGAATTAGAAGGTGATGTCAGTACTTATATCGGTATAGTATTAGAAGGACAAATTGATGTGAAAGCATATAGCTTAGCAGGTAAAAGTTTTACGATTAGCACACTAACACCTGGGATGATTTTTGGGGATGTATTAATGTTTGGGAAGATGTCTAATGTATATCCTGGAAACCTAGTTACAAAGGGTTCAACTACAATAGCTCACATTCCAAATAACGATGTGAAACATTACCTTAATTCAGATAATGTTTTTATGCAGAATTTCTTAAGTGTTTTGAGTGATAAAGTATATAATATCAATACTAAAAGCAAATTACTCTCACAAGATTCAATTCGAGATAAAATACTGTACTATCTTCATCAAGAAATTAGAATTCAAGGATCAAATCGAATACAGCTAAACATGTCAAAAGAAGACCTTGCTAACATTCTCTTTATACAACGCCCCTCTCTATCGCGTGAACTAATAAAAATGCGTAATGAGGGTTTAATTGAGTTTGATAGATGGACAATAACTTTAAAAGTAAAGAAAGGTGATTAATATGGTAGATAATATTGTTGTATCAAGATTTAAGAATAATGAAGCAATGCATGTCGCTAGAATCTCAAACGAACTACTACAACCTATTTTGGAGCCATTCAACAAAATGGGTTCCTCTTCTAATACTGAGTTTCTAATCGATGTTGGCTTTTTGCCAGATGAGTCATCAGCTGGTTTTTTCACTATCAAAGTTAATGATAATATTGCAGGAGTTATGATGATATCAACTAAAGATCAAAAAAGAGTCCACACCTCAAAACTATCATTTTTTAAGTTAATTAGAAAATATGGATTCTTTAAAACATTAGGAAGTATAGCAGTAATAGACTCCTTCTCCAAAAAACTTAAAGAGGATGAAATGTATGTTGACTACATTGTTGTTTCTAAAGAATATAGAGGACTTGGTTTAGGAACTAAGTTACTTAACTATGGAGAAGAAATCGCCAAAAATCTAAAAAAGAGAACATACTCTCTAGATGTTATGGGAAACAATCTAAAAGCCAAAAAGTTATACGAGAAGTTAGGATTTGACACTGTTAAAACCACTAAATTTTCACGTTATATTAGAAAAAAACTAGGGACTGATAAATCATATCTAATGGTGAAAAAATTAAAAGCAGAATAGTATTATTCTGCTTTCTTTTTTTTACTTATTACACAAAAAGAATCTGATTTCTTATCTTCACCACCATAAGTATTATCATATATTTCTTCAATTATAAAGCCATTTTCACCAAGTAACTCAGTTATCTCGCTATCACTATAACACTTATACCAATTAAAAAGTTCAACAATTCTTTTTCCTTTTGCTTTTATATGTAATAGACATAGTTTTTCTTGTTTATACTTATAGTTTCGTTGAGTGATTTCACATAAACCTTCCATGTAAAACCCATTTTTCTCGGTATATGTGTTCTCAAACTCATCCTGAAGATTATACAAGTACATGCTATGTACATCAAAAAATAACTGCCCACCCGGTTTTAAATGGTAACTCATATTTTCCAGAAGTGTTTTGACCTGTATAGGTGATAGAACAGAGAAATCACAATATATCATGATTATTAAATCAAACTTTTTATTAATTCTAACATTGAGATAATTATCCTCAATATAGTCTACATTCTTATTCATTGATCTTGTATATTTTATTGAACTCGTAGAAAAGTCAACACCTGTAACATTATGCCCAAGTTGCTCTAGTTTGCCTGTATAAAGTCCTGGTCCACAACCAAAATCACAAATATCACTTTTCTGATTATTTAATACGTTTTGGTGGATAAAATCTACGGTTTTTTGTATCGTACTTTCATTTCTTGAAGCAATATCATTGCTACCATCAATATGATACTTAAGCATCTGTTTTGATATGTATTCATCGTTCCATAAGGCTTCTACTGTCATTTTCTCAAAAGGTTTAATCTTCATATTTGTCCTTGATTAAATCAGACATATCAATCAACTTACTCTTTTGATCATTAGCTAGTTTATTGGTGAACAGTTTTGAGAATTTATACTCCATTGTTTCATATATCCCAATAATCTCTGGCATTTTCCCAATACCTATGTTTGATAAGGAAATATATGAGTACTTACCCTCTACTCTTCTGTTAATTAAACCTTGTTTCTGAAGTTTATCTAGAAACCTAGTAGTTGTTGACGGTTTAATGTCCAATGAACTAGATATCTGTGATGGTGTTAATTCCTTCCACTCGTGTAGCAACATTAACAAAAAAGCATAACTTGGTGGTAAATTAATTTTCTTAAACTCGTTATCCGCAATTCTCGTAATGTTTCGGTTAAACTTTGCGACAGCAAAATATAATGAATCATATAAGTACTCTTCCATGTTATCACCTCAATTGTACATACAACTATAATATGTCTTATATGCCATTTTGTCAATGATAGAACGTTTTCTTGCAATCTTGAACGAATATGAATTTTACATAAAAAAAGCTAACACATCCTATGTGTTAACTTTTTATTCTATTTATTAAGGAAGTTACGGATGTATTCTTTAATATAGAAGTAATCATCTTCTCTTTCTTCATATGTAATCGCATCAAACTTGATGTTAAATCGCTCCATATCATTCTGATAATTGCGTGTTGATGCTTCAAATGATGTTTTCACTTGATTCATTATATTTGAAGAAATTGAGTACTCACCAAGGACAAACTCTTCACCTGTTAAGTTGTAGTTTTCAATAAATACTTGAGGATATGGAATCATAAAACCTAAGTTTGCTTTATATCCATCATATAGTTTTTCATCTCCGTTATAAAATTCATAAAATCCATAACTGGTAGGGTGTTTATGAAGTTCTGTCCAACTAGGTAAGTTAAACCCATTGACAAAAAGTACTTGACATTCATTATCATCGTAACGCTCATGATAATTCAAAGTTATTCGATTATCATCATAATATGAAATACTATGTGATACAAGTTCGTCCTCTACAAAGTATAATGAGTTATTAGTCTGAGTACTACCACTAACAAAGTTCCTAGATAAAACCTCATTTGCATTATCTGTTCCACCAAACCGTAAGTCATACATATAGAAATCACCATTTTTATAGTTTTCTTCATACTGATAATGAGAAAAAGACCCTAAATACTTATTTATATGATAATTATTTTCATAAAAAACCAAATGTCTATAACTATGTTTTTCTTGAGAATCTTGCCCATACTCGTATTGTTGATAATACATTTCACCATCAATATAGGCCATAAGATATTGTGAATAATTATTATCCAAGTCGTATGTTGTAAATCTAAAACTATTTTCATTCATCTCATAAATGTTTATTCGTGAATTATATGCTACTTTTTTCCCAACAGTTATTGTTTCTATATCTCTTAAGAAAATTTCAAGAATAAGCTTCAATTGAACTTTGAAACTGTAAGCTGAAAGAGATTTTGTATCACATCTTCTTTTAAAACTTTCCTCAGTTTCTTCCCGTGTAATTACTTGATTCCATATTTCTGAATCGTTATCACAAAGTGTCATGGTTTCATCCAAATCTAAAAAAAATGAATCAACAAAGTGATTAACTTCATCTTTTGAGTAAGTCGCACCTTCCTCAAAAATTGGACTAAAATTAGTTTCCTCAATTGAAAAAAAATCACTCTTTTCACATCCTGATAATAATGGTAACACGGTTATCATTATTAATATCAATATCTTTCTCACAAATACACCCCTATTCATCTTCTCTTTTAGAAAGACCACCTATGACAACTAGTGGGATAATCGCTGCACTAGTAAAAAAGTAAATTTGTCTATATGGTGTTCTAATAAATATTGTATCATTTCTAGGAGTAAACTGTAACCTCGTAATATATGCACTATCAATTGCTATATAGTTCCAGTCACTATCAATAACTAAATATGATGGATTATAAACATGATAGTTTTCATCCATATATGTACTTTCTTTCACTTTATTTAAATTTTCATCATATAATGACCCACATGATGAAAAGTAAAGACCAATTGTATTATGGGTATAACAATGATATTTTTTATCAACTTGATTTATAACCTTATCACCTTTAATCAAGTACGCAGTTTCATCTGATTCAGCAATTAAATCAATACTGTTCACTTCAAAAGATAACACTTCTTGGAATGTAGAAGTTTCTTCGAAGACTATTGATATTTCAAAGTCATTCCCAAATTTAACAACCTTAAAATACTCTCCTTCAGAAATAACACCGTAGTATCCACCATGTGCATCAACAAGGCGATACAAAGGATAATCAAGACTTATAAGTTCTTCAAGGACACCATCAACTATTATATAAATCATATTTTCTGACGATTCAAATCCCAATGGATAAAACATAAAATTTCCTCCACCAGTAATACCATACGAACCTTGTTTCGAGATAATTAAATCCGGTGAACTGGTTTCACTATTAAACTTATATAGATTAGTTGTTGTACTTAAAATTTCTCGCCCATCCATCTCATAATCCAATGTTGCAATGTATGGTTCGTAGTCGTATAAAAAAATACTTGTTATAACTTCGTCCTCAAAATAAAACTCCTGTTCCATTTCCGATAACTTACTATCCAATGAATAAAGAAAATAATTACTCTCAAATACTTCATATATAAACATATAATGGTGATCATTATATGAGAATGATTCCTGGTACCCATCAAGGATATTCAGCTTACTTGGATATTGTTCACCTTCTTCAAACAAAGTTAGTTCTTCTGTGTTATAGAAGTAGAAGCTACTCCCGTAAGTAACAGCTGCTACTAACAGAGATATTAAAGGAACAGTCAAAAATAAAGTCTTTTTATCTTTCACTTTAACTTTGTACATGATAATTAGGGGTATACTAGTGAATAAGGCTGTTAACGCTATTTGAGAATGATAGTGTTTATCAAAAAAGAGAAACATTACTGCTCCAAAGGTACTAAATAAAATTAAAATAGGATATACAACTCGTCTTACGAAATTTAATAGAATTTCATTTTGTCTATCAATTTGTGGTTTACTATCGAAGTACACAGAACTTTTACCTAAAATAGTGTCTACTTGAACATCATAAAAATCAGCTATTATCATTAACATTTGAACGTCTGGTATACTTAACCCTTTTTCCCACCTTGACACCGCTTGATGCGTAACATTGATTTCCTCAGCTAATTGTTTTTGTGTTAAATGTCTTCTTATTCTAAGTCTTTTAAGTGTTTGTGCTATATGTTCATTATTCAAAAGTAACACCCCCTAATACAAATTGTAATTATAATTCCCTCTTTTGCAATAAAAACAAGTGTTTTTGCAATTCAATTGTTAATTGAACTGGCTAAATTTAGCCAATATGTAGAAAAAGTTCACTCAAGTTTTTTTGAGTGAACCTTGTTATTCATTTTTCATTATACCGTTAATAATTGAATACTTGATTTTGTCTTTACCTTCTTTTGAATGTTTCTGTAGATATTCGGTAATCAAATCTCGTAACTCCTCTTGTTCTTCAAAAGTTAAATAAACATTGTTAACTGATAGAAATCCACCATCTTTTTCATCGTGATGATCTAACTCAGTTTTAACTTTCTCAGCTTGTTTTCTTACAACATCTTTAAAACCGTCTATTTTCTTGAAAAGTAATTTTGTTATATTATCTACTTGAAGTGCTTTTATTTTTGGACTAGCATCATCATCTATATCAATAGTAAAATTGTCATAAACTAATTTATAGTATTTAGCATTTATACCATTAATAACTTCGACATGATCTAACTCAAGAACACCAATTGAAATAAGTTTTTTTATATGATAATGAACCTTAGCTGGAACTTCTCCAAGTTTATCAGCCACCATTTTAACTGTCATTGGTTTTCTAGTTTCACCATATAAATCTAATATCTTCATTCGATACGGATCAGCAAAGATCTTAAACTCTTCATTCGTCTTGATTAATTTTGTTTTTCTTTCCATAATATCACTTCCTATATTTCATTATACTACACTTTTCTCAAAATCTTTATGTCTATTTACAACCCAGTATAGTGATGAAATTAAAACTATAAATAATCCCATAGATACATATAGCACTGGTACACTAATACTATTACCAATAATACTTACAAGAAGTCCTCCTAAAGGCATGGCACTTAGTGAGAAGATTGAAAATGTCGACATCATTCTACCAATTAAATGTGGTGGAATAATTCTCATCATAGTCCCAGAAACTGGAGCTTGCATAACCGGTAAGAAGAATGTAAACAAGAAAGTGAAAACTACAATCACTACGATATTAGGAATAAAGGCAAGGTTAAACCAATCAACTAATCCTAATAATAAGTACATAACACCCATCATTCCTAATCCAACACCTATTGCATTTATCGGTTTAACTTTGTCAGCAAGTTGTCCCATAACAATTCCACCTACTATCATCCCTAATGATAACGCAATTCCTAAGTATGTTAATCCTTCAACCCCTAGATTCATAACCTCATCAACATAAACAGGCTCTAATACATTAAAAGGTGTGAAAGCAAGATTGATAAATGCTCCTAAGACTAGTAATGATACAAGTAGCCCTTTTCCTCTAAGAAAAGAGAAACCTTCTTTTATCATACTAAAATACATTTTTACAGTTTGTTTTTCAGTTTCAACTTTACCATTTTTATCGACAAAACTTATCGATGAAATAAGGACTGCAGAAACAAAGAATGTAACAGAATCAATGATAATTGCTCCTGATATACCAATTACTCCAATAAGGATTCCCGCTATTCCTAATCCAACGAGACTACCAAAGCTTGAAGCACTTGATAAATAACTATTTCCTTTAATATAATGTTCCTCATCAATTACTGATTGCAACATACCTCCACGTGATGGATTTGCTACTGATTCAAACACATTATTTATGAATACAAAGGCAAATAAATGCCAAACTTCTAAAATACCTGTGAAATAGAATACCGCTAATACAAGTACAAATGACCCTCTTAAGAAATCACTTAGTACTACTAAAACCTTCTTATTAAATATATCTGCGAAAACACCAGCAAATGGTAATATTATAAGGTTTGGCAAAACACTCATAACAAATATACCACCCATCAAAGTTCTACTACCAGTCATAATATAAACTAACCAGCTAAATGCAATCGCATCAATTGAATCTCCAAGTCTTGTAATAAATGTTGCTGTTATTAATTTCGTATAATTTTTGTTGATTATCATGTTACACCCTCCGTTAAATTTATTTTATCGTTAAACTTATTTTAATGTAAAAATTACAATATGTCAATAGTAAACGTGAAAAATATTTTAACGTTTTATCGCAATTATCAAAAACAAACAAAAAAAGCACTATAAGTGCTTTTTTATTGCCATACTTTAATATCCTTAATAGTAAAGTCTTTTGGGAAAATGTCATTATCTACTTTACCACCAAACTTACCACCTATTGCGAGATTCATTATCAAATAGAACTCATTGTCAAATGGCCACCCTGACTTTGTTTGATCTTGTAGTTTCTCTTTTTTATATGAAACAACTTCTTTATTATCAATATAATAAGTTATCTCATTTTCATTCCATAGTATTGCATATTTATGAAACTCTGTTGAGGCATTACTAATTATTACTTCTTTATGAAGATGAGTGTTTTTTACATGATTGTATGATTCACTATGAATACATAAAAAGACATTATTTAAATCTCTACCGACGTGTTCCATAATGTCAATTTCACCACTTTTTGGCCAATTACCAAAAATATCTTTTTCTGGCATTAACCATAGTGCTGGCCATGTTCCTTTACCTTCTGGAACCTTTGCTATAATCTCTATTTTTCCATATTTAAAGGAGAACTTGTTCTTAGTGTCTAGGCGTGAAGAGTAATAGTTTTCTCCATCATAAGTTGCGCGGATTACTAATCCATCATCAAAAAATAGGTTATTAGAGTTATCCACATAATGCTGCAACTCGTTATTTGCCCATTTATCGCCTGTTCTTATGTTCCATAGATTTTGGTCTAAACTAGTAGATTTAGTAAAATCAATGTGTTTAATTAATTCCATTCTATCTTAAAACCTTTGTAGTCTCTCCATTAATTAAATATGTATCTACTGTAATAGTTTCACCATTCTTCAGTTTCTTTTTCTCATCAATCATCTTTATAATATTTGTTGCTGCTATTTTTCCTATTTTACGAGAATCCTGTCTTATAGTAGTTAATCTAGGTGATATTATTTGCCCAACATCAATTCCATCAAATCCAACAATACTATAATCTTCAGGTACTCTTTTCCCATTTTGAGTAATTGCCTGCATAGCACCAATGGCTAACATATCTGATGCACAAAAGATAGCTGTTGGTTGATCTTCTAGTTTCAAGATTTTACTCATTGCAACATACCCATCTTCTTTACTAAAGAACTCACCATTAACTAGGTATTCATCTCGAACTTCATGTTCATATCTTTCCATCATTTCAAGGAAGTACTTCTTACGTAAGTATCCAATATAAGTTTGTTCACTCCCGTGAATATTAGCGATCTTTTTATGTCCTAAATCTGTTAAGAAGCGAACAGCTTGTTTTACACCACGTCTATTATTTGAAGTAATATTTAAAACATCTTTGTTTTCATAATCAATTAAAACAGTTGGTACAGAACTACTGTAAAGTTCTGTCATTTCCTCTGACAAGAATTCACCACATAGGATTAAAACAGCTTCTACTTGTTTACGTTGACAATGTTGAAGATAAGAACCTTTAGCATCACCAATTTTACTGGAAATAAACATTATATCATAACCATTTTTTTCAACATCAGATTTAAATGTTTCTAATATTTTTGAGAATACAGGATGTTGTAAACCTACTCCGGTAATCTCTTCAAAAATCACGCCAATTGTATATGATTTTTTATTTACTAAACTACGTGCTGATAGATTGGGAACATAACCCATTTCATCACATAGTTTTAATATTTTTTGTTTCGTATCAAAAGATATATCAGAATAGTTATTCAAAGCTTTTGATACAGTTGTAACACTATAGCCTGATTTTTTAGAAATATCTTTTATCGTTACCATTATTCCACCTTCTTATTAAATTCAAAATAGTTGAGGTTAAAACCACCTATACTTGCTTTAATTTTAAAGGTATATTGTCCTTCTGACAAGGTAAAAGTTGAACTTTCGACATCTTGCCAAGTTTGCCATCCCCCTGTAATCGGTAAAGATGTAACTGTCATTGGTACTAAAGACTTACCATATAACTTAATTTCACCAGCTACTGATTCAGATGAAATACGGTATGAAATAGTATATGTTCCTGTTTCTGGAACATACAACGTGTACTCCATATAGTCATTTGTATCAATCCAACCGACATACTCTCCACCACCAACATCTTCAGCTTCTGCTCTTGTTACTCCTTGTTGATTATCATAACTTTCCGCTTCAATTCTTCCGATTATTGATGAAATACCTTCAGTTGAAACAGTTAAACTAGATGCTTCACTACGGTTACCAGCAAAATCTACTGCTACTACGGTAATATCATAACTAGTTTCAAATTCTAAGTCTTCAACTAAATAAGCATTTACAGTTGTCGTTCCTTGGAGAACTCCGTCTGCATATATTTCATACTCTTTTACTTGAACATCATCAGTACTGTGATCCCACGATACTTTAATTGTGCTAGATGTTGCATCTAATAACCCTAAATCCTGTACTTCATTAGGAGTTTCTTCATCAAGCCCTGCATAATCCATCTGATAAACACGGACATAATCTACTTCCATACCAGTTGGGAAAGCATTAGAATCAACACCTTGAACTCCACCCCAATTTCCACCGACAGCAACATTCATTATTAAATGAAATCTTTGATCAAATGGCCAAGCATCTGAATTTTCAATGTCAATATTAAGTAAATCGTTATATCCAAAATAGGCAAATCTAACACCATCAATAAACATTTCCATTCCTGCTGGTTTCCATTCTAATTCATAAACATGAAATTCACTCTCGGCATCAGGTATCGTTTTTTCAAAACCAATCTGTGTTCCTAGTGAGTGATTATAAGCCCCACTATGAAGTGTTCCATATATTTTTGTTGGTTCATAACCAACATGCTCCATAATGTCAATTTCTCCACTATAAGGCCAGTTACCATATGCCCAATCAGTTGGTAACATCCAAACCGCAGGCCAAGTTCCTAATCCTGATGGCATTTTGGCTCGAACTTGAATCTTCCCATATTGCCAATCACCTTTATACTTTGTGATTAAACGAGCCGATGTATACTGGTTACCACTGAATGATTCATTAATTGCTTTGATTGTTAATATTCCATCCTCAACAAAAGCATTATCAATATCAGCATCAGTATAATATTGGAGTTCATTATTACCCCAACCACTTCCACCGACGTCATAAGACCACTTTGTTGAATCTGGTAATCCATCAACATCAAACTCATCACACCAAACCGGCTGATAATCATCAATATTATCTAAATGACTACAGTCATCAGAAACTAATGATCGATCATCATAATCCGTTGGATTTGGATTGGGATTGGGATCATTGTCCTCTGGATTGCAAGCTGCTAGAAACAATCCTAATAGCATAATTAATAATATGTTAATTTTTTTCATAATAAAACCTACTCTCCTGTTATACCAGTACGATCAATACTTTCAACGAAATATCTTTGTGTTAAGAAGTAAATAACTAATAATGGTAATAATGTTAGTACATTACCTGCCAGTTTAACAGCCTGCATTAATTCTCTCGCTCTGCTTCCCTCTGGGTAAATGCTTGTGAAATTATTTATATATTGCTCAATTCGTAGAGGCAGTGTCATTAGATTACTTCCTCGTAAGAATAATCCTGATAAATATGTTTCGTTATAGTACCAAACAAAACTAAATAAGAAAACAATAATAATAGATGGTACTGCTAACGGTATTGCGATTCTTGTGAAAATCTTAAAATTACTTGCGCCATCTAACTGCGCAGATTCAATTAATGATTTTGGTATCATTCTAAAGAACTGATAGAACAAGAGGATATAGATTGCTCCATTTAATCCTTGTCCTAAAATAGCTGGATATATGAAAGCTCTAATTGATCCCAATAAACTATATTGTGTATACATTCTAAATGTAGGCAACATAGTAATTTGTGGAGGTATGATAAAAGTCATAATCATTAATACAAACATTAACTTTTTAAGAGGGAAATCATATCTAGCGAAACCATACCCAATAATTGCACTTGAAACAGTTGCACTTATTGCTGGCAACCCAGCTAAAATAAACGCATCCAGTAAAGCTTTAGGATAATTGATTTCAGTCCATACTAAACGATAGTTTTCCCAGTTCATTGTTGATGGAATCCATTTAACTGCTACATTAATAATATCTTCCATCGTCATAAAACTATTTGTAACCATATATAGTACTGGATATAAGTAAATATAACCCAAACTAATCAACAATGTGTAAATTAATATTGTAAAGATAATTCCGTCAGTAAACTTCATACCAACTAATAATCTCTTTAATCTAATACGTAACTGCTTATAATCTTTTTCTTTAATCAAGAGGGCAATTTCCTTAAAAAACATTTTCATTTTCTTGAATAACTTCATGTTCTTCGCCCCCTTCTAATATTTAATACTCCAATAAACAACAAAATCAATAGTGTCATAACCAAGAAATACACCCATGATAATGCAGCACTGTATCCATAACCAGTAGTTAAAGTACCAATTGTTGATTCACCAAGCATAATATTTTTGATGTAAATGATAATCTCATTTAAACTAAATACACTCATTGAAACAACTGTATAAACTACTGAAACAGAAATTAGAGGCATGATTGATGGTAATGTAATCTTCCAAAATGACTCCCAAGGACTTGCTCCATCAATCATAGAAGCTTCATAAATACTTCGATCTATTTTTTGTAATCCTGAAAGCATAATTAAAATTTGAATTCCACCAAACCATAATACAAGAAGAATTGTATCAAATAATTGTTGAATTGGGTTCGCTAAAAACTCACCAATGTTATCTAGTATTAAGGAGATAAAATCATAATTATTAATTGAAGGTAAAGTAGTTGCTCCTTGATCTATTAATTCACCAATAACTGGACCTGATGCAATAATTACAGGTAGGAAGAAGACAGTTCTCCAAATTCCTTTACCTTTAATATCTTGATTAATAAGCATAGCTATTATCAGTGAAAAGACAAGAACAACTGGAACATTTAAAATCATCTCTAAAACGTACTCTATTAGTATCTCAACAAAATAAGGATCATAAACAAATGCTGCTTTAAAGTTATTGATTCCTTCAAACTGCATTTGAATGTCAGCTCCATCAAGTCTTACCTTAAAGAAACTAAGGTACAAACTATAAAATAATGGGTATAATGCAAAGATTAGGTATCCCACAATCCATATAAAGACAAATGAATATCCAATCAGACTGTTTCTCCTTTTATTAGTTAAGCGATACTTCAGTTTTTTAAAGAATATGATGTGATGTGTATCAATAGTAATAATAAAGTTATGACTTAGAAAATGTAGACCCTTTTCTAAATACTTGCCAATATACTTATCATAGCCTTCCACTAGACTTCTAAATATTTTTTTCATTAATTAACACCCCCAACATAATAATCCAATCCAGGGATTGTTAACTCATCTACTAAGTAGTCATAACTAGAGTAGTTAACATAGATAACTACATCGTTTGAATATGTGACTTTAACTACACCAGGGTTTAAAACAACACGATCAACTATAATTTCCCCGTTGACATGTTTTAAAGCATTATTTATGTAATTATACTCTGTTACAATAGAATCTTTCCACAGGTCAAATTCCGTTGTAAACAAGTAATTTATATCTGTACTTTTCAAATCACTTGATTGTTCATTTGATAACACAAATGATGGATTAACACCAAAATCAATTAGTGTCAATATTTGGTCTCTACCTAAACTATTATAATTTAGATATGGACTATAAAGTTCCATACTACCTTTTAAAACAATTTGTAATAACGGAACTAAATCATCATAGTATTTAAGTTGAGAATTATATAACGGAGTATCAATAAATGAACTAGTATACTGATAAGCATAAGCAAATGGATATGAATAATTACCTATTCCATCATACTTCTCATAAATATCTTTATAGTACTCAAAAGTATCACTTCTCATATAATAACCACCCTGATAATAACTAAACAAAGCATTTCCAAGAGTCTCAAATAATACACTTACATTTTCACTCTTATAGTCATTATAATCATCAAAAGCAAACTCTTTAGATGCACTTGGGTATAAAAGGTATATCATATTATGAACACGATCCTTATTTTCAAACTCAACTTTAAAACGATTACTTCCTGCAGCAACATCTTTTCGACGATTTACACGATTAGTATCCTCACTACCAACAACATAGTTATTGCGTAACATAACTGAGTTATCAGCAGAAATCAAAGCAATCAAATCACGATATTCAGAGTTACTACCCAGTTTATTCTCAAAATCAACATCACTAGGAAGTTCACCACTATATCCTCCATCATTCCAACCCATAAGAGATACTAACTGATTTGATAATCCAGCTTGATAGAAGAAATCATACATCATTTCAACTTGTTCAACTGTGGACATTTCAACAACATTCTTTCCAAAGAAAGATGATTCCGAGTCAGCCATAATATAATCAAGGAATATCTTGATATTTTCTGTTGTCTCTTCCATTTGAGATATTACTCCAGAATCTGTTAAGAATTCACGATATTCAGATGCAATTCCAACATAAGAAGCTTCTTCATTTTCTAAGAAGTTAAAACTTACTTCCAAATCACTAGCACTCATATCAAGATAACGCATTGCACCACCACTACCATCACTACTAAATGATTGACGATATGTTTGTCTATAATCATATTTTGTAAATATCAGATTATACTCTAAATTATGACTTCCATTAGGATATGCTAATAAACGAGCATTCAAATCACCTTGTTCAATAATCCCCACAAATCCATTTTGATTAACTCCATGGACTGCTCCAAAAATAGGCATTGATAATGGATATGAAATTACACTATCTCGTAAACTATTCAACCCGTAATTCGAACCATAATATCTTTCTTCAAAAGGTGCGATAAACTTACCTTCATTATCTTCGTATCTAATTAGAGCTCCACTCCCATCAGGAATTACCATATAACCAGGAATGTCATCCATCTTAGTAGCACCAAGGCCTGGGAATAATATAATACTTGATAACAAAATTTCCTCAGTATTATTTTCAACAATACTATCATAAGGAACATAAGCATTTAATCCTTCACCTGTTAAAGTAACTTCTAAATCAAATCCAACATTGATTTCAGTTAAGCCAAAATCAATCATTTCTTCTTTAGTAAAATCACCTTCAAGGTATCGTGGGTACAATCTTTCACAGTTTCTTGTTGAACAATATCCCCCGAAATTTAAAGATATTCTTAATCCTCCAGGAATTGCTTCTTCTTCCGCTATAAAGATTGTATCTGTAATTCCAATATTTTGATCAACAAACATATCTTTTTGAATATTGATATATTCGATTCCAATACCACTTGATAATAGTCCTGTATATGTCCCAGCACTAACATCAGGAATATTAGTACTCCATACATAATTTGTATCTTTATTTTTAATTTTGAATGATACAAACTCATCGTTGTAATACATCTCATAATTACTATTTTCTGCGACATACTCATCATCCTCAGTAATTTCAATATAATTACTTTGATCAACAATACTTAGATCATCAACTTGTGAGTAACGAGATGAGATTAACTTCGCATCTTCAATAAACTGATAGTTAGAGAATTCTAAATCGTTTTGATTAATGTATTGGCTTTTACTATTAGCTATTGTAAAAACAGTAGTCCCCAATAACACAAATATCAAACTCTTCTTAACAAAATTAAACACGATAGAACACCTCCAATACAATATCAATTAATAACGTTAATAGTTCATTTAATAATACATAAACTATAAAACTACCTAATAAAATCATAACCATAGTAAAGAATGAAACAAAAATTGATACTAATGTTTCTTTTACTTGATAATAATGTGTCTCTTTCACCATAAAGAAGAAATAGACAACGCTCAGGAATATACTTACATATGAAATCATTGAAATAATGAAACTTTCATTATAAGTTAAACCATGAGAAATAATTGTAATTACCGGTAACATAAGGAAATAAGGAGCAACACTAAATATAGTAGTTACATAGACATCTTTTAAACGTCCTTCTCCTTCTCTTATTGAACTAACTAAGTAGTTAGATCCAACAAACAAAATGACTGGTAAGAAAACTTTCATAACTTCCTCTATCAAATTAATATCTCCAATAACTCGGAAATTAAATAAGAAGCTAAGATTATAAATATAATATATGTAGAACACAAAATATATCATTAATAAAGCTGTAGCACTCAGAATACCAACTCGATTTTTTCTTTTAATATAATAAGTTGCATCAGCTGGATTACGGAGATAACTAAATACAAATAGTACTTCATCAAATACTTTCGACTTACCTCTAAGGAAATGTAGTCCTTTTTTAATTGGGTTTTTAACATATACTGTAAAGTTAAACTTCATATTTACAACAAATAATATCAATGAAATGAATACAATTGATAATACCGTTCCAATATTTTCAAGTAACCAAGCATTTCTAACTTCCCAAAAAGCATCACTATAACCATTACGATTATAGGAAATATAAAACTCATCTAAAGCATCTTCATAATCCCCTAAACTATAATAAGCATTCCCTAATCCGCGATGTGCTAAATCAAATAAATCATTCATCTTTAATACTTCTTCCCACGGTTCTTTACTATCAATATATTGTCCATCCTGATAAAGACTTAAAGCAGTATGAACTAATGAGGCAAACTCAGTTGGGATAAATATTTGTAACTCTTGATTTGCTGAATCTAATACGTATAAATTGTAATTATCATCAACAGCTATTGCAGAAGGAATATTAAACAATCCCTTAATTTGATTACTTTCATCTTGTCCACCAAAAGTAAACAGCAGGTTTCCTTCAATATCGTATTCTGCGATATATCCAGACTCACTTATCGCATAAATATTTCCGATAGGACCAACATATAAATCAACTAGATCAAGTTCATTTTCAACTGCTGGCAATAGATTATCACCATTAATATTAAGTCGTTTTACTCCAAAGTTTTCCACACCCAAACTAGTTGTGTGAATTAAACCACGTTGATCAATCGCAACATTAGATATTTCTGGTGGTGATATATTAAATAAATTCTCTCGCTGTTCATCTGTAAAGAACATATACTGTAAAACAGTTCGGAATGAAGGAGCGATATAGTTTGTTCCAAAGTATCCTAAAAAGTCTCCATCATTACTAAATTGTGCCAACCCTTTTGACCCATTATTAAGAACGTATATATTCCCTCTTGAATCACTAACTATTTTCCGAGGTTGAAACTCATCTTCCCCAAACAATGGAGAATCAGGTCTTGTTAATTCTAAATCAATTGTTCCATCTTCTTCTAATCTATAAGCTCTGTTATTACCACGATCAGCAACATAGATGAATCCATCATTGGATACAAATATTCCTGTTGGATTAATTAAAAAATCCTCTCCGATAATCTCAATTTCCTCAGATTGTAAATTAAACTTAATAATTTTTCCTGTATCTGTATCAATATTAGTTGAAGCGATATACACATAGTTATTACTATCTATGTATATATCATTAGGTGTATCTAACAGTTCACCATATATTTCATCACTCTGTGACAAGGCAATATAGGCAGTCTGTGTTCTAACAAACTCACCATTACTTGTCGTATAAGTTGTGTATCTTACTCCTGTTTCTGCACCAATCTCCGTACCGATAGAAATAAATGCAATTATAGCTACTAATAATCCCGATATTATTTTTTTCATTATTTAATACCTGAATGAGCCATCGTATTCATTACTTTATTTTGTAAGAAGATGAAGATAACTATGTTCGGTACAAATGTTATCAATGAAGCAGCAGCCATTATACCTTGTCCAGCAACAGTATTACCTGTTCTTGAAGCTAGAGTTGAGAAGTAAAACGCTAATGTCTTCATACTTTCATCATTTACATATAATGTTGATCCACTAACATCATTCCAAATTAATTGAAAAGATAAAATACCAACAGTAGCTAATGCTGGAGCAATAACTGGAAGTATAATCTTCAGGAATATTTCCATTTCACTAGCTCCATCTATTTTGGCAGATTCAATAATCTCATTCGGTGTTTGATCAATAAACTGCTTGACTAAAAACAACCCAACAGGCATCGCAATTAAAGGTAAAATCAAAACTAAATAGTTATCAATTAGACCTGCTCTCGCAATTGTAATATATCTTGGGATTGTTACCGCAATTGGAACAAACATTAATGCTAATGTGTTAATCTCAAATAGTAATTTTTTTCCTTTAAACTTAAGTTTAGATAATCCATAAGCCGCCATACTGGTGAATAAAACACTAAGAAATACACCAACTATTGTAACTAATAAACTATTAAACATATATCTACTAAAAGGAATTCCGGAATCACTTGCTATATCTACTAAGTCCTTAAAATTTTGGAGAGTAGGCACTCTAACTAAAAATTTAGGAGGATATGCAAATAATTCATTTGTTGGTTTAAATGCATGATTAACGATAAAGATTAAAGGTAATGCAACAAATAATGCTACAGGAATCAATATCGCGTAAAACTTATTTTGACTTTTATGATAACCTTTAGGGTTAATTTTCATTCCTTGAAAACCAGCCATATTGCACCTCCTAATCTCTTTCTCCGAGTACACTCCAAGTGATTTTACTAATTGCGTATATCATAATTAATAAAACAACACTAATTGCTGAAGCATAACCCATTAAATATCTAATAAATCCAAAATCTTCAATATGATTTACCATCAACTGTCCAGCATATTGCGGGGTTGGATTAGCCCCTGATAATTGCACACCAATAGCTCCAACTGAGAATGTTCCCACTACAGCCATAACTGCTCCAAAGAGCATCTGTGGTTTCATTGAAGGTATTGTAATATAGAAAATCTCTTGCCATCTATTTTTTAATCCATCGACATATGCTGCTTCATATAAACTTTGATCAATATTAAGAATTCCGGCAAGCATAGCTAGGAATCCAACACCCATACTTCCCCATAATGAAACAAGAATCATAATATTCATTAAGTGATCAGGTGAAGTTAAAAACTGAATTGGTTCTTGTACTAGCCCTATCTGCAGTAACACTGAGTTTAAATACCCCGTTGCGTCCCCACTAAATAAAACTGTCCACACAACACCCATAGCAATTCCTGCAGTCATCGAAGGACTATATAAAATTATCGCTAAAATAGTTCTAGGACGATGTGGTATTTGCGCTAACATCCAGGCTAATAAGAAACTCATAAAATACCCAACAGGACCAACAATAAAGGCAAATTTTATCGTATTTGGTAAAACGTACTGCATGAATATTTCATCTCTTGTAAATAATTCAATATAATTTCTTAACCCTATAAATTCAGGTGTTTCAATAGTATTAAAGTAAGTAAAACTTAGCCCTATAGCTATTAATACAGGAATAATAATAAACATTGTAAACAATACAACATATGGTGTTACAAACCATGCAGCATGATTCATTTTCTTAATCATTCAAATCACGCTCCTTCAACCAGTACTCAATATTATAAATGGTAGGAACGGTATAAGGTTTTAGTATCTTTCCATTCGATGTATATCCAAATTCTTCCATTTTATATAAAATCTCACGATTTGATGTCTTTACTGCTTCATCCAAAGTTATTCGAGGATTAGCATCATCAAAAACAATTTTGTTCCACGCATTACTTAATTCTCTTTCAACCATATATGCACCAGGGATTCTTGATGCTTCAATCGCATAATCCCATTGTTCTAAAATAATATCTTTATGTGCAGTTGATAATGGTAAGTTAGCAAACGCTTCTAAGTTTGCAGTATTCCACAAATACTCTGTACCATAAGTCGTTTGCAATCTTAATGCAAAGTTAGTCTGAACATCAGTACTCATCCACCAACTTAGAAAGTCCCATGATTCTTGTTGGAGATTACTTTTCTCTAAAATCATTGATGCTTGAGCTCCACTCGCAGCCCATCGCTCTACTTCACCTTCACTATTCATAACTCCAGGATGTAAAGTAATATCCCACTTACCTGCTATCTCAGGTGCAGCTACTGTTAACTGTAAGTATGTACTTAAATCACTAATACCAATAGGAAGTGTTCCATAGCGGAAGTGATTATAAAAGTTAGGAATCTCTTTAGGCATGTTATAGACAGTAAATAAATCTGTCATCAACTTCATTCCTTCAAGTGTTTCTTCACTATTAATTAATGTACTCATACCATCCTCACTATATAAATCACCATTGAACTGATATATAAAAGGCATTGTTGCTACAAATGGTTTAAACCCTTTAAAGAATGAAAGAGGTTCATAATAATTCATACCATATCTTTGCAACTCTGGTAATATTTCAATTACTTCTTCCCAAGTGTCAGGAACTGGTAGTGATAATGATTCAAAAATATCCGTTCTATAGAATTGAACATAGAAGTTTTGAGTCTCTGGCAATCCGTAAATTCCTTCTTCAAACGCATAAGGGATCATTACCCCAGGACTAAACTTACTTACCAAATCTTCATATCCTTCAAAAGTTCTTAAATCTACACTTGCATTACGAATAGCAAACTCGTAAGGAATCCAGTGATTTACTCCTAGAGCAACATCTGGACCATAATTTGAAGAGTTCGCAAGAATTAATTTACCCTCATCTGGCATAAGTGATAACTGAACTTTAATCCCCGTTTCAGCAGTAAAGGAATTATCAATCATTCCCTGCATTATTTCAATGTACTGACGTGGATGATTAACCCAAACTTCAATAACATCTTCATCAACATCTTTTACAGCATAATCATTAGCTGTAAATGATAAGAAAAATCTTTTTACACCTTCCCATGATCTAACAAAAAAGTTAGCATTAGGCTTAGGTAAATCACTAGTATCACCAATAAACACTTTTTCAAGATCAAGACCATTCTCTAAGAATCCTTGAATTGTTGTTCCTAGTAACTGTGATGTTGAACTACTACCATCAGCCAATAACATCATTTTATTAGGGATATCATCGACATCTTCTAACAGTTCAGATAATTGATCAACAGCAAGTTCAAGATTAGTTAACTGTCCAGGACTCTTGTGATGACTATACTTTTTCAACTCACGATTTATTTCCTTTAAGTCACTAATCCATTTTTCAAAACGATCTTCAATATCCGGAATAAAATCTATTAACTTCCAAGTACGATATCTATCACTAGTATTTCCTGTCAGTTTCTTTATTTCCAAACTCAAATCATTAATTTCATCCATAATACCGACTATGTTTTCATATGCATTTCGGTACGGTTCTAAGACTACACGTAATCCAATTTCATGTACTCCAGCTTCTAAATAAAACTTAAAGTTACTTTCACCATCATTCAAAATAATATTTTGGTAAGTATCTGTATAACTAAATGGATAAGCTCCCACTTCTTGGAATGGAATCTCTCCATCAATCGTTATTTCACGAAAAACAGGTAATTGCATTACATAATCCTGTTTATATTTAAACCCAATATGATAATAACCTGATTCCTGTATTTCAACTTCATAACCAATAATATCATTACCACTTCGATAACTATATCCATCTAGTGCGTTCAATCGTAAGTCCTGAGTATCATATACTGTTGCACTTGGATCACGTTCACTATTTAGTGTAATTGATGGATTTGATTTAAAAGCTAACTCCTCAGCTCCAATAACCGTTAAAGTATCAATAACGTCACCATTATTTTGATCTAAATAGTCTTGATAACTCATTACCTCTTGTTTTGGTTCAAAATGAAAATCACCAAGCAAGATTTCACCACTAAGACACTCAATAACTACTAAATTTGATCCTTCTTCCAAATAAAATTCTAAAGAATCGTTATTTAATCCTGTCGAATCATGTAACGAAGTACTTAACCATCTATCCATTTTTACAGAATTTGGTAAGATCTCATTTCCATAACGATCGTTTACAAATTCATCTGTTTCAAACTCCCAATAAGTTGGTAGTTCTATTACTTTACTTTCATCATACTGAAAATTATCATTAATCTTTAATGATATTTCATTAGGTAAAATATTAACACTTACGTCTTTTTGATCTATACGTAATGTGTATAATCCAGTTTTAGGCACTTCCACATTAAAATTATAGACATCACCTTCACTTATACTGAAGATTTGTCCATTATATCCTTCTTCACTGCCATTAAAACTATCTATTGTTATTTCATCAGCAGAAACAGTTATGCTTTCTTCTAGAGAATAATCGCTCCATAAAGAACTTACATAACTGTAGTTTTCAGTATCATATTGACTTAACTCAACACTACTTGAATCAATGTTTATATAATCTATTTCATTCTGTCCTGATACAAAAAACCATATCAATAAAACTATTACGACTAGTGAAATAGTAATTGTTTTAATATTCAGTATTTGTTTCATTTTTTTCACAAAATCACCCCTATAAAATTATTGGCTTGATGAAAAAAATCATCAAGCCAATTCTTGTTTATTCACCAATCGTATTTATTGCTTCTGAAATCATTTGATTAATTTTTGTTTCCCATTCAAGAGCAAATACTTCAGGAGTAACTAGGCCATCATTAATTCGATTCCAATAATCATTTTCTTCATTTCCTACCCATTCCCAGAATTGCTTGTATCCAGGTAACCATTTATCTACATCTGGTTTTGAGTACTCAAATAAATCAACACTTTCTCTTAATCCTTCAACATAATCGACAAAGCTTTCCGCCTCTGTCCATACTTCTGGATAATCAGCTATTGGAAATCTATCAAGATATAAGTCTCCACGTTCATCCATTAATTCTAATCTTGTTAACCATCCTTCTTTACCAAAAGTCATCCATTTCGCAAGTAGATAAGCTTCTTCAGGATGATCGGTTTGTGATGATACACATTGATAATCTAAAATAGTTGGAGGGAACTGTCCAGCATCTCCACCAGGATAAGGCCAGAAACCAACCTCAACATTTTTCTCATCAAACATAGAATCAATCATCCACATATTCCATGATCCATCAATTTTCATACCAATTAAACCTTCAAACCAAGGCCATATATCACCTAATTGTTCCATTTCCTCATCAGTATATGCTGCTACAACATTTTGACTCATCAAATCTAATTTAGTGTTGTAAGCGTCAATCCATGCTTGAGAACTAAAATTAAACTGTGTTCCATCCCATGTTTGATATCCTACATCTGCAAAATCCTGAGTTGGGAATGTTTGTTCAAAATCTAAACTTCCATACCATGGATCAATACCATACACATAATCATTTTTACCAGCTTGACGAAGTTGGGTAGCAATTGAGATAAACTCATCATAGTCCCAATCTTTATCTGGTAAAGGTATATTATAAGTTTCAAATAATGTGATATTTAAATAGATACCTTTAATAAACTGGAATGAAGGAACTGCTAATCTTTTACCGTTATAAACAGCTGTAGTAGCTATATTTGGGTAGATTAAATCTGTATCAGGATCTGCATCCCAATATTCTGCTACATCCAACAACATTCCATTCGCGATTCCTGTTGGTACATTGTCAATCGCGAAAACATCCGGTAAAATCCCAGCTGCTTGAGCATTAATCAAGTTTCCTGTAAACTCGGCTCCTGCACCTGTAATATCTTGTCTTAACTCTACAGTAATATTAGGGTACTCTTCCATAAACGAATCAATCAATGCTTGATTCATTTCTTGGTCTCCCCAATCTGCATAAGACAATACTATATTTTCTGTTGGTTGATTATCATCACAAGCTGGATCATCAGGTGTTACTGTACAATCCACTTCAGGTGTTGGATCATCACTAACACCTTCATCACAAGCTGTAAGTGAGAAGGCAAACAACCCTATCAATCCCAACAATAATAACTTTTTCATTCTTTAATCTCCTTTCGCATTTCTCGGTAAATACCCTTTATTTACAACATCTACAAATGACCAACCAATATTGTTTTTAGTCGCTTTCTCACTTAACTTGTAGTTCCAGAAAAACCAACCTCTTGTTTGTTCAAATGTAACTAATAGACTATTACCAACTGCTCTATATAATGCATCTTTTAGAAATGCATCTTTAACATGTTTCAATGTATTTGGATGAATCCCTAAGGACCATTCTCCAACTACAACATCAACATACTCCATTACTTCGTTTAATTCTTTTAATCTTTGTGTACTAACTTTTTCAATAACTTCTGTCATTGTCCTTTTACTATCATTATGTGAGAATACTTGATACATATGAGTATCTAATATGACATTCTCAAAATGATTATCAGTAAAAAATGTTTTCCAAATCCCTAATCTAAATGCATCATGAAATACTATATACTTATCTGTTCCAAGATGCTCTCTAATTACATTATAGCTTTTTTTATAAAATTTTATAAGTAAGGTGCTTGGTATGTCCCATCTTGGTTCATTAAGGACTTGTATTCCTGATAGAGCAACTTCATCTTTGTATACGATTGAAATTTGCTCAATAAACCTTATTGTTTTATCAATGTTTTCTTGTTTAAGATGCCATTCACAGACACCGCTTAATCCTCCGTTATCAAACCCATTTTGACAGCCTGGAGCAGCATGAATGTCTAAAAGTATATTTAATCCATACTCAGCGGCCCATTCAAATGCATTATCAAGATAGCTTTTAGCTTCTATATATGGTTCATTAGCTTCTATAAGCCAATATCCAATAGGTATTCTAACAGTATCTATTCCGTAATCCTTAATCCATTTAAAATCATGCTTTGAAATAAAAGAATCACGATGTTTCTTTATTATTTTATGTTTGTTATCCCCCATTTGTTTTAAAAGATTGTACTCATCTTCTGCATCGTATTGTTCATAAAGTTCTGGTGTCATCCATTTCTCTAGAACTAACCATCCTCCTAAGTTTAATCCCCGTATTGATTTCATGTTCTCCTCCTAGAGAGGGGGGCACTTTCGTGCCCTTTATCTGATAGAAAATTTCTATTATTCGGCAGCTTCTTGTGGGTTGAAATTTCTGTATAAACTAATATTATCAAATGTAACTGTTCCTGCTGCTGCACTTTCAATTAATCCTAATTCAAAGTCTAATTTACCAGTAGTATCAGCTCCTGTATACTCGAAAGTATATGTATATGAAGCCATTGTGTCAGTTAAGCTAAATACTTTTAAATCTTCAACATTAGAAATTAATTTGAAATTAATATCTCTAGCTACGTCTGCTTTAGCATCAAACACGATTGTGTAAGTTGCACCAACAGTTAATTCTACGTTTTCTTGGAATAATTGTACTGCCCAGTTCGCTGTACCAACAGATGCTACTGTTACTACTAACTCACCATCAACAATTGCCATACTTGAACCATTATCATGAGACCATACGCCCCAATCTAATACTTGATCAACAGTTCCGTTTACAACTGTATCTGTTTCTGCTACAACTGCTGAACCATCATATTCTTCAACTTTTAGATTATCTAAATATACTACACCTGCTACAGCACTATTAATAAGTCCTAACTCAAAGTCTAATTTTCCATTATCACATGCTGCTGTTGGTGTGAAATCATATGTATAAGTTGCTTTTGTATCAGTAATTGCTTGAGTTCCTCTATATTCACCATTACAAACCATCATTACATTGATATCTCTTGCTACATCTGCATAAGCATCAAATGTAATTCTATATGCTTGATCTTGTGTTAAATCGAATCCTTCTTGGAATAATTGTACTGCCCAGTTTGCTGTTCCAACTGATGCTACAGTAACTTTTAATTCTCCATTATCTACTTCAACCATCGAAGCATTATCATGAGACCATACATTCCAACCAAACTCTTCAAAATTACCATTATCTACTAATGCATCTTTATCTAACTCATGTAATACAATGTTATCAAGAGTAATTAATCCAGCTGCGTAACTAGTAGTATTACCTAACATGAACATAACTTTTGCCTGATCAGTAGTTTCTCCTTCATATGTAAAGATAAACTCGTACGAAGCAACAGTACTTGTTAAATCAACAGTAATCTCATAATCATCTGTAACTTTTGCGATGATATCTCTTGCATTCGATGCACTTGCGTCAAATGAAAGTTTATATGTTTGTCCTTGTGTTAATTCAAGACCTTTTTGTTTAAACTGATGACCCCAGAATGCTCCACCAGGTGCTGTAATATCAATGTTTAAAACTCCATCAACAATTGAGTATGTAGCTGCTGCTCCATCCCAAGTTGCTGTATATTGATACCAAACGTCAGCAGCTGTAATATCAGCATTTCCTGCATCTTGAACTTCTGCTATTATTTCTGTAGTTGTTGTAAATGTTCCATCAAGAATAGCTGTTGTTGGATTGAATACTAAACTTACAACAGTTATAACTCTTGTTTCTTCTACTTCATTTCCAGCTGCATCTGAAACAGTATAAGTTAATGTATATGTTCCAGCAGTTGATGTATCAACTGTACCTGTTACGTTTGCTGCTGTTAATGTGATATCTTTATCCACAACATCAAATGCACTTACGCCTTCTAAAGCGTCAAATGTCGAATCTAATTCTATTGTTGCATCTTCAACTCCGCTTAATACTGGAGCTGTAGTATCTGCATCAGGTGTTGATTCTTCGATAGTTATGTTGTCATAGAAAATTGTTGTCAATAAATTAGCAACTCCTACATCACCTTCAACAGTTCCATTTTCAAATAATAATGCACCATTAGTGTTTGTTGGTTCTGACATCGTAAATTTAAATGAGAATGTTTGCCAATCTGTACTTAAATCAAAGATTTCTGTTTGACCTTCTTTAAAATCTACAAACCAAGGTGCTGCACTTAAAACTTCACCAATTTGGATATGTACAGATCTTGCTGCTAAAGCTTTTGCATCAAATTTGATTTCATATGTTTTACCATTTTCAAATTCAATTCCACGGCTTGAGAATCTCGGTTCCCATCTTCCACCACTTACAGCAGTAACTTCTACTTGTAAAACGCCGTCAACAACAGTAAATGTTGCTGCTCCACCTTCATTACCAGTTGTGCTATCAAACAAGCTCCAACCTAAACTAAAGTCTCCATTTGGTACCATTTCATCACCAATTAGACTTGGATCAATTTCCACAGTAACATATCTAGTTGCTTCTGTCTTATTACCAGCTGCATCAGTAGAACTATATTTTAAGAAATATACTCCAACATTAGATGTATCTACTGAACCTGTAATAACAATACTTGATGTGATGTCTCCATCAACATTATCAATTGAACTTACACCTGATAAATTATCAAATGTTGCATCAACATATATTGTTACATCATCTACCCCAGTAACGACAGGTGCTACTGTATCTGGTACTTCATTATCAACACATTCACCGTCTACTAATGTTTGATCATCAGTACACTTTGGATCATCTTCAGACCCGAAATCACATGCTGTTAATGCAAATAATAACGTAAATAAAATACTCAAAGATAATAATTTTTTCATTTAATAAATCCTCCTATTTTTTTATATATCCTATAATTTTTTTGTATTCTTTATTTCTTATTTTTAGGGCGTATTTTCTAGAAATAACACTCCCGTCAATAACTACTCTTTCTGTTTCATTAATTAACTCATATCTCTCAATTTCTTTGTAATATGTGTCTTCCTTACTTGGGTTTACTAAAGTAACCTTAATGTCTTTCATAAACGTAAAACTTACTGTATCATCATCCTTAAATAATGATTTCTCCAGTTTTGGAGATAGCGAGAGTTCCAATTCACCATTTTTCATTTGGAATGGATTTCCTCCAGTCATCATAATAGCCCACATATTGATTGTTTCAACAGTTGAACCGCTTAATCTAGCAAAGAATCCTTGACCTCTAATCGCCTTATTAGGATTATTTGAAGGTGCTATAAAACTAGAGTTTTCTAACGGATTCCTTTTATAGACCTCTGGATTCATGAAGCACGATAAGTTATCTTTTATTTCTTCATAATACTCCTCATACAATCCAGCTCTAAGTAGTCCTAACAAGTATTTATATGTCATATGCATGAAATTACTTTCGCGCTCTAACCATCCTTTTGTAAAGGCTCGTATTCTACCAATCTCGTTATCCTCTATATCTAGGCACTCACTAGTCTTGTAAATCTTTAGCTCTTTATCGTAGATTCCTGATTCCTTTATAGCGTGATACATTTGACGAAGTTTATCTTGATCAAAATCAGTTTTTAGTAATCGTGCTGGTGCTTCTAAGAATCTCGGTAAAGCTCTTCCTTTAAATTTAAGTGGATTAATAACTGGAAGGTTATAGTTTCCAATAACTGCTTCACCATCTCGATTTACTAGTGGCTCGTATTCTTCAACATCGTAAACAAGGAATGTTGGTAATATCTTATTATGCTCTTTAAATAGAACTTCAAGATTTTGATTTATCATATCATTGAGACGTTCAAGATACTCTCTTAACTCATCACTTGATAATTCATCAAATGAATCATTTAAGCCAAATCTAATTGAATCTCGATAATTTTCTCTAACAGATAACCTTTCAGTATAGTTTGTTGAAATAGACAACTCTTTGAAGAAATTCACTATTTCCTTTGGTAGTTTTATTTTTTCAGAATCTAAATGTTTCAACAAGAAATGTGCAATTCTTTTTAATTCAATTGTTTCACTTATACCAGATCCAAATAGCCCTGGTACCCCATTCATAGCATCATTCCATCCAGGTTTATTTGTTTCCATTTCAACTCCTAAACCATCAGGATCTAACTGTGAATGTTTGTTTAAAACAAGAATCAAAAGTTTTGTAAATAAATTAGTCTTATAAATTTTATTACCAATTAAAGCCCAGTTACTACCATTTTGATCCATATGTAATTTTTCTATTTTTTCGTTATCATAATGCAATAAACTTCCATATTGCCTTATGTTGCCATGTTTGTTTATTACACTTTTTTCTTTCTTTTTAAGAACTGTCACTGTTGAATCAAAACTCTTTAAATCTTTATCTTCATATAATAGTTTATGCATCTTATCTGGATAAATTGCTTCATAACTCTCAACCAAATCAAGGATATAAGTGAAATGATCACTCCAGTAACCTTCTCCAAACACTGATTCAATTAGTTCTTTTGAATTGACTATAATATCGTCTAAGTAGTCTTTCTCTGATGTCACTACTTCGATATTATGATTTTCTATGTAGTTAACTAACCCTCCAGGTGTGAACTTCTGTGATAAAAACTCATAAACCATATTATCTTGATCAATAAAATGTCTTTTTACTAGTTCTCCACGTAATGAATCAGATTTAATTTCATATCTCATCCCATTTACGATAAGCGGATTAAATCCATCAAGTTGGATTAGTGAGGCAAAGTGTTTTACATTAAATGATGAGACATTCTTATTAATGAAAGAATCCATTCGTCTGTTTTGACATACGTCTCTAAAATTTCCTCCCCCTTGTGAATAATATTCAGGTGATAGGCTAAAGAAGTTATAATCACGTTCTAAATCCCCATGTCTTCTTGAATAGAGATGATATATTGTATTTCCTATTTCGTAAGGATACCCTCCTCTTAAGAGGTTATCTAGATAATTCTGTTTTATATATTCGTTAAATTCATTAGAACTAGTAGATGTAGCAACATCATTAACTAGCTCATCAATGATTTCTTTACCTTCTTGTTTTTTCCTTTGTAGATAGTTATTACTTAAGGACTTTTCTATAAAGTTATAAAGAAACTCTTTATTATGTGCGTATCCTGATATCAAGTTGAAGTCAAAACTCGTTTTAGCTTCTAATGTTGTTCGATAATGCAAAAATCCACATGGAATTTTATTTACAGTAACTTGTTCCTGATTATCAAGTTCTTCATAAGTTTTATTCATAAAATTTAGTGCATTTCTTTTCATTGAGTCAAATCCGAAAACAACTTCTTGATCAACAATTGGTTTTAAAAGTTTATTATTAGCTGTTCCGAAAATAAAATTACCATTAAGTACAGGGTTTACTTCAGAATCGTCATTAGTCGATGAACGTAGTTTATAAAATGCAATATTCTTTTCAACATCATCAACATCCATCCAACTACTAAGTAGATTTGAAATCGTTTTGAACTCTTGGTTTGTTACTCCAGCAGGAAGTAATTCTGCCAGTCCATCTAAGATTTCAATGTCAACTTTTTCTTCATTTAGATTAGTAACTTTTACATCTCTAATTAGAGCTGCAATATTCTCATTTGGTAATCCAAAGTAAGTTACATTAACTTTTATACCTAGTTTTTCATTTGTCTCCTCAATTGAAAATGAATCTCTGTTAATCATCATTCTATGGTTATTATCACTTCCTGGAGTGAAAGGTTCATAGTATTTTCCATTAACTTTTAGAAATGTTCTAAATCCATTTTGTCCAACTGAACTGTATGCTTGGTTAGCTGGATCAAAGACCATAATCGGACCGTTTTTATCTTGAATTCCATATCCACTTATTCCTTGTCCTCTATTTACATAGAAAACCCAAAGTGGAATTCCTTTTTTACCAGCTACACCTGGTAAAAAATTGGAAAATGTAGGTTTATTTAGATAATCTTCAATAATAAATGTATCTTTATCAAAGTAGTAGTTTTTCATATTGTTAGCCTCTTTTCTTTATTGTTGTTATACTCCTGCATGGTATTTCAATCGTTTTTTCTTCATTAGAGAAACTTACTTTAAGAGTAAAGTTATCTTCTGTCTCATTTAAAATGACTGCCACTTCTTCTCCATCGGGATTAATAAATGTAGTAACTTGAATTTTATTACTAGATAATTCGTGTTTTATCCGAACTGCACCTGGGAGAATATGTTTGCTAAAATGTCCTATATAATAATATGAACTATTAAAATGTAAAATATCATTTTTAGTGTCACAGATTATCGGTGCATCACAGTAATTACCAACATGATTAGGACCACCGATTTCATTTAATGTTAAGTTCCAATCAATATATCCTTCACAATAATTGTTCAAATCCCCAATTATATTTCGAGCATATCTTTCTCCAGTATGCCAAGCACCTAGATGAACTCCGCCTTCAATACATCCTTCTGTAAAAAGAATGTGCTTATCAGGGTGTAGGTCATGAAGTTTTGTTAGATTATTAAATTCCTCACTTACATACCAATGTAATCCTGTACCCCAGACGTAATCTCTTGCTTTTTTGTCTACGAGAACAGTATTTGCTCTTTCAACAATAATGTCGCGATTGTGATCCCATATAATAATCTTCACTTCAGGATGATGTTTTCGAAGTGTTGGACCAAGATAATCCTTCACAAAATCCCTTTCCTCTTCAGCAGTATAAACACATGAATCCCAAACTTGTACTGCTGCCGGTTCGTTTTGAACTGTTATTGAAGATATATTTAGTCCTGCTTTCTTGTACTCATCGATAAATTTCACGTAATAATTCGCCCATGTTTGATAATACCTAGGGAGTAATTTACCACCATGATTCATCTCATTGTTTGTTTTCATCCAAGCAGGTGGACTCCACGGAGAAGCTAAAAGACTTATCTGTTTTCCAAGTATTACCTCGGCATCTTTAATCATTGGTATTACCCATTTATAATCACGAGATATATCAAATGTTTTTAGTTCTTCATCATTTTCTACAACATATGTGTAATTCTCCAAAGCAAAATCACAACTGTGGATATGAACCCTTCCAATTGTGTAATTTAGTCCGTTATCTTTATCAAAATATGCCTCCAGAACTTTTTGCCTATTTTCAATACTCATTTGATCAAGAGTATAAGATGCAGCTTCTGTAAACGCTCCACCAAAACCAATTATCTCTTGAAATTTGGTATTAATATCCAGTTTAAGTTCAATAAGTTCACTTTCATTCTGGTTTTTTAGTTTTTTTTGTATATTATCGCTATCTTTAGCGGTTATATAGCTTTTAATCAATTAAAACAACTCCATTCGAAAACGTATTCGTTAATAGGATAGCACAACTGTAAGCGTTTTTCGATACCGTTTTCGTTATTTTCTAAATAAACTTGTATTTTTATAAATAAGACAGTTGCATTTCAAATAAAAAAAGGCACAAAATTGTGCCTTATAAAATAATTCTATAAACAAAATAGTTTTTTAGCATTACTATAAAATACATCCTCATGAAATTCTATAGGAATCAGACTTTTAATAAAGTCTATATAACTATTTAAATCAACAAGAGGCCAGTCCGATCCAAACATGACTTTTTTGTAGTTATCCAAATACACTAAACCTCTCCTAATATGAGATTTAAAATCATCATTTGTAAAGTGTTCTACGTCTTTAGCATTTCCAACAATGAGACCAGATAAATCAATAAAGACATTCTTATTTTTTGCCGCTACTTCTGCAGCTGTCATAATCCATGGATCTCCAAAGTGTGCGATAACAAAGTTTACATCTCTAAACTTCATTGCTAGTTCATCAATTTCTAAAGGATGAGCGTATTTTAATAACCCTTTTTCACTAAAAGTATCCCCTTGATGAATTACAACTGGTAAGTTATGTTTTCGTGCGAGTTCATAAAGCGGTGTATATACTTCATCCCACACATGATAGTGATAGTATCCAGCATATATCTTTATACCCACAGTTCTTTCTGTTATTTTTTTTGCAAATGATTCAATATTATAATCCTGATGAGGATTGAACCCAAGACAAACATACATGTTTTGAGGATTTTCATCTAAATCTAGAGTCATAGGATTTTGAGAACTCGAATCAGGAAAAACGTCTTCTTTTTCAGTTAGTCCCATTCCGATAGCCTGCATTCCTTTAAACTCTTTCTTGAATCCTTCTAAAGAGTAATCTGCTTGTGACTTTTTACTTACTTCATGAAAAGACTTGATGTCAGAAAAGTGGATATGTGCATCAATAATTTTCATATTACACCTCAAATTTAATGTTTTCTAAATCAATTAAATAGTCTTTTTTTAGTTCTTCTTTACTAAAAATTATATAGTCCCCAGGGTATTGCTTCTTTCCACCATCAGGAATGGTGATTTTCCCTTCAGAATATATATTAGTATAAGTTGGTTGAGATTCTACAGTTAGAATATTCTCTTTATTATAGAATGCCATTTTGTAATCTCTAGTGCTTTCTAAGGTTAGTAGTTTTTTTGTTTCCTTGTAGATTTCAACATTACCTAGCTTGTATTTGGCATTGTCTAACGAATATCTTACATCATTTCTGTTTTCATCTACTTTAACAGTAATTGTTCTAAAAAGGTTTTTATATAACATTACCTTTCCAGTTTGGTTAATTACATTTGTAAAAGTGTATAGTAAAGGAACACCTGGTAAAGTAACTGTGTATAACTCATACTGTAATCCTTTATTGTCTTTATCTTTTATAAATTCAACTGTAGTCTTTATACCTTGCCAACAGTTATTGAAATTATCTTTTAACGATACAAACTCATTACTTCTTTTTTCTTGTAATACAACTTCACTTTGAACACCATTAAAACGTTGTGTAATACCTCCACAGAATTTTCCCCACCAAGCTCTTTCTTTTGGTTTGGGATAATTTGAATCAAACCATTCTTTATTGTCGAAGATTAATGAATAAACAGCATCAGAATAATCTGTTGAAGCTTTATAAGATAGTAGCCCATTATTAACTGTAAATATCCCATCTTCTTCTACTAAAGTTATATCTCCTTTAGGTGTGAACACTTGTCTTTTTGTTTCAATTGTTGCTTCTTCTATATCGAGAGTTATTGTTTTTAAACCCGGGGATACCGTTATCTTGTCTATAAGATCAACTTTAGATTGATCAACAGAAATTGTTCCTTCCACCTTTGCTTTTTTATTATTGATTAAACTAATGGTAATATCCTTATTGCTGAATGGGTTACCACCGTTAACATCATATTCAAAGAAACTCATTTTTTCTCGTTTATCAAAATTACCTGAAAAATGACGGAAACTTTCTACATTAGGATGTGTATAAGACACATAGAATCCTTTTGTTTTATATGATTCCCCCGTACCCAAAGTTATATCTTTCTTAGTTAATGACATACGCCATCCTGTAATAGAGATGTCCTCCTCTTTATGCCAAGTCATTCCAACTTTGTTTTTATAGTTGTACATCCAGTTTTCATCAAGATAATCATTTTCTAAGTTTCCAATTTCAGAACCTTCATTCTTTGTAGTCTTGAGGATTTTACCTTTATATGGAATATATGCATCTTGTGTTGTATGCCAAAATGGAACAGATAAGGCTAAAGTTCTTTTTTGACCTTTATTAACTAGTTCGTAAGTTACTTTTAAAATACCATTATTATTTTCAATGCGATTAATTAACTCAACATTTTTAAATACTTTTGACTGATATCTAATCTCCATAATATTGCTTGAAGGAAACTCGAAAATCGGTTCTGTATTCGAAAACTCTAAAGAATATGGTAGACCTATCTTCGGTGTTCTAAAGGCAACAGTTCTTTCTCCATTAATATCATTTAAATATGTTAAAACATGATTTTGTTTATTATAAACTACCGTATAGTTTCCACAAACTACATAGGCATCAAAATCTGTCAGTGCTGTAAAGCTATGATTATAACCCTTAATCAGTGTTTGGACTTTTTTACTTGTTTCTTTACCTTGATACTTGATTATGACATCCTGATTATAAAAACCAAACTCTACAACGCGATATTGTACTTGGATAGAGCGTTTTTCTTTTGGTTTTAAGGTTACTCGTAAATCATTAATAACTTCTACTTTATCTTTTGGTAGTGAAAACTCAAATGTACTCTCATCTTCTAGATTGTTCTCGATATCTAAATATCCTGTGTACTCTCTGTCGACAAGATGGTTGTACTCTTTCACTTGGAAGTTTACATACACCGGGTTTTTAGGTTCTAGTCCCAGTCTTAAGTTAACAGCTTCTCCATTTATTTTAACATTAACATCTACAACAGGATATGTTTTAAACTTATCGATTGCTTTCTCAATTTTACCAACAAAGAATCTTTCCTTAATATTTTTCTCATCCTGAATATTAATTTTTTTACTAAAGTTAGCTTGGATTGATTTGTTGTTTAGACCTTCATACTCTATTTCTAAAGGTTTTCCACTCTTATTAACAAAGCGTAAATCAACTTCATATTCTGTTTCATATACTAACTCATTTTTCGGTATTGTCATTTCAACAATATAATCAGGTGTTTCGATATAACGTAAACCTCTACCTGTTTTCTCAAACTCAAAAGCCAGTTTAGTATTATCGTTTGAAAAATCATATCGATAATAATCAAAATCATTTCTAGTATCACCATCTTGGTTCATATCAATAATTCTTTTACTATCTTGATACCAGTCTATCTTATCTAGATATTTACTTAATGCTTCTGTTTGATATAGATATGGTATAAAGTTCATTAAATGAACAGTATTATTCTTTTTTTCCCAGAAGAAGCCACATTTTTTATATAGTGGCATCGCTTTGATATTTCCACTCCAGGTGAACAAATCAAAACGAGGCCATTCTGATTTTACAGCATCTTCTAATACTTTTAATATCAACTTTTTCCCAACCTTCTTACCGTGATAATCAGGTCTAACATTTAGTAATGGTAAATAAGAAGCACCTTCATCATACTCATATTCTGAAAAACTGCAATATCCAACAACTTCATCATTATCAATTGCCAAGTATAATTTAATGTTTCCAGCGTTTGCTTCTTTTGCTATAACACTTTCTTCTGTGCTTATCGAAGTGTCATTTCCCCAGTTAGAAGCACTCCTATTCCACATATCAGCTACTTTAGCTGCATATGTGTCATTGTATTCAACTATTCTCATTATTTTCCCTCATTTCTTTTTGTGTTTTAAAATTTCAAGTAACATGAAACAAGTGTCCATAAAAATTCTATCATATGTTCTAAGAAAACACATATATTATTTAATTTTACTAGCCATTAAAAATCGCTACAAGATAACAAAACAGACTTTTTTATATGGATGTATTATTGTCGTTTGATATAATTTGAAAAAAACAGAAGAGGTGAGTTTATGAAAAGGATTTATATAGTATTATTTTTATCCATATTTTTAACAAGTTGCGATGGGGGATCACAAGGACCAAAAGATGATCAGATAATTACATTATATGGTGATAGTGAAATTACTGTAGAAGTATCTGGTGATTTTGACATCACAGAAATGGCACATTTTCAATCAAATATAAAGCTTTAATAACGCCTTTAAGTCATTAATAAAATCGATGTATAGATTTGTTGTTTTTCCACTTGGGGCGGTAAATGGTAAAGAAAAAGCCACAATTAAGTCGCTTTAGTTTTATGGTATTCATGTTTATTTTATTAGGTATTCAATTTATTACAGATTTTAATAAAGCTACTCAAGTCTCTAAGTCTGCTTAGGAGAACATTCCTCTTAGGGACACTTACTACAGGACCTTTATACACTGCTTTTTCAATAACCACAATTCTACTTGTAAAGTAGGCTAGATACTCATATATTTGCATTTCTTTAATGCGTAAGCTAGTCTCAAAGTACCATTAGTACTCTTTGAAATGAGTTCATTGTTTAATCCCTAAGTAAAGAACGGTGTACTGAAATTAGATGAAAAGCTAGTAGTATGATTGAATAAGAACTATGACAATATAGTTCTTTTTGTTTATCAAAATTTTAGAATTTATATGATATATTAAAATTAGGAGGTGTTGTTATGAGTGAACAATTCGCAATTAGAAATGCAACAGAAAAAGAATATAACTACTGGATGAACTTATCAATGGAACAACAAATAGATGATCGTTTACTAGTTTTTAATGGTAGTTACGAAGATGCAAAAGCAAAAGTCTATCAGATGCAAAAGGAGTTACACCCAAATGGTGTTAATACTGAGAAGCACTACTTTTATGTTCTTGATACTCTCGAAAACAAAAATATAGCATTTACTTGGTTTGGCGAGTTTGATGGAGTTCCGAAAGGTAATGTTTTATTATGTGAGATAATGGTTAATCCAAATTTTAGAAGACAAGGCCATGCTCGTAGATTGCTTAATGAATTACAACCAAAAATGTTTGAGTTAGGCTATGACGCAATTTATCTTAATGTTATGAAAAGAAACTTTGCTCAAGACTTATACTTATCACTTGGTTATAAGGTAATAAAGGAAATGGAACATAATTATCATATGATTCTCAATAAGTAAAAGGACACAAATTGTGTCCTTTATTTTTTTGTATACTCTATAAACTATGAAAATCTGATTTATGTAACTGTTCTAATAATCCTTCAAAGTATTCAATTTGATAGTCCAATTTTTCTTCCCACATTTTAACTGCAGTTTTTGTACTAAACTTAAAATCTTTTAACTCTTTTAGTCTCTTGATTTTTTTAGAAGTAAAATCAATCTGTTCAGAGAGACTCATTTTATCTAAATCTGAATACTTTAATGCTTCATATAGACGATATCTATCAAAGCGATCAATATTATCACAATCACTTATTGTTTCTGCTAGTTTTGTTCTATTACCTTCAAAATCTGATTTATCATCAACATGGATAGCTATACCATATAGTAATTCATGTTTGTGTTCTTTTTTTAAATCTAATCCCATAACAAAATCTCTGGCTATTTTGGCAGAAGCACGTCCATGAGCAAGATGTTCTTCTCGTGTTTTTCGTTCTTGAATATATCCTAAATCATGTAGTAAACACCCGACAACAATCGCATCAACATCCATATTTTCTCTTTGTGCTATTTCTTTTCCAATATTTGCTACTCGAAATGTATGATCTAGGCGATACTGTTTTTCGTTTGGTTTATCTTCAAAATACTCACTGTCATCAAACATTTTCAACAAGTACTCAGTTGTTTTTTTTATGTTGTCCATTTTTTTATGCGCTCCTTCTATTTTATTGTGATTTTGTTTCTACCTGTATCTTTTGACAGATATAAGTTTTTATCTGCTTGTTCAATAATTGTCGTAATCTCTTCAGCAGTAAACTCAGGATAACTAGTACCACCGATAGATATTGTAACTTTGATTTCTTGATTCTTATAATAAACTACGTGCTCCTCAATATATCTCCGTATTTTTTCAGCAACAAGTTCTAGTCCTTTTTTTGAAGCTCCTGGTAATATTGCCATAAATTCCTCACCACCATATCTAGCCAAAACATCTCCTTTACGGATGTTTGTTTTAATGATGTTAGTCACTTGAATCAATACTTGATCACCAACAATATGTCCATATGTATCATTAACCTTTTTAAAGAAATCTATATCCAATAAAAGGACACCTATAGGATCTCCACTTCTTACAGAACGGCCATATTCCTCTTTAAGTCGTTCAATTCCAAAACGTCTATTATAGATTTTAGTTAGTGGATCTAAAATTGCTAATTGTTCCAGTTTATCATGGATTATAGCGTTGTGCATACCTAAGGAAAGACCATGAGTATACACATTTAATTGATCTAGAACACTCTTTGAAAACTCATTGGTTGATGCTAGTAGTATTACTCCTAATACTTCGTTTTTGTAACTAACAGGTTCTAATAATATTGCTTTCGGATGAAAACTTATCAATCCAGCATCAATTGTAACATCTTGATCAAACTCAAAAAACTCTCTTTTATTGTTTGAAAAAGTCTTGTGAATTATCTCCTGTTCAATTAGACTCTCTGGATTTTTTATTAAGTGAGAATATGATACTTCTATGTTCCCACCCTTATCAATCAGAATCATACCCGCTGTTGCATCTGTATATTGAATAATATGTGTTAAAGCTTTTTCGCTTAATTTTTGAATATCAAGTTCATTAGTAAATATTTCTGTAAAATTCCTAATTGATGATTCACTAGAAAGAGTACTTAAAAATGATTTTACTAGATTATTAAATGACTCACTAGATTCACCTATAACATCATCACTATCAACCTCAATCATACATCTCTCTAAACATTCCTCGTGATCCATTTCAGTTGCCTTATCTAAATTATCATTGACATATTTCATACTGTTTGATAGCTTTTTTAATCTATTTCCAACAACAACTCTAGCTAAGATTATATTTACAAGACCAACAGATACTCCTGCTAGTAAACAAGAAATTATAAAAGTAGTACTTATATGTTTTGAAGGCACCCCTATTAATTGTGTAAATATAGGAAAAATTATCCCAATAACAACTCCAAATCCTATCATAAATATCGCTAAGTCAGTAAATACTTTTCTTGTAATGCGCATATACTTTATTCCTCCATTTTAATCCATTATCTTAGAATATTATATCATAATTATAGTTCTATTACTTAAGGGAAATTAAAAAGAGAAAACAAAATGTTTTCTCTTTATATTAGACATATAGTTCTTTAATTTTTTCCTTTGTTGGTTCATGAGTTAAGAATGTCTCAAAATCACCATTAAATGTATAAGATCCTTTATCTCCTACCTCAACAACTTTATTAGCTACTGAAGATAGTAGTGATTGATCATGAGAAGATAATAGGATTGAACCTTTATACTCTTTTAGTCCTGTATTTACTGATTGAATTGCTTCAAGATCAAGATGATTTGTAGGTTGATCAACAATTAAAGTATTTGCTTCACTTAACATTAATCGTGAGAACATACAGCGCATTTTTTCACCACCGCTTAATACTTTAACTTTTTTAAGTGGTTGGTCTCCGCTAAATAGCATTCTTCCTAAAAATCCTCTTAAATATGATTCTGCTGGTTCTTTTGAATATTGACGTAACCATTCAACTAAATTTAAATCATTATTTTCAAAGAACTCGGTATTATCTGCTGGTAGACTTGCTTTTTCAACAGTTTGTCCCCACTTGATTACTCCACTATCTGGTTCAATATCACCAGCTAATACTTTTAGTAATACTGTTCTAGTTAAGTCATGTTTACTAGTTACCGCTACTTTATCATCTCTGTTAACTGTAAATGATACATTTTCGAATATCTTTTTACCTTTATATGATGCGGATAGATTTTCAACTGTTAGTATGTCTTTTCCAAGGTTTCTATTTAATGTAAACCCAATATATGGATATTTTCTGCTTGAAGGAACAATTTCATCTAAGTTAATTTTTTCTAATGATTTCTTTCGTGATGTAGCTTGTGATGATTTTGATGCATTCGCACTAAATCTTGCGATGAAAGCTTGAAGTTGTTTAATTTTTTCTTCTTTTTTCTTGTTTGCATCTAGCATTAACTTTTGCGCTAACTGTGAAGATTCACGCCAAAAATCATAGTTACCTGTATACAATTTTACTTTTGCATAATCTATATCAACAGTATGAGTACATACTTTATTTAAGAAGTGTCTATCATGCGAAACAGTTATTACTGTTTTATCATAGTCAAGTAGGAAGTTTTCTAACCATCTAATTGCTGTAAAATCAAGGTGATTGGTAGGCTCATCTAAAAGTAAAATATCAGGATTACCAAACAGAGCTTGTGCAAGTAAGATTTTCACTTTATCTTTACCTAATACTTCGCTCATTTTTTTATCGAATAAATCCTGTGATACTCCTAATCCGTTCAATAATTTTTCTGCATCAATTTCAGCATTCCATCCGTCTAGCTCTGCAAACTCAACTTCTAAATCTGCTAAGATCATCCCGTCATCATCAGTAAATGGTTCTTTAACATATAACACTTCTTTTTGTGCCATTATATCAAATAATCTTTTATGTCCCATTATTACTGTCTCTAATACTGAATATTTATCATACTCAAAATGATCTTGTTTTAATACTGCCATACGATTCCCTTTTTCAATAAAAACATGCCCTTTTGTTGATTCTTTCTCACCTGAAAGAATTTTGAGGAACGTAGATTTACCGGCACCGTTAGCGCCTATAACACCATAACAGTTTCCTGGCGTAAACTTTATATTAACGTCTTCAAATATTTTTTTATCGGGAAAAATTAAATCTAAATTTGATACTGTAATCATCAGGATCAACTCCTTTGCCTTACATATCGTATCATATGATTTTATTTTTGCAATAAAAATATCATTTTTGTGAACACTTTCTTAAAACCAAAACAAAAGCAGTTGGATAGGCAACTGCTTTCGCTTTGTGGTTGTTCTAGCAAATTAACATCATGAGTGGTGATGTTTATTGTAGATGTTTTTATTCTAACAGTAATATAAAATCATGAAAATATGCAAATTTTCAATTAATGTCATACACTTTTCCTATTAACTTAATAGAAACCTCTCTCTTATGTGTAATTATTATTGTTAAGCATTATATATGATATACTATAATTAGTAGCATTACTCAAAAATATTCTTTACTTCGCGAGATTGTGTATATAGCAAAACTACTTAGAAAAGGGTTGATATAATGTTAGAACTTAAAAATATTACCAAGAAGTATGAAGTAGGGACTTTTAAACAAACTGCACTTGATGGAGTAAGTGTTATGTTTCGAAGCAAAGAATTTGTTTCTATCGTTGGACCCTCAGGAAGCGGGAAAACGACTTTATTAAATATGGTTGGTGGGTTAGACAGATACGATAATGGTGACTTATTAATTGATAATAAATCAACACTTCATTTTAAGGACCAAGACTGGGATAGTTACCGTAATCATACTGTTGGGTTTATCTTTCAGAACTATAACTTGATTACCCATATTTCTGTTCTTGAGAATGTAGAGGTAGGTTTAACACTTTCAGGTTTAAGTCAAGATGAAAGAAAAAAACGTGCTTTGGAAGTATTAACAAAAGTTGGCTTAGAGGCTCATATTAATAAACGTCCTAATCAATTAAGCGGTGGCCAACAACAGCGTGTTGCAATAGCAAGAGCTCTTGCTAATAATCCTGACATTATCTTAGCTGATGAACCAACTGGTGCAATTGATACTGAGACAAGTAATCAAATTATGGGACTTATCAAAGAAATTGCACAAGATAAGCTAGTAATTTTAGTTACCCATGACGAAAGCATTGCGCGAGAGTATAGTGATCGTTTAATTACTTTAAGAGATGGTAAAATTGTTGAGGATTCACATCCTTATAATGTTGAACAGGATAAAACAACTCATTTATCTCTTAAGAAAACATATATGACTTTTAAACAAGCATTAAAACTATCATTCAATAATTTACGAACCAAAAAGATCAGAACACTAATTACTGCTTTTGCAGGTAGTATAGGAATTATTGGGATTGCCTTAGTTATATCTTTAGCTAATGGATTAAATATTGAGGTGGATAATTTAGAACGAAGCACATTAGCGGAATTACCGATACAGGTTGATCCAGTTCCAATTGATGTTGATTCCATTCAAAGGGGAAGACCAAGTGATGAAGATGACATTGATAACACATATGAGAAATTTCCTGAGTTAGCTCAAATTTTTCCATATTCTGTGACTTTACCTGAAGATTTAAAAATTAATAATATTACTAATGATTATGTAGATTATGTATATGAGTTAGATGATGATTTATTTTATGAAATATCTGTTAGAAGATCTGTTAGATTTAAAGTTATAAAACAATTTGATGATAATCAAACTGTTTCTCTTAATATGGTTAATGCTGGCTTTAAACAAATCATTTCTAAAAATGATACTTTTGAAGGAAGTTATGATTTATTAGAAGGTACCTATCCGAGTAATCAAAATGAACTATTATTGGTTGTTGATGAGTATAACAGACTAGATGTTGATATATTGAATGCTCTAGGTTTAGATGGTGATGTTGAAGCATATAATTTTGATGATTTTATTGGAATGACTTTCAAAGTGATTCTTATTGACGATTATTATGAACTAGATGACAGTACAAATCGCTACAAAACTGTTGATGATTTGAATGGTTTGTATGAAAGTTCCGTTGGAATACCAATAACGATTACAGGTATTGCAAGATCTAAAGATGAAGCTTTATTTACAATCCTTGATGAAGGGATAAAATACCATCCTGATTTATTAGAAACATATTTAAATCATGCTAAGAACTCCGATATTGGTGAAGCACAAGTAAACTCTAATGTTAGTGTATTTACGGGTCTAGCAATTGATGAGGCTACAAAAATAGATTTACTTAGTAGATTAGGTGTTGATGATACACCAAGACAAGTAAGAATCTATCCAAAAGACTTTGAGTCCAAAGAAGAAATAACGAAGTATCTTGATTTATATAATGTTGGTTTATCTGAGGAAGAGACGATTCAGTATACCGATTTAGCTGCTGTTGTAACTGAACTAACTGGTGATTTAATTAATGGTGTATCCTATGTATTAATAGCTTTTTCAGCTATTTCACTTATTGTATCTTCAATTATGATTGGGATTATAACTTATGTTTCAGTTCTCGAAAGAACTAAGGAAATAGGTATTTTAAGAAGTCTAGGAGCTAGAAAAAGAGACATTTCAAGAGTATTTAACGCTGAAACTACAATTATTGGTTTTGTTGCTGGATCACTTGGAGTATTCCTTGCTTACTTATTAACATTCCCAATCAACTTCATTATTGGAAAATATGCCGAGGAGTTGGATAACATTGCTAAACTACCTTTATATGCAATATTTGGTTTAGTCACTATTAGTATCATATTAACGTTTATAGCAGGTTTAATTCCATCAAGCATTGCATCTCGCAAAAACCCAGTAGATGCGTTACGTGTCGATTAATAACGATATATGAATAAAAATACGGTAACAATTCAGTTACCGTATTATTTTTTTTAGTTTATTTGTTCTAGGACCGAGATGTTTTCAGCTGTTAAAAGAACTTTATCAATTACAAAAACATTTCCGTACTCATCTTGAGTTTGAGCAGAAATCACACTAGCATCATTTATCATAATAACACCATTTGACACTGTAACATCAATTGAGTTTCCCATAAGACTTGTTAGGGTTATTGGACTATCAAGATATAAATCATCCGCAGTATATTCCCCCTTAACAATATGATTCAACAAAATGTCTTCAAGAATATCTAACTCCAACACTTGTGTTTCAGTTAAGCTATAAGTTTCCATTAAATCTAGAAATGCTTCAGTATTAGGTGTGAAAATTGTTAATCCTTCTCCAAAGAGAACATCAAACAACAATCCTGAAGAAGTTATAATCTCAACCATCCTTTCAAAGACCATATCTCTAAAATCAGGTTCTTCATCCTCATCAAATGTTTGAAGCGGTAAAATCATTGTATCAACCTCATGAATAACACCTTTAACAGCAATGATATTGTCAGTAACAACACTTGATATATTGTTGATAGTAATTGTATTGGTATTAAGTGAAACCGAAAGTTCAGAGCCTTCTAGACTTGTTAAGACGCTTGGTGCAGTAGCTCTTAATATCGGGCTTTTAAAATCGCCTACAACTATATGATTTAAAAGAATATCTTCAAGCATTGAATAAGTTAGAAGTTCTTCTTTAGTTATTTCTAAGATACTCATAAATTCTTCAAATGCATCATTATTAGGCGCAAATATTGTTAAATTATCAGTTGTATCAAATAGTGATATTAGGTTTTTAGCAACCAAAGCTTCGTGAAAAATAGAGAAGTCGTTGATAAGTGTCAGTGTACTAATAATGTCAACTGGTAAAAATTCAATACTCAAAGTTGCTTCTAAATCTTTTGTGTTCACTATATTATCTTTAAGAGTTAATGTTCCCTTCAATGTTACTGTTTCCTCAAGAATATTGTAATTATCTTGATTCCATGTTACTTCCAAAGCTACTTTTTCTTCATTATCTAAAGTCACAATCACTTCACTCGGTAATTCAATATCGTTGTATTCAACATCTTTACTAACTTGAATTGGTGAAAACTGACTTACTTCAACAATTTCTTTTATCTTTTCTCGACAGGAGGCCAAGCAAATTATCACTAAAAAAAGCAATAGTAAGTTCACAGTTTTTCTTAACATATGATTTCCTCCTTTGGACTATTATCTTAAAATATGAAAATCTTTAATACTCAATATAAATTACCTTTATCTAATTCTTCTTGCTCTTTTTGACTACCAATTCCTGCTCCAATGGCAATTCCAATCGGGATTCCAATTCCAATAAACGCAACATTGACAAACACAAACGCCGCTCCAAAGCAAAGTCCGATTGCTACTCCAAAGCCTATATATTCGCTTTGAATAGCCCCTTTTGGTCTAAACCCATATTTGGATTTAACTTCCATTTTCAGTTTTACAAAAGATTTGAAGTATTCTTTTGGTTTCATTGCTTCATCTTCACTTAGTTGAATTAGTAATTGGAAAGTTTCTGTAATAAGTGTTTTTGTATCTTGATCTGCGATATCTTTCACTTTTTCGCATAGATTAATAAATGTTTGGATATCATATCCTCTTTTTTTCTTATCATCCAGATTACTCATAATTTGTTTCATTCTTACTATATAATCTTCCATATGTTCACCTCGTTATGTTAGTCATTATTTATTTAATTATACCATATATAGTAATTTAATATAATAATGCAATCACAATAGCTTTACTTTAAAATAAAAACCATTTGGTTTTGATTAAGTCCAAATAGTTTTTACTTAATAGATACTATATAAAAAAAGTTAACTGTTCCATCTTGGTTGTTTTCAAGATACTCAATTTCACAAGTTCCATCTTCAACAAAATCATTTTTCTCCCATTCATGGTAGATTATTTTTTTAGCCTCAACTACTAAATTTTTGTTTAAACTCTGACATATAAATTTCACACCTTTTTTAGCTACAATATGCACTTTATCATAAGAATCTTCCTTGATATCTTCATACCCAACAATATAGTCATACTCTTTATTAGTTGAACTAAGATTATAATGAACACGATACATTTGCCCCTCGGCATTCATCGTCCTTGAAACCATCCCTGCAAACTGATCAAGCATTTTATGAGTTGTGACAGGATTATCCTCTATAACATTGATACTTTTACCAGTTATCTCTAAATCAATATCATGGATGATATTATACTTTAGACTAATAAGATCATTCTTATGAGTATCATAATGAATAACTGGAAAGTGAGTGTATACAGATACGTTGTTTTTTCTAGCTTCACTTGGGTTTATTCCATGTATTTTTTTAAACGCTCTAGTAAATGCCTCATTTGAATGATAACCATATTTAACAGCAACATCAATAATTCTGTTGCTGGTATATGAGATTTCGTAAGAAGCGAGAGTGATTCTCCTATTGCGAATATACTCTTTCAAGGTATAACCTGTGATAAGTGTGAAAATCTTCGTAAAATAGTGATAAGATACATTGCATTCCTCAGCTATATCTTTTAAGACAATTTCTTCTTTAATATGCTCTTCAATGTATTTTGTTGCTTTATTTATTATTGGTATCCAACTCATGAAATCACCTCTTTATTAGTATAACACTATTGATTTATTTAAACAAAATCCATCAAGTATAAAAACTAAAATATTGATACCATAGGATAAGAGTAAGTTAATTATCACTCCCACTCCTCATAGCCAATACCACAAGGTTTGGAATCAGCATAATACTTATTATCAAGTCCATAACAAAGCGTATTAATCTGTGAAAAATCATATTTTCTATCCATAACTAAATCATTTCTAATAAATGTTTTAATTACATCACAAATAACAATTACTCGATTTTCTATCTTGTTAATTGTATTCACCTGCAAAATATGATTAATAGGTGAACCAAGAATCAATGGTACACCATCACTCATTTCATAAGGGAAAACTTCACTCTTATCTATATTTTTACCAGAAAAAACTCCACAGTAATCAACACCCTTAACCATCGCTTTTGTGACAATATTAACAGAGAGTTTTTTTGTTTTCAGAAGAGTCATTGTAGCTTGATGGTTTTTATGAAGTGACAACATAATAAGGGGAGGATTTAGCCCTGCTACAGCAATATCTCCTATTGTGGTAAAATTACATTTTTCTTTATTTTTCGTTCCAATTACTACTATCGGAACAGGATGAAGAAGTGGATAAGGTTTTATTACAGTTTTCATATCTATCACCTTTCTAAAATGGAGGATTAAAATGAGTAAATTTGAAAAAATCTACAGAACTAGAATAGAAAATAATCTTGAACTATTATCTATTGGAAATCAACACGGTATCTTTGGCGATGATCCAATAAAATCAACTAATACTTTTATTTCAAAATTGCGAGAAAATACAACTGATGAGAAAATCAAATCATTGTTTCTTAAATGTGCTTGCCATTTACCTCATAATAAATTGGCTAAGGCTAGAAAAGTATACCAACAATATAAATCCTTAGAGAAGACAATAAAACAACTTGAAAACGACTATAAAATCGATATCAAAGAGTACAAAAACTTATCTGATGAACAAGTTGAGGAAATAATCAAAAGAGGATGGGGTCTAGCTGGTACACTTCAAAACAATTACATCATTGCAACGAAAATACCTTCTATGTTTCATGAGTATTTTAATGAAGACAATCCACAAAGAAGAAAATACTATTACTGTCACTGTCCTCGTGTAAAAGAAGCTTTTCTAAAGAATGAGGTCATCGACCCAATATACTGCAACTGTGGTGGTGGATTCTATGTAGACGTTTGGGAGTTCATAACTGGAAAAACAGTAAATATCAAGATAATGAAAAGTCTATTTAATGGCGATGATGTTTGTTCATTCAAGATAGAAATAAATGACTAACTTAATTATAAATAGTATATATCAGATTATATTGATTTATTTTGTCGACATAAGTCAAGAAAGGAGTAGTAATGAGTAAGAATAATAGATTGCGATCAAAAGAGGTTCACAAAATAGGAAATAGTCCCGAACCTAATATTCATTTTGACTGGAGCAATATGAGAAAAAAAGAGATACCAAAAAAAATACATTTGAGTAGTACGCCAAGTAGAAGTGCCCTAATAACACTCCTCCTTTTTATTATTTTAATTGGCATTCTCATCTACTTGTAGTTATATAAATCATTAAAAAAAGGACTATTTTAATAGTCCTTTTGTTTTATTTTGTTATTATTGTTCCTGCCTGTTTCTTAAATGCAAGTGGTGCGTTATTTAATGAAGCTATTATTGATGTTTTCCCTTTTTTAGCAAACTTCATTGTAGCATTTATTTTTGGCAACATACTTCCTGGAGCAAAATGTCCTTCAGCAACTAATTCTTCTAATCTATCTGTACTAATTTCCTCTAATTTCTCTTGGTTTTCTTTACCAAAGTTAATATATACATTATCAACAGCAGTAAGAATAACTAGTACATCAGCATCAATTAATTCAGCAAGTTTTTCCGAAGCATTATCTTTATCTATTACAGCAGCTACTCCTGTTAAAATACCGTTTTTCTCAACTACCGGTATTCCTCCACCACCAACCGTTATAACAACATGCCCTTCATGTAATAGAGTTTTTACCATTTCTTTCTCTTTTACATCAATTGGCATGGGACTTGGAACAACTCTTCGATATCCTCTTCCAGCGTCTTCAACCATTGTATAACCCATTGATTCTTCTAAAACTTGCGATTCCTCTTTAGTGTAAAAACTACCAATTGGTTTTCTAGGATTTTGGAATGCCTCATCGTTTTCATCTACTAATACCTGTGTAACTAATGATGCTATCGATTTGTTAATTCCTTGTTTTGTCAACTCATTACCAATAGCATTTTGCATATGAAAACCGATGTAGCCTTGTGACATAGCCCCACATTCAGGAAATGGCATGTTTGGTGTAGATGATGACTCACTAAATGATAGATTAATCATACCAACTTGTGGTCCATTACCATGAGCAATAACAACTTCATGACCTTCTTTTATCAGTTCTACTATTGGCTTTGCTACTACTTTTAGTAGTTCTTTTTGTTCTTGTGGATTTTTTCCAAGAGCGTTTCCTCCTAAGGAAACAACATATCTACTCATTTGAATCACTTAAAGTAGCTAGCATTACTGCTTTTATTGTATGCATTCTATTTTCAGCTTCTTGGAAAACAACAGATTGTGGTGATTCAATTACCTCATCTGTAACTTCCATTTCACCATTAGCTACTGCTGGAAACTTGCTTCCGAAGTCTTCTGCAATCTGTTTTCCAACATCTGTATTTTTACCATGGAAAGCAGGTAAACAATGCATAAATATAGCTGTTTTTTTGGCATAACTCATCATCTCAGCATCAACTTGATAAGGGCTTAATTGAGCTAATCTTTCATTCCATACTTCTTTTGGTTCTCCCATAGATACCCAAACATCTGTATAGATTACATCAGCATTAGTAGCTCCTTCTTTTTTATCTTCAGTAAATCTAATTGTAGCTCCTGTTTCTTTGGCAATTTCTAAACAAGTATCAATCAATTCTTGTTCTGGCCATAATTCTTTAGGTGCAACTCCTGTAAAGTTCAATCCTAACTTAGCGCTACCAATCATTAAACTATTACCCATATTGTTTCTTGAATCACCAACATAAGTAAAGTTAATACCTTTTAAATATCCAAATACTTCTTCAATTGTTAAAAAGTCAGCTAGTATTTGTGTTGGATGATATTTATCAGTAAGACCATTCCATACAGGAACTCCCGCATACTCTCCCAGTAATTCAACATGTTCTTGTTTATATCCACGGAACTCAATTCCATCATACATTCTCCCTAGAACACGAGCAGTATCTTTAACTGATTCTTTTTTATTCATTTGGCTTCCATTAGGTCCTAAGTATGTAACTCCCATACCTAAATCCATTGCTCCAACTTCAAATGCACATCTAGTACGAGTTGAATCTTTTTGGAATAATAACACTACGTTTTTATCAGATAGTACTTTGTGTGAAATCCCTTCGTATTTCTCATTTTTTAACTTTGCTGATAGTTTTAGTAAGTAGTTAATTTCTTCAGGTGTAAAATCTAATAAAGTAATAAAGTTTCTAAATTTTAACATTGTTTTTCTCCTTAAAATTAAATTTCGTCTCTATCTAGTGGCATACTCATACAACGAGGTCCTCCTCGACCACGAGATAGTTCACTTGATGGGATTTCAAGTACTTTGATTCCCTCTTTTCTTAAGATGTCATTAGTCACGTGATTACGTGAATAAACAACAACAACACCTGGTGCGATAGCTAATGTATTAGCTCCATCATTCCATTGTTCACGTCCACTAGTAATTAAATCATTACCACCACAATTAATAAGTTTGATTGGACGTTTTAGGTGTTTTTCGAGTATATCTTCAAGCGTTGTTACAACTTTTGATACCTTTATTAAATCACTACCATTTTTGGTAACCTCAAAAATAGTAAGTTCTTTCATTATCCCTGGATGTATCGTAAAAACACCATAATCCACCTGTGTAAACACGGTGTCTAGATGCATAAAAGCTCTTGTTTTCGGGATATTAAAAGCTAAAATTGTTTTAAAACTTGTATTTGCATCAAACAGCTTTCGAGCTAAAGCTTCAATTGCTCTTGGATCAGTTCTCTTACTAATTCCAATCGCAAGTGTTTCTTTATTCAAGACAAGCATATCTCCACCTTCAGATTTATACCTAGAGTTTCTGTTCTTATACTTAGGTATCTTCTCATTCTCAAAACGTGGATGGTACTTAAACATATACTCACTCAATAATGTCTCTCTTTGTCTAGCATCAGTCATCATATTATTTATTGCTAATCCATCACCAATACTGGCAAATGGGTCTCTTTGAAAAAGAATATTTGGCATAGGATCAGTATAGAAAGGATACTCATCTTCCAGCATATCCATGATACTTACACGATGTTCAATTTCAACCTCATTAGTTCTAATTCCTTCAATCATTTTTTTTACCAACAAATCATTTTCAAGAGTACATAAATACTTGTAAATAGTATTTTTAACACTACTTGAAAGGATATTAGATTCCTCAATAAATTGATTAATAAAATGGGTTCTTACTTCCGGATGATTATTGAGCGCCTCAACAACCATATTCTCAATATATAATACTTCCACTCCATTATCTCTTAACGTTTTAGCAAAAGCATCATGCTCTTCTTGTGCAACTTTTAAATAAGGTATATCATCGAATAATAATCTCTCCAGAATATCTGGTGTTAAATTTTCCAACTCCTTACCTGGCCGGTGAAGAAGTACAGTATTTAATTTCCCAATCTCAGAATAAACATTAATTTTCATATGATACCCTCCTTTCTACTTAATATATACTTTTGGAACTCTATATGTAACTTGACAAATAATCTCATAATTAATCGTATCTAGCCTATCTGCAACCTCGTCAATTGAAATTAGACCTCCAAATAAAATTACATCATCAGTTTTCATAATATTTTCATTAATCTTTACAAACATTTGATCCATACAAATGTTACCGACCACCTTAAATCTCTTTCCACATATTTCGACATCTCCGCCTTTGTTCTTTCTTATGAAACCATCAGCATATCCGACAGGCAAAACACCAATTAATTCATTAGAACTAGCAGTATAAGTGGCCCCATATCCTACTTTGTCCCCAGGGCAAAGTCTCTTAATTTCAGATATTTTTGTATGTAATGAAAATGTGTTTTTCAAGAAATTTACATCCGGTTCTAGCGATAGACCATACAAACTAATTCCTAGTCTAACATGTGTAGTAAAATCAATCTCTTTCTCATATTTTATACTCGAACTTGAGTTTGATACATGAATCATTTTAAAATCGTAGTCCAGAATAGATAGTACTTCCTTAAATCTATTCATTTGTATATCGTAATATGTTTTATCCACATCAGCTGTACTGAAGTGAGTATATATACCCTCAAGATCAATATATGGTTTTTTTAACAAATTGATAGCATATAATATATTCTCATTTGATTTTAGTCCTAGTCGATTCATACCTGTGTCTATTTTAACATGAACTTTTAACTTTTTAGGTGTTGACTGTATTTTTTCTAAATAATGCACTTGATCGAGATTACTTATAGTAACAGTAATGTTATTTTCAGCTGCAATAAGAAGCCCATTATTCTCAACAACTCCCATGACTAAAATTGTAATATCCTCAAAGTTTTCTCGTAATTCTAATGCCTCTTCTAGTAAGCTAACAGCAAAATGGTCAACCCCATTCGCAGTTAAATACTTAACTACCTCTATTGCTCCATGTCCATATGCATTTGCCTTAACTACTGGTATAACTTTCTTGTTTTTTACTATATTTTCGATACTTTTATAGTTACTTAATAGGTTAGGTAAGTTTACCTCAGCGTACGTTGATCGATATCTATTACTCATATGATTTTGTCACATATCTTGATGTCATTAGGCTTAGTATTGACGAGTAAGTCAATTTAAACAACATGGTATCCCCAACTTCATATGTATTATACGCTTCAGACAAATCAATAATGATATGATCACTACTTGCCCCCATTACTTTAACAGTATCAAAAGGGATTAATTCCTTATGATCTACATCCTGTTTTCCTATACCTATTATAGCTCTAAGAACATCACCTTTATCCTCAAACTCTGGTACCTTACCAAAAGCATTCATACCTATTTGACCTATCGGAACGGAAGGTTTGACTTTCATCTCAATGATATCAGACTCTAAAGTAAACACATCATCATATGTATTATCAATGTAATCCCCAAATGCTGTTTCTCGTCCTAAAACAAGGCTTTCACCTAATCTAATATTGTTTATTTCGTTAGGAATATCACCTTTAATCATCAAATCAATATTTGATGAGTTACCACCGCTGATTATTTCGAGTTTAATATCGAATTTCTGTTCTATTTTATACTTATAATCAACTAATTTTTGCAGTGTTTCCTTAGTTGGTATGATACCTCCATAACACGTTAGATTAGTCCCAATACCTTTTAACAATATATGCTCCATTTCAAGGACATTTTCAACCATCTTAAACAAATCATTTTCGTCAAATATACCTTCTCTCAAGTCACCAAGGTCAATCATTATAATTACACCATGTTTCTTACCTTGTTTCATTGATTCTTTATTGAGCAACCTAACTGTAGACAGCTCAGAATTAAGAGATATATCTGAAAATTGAACTACTTCAGTTATTTCACCATGTAATGGTAATCTAAGTAAAACTTTGGAGATATCGGTGTCAATAGAACGAAGATTCTGAACTCGCGAGTCTGCAATGAAGTCTACATTTTCTTCTTCAAGAATTTTTACCAACTTGTGGTCAGCACAATATACTTTTGTAACTGCCATCATAGACATACCGTTTTTATGACATAAATCCTTTAAGTATCTTACATTATGTCGATACTTTTCCTGGTTAATTATTACTCTTGGAAACATAAATATCACCCAATTCTTAACGATTTCATTAATAAACGTACAGCAACTGTAGGATATTTTAGAGATAAAACTCCAACAGATGCCATAATGTAATCATGATCTCTATAAACTTTAACATTTTTACTAGGAAGTAATTTTGTTGGATTCTTTAAAATATATTCAAATAAGATATCCTCAGTATTTTTTAAATTTATCAGAGCTCCACCCGTTAAAATAACATTTTCAACTTGAGTAAGATCTTTTCCCTCAGGAATTATTTTTTGCCCAGAACTTGTGAACACTCGTTTCAAATCACCAACATGTCTATCAAGTGCGAGGTGTGTACACTTCCTAGTTAACTCGTACACAAGTCTCTTAGACAAATCATCGGTAGGAATGTACGTATAGTCTTTTAATCGTTCATTTAATTCTGTTTGACTACATTCAATCCTATTACTCAACTCATTTTTATCGAATAAATTAATCACATTTTCGTGGTTAACGAAAACCCCTAAATCACCTTCAACAGTACGTTTTGACAGTGGTTCACCTTCTTGAAACTCCTTGAAATCATCACTCGGTATTGCGACTGAATGAATATCAGTTGTAGCTCCACCAACATCAATCGTCATTATATTACCCATTTTTTCATTTAAAATCATAGTAGATTCCATAACACTTCCTGGAGTTGGCATAATTTTTTGGTTTACAATGTCAAAGATATGGTCCATTCCTTGTGCATGTACAATATTCTCTTCGAAAGTCTCATATATAACTTTTCTTAATGGTAGAATATTTAAATAATCTACTCTAGGATATACATTTTCAACTATTTTTAGCATATCGCTTTTACCTTGCATAGTAAAGAGTGAATTAATCTCATCATGATTCTCAATATTACCTGCATAAATAATCGGAGTTTCAAGATTCATATCCATAATTCTCTCAATATTAAATAATGCAGTTTCAGTCTCCCCGAAATCAGTACCACCAGCAACCAAAATAATATTAGGATTAATTTCTCTTATCTTTTGAAGATCTCTATTTTTAATTTTTCCCGCTGTTACTAAATGTATGTTTGCACCGGCATTTAATGCAGCTTCCTTTGAAGCACGTACGGTCATTTCATATACTAAGCCATGAACTGTCATTCGAAGTCCACCAGCTGCACTACTTGATGCAAACATTTCATCATAAGTTATTTTGTCATATCCTAAATTTTTTGAGAGATCTATAATAGCCTTGTTAAGTCCTTCGTTTACATCCGAAGAAACAGTGGTGTTGGCAACACCACGTCCTAAAAATTCCGGATTATCATTATGGATTTGAAAGGCATTAACTAAAGTTGTTGTTGAACCTATTTCAGCAACAAGTACATCTATATTTATACTACTCATTCATACCTCTATGTTTGTCTAGTACAAAACTTGCAATATGTATACCTTTAGTTCCTCTACCAAATCCTTGATCCATACTATTTTGTCTTGCTAATTCAGGTGTCACTTGAGTTCCTCCGGCAATTAAAATTAATTTATCACGAACTCCTTTTTCAACAGCATAGTTATGCAATTTTTTCATACTTTTATAATGAATATCATCATGTGAAATAATTGTAGACATCATAATAACTTGTGATTGTGTTTCAATCGCAGCATCTACAAATTTTTCTATTGGTACACTTGTACCTAGATATTCATACTTAATTCCATATTTTTCAACACCACCATGTTTGATATCTAGTACCTCTCTAATTCCAACTGAATGTTCATCGTTACCAGCAGTACCAGCAACAACTTTGATTGGATTATTTTTTACATAATTTATGATTTCATCTTCAGAATGAACTTTAATTTCTTCAGGAAGTACTAGTTGGTCAACTTCGATATCAAAATTAAAAGTCCCTTTAATTTGAACACGAGTACCTTCACTTGGATGTAAAATTTCTTTATGAATTACTTCTACATCGCTCAAATTCATCTTTGTTCCAGTTACTAGAGCTGCAGCCTCCGCGGCTCTAACATTTGTTGGGAAGAACAAATCAACAGTTACTGTCCCATCTCCAAGCCATTCAACTTCTGGTTTGATTAGCTTTCCTGTGCGATATTTCTCTGTTTTATCCATTCGTAAATATACATTATCAGTTTCATCTAGTTCATCAATGAACTTAATCATCTCTGGTTTTTCAAAAGTACAACCTCCAATTAAACTAGAAGGATCATTTACAGCATTTTTATCATACTGTTCAACATTATTATAACCATAATGGGCAGTTACAGGAGCCATGTAGTCAATATCTCTTTGAACAACTGTACCTGCACCAACTCCACCATTCATATCTCGACTTATTCCATCACCATTTCTTTGAGGGTACTCTCCACTGTCAACAAACATACCAGCTTCAACAGCATTGAAGTAACCTCCCATATTTATGATTTCTTCCATCATTAATACAGCGCGCTCTTGAATTTCACGTTTTTTGTCTTGTAAATATCCCACAGATTTAAGGTTGACCATAGACAATAAATCATCCATTCCAATCATTGCCTGCTTAGCAGTATCCAATGCTTCAATGTTGTAAATATGCCAAGGTACATTTCTTCCTTCATCTGGAGTTATAGTACTTTGTATATCTGCACTTGTCAATCTTGAAATAAGTAAGTTTAGCACATGCGTTACAGTAGCTTCTCTTGTTGAAGAGTCCATATATTTTGTATTCATCTGAGCTCTCATTTTATAATCACTCAAAAATTCTCTTAGAGCAACTGCATATGGTAAATTTAGTTTTAAATCCGGTGTTGGAGATGCTGCCGGTGGAACAGTAGAGAGACAAATATTTTCCTTTTTAATTCCAATTTTTTCACTAAACTTAGAATTAATAATATGTTGTACTAATAACTCAGGCATAACCTTCCAAGCATCTCTTGCTGTTGCATTTGCATTATGTGCTCCATCAATTTGAGCTATCGAGGCGTAAGCCATAACTTTTTTACTCTCTGCAGCATCGACAAAACTACGAATTGCATTTATATTTCTATATAAGACGTTATATTGTGGATCTTGATGTGCTCCATTCACGCCTTCTTCAGTGAATAAAACCGCTATTTCAGGACCTGCAACACCTGATACATAACTATGGTAATTTATAGGTCTACCTACTTCATCTTCAATTATGTCAAGTGCCTTGCGCTGGGCTCTAAGCTGTTTACGAGTTACTGGAATACCCCCGATTCCTTGTGGGGTTCCTTCAAGTAATCCATCAAAATGTGATTGTCCAGCTGTTCGTATTACCATTATGTGATCTGCACCATGATATGCAGCCATTCTCATTCTTCTAATGTCATCTTCAAATCTTCCTGAGGCAATTTCAGTTGTAATTACTGAATCTGGTTGAGGATCAATATTTCCAATTCCTCTTGCACTTGGAAGAGGTACATAATTCTTCAATCCTGGACTAGCTTGTTGGTATGTGAACTGTCCAATTTGTTGTGGAGAGATGTCTCTCCATATCCATCCGCGTTTATTAGGTCTATAATTTTCTAGGTCTTTTAGTAATTCTCTAATATCTAATTTTTCATTCGGTTTAATGCTTTTCATTTGCTTTAAAATACTCCTGTAAGTAGTCGATTTCATCGCCATTTTGTATTAAAAGACCTGCTTCATGGATATCAATTTTCTTATTTTTTGCCACAATGTATACACAGTGACCAGTTCCTTTTCTTAGTAAATTATTCTCACTCAATATTTCAACAATTCCTTTTGCTTCAATGCTTGAGAATCCCATACGAAGAAGAACACTTCTCTCGATTGATTTTGAAGTGTTTTTGTACGCTAAATCCAATAGTGGATCAACAATCTTCTCAGATAATTCTAAGAAATATGCCTTTAACTCAGCATCAGACATATTTTTGAGGTGTTCTCGTCTTGTTGAAAAATCATCTATTCTCTCTTTCATAATGCCTCCTATTTAAGTAAATTTTTAACATTTTGACATGTGATTCCCAGTTCATCTGCCAGAAATTGATAGTCTTCAGTTGTTAAGTCTGTTTCTTTATATCTTTTTAAATATGATTTTCTTAAGTCATCCATACATATTTCAGTATGTTTTAAGTAACTTCCATTCTTCGGTAATATTATATTCTTCCCTGGTACTTCATCTAAAGGATTACCAAATAACAGTTCAACTCCATTTCTTTTGGCAAAAGACAATTGCGGTTGAATATGCTTTCCAGCCCCTGTATATTCAGTTTCTTGGACTACTATAATATCATCACTACTCATTTCTTGAGCTAAACTAAATGCAGCTGCTAAACTTGTATTACCTGCAGGTCCTCTTTCCATACCTTCAAGTTGTGCTAATGCTTCTGTCATAAAAAATACGCTTCCTTGGTTTACCATTAAATATCTGTCCATATATCTTAGCGGACGTGCTGCACTTCTTGGAACATCACTACGATCTGGATAAGTCGCAAATGGAATACCAAATCCTGTGTGTCCAGTAGTGAATGATTTTTTGTTAAAATCATTATCACTAGCCATGTGAAGACCATACAAGTTAACACTTGCACCTATTATTTGGGTTTCAGATGCTCCAGCATCTTTTAATCCCCTAGCAGTACCAGTTAGATTCCCACCACCAGCATTCGTTATTACTACAGCCTCTGGATACTTACCTTCTTGCTTCATCACTTCTTCAGCTATTTCGTGTCCTAATGTTTCTACTCCTCTAATTCCATAAGGACTATATAAAGACGCATTAAAGTATCCTGTTTCATCTAACAGTTTTAATGTTATATAAAACAGTTCAGGACCAACTGATAATTGAACTACTTCAGCTCCGTATGCTTCACACTTTCTTGCTTTTTCTAGTATTTCAGGTTGAGATACATTTTCAGAGTCAAAACACTCTTGAACTATAATACATTTTAATCCAGCCTTTGCTGCAAGTGCAGCTACAGCTGCCCCATAATTTCCACTAGTCGCTGCTATTACTCCTTTATACCCAAGTTCTTTTGCCTGGTTTACTGCTAAAGCAGCACGTCTAGCTTTAAATGAACCGCTTAAATTAGCCGCTTCATCCTTTAAAAAAATTCTTGCACCTTTGCCCTCTTGAGCATACTTACGTGCATACTCAGTTATATTTTTCAGCTCTACAAGTGGTGTATTTCCAACCATATTACTATGCTGTACCTGTTGAATTTTATCTAGAGTATATCCTTGATCACTCATCATAAGCTCATAATCGAAACCAATTCCCTGATATTCATATTTATCGTAATCAAGCCCTACTGATTTCTTGATAATATCATTTCGTCTATTCATAAAATCTGTATAATTATTACTCATTTTCTTCACCATCCATATCATTATGAATTACTTCTCGTAATTCTAATATTTCAGGAACAAAATCACCATATGAATGTTTATATGGTGGATTTGCCTCTTTTAATCTTCCAGTTTCATATCTTCCTGTCAAAGTTTTTACAGTCACAATATCAAAAAGATCTGCTTCTTCTTGAAGATATCCTTTTATCCACATTTTAAGTGGAACTTCTTTTGTTTCATTTGGTAAATTAGGACTTCTTTCTCCACTTTTTAAAAGTGTTTTTCGAATCCTAACATACGTTCCTTTTTCAATCATGTTTCCTACTTTCCTCTCTTACTGTATTGATACCTTCCATTGCGATATTACTTACAAAAGAAATACTTAAAGCAAAGAAAGTTAACCCGTACATACCTAGGAATGCTCCCCATCCCATAGCTATGTTATATTCTGTTGATGGATGTACGTCACCGTATCCAATCGTTGATACTGTTACAACAGTCCAATATAGAAAATCACCATATGTATGAAGCTCGTTAACTTTTTCAACACACGCAAAGGCTCCGTCATTATAAAATGGTGTGCAACTCTCAACATCGTATCCTACTGGTACTGCATTTGTTACTACCATACCGTTTTCATTAGTCATTTGTACTGGATTTCCTGTTATATCATAAATGTTTTGAACAGGTTTATAGTCATCACTATAATATTGAGTTCTCGTAATCATTACAGTATTTGGATTACTATCGTGATCCCAATATATATCAGTTAATGGTACTACTGGAGTCAGATTATCATTATCATCATCCCAATACACAGTATCTAAACTGTTACCATTTTGATCCTCTAAATCTGTAATTATTTGGTGTTCATATTCATAAGAACTAAACACAAATGAATTAGGTTCCCAATTATAAATTGAATATGCAACAACACTTGCATAAAGAATAATATATATGTGAAAACCGAAGAATACTGTAAAAACAACTCTGGTAACCGCTTTACTTTTTCTACCTCGCAAATTACTAAATATATTGATTTCTCCAACAATCATATTCATGTTTACCCCAAGTAACGCAACGAATCCAATAATAAGTAAGAATATCATTATTTCAGCCAAGTACTGTACCTCTAAAATTAAGAAAACTACATATATAACCATTACCGCAGCACTAAGTGTTAAAATATACCCATTTTTAGCGTCTATACTCTTATCCAATATACTTGGAATTATATTAAATAAATATTGCCATGAACAAATGATTACAACAAAGATTAGTAAAGTAATTACTGCATTTGTTATTAATGATAATATCTTATCTCCTTGCTCTAGACTCCCAGTAATTGAAGAATAAATTAGTACTCCTGCGATAACTGTATAAATTACTAGAGTAAAAATAGATTGATATTTATTCCAAGTTGTTTGCATCTTTGTTCTACCAACACTAAACATTATCTCTTTATGAGCTTCTCGACTTGCTTGTTTAAATAGTCTTCTGAAAGGTAATATAAAGAACGCAGATATCAATCTGTGAACATTGAAGAGCATTAACACAAACACGATGAATAATGCTGCAAATGCAAAAATTGCACTTTGTAGAATATCTCCATTGTTATACATAATATTATTTATATAAAAGAATGCAGCAGCATAAAAAACTAATGCAAAAAGCAGATAAAAAGTTTTCCCTAAAGGTTTCTTTTCTATAATATCTTTATGTTCTATTTTCTGTTCCAAAACTTCGAGAGTTGTTAGTTCATCTTCCTTTTTCACACGACCTTGTTGCTTTGCCTTTTTTGGTTTTTTTTGTGTTTTGACCTCTTTAGACGTCAAAATTGATGGTTTTTCATCGTTTTTGAGGCTTTTAGAGATAGGTTTCGTTTTACTTATACTATTTGGTTTTTTTGGAACTGTTGCTTTCTTCACTGTTTTTTCCTGATCTGTTTTCAAAGTTTTTGGTTTTGTTTTACTCGGTTGAGAAGTGTTTTTTTTCTTCGTTACCGATGCTTTACTTTTGTTTTGTGTAGTTCCTTTTTTTGCAGGTGTACTACTAGTCTTTTTAGCAGTATTAGTTTTTTTCTTTGTAGTTGTTTTTTTGGTACTAGTTGTTTTTTTAGTTTCTTCTGCCACTAAAATTCCCCCTTAGATTGTATTAATCTTCGAGTAATTCGCGCATGTCTCCTAAAATAGCTCTTGGTACTGGTAAATCTATCATTGTTTTTAATCCTGGTCTTGAGTTTAATACGTGAGGAATCATATTCACGCACATAGCTATTGTTCCAATTCCACCATCTATTTCAGGTGTAATTGCCATATGTATTTCTGGAGTACCTTTAAGATTTATATAATCTCCAGTATGAGTTCCTTCCATTTCAGGTTCAATCTGTTGAGGATGTTTCATATCAATAAACACTTCGCCATCAACTAAACCTTGTCCTGTCATATTCACTCCTGCTACATTTCCTGTTAAAGCCTCTCCATATTTACTTTTACGGTCCACAGATGTAACGATTGGTTTCATTTGTTGTTCAAACTTATCTATCTTGACACCCATTGCATCAGCAATCATATAAATACTTTCTGCAAATCCTACATGCCCAGCCAATGTTGCAGTTTCCACACCATGATTAAACTCATCAACAGTGATTCCAACACCTTGTTCTTCCATAACAGCTGGTCCAAATGGACTTAAACTGTTAACACGATTCGCTTCTACATGGTCCACACTCTTCATTGTACCACTTAAGGCAATTACTAGTAAATCCATGATGAATCCTGGATTGATTCCAGTACCTAATACTGTAACTCCATTTGCTTTCGCTATTTTATCTAACTCAGCTGCTAACTCTGGTTCCTGTGCTTTTGGATATGCCATTTCTTCAGCTGTACTTATTACATTTATTCCCTTTTCTAAAATCATTTTCATTTTAGAAAAAGCTTTCTTTGTAAAAGAGTCTGTACACAGTAAAACTAAGTCACAGTTCTCTTTATTTAATAAACTGTTAATATCATCATTTACGATAACTTCAGGATGATTCCCTTGTTCCTCTTCTAAAACATTAAAAATGCTATTATTTACTAAGTCAGGATGAAGGTCACAAACACCAGTTATTTCAACACCTTTTTTAGTTAATAACATATCAGCCATACCTTTACCCATGGCCCCAAATCCCCATATTACTATTTTAATATTTTCCATTACGTTTCTCCTTTAATTATTGTAGTATAACTTGCCACAATATATGATATCATAAAAACGCTTACAATCAAATACTTTTATACATATAAATCGATAAAAATAAAGGTATCAAAACCTCCCACAACACTATCATAAACAAGATTATGAGAAATCAAAATCAGGCAACCACAAAATCATATATTAACTAAAAGAAAAAGCGCTAAAAATATAGCACTTTTTTAGGAAAAATTCTCATTAAATATATGAGTGTTACCAGATAAATCTGTAATCGTAATTACTAGTTTAATTTCTGTTGTATCATCATGGCTTCTTTCAAGTTGATAATCTAACTGAGTTTCAAAGACCTGTAATACATCATTTAGAAATGCCTGTTCAGTTTCAACGATTGTTTCTGTTAGAACATCATCAACATATACTTTTACCTCAACTTGATCTATTAAAAGGTCACTAGCACTAGGATTATTATTTCTTAACTGTAGTATCCAACTTGATGGATACTCATCTAACTCATCTTCTTCAGGATAATAGGTGATATCATATATTCTATTCAAATCATGTTCAACATCAATTGTTGCTATTTGTCTCTGGATAGCTTTTGTTCCTGAAATGTATACATATACATCATATGTTTTATCTTCCTCTAAATCAATTACCTTCACAAATGATAAAGATGTACTTTCAAGTGAGTATGAGTCACTAATATTGTCGTTATCAATAACGAGAAGTGATACTTCACTGCCCGTTGATAACTCCAATAAATCAAACTCTACTGAGTATTGATACATATCATTACTATATCCAGCCAAGGTAGTTTCAATATTCTGTACTAATTCTTGGGATTGATAATATTCTTCAATTAACTCTTCTAAATCATGAATTGAACCACTTTGATTATGAACAATTTGATTTAAGTTGCTAATCTGATAATTATTATTTAGAATTTGAGTTCTCAAATCATTAATCTTACTCATATTAACAAATCCTGTTATTGCGATTACAATAAGAGCAACCACTAAAATAAACTGTCCTGGATCAAACAAACCAGCTGTTCCTTCACCTTGTAATGCTTTGTTCATATTTCTTGTGTATAATGTTTTATAAAATGCAACTAGGATTACCGCGGTAATAATAAATATTAAAACCAGTACTATTGAATACATTGCCATAAATATACCTCCTATAAGCCAATAAACTGCTTAAATGCAGAATTATAATTTCTTGTAACTGTTATTTTTTTGTGATTATTCATTATCAATGTGAGTTTTGAGTTAAATGATGGTTCGATTCTGGTTATACCATACTTGTTCACTACAGTTGATTTATTAACCCTTATAAACCCTTTGTCATTTAAGATATTCTCAACCTCATAAAGTTTTTCTTTAATAATATATTCCTTTTGTAATGTATATAAGGTGATTTCATGCCCGTAACTCTCAATATAAATGATGTCTTTATAATGAATTATCTCGTAATTATTTTGATACAGTCCAACAAATGTTTCTTGAACATAATCATCTTCTTTAAAGGTTAATGATGCATTATGAGTTACAGTAAATCCTGATTTTTCTAGCATATCTTTGTATTTATCATAGTTCTCTTTACGACAAATAAGCTTAATCTCCAAAAACACCACCACCTTGATTATGATTTTATAACAGTAATTAGAATAAGTATAGCCTACTTTCACATCATGCACATACTCAGTCACGACATGCAAAATACGGTATAAAAAAAGACTCATCCAGATTTCTTACTAGACTAATTTTAGCATTTATATTTTAGATAGTAAAGATTAGGTATTAATATGAAGATGATTTATAAAACCATATATGATAAAATAGAGTTAATATAATTAAATATGGAAAAGAAGGAAGATGAAATCATGATATTACATTTATTATCAATCAGTGATGTTAAGGAGGCATGGTGGCTTTATGCTATCGGTGCTTTCGTAACACTTTTTATTATCTCTGGATCGTTATTTTTTGCCTACCACGCTAAAAAGCGATCAAAAGAACTAAATATGCCTGAGGAAAACATTAAAAAGGCAGTTATATCTTCAATAAGTTTTTCTATTTTGCCATCAATTGGTATCTTTATTGGAATTATAACTATGTCAGGATTCCTTGGTATTGCATTACCATGGATTAGATTATCTGTATTAGGTGCTTTACATTATGAATTAATGGCTGCAGATTTAGCAGTTGAAGGTGTTACAGCAGCTAATATTACTGTTGAAAACTTTGTTACAATAGCCTTTACGATGACAATTGCAATTGTATGGGGAAGTTTATTCACTCTCCTATTCTTCAAAAAATACCAGTCTAAAGTTGTCGATAAAGCAACAAAAAAAGAAGGTCGTAGTTTTGGGCCATTATTATTCCAATCCGTGTTTATTGGTTTAATATCTGCATACTTCGGAGATGCATTCTCAAGACTCTTTGGATATAACACCAGAGAAATTGTTGATGGCGCATATACCGGAGTTGTTATCAAAAATACAACTGTAGTCCCATTAATTGTCTTTGTAGTGTCGTTTTTCATGATGATGCTATTTGATTACCTTGTTGAGAAAAAGAACGTTAAATGGCTTGAAAACTTCTCATTATCATTTGCAATGTTAATTGGAATGACAAGTGCTGTACTTCTTGGAATTGGAGGGATTTACTAATGAATGATTTATATAGAGAGCAAATGCACAAATACGGAAAAATATTTATCGTTTTAGGAATATTAGTTATGTTTCTTGCTCCTACAATGATATGGTTAATCACTGGAATTTCACCAAACTTAGCTCAAATGGGTGCTGGAGTAGTTGCATTATCGGTAATTTACCTTCCTGGTGGACTGATTGAAATGATGACATATTCTCCACTTTTAGGGACAAGTGCCACATATTTAGCATTCGTAACAGGTAATTTAATAAACTTAAAAGTTCCTTGTGTAATGAATGCTACTGAAATTTGTAAAACAGAAATAAACACTCCTGAAAATGAAGTAATTAGTACCATAAGTGTTGCATTCTCATCAATCACAACTGTGATTATATTATCATTAGGAGTATTATTACTGATACCTTTAAAACCAATCCTTGAATCCGAGGTCTTAGCTCCCGCATTTTCATGGGTTATATCGGCTTTGTTTGGGGCTTTAGGTTATAAATACTTCAAGGGTAATTGGAAGTTAATAATAACACCAATGATTCTTGTTATCATCCTAAGTATAATCGCCCCAACATTTGTTAATAGCCAAGTAATAATAATTATCTTAATTGCCGCAATAGTAACTTTGATAACATCAAAAATACTATTCGACAAAGGAAAGATATAGGAGGTAGCTTATGATTATTGTATACATATTATTAGGACTACTAGGATTATTAGTACTTCTTCTATTAATTGCCTTAATAAATACATTTCTAATAAAAGATAAGGAAGTTCTTAAAGAACTACCCGAAATAGATAAAACGCGTAGTGATAATTACGCTCAAGAGTTTAGTAAAATGATTAAACTTAAAACCCTATCTTATGACAAAGGTAAAAGCAATGAGAAACCTTTCGACGATATGCATGATCTAATGAAAGATATATTTCCACATGTGTATAAAACAATGGATCAAACTGTTTTTGATTGCAGATCAATTCTCTTTAAATGGAAAGGTAAATCAAATCTTAAACCAATAGTTTTAATGGCTCATCAAGATGTTGTTCCTGCGAGTAAAGAAGGATGGAATTTTGAACCATTCGGTGGTGAAGTTACCGATACTGAGATTTATGGTAGAGGTACACTTGATACAAAATCTACTTTATATGGAATTTTCAAAGCAATTGATGAACTTATTGAATCAGGTTACTCTCCTGAACATGATGTCTACATTTCAAGTGCAACCGATGAGGAATCAAGTGGAGATGGTGCTTCATATTCTGTAAAAGCACTTGAGGATGCCGGTGTAAAACCATACTTTGTTTTAGATGAGGGAGGAGCTATTGTAACAGGTAGCCTACCATCAGTGCAAAGACCAATGGCCTTAATTGGTGTTATTGAAAAAGGATACTGTGATATTAAGTTCACAGCTAAGAGTAAAGGTGGACATAGTTCTACACCACCTAAAAATTCACCTATCGCAAGACTTTCAAAATTTGTTACTGATGTGGAAAATAACTTCCCATTAAAAACAAAAATGATCCCTGAGGTTTCAGATATCTTTAAAAAAGCTGCCCCTTCAATGAAGGGACCATATCGATACCTATTTGGAAATATGTGGTTATTTAAACCTTTAATTACATTCCTTCTCCCACGAATAAACCCATTCGGTAGAGCCCTTTTATCTACAACTATAGCCTTTACAATGTCAAAAGGTAGTGACGCTGAAAATGTTATCCCTTCAGAGGCATATATTGTAGCAAACTTACGAACTCATCCTATTCAAGGAATTAATGATTCATTTGAGGTACTTAAAAAAATTGCAGCAAAATATGATATTGAAACTGAACTACTTGGTGGTAGAGAAGCTTCTCCAATATCTAGTACAACAAATGAGGCTTATAAATACTTAGTTACCGAAATAATCAAAAATTATCCCGATGTATTAGTAAGTCCTTACGTTATGTTAGGAGGAACTGATTGTCGATTCTTCTCAGAAATTACTGAATCAGCCTTCCGCTTTAGCCCTGTCAGAATGACAAATGAGGAACTCAAAAAAATACATGGTAAAAATGAATCTATAAAAAAATCAAGCGTTGTTGAAGCTACTGATTTCTATAAATCGTTAATAGTGAACCACAAGTGAAACAAAGGATAAACACATATCGTGTTTATCCTTTTTCTTTTTTAAATCTAACTCTAGGATCAATTAGCGGTGTTAATAAATCAATAAAAGTAATAAATATCATTGAAACTAATATATAGAATAACATAACCAACATTGTTACAGGAATATCAACCGTTACATAGTTCACATTGAAGTCACCAATACTTATTATCGACTCATAGAAATCACGAGCAACCCCAGGAACATAATAAATCATCTCAACAAAAAACGATCCTGTTAATGCAAATAAGAATACTGTTGGTAACTCAGGAATCAATGCCACAATACTACTTCTAAAGGTATGTCTTACAGTAGCTTGCCTCTTAGTTAGACCTTTAACTCTAGCCAGTAAAATATGATCAGCTGTTAGTAACTCTAATACTTCATTTCTTACAACACGAGAAAATGTTGTTATTGGAGCAACTGACAAAACCATAACAGGTAGGATATAACTTATCCACTGCTCATTGCGAATGAAATGATATGGTAATATATGCCATGTTGCCCCAACAGTAATAACTACTAGAAACATTAGTATATATATCGGGATAGAACTTATCATCAAGGATATTATTGTAAACATACGATCAAACAGTGATCCCTTTTTTAAAGCTTGAACATATCCAATAATTATCCCCATAGACACATAAAATATAAACGCAATAAAGTTCAGTTTTAAAGTATATGGATATTTCTCTTTAAAAATGTCCCAGACATCATCTTGCTGACGATTAACTCCCCAATCAAACTCTAAAAAGATTCCTTTTAAATACTCGCTATAGTTGGCAAATGTCTGCTTCATAAAAGGTTTGAAGGGAACCCTAAGAAAATACTCATTATTAACATGTGATACTGCAAAATAAAGCAGTGTAAAAATCAGAAATATATTCAATAACATTAATACTATTCTGATAATTATATGTTTTTTCATAGTAACCCTCCTTCTATAAAGTATTAGTCTTATACGCAAACTATTTATCTTAATTATATAATTTTACAAATAAATAGTAAAGTAGGGAAAAAGCAAAAAAAAAAGGTGAATCTTAGATTCACCTTTATCGTAACTGAATGTTTATTTCATTCAAAATTTGCTTAGCATCTCCAATTATTCCGATATCTGCAATATCAAATATAGGAGCATTCTCATCACTATTTATCGCAATAATCATTTCACTGTTATCCATACCTGCTGTATGTTGTACAGCTCCAGAAATACCGCATGCTAGATATATAATTGGTCGTACTGTCTTCCCAGTCTGCCCAACTTGAATTGTTTTTGGAGCCAATCCTTCATCAACTAAAGCTCTTGATGCAGCAACTTCACCTTGTAGATGATTGGCTGTTTCTTCTAATAAAGTCATTTCTTTAGAAACTCCTCTACCTCCAGAAACAATAATTCTCGCTTTAGTAATATCTTTTCGTTCAATTTCTTTTGTAACTTTTTTAATAATCATAATATCATTATTTACATTTAGAGTATAGTCAAATGTAATTACCTCACCAACTCTAGTTGTATCTATAGTATTCTTCTCAAATACATTACCTCTTATTGTAGCCATTTGAGGACGATGATTAGGACATACAATAGTCGCAAATAAGTTCCCACCAAACGCTGGTCTTGTAATCCACAATTCCTTTGATGTCATATCATCTGGATTAAACTCAATACTTGTTGCATCCGCAGTTAATCCTGTCTTTATTTTTGCACTTATTCTTGGGGCTAAATCTCTACCTAGTATTGTTCCTCCTATTAAGAAAGCTTCTGGATCATACTCTTTTATTATTGCACTAATAACATCTGCATAATTACCAGTGTTATATATAAGTAACCCATCATTTTGAAACTTGATTACTTTGTCAGCTCCATAATGTATTAAGCTCTCAACAAGGTTTTCAATACTACTACCAATCAATATCCCAACAACATTACACTCAAAGTCTGGTCTTGAATCTTTTAACATTTGTGCTTTTGCAAGTAATTCTAAAGAAACATCTTTAATCAAATCATTTTCATGTTCTACATATACATAAATATCATTATTCATCTTCATTACCTCACATGTGTGGATTTAATGCATCTAATATTAATTTAGCTGCATCTTTAGGTTCTAATTTTTGTTTCTCAGTTTTCTTAGTTATTGGTTTTGTGAAGGTTTTTTTAACTCTTGTCGGAGAACCTTTTAATCCAATTATATTTAACGGGATATTCAAATCGCTATTTGAAAGCACAGTTATTTCTTTATCAAAACTTTCCCATAAATCAGTAACATTTTGATATCTCGGTTGATTAGCATCTACTAATGTAGTTATTAAACATGGTAGTTTACACTCAATAATGTATGAATAATCCTCCATTTGTTTTGTTACAGTAATCGTCTCGGAAGATACGTGATTAATTTCCTCGATATATGTAACTTGTGATACTCCTAGTAATTCTGCAATTTGTGGTCCAACTTGAGCTGTATCACCATCTATTGCCTGTCTACCAGCTATTATTAGATCATATGGTAATTGCTTTATTGCTTCTGAAAGAATCGTTGAGGTCGCAAGTGTATCACTTCCAGCAAACACACGATCACTAACCAATACGCATTTATCAACACCCATACCATATATTTCTCGTAACATGTTTGTTGCATTTTTAGGCCCCATTGTCAAAACAGTTATGTGTGCCCCATTTTTTTCTTTTATTCGTAAAGCTTCTTCAATACCAGCAAGATCATCTGGATTAATAATTGATTCAACACCATCTCTAATTAAGGTACCTGTTTCTTTATTAATTTTTATTTCCGTTGTATTCGGAACTTGTTTAGCTAAAACAATAATATTCATTATGTCCACCTACTTAAGTACGTACGAACTAATTACCATTTTTTGCACTTCACTAGTTCCCTCGTAAATTTCTGTAATTTTTGCATCTCTCATCATTCTTTCGATTGGATACTCTCTTGTATACCCATATCCCCCAAATAACTGAAGACATTTAGTTGTTACTTCCATTGCGGTTTCTGCTGCATACAACTTAGCCATTGCACTTTCTTTAGAATAAGGCTTACCATCTTGTTTTAATGTTGCAGCTCTTAACACTAATAGTTGTGCTGCTTCAGTTTTTGTTTGTAAATCCGCTAAGACAAATTGTGTATTTTGAAACTTAGAGATACTTCTGTTAAACTGCTTTCTCTCTTTTACATACTTAACTGTTTCATCGATAGCACCCTGTGCAATACCAACTGCTTGTGCTGCAATTCCAATTCTTCCACCATCAAGAGTTCCTAAAGCAACACCAAACCCTTTATTTAATCTTCCAAGCAAGTTCTCTTTTGGTACTTTTACCTTATCAAAGTGCAACTCACATGTTGCAGAACCTTTAATCCCCATTTTCAACTCTTTTTTTCCAATGGTAAATCCTGGCATATCTTTTTCAATAATAAATGCACTAATTCCTCTAGTTCCTAAACTTGGTTCTGTTAGGGCAAAAATAATATAAACATCTGCATACCCGGCGTTTGTAATAAATATCTTAGATCCAGTAATCTCAAAATAATCACCCTTGTCCAATGCAGTTGTCTTTTGACTTGCAGCATCTGTCCCCGCATCAGGTTCTGTAAGAGCAAAGGCTCCTAGGTACTCACCTGTTGCTAGTTTATGTAAATACTTTTCCTTTTGAGCATCTGTTCCGTATCTCATAATTGGATCAACACAAAGACTCGTATGTGCACTTAATACTACTCCTGTGGTTGCACAATGTTTACTTAGTTCAATTACTGCTAAGATATAACTAATGTAATCAGCACCACTACCACTAAACTCTTTACTAACTGGGATTCCCATCATCTTCAACTGTTTCATTTTCAAGACAGTTTCAACTGGGAACCTTTCTTCCTCATCAATATCTTTTGCGATTGGTTTTACTTCTTTTTCACTAAAATCTTTAAATAATTTTTTAAGTAATTTATGTCTTTCATTTAATAAGAAATCCATAGTCTTTCACCTCGTCTTTTACCTAATATAAAATTTCCAATTTTATATTAGTCCTTTTCGACACAAAAACAACCTTTCCCCATTAAAAACAATATAAAAAATAAAAAAAAACGATAAAATCGTTTTTTTAGCTTAATTCACTTACATACCACTCATAAAGTGATTGATTTGCTTCTCTTTTAATATCTTCAACTTTCTTGATATTACGAAGTTCAGCACCATTCATTAAAAGCACGTAATCTAGTAAAGAATCCATATCATGTAACTCGTGAGAAGAAACCAGTACAACAGACTCTTCAATATCAACTTCTTGCAATATTTCAGTAACTATTTTCTTTCTAGTAATTACATCTATCCCACTAAATGGTTCATCTAAGATGTAGACTTTTACATCACGACATACACATAAGGCAAAACGTAATGCTTTTGATTTCCCTGTCGATAAACTACGAACATTATCCTTCATACTAATTTCAAAAGTATCTAATATCTTATGTAGTTTCTCAATATTACAATCCTCATAAGTCATTGTGAAGAAATCTATATTCTTTTTTACTGTTCCTGGAATCAATAAATTAAATTCAGGTAAGTAAGATATATTATTTAGCATATCATTCTTATCAAAGTCTTTTAATACTTCCCCACTGTCTTTCAATATAAAGTTAGTTAAAACCTTAATTAAAGTCGTTTTCCCTGCTCCATTTGGTCCTATTAAACCATATACATTTCCTTTTTCTAACTCTAAATTTATATCCTTAATTCCTTTACCTTTACCATATAATTTAGTCACATTATTCATTGTTATCATCTGTGTCATCTCCTTCTAAACATTTATGTAAATATTCCCTAATCTCATTGTGGGAATATGATAATTTCTCCATCGATAAAATATATTCTTTTGCATACTCCACACCGTGTTTGTGATGTAGATTTTTTACAATAATATAATCATTTGTTACCACGCTTCCAACACTCGCTTTCTTTACAATAATTTGATTCTCGCTTAAATACTTTGTTACTGCTTGAATTGTTTTAGGTGTTACCGTATATAAAACACTGAGTTCCCTCACACTAGGAAGTAATGAAGCTAAAGGAATCTTCTCATTTACTATTTTAAGGACTATATCATGGGCTATCTGAATGTATATTGGTTTATTGTTGGTATAGTTCATTTTCCCTCGTAAACTCTAATCTATTTATATATACCCCATATATTATCAATGTAGCAAGCCCAACTACAAATAGATATATTGGATTAAAAGGAATATGAAAAGCCCCTAAGAATCCTGGAAATACTATAATATAAGAATATGAAAGCACTGCGAAATATCCAATTGTAAAGATCCAAATGTAAGTACTATATATCCTGTAATTAAATCCTTTATACTTATTTGAAAGAGTAGTAATCATTTTCTCTTTCTTTTCTTTTTTATCTAAATCTTTATTCTCAGTATATACTTTCGTTCTCTCTGTGATTATCACTGTATGAGTAGGTCCTACATATGCTTTTACTAAGAAAGAAAGACTTAAAACACCAACTCCAAGTAGAATATTTTCCTCTGGATTGACAATTAAAGCAATAATCCAAAAAGGTAATAATCTTAAAACAGTATACACAATATTGTATTTTATGAATGTTGACATCTTAATACTAAGTAATTTTATGTTTGTCTCAACACTTGCTAACTGTCCTTTAAAAATACTTGAATTTCCACCTCTTGCAAAGAAATAACTAAGATTTAAAAGACTAAATCTAAAGAGTTCAGGAATTAAAACTAGATATGCTACAATCCCAAACGAGAAATTAACACCTGTACTTCCATTGTTTAAACTTGATCCAAATGATAAGAGTGTAAATACATATATTATATTTAAAATAATTGATTGTTTTTCTTTGATCCAAAATAACTTAAACATTATTATACCTCCAACTTCTTTTCTCTAATATTTAATAACCCGTATATACATAAGGTAACCAATACTGATCCTGATGTAATAACTGGTATTCTTATACTTGTTTCCATAAACTCAATCGAAACTGTAGTCACAATCAGTAATGAAAAAGTCAAAACTAGAATTATTCCTTTTGGTATCCAGTTTCTTTTCCCTATAAAGGTCGACATATAAAAGGACAAAGAAACAATAGCTGGTGTAGCAATCAAGGCTGACACTATTGAACTAGCATAGACAAATCCATCTCCATTTGGGATAACACTAATTACTAGAGCGCCCAAAGTCGTCAAAACAATTATGTAGATCAAGTTCTTAACAGCATATACATTAGTGATTAAATACTTATGCACATCTTGCAAGGACAATTGATAATATCTTACTAATTGGTAATACTCTTGATTAAATATCTGATATGAGAAACTTATAGTTAATATAAAGACACTCATTAACATTCCAATTCCAATAAACTCAAATGTCATTGATTCATTTGATAATAGTAAATAGGCTCCAGACATGATAATCATAAAACTCAACATAAAAATAAATATATTGCGATATGAATCCTTCAAAGCCTTACCATCTAAATATGTTATTCCATCTAATTTTTTATTGTTCATAATAAACCCTCCGTTATACTTTGGTAACACAGTACAGGACCAATATAACACAACGTATTTTTTCTGTCAATAAAAAAGATCAGCATTTTTATGCTAATCTTATAATTGTCGATTTTTTGATAATTGAATTCGTGGATCAATAATTGTTGCTAAAATATCATTAAGCAAGTTAACTACCAATATCAATAAAATATAAAATGCTGATATAAGCGCTACATACATCAAGTCCATATTTACCATATTTGAAAACTCACCACTTACAACTATCGAATCTAAAAATAGTTTTGCAACACCTGGTATCTGATATGTTTTTTCAACAATGAAACTCATCATAATAACATACAAGAATAAATCAGTTACCTGAGGAAATACAGAAACAAGTGACTGTCTAAACAAATGTCTAAAAATTATTTGTCTTCTATTTAACCCTTTAGCTTTTAACAGAAGCACTTCGTCAGTCTCTAAAGTTTCAATAATTTCTCCCCGAACAGTTGTTATTATTTTTGCAATTGGATAAAGTACTAAACTGGCAACAGGAATAATGTATTGATTATACCACTCACCCCATAAAAACAGAGGGGGAAACATGTCAAGTCTGAACCCAAAAAGTATAATCATAAAAATTATTACTATAAATGAAGGAACACTTCCTAAAACTAATGAAAATGATGAAATTATCTTATCAACCAGTTTACCTCGATAAACAGCTGATATTATTCCTAAACCAATTCCAACAGGTACATATATCACTAATGAAACCATATTAAGAATTAGTGAAACAGGGATTTTTTCCATTACTACATCCCACTTCGTTAATCCATTAGGCAATCTATAAAACTCATGATGAACCACAACTCGTTCAAAAGTAATTGTGTAATTTTCCCAAGCAAGTTGCATATAATCCCACATTGGTAAATCAACACTATAGTATCGCACTATCATTGCCAATGTTGTTATATAGTATACAAGTGACACAATTAAAAATGCATTTAGTACTAATAAAACCACTCTTACAAATAAGTATCTTTTCATAATTACATCCTCTAATCTCTATCCTAGTAATAGTTATCCATAAACCTACATTAAAGAATAACACATTTCTCAAAAAGTATCTATGGCAAAAAATCGACTTCGTTATGTTTTTCACAAAAAAAGTAGCACACCAGATAGTATGCTACCGTATTTAGTCTAGAATGAACTCTGTATCAACAAATTTCTTCTATAAATTGCTTAAAAATATTACTCATTATATCTAATCCTTATTCTGTACTAGAATCCGTACTTGGATCAACTTCATATGGTGTTTCCATTTGTCTGCTTTCTCCAATTAATACTGAGTTCAGTATAGTTTCAGGATCCGCAATTGTTGACACTTTGACATACTTACTTGATATAGTGTATATATAATCTGATATAAATTTTGATTTATAAATATAAGTATCATAGTAGTCATTTTCACTGTGTTCAACCATCGCTCTTTCACTTATTGTTCCATTTAGAACATCTAAATTTAGGACAAGAATTCCCGTATGATAACTCCAACGGTAATCATCACCTGAATAATCATTCAATGTATAAGGTAAGGCAATGATACCTTTGCCAATTGATACCAGCAAGTCCTTGTGATTATATAATGTGGAAGTCCACATATAACTATTATTTTCATAAGAATATATAATCTCACTAGCTACAACAGCATTTTGTTTATCTGATACATCATATAGAGATATTTTAAGTCCACTAGTGCCACCATCATTATCACCATATCCAATTCCTAAGATAAAATCTTCACTAATTGGTTGTAAATAATCACTAAATCCCGGGATAACTAGTTCTGATTCAATACTCGGGTTTAATGGATCTGATAAATCGATAACATAGAATGGATCAGTGTTTAAGAATGTTACAACATATGCGTAATCACCAACAAATCTCGTTGATTGAACACTTTCACCTGGTTTCCCTAAATTCTCTAAAGTAGCTACAATATTCAAATCAGAGTCTAAAACCATCAAACGGTTATTAATATCTGATTCCTGTCCCCACCACCACCAATTTCTAGTAGTAGTAACGATTCTGAGATAACCATCTTGCTCATCCATAGCAAATTGATCTAGTCCCATTCCTGGAACTTCACCATTAGTCGAAAATTCAACAACTCCATCGGCTATAATTATTTTAATTATTGAAGTAGCGATTTCGTATGGATCCTCCTCTAGGTCAGATTCCAAATCATCTCCACTATTAATGGCTTCTTCTATGGTTATAAGAACATCCTCGTTCCAAGTCCATTTTGTATTACTCAAATACATGTTTTCAGTAGATACATATAAATTATATCCACCCTCTCCTAAAACAACCTCTGTCGATACATCATTACTGTCTAGATTAATACCATAAAAAGTTGTAAAGTTGGTTGGTTCTGTACCTTCTACATACAGAATTTCACCATATGTCAACGAAGTTTTAATATCATTAACATAATAACTAGGTAAATAATTATCAATTGAGAAATCGACTTCCTCATATCTATCTAAATAATATGGGATATACTCATTAGTTACAAAATAAATACTATCACCAATCTTACGAGATCCTATCAAATACCCGCTTAATTGGTATTCATCAACTAAATCAAATTCTCCAATTGAATACTCAAATACATGAGTCATTGTATGATACTCATAATATCTACACTCGTAATAATAATCTTCTAAATCGCCACCTGGGTAAATATCACTTGTATCTCCGTCATTCTCCTTCTCTTCAGCTTCAGTACTGCATGTATAATAATTAGTGGTTCCAATAACAATCAACCTTTCATCATCAACATACATCCCTGAAGGGTAAAAACGTGCGCTTTCTTCTTCTAAATGATCAAACTCAATTTCTTTTACTAAACTTAAAACATCAGTTCCTGATTCTTGTGTATATGATAAAATGATCTGAATCTTGCCATGATTGTTTACGTAGATATACTTTCCGTCAGTTAAAACATTATCCATCTCATCTACACCATCAACTTGATTATTTGTTTCTGAATAATCATCACTTCCAGCTTCATCAGAAGTTTTATTGTTTAAATCACCTTCTTGAGCCATTGCAACATCATCAGTGGCTGTAAAACGAACTCCAAAAAACACCACTTTCTCACTAAAAGTTTCAAATACATCCATTATGTCAGTACTAGATGCAAAAACACCTTGTTCAGCAATTTCCAAAACACATTCTCCATCTTTAAACTCATACCCAACACTACAACCATCATCATTTTCATTACCTGCACATCCTGCTAGAACTAAAAGACCTAACAGAATAATCAGTACTTTTTTCAAGAAAATTCCTCCTTTCACATCAAAAATTATCGTCTTCGCTAACCTTATTATATAGAAAACGACTCCTTAAACAAAATTTGTAAGGTAAGATACATATAACAATCAATAACTTACAACAAAAAAAGACACTACAAGTGTCTATTTTTTTTCATAATAATATCATATATATTTTTGCATAAAAGATGAGTTTCGTATGAATCATCATCTTTTAACATGTATTTTGAACTTGCAGACAAGTCAGATATAAACTCAGCAATCATTCCATAAAATCCTCTTCTCTCAAGTATAGGTATCCAATCACCTAACTTATGATGTACCTCTGTGTTGTTACTGTGTTCAACCATGGAGTTCAAATCAGTAATTCGATATTTAACTCCCTTACTAAAAAGCTCTATAGTCTCTTCTGATTTCCCAGAATCTCGATACATCAACAAATTTGCAACTTGCCGTTTCGTATGCAAACTAACACTTAAAGAATACATCAAACTTTCATTATAATGCCCTTTAACAATGATATCCTCAATTTTATCCTCTAAATAAAATCTTACTGTATCTACGACATGAATGAAGTCAATAAAAATGTAGTCCTCTATCGTCCCTGGCCAGTCAAAACGGTTTTTCTGGTAAATTATAACATCCGGTTTAACATTCTTAGTCTTATCAACAAACAATGAAAATCTTCTATTAAATCCTACTCTAAATAGAACATCTTTTTGTCTTGCAATACTATATAACTCCTCAACTTCTGAAAATTTAATGGATACGGGTTTATCCACAAATACAGGTACTCCCTTCTCCAAAAATATTTTACATAAATCATAATGAGCTTCAGTTGCAGCATGAATCATAACCCCATCTATATCACTTGCTATCAACTCATCAATTGAACCGACAATATTTACAGATTTATACTCTTTTTTTGTATCGAGTAACCTTGCATAGTTTCTTGTATAAAGGTATAGCTCAACATCTTCTAAACGAGTTGTAATCGGTAAGTATCCTTTTTGTGCGATATCTCCAATACCAATAACTCCTATTTTCATAAAGACCTCCTATAACTTTTTATTCAGTGAATAACACTCAAATCCTTTTGGATAATTTTTTTGAGTAATAGTAACTTCATATCCTAGTTTTTGATAAAACTCTTTTGCCTGAAACTTAGCTGTTCCTAAGTTAATACTTTTAAGGTTTAGACTTCTTGCATGTTTTTCCATATCTTTCATCAATATAGAACCAACTTGACATCCTCGATACTCCGTTTCTACGACAAGTAAATTTATATACATATGGTGTTCATATATAACCCCATGGACCCCACCTGCAAACTTCCCTTTATCTAATGCTACAATTATTAACTCGTCATTTTTATCCTTAATATTATTATGCCTTTTAAACTCTAACTCATGTTCATCCAGTATCTTATCAAATTCTAGTATTTTCTCTTCCTTAATAATTACTTCGTAATCTGATGAGTAAGAAAACTCCCAATCTGTAAAAGCAGTACTGTAGAAAAGTTGATCCTCTTCATAAGACTTATCACTACCTTCAACAACAAAACCAATCTCTTCAAACAAGGATAATCGCTCTTCATTATTTGTATACATATGAATCCCCACTGCTTCCTCTCGATAAAGGTCACATATAGTTGAAACTATTGTTTCTAATACTTCCTTATTATCAAAAAACAGCTTTCCAAAACCAACCCAATCCCAACCTAAATGAATCGATGTTGCTCCAACTAACTTTTTATTTCGTAAGATATAGATATGTTTCTCTTCTTTCTTCAACTTTCCAGTTTGTGAGTCATTATAAGCCCGTAGTGACTTCAATATTTCTTCTAAATAGGCCTTTTCATTATCTATGATATATTCCATTTATCTCTCTCCCTCCGAGTACTATAATAATTATAACATAGGTACAGGTGACACTTTACTCAATTTTGACTATTGCCTGTTATTGCTATAATTAGATATAATCAATATGAAATGAGGGAGTAGAATGGAAAAAAGAATAAAAGAAGCAATGAATGAAAAAATTCTTGATACTGGGAGTAATCTTTTCGGATATAACATTGAGGATTTAGAGGATTTACGAGGTTTTGAGAACTTTGTATATGGGTACACTCTTAACAATAAACAGTATGTGATAAGATTTGTTCATAGCCTCCATAGGTCATATGATATGGTTTTAGCAGAAATCGAATTTATTTACTATTTGGATAAACATGGAGCAAGCGTCTCAAAACTAATCCCTTCAAAATTTGAAAGATTAGTTGAGAGAATACCACTAAGCGACGACAACTACTTTAGCGTAATGGTATTCACTAGAGCGCCTGGGACTTTTGTCAAAGAAGAAGAACTAACAGATGAGTTCTTTTACAAACTAGGAAAAGAGATTGGAAAGTTGCATTCTCTATCTAAAACTTTTAATCCTAGTAAAAGAAGGTTACACTGGCATCAAGAAAGATATATTGAAGACAATATCCAGTTTTTGCCGGAGGATGATGACATAGTAATAAGTAAAGCCAGAAATATTAGAAGTAAAATCCAAAGTATTCCAACTAATAGAGATAACTATGGTTTAATTCATACCGATTTACATTTCGGTAATATGTACTATGATAAAGGCAATTTAACATTTTTTGATTGGGATGATTCATCATACAAATACTTTGTAAGTGATATTGCAATTATTCTATACTATTACTTTGTTTTTCAGAATAGAGATGAAAAAGATCGTATAGGCAAAACAAAAGAAATAATGCTCCCATTCATGAAAGGGTATAATGAGGAAAACAACTTATCACCATCAATATGGAACCACCTAAATGATTTTATGAAGTTACGAGAAACTATCCTCTATTTAGTAGTAAAGGCAGACGATTTTGGTCATACAAACAATCCAAGAACAAAAGCATTTCTCGCAATGCTAAGAAAAAATATTGTTGAAGACGTACCTTTCTATGAGAATTTAGATTTCATTAATGAAATGATATAAAAAAAGACATTCAAAATATGTCTTTTTTTTATACTATTCTATATTTAACAGGTTTTCCACTAACATATAACTCAATATTAGATATAAACAATGCAAACATATTATCCATCATTTGATCACTAAATGATGCATTATGTGGAGTAATAAAAACATTATCTAAATCCCATAAAGGATTACCTTTTGGTAGAGGTTCAGGATCTAACACATCTAATCCAGCTCCTCTTATTTGTCTATTCTTAAGAGTCTCATATAAGTCATCTTGATTAATAATTTGCCCTCTAGCAACATTAATCAAGAGAGCATCTTTTTTCATTAAATTTAGTTTTCTCTTATCATACATGTGTTTTGTTTCTTGATTTAAGGGGATAGCAAGAATAACATAATCTGCTATAGCTATAGCTTGATCTAACTCACTATCTAACGTTATTATATGATCAAAATTTTCCGCACTTCTATTTGTCTTCCTATATCCTATTACATTCATCTCAAAGGACTTAAATCGTTTTGCCAACTCCTTACCTATTGATCCAACACCAACTATAAGGACTGTTGAATCCTTTAACTCCTTATGTTCATTTGACGTTTTCCATGTTTTTGTACTCATAGAATCAATATAGTACTTTACACATCGATTGAAGTAAAAGATTTTTGTAAAAACATCCTCCGCAATTGCCTTTGAGTAAACATTTTGAGCATTTGAGAATGCTATATTGTTTTCTTTTAAATAATCTATATCAACACCATCATAACCTGCTGAAAAGTATTGAATCCATTTTAGATTAGGATATTCCTTGATATCAATATCTAAAACAAGATTTGGTTTAAAAGGAATTAGAACTTCTGCTTCTTTAGCTAACTGAGGATTACTTATAAAATTAACTTGGGGAAATGTCTTTAAGAGTTTATCATAATTTGATTTTGTTACTAACTTAGGATCAAAATAAATTTTCATATTCACCAATTTCTCCTTATTATATATTATGAGACTGTAGACAAAAGTTGTCTACAGTCTCATTTTACCATATCATTTTAATTAGTGATTATTTTTCATTTACTATAAAATCTATAAGTTTACCTTTTTTAATTTTTTTGCCTTGATAATCAGTTTATCAAATGTAAATAGCATAGAAGGTAAAACTGTTACTACAAATATCATTGAAATCAAAGTTCCTCTTCCTAAGAAAGTCCCAATCGATACAATTGAAGCTTGTGTTGAGACAAATGCTATAGCAAATCCAGCAATAGTTAAAATCGAACCACTAGTAACAATTGAAGGTATTGATTTTCGTAATGCCTCTTTCAGAGCTACTACTGCATTATGTGCAACTCGTAACTCTTGGTAGTTACTTGTTAGGATAATAGCGTAATCAATGGTCGCTCCTAACTGAATAGCTCCAATTATAATATAGCACATGAAGAAGATGTCTTCATTGATAACATACGAGAATGATAATGTGGTCCATATAGCTCCTTCAATTGTGAAGACAAGAAGAACAGGGATAATAACTGATCGGAATGTAATGATTAAGATTAGTAATACTGCTCCAATTGTAATGAAATTTATTTTAAGTAAATCATCTTCAAAATATCCTTTGATTTCTGAGTCTGAAACTGAATATCCAATAAATGAAGCTTTTTCATCAACAGTATCAAATACATCATTATAAACATACTTGATAAAATCTCTAGTCTCTTGTGATTCATAAGGTAATGTAGTGTTTAGTACAATTACAGATGTTTTTTCAGAAGTAATTGCATTTTGCATTTTTATCAACTGATTTTGAAGATCATTTACTGAATTAAGTTCTTGAGGTGATAATCCTAAATCGTGTGAAGTAACATATGTCAATAAGTCCTCAACTGGAACCTGATAATTATCTATAAATGAATCTGTACTTAATGATGATGCAAAAGAAACTTTCACTAGTTTGTTTAGGTCTTCATTCTCAGTAGTTGATAATAATTGTGGTAATGTTTTATAGGTATACTCACTATCACTTTTTAGAAGTTGAAGTTGTTCTTGCATAACAACAAGATTACTTGATAACTCTGGAGTTACCATAGAGCTTATTACTGGATCTTGAAGTAATACTGACAAGTAAGTTACCAGTGATGATAACTCTACTTTATTAACTGTAATAGCCCCAGCTTGATCAAGAGCAACTACATAGTTTAACTTGATTATTGAATCATTCATATCAACAGTTCCTTGTACTCCTGTTAAAAAGTAAATTACACTGTTTAGGTTTTGATTAACATCTTGATATTCAATTGGCTGTTTAACTACATTACTTGCTGCTAATACCCCTGAAATCATTTGGGATTGTTGTGCAGGTAATAACTCAGCTGAGACCATAAAAGTTAGTATATCTTTTGTATTAACTTTCGGGGTTGGAGTTATTCCATTTGTTTGAAAGTACATTGCAAAAATTCCCTCAACCTGAGTTTGTTCAAGAGTTACTCCAAAACTATTAAATGCTAAAGCTTGAAATTCAAGGGGAGATACTTCACTAGTAAGCATTAACTCAATGTTATCTAATTGTGTCTTCAAAGTTTGTAAGTTTGATAACTCTTCAGTATTTGTTATAAGTTCAGGTTTATCATTTGCAACTAATAACATTGTACTGATTAAACTATCTAATGATATTTTATCTGTTAGAACGCCATCATTATCAAATGCATATGAACTATAAACAAGATTAATTATCTCCTCACTTGATGAAGCAGGAAGCAATCCTGAAGCTAGTAACTCTTCAGAAGTAAACTCAGTATTCATGATGTTTTTTAGTTGAATCACCTTTAATAAATCACTCATCTCAGGTGTTGGTTCTACCACATCATTAGAAATCATAGTTTCTAGTTCTGAAATAAACTCAATATATGTCATATTTTTCTCAATATTGCTATCTAGTGCAAATAAAGATAACATTAATCGAGCGTTTGATTCATTTGTTAGATCTAGTAAATCACTATATTTAACTTGTTTTTTTGTTGAATTTATCTCTCCTAAATAAGAGATAATAGATGATTCATACTTATCATTTAACTTAGTCATTATTGATACTTCGTTTTCATACAAATTGTCATTATTTGGAATACCGATTACAAATGTATTTGATTCACCAAACACTTCTTTGATAGTTTCTTCATCTTCAAACTTTGTTTCATCTGTAAAAATATATGAGTTTTGTCCCTGTACAAAGAACATTCCTATAATAAATATAAATGCAAATGCTGTAATACCACCACTAACTTTGCGGCTTGAACTTTTTACTGAAAGTGATGAGATGTTCAGTGTTCTATGTTTTTTATTAAAAGGTACTTTTTCAAGCCATAAAATAATGTTTGGTAATAACGCAAAAACACTGATTAAACTGATTACAATACCTTTTGCTAATACTAAACCAATATCTTTACCAATTGTGAATGACATAAATAGTAATGCCACAAGACCAATAATTGTAGTTAATGAGCTTGAAGTTATTGGCTTGAATGAATTTCCTAAAGCAGATACCATTGCTTTTTTACTATTAGTTTCGCTATTTTTTTCATGATAGTAATTATTGATTAAGATAATTGAGTAATCCATTGATAACCCCAACTGTAAAACAGCGGCTACGGATTTTGTTACATAAGAAATTTCTGGAAAGATTATATTTGTTCCCATATTAAGGATAATTGCAATTCCTATAACAATACCAAATGCTAATGGTTCAAGATATCTTTGTGTTGTTAGTAGTAATATTATTGAAATAACAACACATGCTACAATCATTATTATTGGTGTTTCTTGTAGAACCTTCTCCTCTTGATGGTATGAATTTACATGGTTACCACTCAAGTTTATATCATAATCAGTAAGAGTATCTTCAACATTAGATACAACTACTCCAATATCCTCACAGCTTGACTCTAAAAATATCGTAAATAAGGCATGTCCATCCTTATAATTTGTAATATCTTCTGGATCTATAATGACAAAATCAACTTCCGCTAATGATTCTAACTTAGCTTTAATTGTTTCTATCTCGGTTTTCTCAATATCACTAACCATAAGACTAATTGATACTGGTAAATCAATCGCATCACGAATTTCATTAGTATCTTTGGTTGCTAATGAATCCTCAGGTAAGTATTTTGAGTTATCATAATTGGTATTTACATCATTCATTAATGAGAATGTTATGATAGTCAATAAAATAAAAATTGGGGTAATAATAAAACGATACTTAATAATTTTTTCTGCTAATTTTTTCATGTTTTTTCTCCTTTATACACAAGTGTTGCATAATCAACTGGAAAGTATTATAATACAGAAGTATATTAAGTACAATGACCACATTTATGGATTTGGTAAATTAATCAACACAATTTTGAAATGTGGTAATTATGAGGTGAATTTTATGGATAGAAGAGTTAAAAAAACAAGAAAAGCTATAAAATCAGCTTTTCTAAAATTAGCACAGAATAGCGATATAAACAAAATTAAGGTTTCAGAATTAGCTGAATTGGCTGACATAAATAGAAAAACCTTTTATCTCCATTACGTTGATATTTTTGCGGTTCAAGAAGAAATCCAAAAAGAGTTTATAAATCATACAGATTTTTTAGTTAATCAAATTTCACTTGTAGCATACAATGATGATGTTTATAGTTTTGTTGTAAGTCTGTTTGATGCTTTAGAAATCGCTTCTGAGGAGTTTAGAGAGATTCTTGACACAAAGTTATATGCTTCAATTATAAATGCTGCTAAAATCGAATTTAAGAACCTTTTAATTGAAGAATATATCAAGTTTGGTGGAAAGAATGTTGAATTTCTATCATATATGTTTACTTTTTACGCTAGTGGAACATTGGACTTGTTTCGAGATTGGTTTGATAACCAGAAGGAAGTTAATAGAGATGAAGTAATAAATCTTGTCTGTAGTCTTTTAAAAGAAGGAGAAAGAGTCATCGATATTAAACTACCTAAAGACAAAGGATAACTATATATATAAAAAGGCACCTAATCTAGGTGCCTTTTTTTACATCATATATTCTTTAATAGTTGTCCAAATGACTTTTTCATCATATGGGATATTTACAAGATTTTTCTCTAGCGTCTCCCATGAAGTATGTAGACTATCTGTAAATATTTTTGCATTTGCAACTTTATTTCGCTTAATCTCTAGTTGAAGAGTTATATTTCCAAAAGGAAATTTTTTATCAAGTTCGACATTATATTTTGGTGATTGACAGAATAGCCAATCTTCAGATTGAATATACTCATATAGATTTGAATCGATACTTTCTCTATCAACTATCTTAATTCCATCAGCTTTATCATAAACAAATTCAAAAGCCTTAACTAAAGCTTCTTTTATTTGTTTAATTGTTAATTCAGGGTTTATCTTTTTTAAGTTCATTACTCGTGATTTTACAGACTTAATTCCTTTAGATTGGAGTTTAGCTTTGGAAGGTGTTAAACATTTTCCCAAAGTAGCAATATCTAAATCATACATCAACGTTCCGTGCAATACATACATTTGATTATGTGAGTAGTATGCCTGTCCTGAAAATTTATAACCATTGATGGTTAGATCATTTCTACCAGAAAATTCCACATCTAGTTTTAGGAACTCAAATGCCTTTAATAGAAAATACTTTGCTTTTTCCAAAGAATAGTCTTTCTCTTTCATGACCAAAGTGTAGTTAACGTTCCCTAAATCATGAAACACAGCTCCTCCACCTGAATATCTTCTTGATAAGGTAATATCATTTTCTTGTAAATACTTTAAATTACATTCAGCAAGGGGATTTTGATTACGTCCGATAACAACACAATTATCATTTTGCCATAAAAATAGTGTTACTTCATCAGTAGTTAATTCCGATAATTGTCTTTCAAAAGCTATATTTTGATAAGCATTTGTTAAGACTGAATCATATATTACACTCATTATTGATGTAGTGTCCCAATTCCAAGTCCCATAGCACCTTCATGAATTACTTCTGAAGTTGTTGGATGAGGAAATATTGTTTCTCTAACTTGCTCTGATGTTAGTTTGTTTTGAACTGCAACTGTCAATGTACTTATCAAGTTTGAAGCATCTGCACCAATAATTGCAGCACCAATTAATTGATTTGATTCTTTATTTTCAATTAGTTTGATATAACCTGAAGTTTCTTCCATCGTTAATGCTTTCCCATTTCCTTGGTAATAAAATTTACTAACATTATATGGCACTTTGTTTTCGTTACAATATGTTTCACTAACACCAACTGTTGCGATCTCTGGCGAGGTAAATATTACATTTGGTACTGCATTGTAATGCATATCTTTTTTGTTACCAATAATGTTGTCAACAGCTACTATACCTTGATGACTCGCAACATGTGCTAACTGAATAATGTTTGTTACATCACCGATAGCGTAAATATTATCCACATTTGTCTTCATTTGTGAATCAACTTTGATTCCTCTTCTTTTAGGATCCATCTCCACATTTGTCGCTTCTAAGTTTAGCCCTTCTAAATTTGGTTGACGACCAATAGCAACTAACACATTGTCAACAACTAGGAGTTTTTTACTTTCTCTTTTTTCAAAAGTTACAATTGCCTTATTGTGAACATCACAACTCACTTCTAGAACTTTTGAATTATTATATATTTTAATACCTTTATCAATAGCAAGACGTTTAATTTCTTCTGATTCTTCTTTGTCTAGCATAGTTAATAAACGGTCCATAAATTCTATTACAGTTACTTCAACACCTAAGTTGTTGTATAAGAATGCAAACTCCATACCAATAACTCCACCACCTACAATTGCAATTGATTTTGGTAAAGCTCGATAACTTAGTGCTGTAGTACTATTTAATACAAATGGTAAATCAAGACCAGGGATAGGTACTGTAGATATTTTAGATCCAGTAGCAATAATTGTATCAGTCGCATGAATAACATATTTCACTTCATTTGAAATTACTACTAACTCCTTATCACTTGTAAATGTTCCTGTTCCTTTTATCACTTGTACTCCATTAGTATCCATTAATCCTTCAATTCCACCCACTAAACGTTCAACCACGCTATTTTTGTGACTGATAATTTCATTCATATCTGGCTTAATGGCAGCTTTATCAATTATGATTCCGAATTTTTCAGAGTGTTGTGCTGAATGATGCACTTCTGATGATTTTACTAAAGCTTTTGTTGGAATACATCCTACATTCAAGCATGTACCACCCATAGCTTCTTTTTCGATAATTACAACGTTTTTACCTTGTTTTGCAGCGTACAGTGCAGCAACATAACCACCTGGACCACCACCAATAATAAGCAAATCTGTAGTTAATGTTTTTTCATTCTTAAAAGTACTAGGTTTAACTTCTTCTGCTTTTTCAGTTATTTGAATTACATTGAACAAGTGAACATCTTTTTCAATACGTTGTCCTTCACTAACAAATTTTTCAGATATCTTACCTGAAAATGGAGCTTTAAATGTTCGATTACCTTTTTTCGTTTCATATTGGAATAGTTCATCACCATCACTAATGACATCTCCACAAGAAACGTTTATTTTTCCAACAGTAGCGTCTTTTGCTCCTGGTATTACACTCATATTAATTTTCTTGATATTAGTGCTTTCTGCAACTATCTCTTCTTTACTCTCTTCAATATGAAAAAGTAAGTCATCTTTTCTAATTGTATCTCCATCTTCACAATACACTTCAGTTATGGTTCCTGAAACTGGAGCTTTCAAAGTAAAGCTTCCCTTTTTAGCTTCATATTGTAGCAAAGCTTGATCTTTCTCCACTTTTTCACCAGCAATAACTTTTACTGATCCTATTTTTGCATCGAGAGAACCAACTATTACACCCATTTTTATGTTCATTTCTTCATCTCCTCATCATATAAAAGTGGCTATAAAAGCCACTTATACATAATTTTAGTAACAATAACTAGTCGCGAACTACACCAGCGTTAACTAATTTAACACCATTTGCGATTGAATCTCCTACAGGACAAGTTGCTTCAATAAACTCAGCAAATTTTTCTAATTTTTCCTGTGGTTCATCTGATTTGAAATGCATTTGGAATCTGATTTCAGAAAATCCTTTTCTTACGTCTGATAATCCCATAAATCCATCTAAATCGATATCTCCTTCTAAATCTACATAGAAGTTTTCGAATTTTACGTCATGTGCTTCTGCGAATGCAGCAGCTACGATTGCTTGACATCCACCAAGTGCACTTAATAATGCTTCTACTGGATTCATTGCTTTATCTGTCCCACCTAATTCAGCTGGTTCATCTAATAAAATTTTAAAACTTCTTGATTGTGTATCTACTTGCATTCCGTCTGCAAGTTTTGTTGCTTTTGCTTTAAAAGTTGTAATCATTTTTACTTTCCTCCAATAATTTTCGTTGTTGAAATCCACCGTTATATTACTCCTCTAATTATCAATTGTCAATCCATAATTTTTAATATTTTTTTCTAATACATTGAATCATGAATTTTCACAGTGGTGACTGATTAATCGCTTAGTAAGTGGATTACTGCACAGTTGTGCTTTGCAAGGCTCTTCAAAATCGCCGAAAAATCGTACAAAATTCCTAGTTTAAAATCATATAAAATTTTTGCATATTTTTATGTGAAAATCATCAAAAAAATTAGATTGTATAAGAACCTTTTTGTGTGTGTTTTTTCTTCGTAAAACAAGAGCTATAAAAAAAAGATAAAGCAAATTACGCTTTATCAATTTAGTCTATTTCTTTATTTTGAAAATACTCAACAACATCGTTTACTGTATTCTCAAATGATAGTGAAGAATCAAAATACTTTATATTATTTTTTGTTGCCTCATCAAAAATTCTTGTACTTAAATTAATCATATTTGAAAGGTGTTTCTTAATATAATCATCTGGATTATTTATAAACCAATCATTTTTGGGAGAATACTTCATGATTTGTTGAAACTTGGTATCTAAATCAATGTTTTTATATCCAATAAAACACGCTTTGATTTTATTAGGATACATTTTAATTAACTCGTTAATATCTTTAGCTAAAAAGGCTTCTCCTTCAAATATATAATCCATCTCATTTTCAATCATACAAATTATCATATTTTTCAATAGTGGCCATAGTTTTTCCGCAATTTCATATGAGTATGTTTCAGGATTTACACCTATACTAGGGAAACCGTTATGAACCCCCATCATTATTGTATCTGTCGGCAAATATGGAACATGAATTTTATCAAACAATCTAGAACACGCTGTTGATTTACCACTTCTTGAAATACCACTAATTATATATATCATCTAACCACTCCTTGATAAAAAAACTTAGAATTACCTTCTCTAAGAATATTTTAATACATAAAGAGAGTAAACAGTAACTTTATTTAAAAAAGATAGACAGTTATATCTGTCTATCTATAATAATGCTTTGTTTGTTACTTCTGTAATTCTTCCACTCTTTGAACGGTTTCATAATTATGTATGGAGTAAATAGAATTATATAAACAGCTAAGTTTGGCAACTCAGCCACAATGATTAAATGAATAAATATTAGAATATAGACAATGTAAGCCAGTTGTTGGATCTTCTTCCAAGTATTTAAAGTGAATTTTTTCCTAATAATCATAAATGAAGTAATGAATAGTGGAATCATTATCACATAAGGGATTACTCCCAACCATTCAAATCTAACTTCTCCTTGCAAAAATTCTACTAGATACTTTAGTCCGTGAGGTGAAACTAGAATAAACCCTATAATTGAGTACTCTCTCCTAACTGAAAGTAATTTTTTTCTTAGTTGTAAATCGTTTGGAAGTGCGCCTGTAATCATTACAAGATATAAGAAACTCAACCCCAGATATCCTTGTGTAAATGGTTCTGTAATCTTTATTTGATTTCTTAGTATAAAAGTTAATAAAGCTATTACTGAAAAAATAATATATAGTTTCACATTATGTTTTCTTATAAACTTCGCTTTATATATTGCTAATAATGCTAATATGATAACAAATGGAATAGTAATCATCTTATCCCCTCTTTCCTAACTCCATATTCGATATAACTTAGTCTTTTATTAAACAGTTCAATAACGTCTGATTTATCCAGTTTTTCATTCTCTGATTTTATCATTGTATTCATCATCAAAATTACTACAACTTCAAACAAATCAATTATATCATCTTGGCTAAGATTATATGCATTTCCTGATATTATTTTATCAATGTTAATTCCTTGTGCTTTTAAATCTTTAAAGGCTTCAAAAAGGATATAGTCTTTAATTGAACCCTTTTTAACAGTGTGAACATAGTGAATATAATTTCGAAAAAGTGTGTATCTTCCGTTACTTGTATAAGCATCAAAATCATACAGGAACAGTTTCCTAAAAAACTCAAAGATATCCCCTTTTGATTCGACAAATATTTCTTTTCCATACTTCAATCTATCAATCTTAATTTCTTGAAAGATATACTTGAATAAACTTTCTAAGTCCTCAAAATATGTGTAGAAAGAACCTCGTGAAATACCTGCCTTTTTAACTATTGTATTTACACTCACTTGTTCAAAAGGTTTTGATGTAAACTCTGATATTGCTGTCTCTAAAAACATTTTCCTTTTTTCAGCACTGATATTATAGAACATTTTTTTTGGCATTTTTATCATCCTTTTTTAATCCAAATATTAATGGTAATAAAGTTAAAGTTAATATCACACTTACAATCATACTTACCCACATCAACATTGACACATTGAAGTGAATAGTAAGGGGTGAGAAGATTAAACTACTCAATCCTAATGATATCCCTAAAGCATTTGCAATTATAGGTCTTGATGAATTACTGAATGCTTTATCTATGGCGAGTTTATTATTTTTTGTTTCTTTTAAGTAGTATTTATATACACTACTAAAATGAACAGCATAATCTATCCCAACTCCAATTGTGATACTAAAAATTATAACAGTTGTTATATTTAGTGGGATTTGACTTATTCCAAGGAAACCATAAAGACTAATCACAGTAAGGATTATCGGTAGTAAACTGAATAATGCAACCTTGAAACTTCGTAAAGTTATTACTAACATTGCAAGGACAATCCCAAGTGCTAATAGTATACTGTTCCTTTGCATCAATGAGATTGAGTCATTCAAATCCTTCATCATATATTGAACACCAGTTACACTTGCGTCTATATCAAAATCATCAACTATATTTTCTATTATAGATAGGGTATTATTATTCAGATCTTTGGGAAACACTAGTAACCTTATGACATTAGAATCAACAGAAACTAAATTATGAACTGTACTATTAGGATCAATAGCTAACTGTGAGTAAAGATTACCTAGTACAATATCATTTGGAATTGGTATAGTTGTTTCACTATCGCCATCATTAGCCACTGTATTATTAAAAACAATACTCATAAAATCATAGGGATTAACTATCTTGTTAACACTATCTAAAGTGTTTAACTCATCAACTAAATCATCTATTTCATTAATTGAACTTACACTTAAAACATCGTTTGAAGTCTTAATACTTATATATAGCGGAATACTTCCACCATTAACTTCACCAACTTTATCAGCATTTATATTTACTATTGTATTATCTTTATAAACCATCAGCATATTGAACTCGTTATTTATATTCCCATAAAATAATGAGGTAACAAGGATAATCACAAAAACAAAAATAATACTTGGAACTCCTGATAATTTTTTTAATCCTTTTGCTATATCAAATCTATTGCTATGAGCTTTTTTTCTAGTAACGTCAATATCGTTAGATAATATCAAGGGTAATACATACCATGTGGCTACTCCAGCAAGTAAAATTCCCACAGCTGAATAGAGACTTAAATCTCTAATACTAGAAGTACTAATTGATAATAGGGATAGAAATCCTGCCATCGATGTCAATGTTGTAACAATCATTGGTATCCCAACAAGACGAAGTGTACTTATAAGTGCATTTTTACTATCTTCTCCATCTGCTTTTGAATCCTGATAATGAGACATAAAATGTAACCCATCAGCACTACCAATAACAATGATAAATATCGGAACTACTGCAGTTAGAATAGAAACTTCGTTTCCTATCCATCCAATTAATCCAAAAGTCCATAAAGATCCAATACCTGCTGGTAAGACACTCATTAAAGTGGGTTTTATTGCCCCCATTTGCCATCTAAATACTAGAAATATTATTAAGATTGCCACAGGAGGTAGTATCAATAATATTTTAAGTATATAATCAGTTATTTTTAGTTGATTGTATGAGTCTCCTGATATATATGATGAGTAATCAAAATCATCTAGAGTATTTTCAATAGACTCAATACTACTCTTATTAAAGTTCTCATTTATAAAAAGTGTATATACAAAATAACTAGTCTCATCTTCTATTTTTAAAGGAGCAAAATCACCAAAGCTTTTATAATAGTTTATAATGATTTCTGATGACAAAGAATCAAAATCTGTTGGATTACCATTTATTATTAACTGTTCAGGTGCAGCACCTTGAACATATGCTATATCTTCAATATCCTCTAATTCTCTTTGTATAGAGGCAATATCAGTCATAACTTGATTGGAAACTGTATTTGCCTCAACTATTACCACTAACTGATTTAGTTCACCAAAGATTTCTTCTGTTTCTTCTAATCTGTCTTTATAAATTGATTCATCTGGTGAAAAACTTGCAAAATCCGTACTTAACTGAATTCTAAACAACCCAACCAATGAGACAATATTAACTATCATAAACAATGCAATTAGTATTTTTTTGTTCCTATAAATAAAATCAGTGTATTTCTTCATGTATATCTCCTTCTTTCGAACACTGATTTAAGTATAGTTGACAGGGTGTCAATTTGTCAATAGTTATGTTCTATTTATAAAAAAAAGTGTTCCTTGATACATCAAATCAAAATAAGTATATAATCTATGTGAGGTGGTTAAAATGATCCAAATCAATATTGATACATCAATATATAATCTCACAAAACAATATCCGATTATTAAAGAAATTATGTATGAGTTAGGATTTGAGGATATCCTTAAACCTGGCTTACTCCAATCTGTTGGTAGATTAATGACAATTAAAAAAGGTTGTTCAATGAAAAATATTGAACTTGAACATGTTGAGAAAGTGTTTATGGCAAACGGTTTTAAGATTAATGATAACCAAGTTTCATAATATTTCTAGTTATAGTAAAAAAGAAAGAAAAAACCAATCAGTAAATACTGATTGGTTTTTTTATAAAATAATGAGGATTATTCTATGACAAAGTTATAATCAAATTCGAAGTTATAGAAGAATTCTACTGCTTCTTTTTCTGCTTCTGTTAGTGTTCTTCCTAATACTGTTTCATACTCATTAATCATATAGTTTTCATCAAAATCAATGGTATCCATATTTTCGAAATATTCATTTTCTACATTATTAATTAGTTCAAGTGCTGCTAATTCTTCACTTGTTAACTCTCTTCCTAACATTAACTCAAGATCTTTGATAAAGTAGTTATCATCAATTGATTCATACAGTGAATCTACTAGTGATACAGCTGCTTTTTCTGCTTCTGTTAGTTCTCTTTCTAGTAATAATTCAAGGAAATCATCTTCCTCTGCATCAAACTCAAATGAATCTGTAATGATAATGTCATATGTTCCGGCATATAGACTTTCAACTAGCTCTAAAGCAGTTTTTTCACTATCTGTTAATTCTCTTCCTAAATAGAACTCAAGGTATTCTGTTTCATCATTATAAATCGCAAATACTGATTCATCTATTTCCTTTGAATCAATCTCACTATAAATTGTTTCTAGTAGTTGATATGCTGCTTTTTCTGCTTCTGTTAGTTCTCTTTTTATTACTTCTTCAATTTCCTTATTCGCAAGGTTTTGATAATCTTCTTCTGTCATATTTTCTAATTTAGTAAAATACTCCTCATCAAGTTTATCTAATACTTCTAACATTGCTTCTTGTTCCGGAGTTAAATTACTATAGTCTTCAAAATCGTAAAAATCTTCGTAATAGAACTCTTCCATGTAATTTGATGTAATTCCTCTTTCTGCTAAAGCTTCATCAATTTCTTTATCGATTATTGCTTTACACTCAACATCTTCTTTACATTTATTGATCATATCTTGCATTGAATCGTTATTTAACTCACATCCTGATAATGTAAATGCTCCACCTAATACTGCTGATAATGTAACTAATTTTTTAACCATATTTGGTCCTCCTTTATTTGATTTGTTCTTATTGTATAAAAAAAGTTTGACAAATTAATGTCAAACTTAAGTCATTTTTGTGTCAAGTTGCAATGTAAAGGAGAATTCTACTCCATCATCAGTATTTCTTATACTATATATAGAGTTGTGACTATCTAATATTGTTTTAATGATAAATAATCCTAACCCACTACCACCAGTTTCTTTACTTCGTGATTTTTCAACACGATAAAAAGGTTCAAATAGATGTAATAATTCATCTTCAGGTATAAATGCATTTGTATTAAGAACATATACCTTTATGCAATCATCATTAATTGTATTAGAAATAATTATATCAGAACCTAGTTTACTATATTTTGCACCATTATTGATTAAGTTTACAAGTACTCTTATTATCATATCTTCATTACAAATAACATTATGACTTTCGAGATTGTTAATAAGTGTATGTTGATAATCACCAAGATTTTTCTCTGTAAACTTTATTGATTCACTTAGAATATCAATTATATTATTTGATGAGTAAATGGTTTTTCTACTCTCAATATTGATTGCATCTATTAAGTCCTTGGATAACTTCTCCATATAATGTAGATATTCTAATGATTCCTTTAGATATACATCACGATCTCTGTATCTTCCTATATTATCACTCATTCCTTCAATAATTGCTCTCATGGTTGTTATAGGCGTTTTTAACTCATGTGATAAGATGGCTATTAATTCTCTTCTTTTTTTATCCCTAGTCTGTTCAAATGCAATATCATCATGAAGCTTACTAATAGCTTTTTCAAGATCTTCACTAACTTTATTAATACTATTTGCTAGTTCTCCTATTTCATCTTTCGATGTTATTTCTAGAGGGGGTAAAAACTCCAGATTACTAATAGATTTTAACTGTCTGTTCATTACTAGTAGTGGTTTTGTCTGTTTTTTCGAATATAAATATGCAATAGGTATAAGGACTACTAATAACCCTACTGTAATATACAAATCTAGTCTTTGCTGTGCTTGATTTGCATCTATCAATCCATAGACATATTGTTCAAAAACAAGATAATCACCATTTGTAAGTCTTGTATAATATATAGATAGGTTTGTTAACCCACCGTAAAAATCAGGATCATTACCAATTACTTGATAAAAGACATCACCATCTTGTTGCAACTCGTAATTCACATCAATTATATCATCCAAATTATCATAGTCGGGGAAAAACCCATCTAATGGATTATCATAACTATTTCCAACAATATATGCTTGTACATCTGTTAAATCTAGGTCATAAAGAACGTAGTAAACATCTTCTCCTAGTTCAATTCTATCTCTTACAGCAATAATTGAATCAATATTTCTATTATGAACTTCTGTTAAGTACATGTCTTCAAAGAATAATGTTCGAGCTAATTTTTGTACTATAAAGACACTAATAAAACTCACAACAATAATAGCAAAAAATTTAAAGAATATATTGTTTAATATTTTCATTCACTCACCTCAAACTTATATCCAACACCAAATACAGTTTTAACATAATCCTTTGCCTCATTTAGTTTTTTGCGTAACCTTTTTACGCAGGTGTCTACAACTCGATCCTCACCAAAATAGTCATAACCCCATACCTTATTTAAAAGCTTATCTCTAGAGAAAACTTTATTCTCGTTTTCAGCTAATATATGAAGTAAATCAAATTCTTTTTTTGTTAGATTGACTCTTTCTTCTCTCACACACACTTCCATCTTTTCGAGATCGATTTTCAATACTCCTTTTTGTATTATCTGAGTTGGTTCCTCATGTAACTGTCTATTTAGTATTGCATTAACTTTTTTTACTATAATTTTGGGACTAAATGGTTTTGTTACATACTCGTCAACACCAAAATCATATCCCTTAATGATGTTTTCTTCTTCACTTAGTGCAGTTAACATCAAAACTGGAACATTGCTCTTTTTCCTTATTTCTGAGAGGACTCCATAACCGTCTAATCTTGGCATCATTACATCAACAATTATCAGATTTATCGTATGATTAAACTTCAAAAGACCCTCAATTCCATCAAAGGCCTGACTAACATTATATCCTTCATTTGTAAGGTACTCATACAGAACATTGTTTAGTTCTCTTTCATCTTCAATTATTAATATATTTTTATTCATGTAATCAACTCCACAGTCTAATTATATCATTGATGAGAATCTATTATGTGTCAAAATTATGTCATTTAATACATGTATTCATATCCCACATTGTAAAAATAATCCTCAAAAATTAATCTTCCAAATCGATAAAGTTTAACATTCCCCTTTGCCGTAAGTGACTCAAAAACATCTAAGTTCATCAAAGCTTTTTTATTAGGCCCAACTAGTTTAATGCAACTAGATTGTTCTATCATTATTTCCAATTTTGTAAAACCACGACGGACTATTATTCTATTTTTATTAACTGACAAACTTGATAGGTTTCCTGAATAAAACCGATATAGTTTATGAGGTGTTTTATACAAGGCGAGAAATCCCTTCAATTTCAACCCAAACATTGGGATTTTACCAACAGAAAAACTTAATAATGAATTATTTTTACTATGATTGCTCTGAACCCAAACCCATCTTTCAGGAAACTTAGATCCGTATGTCTTCTCAATATAAATTTTTCCGTTTACTTCATAATTATTCACATTACCAGTGCCTAGTCCATTTAAATAGATAACTTCTTGGAAGCATTCTAAAGGTGCCTTACTTAAGTACCCCATTGCACTATTGCTTCCAGATAAAGTTTCTAAGGACACAGGTGCTTCAAATTTAATATTAAGTTTTAGGTAATCAGTATTAACTTGTATATCATTCTCAGAAAGGTGATTATCTCCGATTTGTACAACATTTTGATTATAATCATATGAGAAATCACTAGTAGAAAAACGATAGTATCTACATTCCTCAAGGTTTTCATCAAACACTTGGATAAAAGAGTGCGGATCTTCTTCGTTTTTAGTTATCGCAAAAATGACGGCATAATTAATCTTGTTTGATACATTTGTAAATCTAAAGTACCAACCCTCAAAGTAATTAGTTTCTCGTTTGTTCTGATATATAAAAGTTTTCATAAAACACCTCCAATAAACATATTATAACATTAATTCATTTCCTATCCTTTACGATTGAGTCTTTTTATGTTATAACTTTATTGTTGCGGTTGTGGCGGAATGGCAGACGCGCTACCTTGAGGGGGTAGTATCTTAGGATGTGTGGGTTCAAATCCCATCAACCGCACCAAATTATATCTTGTGGACACTGATTGTGTCTTTTTTTATTATCTATGATATAATTTAATATAGTGGAGCTGAAAGGAAGGTTTTTTTATGATTAAAGATTGGTTAGTTTATGCGTTTGTTTTAGTTTATGGGATAATTCAAGTATCATTGTTAAACATTTTAATTAATAGTATTCTCGGAATTGTTGTTTTTGCTTTAGTAATAATCATTCCTATCATTATCATAGGACGATATAAAAACTTAACTACTAAAGAGAAAATTATCAACTACTTAGTAATTTTTGGATTCTTAGTACTTGTTCTGCACCTCTATACAGGAATGTCTATTAATAATTTCAACTTGGTTCATAATCAAAGTTATTTCTATTCAATTGTTTTAACTCCTGGACTAATAATTACAGCAATAATTATCATGTCTATCATTGCTGTTAAAAAATCAAAGAAAGAAATACCTGGAACTTCTTATAACATAACTATACTGTTTTCAAGTTTGCTATCTGTAGGTGTTCTATTCCTATTTTTATTAGGTGCTTTATCACATCATTCTGTATAAAAAAATCCCAAATTTTTGGGATTTTTATTTTTTTGGTAATTTAAGTGAAAATATATCCTGAGAAAATGTTACTGAACCTTGCTTTTTATAGAAATTAAGTGTTCTCTTTTCTTTTTCTGTCGTCATCCCTAGAATTCTGACAATTTCATTATCAATACACCATTTCTCTATTTCCTTAAAAAGTACTGTCCCAAATCCTTTACCCCGAAAATCTTTATGAATATGCATCTCATTAAGCCAAATATACTTCCCTGCACTTTCCATCCCAACACATACATTAAAGAATGCAAAACCAATGATATGTCCTCTTTCACTAATACAGATCAATTTAGCACATTCTGTTCTAAAAGCTAGTTTGATTGTGTGAATCAATTCTTCATTTGTTTTAGGTGAATCAATATAATCCATTTGATCTTTTAGTAATGATATTATCTGATTATGCTCTAAAAATTCTGATAAATTGTTTATGAAAACTACATCATACATTTTTCAATTCCTCCTTATATTTTTATAATACCATATAAAATTTAAATAAAAAAAAGATATTGGATAATCACCAATATCTTATTCTTTTAATAACCGTATGCGTCTGCTGAGTGATGAATTGTGTATTCCTTACTTCTTAATTTAAAGAACCAGAACACTAAATATACTACATGTAGTACTAAGTTGGCTAGTCCCCAGAAATACAGAACATCTTCATTAAACCATAGTGATGAATCCATTACAGGTGTAAATACATCATATGAAGCTCTAATTAAGATGTGTAGAGCCAATGTGTAAATTCTTCCCATCAACCATAAATCAGTTCTTTTGTGCCATAACATCCATACTTCAGGTGCAATTAAAATACATAAACTTGATGCGAAGAAAGTTACGTTTTCTGCATATACAAATGCTGCATTCCATGTAACATATAATAAACACCATGCAAGTGGTAAATCAGCTATTAACTCTGCAAATGAATTTTTACCATCATTCTTTCCGATACGCCAATGTCTAGTTGGAAGTGGTATTGTGATACATAAAATGAATCCACTAATAGAGTTAAAATAATTCCCCATTTCTAAATCCCCAATTGAAGCTTCTACAATGTTTAATAGTAACACAAAGTACAACAACCATAATGGCCATTTCTTCTTAAGAGACATTAGAATTTTATCATGTTTTGTATCGTTAGACATTCTAACAAAAGAAACAAAACAAATAGGAACTAATACTGAAAAAGTTTTTGCCCATCTAAACCATGAATGTAAGTTCAAAAACCATAGTGGGAATGTACATAAAGCTAAAATAAAAAACCATTTGTAAAAACCTTGTTTTTCTCTTGTAAACTCAAGAAATAAGAAAAGGAATAAAATATAAATACTCATTGAAACAATGTAACTTAAAGCTGGTAACGCCATAATAAATAACCTCCATATATAATAACTATTAAAATTATAATTCTAGATGAGCATTACATTCAACACTAAAAACAAACTCTTTCTAGCAACATTGTCATTTTTATTTCCTATTCAAACTACTTATTAGCAACATTGTCATTTTTTTCTTTAAAATGTATGTCTATAGGTATAGAATAGAGGTGGAGATGATTCTATGAATCAACAATGTAAAGATATTTTCGAGTATTACGAGTTACCATTTGAAACATATTTCGCAAAAGAAATTAATCACACTAACCAAGTTCATGATGAAATTGAGTTAATGTGGTTAATTCGTGGTGAGGCAACTATTATATGCGATAATATCGAATATCATCTAACCAACCAAAATTTATTTATGGTAAATCCGCATCAATTTCATAGTATCCAAACTTCAGAAAACTCAATATTGATTACATACCGTTTTAAAAAAGAACACCTCCACGCAAACAATTTATCCTTTGATAACAATCACTTTCCAAATCACGTTTATACATTTGCAGAACTTGTAGCTAAATATAAAGAAGTTCCCCTTCTAATAGCTCAACTACTGAAACTATTAATTTCAAATGATGAAGACAAAATAATAAGATATAAAATAATTGGCTATTATAATATGTTTGTTTATGAACTGTATACAATGTTACAAAAAGAAAAATACTTAGATGTTAAACAAAGAAACTATGATACATACATTGATAGAATAAATATTTTAACGGAATATATCTCACTGCATTTTAGTGATAAGCTAACACTAGATGAACTCGCTGATATGGTTCATCTAAATAAATACAGACTTTCACACTTCATTAAAGAGTATATTGGTATATCTCTTCAAGACTACATCAATAACACTCGTCTTGAATACGCTCTTAAAGAATTACGTACAACAAACTACAAAATATGTGATATTTCTAAACATGCTGGTTTTAGTGATGTTAAGTATTTAACAAAAGCACTAAAAACTAAAACAGGTTTAACAGCACTGAAATATCGTAAACTCTCAAAAGAAATAAGTATAAACACATTGTCCTCTTCATTAAACTTAGACGAGTTTAAAAAAGAACTAATTCTCTGTTTAAACAAAATCGACTTTGAGTTAAGAAAGGCTACAACTAATGAAAATATTACACTGGAATAAAACCGATATAGAAAACATCACTCCAGAACTATTTGATAATTGGTATGATGTATATAATTACGGATTAATTGAAGATCGTGGATATACTCCTAACTCGTTAAGCAAAGAGGCTCAAGTCAAAATCTCAGAAGCTATTAAACAAGATTACTACAACTATTTAGATAACCTTGATGATAACTTCAAATTCTATAAGATAATTGTTGAAAATGGTAAATTTGTTGCGATGGGACGAATAGTAACTAAGAAGAACAAGTACTACATTGAAGGACTTGAAACCCATCGTGATTTTCGTCAAAGAGGGTATGGTAAAGTAGTTCTCAAATCCCTAATTACTTCACTTTTCGATTTAGGAATCAATAAAGTCTATTCAACTATTAGAAAGACAAATATCCCATCTATAAAAACTCATGAAAGTGTTGGGTTTATTAGAGACGAAGAATCTGAAATTAACTATACATACATTCACAAAAGATGAAGGAGGTTTTTTCATGAATATAAAATTTGTTTCCGACAATACAGAAAAACAAAGAATCGCTACTGAAATACTACACGATTTACCTGAATGGTTTGGAATTGAGGAATCAACAAAAGAATATATTGATAACGTAATACACTATCCTTTTGTTACTGCGTGTATCTCCGGGGAGAATATCGGTTTTTACTCCCTAAGAGAGGAAAACTGTGATACACTAGACATGTATGTACTAGGTATAAAGCAAAAATTCCATCATCAAGGTGTTGGATCAAAAATGCAAAATTTTGTAAATAAATATGCCGAAAATAATGGATATAAGTATTTAATTGTATTAACACTTGCTGAAAAGGTTCAAAATAAAGAATACCTTCAAACAAGAGCATTCTACATCAAAAATGGTTTTACTGATTTATACCAGAATGATCGTATATTTGATAAGTATAACCCTTGTCAAATAATGATTAAAACAATATAGGGGGGCAATATGAACTTTTTTGATTATACATCACTTGAGGATGCAATACCTCATGGTCTTACACTGATTGAAAAAATAACACCAATTATCATCCTTTTTTTTGCGATTTATATTATCTATAAATATCAGGATAAAATCAGAAACTCATCAAAAGAAAAATTCATCAGATACACTATAGCGGGAATGATGCTTCTAGGTGAAATATCCTATATGACATGGAACTTTATCCATTCCTTAGATGATCAAGTGCGTTTTATTGGGACACTACCACTACATTTATGTAGCTATGCAATATTTGGATTAATGTTTGTTCTAGTAACAAAATCACAGAAAGTATATAACTACATTTACATCTTTGGAATTGTTAGTGCTCTAGCTCTAATCTTCCCTAATGTAAATCATGGCTTTAACTCTTTTAGATACTATCAACTATTTTTTAGTCACTCATTACTAATGATTGCATTAGTATATATGTATAAAATCCATAATTTTTATCCAAAGAAGCAAGATTTAGTTAAGTCATTCATTTTACTTCAAATCATAATAGTATTCAGTCTTGCTATAAACATTCTACTTGATACCAGTTTTCTTTTCATAGGACCAGGTAACAAACCAATTGATTTCGCTTGGGACTGGCCATTACATATGATTCAATATGAAGTAGTTATGTTTGTTATATACTATCTTTTTTATACTATTCTAAAAAAGATAAAAGGACAAGAAACAACGAAACACTATCAAAATAGATAGTGTTTTTTTATGTTTAAATAACGTTCTATCAAAAGTAGTATTAATTTACCTTAAATATTGATGTATAATTTTTATATAGAGATAAATAGGGGTGATTATATGAATGAAAAAAAATTACTTAGTATTGAAAGGCTAATTAGAGAAAGTAACTTCAACGGATGTGTTCTCATAGCTCAAGGTGATAATATTATTTTCAAAGAAGCATATGGTATGGCTAACTTTGAACATAAAGTTCAAAACACCTTGGAAACAAAATTTAGAATCGCATCAATATCTAAACAAATTACGGCTACTGCGATCTTAAAACTATGTGAAGAAGGTCTTCTAAACGTAGATGATACACTTAGTAAATTTATTCCCGATTTTCCTAGAGGTAATGAAATAACAATTCACCACATATTATCAAACTCATCTGGTATTTCAAACTTTGATTTATATGGGGATTTTTATGATGCTTTACACAATGAATCACCTATTTTGGGATTAATTGAGATGTTCAAATACAAAGAACTAAACTTCAACCCAGGAGAAAAATATGAATACTCTAACTCGGGCTATATTTTACTTCAATACTTGATTGAGACTGTATCAAATCAATCTTATGAGCAGTATTTACAAGATAATATATTCTCCACTTTAGGTATTAAATCAATTTGTCATGACTTATATCAAAACATAATCTTAAATCGAGCATGTCCATACGATATTGCTGACAATAAAATTGTAAATGCACTATTTCTTGATATGAGAATTGCAGGTGGCGGTGGTGCTTTAATGAGTACCATTGAAGATGTCCATATGTTTAATATTGCTCTCAAAAACTACAAGATTATTAATCCAAAATCAGTAAATGCTATGTACTCGAAAAACGCAAAAATTAATCAGTATGTTGATTATGGATATGGGGTGTTCCTTGCCGAAGGTGAAATTCAAGGAAAAAACAGAAGAATGAACTATCATACCGGTGGTGGTCCTGGAGTAAGAACAATTAATGCTCACTATCCTGATGATAATATCTCATTGATTATTCTTTCAAACATTAATGATTCAGAAACATACAAGAATACCAAAAATGGAATTGAATCTATAATTTTGAGTGCGTAGATATGAATACATATGAAGTTTACCTTTTCCTTACATATTTCATTATCATTTTACCCCTAGCTTTAATAACATTGAAACGTGAACTAATATTTAAGAAAAAATCACGCATCATAATTGGAGTAGTCATTGATAATAAATCAAAAGGGGAATCATATACACCGATTATAGAATATTATGATAATATAACAGAAGAAACCTATACTTTTCATAGTGAATACGGGTTTGGAAAAAGAACACCTGGTAGTAAAGTAAAAATTAGAGTCTTAACTGTTGGAAAAGAAAGAAGAAACGAGATTTCTTATGCATTACATATTAAGTCAATTTGTCTATTTCTGCTTTGTTTAGCCACATTATTTATACCTTTATCTTATTATCTAAATAATGATATTAAAGACACTAACTCTTTCCTAATATCACTGGTTATGTTTCCGTTTGTTGTAATTGCATATACACTCTTTAAGACAGAGTATAAAAAGTTAATATAGAAAAAGCTGGATCATTTGATCACAGCTTTTATTTTTTCAAATACTTCATCATAGTTATCCTCTAACTCTATTATTTCAGACTTAATTGGGATTTTAGGAATAACTTGGAGTTCAATTGCTTGTCTATCTTTAAAATAGTTTAATGCTCCTTCTTCTCCAATATATCCCAACTTCTCACCAAATTTAGTTGCCTGAAAATACTCATATACATTTACAATCCAGTCCTTGTATACAGGATTATTCGATCTTCTCTCTTCAATAATTCTGTTCATTGTATTATCAACATCGCATTGTTTAATATATATTAGTAAAGGATTCATAGACTTAACTTGAGAACTAAGTTCAATAAAGTACTCAATTATATCCTGTACTGATAAGTTGAATTTTAAAATTAGTTCGTTGATATGATTTTGTAGAAAGATACATTCAAAAATATAAACAAGTGAATCGTCACTGACACTAGCTAAATTTTGCCATAATTGTAGATGAGTATTCTTAAAATTATCATAATCATCCTCTTTATATATCTCATACTTTTCAAACTCACGATAAAAAGCAACATCTTGGTCTTCAACACGAACTTGAGTATACGCAGTAATAATTTTGTTATCCATCTCTTTTGATTTAGAAAGTATCTGTGAGCGATATTTACTATACTTATTCAATAATTGTTGAAATTTAGTTTTTTCCACAATTGAACACCATGCTAAATCAATTGGATGTAGGTCTCCTTCATTATATAGTTCTACTTTAACCTTTTGTTTTTCAAGTTCAGTTTTAATTTTTTTTGCAAATGTAGATTTTCCACTACCCGGTAACCCTTCTACAAAAATAATATTATTCATTTAAAAACACCTCCAATTACTATCCCTATTATAACACTCAAAATAGCTTTTATGTGGTATAATTGAATTAATATTGAAACGGATGTGATAGCTAATGGAAAAGACAATTTTTAAAGAAATTCCAGAATATAACACTTGGAAGATAATTAAGAAAATTGAAATAGGTTGGTCTTCTGATGATAAATACTATATTGAGGATAAAACTGGGAAAAAGTTTGTTTTAAGAGTATCTGATATTAGTATGTATGATATGAAATTACAAGAGTTTAAAAACGTAGAGAGACTAAGTAGCCTAAATCTTGATATGAGTACTCCCTATTCATTTGGTAAATTTAATGAAGGTAGAAATTTATACCAGATGCTTTCTTACATCCCTGGAGATCAAGCAGAAATCCTCCTTGATTCATTCACAGAAATTGAACAACACAATATTGGATATGTGATGGGTAAGCAATTAAGAAAAATCCATCAACTAGATTATAGTATTGATTCAAACTGGGAAGAAAAATATACTCTTAAAATATTCTCAAGAATTGAGAGTTATAACAATTGTGGTGTGAAGAACGACATGGTTGAAGAAATGATTAATTATGTTCTAAAAAATATGGATATGATAAAAGGTAGACCCATATGTCTAAATCATGGGGATTTTCATGTTGGAAATATCATTATAAATAAAAACAAGCCATATATAATTGATTTTAACCGCCTAAAAACAGGAGACCCTTATTATGAGTTTAATCGTATTCCTCTTTCAAGTCGTATAAGTCCTAGTTTTGCACAAGGGCAAATAGAAGGATACTTTGGAGGAAATGTTCCTGATGAGTTTTTCAAATATATGAAGTTCTATATACTGTCTGTCATAATTGGAAATATTGCATGGGCACAAATGTTTGGTGAAGATGATATTAAATTTGCCTTAGAGTCCATTTCCCAAGTATATAATGATTATGATAGACTAAAGGTAGATAAGCCTATTTGGTTTAAGTAAATGATAAAGAGGTGATATAATGATAGATTCATTAATAGCACTAGTTTTTGGAGTACTGTTTATTGTAATTAATTACTACTTCATTACAAAGACTGATAATATCTATGTTCAGTTAATTCCATCTTATCTTTTTGGTTTATTATTTATTTTATCCCTAACTTATACAATTTATTACACTATTTTTGTTGATTATCAAAATGATATGTGGGGAGAGTTGGCAATCGCCTTACTCATAATACTGAATATTTTATTGTTTCTCGCAGCAATAATTTGTGTTCTATTTGTTTACTTATATCGTAAAAATACAAAGAAGGAAAACCAAGATTAGTTTTCCTTCTTTTTTTAGAACCATTTATCAATTAACTCTGTTAATGTCCCATTTTCAATTAGAACTTTCAATGCTTCATTAAAATCATCTACGTACTCAGAATCCTTAGTAAATGCAATTGCATTTCCAGTAACATCATCCAATGTACTTTCAAACCCAATTTTATCAAGAAATGAGTTAACTTCTAGAATTGATTCAGAGATCACTTTTTCAACCACAAAGACATCAATTCTTCCAGCTTTTACTTCTTCAACAATTTGAGTATAAGTATTTCTTAAATCTACCGTAAAACCATATTCATCACTAATTGCCTGTAACAATGTAGCTTGGACTGTTCCTAGTTGTGCAGATACAACTAAACCTTCTAAATCATTCAACCCTGTAATTGGTGAGTCTTCATCAAAAACTAAGAAATTTGATAATCCTGCTTCACTATTATAATATACATCGCCAAAATCAACCATTTCTTTTCTCTCTTCAGTAGGACTAATTCCTGCTATAGCGATTTCAGCTTGTCCTGCTTGTAAACTTGCAATAATTCCATCAAAGTTAACATCTTTCCATTCAATCTCAACCCCGACTTCAGCAGCTAAGGCTTCCATTAACTCGATATCAAATCCTGTTAAGTTTCCATTTGTATCAACTATTTCATATGGTTCATAACCGCTTGATGTCAAAACAACCAAAGTATCTCCCTTTTGCTCGCAACCACTTAAAACAAATCCTAGTACCACTAATACACCTAATATAATTTTTTTCATTTTCCTAATCTCCTATAATATTTTATTTAAGAACTGCTTAGTTCTATCTTCTTTTGGATTATTGAAGAACTCTTTTGCCTCTCCTGCTTCAACAATCATTCCATCATCCATATAAATAATTTCATCTGCAACTTCTTTTGCAAATCCCATTTCATGAGTAACTATTATGTTAGTTAACCCCGAATGTGTAAGTTTTTTAATCTCATCTAATACCTCATTAACCATCTCTGGATCCAATGCACTTGTTGGTTCATCAAACAGCATAATCTCTGGTTTTATTACCATCGCTCTTGCTAATGCAACTCTTTGCTTTTGACCTCCAGATAGAGTACTAGGATATACATCCTTCTTATCTTTAACATTGACACTATCTAATGCACTAAGTGCTAAATCATATGCTTCAGACTTCTTAATCTTCTTAACCTTTAACAATGCATACATTACATTATCTATAACTGTCATATTGCTAAATAAATTAAATGATTGAAAGACCATCCCAACATGAGTTACAAGATTTTTATGTTTATAATCATCAATGTTTTTACCTTTAACTTTGATTTCACCAGAGTTAATAGTTTCCAATTGATTTATACACCTTAACAACGTGCTTTTCCCACTACCACTTGCACCAATAATGGCTGTTGTTTTACCTTCTTTAAAAGAGTATGATACTCCTTTTAAAACCTCTAAGTCGCCAAAAGACTTATATATATTATTAACTTCTACCATAGTTTATTTTCACCTCTATTTTTCTACCAATTAAAGATAGAATCTTGATAACAACATAGTATATTACCCCAACAATAATTAGTGGTTCAAAGTACATGTATGTTTGTGATGTAACAATTTGCTGACGTCTCATTAAGTCCTGAATTCCGATAATTGAAACAATTGAACTTTCTTTTATCAAAGTTATAAACTCATTCATTAACGCAGGGAAAGAATTTCTAAAAGCGATTGGTAAGATGATATCTTTGTATGTGTTAAATTTACTAACACCAAGAGCTTTTGCCGCTTCCAACTCACCTTTATCCACACTATTAATTCCTGATCTAATTATTTCACTAATATAAGCTCCTGAGTTCAAAGAGAAAGTAATAATAGCTGCTGTTAATCCCGCTATCTGAAAATCAAAGTTCATTCCCATTACACCATTAACGACCCTATCGAGAATCTGTGGTATAGCAAAATAAATTATTGATAATTGTAGAATCAGTGGTGTCCCACGAAAAACATCAATGTACGCAACTGCAATAGTATTTGTAATTTTATTTTTCGACATAAGTACAAGTAATACTCCAATTGAAACTCCCAATATCCCAGCTGCCACAGCAATCACCAATGTAATGTTTAATCCCTCAAACAGAAACGGTATCCAGTCCTTTATTCTTCCATAATTAAATAATTGTTCCATCAAATCATCTCCAAAAAATATATAAAAAAAATCGTCCTTAAACAAAAGGACGATTATAATATCGCGGTACCACCTAAATTCTTTGTATCATATACAAAGCACTCTAACCTTTAACGCAGGCATACGTAGTTACCTCATATAATTCGATAACTAAACTCCCAAGCACGTTCAGATATTGCCAACTACTATTTCACACCAACCAATAGCTCTCTTTGCGTTTGTCAATTGTCTTACTACTCTTGTTCAACGTTTTGTGAACATTTAACCACAAATAAAATACAAAATCAAGAAAGTTTTGAATGTAAAAGTTTTCATAAATTTCAGTGTGTCCTATGTATATATTTATATATACACTTTTTATTAATATATGTACAAAAATCACAAAATTGGTCATCAAACATAGAATGAGCACATGATATAATTAAACAAAGGAGTGATTTTATGGTTGAAGTAGAACAAGTTTTAGACTTACTCATCGAAGGATATACAAAAAAAGATATCACCAATATTGACAACTTCATGAAGCTTTTTTCAGATGATAAACAAGCTGAAATGATTGGAATCGGAGCAACAGTACCTGGTGAATATGAATGGTTTCGTGGGAAAGATGAAATAAAAGAAATAATTATTTCCGATTGGACACATTGGGGTAACGTCATTTTTGACAAGAATTCTTTAGTTATTCATAAAAATAGTGAAACTGCATGGTTTAGAGTGTGTGTGCAATTAGAGCAAACCGAAAGTTCTGAGGAAACTTGGGAGTTTTTCAAAAGCCAAATGTTAGAACTTCTTACAACAAATGATGGAAAAGCAGCTGATAAAATGTTCAACGCAACTCATTTTGGTATGCGTCGAATTTATGAAAGAAATCTAGGAAAAGGACACATGTGGCCGATGATAATTACAGGTGTTCTCCAAAAAGAAAAAGACTGGCGATTTCACACTTTGCATTGGAGTATGCCTGTTGAATAAAAAAAGCGTAATTCTACGCTTTTTTATATTCTACATTCTTTAAATCAATTTCGAAACGACAAACATAATCACCTTCAATTGGAGTTTTAAGAAGTTTTACATCCAACTCCTGATCGAGAATAACTTCAAATGGAAACTTTGCAAATCCACCGCTACAATAACACCATTCTCTAGGTATATTTTCAGTACCATCTTTGATATTTTCTCTAACAAAACTACAATGGCATGCGTAGTATCTCTTTAAAACATCATCATCTGTTTTTAAGTAGTTATCAATGTCATAAGGTATTTTAGTAACATACAATTTATCCCCTTCAATAACGCCACTTAAAATTTCCTGATTACCTCGAACTAGCTCAATTGCATCCTTGGTTATAACTTGTTCAAACCACACTCGGTTATTTTGATAGTGTTCATCTAATTCTTGAATTTTTCTTTGATGTCTATTTTGAAGATACTCTTCAAAGGATTTTGCATTTTGATAGAATTCCTTTTCTTTCGTAAAACTTTCCTTTGGTATACCATGATTATTTCCAGAAAGGATTTTATTACAATTGTCTTTTGGAAAATGTTTATTTAGTTTACTCATAAAATCATTTGTATATTTAGGTAAATCTTTCGAGTCTAATCCAAAAGGAGGTAAATCAATGTCCTTGATGAAATCAGCCTGTTTTTCTTTTGATTCGTAAAGTATAACTCGATCAATAATGTTTTCAAGAACACCTGATGCGTTGAAATACTTTGTCATATGAATATACTCATCTTGTTTGTCTATATAATAATAGTATCTAGCTATATGAATAACATTATTGTAATCATTTTTGTTCTCATCAATGAGATACTTCATATACTTTTTTATATCTGCTACTGTAGTAATTTCAATCTCCTTATCTGAGAACTCTTCAAAGTTAAGGATTGTTTGAATATGTTTAGTAATTTCATCATCTGAAATATTGAATCTTTTATATCTTTCTATAAAAATATCTTTTTCCATTTTCTCACTCCTCATCTTTAATTATATCAAAAGATATTGGGTAATAAATAATCAATAATGTAAATTTTGTCATCAATCTTTGATATAATGTAGATATCAAACAATAAGGAGTGTTGTTATGAAACATGAATTTAAGTATCAAGCAAATATCGTTTCAAAGGTATTACCTTTTGTCTTTTTAGGTATTACTGCTGGTTTTAGTATCTACGCTCTAATATTATATATTCCCCAACAAGCATATGATTTAATAACTACATTTACTATATTACTTATCTTCTCAATATATATTTCTAGATATTATATTGTATGTTATTCACTGAATAGGATAATGTTAACTATAACTACTAATAATCTAATAATAAGAACGATGTACGGTGTTAAAACAATTCCTTTCAAGGAAATTAAAATACTGGACATAAAAAAAGGTATATTGCTTATAGATAGCGAGTCTAACTCCCCAATACACATAAATATCTACAAAATGAATGAAAACGGAGATAAAATTTATCAAATATTAAAAGATTGCCATAATAATAGTAAAACACTTCAGGAGGTCGAATAATGAAATCAAACATGAAGTTACCGATGTGGTTACCAATCACAACAACAGTTGTGACGGCTTTACTTTTCTTTCTTGAAACAAGTATTATTCACTTCTTAACAGTTCCTCTTTCTATATTTCTCGTAAGCTATTTTTTAATTGGTTTTATAAAGAGAAAAGATGCCTTGATAATTGACTCCCAAACTATCAAAGTTAGATCACCATTTCGATATCGAGAGTATGATATTTCAAAAATAAGGAGTGTTTATTTAGTTGATAATAACTCAACATTAAAAGGAGTTTATGAAACTGGTGATAATCTAGAAACTATCATAACTATTTGTACAAATATATACGATGTATCCTTAACAGATATATGCGACTATCTGCTAAAAGAGTTCTCCCATATTAATATAAAAAGCGCTGAATAGCGCTTTTTAATTACCATTGTATGTATACTCAAAAGTTATATAGTCTGCATAGTAGAGATTATCACCATCAATTACCTGAACGAGGATTCCTATATTATTAACTCCACTTTCTAATGGAATATCAAATATTGCATAATCTCCATCTGGCAAGATGTTATCCTTAATCAAGGTTTGATTTTTATAAACACTAAACAGCAAGTTAGATTGCTGTGCATAAGCTGATAAAACTATTTTATCCGTAATATTTGCAGGTAAATAATCATTATAATCAGATGATATAACAAACGAATCAGAAACCGTCTCCCATAATATTAATGAGGAGTTTTCATTATATTCCAACATATAATCAACTTCTAATGTTGTCATAAAAGAATCACCAACAGTCCCATCTAGCATACGTTCATACATATACTCTAAATAAGTAAAGTTAACTAATGCTCCTAATCCCATATATATTATTGTGTCAAACTCGGTCTCACCATTTTGATCTATTTCATAAGCATTATTTCCACTATAATAACTACCAAAAGTTGACGTATTCACATCAAATTCAACAAATCTGGAGTCATCCCCTGGGTAGTTAGGATCAGCAACATAAACTTTATTATCAACTATCTTATATGCAATTAATGCATGGCCACTTACTATTGATCCATCATCATGACTATATATAGACATAAACTGAGGACTTCCTGTAACATACATTGAGTATATAAATGAATGAAATGATTTACTATCATCCCCATAATTACTACTTATATATGATATGTATTCACTACTGGTGAAATCAATCGCATTTTGAACAACTGATGCATATCGATAGGCATCTGAGTCATCATACCAAAAATCTGGAGTATCATTATCAAATAATCCCCAAAGACTCTCCCCACTGGCTTTTGATTTTTCAATATAGTAATAAGCACTAGTTAAAGATTGTCCCGCACAATGTCCACCAGGGGCTAAGGAACTACCATAGTTTGTGAACTGCCAATCATCTTCTCCTGGAGTATAACCAGTGTCTATTGTCTTATCTCCACTGGCTAGTTCAGTCACTTCTGTTTTCTTCATAGCTGAAACAACAATACTAGAAAAATGTTTCGTTTGAATAACAATCTCTGAATTAGTTAGTGATGTCGTTGGAATAGCTTCAGTTTCTCTTGTTTTTGTATCATAGTAAAAAACCATAACAACATATTTCTCAACATCTATATCAATCGGTATCTTCATTTCCATTGGAACTAACGAATACTTGTGTCCGATATCAACAATGATTAGTGGGGATATCGCATTAATTTCATCTGGAAAATCAACACTTTTTGCTCTTTTTGAGGAAATTATTACTTCAATATTATTACTATAAGCATCTTCAGGAATTGTTAATTCAAGTCCTAGAAGTTTACTGTTTTGATTGTTAACGATTATCGTACCACCTCTATCATAGATTGTTCCTTGTGTTTCAATAGAAACTCTATTAAAGAAGTTTATAATCACTAAAATAATAATCATAATTATACCTATAAAACTAGATATTGATATGATTTTCATTTTTAGACTTAATTCTTCATATAGTTTAAGTAGTTTTCTCATAATCATCATCCTTTTGTAGTTTGTTAGTATAATATAATTTTAGTCTACAAACTATTGGCTGTCAATAAACTTGTATGGCTTAATTAAAAGGTTTTTCAAATTAAATAACTCTATTTCATATATTCCTAAAATAATGTTATAATAGTTTTGGTTAAAAGGAGGTTATTATTATGCAGGAAAGTACAAGATTATACAAAACTGATCAAGGTGCGGTTCTTGGAGGAGTATGTAAAGGAATTAGCGAAGTATACGGTTGGGACGTAAGTTTAGTTAGATTAGTTTTTGTTCTAACAACGTTTTTTGTAGTTGGTTCACCTATCATAATCTATTTAATTATGTGGTTAGTTATTCCTAACAAATCAGATGTAGTTAATACAAGACGAAGTGATGGTAAAAAAGATCTAAGTGATGATTTTTCAATTAATCAGGATGATTATAAATATTAACCGAGAAAATTCTCGGTTTTCTTTTTGGATAATAATATTAGTTTGAATAATTCTCTTTTATACATTATAATTATCTAGAATCGGGGGTTTTATAAATGACTATTAATAATAAAAAATACCTTTTTGTTGGATATATCTTTATCATATTGATTGAATTTCTCTTTAGAGATTACTCATATTCCTATTTCGAGTTTTTCTATAATTCATTCTTTTTAATCTGTGGGTTGTCCTTAATCATTAAGTATTGGTCTGGTAGAGAATCCTTCTATCTAGTTCCTATTATACTTGGTGTAATAATAAGTACTTACCTTATTATTCATGGATTAACTAGTATCACAAGTGAAGTTTTGGGTGGATTACAGGTTGTTGTTGGAATACTAGTATTAATATCATCATTTGCAACTTTTTTTCTACGAGACTTATTTAGTAGAACATTATTCAATATTGATAAACGAAATGAAGATAGTATAGCTCTCATTACAGATTATGTTATGTTTGGGCTTTACATGTTACTAATTTCGAACAAGATGACTTTGGCTATCCAAAATATGGATTCAGGATTATTGTATTTACTACTTATTGCATTTATTTTAGTGTCATTATACTTCGTTATTGATTATCTTGTTACTAAGTTCTCAAAGCATCTTCCTATCGATGTTCTAAATAGTCTTCTGTTTGGATTAATAGGATTAAGTATTTATATAACTTTCTTTTCGAACATAAGTTCATCTCTTGTACAGAATCTAAACATAATTTATGTATCATTTGCATTATTCATCGCAGCCAAGTTTATGGTTGAGATATTTATGTTAAATAATAAACGATAATTAAAAAGCGGACCGTAGAGGGGTCCGCTTTTTTTTATAGGAGGTGAATAATTAGTTTGTTTTATTTAATCCCAAGTTATATGCTTGAAGGTTTAAATCAACAAACTTAGGTTTCACATTCTCTTTTATAGCTTTTTCAAAATCAAGTTCATCTAGTCCCATGCTTTTCACAAGAGCTCCAAGCATTATGATATTCATAGCTTTCGAGTTCCCAAGTGCAATAGCCTCATCAGTTGCATCTATTACAATAGTTTTCACTTGATCTTTAAGTGTTTCTAAAATATTCTCTGGGTACTGTATTTTACCGTTCAAAGTAACCATTGAATTAATTTTAAAGTTATTAACAACTAAGATTCCATCTTTCTTCAAATAATCCATATGTCTAGCTGCTTCCATTTGTTCAAAAGATACAAGAATATCAGCATATCCTTTTTCAATTACAGGTGAATATACTTTATCTCCATATCTTATTTCTGAAGATACACTTCCACCTCGTTGGCTCATACCATGAATTTCACTCATTTTAACATCATATCCAGCATCAATTAATGCTGAACATAGAACTTTGGCAGCTAAAATTGTACCTTGTCCACCAACTCCAACTAATTTGATATTTCTATTCATGTTCTCCCTCCTTCACGATAGCATCATAAGGACAGATTTGAGCACAGACATCACAACCAACACATGTATTACTGTCAATGCTAACTTTCTTTGCATCTGCATTAAAGACTAATGATGGGCATCCACTTCTTAAACATGCTTTACAACCTACACATTTGTCCTGTAAGACAATGTCTTTAGTGCGCCATAAATCTTTATATGTATCATAGTCTTCTTCTTTATATTTCTTTTTAAGGACACAAGGCCAGTTAGTAATAATAACTGAAGTTTCATTTAATTCCAATGCCCAGTTTATAGTTTCTTTAACTTGTTTTAGATCATTTGGATTAACTTTTCGAATATGCTTAATACCTAGTGCTTCACATATTTTTTGGATGTCACCAATTTGAGCACTATCGTTTTGTAAAGTAAATCCACTTCCTGGATTGTCCTGTTGTCCTGTCATTCCGGTAGTTCTATTGTCTAAGATTACGTTAATAGTATTTCCACCATTATAAACAGTATTTAATAATGAGTTCATACCAGTATGGAAGAATGTACTATCACCCATAATTGCAACTAATCGACGATCATCATCTTCTTTTAAGTTAGTAATTCGTTGAGCACCATGTGCTGAACTGTAAGCTGCCCCCATACAGATTAGCCAATCCATCATATTATATGGCTCACCAACAGCAAGACTATAGCAACCAATATCTCCAGCTACTATAATTTTCTTACGTTTTTTTCCTAGTTCATAGAAGAATCCGCGGTGTGGACATCCACTACAGAAAGTTGGAGGTCTCCCTACAAATAATTCTGGATTAACTTCTACTCCTTCAACTTCTTCACTTAAAACGCATCTTTTAATTACGTCAGGTGTCATTTCTCCTGTATAAGGGAATAAGTCTTTTCCTATAACATTCTTACCTAAAGATTTTGCAAAGTCTTCGATATATGGGTCATTTTCCTCAACGATATAAACTTTATCATGATTATCACAAAAATCTGCAATCAGATTTTTTGGTAGAGGATTAGTAAATCCAAGTTTTAAGTAGTCAACACTATCTCCTAGAGCTTCCCATGCAAACTCATAACTCATCCCACTTGCAATTACACCAATTTTCGATTTGTTGTCTACTGCATAATTCCATTGTGATGTTTCTGAATACTCTTTAAGCTTATTCATTCTATCTTCAACAGAATGTCTTAACTGTCTTCCTATCGCAGGTACAGCAACATACTTGCCGAAGTTCTTTTCATATGACAATGGTTTAACTTCTTGTCTTTCACCTAACTCAACAATGCTTTTTGAGTGACAAACACGCGTTGTCATTCTAAACATAATAACACTATCGTATTCCTCACTAAGTTTATAAGCATCGACTAACATGTCTTTCGATTCTTGACTGTTTGCAGGCTCTAACATAGGAATTTTTGCATGTTTAGCATAATTTCTATTATCCTGTTCATTTTGACTTGAATGCATACCAGGCTCGTCCGCACTAATTAAAACACTACCACCATTCACACCTAAATAAGCAAATGTAAATAATGGATCAGCAGCAACATTCACACCAACATGCTTCATCGAAGCCAAACTTCTTCCACCAGCAATACTAGCACCAATAACTGCTTCTAAAGCAACTTTTTCATTAGGTGCCCATTCGGCAATAATTTCTTTATATTTACCGATATTCTCTAATATTTCTGTACTCGGTGTCCCGGGATAAGCACTTGCAAAATGTACTCCTGCTTCATATGCTCCACGAGCTACCGCTTCATTACCTGTCATAACTTTTTTCAAATTCATCACTCCTAAAGTAAGCGTTTTCTATATTTTTACATTCACATTATAGCAAAAGTCGAAAAATCTCTCAATAGTAAACGGGGAGTTTTATGAAAACGCCTACACTTTACTGTGCTAAAGAACAAGAAAAATAAAAAGATATCCTTTTGGATATCTTAGTTTAAATCTAGAATTAATACATTAATTTCATTAGAAATCTCAACAAATCTATCAATCAAGATTTTTCCTTCTTCATATAGGATATCAAATAGTTCAGGACTATGTAGAAATAGTAGGTGATAATCCTCTGTTTTTTTCCTGATAGTTGCGACTCTATGATGTCCAGCTACAACTATCTTGTCTTGAACTCTAGGAAGGTTATACTCTCTTCCCCATACAAAATCCCTTCTTGATGACATTGTTCGCCAGTCTAGCATGTTTCCATCTATTCCACCATGAACAAAAATATAATCGCCCATCTCCAAAAAAAGTGGAAAGGATTCTAACCATTCTTTTAGAAAGGGGAACCTACTAGATATTTTGATTTCTAACTCCTCCAAATTCTCTTCTTTCGGAGTTATCCCTGATAAGTGTTCAAGAGTTTTTCCAAAACCATTGTGTTTAATATTGAAGAATGTTCTCTCAAATTTTTTCTCAAGAAAATCCAGTAAAAATACATCATGATTTCCAAGAATAATAGTCGCCTTTTTTTGTTTTGACAAATCATATAAATACTCGAGAACTTTTACAGTCTCACTTCCTCGATCAAATAAATCACCCAATACTATAAGGTGATGAGTTTGATTATTTGAATCATAACCACTCTTTTTCAACGCCATTATCATTGATGAGTAATGGGAATGTACATCACTTATCACAAATACCTTTTTCTTCATATAATCACCTATCAAAATTATACACGATATGCCAAAATAAAAACAGTCAAAAGACTGTTATATTTTAATTTTTGAGATTGATGTAAATCCTTTAGCATAAGCCCATGTATCGGTATTTTCAGGAGATCCATCATCTGTTATATATGATCTGTTAGGTTTAAATTTATTTCCCTCAATTTCAGGTGTATAACCAAACTGGTGATAGAACAAGTCTGTCTCCAATATACCTTCTGACTTCCCAAATTTTTCTCTTGGAAAATTAACATTCAAAGTATAGTCCTTAGATGCAAGTTTATTTTCAAGAATATACTTAATTGTAGACTCAAGTTCGTTTTCTAGAACCGAATCTCCTCTTCTGTCTGCTGAAAGAGCTATAGTTGGGAATCCAAAATATTGTGCTTGCAAACAAGCTCCAACTGTTCCAGAGTACTTGGTATCAATTCCTAAGTTATATCCATTATTTGTCCCTGATACAGTTATATCTGGACGTAAGTTCAATCCACCAAAGGCGAAATTAACACAATCTACAGGAGTACCGTCAATTGCATAATTGTACTCATCAATTTTATCAAAATTGAAACCACCAATTGTCAAACTCATACTTTTTGCTGATTGTTCACGAGATGGTGCCACTGTGTATACTGTTCCAAATTTCTCTAATATTTCCCTTGTATAATGTAATTTTTTTGATTCTATTCCATCGTCATTCGTTAGTAAGAAAATCATTTTATCACTACTTTCTTTTTAATATATCCATCTTATTTTAACATATAATTGTGAAAATTAAGTGAAGAAAACAACATTAGATTATAATGTTGTTTTTTTGATTTAAAAAGCATTCTATTGTGTTCTCTAATAGAGAAGTTATCGTCATTGGTCCAACTCCACCAGGAGCTTTTGAAATATAAGATACATGATCTAATAAGTTATCAAAATCAAAATCGCCAGATAATTTCCCATTTATACGTGAAAGTCCTACATCAATACAAGTAGCACCTTTTTTCACCATGTCTTTTGTGACAAATTTCTGTTTACCTACAGCTGACACTAAAATATCAGCATGTTTTGTGATTGATTTAAGATCCTCAGTATAGCGATGAGTTGTTGTAACACTTGCGTTTTCTTTTAGTAATAATTGTGAAATCGGTTTTCCCACAAGATTACTTCTACCAATTACAACTGCATGTTTCCCCTGTATTTGGATATTCTTACTTTTTAACATCGTAATAATACCTTTAGGAGTACATGGTAGTATTGAATATCTCAAAGTATGTAGCCTTGAGATATTTGTTGGTGTTAATCCATCTACATCTTTACTCACTTTTAAGTAATCAATCACTGCATCCTGAGAAATATGCTTCGGTAATGGCAATTGCACTAAAATCCCATGAACTGAACTATCATTATTGTATCTATCAATTTCTGTAAGTAAATCTTCTTGCGAAATTTTATAAGGTAGTGTAATTAGTGATGATTTAATTCCAACTTGTTTACAAGCTTTTTCTTTTGCTCGTACATAACTTTGACTAGCTGGATCTTCACCAACTAGTATTACTAGAAGATGTGGTACTTCATTATATGTATTCTTTAGTTCTATGATTGATTCTTTTAGTTGTCCTCTTATTTCTTTTGAAAGGACGTTTCCATCAATAATCATTATTTATTCCCACTCAATTGTTCCAGGTGGCTTTGAAGTAATGTCGTAAACTACACGGTTAATTCCCTTTACTTCATTAATAATTCTTGATGCTACTTTGTCAAGAAACTCAAAAGATAATCTACTAAATGTAGCAGTCATAAAATCAATAGTATCTGCACTTCTTACAGCAGCAACATATTCGTATGTTCTCTTATCTCCCATAACACCAACAGATTTAACAGGAAGAAGAACTACAAATGCCTGAGATACTAAATCATATAGTTTTTCATTATAAAGTTCTTCAATGAAAATATTGTCCGCCTCTTGTAGGATTGCAACTTTCTCTTCAGTTACTTCGCCAAGAACACGTATCCCTAATCCTGGTCCAGGGAAAGGATGTCTCATAATCATATGCTTAGGTATACCTAGTTTTAGCCCTACTTTTCGTACTTCATCTTTAAACAACTCTCTTAAAGGTTCAAGTAATTCAAAATCTAACTCATCTGGTAATCCACCAACATTGTGATGTGATTTAATTGTTTCACTTGGTCCTTTAATTGACTCAGACTCAATAACATCAGGATATATTGTTCCTTGTGCTAAGAACTTAGCATCCTTGTGTTCTTCTTTGAAAGATTCGAATACTTTGATAAATTCATTACCAATAATCTTTCTTTTTTGCTCAGGATCTTTTACTCCTTCTAAATTAGAAAGGAATTGTTCCCCTGCATTTGCTCTAATAACATTTATTTGATAGTGATTTTTATATAAATCCATAACTTTATCACCTTCGTCTTTACGAAGGAGTCCAGTATCAACAAAAATACAAGTTAGTTGATCCCCTATTGCATTATGAATGAGTGTTGCAGCTACACTACTATCTACTCCTCCACTTAATGCTAAAATCACTTGTTCTTTTCCAACTTTTTCTCTGATATCTTGGACAGTTTTTTCAATATAGTCCTCAAGACTCCACGAAATATTAGCTTTACAAACGTCTAAAGTGAAATTCTCTAGAATTTGCTTACCATATTCACTATGAGTTACCTCTGGATGAAACTGTAAATTGTAGATATCTAACTCTTTATGTTTAGCAATAGCTATACATGATGGTGTTGTTCCTAGTAATTTAAAGTCATTTGATAACTCATCAACATGATCTCCATGACTCATCCATACAGTAGATACTTCAGGTAAGTTTTTAGATATTGGCGATTCTTCTACAACTGTTAATGTTGATTTACCATACTCTCTTTTATCGGCTGGAGATATTTTTCCGTTGAATAAGTATTGCGTTATTTGCATACCATAACATATCCCTAAGATTGGAATTCCTAGTTCATATAAGTCTTTTGTTACGTGTGGAGCATTTTCATCATAAACACTATTCGGTCCTCCTGATAAAATTATCCCTTTTACATCATTTCCTTTTAACTTTTCGATATCGATATTGAACGGAACAATTTCCGAATAAACACCTAGTTCTCGAACCCTTCTTGCGATTAATTGGTTATATTGTGAACCAAAATCTAAAACCATAATTTTATCCATATAAACACCTCTTTATTTTAATGATTTATTTCCTATGTCAGTGCGATAGATTAAGTTATCGCACTTAACATTTTGTAAATTTAGATACGCTCTTTTTTGTGCTTCTTTCAAAGTTTTCCCTTTACCAGTTATTAGTAGCACTCTTCCTCCATTTGTTTTTAGTCCCTCTTCATCTTGTTTAGTCCCCATATGAAAGACTAAATCATTGATTTGATTTACTCCATTTATTAAGTGATCCCTAGTATATCTTATAGGATAACCTTTTGATGCCATAACAACTCCAACATAGAAATCATTAGACCATTTTAATGAAGTTGATTTATTGTAGTACAGATTCGTAATTATTTCAAGGAAATCCGTCTCTAATTTTGGTAAAATTACTTCCGCTTCAGGATCACCAAATCTGGCATTGAATTCTATTACTTTTGGACCTTCATTTGTGTTCATCAATCCACCATAAAGAAAACCAGTGAATGGTTTACCTTCATTAACCATTGCTTTGACAGTTGGAAGCATAACTTCGTTCATAGCGCGATTTACAATAGTCTGATCAATAATTGGTACTGAGGAGTATATCCCCATTCCACCGGTATTAGGTCCTCTATCATTATCAAGAAGTCTTTTATGATCTTGAGCAATCGGCATTGGAATTATGATGTCGTCTTTCACAAAACACATTAGCGAAAACTCCGGTCCAGTCAAAAACTCTTCAATTATGACATTTGAATTACCATAAACCTTTTGAACTAACATCTTATAAAGAGCATCATAAGCCTCTTCCTTGGTTAATGCAACAACAACACCTTTTCCACCAGCTAGACCATCATATTTTATAACAATCGGAATTTTATTTTGATCAACATAGTTTTTAGCTTCAGTGTATTCACTAAAAACTTCATATTTAGCAGTTGGGATATTGTATTTTTTCATTAGGTCTTTTGCAAATTCTTTTGAAGATTCTATCATTGTTGCTGCCTTTGTAGGCCCAAATACTTTTACATCTGTATGCAGAAAGGTATCAGTGATTCCATTTTCTAAATATACTTCACTTCCTGGGATAATTAAATCTATTTTGTTATTTTGAACAAAAGATTTAATTAGATCGTTATCCATAGGATCAATGTTTACACATTCCGCAATTTTCTTCATTCCTGGATTTCCAGGAATTGCATATAACTTTTTACATGATTTTGAGTTAGAAACAACGTAACAAAGCGCGTGTTCTCTACCTCCACTACCTAAAATAAGAACATTCATTATTTCACCTCTAGTGTTTGAAATGACGATTTTTAGTGAAGACCATTTTTATTCCCAACTCATTACAAGCTGCAATTGAATCTTTATCTCTTATGCTTCCACCTGGTTGAATAATTTTAGTAACACCGTATTCATTTGCTAAACGAACAACATCATCAAATGGGAAAAAGGCATCACTTGATAGTGTAAGATTTTTTGTGTGGCCATGTTCTTTTGCCCATTCAAGAGCAATTTTCGCAGCACCAACACGATTCATTTGTCCTGCTCCAATCCCTACCGTTTTTGTTCCTTTTGTTATTACAATAGCATTTGATTTAACATGTTTTACAACTTTCCATGCAAAATACAACTCTTCAAGATCCTCTTTTGTAGGAATAGCTTTCGTAACTGTCTCAAGATCATCTTTGTCTACGATATAATGATCAAGATTTTGGAACAATACTCCACCATTCACAGTAACAATCTGATTTGTATCTATATTTTCAGCAGATGTACTCATTTTGAGTACACGGAGATTTTTCTTTTTCTTTAATACTTCTAACGCATCATTTGTGTAATCTGGGGCAATTATTATTTCAAGGAATATTTTATTCATCTCTTCTGCTAAATCCTTATTTACAGTTCTATTTAGAGCCACAATACCCCCAAAAATAGAAACAGGATCACTTTGATACGCTTTCTCAAAAGCATCATTAATATTTTCAGCTGTCCCTACTCCACATGGGTTCATATGTTTTAACCCCACTACTGTTGGCTTACTAAACTCTTTTAAAATATTAATCGCTGCGTTAGCATCTTGTATATTATTATATGATAATGGTTTCCCATTAAGCATTTCAGATTCTAGAAGTGAATACTCATTCTTACAAGTTTTATATAACGATGCTTCCTGATGAGGATTTTCACCATATCTTAATGGTTGATGGAAATCAAACGATAGTGTTACTGATTCAGGATTAACAATATCTAATTCCTCTGTTAAGTAATTTGCGATAATTGAGTCATACTGAGCTGTTTTCCTAAACACTTTTGCGCTTAAGTGTTTTTTTGTTTGTAACGTAGTATCTCCATTAACTCTTATTTCTTCAATAACTTTTTCATAATCTTTTTGATCCGTAACAACTGTAACAAACTGATAGTTTTTAGCTGCGCTTCTTAGCATTGAAGGTCCACCAATATCAATTTGCTCAATTGCTTGATCAAATGTAGTATCTGGTTTAGATATCGTTTCTTTGAATGGATATAGATTTACACATACTAAATCTATGTACTCAATCGCATTTTCCTTAACTTCTTTAATATGATTCTCATTATTTCGAAGTGATAGTAAACCTCCATGTACTTTTGGATGAAGTGTTTTAACTCTCCCGTTTAAAATTTCAGGAAAACCAGTTACTTCATCAATTGATATTGTTTTGATTCCATTTTCGTCAAGTACACGTTTCGTTCCACCTGTTGATATTATTTCATAATTAAGTTTTGATAATTCTTCTGCAAACCATACAACGTTAGTTTTATCACTAACAGAAATTAGAGCTCTTTTCATTAAATTTCCTCCAATAATTTATTTATAACTATAGGATATAGTTTATGTTCGATTTTATGTATTTCTGTTTCAATTTCTTCTCTTGTTTTCATGTAGCCAATGTATAGTGATTTCTGTTCTATTATTTCCCCAGTATCCATACCTGCATCAACAAAGTGAACAGTAACACCTGTGACTTTTACTTTGCTGTTAATTGCCTGTCCTATTGCATCTATACCCTTGAAAGAAGGTAAAAGTGATGGATGGATATTAATAATCCTTTTGGGAAATTTTTCAAGTAGAACATTTCCAATTAGTCTCATATAACCAGCAAGTACAATTAAATCAACTTTTGCCTCATGTAGTTTTTCTAATACTTCTAACTCATAATCATCTTTGGATTTATACTCTTTCGATTTAAAGGAGAAACATTCTATATTATATTTTTCAGCCTTAAGTAACACTTTTGATTTTGGTCTATCTGAAACTAAAAGACTTATTTCAGCATTAATTTCATTTCTTAGTATTGCCTCCTGTATAGCTTGAAAATTACTTCCTGTTCCTGAAGCGAAAACAGCAATCTTTTTCATTAGATTATCTCAACTCCATCTACTGAAGTTATTTTTCCAATAACCTTTGGACTATAGTCATGTTTACCAAGAACTTCCAATGCCTCATCAACATCTTGTTTATCCACAATAACAATCATTCCGATACCCATATTGAAGATATTGTACATTTCATGATGATCAATACCTCCTAGTTTTTCTAATAGTGCAAAGATTGGTTTTTTAGGTAAATCTTTTTCATAAATAGTCGCCCCTAAGCCATCAGGTAAAGCTCTTGGAATATTTTCTATGAATCCACCACCTGTAATATGTGCTATCCCTTTAACATCTATCTTCTCAAGTAAATCAACAACTCCTTTTACATAGATACGTGTCGGTTGAAGTAACTCTTCTTGTAGCGTTTTACCTAACTCGGTAATATGTTGATTTAGTTTATATTCATTATCCTTAAAGAACACCTTTCGTACCAATGAATATCCATTTGAATGAATACCTGAAGATTCAAGACCAATAATAACTTGATTATCTTTAACATTATTTTTATCTAGGATTTTTTTCTTTTCAACAACACCCGTTGTATAACCAGCCAAATCATAGTGGTTACCTTGATACATGTCTGGCATTTCAGCAGTTTCACCACCAATTAAAGCACAACCTGATTGAATACATCCATCGCTTATCCCCTTAACGATATTTTCTATTACTTCTGGGTTATTTTTACCAACTGCAATATAATCCAAGAAGAATAAAGGTTGTGCTCCAACTGCAAGAACGTCATTAACACACATTGCCACAAGATCAATACCTATTGTGTCATGGATATTTGCCTCTTGTGCAATTAATAGTTTTGTTCCTACACCATCAGTACCTGATACTAGTACTGGTTCACTTATCCCGTATTTAGTTAAGTCAAACATTCCTCCAAAATCCCCGATTGAACCCATAACACCAAGGTTATTAGTGCTTTTAACATGTTTTTTTATTCTTTTTACAACCTCATAGCCTTTATTAAGACTTACTCCCGATTCTTCATATTTATTTGACATAAAAACCTCCTAGAATTTACCATCTTTGTTTGCATCAGCTACATCTTGATATACATATGTGGGATACTTTCCGGTAAAGCATGAAACACACATTTTTGATCTATTACAAGCCTTTAGTATTCCATCAACACTTATGAAGTGAAGGGAATCAGCTTTAATTAAATCCTTTACTTCCTCTACACTATTTCTAGCGCTAATTAATTCATCATATGTTGAAGTGTCTACTCCATAAAAACAAGGATTACTGATTGGTGGAGCAGCAATTCTCATATGAACTTCAATAGCTCCCGCTTCTCTAAGAAGCTGAATTATCTTTTTAGATGTTGTTCCACGTACAATCGAATCATCTATCAATGCTACTCGTTTTCCTTCAACAATCGATCGTACTGGTGATAATTTCATCTTTACTCCCTTTTCTCTCATCTCCTGTGAAGGTTGTATAAAGGTTCTTCCGACATATTTATTTTTTACTAATCCCATTTCTAGAGGGATATTCATTTCTTCAGAAAATCCTAGTGCGGCTGAGGTTGAACTATCTGGTACAAAAACTACAACATCAGCATCTACAGGAGCTTCTCTAGCTAATATTCTTCCCGCTTCTTTACGAGAAGTATGAACATTTATTCCTTCAATATCAGAGTCTGGACGTGAAAAATAAATATATTCCATAGCACACATATTATCGTATGTTTTTTGTGCATAATAATCAGATGATGTTTCTCCATTAATATCTATAATTAATATCTCACCTGGTTTAATATCTCTTATAAATGTAGCTCCAACAATCTCAAAAGCACAAGTTTCACTAGATACAACATATCCACCATTAAGCTTTGCCAAAGACAATGGACGTAATGAGTTTTTGTCTCTCATTATATAGAGTTTATCTCTAGATAACGCTAAAAAGGCGAAAGCTCCTTCCAGTCTATTCAAAGCATTTTTAATTGCCTCTCGTCTATTAGTTTGCGTATCCTTTTTAATTAAATGCGCAAAGATTTCTGTATCTGAAGTTGATTGGAATATTGATCCTTGAATTTCTAAGTATCTTCTTAGTTCTTTTGAGTTAACAATATTCCCGTTATGACATAAGCCAAAATCCCCTGTGTGATGTCTAAAGAGGAATGGTTGAACGTTTTCAATCCCACCACCTCCACTTGTAGAGTATCTAACATGTCCAATTGCCGTGTCACCTTTAAGTCCAGAAAGGTTACCTTCATTAAATATCTCAGATACTAATCCTTCTCCCTTGAGAGAATAGAATTTTTCATGATCTGTTGATATAATTCCACAACCTTCTTGACCTCTATGTTGTAATGCATGAAGGCCATAATACATCACTTCTGAAGCGTTTGAAACGTTAATTACTCCAAATACTCCACACTCTTCATTCATTTTGTCCTGATATAGAATATCTATTTCATTCATATTATCATTCCTCTATTTTATTCTCTTTAAAATTTCAATATAAGCTTCTTCAATACTTCCCAAATCTCTTCTAAATCTATCCTTATCAAGTTTTTCAAGAGTTTCTTTATCCCATAAACGACATGTATCAGGGCTAATTTCATCTGCTAATACAATCTCACCTTTTGAATTAACACCGAACTCAATTTTAAAATCAACTAGAATAATTCCTTCATTATCAAATAAAATAGATAAGATATCATTAATTTTACTTGTTAAAGAATACATTTTATGTAAATCCTCGTACGAGCAAAGGTCTAAGGCAACAGCATGATGATCATTAATTAAAGGATCACCTAACTCATCTTTTTTATAGCAAATCTCAAAAATTACATTAGAAGGTTTAGTTCCTTCTTTAATTCTAAGACGCTTAGCCATACTACCAGCGATATAGTTTCTTACAATAAACTCAAGTGGAACTATATCAACTTTCTGACATAATTGCGATCTGTCATCAATTCTTTTAATAAAGTGATTAGGAATACCTTTTTCAGATAACTTTGTGAACAGTATTTCTGTTATTTGATTATTTAGAATCCCCTTATTTGATATTGATGCTTTTTTCACTCCGTTAAATGCAGTCGCATCATCTTTATAGAAAATAATAACTTCATTCTCACTATCTGTTTTATAAACCTTCTTTGCTTTACCTTCATATAATAATTCTTTCATTATTTCTTTCTCCTATCTGTAAAATAATTAACACCATTTCTAAATATGTTTTGATTCATATTTCCTTCAATATTTTTAAACAATCCTTCTTGATATCTTTCAGAATGTCCCATTTTCCCCAATATAAGACCATTCTCAGAAATAATTCCTTCAACTGCATATGAAGACCCATTTGGATTATATACTGGATTATAAGTTGGATTATTATCCCCATCTACATATTGAAAGGCAATTAGATTATTTTCAGCTAATTTTTTATATCCTTCTTCATCAATAATAAATTTTCCCTCACCGTGAGACATTGCGATTGTATGTTTTTCATTAAGTGAAAAAGAACTTAACCAAGGTGAGTTTAATGACGACACCTTTGTATCCGCAAATCTCGCAACATGTCTGTTCAAAGCATTTTTAAATAGTGTTGGTGAACTCTCACTGATTGGCTTAATTTCACCGTATGGAAGTAACCCCGCTTTAACAAGAGCCTGGAATCCATTACAAATTCCTAAAATCAAGTTTTTCTTATCAAGAAATCTTGTTATAGCCTCTGAAATAAGTTTATTTCTTAGTACACTTGCAATAAATTTACCACTACCATCTGGCTCATCACCACTACTGAAACCACCGCTTAACATTAATATCTGTGACTCATCAATTGCTTTTGCTAACTGTTTTAAAGATTCTTTTATCGCGCTCTCATTTTGGTTATTAAATACTAATATTTTGACTTTTGCACCTTCTTTGGCAAACGCTGCTTCACAATCATACTCACAGTTTGTTCCTGGGAAGACAGGTATTAAGACATTAACATCTTCTCTTTTACTTACTTCAAAACTGTGACATTTACTAGAAATTTCGATATTATGCAGTATTCTTTCGTCCTCATGTACGATTGGATATATCTCTTCATATCTCTCTTGATTAACTTTTAATAACTCATCAATATTAAAATCTATCCCGTTAATATTATGATGTCCATTTGTAGTTGTATTTCCTAAATAGAAAGCATTTTTATAATTCAACTTGGTTTTTGATTCCACTAATATTGAACCATAATCATAATCAAACAAAGACAAATCAGTTTCTACCTTACAGCCAATTTTGTTTCCAAATGATGACTTAATAATTGCCTCAAGCAAACCTCCATATCCTAGTGAGTAAGCACTGATAATTTCCTTTGATTTAATCTTATTCGAAACATATTTAAAATTATCTCTTACTTCATCAAATAATGGTAAAAAATTGCCTTGTACTGGATTTTTTATCAAGTATAAATGATTATTAGGGGATTTCAACTCAGGAGAAATAACGGTATTTACGTCTCCTGTACAAACTGCAAATGAAACTAATGTCGGAGGAACAGTTAAATCATGATAAGTTCCACTCATTGAATCTTTTCCTCCAATGGCAGCTAAGTTAAACTCTTTCAATGTATTAAATGCTCCTAGTAAAGCAGAAAGTGGTTTTCCCCATAATTTTGAATCCTTATTTAGTCTTTCGAAATACTCTTGAAATGTGAATCGTATTTTTTCAAACTCTCCACCTGATGAAACTATTTTTGACATAGATTCAACTACTGCGTAAGTTGATCCGTGATATGGAGACCATTCCGATATATATGGGTTATATCCATAAGCCATCATACTCACTGTATTAGTTATCGCATTTTGAACAGGTATCTTATGAATACTAGTTTGAGTCTTAGTTAATCTGTATTTACCTCCAAAAGGTGATAAGACAGTTGTTCTACCTATCGATGAATCAAACATTTCAATTAAGCCTTGTTTCGACGAAATGTTTTTATCTCTTAACATCTCATATGTTTTTTCTTGTAATGTTTTTCCCTTATATTCATTTCTGAATGGATTATTATCATTTGGTTTTACAACCTCAATATCAACTCTTTGTCTTACACCTGAAGTATCAATAAAATCACGTGACATATCGCAGATAACATCATTTCTCCATTTGATAACAAGTCTACGATTTTCAGTAACTTCTGCAACCTCAACAACCTCTATGTTTTCATCATTACAGAACTTCTCAAACGCTTTGACATCAGATTTATCAACAACTACTGCCATTCTTTCTTGAGACTCACTTATAGCTAATTCTGTCCCATTAATCCCCTTATATTTAGTTGGTACTTTATCTAAATCTATTATCAATCCATCAGCAAGTTCACCTATAGCTACACTAACTCCTCCAGCACCGAAATCATTAGATTTCTTGATAAGTTTTGTTAACTTTGGATTTCTAAAAAGACGTTGAATCTTTCTTTCTTCCGGAGCATTCCCTTTTTGAACTTCTGCACTTGACACATCTAAAGATTCAACAGTGTGTTCTTTAGATGATCCGGTAGCTCCACCGATACCATCTCTACCTGTTTTGCCACCTAATAATAGTATTATATCTCCAGCTATTGGTGTTTCTCTTCGAATATTCGAAGCCTTAACAGCACCAACAACTGCTCCAATTTCCATTCTTTTAGCTTTGTACCCATCATGGTATATCTCATCAACAAAAGTTGTTGCTAATCCTATTTGATTCCCATATGATGAGTACCCATGAGCTGCTTCTTTCGAAATGACACTTTGAGGAAGTTTCCCTTCAATTGTGTCTGAAATTTTCTCTGTAATATCTGCAGCACCTGTTACCCTCATTGCAGAGTACACATAACTTCTACCTGATAGTGGATCTCTAATAGCACCACCAATACAAGTTGAAGCACCACCAAATGGTTCAATTTCAGTAGGGTGATTATGAGTCTCATTCTTAAACATAAGCAACCATTTTTCCTTGATTCCATTTACATCTACATCTATATAGATACTGGCAGCATTAATCTCTTCGGATATCTCTAAATCATCAAGATTATGTCTGTCTTTCTCTAACCTCGCATTAATTGTTGCTATATCCATCAAGGTTACAGGTTTTGCATCTCTTCCTAATAAGTTTTTTGTTGCCAAATAGTCATTAAATGCTCTCTCAATTTCAGCAGATAATTCATCATTACTAAAAGTTACATTTGTAATCTCCGTCTCAAATGTAGTATGTCTACAATGATCACTCCAATATGTATCTAATACTCGTAACTCAGTTTCAAAAGGATTTCTTTTTTCTTCTTCTTGAAAATAATTTTGTATGTATAAAAGGTCTTCCAATGACATTGCTAATTGATACTCGTTGTATAACTCCTTAATTTCATCAATATCCATATCAATGAAATCATCAATAATTTCAACACTATCTGGAACATTATGTCCTGCAATCTCTAATATATCCAAGTCTTTTTCACGTGATTCAACAGTATTAATAAGATATTTTTTTATCTTTTTGATTGTTTCTAAACTAATTTCCTCATCAAAAGTGATCGCCGTTCCACTCTTTACTATTGGGTTTGATTCAGGTGACAATAGTTTAATACATTGTTCAGCAGAATCTGCACGTTGGTCAAACTGACCTGGCAAGAACTCGAATGTTATTAAGTTTCTAGAAGGTGGTAAACTTTCCAAAGCTAAATCACGATTCTTCTCAAGTAAAATTTCATGTAGAACACTATCAAAAATACTATCCTCTATATTAAATAAATCATATATTACGAAATATCTAATAGAACTTAACTCAACATCAAAATTAGATAATACTTCCTTCTCAAGTTCCCTCTTCTCTATATCAAACCCGACTTTTCTTTCAATAAATATTCTTTTTTTCATAGTTACTCCTCTGTGATGTAATTAGTAGTTTTCAGTACATCATTTATACTATTTCCAACAATTGTAATATGTCCCATTTTTCTGTTTTCCTTAACCTCTTCCTTTTTATACATATGGATATGTGTATTTCCCGGATTTACTCTATTAAGATATTCCATATTTTGGCCTAATACATTAATCATAATTGCTTTACTTACAAGCTTGGGTACTTGTACTTTTTGATTAGTTATCGCTAATATATGATTGTCATATTGTGATATATTACATCCTTCAATTGTGTAATGACCAGAGTTATGTGGTCTAGGAGCAAACTCATTAAATATGACTTCATCACCTTTCACAAAGTACTCTACAGCAAGTGTTCCTACATAAGATAAACTCTCCACGATTCTTTTTGTAAAATCAACAGCTCTTTTGCCAATACCCTGATTTATATCATCGAAGACTTCTGACTTGAACAATATGCCATTACGATGTTTATTTCTCGGAATAGGAAATGTCACAATGTTTCCGAAATAATCCCTTGTCGCAATAACTGATATTTCATAATCAAACTCAATAAGTTCCTCTATAATGTACTCAATATTCGTCTCAGAAGTGAATTGGTCAATATCGGTTTTACAAAGTATTTTCGTTTGTCCTTTCCCATCATATCCTCCTGTCAACGTTTTAATTATTGAAGGAGTAAACACATCAGTTCTATCATTATACTCAACATACTTAACCGTAGGTATATCCAAACTATTTGCAAAGTTTTTTTCTTCAAGTCTATTACGTGATTTAATCAATCCTTTGCTACCTTGTGGTATACAATCAATATGTTTTTCAATCATAGACAAATCAACATTCTCAAATTCATAAGTAATCACATCGACCCTATCCAACAACTCCTCAAAAGCTATCTCGTTATTATATTGCGAGACAATAATATCATCAGCTATATACGATAATGAACATCTAGGATTTGGATCCAACCCAATTACTTCGTGACCCATTTTTTTTGCTGATTCGGCCATCATCATACCAAGTTGTCCTCCACCAATAATACCTATAATCATTAGATTACTAACTTCCTATCCGACATTACATTTTCAGTTTGATTTTTTCTGTAGTTTTCCAACTTCTCTTTAATCTCGTCGTCAGATACAGCAAGAATTGATAAAGCATAAATAGCAGCATTTTTAGCTCCATTAATTGCCATTGTTCCTACAGGAACACCAGGTGGCATTTGAACAATTGATAACATCGAATCAAGTCCACTTAGTTTTGATGTTTTTATTGGAACACCAATTACAGGTAACGAAGTTAATGATGCAATCATACCAGGTAAATGAGCTGCTCCACCTGCTCCAGCGATGATAACTTTTCTTCCAACTTCAGATGCTTTACGTGCAAACTCATACAAGTGTTCAGGTGTTCGATGTGCACTCACAACATCTCTTGAATAAGGAACATTTAACTCCTCAAGCAATAAACATGCTTCCTTCATTACAGGCCAATCACTTTTCGACCCCATTACAATAATAATTTTGTTCATAATATCCTCCTAAAATATAAAAAATGAGATTTTTCACAAAGAAAAATCTCATTATAAATAATGATTATTTCTTTGCGTAGTCCTAGATTTACGGTCTAGGGTAGAAACTTGCTTACCTTATTAAAGCCGTTATACGCAATATTAATTTGTATAGTTAGGTGCCTCTTTTGTAATATGCACATCATGTGGATGTGATTCCTTTAGTCCTGCACCAGTTATTTGAACAAAACGTCCATTTTTTATTAAATCTGATATTGTTTTTGTACCACAATATCCCATTCCAGACTTTAATCCACCACATAACTGATAGATTGTATCTGCTAATTCTCCTTTATATGGAACTCTTCCTTCAATTCCTTCAGGAACTAATTTTTTAGCCTCGCCATTTCCTTTTTGAAAGTAACGATCGCTCGATCCTCTTTTCATAGCAACTAAAGATCCCATACCAACATACGTTTTAAATCTTCTCCCTTGGAAGATTACTTCCTCACCAGGTGATTCTTTAGTCCCAGCAAGAAGAGATCCTAGCATTACAGTGTTTGCACCTGCAGCAATAGCTTTGACAATATCACCGCTATATTTTATTCCACCATCTGCAATAACACATGCATCAAGGTCTTTACAGTAGTCATATACATCATTCACTGCAGAAACCTGAGGAACTCCAACTCCAGCAACTACTCTAGTTGTACATATTGAACCAGGCCCTACTCCAACTTTCACTGTATTTGCACCAGCATCAATTAAAGCCTTAGCTGCTTCTTTAGTAACTATATTTCCTGCAACAATATCCAGTTCAGGATACTTCATTCTTATTTGCTTAACTACATTTATTACACCAGCCGAATGTCCATGAGCACTATCAACCGTTATCACGTCAACTCCTGCTCTAACTAAAGCAGCAACTCTTTCCATTGTATCTGCTCCAACACCAACTGCAGCACCGCATCTTAGTCTACCTTTTTCATCCTTACAAGCCATAGGATAATTAATCACATTATCAATATCTTTAATAGTAATTAATCCTCTCAACTTATAATTTTCATCAACTATAGGTAGTTTCTCTATACGATTATCTAGGAGTATCTGTTTTGCAGTCTCTAAATCAGTTCCAACAGGTGCAGTAATAAGATTTTCCTTTGTCATAATATCTGCTACAGGTGTTTTATCTAATACTCTATATTTTAAGTCTCGATTAGTAATTATTCCTACTAATGTATCATCTTGTTTCACAACCGGAAGACCTGAAATCTTATATCTTGAAAGAATATCCTCAGCCTCTTCTAGAGTATTATCTTTTTGCAAAGTGATTGGATGTAATATCATTCCAGATTCACTTCTTTTTACATAATCTACTTGTTCAGCTTGATCTTTAATAGACATATTCTTATGAATGAATCCTAAACCTCCTTGCCTAGCTAACGCTATAGCTAGTTTAGCCTCTGTTACAGTATCCATTGCTGCTGAAACAATTGGAATATTCAACTTAATTTTCTTTGTTAACTGTGTCTCTAACACAACTTCACTTGGTAATACTTCCGATGCTTGAGGTACTAATAGTACATCATCAAAAGTTAAACCTTTTTGTAATAATTTTCCATTTAAATCACTCATAAATTACCTCCTAATATATAAAAATGGGCTCTTTTGTATATCCATAGGACATATACAAAGAAACCCATAATAATTATGGTTTATTTGCACGTAGTCCTAAATTTACGGTTTAGGGTAGAAACTTGCCTTCCTTATCAAAGCTTTTATACGTGAATTGACGATTCATTATAACAAATAAAATTTCTAATATCAAACCTTTTTTTTTAATCTTTTTTTCTATTAATATATAACAGTATCAATGTAAGAATTCCAGCATATACGATAGGAACTGCAAAAACAAGAACATTAAATATATTATTTCCTGAAGTAATCGCTAATCCCGGAAACATCAATAAAGCAAACAATGGTAAAGCCATAGATATTGCAGTACCACTTCCCACAACCATTTCCTCAGCTACAGGGGACTCAAAATCTTGGTCTACTCCTTTTAATAATGCAAGACCAGTTGAAGCTGTCCCAGTTAACATTCCGAACATTCCGATAAAGTAATGAACTTCATACTCTCCACCATAAATCTTCTTACTAATCCACTTCAAGAACAGATATGTAATTATCGTTCCTGTGATAACAAGAGCTAATACAAACAAGTAATATTGCTTGATTGCAGTGTTAGTAATTGTGAGTACTGATGCTATTATCATGAAATTGAATGCTAAACTACTGATACTAGATAATGCATAGTTGTTTGTCAGGAATCTAATATTTTTTCCTTTTTTCTCATACACTGACAATATCTTTCTATAAATTAATGCATAGATTATCCCTATAAGGAAGTTAAACCCATGAAAAACCCCTGCAAAAGTTTCACCTAAATCACCTAATAAAGGAAATACAAGGTTTTCTAGAAACACCAACGTAAGATATACAAAGAAATATATAATGAAAATGATTACCATTTGCATTGTTAACGAGTCGAAAACACGAATTTCATTTATAGTTTCCACCTCAAATGTCTCTTTAACTAAAGATTCCTCACGGTGTATCTTATCAACACTAAGTTTATGTTTTCTAGCCAAATAATTAAGCGCAATAACACCAATAACACCACCAACTAAAAATCCCATAGAAGCTATTGTTGCACCTAAAGCTCCACCATCTGCTAATTGCCCAACACCATCTGCAAATGCATTTCCTTGGCCTGTAGCTAATCCTGGTCCTTGGCCAAATCCTAAAGGTAAAAGCAATCCTGCTCCTAAAAATACATCTTTAAAAAGTAATACTACAACTGTAACACCTACTACCGCTTGAATCAAATATGTTATTACAATAGTCATACCAGTGGACCAAACCTTTTTGTTAGTCCCCTCTTCACTTCTTCTTAATGTCAGAGCTATAAAACCAATAGCTAACGCATGATATACAGTTTCGAAAATAATTGGGTTTCTCTCAGTCTTACCATCTAAAACAATTATAACCTGATCAGACTCTTCATATACTTCCCAATCAATATTCACCCCATATTCCTCAGCATCAACTGCATCTAAAATTAATACTTCATCAAAATCTTCACTTTCCACTTCAACAACAGTTCCATCATATACCTCATAAACAGGCACAGATACATTGATTACATTTAAAAATCCATCCGATAGAATCAAGCCTAGAAACCCTGCGATTAATGCAGATGGCACAATGATCTTATTCAGAATCGGAACTTTTTCCTTAATCAATTTTGCCAAAAATAATAGTAACCCCAGATAAACAAAAAAAATCATTCCACTCCAGTCGTTAATTAAGTCAAACATTGTAAACCTCCTATTTTATAGAAAAAGGACCTATTAAAAGATATATTAAAATCAATATTACCTCAATAGCTCCTCATTTTTCCCGTAAATAATTACTATAGAAATTTTCACTTAATAATATTATATCACAAATCTTCTCTCTATATTCTTTTTTTATATAGTTGTCCTCTTAATTAAAATCTTTTATTACATAAATAGTCAGAAATATAGAACACACATAAATAACCTTTAACGATTATCCACCGTTTCATTATATATCGTTATACATAAGACTATTACTTTCCTAATTGAACCCGTGTTGAAATCAATAAAAAGAGACATATCTTGGTTAATATGTCTCTTAATATATAAGGCTAACAAACTAATATGTTATTCTAATTAAATAACATAATCTCCATCAGTAAAAATGGTTATTTTAGTTCCATCCTTTTTTGTCCCAACGATATGCATATCTTTACTTCCGAACATAAAATCTGAATGTACCATTGATTGATTACAACCATTTTTAGAAAGTTCATCTCTAGACATTTCTACTCCCCCAACTATATTTTTGGGATAAGCACGTCCAAGAGCAAGATGACATGAAGCATTCTCATCAAATAATGTGTTATAGAATAGAATACCAGTATTATTTATCGGTGAATCGTAACTAATCAAAGCTACTTCTCCTAAAAATGAACTACCTTCATCAAGTTCTAATAAATTTTTCAAGGTATCCATCTGTTTTTCGGCAAAATAATTAATTACTTTTCCATCTTTAAACTCAAGCCAAAAACCTTCTATAAGATTTCCTTGATAATTTAAAGGTTTTGTAGAAACCACTCTACCATTTACACCATATTTATAAGGCATCGTAAAGTTCTCCTCTGTTGGAATATTTGGATTGAACTTTACCCCTTTTGTTGAAATAGTTTCACCACCAGACCATATATGATTTTCAACCAGTTTTATAGTTAAATCTGTCCCTAGTGAGTTTTTGAAATGTAGTGACTCGAATTGTAAGTTTGTTAAAACTTCATTATGAGATAATAGATTTCCGTTATGTGTCTCCCATTCCTCGATTGCATTATTACTATCAGTTACACGTGAAGCCATCAAAATTGCATTCCATAAAGCTTCTACAGCTTCATTCTCTTCTAAATTAGGGTATACTTGTTTCGCCCAATCCGGATTTGGCGCTGCTACTATACTCCACTGAGTGCGATTAGCCATCATATGATCTTGAATAAACTTATAAGCTCTCATTTGCGCTAGTCCAGCTTTTTGCATTTTTAATGGATTTATTCCCTTGTTCAGTCCAGGAACAGGAGATGAAATACTTATAATACATGCATCGTTTTCAATAAAGTATTTCGCTCTATCTATCGTCCACTCAGGAACTATTTCAAGTGTTTCAATACTCTTTCCTTCTAAGTTGGAACGTGAAACATAATCATCTTGCCAAATAACATGAACACTTTTTGCACCAGCATTGTAACCGGCCTCAACAATTAATCTTGCTAGTACCCTTGTCTCGGTTGACGAGTTAACAACAAGGACTTGATTTTTTTGAACATTGGCCCCAACTTCAACAACAAGTTGAGCGTATTTCTTTAACAATTCTAATTTTGGCATCTTTTCCTCCTATATTATATATAATAAAAAAAATTTAAATTCAATAACCATAAAATAGTACCACCTTGTAAAAAAAATATAATATGAATACTCTAAGTATTATGTATAACACAGTACCTACACACACACAATAGCACCTATCCAAACACTTTTCAAGTACTTTTTACTTTTTGCAAAACAACTAATCCTAACACCAAATAATATTTCCAAATACGTTATCAGCATACAACACCTTGTTAAGTAAAATGAATATTATTAATCGCTTTATTAATTTTTTTAATATCTAGATTAATTTTTTTCTTTTTTTTACTTGACATTATAAATAAAATGAATTATCATTAAGTTGTAATCAAGGAAATAATCGAAAAATCTTAATAAAATCAACAACTACATTAACCCTACAAATAAGGAGGTAATATAATATGTTAAACAATTACTCAAATTTAAATCAGGAAGTCAACAGACACCAAGAACTTTTCCAATTCGTTAAAGCTACTTCCAAAAAGAAAAATAGAAAATAATGCTACCCAAAAATAATAAATCAAAGAAAATAATAAGGAGGACTCATTATGTTTAATCAATACCCAGAAGTTAACCAATCTTCAAAAAGACATCAAGATTTCTTGAACTTCGTTAAAGCATATAAAAAAAAAGATAGAAAATAATTAAACCATATAAAAAAGTACTATCCGAAGCATATCCAAATAATTGCTGCTAAATAAAAAACGCCTTTATACTTAACCAATAGTATAGAGGCGTTTGGATTTATAGATTATAAAAAAACAACAAAGCGCCAATTAGCATTTGTTGTTTTGTTTTTAAGTGGTGGCCCGGGACAGAATTGAACTGCCGACACACGGATTTTCAAACCCCATTATGAAATACCGTATTGGAAGGAGACCTATAAAATGGCTAAAAATAGCACTAAAATACTCATAAAATTCAACGAAGCATATGAAGCATTCCTCCAATCCTTATCTCAAGTTGAGGATTGCAAACTAACTCGTGGAGAAACCAAAGAACTCAAGTGCAAATTATCTGAGACGATAATTAATACAGAAATTACACTAGACCATGTATCTAGATAATAGGAGATAAATATATGAGAAATCTAAAAGATGTTTTAAGAGATGATAACACAAAAAGCATAATTGTTGTTGATGATCGTAATTTTCTTGTAGCTTCAATTGCTACAATCAAAACCAAACAACATGTTATTGAAACTCATGGGAATCGGAAAGTCGTCAGAGTGGGTACTGCAGGAAAAACTACCACTATCCAAGTACAACACTAATGTTACTAGAAATTAATAGAACAACCAACTATACGAATTATCTGCTGGAATCAATAGGATACTTTGTATTCATACTTCTAGTAGTTCTACTGAACAACCAAATAGAAACTTATGAAGTTAATGGAACAAGTATGGAGCCTAACTACTCAGATAATTCTACAGTCATAATAGTCAAATCACATTACACCATTAATCGTTTTGATGTTATAACATTTGAAGCAAGTGGCCATGAATTACTATTGAAAAGAGTAATAGGCTTACCAGGAGAAATAATCACTATAGCAAACAACAAAATCTACATCGATGGAGAAATAATTCAAGAAAATTACATCGATAGCAATATAGTAAAAACAAGATGTTTTAAATCAACTAATTCAGATTACTGTAGCTATTCAATTCCAAAAGGATACTATTTCGTATTAGGAGATAATCGAAACGGATATGCAGTACCAGGATTAGTTAGTGGAGTCTCTGTAGACTCAAGAACAATTGGACTAGTACATCAATCACAAATTGATGGCAAAGTTATATATAACTCAAAATAAGGGGGGGATAAAAATGAATAAGTATCAAATAGATTTTTTAGAACAAGTAAATTATGAACAAGTAACCTATGGTAAAAAAACTCCTTCAGAGCACTTGAAGTTATACAGAGAACTTGTAGACTTCTACTCAGTACAAAAAGCTACTGAGGACCAAAGTTATAAGATATCAAAGTTCATAATGAATGAAATAGTGAAACTTCTTCAAATGGACGGAATCAACTCCAAGAAGGAAGTACTTGGAATACTTCAAACTTATGTTGAGGAGGATAAATGATATGTGTAAATTCGATCATAAAGTCTCTTTCATTTGTACTGAGCCACATCTTCATCAAGTAAAGATACTTATGAGTGATTTTAAGGAGCTAACAGTTGAACAATTCAAACAACTCATAAAATCAATAACATTTAAAAATGAAGAGGAAATCAGAAAGACTGCTGCAAGAATTCTATTAAACACATTCCAAGATGGTGGAACTTACTATTATCAAGATGATTCCACTATTATGACTGAAGCAAAAAAATTACTAGTAAATGAAATGTTGGATTCCAAAGTAGAACCACATACAGGTTCAGTTCTTTTCCCAAAACATAATCTTAATCTTGTATTCAAGAATGAAAAAGGAACTTACACAAGTGTATTCAATCTAAACAGTTGTTGCTGGATGGATGACTTCAAAGATTTTGGAGCAGCTAACGATTACATCCAGGAGTAACTCATGAACAAATATGACAAACAGTTAAGAAATGCGATCATATGCAAAATGTCTTATGAGTACAGGTCCTTATCGAGTTTCTGTAGAATTAGCGACATTGATTATAGTTATCTATCAAAACTCAACAATGGAACTAGGAAACCTAATAGTCAAATTGTATGTTTCTTCTTAAAAGAGTTCCCAAGAAGTTTTCCTGCTTTAGTAGCCAAAATGGAGACTGAAGATGAAGACTTATCACTGAGAACAGTTGGACATAGTGAAAGAATGTATTTAGTAACACTTGAAAATCACCAGGACTAGTTCCTGGTTCACATGGACGTTACTTAGTGGAAGTATAGGCGTAATGCTTGAAAAATAGTACAGTCTACAGTGGGTTCAAACCCCTCAACATCCAAAAAGTGGAATGCAAACCACAGAAAAAAACCGATGTGATTCTACTGGTTGCAAACAGTATTATTGTATGGACCATCTTGAGGTAATGAAAGAACAAAGCGTCTATCCGCTAAAGGGGAACTCACTTAGCAAACGAGTTCTAATCGCTGTCATCCTAGTGGTCCGCAAAATTTTCAAACGAGGGAACTGTGAAAAGCAAAAGCAAAGCCCTCGTATATGGATGTTTCGTTTAAGAAAGACCAGGTACACGTCCCTGTCTACCTGATGCAAGGTTCGAATCCTTTCAACGTCCACCCCCCTTCCAAAAAAATACTGACCATAGTTAAATCAATTAAATTCTGATCAACATCTGAAGAGTTCATGAGTACCAGGTACTGAAGTTCTTTAGCAGAAAACAAAATCGCTTAAAATAGCCATTTCATAAAATTTCAGTTAAAAATACGATGTTTTAAAGTGAAAGTTAAAAAATTGACCGCAGAGATTGCTCTGTAATCAACTTAAAAAAGTTTCAGGTCATATTAGACCTGAAAAATATGCCCTTAAAGTTCAAAAGGTAAAGAACCACCAGTGCAGCTAAGGATTGCAAGAACTGAGTGAACAGGCTTGGAGTTCAATTCTCCCCAGGGGCACCCCTTCCAGAAACAAAATATAAAGGAGTAATATATGGAACTAAAAACTGTAAAAGTCATCACTAATAGTGGAATCCCCCAATACCTTTATCATGGTGGAGCATTAAGATCACACATATTATATACTGACGATATCGAGCATCTTAATAGAGTGAATTTCAAACAAATGAACTTCTCAGAGATTCACTTGAGAGAAGTTGAAAATGAAAGATTGAAAAGAAGAGACAAAGGATTATCAATTGAAATAGTAACAATCATACTAGATGAAAATTACAAGTTCATAAAAGAAAAAGACTCAACTCCTAAGAGTCAGTCTTAACTTTTGTATAAATTATCATTGCAGAAAAAGCTGAGGATCCATACCCATCAACTTCGGCAATTGCACTACTGAACTTGATATCTACAACTTTGTGATCTAAATCAGCTAAAAATGAATTTACTTGATTATTTAAATCGTCACAAGTAGGTTCAGCAATTGCCTTAATCTTAATTTCATGTCCTGGAATCAACATATTAATCACCACCTCTTTTCTTTTCAAACTAACACATACAATAGAAAAAACAAGGAACTATTGTTCCTAATTCATATCGAAAGGAGAAACCACATGGCTACATTTTATGAACCAGTAAAGAAAGCACCTCTAAAGTATGTATCTAAAGATGGTACATACAAGAAGATAAATGTTATTGCAATTAATGATGTTAACATCTCAAATTCATTCGACATTCCATATGTACGTGGAGTTGTTGGATTATTTAATGCAATCATTTCAAGAATGATGTACTTTACTGATAAAGATATCAAGAAAAGAGCCCAGGAGAAAATCTACTTTCCTGCATGGCAGATATCAAATGTAATCAATCGTTGTGAATCCCAATCATATAATATCGTTAGATCCTTGGAAAGAATTCTGGGTATTCATGTATCCAGAGCTCATGAGAAAGCAGGAGCTAACGTCTTTAGACTATCACAAAGAACTTATGAGTTCCTTCATATCTTTACCATGGAGAAACTTCAAGAGTTCATTCAAAAATATAACATCGATTCTGTTGATCAATACGCACTGAAGCAAATCTATAACTACAGAGTTGTAAGACCAACAGATGGAAACCTTGATCGTAAAGAACGTGAGGAGTTCAATAGTTTCATTAAAAATAGAAAACACAGAGACTTTGTTCATTTCTGTTCACAGAACAATGTTACTCCTGAAGCTAGAGTAACCAGAATTGAAGCTCACATCGATTTTCTATCAGACACGCAAAAGGAACAACTGAATAAAATTAAACAAATCTTGAAAGAAACTCCAAAGAAACTGCTGCACTATTTCCATTGGAAACTCATTGAAATTCAACAATTCATCACATTTATGCTAAATAAAGACTCAATAATCAAGGCTGAGACAAGCCAAGAAGATAATACACAACCATCACTAGTTGTCAATCGAAATAAGACTGAAGGAGAACAACGTACAACTGCAGAAGTCGCAGCTGCACACAAAAAGGATCCTGAACAAATATCTTATACAGATATAGTCGAGATTGCTACCTTCTGGAACATCATGGCAAAAGGTAGAAAGATTGATCAACTACATTCTCTAACTGATAGCAGAATGGAATCGATATACAAACTAGTGAAATCTCATGGAAAGGACAACGTATTATACGCTGTTAAGAACATTGGTAATCTCCACCATGGAGAAAACATGTTGAACGTAATTCAGTTCAAAGACTTCATAAACAACAGCACAGACAAAAATAGTCGCTTTAACACAGTACTAAACTTTGATGACCCAAGTCCAAAACTTACACAACATGAGAACATGAGGCGTTACGATAAGTTAAGTGAGTATGAAGCAATAGATTTCCCTGAGTTCAACTCTAAAGCAGAAGCTAAAGCCTGGTTCAAATCATTCAACAATAATATGTAATCAAATCAAGTCACTCATACTGAGTGGCTCTTTCCCTTTTCATCGATAGGATTCCTTCTCCAGGGATCCTTTTTTAATGCCTATATATATAATAGATTAGAGAGTAAAAGCGAAATAGGTTCAAGTAAGTAGAAATAGGTTAGAGATAATAATTAACTTTTTAATAAAATATATCCAAAGGATATATTATAACGCTTTAATTAACTCTTTCTAGTAAATGTTGAGGGTTGCAAGTATCTTTATCTTTATGGTTTCCTTGATTTATGGACTTCCTCGAGACTGATGGGATTGACAACTTTGACAAAAAGTCGGCTCAGGCTCCCTTTCGTGAGCCTGGTCCAAACAAAAAGAGGCAGGCTTGCGCCTGCCTCTTCTTCTTTTTTTGTTGTTGATCCACATGTCTTCACATGTTTTTTCAGTGGATTGGGATTGTGTATGGTTTTTTTAGGTTATTCGGTTGGGACGACACTAGGAAATTTGTGTCATATAAGACTTAGTACTTCCTCTGGATATACTCTTCTTAGAAGATTGTACTACTCTTTTGATGATTACTATTACTGATAATATAATCATTGATATATTAAATATTGATTCACTAATGAGTATAATTTGAATAACACACAAAATTATGATCATAACATGACTAATTATTGCAACAATAAAATCCTTCCGATTGTTCATAATATCCTTTTCACAACAAGATTCTCTCAAACTACCAATGGTATACTGTCAATAAAAAACAGTGTTAACATTCCTCTAGAATACGGAAAAATATATTATAGAGAAGTCACAGATCAATTAATGGAGGCTATATTTGATCACTATACAACATACTTATTATTGAGTATTACCGGTTAAATTAAGGATTGAAACTTATTAAAGAGTAAATATACATAAAAGTAGTTTGCTCTTTTTTTGTGCAAAAATATCTTGTATCTGATTATCTTTATAAAAAACCCATACAAAATATTGCATGGGTTAATGTTTACTTGCTCAACAGATTGAATCTCATCTTAAGAATCACAATCTATTTTTAATTTTATACAAAACATGAATAATCATTAGTGTTGAAATTATAATCATTGCAACATTAAAAAATGATACACCAGATAGTATAATGTCAATGATCAACAGAACTACAAGAATGAAATAAATGATTGTTGTAACTATATAATACTTCCGATTGTTCATAATATCCCCCTTAATAACATATTAATATATATAATATAACATCTTTTTTTCATCATATCTACAAGTTTAAATACTATTTTCACTATTCTAGTTACTTGTCTGTATAAACATTCCGAACTATTCAAGAACACTTGTTCACAAGGAAATCGTACTCTATTTTTTAATTAGACATTGTGATATTTATGTCATATAAGTCTTAGTACTCTTTCTAGAATAAGTTGATTTTAGAATCATTTAATTATTCTTATTTTGTATATGCTATAAGTGATTACTATTACTGATAATATAATCATTGATATATTAAACATTGATTCACTAAAGAGTATTATTTGAATAACACACAAAATTATGATCATAACATGACTAATTATTGCAACAATTAAATCCTTCCGATTGTTCATAATATCCCCTTTCATAACATATTAGTTGCCATAAATATAACATGTTTTTTTCTTAAAATCTATAAACTATAAATTAATTTCTCAATTTTTCTATTTCTCATGATGTTTTACTTCTTTAAAAAAATTCTCATATTCCTTCATTTTTTAGTTAATTATAAACTAAGCAGAATAATTTTAATTAAGCATTGAGACTTTGTGACTTTTATGTCACAATTTCGTGTACAAACTACACACTTTTTTTTAATATAAAAATCTATTAATCCCTTTGTTATCATAGTCCTAACAAGGACACAAATAGTGAAAAAATTCAAGGTCATGCATGCCCTTTTTTTTCGTGGTTCTAACTGATAAAATTGGAGTGTAAATCTAGTTGCTAGGAAGGGGATGAACATTTTTGAATGCAATTACAAAAAAAATGAAAGGGAAAAGAACAATGAAAAAGGTATTAATAATATTTTTAAGTTTTATTACGGTTATTACACTTGCATCTGTCACAAAATCTTTTGCTGGTATATTTGATTTAGGTGATGGTGATGATGATGGAGGGGGATCTACACCATCAGATACTACTCCCCCAAACATTACTGTTCCGTACAGCACAATAACCTTGGAATCGGGGGTAGATGTATTCAGTGCTCCAGAATGCTCAGCATACGACTCAAAGGATGGTGTTGTATCTTGTTCTATGTATTACAATGATGTTGATACGAGAGTTAGAGGAACCTACTATGTTAAATATAAAGCATATGATTATTCTGGTAACAAAAGAGTTAAAACAATCAATGTAATTGTTGAGAATACAAGAGTTCCAGATCATCACAGACCTGATTATTGTAGTTATACTCCATTAGATGAGATGGATGATTTTATGAGAGATTCTTGTATAAACTTTGATACATTATATCAAAACTTCAGTTATAATGATGTTGAAGTCCTAGATAATGAGATTAAAGCTTATGTTGGGGCATCAGAAATTAGAAATAGTTGTTCAACTATTTCATTCAACTATGAAAAAGTTGGTGAACAACAGGAGTTAGTTGGTGATACCGCTGAGTTTGTTGATTCAAAAAGGTATGATTTTGATAGTCCAGATGGTAGATACACATATATATTCAAAACTGGTATAAATCCTTTAAGTTATAATGATGATTATCACCTAATATATGAAAACTTCGAAATCTGTCAAGAAGTTATTCTTCTTGATAAAGGCGTAGATTTAAACGAAAACTTTGAAAACAAAATTATTACTAGAGAGTACATAGAGGATGGATCATCATTCATTTGTAGAGAAAACGCTGATACAAACAATGATGGAATTATAGAACCTTTATGTTCAATCAGTGTTAAGCAGACTTTTATCCCAACAAAAATATATTATAAATCACTGTTAACTACTACGATGGATGAGCTTGCGAAATTAGGAATCACAATTGAAAGTTTTACACAACTATATGGGGCATTCACAATAGAAAACGCTATGAAGTTCATATCTTGGACTGTCACATCTAAAATTGCTGCTGGATTTTTTGCAGGAAAAACAATTGCAGCATTGTCAACAATTGTTCCACCTTTAGCGGTCCTTACAGGAATAAGCATTTTCACATATACGATTTCTTCAGGAATTGACTATCTACTCTTTGAATTACCACACCAGAATGCCATAGTGGATATGCTTGATAATGTCAATAATTACATTGAAGATGTATGTGATGGCGAGATTATTAGTGATCCTTATAGTGATACTATCATAGTCAATGTTAACTGTATTGAAGATGATGCATATATCGTCTTTACTGAAAGCACAAATACAGATTTACCTGGTGTGGACTTTTACCAAAATGAATATGATTTTTCTGTAGTTGTTTATGAAAAAGAGTACATATCCTCAGTTATTACTCAATCTAGTCTAACTGAAGATTTTCTTGCTGGCAATTCCTTGATTGGAAATAATGCCACAAACAGTACATTATTTTGCAAAATAAACATCCAAAACCATTTCTATGAGGATAACTTGGTAAACTATGATTATTTTAATGACTTAGTAACAAAAGAGTATAATATTAGAAATGATTAGTGTACAATAAAAAAGGGGTGATAGAAATGACAAAGGAATCAATTAGAGGATTGATAATTGCATGCGTCTTATGGTTTATAATGTTATCTTTCTTCATCATTTTAGAAATTGACATTATCAAAGGTGCTAATTTCTCATACAATCCATATGCGAGTAATTACTTATTTTTCTTTTTAATTGTCGATATAATTGCCTTCTTTGTATTACTTAGAAAGTATAAGAGACTTTAGAAAAGAATCCTACTTAATTTATGATTTAAAGGCAGGCTTGCGCCTGCCTTTTCTTCTTTTTATATTGTTGATCCACATGTCTTCACATGTTTTTTCAGTGGATTAGGATTGTGTATGGTTTTTTAGGTTATTCGGTTGGGACGACACTAGGAAATTTATGTCATATAGGACTTATTACTTCCTCTGGATATACTCTTCTTAGAAGATTGTACTACTCTTTTTATGATTACTACTAATGGTTATAAATCATAAAAGGTTATCTAAGTAACTTATGATCACAATTTTAGCTACTTCTGGAAAAGTGTACTTTTAGATCCTTTTTATGTACTGCCGATTGCAGCGGAAACAGTGAACTTATTTGAAATACTAAATCATATAAAAAGCGACTGAGAAGTCACTCCATTCTTTTTCGTTTCTAATATTTGAAATGTTCACACCTCAAATATAATTGTAGAAATATTTTTCAACGAACGCAAAATTACAACAATTTTTGCAATACTAAAAAAAATGCAAAATTAATCGATTTAAAATCCCAAAAATGATACAATATATACAGGAGGTGAATGACATGATAAAAGCAGTTGATTTATTCTGCGGAATCGGTGGGCTCACTAGAGGTTTACTAGACGCAGGTATTAATGTTGTTGCAGGTGTTGATTTGGATAAAACCTGTAAGTTTGCATATACAGAAAACAACGTAACAGCAGAAGGAGAACATGTTGATTTCATTCATCAATCTGTTTCAAATTTAGATTCTGAAGTTATACAAAACTATTTTGAGGGGGCAGAATATACAGTTTTAGCCGGTTGCGCTCCTTGCCAACCGTTCTCTAGACACCAAAAAGATAAAGCTAATAGAAGTGATCATTATAAGTGGGGACTTCTATATGATTTTGCAGCTAAGATTGAAAGTACATTACCAGATATTGTATCTATGGAGAATGTCCCTACTTTAGAAAAAGAATCTGTATTTGATGATTTCCTCCAGACTTTACTTGATTTAGATTATAAAATTTCCTACAAAGTTGTTAACGCCTCAGAATATGGTGTACCACAACGAAGAAGAAGATTGTTACTATTAGCTTCTCGTTTAGGAGAAATTAAACTTATTGAACCAACACATAAGAATCAACCAATAACAGTAAGAGAAGCAATTGGAGATTTGCCGGTAGTTGCAGCTGGAGTTGAAAATGATATTGATGTCTTACACTCTAGTGCAAAATTAGCTCCTATTAATCTTAAAAGGATAAAAGCTTCAATACCTGGAGGGTCTTGGAAAGACTGGGATAAGAAGTTACTACCAAAGTGTTATACAAGAACAACTGGCAAAACATATACTTCAGTTTATGGGAGAATGGAGTGGGATGATGTGTCTCCTACCTTAACTACTCAGTTTGGAATGTATGGAACAGGTAGATTCGGACATCCAGAACAAGATAGAGCACTAACTCTTAGAGAAGGTGCTATACTACAATCTTTCCCTAAAGACTATAAGTTCTTTGATAAAGATAATTTTAAAAGAACACATATAGCAAGACAAATTGGAAATGCAGTTCCAGTAAGATTAGGAGAAATCATTGGAATAAGTATTAAAAAACACATAGATGGAAAGCAAAACGAGGACAATTAGTCCTCGTTTTTTTCTAGTTCTTTAAATATATCATCAATGAAAGATAAATAATCTATCTCCTCTATTGATTTCAAATGCTCTGCATACAACATTCTAGCTCTAGAAATAATTTCACTGTACGTTAACACATTGATTCTTTCAACTTCTCTTAAATGCTTCCTATCATCATCTTTAATCTTACTATGCATTTCACCAATAAAGAAAGCCTCAAGTTCGTTCTTCTCAATGTCAATATCATACTTAGATTTAAATTCAGATATTATCATACTTCTATATCCTTCAATTTGCTTAGCTATATCAAATCTATCAACATTGGAATATGAAGTTGAATCTGATCTCTTCAACTCAACAATAATAGGGATTGGTCTCCCATTCCTTTCATTTTCAGCAACACAAACAAAGATATCAATAAAACCATATGGCTCATTTGTATCTTTCTTTTTCTCAACAACATTACTATAATGCTTCACATATTTTTGAGTTTCAAGTTCAATTGTTTTACTGTCTTTTTGAGTTTTATTCCAGTATGGATTTATTAACCAAGGATGCTCATATAGGTGTTTTTCAAAAAGGTCTTCAATAGTCTTATCTTCAATCAGTTTTACCAATTTATCAATCGCTGCAAGTCTGGTTCGAATAATAGCCTTGTGCTTCAAACTTTCCACAGTAGACATCTTTGATAAAGCCTCAGACATAATTTTAACTAATAAATCTCTAGGAGCTTCATTAATCGAGTCTATTGTAGCCTCAATTTTATTATCTTCAATCAAATTAACACCTGCAGCATAAAGTCTCAAAACTGCTTTTTCATCGGTCATCTCTTCAGTGGATACTTGAACTACACTTAAGATTTTATCTGCAAGTCTTGATCTCTCCTCATCTAAATTATTATACCAATTGTGATACATTTCATTTTCATTTAATAACTTAGGAAGTTTGTTAATAACCTCTTTTTCTCGAAAACTATCCCATTTCAAAATGAACTCGTCTCTCGTCAAAACCAATTTCTTAATTATTTCTACAACCGTTGTATTATCACGATCAAGTCCCTGTCTACTACTTGTTATCGGATCCCCTACCTCAGCTAAAAAATCAGCGTGTAATTCTCCAACAATATAATTGTTAGCTAATCTAGCATCTGGTTTATTCTTAAGTAATCCTTCATCAGCAATCTTACCATTAATATATAGAATTACTCCAGCGCTACTTTCATCCTCAGATTTCAAATTGGACGGTTTTTCTACAGATGCAATCCATCCTTTAACATTTGGAAGATTACTCCAATCAGTATTTGAGTTAAATATATTGTCAGGATTCATTTTAGAGAACTTCTTTTTCATCGCATCTAAATTGCCATTAATAGTCATCATAACCTCAATGTTCTCATAATAATAGTTAGATTGAAACTCTAATGGCAAAGAATTCAATTCAACTGAGAAATCATATTTTTCTGAATCTAAATAGAATCTTCTGGAAAGTCTACTGATTATTCCTGATTCACTTGCACTAGTAATTTTTCTTTTTAAGTCAACTATTTCAACAATGAATCCATTAGTGTTAACAATAGCATGTTCTGGTTCTTCTTCAATATAACAACAGTTAGCTTTAAACTTATTTGGGTCAGGACTATTCAGTATATCATTATAGTTAAGTGTAATTTTTAGCCATTTTTCCATTTCTTGTGTCTTTGAATAAATCATAAACTTGCTACCTACACTAAAGGATGCAAGTTTTCCAATTCCTTTTTTCCCCATTGAAGGTCGCTTATCCATACCCTCAGGGACTTCTACTGGTAGTTTCTCTTGACCTATTTGTACATACCTTTCCTTAAAATCATCATAAGACATACCTATCCCATTATCTGCAACTATTATTGATTTCTCGTTAATAGTAACATTGCATAACTTGGCATATGCATCATATGAATTTGCAATTAACTCAGCTACAGCAGGTGGAGTACTTTGGTATAAGTTTCTCCCCAAATGTGTAACTGCCTTATTAGCAATTTGGAAGTACAAAACGTCCTCACTTTCTTCAAGATTAGTTATTTCTACTTGATTCTCCATACTTTTATTATCTCCTTCTCTTAATGTATTTACCCTTTTTCTAGTAAATTAATCACTTTGCCAGCTTCAAAAACAAGTATAAATGCATACCAACTTGCTTCATCAATGTCTTCAATAAACTACTCCATATTTTTTATTTGAACTCTTCATAATAATATAATCTACCTATAGTTTCTATTCTTAACTACTAACAAAAATGTCACGAAATATAAAAAAAAATTATGTTATACTGTGTTTACCTGGCCACTTGCCTAGGGGGGACAAATTTTCTCCAGGAGGATTGCTAGATGAGTAAGGATAAGATAGATCTAATTGATGTTCTTAGAAAAAGAAAAGCTAAGAATAACAATTAGATTCAAAAAGAGCACTTCACATTGTGAGGTGCTTTTTCTTACTCCCCTAATGCTCTTATTGCTGCTAACATCTTTTTGATTTCTTCCTTTGAAACTTTTTTACCATCTATTGTCATATCATACTTCTCAAATAATTCTTCATCTGATAGATGATCAACTTCTTTATCAAATCTAACTTGAGCTAATGTAAGTGGTATATCTGTATTACCAATTATGTAATCAACTGAAATATCTAAAAACTCTGATAATCTTTTTAGAGTATCAGGATCAGGATTTCGTTCCCCACGTTCATACTTCGAGTAGCTTGTTGGTGCTATATTCAAATGTTTAGCAACTTCAGATTGAGTAAAACCACGTTTTTTTCTTATCGACTTCAAATTCTTCATATTATCACCTATTTCTATTATACTCCAAAATGTCCAAATTGGCCTAATTATAAGTTGCGTGAAACTCAACATGGGGATATTTTATTTGACATAAAACTCATTATGAGTTATTATTGAATTGTTAATAAACTCATATCGAGTACATATGATGTGTGATGGCTTCTGGAGGGTCCCCCCTACTGGAAGCTGTCCCAGATCATGATGGGGGGAACTATTCATGACATCATTAATCCAAAATACTACAGAAGATTATTCAAAGGGAACAACTAAGAATCACGATTGTGAGCTTAGTCGTTTCTTATCGAATAGTCTTTTATTTATGAGTAGTGATGATCAAGAAAAAGAAATCGAGCTTAATCAAGTTCTCCAAAACAGAGAAAAGGAGAATAAGGAAAATGAAAAAAGAAATAAAAACTAGTGAAATTCTAGATTTACTAAACAATGATTTACAACTAATTGATAGAGCATATCGTGAAAGTGTTCAAACAATGACAACGCTATTTGATGAAATACTTGAGAAGAAAGACTGTAATGTTGATGAAAACAAGAAAAAAATTGATGAGTGCTTAGAACATGGTAAGGAATTATCAACACGTATGAGACAAACAAATAGACTTAAAAATCAAATCATGGATATTATCTATGAGTAAGAAATCAATACTCGCAATCATAGTTGTTACAATCATTTCAATCACACTGGTGGCCATGTGCAATTATACAATGATTACATATCCTGGTGGAATGAGCTATGACGTATTTTATATGTTGCTACTTGTAAATGCAATCACATTATCTCTTCTTGTACTAGTTATAAAGCTACTTCTTTTTGAACTATATAACTCGAAAACAGTCCAGGACTTTCTACTAATAAGAGCATATAAAAAAACGCTATCTAATCCAGATAGAACAATATACACAAACACTAATATCGACTCAAAATTCAAATATGTTCAACTAGAGAGTGAACCAACTATCTTCTACCCACACAAGTGCACTTCTGAAGATATTGAAGAAATTAATTATAGAGCACTTCATGACCTATTAATCATAAGTAAATCTAAAAAATAGAATCCCTAATCCCTCCTTTCTCTTGGTATTAGTTTGACACCTCTTGCTAATACCTTGAGGGTGGGAAAAATATATGAAAGCAGGTGAAAGAATGAGCATGTTAACTAAAGAACAAATCTTCATCAACAATTACATGAAGCATGATAAAAACTTAACAACCAATGCTCTGAACTTTTACCATGAACTAATCAAGTTATTTAAAATATCTACTCCATTAATAAGCTCATCGAAAAAACTTGCTGCAAGTTTTGGTAAAAGCGAACGATCAATACAAAGATATGTTAAGTTGCTGAAGTCATCACATCTTCTACATACTAAACCAATCTGGAATACCACAAATCCAGATAAGAAGTATATCGAAGAGACTCACTACTACCCAACACCAATATCTGAAGAACTTCAGGAACGAGCAAGGCTCTATGTTCAAGGTGATCGTGATGTCAACTTCAGTCATAAGGCTACTACATGATAGGACTTATTAATAAACTATTTTGGAGATTCATCTCAATACTACTTCTTATAACTATAGGAATTGTAATATATCAATGGTCTCTCCATGGGTGGACAGGCGAAGATATATATGACTTCTTTATTGATGTACTTAAGTATGGTATTCCTTCAGTACTGATAACGTATATCATCTACAAAACATACATTGAAAGAATCATACTCTGGTGGAATCGAAGAAAGTCAGCTGAAGTAATTGCTGAAGAACTAAACCAAATCAATCAAGTATCAGGTGCAGTTCGCTCAGGAAAAGATGCTTCAACCGTTGGAGCGTCAATCATAGTTAAAGAGTACATTGGCAGGAAAGAAAAAAAGCAGCTGCAAAAATACACATATGATTTATACATTTATGATTTTAAACTTATAAATGCCTGGCTAGATAAAAATGGATTTAAATTTTTTGTAGCTTCAGAGCATAGAATCAATAAAGTTTTTAGCAGCATGATTCGAAACAATAAATGTTTCATCAATGATTACTGGATTAAACGTGGAATCAATCCTGATAAACACTATAAAACATGGAAGTATAGCAAACAGAAAAACTACATTCCAGATGTTGCATTCAATGATGGATTGACAGCTGGTGGAGTTCATTATCTGGAACTACTCAAAAAGTATGTGCTTCTCTACATGTATTATCACTATGTACCAAACTTCATCATGAGTAATCAACCAGTACTAGAAGCCTGGACTGTAATCAAAAAAACTGGAAAGATTAAACACACCTTCAGTAAGAAGTTATCTCAGGACTACTTCAAACTAAAAGAGGATACTCCTATTCCGTTCCCAATGCGTGGTTTTATTATTGAAACAGAAACAGCAATCTTCTACTCAAACACAGATAAGAAGCTTGAAAATTATGTTAAAGATGAAAGTGGAATTAGAGAGTTTTATACTACTGCAGGTCATATCCTACGTGAAAAAGTGTTCCTCTATGGAATAACACAAAGCGCAACAAGAACCATGAAAGTTCTTAGAGAACTGTATCCAGGATATCAACACATATTCAAGATGAAGTTCAGAGCAACCTCTGACTTCACTAGATCGATTATAAAATTTAGATCCACACTTAAGAAGTTCAAAATGATAAGAACAAGATTCTATCGATGGATCCAAATAAAACTTATCAAGCTAACTCGTGTAAGACCTAATAATCCTAGAAGAGTAATTGCCTTACAACTCATTGAAGATAGATACCTTAGTAAAATTCAACGACTAAGAAGAAAGATATCAAAACTATCACAAAAGGATCTACAGAAATGGGCTAAAGGATACATTATATTCTATAAAGGAATTTACGAGAATATTGCTGATGTTGGAAAAAGAGTTAAATTCCCAACATTTGGAGTTATCCAGGAAAGCAAGACAAACACTACTACATATCAAACATTCGGCTTCAAGCAAACAAACCGAATTAAAGACTCATTCGGTAGATATGATACCCACTTCATGAAATCAGTAAGAGAAGCTAAAGAAATTCTCTATGATTTACACTTCACAGATGTACCTTCATGGGAAGGATTCAATGTTACCTTTGAAGATATAGATTTCATGAACTATGATACTTTCAAAGCCATGATGAGCGTTGTTATCAGAATGCTTGAAAAAGAGGAAACAGAAACTAAAAAACGTCTTAAAGCCGAACAACAAAGAAGAAAGAAAATGGGATTACCTAACTTTATCAAGCTAGATGATCAAGAACTATTGAACCTGATGAAAGATTTTGGAATAAATGAATCCAAGGTTGATAAATCATCAGATACATATAGAGCCGACATCATGAAACTGCTGGCACAAGAGTATAAATCATTCTATTTAGAAAAGGAGAAACTAATATGAAAAAACTTATAGCAGGAATACTAGGAACTATCATAGTTGTTGCAGCAATTGGAGTTGCAGCATACATCGCTTATAAATCAGGAATTATCAATGCACCTGAACCAGGATCATGGATAGAAACAATTATCCAGGAATTAAAAGCAACATGGAACACAATAACTAGTTAAAGGAGATATCAAATGAAAAAATTATTTTTATTAATAGTAACTTTTACATTAGTACTTTCAGGAATTGGAGTACTGGGTACTAATGATATTCGAGAAGTAGGAGCAACAACTACAAGCGGACAGCTACCAGGTGGTAAAAACTACATTGAGTTTGATAATATAATCAAAAATGGTGGTAATACCTGGATATTTGAAGACCCTGTAAAACTCAAAGCTGACACAACATATACTCTAGGAATGAACGTGGATTTATTTCCAAGTGGAGAAACAGCAACACTACTGCTAGAAACCAACGGAAGTGCAACCTATTATGATGATTTCATATATGAGTACGGCTGTACAAATAGTTCTACTGTAGATAGTAAGACAATATGCTATATCACATTCAATACAAATGGTAAAACTGGTGATGATTTAATGCTTAACTTCATTTTGGATTTTGGTGGCAGTTATGATTATCATGGAGCACAAATCTATGACATGATTCAAAATGATGGTGGGTTATCAAGTGAACATTACATTCAACTTGAAGAAGGTTCTACTCCTACATCATACGAAGAATATCAAGCCCCAGTACTAGATACAATCAATCCAATCATCAATGGAGCTACAGGAGTATACCATATCAATGTTGATAATCCTGATACAGTGGCTGACTTGAAAGCTACTCTTACAGCTACTGACAATAAAGATGGAGACATCACAGCAAATATCACTATTCCTCGAGATACTTATACAGGTAATGAAGGTACACTCGGAGACTATGAAGTTGATTTTAGTGTATCTGATAATGCAGGTAATACAACTACAGTAACAATAACCATGAGAGTTGTTGATGTTGTTGATCCTATAATTAATTTACTTGGTGGTACTACTATTCATCTAGAATACGCAGCAACCTGGACTGATCCAGGATATACTGCTTCAGATAACTATGATTCATCGGTAACAGTTAATACTTCAGGAACTGTGAACACTTCAGTTCTAGGTACTTATACAATTAATTACAATGCAACTGATACATCTGGAAACGCTGCAACTCAAAAGACTAGATCTGTTATTGTTGAAGATACAACTATTCCAGTTATCACATTGTCTGGTGACTCAACTGTGTATATTGAATTTGGTGATAACTTCACAGATCCAGGAGCAACATGTTCAGATAATTATGATGGTTCATGTACTGCAGTAAAAACTGGTTCAGTTAATGTTGGAGTTTTAGGAACTTACACAATCCGATATAACTATACAGATTCAAACGGAAATATCGCAGCGGAAAAAGTTAGAACCGTTGTTGTTAGAGATACTACAGCGCCAAGCATTATTGGTAACACTTCTTATACATATGATAGTTCTCAGGCAGTTAGTGTATACTCAGTTCTACAGAACATAACTTCTACTGACGTCTATGACGGAAACATGACTGATAGTATTGTTATTGTTAGTAATACATTAGACGGTAACGAGGGAACTGTTGGAGTATATACAATCAATATTTCCGTAACTGATTCACAAGGAAATATTGCTACAGAAACGATCACAGTTAATATTATCGATAATGAAAAACCTGTATTCACTACTTCAGCACAAATCTTCACTCATGAATACGCAGACAACATGACACAACAAGACTTAAAAGACTTATTTGGTGTAAGTTAAGTCTTCACCAAAAGGAGATGAAACTATGAAAAAACTATCTTTCCTTATCCTTTCTATAATTGTGTGTACACTACTGTTCCCCTTCAGTAGTGTTCATGCAGAAGGGTTTGAAAATGATGACAATGTATATATCAACAACGTAGATGATCCTGTAACAGTTGAAGAAGTTCAACTTGAAATTGAAGTCTTTGATATTGAAGATGGAGACCTCACAGATGAAATCTACATTGTACTAGACAATTACACAGGAAACGAGAAAGTCCTAGGAGACTTTATTGTCGTTTATGGAGCAACTGATTCAGGCGGTTCTGAAGCAACAATTGCGATTATAATTCGCAATGTAGATGTTACTCCACCTGAGTTGATCGTAGAGGTCGAAAGCACTTTGAATATCCCTCAATATTCTCATCTAGCTTCTAATTTACCTAATATAGTTGCTATCGATGGACTAGAGGGAGATTTGACTTCAGAAATAGAAATAACTGGCCTTGATTTAATCGATACTGAAGTACTTGGAACTCACAGCTTGATTTACTCAGTAAGTGACTCAACTGGAAACAATACTACTCAAACATTCATTGTTAATGTTGTAGACAGTACTCCTCCAGAACTAAATGGACCAACTGAGTTTATTAAAAGAGCTAACGTAATTCTTAACGGTACTTTCTACATGCAATACTTCAGTGCTACTGATGATCATGATGGAATTGTATCAAACAGAATCGAAGTAATTACTGATGAATATGTAGGTCATGCAAATGAACCAGGAACTTATGAAATTCAAATTTCAGTATCTGATACTCAAGGGAATCACACTAATCATACTCTACAAATAAAAGTTGTTAAAGACATGACTCCAAGATTAATCATCGATGATTATTACTGGGTTGTTGATAACACAAAACTTCTCAAAGATGATGACTTCATCAACATTCTAAAACAATCAGGAGACTTGCCTAACTATAGTTACATTTTCACTTCAACATATGATAACTACTCAACGTCATATGAAACTGAAAACACTTATAGAAAGACATTTGAACTACTAAGTTCTACAGGTGAAGAGTTCAGTAAAGATATAACTCTTGAAGTAGTACCAGGGAATATCAATGTTGTCTTAGAAGAACCTTCATGGATATCACAAAACTGGAAGGCAGTTGTAGGCGGAGTGATTGGTGTTGTAGTTTTAGGACTTGCTATTGCTGGTTGGAAACTAGGCTAACAATGAAGAAGTTACTTCTTATAGTTACTAGTATTTTACTCTCAGTTGTTAATCTTTCCAGTGTTACAGCTGCAGATATTGATTTGACTTATTGTAACGAACCCATTGGCGATGATCAAGCAATAGATTACACACAATATGACTATCATTTATGTCCTGAAGGATCATTAAACTATATAACTCCAACAATACCTGGTGATGATACTGTTGTCGAAGACCCCACTCATGAGTATGAAAGACTAGAGAAGATTGATGGTGTATGGTATGGAATAATTCATATTACAGAAGTCCATCTCACGTACTTGGCAGTAGGAGCTGAAACTTCAGGAACCTCGATTTATATTAAACTTGATCGAGAATTAAAGGATCTAGTTCAGATTACCTTTGATTATGAAATCGTTGAGTACTGTAGAGTAGTAAAAATTTTTGGTTGGTGTCCTATCGTTGGTGAAGCTGAAGAAGGAACAATAACAATCATAGATGAGGAAAGAGGACTCGAAGAAACGATTGAACCTTCAGAGTTAACAGATTTTGATTACAGAATTAAACCTCAAGACTCAAAGAGATATGACAACGTAACTGCAGTTGATTTCAAATATATTCTAACGGATCAGGAAGTAATAAATGTAAATGCAGAAATTAAGCTTCAGTTCATTAATGAGCTTGAAGGAATATTAAACAATCCGTTAGATACTCAGGAAGAGAAAAATGCAAAAATAGCACTATTACATGCCGAGTATCTTGATTATCATATTGATTATGACGAAATACTAACCTCTATATGTGAAGGCGAGGCCTGTACTGGTTATAACGAAACACCTCCAGACTTAACTGATCGTCCTGGTTGGCTAGATGGCTTTGAGGAAAAAATAGGCGACTTCATGTTAAGAGTAGGACTTATCTTTGGTGGATTAGTTACTAGCGGAATGATTATCTACACCACAGGATACATACTTCTGAATAAAACTATAAAAGGCTCAGGAGCTCTCCTGCTTGGTTTGTTCTATAGCATAAGAAGAGTAGGAAGATTCTGGGGTGAAAAAATAACTGAAGGACTATACTTATTTGTTAAGAACGTAGGTAAAGGACTTAAAACCATATTTACTAAAACATAAAAAAACGATCACTATAGAAGTGATCGTTAGATAGCGAGTAGTTTAGTGGGAAAATGCGTACTCATGAATGTGTCATGACAGTGTCTCCAGGTTCGACTCCTGGGCTTGCTACCAAAATGAAAAGAGGGAATAAAATGATAAACAACGAAGGACAGAATGTTTTATTCTGTTATCGATGTTGTAAACACATCAAACCAGTACTAAAAAGAACAGAATCTGAATACTATAGAGATATAGATTTCAACTTAATAGAAGCTTTATTACCTCACTGTCCGATGTGTGAAAATGAAGTATACTCAATTAATTATCATACAATGGTTATGGACTTCCAGGAATATCTACAGAATACAAAAAATCAACCAAATACTATAAAACGTCATGCAACATCACCACAAATTACTAGATATTTAGGAGTTGATACAGATGAAGTTCAGTGAAGCATGGAATACTTTTGAGAAGTTTTCAAAACATAATCATTCTAAAGGAACTCAAAACTATTACAAAGGCAAAAAGAAGTACACACTTCTATTTCTAGGCAAGTATGATGTTACTGAAATTAACAGAGAACTAATATTTGATTTCTGGGAGTTCTTAAAAAATAGAAACCCCAGTATATCACCAAATACTCTAAATAAATATAAAGATGTCGTTACCTTTATACTTAGTAACGAATGTGGAATTGAACTTAAAGTTAGAAAACTACCTTCAATCGAAATTATAACAGAACCATTACCAGACAATATAATTCGATTAGTGTTCAAATACTATGAGTCATTAGATAGAACACCAATAAACATGAGAAACGAACTGATGTTTCATATGTTATACGATACAGGGCTCAGAATAAGTGAGTTATTAAATCTTGATATATCAAATATTGATTTTGACACAAGTACAATTCTGGTTAGAATAACTAAAACAAAGAAAGAAAGATACACCTTTTTTGGATCAGTTACACACATGCTATTAATCAACTATATACAGACTTGCCATATTGAAGAGAAACTATTTTTAGATTTCAGAACAAATAAGTCTTTAACTGTAAATAGCGTTGAAACAATTTGCATAAGACTAGCTAGATCTTTGGGAATATCAATATCCATAAGTCCCCATAAGTGGAGACACACCTTTGGTACAAAATTCCAAAGGAAGCATGAAAATCTCGAAGTCACAAGAAGAATACTAGGGCACGCAAAAATATCAACAACACAAAGATACTTACATCTTACAAGAAATGATTTACATGACGTGTATTTTAGAAGTCCTCATGACCGTGGAAACTCCAATTTGACACACGGAAAGAAATTTGACACACGGAGAGGATTAAATCAAAGCAATAAAAAAAGCCGTTAAACGGCTTAGTTATCATAAGTGGTGGCCCGGGACAGAATTGAACTGCCGACACACGGATTTTCAATCCGTTGCTCTACCGACTGAGCTACCAGGCCAAAAGTGGCGGTCCTGACGGGAATTGAACCCGCGATCTTCGGTGTGACAGACCGACATGTTAACCGCTACACCACAGGACCATTTTGGTTGCGGGGGAAGGATTTGAACCAACGACCTCCGGGTTATGAGCCCGACGAGCTACCAGACTGCTCTACCCCGCGATATGTAAAAATTATTATTCTAAAAAATAGTGGCGGAGGAAGAGGGATTCGAACCCCCGCGCGGTCACCCGCCTGCTGGTTTTCAAGACCAGTCCCTTCAGCCAGACTTGGGTATTCCTCCGTAAAAATAGCTGAATTTAAATATAAGAAAATAATGGTGGACCCGGCAGGATTCGAACCTGCGACCTACCGGTTATGAGCCGGGAGCTCTAACCAGACTGAGCTACGGGTCCATAACATGGTAGCGGCGGAGGGAGTCGAACCCACGACCTTTCGGGTATGAACCGAATGCTCTAGCCATCTGAGCTACACCGCCATGCTTGGTTTTTGGTGGAGCCTAGATTAGATCTAAAGTGCTTAGTGTCCTAGACATCTATAGTCCTAACAGAGCTAGCCCCTGTTTTGAATTTTTCATTTCCTGCTTAGTCTGTTTCTTTAAATAAAACATGGTACCTAGGGCCGGAGTCGAACCGGCACGGTATTACTACCATTGGATTTTAAGTCCAACGCGTCTACCAATTCCGCCACCCAGGCAAAAAATGGTGACCCGCAGAGGATTCGAACCTCTGACCCTCTGATTAAAAGTCAGATGCTCTACCGACTGAGCTAGCGGGTCTTGATAATGGTGCCGGAAACAGGAGTCGAACCCGTGACCTACTGATTACAAGTCAGTTGCTCTACCAACTGAGCTACTCCGGCACTATATGGTGGAGAATACTGGGCTCGAACCAGTGACCCCTTGCTTGTAAGGCAAGTGCTCTCCCAACTGAGCTAATCCTCCATATGGTGGAGCCTAGCGGGATCGAACCGCTGACCTCCTGCGTGCAAGGCAGGCGCTCTCCCAGCTGAGCTAAGGCCCCATATGATTTGGGTTGCAATTATTCTTTAAAAATTGGTGGGCCTGAATGGAGTTGAACCATCGACCTCACGCTTATCAGGCGTGCGCTCTAACCAACTGAGCTACAGGCCCCAATCGAAAAGCATAAGTGCGTTATTTATTCTACTATCTAATTCTAATAATGTCAACCAATATTTTTAACTTTTTAAAACTTTTTTTAAAAGAGTAAATCATGGCTGGGCTAGATGGATTCGAACCATCGATCCCGGAGTCAAAGTCCGGTGCCTTAACCACTTGGCCATAGCCCAAGATGGTGGGAGGGGACGGATTTGAACCGCCGAACCCAAAGGAGCAGAGTTACAGTCTGCCGCGTTTAACCACTTCGCTACCCGCCCAAAAACTCGCAAGTAATATTGTATACTATCATTTTACAAAAAGCAAGTTATTTTTTCACAGGATATTTAATTGCATTCTTAACGAGTTTTTGGGCGATCATTTCCTTTACATCGAATCCCAAATCGTGAGCCATCGCAATAGCATAAATTATGACATCTGCAATCTCCTCTTTCACGTTGTTCAAATCCGCATGTTCTGGACCCCACTGATAATTTTCAAGCAATTCAGCTGCTTCAATTATGATTGATTTTGCCAGATTTTCTGGTTTATCATGTTCCTTCCAACCACGCTCATCACGAAAATCAATTATTTGTTTTACTATATCTTTCATATTATCACTCCTAGTATCAATTCTATATAATTTCTATAACGATATCAACATAAACAAGTTATATATATATAATATCCTATATGAAGGTTTTGTGAAAATAAATGGCAATGTGTTTTTTTATGTTATATTATATATATGAAATCAAAGAGGTGATTTTTAATGAAAACAGTACTAATAATCGAAGATGAATTAAGTCTACAAAATATATTACGAGCATATTTTAAGAAAAACGAGTTCAATGTTATTACAGCATCTGATGGTCTTGAAGGACTTGAAAAGTTTCGTTCAAATAAAATCGATATTGTTTGTAGTGATATCATGATGCCAAATATTGATGGTTGGCAAGTTGTTAAAAGCATTAGACAATACAGCAATGTTCCTATTATTCTAATGACTGCACTAGATAGTGAGGTTGATCAACTAAAAGGATTCGACCTAATGGTTGACGACTACCTACCTAAACCTTTCTCTCCTTCAATTTTAATCGCAAAAGTTAACAGTGTCCTAAGAAGAGCGTCAGGACAGGGAGACATCAATAAATCAATGAATTATACATTGAATGAATTATCAATTAATTTTGAAAGTCGAGTTGTAAAAGTCGATAATACTACACTAAAACTTTCAAAGACAGAGTTTGATCTTTTAAGTTTCTTTGTGAAGAATCAAAATATTGCTTTGGATAGAGTAACAATTTTAGATGAAGTATGGGGTCTAGACGTTTACGTCGAAGAAAGAGTAGTTGATACTTACATAAAAGTCTTGAGAAAGAAATTAGGATCTGCTGGAAAATATATCCAGACAGTATTCGGTATAGGATATAAGTTTACAATTGAAGAAAATTAGAAGCAGTTTCATTGGTAAAACATTCCTTTCTTTAATTATCATATACTTTATTGTTTTTCTTTTCCTATTCGTGTTCCAAAGTATATTTTTTAGAATGTATTATACAAGCAGGACTATAAACAGCATCAAACAAGAGATTTCTTCTCTACACAGCAAAGAAGATTATGATGATTTAAGAATTGAAGAACTTTCATTTTCAATGAATACACAAACTGTTTCTACAATAATACCTCTAAGCAGCATCAAAAATGATGTTTCTGATTTAGATCTTAAAATTATTACAATATCAAATGACACAGATGAATTTCAAATTTTCGTTCCGAAAAGTGATAATTTCACATACGAGATTGGACAAGATGTTTCAGCTACAACCATCAGTTTTGAAGAATCGAAACATTTTCCAATTTACCTTTCTATAAACAACAAAACACTTATTAGATCCAATCTATCTGATGATTATTCGTACTCTGACTTGTTCTTTGATGATATAAATCATGCTCAGCAAATACAATTAAATGGATTTATTACTCAAATAGAGGATAATACAATTTCTGATAGTTCTATAAACTCTTTAGTCTCAAACGAGATGCTAAACTTAATATCTCAAAACTATGTGTCACTAGTTAATTACAATAATGGTTTTTATTACTTCACTAATGATACTGAATCTCAGGATCAAAATCTTGTGTTTTATTCAACAATTGATTTAAATGGTTCAACACATGTTCTTATATCAGTTTATCAAATGCAGCATATAGAAGAAATCGTTAGGGCTGCCGGAACAGCAAATGTATATATGATAATCGTCGTCCTATTGATATTAATTATTTCATCATTTATTTACTCACGTGAGTTCTCACGACCTTTATTATTCATAAATAAGGCAACTAAAGAATTATCAAGACTTAATTTCAATAACCCTCTAATCAAAATTGATTCGACTGATGAGTTTGGGCAATTAGCAAAAAACATTAATATTCTAAGTATTAACTTGCGTACAACATTACATCAATTAAGCGAACAAAATAAACAACTTATAGATAATTTAGAGAAGGAAAACAAACTTGAAGCTTCAAGAAGAGAGTTTGTAAGTGGAATGAGTCACGAATTAAAAACACCATTAGCTATAATCCAGGCATCAGCTGAAGCAATAGAAAATGGTATTTACGATACGATAGATGAAAAGAATAATGCATTACAACTTATTCAAAATGAAGTTCACAAAACTAACAGTATGATAAAAAGTATGATGAACGTATATAAACTAGACTTACCTAATTATGAGCAAGAATGGAAAAATGAAAATATTAAAGACATAATTACGGAAGTTAATAAGTCGCTATCATTACTTTATAACAACTCAAATATCAAAGTTGAAATGAATTTAGTAGATGCACAAATAAATTGCAACAGAGAACGCATAGAATTAGTTATCACAAATCTTTTTACTAATGCTATAAAATATACTCCAGAAGGTGAAAAAATCGTTATATCACTAACAAACGATAAAAACTATACTACTTTCAGCATCACAAACTATGGTAGTTCAATTAACGATTTTGAAATCAGTAAAATTTTCGAGCCTTTCTACAGAATTGACAAATCAAGAAGTAGAAATGAAGGGTCTACTGGATTAGGATTATACATTGTGCAACAAACTTTGAAGCAATATAACACACACTGCGACGTTCAGAGCGACGACAACTCTGTAACATTTACATTCAAAATTAAAAGTGATTAATCCTCAGGATTAATCACTTTTTTTATTCTCTTATGTAAAGTTGGTCTGTCTATCATAACAATTCTTTCACAACCCAAACATTTTAATTTAACATCTGCACCATTTCTAATAACTAACCATTCATTCGTCCCACAAGGATGACCTTTTCTAAGTTCTAAAATACTTCCTTCGCTAAACTTATGCATTGTGCACTACCACCTGTGGATATGGAATCTCAATATTATGCTTATTTAGGAAAATAACCAAATCTTTTTTTATATCTCTTTCGACTGCAAAGTGCTTCATAGTTTCTGTTTTGGCAATAATCTTCATATTGATGCTTGAGTCCGCTAATTCAGTTACACCAAGTAATTGTGGTTTCTCTAATATCACTGGGTATTTTTGATGTGTTTGAGTCAAAAAGTCTTCTATCAAAATGCTTAGTTTCTCCAAATCAGTATCATAACTTACACCAAAATCGACAACAGCAATATTATCATTCTTAGAGAAATTAATTATACTACCAATTTTCCCATTACTGATGATTTTTCTTTCACCTAACCAGTTTTCTATTACTGTAGTTCTCAGCCCTAAGGAAAGAACATTTCCTTTGAAGCCATCAATTTCCACAAGATCACCAACATTAAATGCATCTTCAAATATAATGAAAAATCCACTTATAAAATCTGTAACAATTTCCTGAGCTCCAAACCCAACAGCTAATCCAACAATTCCCGCAGATGCTATAAATGGAGTTAAATTGACATTAAATTCTCCTAAAATCATCAAAAACACAATAAACCATATAAAATATTTAAACACATTTGTTACAAGTTTAGAAACAGTAATTGCTCTATTTCCTCTATTTTTTACTTTCATCAGTCTGTTTATAATTACTTTAACAAACTTGATTGAGATAATTCCAATTAAAATCCATACTACTACTCCAACAATTGATAATATCAAAGCTGAAATCACTTCATTTAATCCAAAGTCATTAACGAACAAATCATACAAAGTCTCTTTTATACTACTCATCATGTCCTCCTAATATCAGATTCATTAATTCCTGTAAATCTTCTTCACTATCAAATGAGAAGACTAACTGATTTTTCTTAAGTCTATATTTTATTTTTTTATCCAGTGAGTTGTTCAATAAACTCTGAGCACTATCTAAAACCTCATTAGGTATTATGAAATCATTATTTTCTTTGTGAAGGTTTCGGATTATACCTTCAATATCTCTTACAGTCAAATTCTCTTTTATAATCCTATAGTGTAATTTAAGACATAACTCATGATCTTTCAGTTTACTCAAAGCACGAGCATGCCCCATCGTAATTTTTCCAAGATTAACATCATTTATAACCACTGTAGGTAAGTTTAACAATCCAATTATGTTAGTTACATAAACTCTACTCTTACCAATTTTTTTTCCTAATTCTTCATGAGTTAAATTTAGATTGAAGACAGCTTTTTGAAAGGCTATTGCCTCTTCAATAGGTGTTAGATCTTCTCTCTGAAGATTTTCCAATATAGCCAACTCTGATAAGTATATGGAATTATAATCTCTAATAATTGCAGGAATTGTATTGAGACCGGCTATTTTCGCCGCCTTAACTCTTCTTTCACCTGCAACAAGAATATATCCATTTTGTACCGGTTTAAGTATGATAGGCTGAAATACTCCGTGTTGTCGAATAGAATCAGATAATTCTAACAGACTTTTCTCATCAAAAATAGTTCTCGGTTGTTCTGGATTTGGTTTTATGCTTGTTAATTCAATTTCTAATACTTCTTCATTATCCTTAAATATAGTTTGGTTCTCCTCCATTAAATCGTTGATGCTTCTTCCCAGTTTAAGATTAGAATCCTTCACTCAGTTCAACCATTTCTTTTGCAAGATTTTGATAACTTATTGAGCCTTTTGAACGAGGAGAAAACTCCGTTACCGGTAGTCCATGACTAGGAGCAACTGAGCATTTAACATTTCTTGGGATAATTGTTTTAAAAACTTTTTCTTTGAAATATGTTCTAACTTCGTTAATTACTTCATAACCTATATTACTTCTTGTATCAAGCATAGTTAATAGAACCCCTTCTATAGTTAATGCTTTTCTATTATATTTTTGTTTATTTTGAATGAGTCTTATCGTATTTAACAATTGAGTTAATCCATCTAAAGCTAAAAACTCACATTGTACAGGTATTAGAACGCTATCTGATGCAGTTAAAGCATTGATTGTGACAATCCCTAAAGATGGTGGACAATCAATTATTATAAAATCATAATCATCTCTAACTTCTTCTAAGGCATTTGAAAGAATGAAGTCTTTATTATCGTGTGATACTAAATTACTTTCAATATTCCCAAGCTCATATCGAGCAGGAATTATATCCACATTCACGCTTTCAACTTTTTTTATCACATTTCTTATGTTTGTTGTTTCATTAAAAATATCAGCAACAGTATAGACTAAATTAGCTCGATTAATACCCATATACGTTGTCGCATTAGCTTGATGATCAACATCAACTAATAAAACCCTTTTTCCTAAATAGGACAAAGAGCTAGCTAAATTAACGCTAGTAGTAGTTTTACCTACTCCACCTTTCTGATTACTTATAGATAAAATTTTCCCCATATTGATTCCACCTCTAATATCTTTCTTATCAAAGAAAAGTACTTTATTTTACCATATTTTTTTTGCTATTTATATATGTCCAGAATAAAAGTTATCCACAGAATTCTGTGGATAACCTCTATAAGAATTTATTAAATAGTTCTTCATTATCTAGATAAAAATTAACTTGTTCGTATGATATAAATTCTCGAAATTCTTTCGTTTGAAATAACTCAGTAATTTGATCATGAGTTAGCTTTGTATTAACATAACCCCATTTATCAGTCTGTGTTACTTCAGTCTTCAAGTATTTGTATAATATCGTTAATGATAGTAGTTTGTCAATCCTATCATCAAATAATTTGTCTAAATTATATTCATATCTGCTATCTTCATAATCCTCAGTTTCTTTAAAAAGCGTTGCAAAATCGAATAAAACTGAAACTAATTCACTGCGATAGTTCAATAAATATTTATTAAGTTGAATTGCATATTTTCTTGCTGTAACAGACAATTGCTTGTTTTCCACAATTTCTTCAACTTTTTGATCATGTAGGAAGAAGTAATACTCAACAACTTCAGCTATATTTTTTGCATCTTCTTCAAAAAACTCATTAATGAACACACTGATTTCACTTACGGTTTCTTGAAACTTCGGATTTTTATATATAGGTTCAACTTCATTTTCTTCTATCATTTCAAATAGATGTTGGAATGTAAACTCTTGATACTTCCCTAAGACCTTATTCATTCTAACCCATTCATTATTCATTTTCTCATATATGTTATCAGAGAGTACAAATTGAATCAGATAGACAATATAAAACCCAACTAATATAATCAAATATGTATACATTGATACATCTTGATCTATTGAGTTGATGCTTATTATTGATGCTCCATTTTCAACTACATAATAAACTCCATAAAGAGTAACCAATCCTCCATAAAGAAGGTATGTTGCTATATCTTGATAGAAAATTATAACTGTTAAAGTAACAAAAAACATGATGTATCCATAGAAATAATTAGAACCATAAGTATAGTAAAAAGTTAAAACAATAATGCTTATAATTGAAAAATGCATTGCCAATCGGTTTAAGTTTACAACCATTAACAGTATCGTCAATAGGACTAATACTCCTAAAACTATGGGCACTAGTACATCAATATCTATTTCAAAATCATTTAAAGAAGATAGTGGTATCCCAATTAAGATGAATGCAATAAGGAATAATGTTACAATCGCGACTTTTAATCTAAGTACTTCACTAAAAGTAAGAAATTCACTATTTTTTATACGATCAATTATCTTTTTCATAATGCCAATTTCCCTTCAATAAGTCGTTTACGATTGTATCAAACACTTCTGAATTTTGTAAATATACATCCATTACTTCACTATCTATTTTATAATAATACTCTGAGTTGAATAATATATCCTTAATATCTTCTTCACTAAACTCTTTAAGATACGGTTTATCTATTTTAACTAAACAATAAAATACAACAAATGAGATTATTTTAACATAGATATGATCATTAAAATGTTTGAACGATTTAAACTGAGATTCAGAAAATATCTCTTTTTTTGACACTTCAACATTTTGCGTTTTACTCGCTTTAATAGATAAATTTCTCATCTTTAGATGAGTCTCAAGTTCAAGTAATCGAATCTGTTCAATCTGTTTTTGGTTGTATTCAGGGTATTTCTCAACAATTTCAGATAAACTATATTTCTTTAAATCTTTAAGAAGTCTTACTTTACGATTAAATATATTTTCAATTCCTATTTTCTTTGATATCTCCTTCGAGAAGTTTCCAATCGAAGAGTAATATTCTTTACTGTTTAAAGATTTTCTATCTCTTCGTTTTTCAATATCCATTAAAAGGTTTATGTTTCTTACTTCAGATTCTTTTATATGTGCTAACTGATTGTAAAAGAACATTTTTCTCTTAATCAATATGTAAGATGATAATGTTAGCAATAATACAAAAGCGACAAGAATAATAACCACATAATTGTTTTGAACACTTGTATTACCTGCGATTTCAAATAAATCACCAAAACTTATTACTAGTAAAAACCCTGTGATAAATAGGGAGAAGTTGCTAACTAACATGACTTTATAATCCTGATATATTGATGATATAGCATAAGCTAAAAATAATGATGTGAAAATACTTGGTGTTTGAAATATTATAATTAATGTTACTGCAATTACATACTCCGCTATCGTATTAACATACATCGCTAATTTAAGATTATTATATTGATCGTTATCATATGAATACAGTGCGAAGTTGACTGTAAAAATGACTACAAACATAAAAATAACACCTAATGCAATATTTCTATCTATACCCAACCTAAACATCAAAAAACTTGATATAACTGCAAAAACAATGTTAATGATATTAACAATTAATGTTTTAATCTTAATATGTCTTAGCTCAAGTATTTCTTTATATGTTTCAAGTTGCTTGTATTGGAACTTCGTTGTGTTTTGACGCATCAAAATCACCCCCTATAAAGGTTTAGATTTAATCTTATTGAATTTACGAGGATACTTATTATTGGTATCTCTAGTTTTCTTTATTTTTATAATTGCTCTAACTTGTTCTTCCAAACTATACTCTAGAACATTTTCAATTTCAGCACCTAGAATATCTAAAGCATTTTTTATAGATTCGATTTCTTCCTGGTATTTTGATCCCTTTAAGCTTAAAAAATAACCATTCTTTTTGACAAAGGGTATACATAACTCAGATAACATATTGAGATTTGCGACAGCTCTTGCTGTAACTAAATCAAAACTATTCTTGTGATCATACTCTTCAGCTCTACCGTGGATTAACTCCACATCAATCTCCAATTCATTACATAATGTAGACAAAAATCCTATCCTTTTTTGTAATGCATCTATGATTGTAACTTGTAGATCCGGAAAAACTATTTTTAAAGGGATGCTTGGGAATCCAGCACCACTACCTACATCTAATAAGGTTTGATTAGACAAAGATACAGCATTCACTAAAGATAAACTGTCGTAAAAATGTTTAATGTAAACTTCTTCACGTTCAGTTATTGCTGTTAAGTTCATTTTCTCATTCCAAGTTACCAAAGTATTATAGTACTTATCAAATTGCTCTTTTTGCTTTTCATTTAGTTCTATTCCAAGTTGATTTAACAGTGAAACAAACCGTTTATTCATAATATCACCTAAACAATATTTTACCATATTTTGACGTTTTTGGGAACATAATAAAAAATAACAGGTTTACTATAACCTATTATTTTTTGATTTTATATGAACTAATAAAATTGAAATATCTGCGGGATTTACACCACTGATTCGAGATGCTTGTCCGATTGTGAGTGGTCTAATATTTTTAAGTTTCTCTTTTGCCTCTAAAGCCAAGTTATGAATTTGATCATATTCTATGTTCTCAGGTATTTTATAATCTTCCATCTTCAACATTTTTTCGGCTTGTTTAAGAGCCTTTTTAATATACCCTTCATACTTAATATCAATCTCAGTTTGTTCCAATACATCCTCATCATAATTCTCTAAACTGAACCATGCTTCCATATCGTTGATACTCAACTCAGGCCTTCTCAATAATGTATACAAAGTTGATTTGTCTTTTAACTTAACTGAGTTCAAAGATAATAGTTTTTCATTGTTTTCACTACTAGGAACTATCACAATGTCACTTAATTTCTCTTTGAGTTCTTTGATATCACTAATTTTCTGTTGGAACTTTTCGTATCTCTCTTCATCAATTAATCCAATTTTATGACCGTATTCACGAAGTCTTATGTCTGCATTATCATGTCTTAATAAAAGTCTATATTCTGCTCTTGATGTTAAAAGACGATATGGATCCTTGACTCCTTTGGTAACCAAATCATCTATTAAAACTCCAATATATGCTTCATTTCTCTTTAAAATAAAAGGCTCTTTGTTCTTTTGCTTTTGAACAACATTTATACCAGCCATCAACCCTTGACATGCTGCTTCTTCGTAGCCACTAGTACCATTAACCTGTCCAGCAAAATATAGATTAGGATATTGCTTACTTTCCAACGTAGGATATAGTTCTCTTGGATCAATAGCATCATACTCAATAGCATATGCATATGTTGCTATTTCGGCATTCTCTAAACCAGGTATTGATTGAACCATCTTTTCTTGAATATCATGAGGCATAGAAGTAGAAAATCCTTGAACATATATCTCATCAATAAACTGACTCTCAGGTTCTAGAAATATCTGATGACGTGGCTTATCGTTAAATCTTACCAATTTATCTTCAATTGATGGACAATATCTTGGACCAACACCTTCTACTACTCCACTGTACATAGATGATTTTGATAAGTTGTTATTAATTATCTCATGTGTTGTTGGAGAAGTAAAAGTCAAATAACAAGGCCATTGTTTTTTATAATCGTGGTAAGTTATCTTATCATAACTAAAATGTCTTTCAGCATCATCTCCATCATGTCTCTCAGTTTTTGAAAAATCAACTGAACCAGTTTTTATTCTTGGAGGTGTTCCTGTCTTAAGTCTTGTTGTTTCGAAGCCCATTTCTCGAAGTTGTGAACTGAGTCCAATTGAAGCTTTCTGATTATCAGGCCCCATCATTGTAACACTATCCCCTACCAAAATTTTAGATTCCATAAAGGTTCCTGTAGTAATGATCACTGCTTTCGATTCATACACTTCTCCTGACTCCAATAAAACACCTTTAACATTGTTCTTATCCAATAGAAGTTCTTTTACATAAGCTTCCTTGACTGTGATATTTGGCTCGTTCAAAATTGTATCTTTCATCTCTTTGGGATAAAGCACTTTATCACTTTGAGCACGTAGAGCACGAACTGCAGGACCCTTAGATACGTTCAAAAAACGCATTTGGATTTGTGTTTTATCGGCTACTCTAGCCATTTCTCCACCCAAAGCATCAATTTCTCTGACAACTACTCCTTTTGCCGGTCCTCCTACAGAAGGATTACATGGCATAGATGCAATCATATCAATATTCCCTGTTACAAGCAAAGTATTCAATCCCAATCTTCCAGTAGATAAACACGCTTCACTACCTGCATGTCCTCCACCAATTATTATTACGTCAAACATATTATCACCTTTTCAGTAATATTCTATATCTATTATGCCAAATAGTAAAGCATATAACAGCAGGAATTCTTTAAATATTCACATTTGTATTATATAATGTTTTATAAGAGGTGATTCCATGGAAAATACAACTATACTGATAATTGAAGATGAGCCTACAATTAATCGAATAGTATCTAACTACTTTATCAAAGAGAAATTCACTGTTTTGAGCGCTTTAGATGGTTTTAAAGGACTTCAGTTGTTTAGCCAAAATAAAGTTGATTTAGTATGTCTTGATATTATGATGCCTAATGTTAATGGTTGGGACGTAGCTAAAACGATTAGAGAGACTTCTAATGTGCCAATAATAATGATGAGTGCTCTTTCAGAAGAAGAGGATATATTAAAAGGATATTCGTTAAAAGTCGATGATTATATTACAAAACCTTTTAATCCAAAGATTCTTGTTGCGAAAGTATGTAGTCTCTTAGATAGAGTTAGGAATCAAGACTACACAACTCAAACTTCTGGTGTTCTAGAAATAGCTGAAATCAAAATTAATCTTGATACGCATAGAGTTTATCTAGAAAATAACGAAATCGAACTATCTAAAACTGAATTTGATTTACTAAAATACTTTTTAGAGCACGAAGGGAAAATTTGCTCTCGAAACCTGCTATTAGATGAGGTTTGGGGAATTGATGTTTATGTTGAAGACCGCATAGTTGACACCTACGTAAAAAAACTACGTAAGTATCTAGGACGTAAATCCCATTATATAAAAACAGTCTTTGGAGTAGGTTATCGATTTGAGGTACTAGATGAATAAATTATCTAGTATCAAATCAGTAATCGCAAATCAGTTAAAAAAGATTCCTGCCTTCTTCAAAAATCGCTCCATCTCAACACAGTTAATCTTTACAATAATACTATTATTCGCTTCATTCTTTATTCTTCAAATGTTCCTAAATAGTAGTTTTTTTAGAAACTACTACACAGAAAGAGAATTCGAACGTATTCATACAAGTCTTATGGTATACATCGATAAAATGAATGAAGATGATAATGATTATTTTGATGAGATGTACGAATTCACTACAGAAAATAATGCATATAGTGTAATTGTAAACGGTACATACAGAGTATTAACATCTTCATCAACTAACTATACTGTTACATTACGTGATAACACATCTAATGAAGAATACATTTTTCTAGTTCCAAACATTGATTATGATTATACTGTTGATGAAGTAATTTCAACAACATTACACGCATATAATGATTATTTATATTCACCAGTAGTAATAAACAAAGCATCTGAAATCATCTATGACAGTGACGTTAGTTGCGCAGACGTTAGTTGTACTAGTGTAACAGGAACTGTAGTGAGTATTAATAAGCCAAATAATCTAAACTATTTGTTTAATGATAACTCTTTGGTTCAAAAAGAAGTATCTAAATTAACTAATGGTACAATTGATTTATCCGAAAACGAATATGATACTGGTTCTGTTAAAGGATATTACTATAAATCGACAGATGGTGCAGTTAATACATTAGTATTCGTTCACAACTTAAAATCATGGAGTTGGGTTGTAACCATAGTACCAATCGTTGATACAAATGATATCATTAAGATAGTTTCTTCATATAATTACTATGTATATCTCACAGCAATTGCGATTATTTTCATTTGGAGTTTTAGACTTTCTAGCATAATTTCAAAACCTATTCAAAGTATAGAACTAGTCGCTCGGGAGATTGCTCAGTTAAACTTCAATGTTGAAGCTCATGAATATAATAACCGGGAGAACAGGTCACTCTCAAACTCAATAAATCTTATATCCAAGAACTTAAAGGAAACATTAGAAACAGTAAATACTAAAAATACAGAACTCACCGAGTTATACGATGAGCAATCAAAGCAAGTTACCTTAAAAAAACAACTAGTATCGTCTATTTCTCACGAGCTAAAAACGCCACTAATGATAATGCAAGTTACAATACAAGGTATATTAGATGGAATTATTGATAAAAGTGATCAAGAAGTTGAATTAAACAATGTATTAGAAGAAATAAACAAATCATCATTTATGATTCAAGACATGTTACAGATATATCGCCTAGATGACGCAAATACAACACTTGACTTAAGTGAGTTTGATCTTTCAAAATCTGTATGTTTCTTCGTTAATGATTTTGAAAATGCTATAAAAAAATATCACTTCGATGTTGATGTCAATGTTCAAGATGACGTGTATGTAGAAGCAGACAAAAAATTAATTGAAAGAGTTATATCTAATTTCATTACAAATGCCATTAAATATACTCAGGAATACCAAAAAATTTATATCGAAGTCTCAGAACTTGATGATCACGTATATTTTGAACTTACAAATTACGGTGCAAGCATTAATGATGAAGAGATAGAGAAAATATGGTTACCTTTCTATCGCCTAGAACAGGCTGATTCAAGTAGATTAAAAACTAAAGGAACTGGTATTGGACTATATTTAGTTAGTGAAATATTAAAAGCACACAACGCTGAATTTGGTATAAAAAATATTGAAAATGGTGTTAAAGCTTACTTTAAATTAAATAAAAAAATGAGTATAGATTAATACTCATTTTTTTTATATCAAATTTAGTTTTTTTAAGGCTTTAGAAACACCATCATTACTAATACTGTCAGTAACCATAGTAGCATGTTTCTTTACATCACTATGGGCATTGCCCATCGCAACACTTGTTTTAACATAGTTAAACATTGTTATATCATTATATCCATCACCAATTGCAATGATATCATTTAAATCAATATCAAACTTATCTACAAAAGCTTTGATTCCCTCTTCTTTTAGTCCACCTTTTGTATTAACATCTATTCCATATTTACATGCATATACAAATCCTAAATTGGGAAACATTCCGTTAAATTTTCCATAATCATCCTCTGTATAATACAATGTCATTTGATAAATATCATTTTCTTTGTAGTATTCAGGATCAATATCCGGTGTATGTTGATGGAAATAAGATGCAAAATCTTTGTATACTTCATCATTATCTGTAATAACTTTCATTTCCTCAATACCGTGAACAGAGACATCTACACCCAAATCATTCCCCAACTCAATAACTCTTTCCATATCCTCAATAGACAAGTTATCACTTTTTATAACTTCACCTTTATGAACAACTACTCTACCATTCGCAGCAACATAAGAATCAATCTCAAGAGTTTTATCTGCTCCATAAAACAAACACGGTGGTCTTCCTGTACAAAGAATCACCTCATGTCCATTTGTTTTAGCTTGTTTTATTGCTTTTGTTGTACTTTCAGGAATTGATTGGGTAACATGATCAAATATTGTACCGTCAAAATCAATAAAGAGATACTTTTTACGCATTTTCAATTAGTTCTTTAACTTTTTTATATTTCATTTTTCCAGTACCAACAACTTTTTCATCAATAACTAAAGCTGGAGTACTCATAACATCATATTTTGTAATTTCACTAAAATCCTCTACTTTTATAATTTCCGCTTCAATTCCTAGTTCTCTTACAGCAGATGCAGCATTATTATATAATACTTTACAATTTGCGCATCCTCCACCTAAAATTTTAATTACCATTTTAATTCCTCCTTCATTTTCATTTTTAATATATACCTATTCCTTTATTAAAACAATAGGTATTTTATTAAATCCTCATTTTCACTCATAAACTCTTCTTTAACATTGTAGTACACAACATTACCTTCTCTTCTCGATTCAATTACATCCAACTCCTTAAATTTTTTGAGGTGTTTTGATGTATTTGCCTGTTTAATACCAAGAAGCCTTTCAATCTCACAAACACATAACTGGTCATAATCTAATAACTTAGTAAAGATATTAAATCTCGTTTGGTCTGAGAGCAGCTTAATAATTAAGAATCTATTCATTTTTTCCACACTCCATTACTTTCCAGTAATATTATTATACAGTAATATTACTACGTAGCAATATAAATGTCAAGGCAAATAAAAACATCTCCTATCAAGCACCCTCAACCACATAGATAGAAAACTTAAGGCTGCTTCGTTCCCGACCTGACCTAATTCGTTACGACCTATTGGATGAGGATGATTCATAGGAGATGTAAAATCTCAAACTCTATTTTTTTCTTAACTCTCTAAAAAATCCAGACATTATTTCTGCACATTCTTTTTCAAGAATACCAGATGTAACATGTACTTTATGATTAAATGGTTTATCAAATAAATCCACAATGCTTTCATGAGATCCTGATTTATAATCCTTGGCTCCATAGAAAACTTCTTTAATTCTTGATTGAATTATTGCACCTGCACACATCGGACAGGGTTCTATTGTAACATACATTGAGCAACTGTCAAGTCTCCAACTATTCAATACTTCATTTGCCTTATTTATAGCTAGAATTTCTGCATGTGCTAATGCACTATTATTAACTTCTCTTAGATTATGTGTTTTTGCTATAACTAAGCCATCTTTAACAATCACTGCACCGACAGGGACTTCTCCCGCTTTACGTGCTTTTTCGGCTTCTAACAATGCAAGTCTCATATAATCTTCATGAGTCATTATTTCTTACCAATCTTTCCTTTATAAGGATTTGGTTTTCTGTAAACCTTATGGCAACTTCGACATCTAGCCTCATAACTCTCTTCTGCACCGATTAGAACAATAGGATCATTATATCTTGCCGGTTTACCATTAACCATTCTTTGCGTTCTAGTTGCGGGTATTCCACAACACACACAAATAGCTGTTAGTTTAGTCACATACTCAGCAATTGCTAGTAATTTAGGCATAAAACTAAATGGTTCTCCTCTAAAGTCTTTATCTAAACCACTTACAATAACTCTTTTACCTCGACTCGCAAGATATTCACAAATAGCTACAGCCTCTTCATCTAAAAATTGAATTTCGTCAATAGCAACAACATCAGTGGATTCATCAACATAATCAAAAATTTGTCGTGCATAGGAAATATTTACTGATTTAGTTCTGTTGTTATTATGTGAAACAACCTCACTATCGGAAAATCGATTATCGATTGAAGGTTTAAATACTACAATACTTTTCTTTGCATATTCTAATCTTCTAACTCTTCTTAGTAACTCTTCAGTCTTTCCTGCAAACATTGGACCACATACGACTTCGATCCATCCATCTTTTTGATTTAAATACATATATCCACCTCTTTTTTTTACAATATTTATAATACATTATAGACTCATAATTTACAATATATTTCTTATTTTTGTAATAAAATTATCATAAATTATTAATAATTATTTATATTATTTATTAATTATCTATTATTGAATCTTTAAGGTGGTAATTAACCGCTATTTATAGCGCTTGAACGTTATTTAAAAACATAATAATATCGGCCCTAAAATCCTCAAAAGCTCTTTAATAAAAACAACAATTATGTTATAATTGTTTGGAATATATATAAATTTATTGGTAAGGAGAAGATTATGGGTAAAAAATTTACTATACAAGACGAGAAAAAAGCAGAATTACTTCAGGAAATTAAACGAAATAAAAAACTTCCTGGACCTCTAATGCCTATCTTGCATGAAGCCCAAAGAATTTTTGGATGTATACCTTTAGAAGTACAAAAAATTGTATCTGAAGAAACAGGTGTACCAATTTCAGAAATTAATGGAGTTGTAACATTTTATTCAAGTTTCACAATGAATCCAAAAGGTGAGCATATCATAGGAGCTTGTTTAGGAACTCCTTGTTACGTACGTGGGGCTCAAACAATTTTGGATGCAGTGAAAACTGAATTAGGTATTGACGTAGGACAGACTACACCAGATGGATATTACACACTTGAAGCAATTAGATGTATAGGTACATGTGGTATGGCACCAGTTATGGCATTCGATGAAGATGTTTATGGAGAAATTAACGTAACAAAGGCGAAACGACTAATTAAGGAGTACCGCAACAAGTAACAATGGAACTTAACGAAGTCCTTGAATTATTAGAAGCAAAGCAATTCAATCTAGAATGCCCTAGATGCGTTAAAGAGATTAACTATGCCTTTGTATGTGATTTAATGAGTGATGCTTTAATGCTCCTCAAAAAAATGCCTAGCCACATAGGTGCACACGGTGCTTTGGTAACAGGATTAGTTACTAATCAAGCACTTAGAACAGCAGAAATATTGGATTTAGAAACTATAATTTTTGTTAGAGGAAAAACTCCAACTCAATCGGTTATTGATTTAGCTGACGAAATTGGAATTACACTGATTGGTACAGGTTTAACTATGTATCGCACAAGCGGTCTATTATTTATGAATGGCGTAAAAAGTCACGAGTCAGTATTAGAGGAAATGTAGTTTGGATCAATATACCAAGGAATACCAAATCATCAGAAATGACATAGCCAACGCAGGCACTATCGCAAGTCTAACAAAAAGAGCATTAAAGAAACGAGGTTTATCTCGCGAATTTGTTAAACAAGTTACAATAGGTGTTTATGAAGCAGAAATCAATGTTGTTATTCACTCATACGGTGGAAAAGTAGTTGTCAATATCACTGATGAATTTATCGAAGTTACTTTCACAGATATTGGACCAGGTATCCCCAACATTGAACAAGCTCTCCAGAAAGGATTCTCTACTGCTAGTTCGTACGCAATCGAGAATGGATTTGGTGCAGGAATGGGTTTACCAAATATTAAGGCCGTTTCTGACTATATGGATATTAAATCATCAGAAGATGGAACAATCCTTTATATGAGATTTGATATTCGAGATGAATATTATGTTAGTTAAAGATATTCTAGTATCCAAACACCTGGAGCTAATAAACACAAACTGTAATTTAGGAAATGAAATAAGCGGGATATTTGCATGTGATTTATTAAGCCATGTAATGGGGTTCGCAAAGGAAAACCAAGTACTTATAACTGTTTTGAACAACATCAATGTTCTAGGAGTAGCTAGTCTACTTGACTTGAGTTGTGTTATTTTCACTCATGATACGGATGTTTCTCAAAACATAATTACTAAGGCAAACGAACTGGAAATTCCTTTATTGAAAACTACCCTATCAACAGCTGAAATCACTTTAGAATTAAACAGAATCGGTGTAGACAATTAAGCTTTATTATGACCTTCATCTCCATTCAGTATTATCACCTGATGCAGATGAGTTAATGACCCCAAATAACATACTTAATATGGCTATGCTAAAAGAGTTAGACTTTGTATCTATAACTGATCATAATAGTGCTAAGCAACTGCGCACAATCCATGAGATTGAAGAAGCTTATGACTTCATCTTGATACCAGGTATTGAAGTTACTGTTAAAGAGAACTTTGACGTTTTATGCTACTTTCGAAATTATGAAGATGCTTATCAGTTAGATACTTTATTAGAAAAACATTTAAATGGCGAATGGGGACCTTTTAGTGAAAAAGACCAGATGATTACAGACATCTTTGATATTACTAAAGAGACTTATCCAAAACCGCTGACAAGTACAAATATACCTTTTCACACTTTATACAACAAAGTAAAAGAACTAAAAGGTATCATCATACTGGCACATATAGATCGCAGAAACAAATCTGCTCTGAACTCGTATTCTTTAGATGAAATAAAGTTTGATGGTATTGAAATTCAACAGTATTTCAAAGAAGATTACCTTAAGAAGCACCCAGAGCTTAAAAAGTATAAAATATTGTCTAGTTCTGATTCTCATTCATTATTAACAATTTCAGAAAGAGAACATCATATAGAATTAGAGAATAAAAGCATTGAAGCTTTCTTTAACTTTTTTGAGGGTGGTGAGTAAATGAATGAGTTATCTTTACATATACTAGATATTTGTCAAAACTCAATTAAAGCTAACGCAACCTTGATTGAAATAATTATTGAAGAAAACATTAAAAACAACAAATACTCAATTTCTATTCATGATAATGGTTGTGGGATGACTGAAAAGACACTATCTAGTGTCGCAGATCCTTTCTTTACAACGAGAACAACTCGTGATGTAGGCCTTGGCATCTCATTATTTAAGATGGCAGCAGAATTAACAGAAGGACATCTAAAGATTGAATCCAAATTAGATTATGGGACATCTGTTAATACCGTTTTTGGTCACGACCACATCGATCGAGCACCTTTAGGAAAAATTGAAGATACAATATCTATTTTAGTACTAAATGAAGCTGATATAGATATCTACTATAAACACATATACAACGAAAAAGAGTATGTATTTGATACAAGAGAAATAAAAAAAGTATTAGATGGAATTCCATTCACAGATTACAACGTAATTATGTGGATCAAAAACAATATAAAAGAAGGAATAAATGATATTCAAAAGGAGGAAATTAAGTGAAATCTTTAGACGACTTGAAAAAAATCCGTGATGCCGCTCAACGTAAAGTAACAATGAGAGGTAAGAACGATGGGATAAGAATCCTTGTGGGAATGGCAACTTGTGGAATCAGTGCCGGAGCTCGTCCCGTTATGAGCAAATTAGTTGAAGAAATCGCTAATAGAGACATTAAAGAAGTTACAGTAACACCTGTAGGTTGTATTGGTGAATGTGCAATTGAACCAATTGTTGAGGTTCTTCAAGGTGAAGAACGTACCACTTATTGTCGTGTTGATGTTAAAGTAGCAGAAAGAATTATCAATGAGCATATAATTGGTGGCAAAGTAGTCCAAGATAATGTTATTGGTAAATTTAGATTATAGGTGGTGAAGTAATGATTGAAAGAGCACATGTTCTAATCTGTAGTGGTTCAAACTGTATCAGTAGAGGTGCAAAATCACTTAGTGATGAGTTTGAAGACCATTTATCAAGATTAGAAATCAGAGATGAGATTAAACTAGTTAACACAGGTTGTGTTGGTCTGTGTGAACAAGGTCCATTTGTTATTGTTTATCCAGAGGGTGTTTTCTATGCCCAAGTTAAGAATAAGGACATTAAAACAATTTGTGAAGAACACCTTTATAAAGGAAGAATTGTTGAAAAATTAGTGTTTGATGAAGCATTAACAGAAGATAAAGAAGTTAAAGCATTTGATGAAATCAAATTCTACTCTAAACAAACACGTGTTGCGTTACGTAACTGTGGTTTAATTAATCCAGATGATATAGAAGAATATATTGCAAAAGATGGATACCGTGGTTTAGGTAAAGCTTTATTAGAAATGACTCCATTAGAAGTTATTGAAGAAATGTTAGAATCAGGACTAAGAGGTCGTGGTGGTGGTGGATTCCCAACAGGTCTTAAATGGAAATTTGCCTACAACAATGAATCAGATCAAAAATATGTTATTTGTAATGCTGATGAGGGAGACCCAGGAGCATTTATGGATAGAGCCTTACTTGAGGGAGATCCTCACAGTGTTTTAGAAGGATTAATGATTGCAGGATATGCTATCGGAGCGAACAAAGGTTACATCTATGTTCGTATAGAATATCCAACAGCCATTGAAAAATTAAAAACTGCCATTGCTCAGGCAAAAGAGTTAGGATTACTTGGTAAAAATATTTTTGGTAGTGGATTTGATTTTGATATTGAAATCCGTTTAGGTGCAGGAGCATTCGTTTGTGGTGAGGAAACTGCATTAATCGCCTCAATCGAAGGTGGTAGAGGTATGTCACGAAACAAACCTCCATTCCCAGCAGCAAAAGGATTATGGGGAAAACCTACAATAATCAACAACGTTGAAACTCTAGCTAATATCCCTGCAATACTATTTATGGGAGCTACAGAGTTCGCAAAAATAGGTACAGAAAAATCAAAAGGAACAAAAGTATTCAGTTTAGGTGGAAACATCAAAAATGCTGGTCTAGTTGAGGTTCCAATGGGTACTACTCTTCGTGAAGTAATTTACGAAGTTGGTGGAGGAATCCCTAAAAATAAAGCTTTAAAAGCGGTACAAACAGGAGGTCCTTCTGGAGGTGCAATACCTGAAAGCTTACTTGATATGAAAATTGAGTACGAAACACTTATCGAGGCTGGTTCTATGATGGGATCAGGTGGTATGGTTGTTATCGATGAGGATAACTGTATGGTGGATATTTGTCGTTTCTATTTAGATTTCACTGTTGAAGAATCTTGTGGAAAATGTACACCATGTCGTGAAGGTACTAAAAAAATGCTAGAAATGCTAGAAATCATCTCCTCAGGAGAAGGTACTCTAGAAGACATAAATAAACTAGAAGCACTTGCAAAAATGGTTAAAAACTCTTCATTGTGTGGACTTGGACAAGCAGCACCAAATCCAATTTTATCAATGTTAGAACACTTCCGTCCTGAGTTTGAATCTCATGTTGTTGAGAAAAAATGTCCAGGTGGAGTATGTAAACCATTAATACATTTAGAAATATTAGATAACTGTATTGGTTGTACAAAATGTGCTACAAACTGTCCTGTAGATTGTATTTCAGGATCAATCAAACAAAAACATGAAATTGATACATCAGCTTGTATAAAATGTGGTGTTTGTAAAAACATCTGCCCAGTTGATGCCATAATAAGTGTATAGGAGGAACAATAATGGAAAAAGTTACTATAAAAATTAATGGACAAGAAATTACTGTACCTAAAGACTATACAGTTATGCGCGCTGCAGAAGAGTTAGGGATATATATTCCTAGACTTTGTTTCTTGAAAGATATTAACGAAACATCAGCTTGTCGTTTATGTGTTGTTGATGTAAAAAATATGCGTGGATTAAAGAATTCATGTACTTTAGCTATTACAGATGGAATGGAAGTAGATACTGATTCTCAAGACATCCATAATGCAATAGTAGAGAACTTAAAATTATTAGCTAGTAACCACATCTTTGAATGTTGGACTTGTGAAAGAGAACACAATTGTGAACTGCTAGAATTAATGCGTCGTTTCAATGTTGACAATGTATATGGAGAAAGCAATTTCTTCCATAAAAAAGAGAGACTAATTAACGATTCATCTGATTCAATAGTATTAGATAGCGGTAAATGTATACTATGTGGTCGCTGTGTATCTGCATGTGACAAACACACAGGTTTAGGTATCTTAAACTTCAATGAACGTGGAAATGAAACATATGTCGGTCCTGCTTTAATGCATAATATGGAAGACAGTGGTTGTATTTACTGCGGTGAATGTATCCACGCTTGTCCTGTGGCTGCTATTAAAGAGAAATCACATATTGATCAAGTCTTAGAAGCAATCAAAGACACAAATAAAAAAGTTATCATTGCACCTGAACCATCAGTAAAAGTTGCTCTAGGTGAAGAGTTTGGAACTGAAATAGGTGAAAATGTTGAAGGTAAAATGTTTAAATCATTCCAAGAGATTGGTTTTGATGAAGTAATTGGTTTAAATTTTGCAGCTGACATAACAGTTGTTGAAGAAAGTAATCAATTGATTAATAGAATCAAAAATAACACAAATCTTCCACTATTTTCTGCTAACGAACCTGCATGGGTGAGTTATGTAGAACAATATGAACCAGATTTTCTACAAAATCTTTCTACTACTAAATCACCTCAACAGGTTGCTGGTGCTTTAACTAAGCATTATTATGCAGAAAAACTAGGATATAATAAGGAAGATGTAGTATTTGTTTCAATAATGCCTAGCATCGCTAGCAAACACGAAGCAGCACGAAAAGAAAATTCATATAAAGGTATCCAAGATGTTGATTATGTTTTGACAACTCGTGAATATGCTAGATTACTTAAACGTAAAGGTATCAACTTTATGAAATTAGAAGATGCTCAGCCATTTGGAGAGTTAGCTAACCTAACAAAAGCAGCAACTTTGATTGGTACATCTAATGGAATTATTGAAGCAGCTTTAAGAACTGCTTCAGACTTACTACAAGAAAAACAACAACCAATTGAGTTTAAAGATATCAGAGGTATAAAAGGAGCAAAAGAAGCTACTTATACAATCGCTGGTACTGATATAAACGTTGCTATTGTTAATGGTACAGTTAACATCAAAGATTTCTTTGTAAAAATCAAAAAATCTAAAAAACAATATCATTATGTAGACTTCATGGCTAGTGAAGAAGGTATCATTAATGGCGGAGGACAACCTATCCAATCTGCAAGAATCAAGGATACTGTTGCTATAAAACAAATTAGACTTGATGCATTAAATAATATCTCTTTAAACCAAGAAGACAAATCTCATATGAGTGAATCTGTTAAAGGATTATACACTGAATATCTAGGTGAACCAGGTTCAGAGTATGCAGATAAATTACTACATACAAGTTATAACAGAAAAGACTTTTTCACTAAATAACTCAAAAACAAAACCCAGTTCTAGATGAACTGGGTTTTATTAATACCAAAAAATGCAAATAAAAAAGCCACATAAAGTGGCTAAGTTATTCTTAGTTGTCTGATTTACGCCCGTAACGTTTGTTGAATTTTTCAACACGACCTGCAGCTTTACCGAATTTTTGTTCTCCAGTATAGAATGGATGACAATTTGAACAAGTATCAACACGAATTTCATTTAAGATACTTCCAGATTCAAATACGTTTCCACATGTAGTGCAAGTAATAGTTGCAGTTTGATATTTAGGATGGATTCCTTCTTTCATCGTCATTACTCCTTCCGCCATGACTCATATGGTCATAGTAAGTTTTATTCGCTAGTAAATTATATCAAAAGAAAATTCATAAAGCAAGGAAAAATTATCTTTTTTAAATAAGGAAAAATATCATAAATCTTTTCCTATATATATATTATCATATGTTATAATATTGTTGTCGATAGAAGGTGAAATTATATGAAAACAATCAAAGCAAAAGAAATTACTGAATCAGTAAAAAATGCAGTTATAGATATTAACTACAATTTAGATAAATCTCTAGTTAACTTACTAGAAAAAGCACGTAATATTGAAAAAAATAATACCGCAAAATCTATCCTTGATGATCTTATTGAGAATCAGGAAATAGCCCGTAAAGGGGATGTTCCTCTATGTCAGGATACTGGTGTTGTTGTCGTATTTTTAGAAGTTGGATCACAGGTACTAATTGATGGTGATGTATATGAAGCAATCAACAACGGAGTTCGACTAGGTTACGAAGAAGGTTACCTGCGAAAAAGTATCGTTAACCATCCATTTACGAGAATCAATACTCAGGATAATACTCCCGCTATTATTCATACAAAAATCGTTCCTGGATCTTCTTTAAAAATGAAGATAGCTTCAAAAGGTGGCGGTAGTGAAAATATGAGTAAAGTAACCATGCTTACCCCTGCTGATGGAATTGAAGGTGTGAAAAAGTTGGTACTAGATACAATCTTTAACGCTGGAGGAAAACCGTGTCCCCCAATAATTGTAGGGATTGGAATAGGTGGAAATCTTGAGAAAAGTGCACTTTTAGCCAAAGAAGCTCTGTTTAGAGATTTAAATGATGAGAGTAGCAATGAGGAAATCAAACAACTTGAAACTGATTTATATCATGAAATTAACAAACTAGGCGTTGGCCCAATGGGAGTTGGAGGCGAAACTACTTGCTTAGCAGTAAAAATAAACTATTTTCCAATGCATATAGCTAGTCTACCAGTTGCCATTAATATTCAATGTCATTCAGCAAGACATACCGAGGTGATATTATGATAAGACTTACTACACCTATTACAAATGAGGATATTGAGTCTCTAAAAGTTGGTGAAAAAGTCCTTATTTCAGGAACTATCTATACAGCTAGAGACCAAGCTCATATTCGCTTAATCAAAGAGGATGATATGAAATTTGATATAAATGGAAGTGTAATATTTTATGTCGGACCTACACCAGCAAGACAGAACGTTGCGATTGGTGCTAGTGGACCAACATCAAGTTATAGAATGGATAATTTAGCTCCACCACTTCTAGAAAAAGGTTTAAAAATCATGATTGGAAAAGGCGATAGAAGTGAAGAGTTTAGATTAAATATGATTAAGAACAAAGCAGTATATTTAATCGCTACAGGTGGCGCTGGAGCTCTTTTATCAAGTCGTATTCTTTCAAGTGAAGTTATAATGTACAAAGACTTAGGAGCTGAGGCAATTCGTAAATTAGAAGTTAAGGATTTCCCATGTTTTGTTGCATATGATATTTACGGAAATAATATCTTTGTGAGGAACTAAAAATGAAAAATCTAAAAAAACGCAGTTTGGAACTACATGAAAAATATGCAGGTAAAATTTCTGTTGAATCTAAGATACCTGTCAAAACTAAGGACGATTTAAGCTTAGCTTACTCGCCCGGTGTAGCAGAACCATGTTTAGAAATAAAAAAAGATCAAAACAATATCTACAAGTATACTTCAAAAGGAAATATGGTTGCTGTTATTAGTGATGGTAGTGCTGTTTTAGGTCTTGGTAACATTGGACCTTATGCCGGTTTACCTGTTATGGAAGGTAAAGCTATATTATTTAAGGAATTTGCAAATGTAGATGCTTTTCCAATAATGCTTGATACCCAAAATCCTGATGAAATCATTAATATTGTTAAAGCAATCAGTCCAAGTTTTGGAGGTATTAATTTAGAGGATATAAATGCTCCAAAATGTGTCTACATCGAACGTAGATTAAAAAAAGAACTTGATATCCCCGTATTCCATGACGATCAACATGGAACTGCAATAGTAACTTTAGCAGCTTTAATTAACGCTTGTCGATTAACAGGTAAAAAACTAGAAGACCTAGAAATCGTTGTATGTGGTACAGGTGCTGCTGGTAGTAGCATTGCGAGATTATTGCACGAAGTTGGCATTAAAAGCATTTATGGGTATGATAAGCAGGGCGTAGTAATAGATGAGAAATATAATTCTTATTCCTTTTTAGGTCAGGAATTACTAGATAAAAAAGTATTTAAATCACCAGTAATAGCTAATGATTCTCTCGAAGAATTAATAAAAGAAAAAGATGTCTTTATAGGGGTTTCAGTACAAGGAATATTATCAAAAGATATGGTTAAATCAATGGCCAAAAATCCTTTTATTTTCGCTATGGCAAACCCTAATCCAGAAATAACATATGAGGACGCAAAAGATAGCGGAGCTTATATAATAGGTACAGGGCGTAGTGATTACCCAAATCAAATCAATAACGTATTAGCTTTTCCAGGTATCTTTAGAGGTGCCCTTGACGCAAAAGCAACAGCAATAACAGAAAGCATGAAGATAGAAAGTGCAAAAGCAATTGCTAACATTTTATCACAAGAAGAACTAAGTCAGGATTATATCATTCCTTCTGCTTTTGACAAACGAGTTGTAAAAGCAGTTAGTGATGCAGTTAAAAATGAGGCAATTAGATTAAATATTCACAGATAAAAAGTAAAAAATTTGACAAAGTCATAGAAATAGAATATAATGTGACTAGTCAGTCAAATGATGAAAGAAGGAAAGTTTTATGGATTTAAGTAAAAAAAATCATATATTAGAAACAGCAATGAAATTGTTCAATGAGAATGGATTTCACAATACACCTACCTCAAAGATAGCTAAAGCAGCTGGAGTTAGTGTCGGTACACTCTTCAACTACTTTCCAACTAAAGAAGATTTGATTTTAGAGATATATACAGTTATAAAAACACATTCTAGAGGGGCATTTATTGAACATCTTCTTAAAGAAGAACTACCAGTATATGATCTAATGAAAGATATGTGGCACACAATAGTTATATGGGGTTTGGAGAACCCAGAGGAGTTTCACTATTTAAACTTATTCACTCATTCTCCATTCAAAAAAATGTTTCAAAATGAGAAACTTATGGAAGAGTTCGCGAAACTACGAGAACTGCTACTAAAAGGCATATCTCCAAGTCCAGCATGTAGAATGTATCCTGAATTCTCAATGATATATATGAGTAATGCATTTACTGCAACAACAGAGTTTTTATTACACAACGATGTGGATGACAAAGACCACTTCGTAGACTCTGCATTTGACTTATTCTGGCGAGGTTTCTCGCAAAGATAAGCCAAATTTTTTTACAACATTAATGACTGATTAGTCACTTAAAGAGGAGAGATTTGATGATTAAGGAATATAAAACACATTATGTGGATTCATTACCTAAAAGAGAAAACATGAAGGTAAATACAATATATGTTTCAGAGAAAACATGGATGTCATCTCATTTATGTGCTTGTGGATGCGGTGAAGAAGTAATAACACCATTCATAAGAGGTGGTTGGAATTACTATATTGACGATAACGACTCAATCACAATTTCTCCATCTATCGTTTGTGAAAGTTGTAGTACCTCTTACAAAATCCATAAAGGTTATGCAATTGTATAAGAACCTATTATACACCTATCTATACCCCCAAAAATTGTTTTTTTAAGTATAATGGTAAAAATAAAAAGGCTAGAAATAGCCTTTTTATTTATTCATTATCAAATAAAATTGAATTAATTATTATTTCAGGGTTCTCAATTGTCGAAACCTTTATAAACTTATTAGAAATAGTATAGAAATACTCGGAAATAAATTTGCTTTTGTATACATAGACATCTTCAATTGAGTTTTCCTCATGTCTTACAAAACCACTTTGTACTAACCCATTTTCCTCATCAAAATGATAAACCAATATCCCACTATTATATACATAATTACCATCAGTATACTCATAAGTATTAAAAGGTAACGCAATTAATCCCTTTCTTAAACTTACAAGAAGGTCTTTGTGATTATATGTTGCTGAGCTATAGTTCCATCCAAATTGATCATAATCAAATGTAACCTCAGAGAATACTTGTGGATTAGTTTTATCACTTATATCGTATACAGATATTTTCAAGCCATTTGTTCCTCCACTTGAGTCTCCATATCCAATTCCAAGCATATAATCATCACTTAATGGTTGAAGATATGTGCTAAATCCATCAATTTTCAGTTCTCCCAAAACCTCAGGATTTGTATTGTCTGATAAATCAATAACATAGAAAGGATCAGTCTCCTTAAAAGTCACAAGGTAGACAAAATCATCAACAAATCTTGCTGATTTTATTGTTTCTCCTACTTCACCAAGATTTTCTAACCTCGATACCTCATCAAGATTCTCATCAAGAACAATAATTCGATTATTAATAGTATTTCCCCAGTTACCAGTTGTAGTAGCTACTCTTAAATAACCATCATTCTCATCCATTGAGAACTGATTCAACATATATCCAGGTACTTGTCCTGTTGTAGAATACTCTATGTGGGCATCTGTAATTTCAACTTTCATAATAGCTGTCTTAACTTCTGATACAGGTTCAGCCACATCCACCATGTCCACTAGAGGTTCAAAGTAATAAATGTTTCCAACCAAATAGATATTTTCAGTAGAAACATACAAGTTGTGTCTACTATCCCCTAAAACTACTTCCATATCAACTTGCTCATTATCTAAATCCAATGCATAGAATGTTATAAATGAATTTGGGGCTGTTCCATCGATATATATTACATCTTCATATTGTGCATCTATAATTGTGCTGTTTACCTCATATGAAGGCAAATACTCATCAACATCTAAGTCTGAACTATAGAACGGTATTCCATTATTAGTAATAATATATAGGTTATCATCTATTTTTCTTGTACCTATTAAATTACCGGTTAAAGAATACTCAGACTCTAAACTATAATCGTCATTCTTGTCATAGACGTATACACTAACATTGTCATTATAACCTTCCCAGTTTTGATAGTAATACTCATCAACAAAATCACTATCTGGATTACAAGTATAACTATAATTTGATCCCACTACAACAAGATAATCTGCGTCAACAAATAATCCTGTCAAATAAAACCCAGTAGGACAATTTGATTCATTTTGAACATACTCAATTGTCATATAGTGATCTAAAGCTTCCGCTTCTAATCCTTCAGTATATGCCAAAGTAATCTCAACTTTATTATTATGAATTGTATATAGATACTTCCCATCAGTAACCACATTATCCATCTCATCTACACCAAATACTTGATTGTTAGTTTCCGAATAATCATCACTACCAGAATCACTCAAATCTGCAACATACTCAGCGCCAGTATCTGTATTTTCTTCTTTTGTTGTATTAAAGATAGGGAAAAAATCAATATCATAACTTGATGATAATCTCCTTTGGAAAGTATCATAGGTTTCAACGACATCCCTACTATTTCGTATTGTAAGCAATTCTCCAGTTGGACTAATAGAATTTGTTGTCCCAATAGTTAAAATTAAAACAACGACAAATACAGGCGATAAGGCACCAGCTAATAAAACCCCAATCCTTCTAGTGAATCCTGGGTTAAGTTTCTTAATTCTCATCGCTCTATGTTTTAAGTTAAGGAGTTTATTCAACTCGATTTCGGTAGCTATTTTCCTACCTATATGAATCATAAATCCAACAATCACTATCGCAATCAATAGTAACAATGGATTATTTATTAAAAATAACATCTGGATACCTCCTTATATCTTTAAAGAATTCTTAAATTCTTTTAAATAACTTCTATTTACTTCACAGTGATCACCGTTTTTCATAAGTAAATCAAGTTTTGAGTTAAGCGCTGCTTTAATATAGTCTATTTTAGCAATATTTACCAAGCAATATTTGCTAACACGAACAAAATCCTTATGAACAAGTAATTCCTCAATTTCGTATAATTTCATTTTAATTAGTAATCTAGTATCGTTAAGAACACCTAAAACCTCATCATCCTCAACAATGAAGTAACTAAAATTCCTGCATTCGACACTCTTTTGTCCGAACTCGTTATGTCCACTAATATAAAGTTCTTCACCTTTAACAATCAAATCTAGTAATCTAGAAACTTTTGATATTTCAGCCTTATTAAACACAATGTTTAACTTATCATCTTCAACTAAGTTTCTATCATCTGTAACAACATAGTCATACTTAGGAGTCTCGACTATTTCTAGTCTCTCTTTAACTATTTTATGTTCAGAATGAGATAACTTTAACTTAAACATAAACAACCTCCTTCTGAAGTCACTAACAGTTTAGCACTTCACTTTCTATATTAAAAAGCTAATTTGGTATCATACATATATTTTACACTAAAATACATCAAGAAACCAAGAGACAAAAAAAAGGCTTATTTCAAGCCTCTTAATTTATTATATAATTTTTGCAAAGGAACACCCATTACTGAGTAATAATCCCCATCAACTTTTGAAATATATCTAGCACCATAACCTTGTATGCCATAAGCACCAGCTTTATCAAAAGGCTCATTAGTATTTAAATACTCTTTTATCTCATCATCAGACATCTCATTAAAGGTAACATCTGCGTAATCATAAAAAGAATCAACATTGCCATCTTTGACAATTGCACAGCCTGTCAAAACTCGATGACTTCTACCTGATAAACTTCTCAACATCCTGAAACCATCATTATAATCAGCTGGTTTTCCTAAAGGAATCCCATCTAAAATAACCAAAGTATCAAAACCTAAAACATAACAATCAGGACAATCCTTAGCCACATGTTGTGCTTTCTGAATAGCCAAATCCATTACGATTTCTTCATTTGTTAAACCTTCCTTTAAATCTTCACATATATCACTTACTTTTATTGTAAAATCAATATCGAGAAGTTGAAGCAAGTCCTTACGACGAGGAGATTTACTAGCAAGAATAAATTTACTACTACTCGACATATTTAACTTTCTCATTCTTAACAAACGCTAATAAGATACAGGCTAAAATTAAAGGTATAATTAATAGTAAAACCGCTCTATTTGTACCTAAACGATCTCCTGATTGATAGAATGCAATGATAAATGGTGAGAATATCCCAGCAAAACGTCCAAATACACTGAAGAACCCAAAGAAATCATTAGCTTTCTCAATTGGTACCATTTTTGCAAAATAACTCCTACTTACAGACTGGATACCACCTTGTGCAGTACCAATCAGTGCTCCAACTATCCACATTAAATATGTTGTATCAGCCTTAATTAAATAAACAATGTATACTCCGATTGCATAAATTAAAATACCATAATATATCATACGTTTATTTCCAAACTTCTTCGTTAGTCTCCCATACAATATTGCAGAAGGGAACGCAACTACTTGAACAAGAATTACAACCCCTAGCATAGTCATTTTATCTACTTCAAGATCACTACCAATATTTGTTGCTAAACGAATAACCGAATTAACAACATCAATATAAAGCAGATATGCAATTAAGAAGATAAAGATATTACGATAAGTTCTAATTTCTTTAAAAGTACGACCAAGGCGCTTGAATGACTGTGTGAAATCATCAGAACCTGATTCAAGATTATAAGTTTGTTCAACATCTTTTAATAGTGGTAAAGACCAATATATCCACCATCCAATAGATACTAAGAATGCAATACTAATTGATAGTCTTTCAAGTTCAAAGCTACTTAATCCAAGGAATCCTGGTTTTATGATTTCAAATAATACTAATGCATAAGGAATTAAACCAACAAAGAATGGGATTAAACTACCGATATATCCCCATGCAAAACCTGTTGCACTGATTTCATCCATACGATCCTCTGTGGTTACATCAACCAAGAATGCATCATATATAACATTTGTTAGATTATATCCAAAACTTGTAATAAAGAAAATTACTAATAAAGTTATCCACCCGTATCCAGGTACCGCTAAACCAATACCTCCAAGGATTGCTACAGTTAAAAATATAACAAAGAATTTTCGTTTATTACCACGATAATTAGACCAAGACCCAATCATCGGACTAACAATAGCTACTAATAGAGCTAATCCAGATGTCATATACTTAAATATTTGAGTTCCACCTAAAACATCATTTGCACCAATCCACAATCTTTCATAAGCAGGATTCGATATCTCTTCTCCTGCAACCATTATGGTTTTTGTGATACCATCAGCTACATGTGGTGCCATATAAATCATTTCATATAAAATCGGGAAAAATATAGTAATTACAGTCAAAATAAAAGCTGAGTTAGCAATATCATACAAAACCCACGCTCTCTCTTTTTTTGATAATTTGGGAAGTTTAAACATAACATCCGCTCCATTCTTATTTTATTTACCTTTTTATATTATATCATATATATATATAATTACTGTTAGTATTTTGTAAATCAAAGTATTATAATGGTATTCAATAGATTATAGTATGATATAATATGTATAGGTGATTACAATGAAAGAAACAATTTTTAAACACATTCACAACAAAGGATTATTCAATAGAACAGAACCAATAATCGTAGCCCTTAGTGGCGGTGTTGATTCAATGGTACTTTTTGACATTATTAGTAAACTAAATAATAACGTTATAATCGCCCATGTGAACCATAACAAAAGAGAAGAATCAATCAATGAATATCAGTATATTCAAAAAATGGCACAAGACAAAGGCGTTCCATTCTGTGGTTATACAATTGAAGATATTTCAAAAAATAATTTCCATCAAGATTCACGATTAAAAAGATATGATTTTTTTAGAGCTGTTGCTCAAAAATACAACTCAACAAAAATCGCTGTTGCTCATCATCTTGATGATCAAGTTGAAACTGTCTTAATGCGAATTGTTAGAGGAACCAGTTTTAGTGGTTATTCCGGTATTAAAGAAATTAGATATGATCGTAACGTTTCAATAATTAGACCTTTAATGGATATTTCTAAAGATGAAATTCTAAAATATGCAACTACTAATAACATATTGTATTTTGAAGATAAATCAAATAGTGAAGACGTTTATACAAGAAACAGATTCCGAAATAACATAATACCATTGCTTAAAAAAGAGAACCCAAACTTAAACAGTAAAATTCTCCAATTAGCAGAGTATATTGATTCAGCTGACGAAGTTATTGAAGAACAAAAGAAGGCTTTTCTAAAAGAGTACAGTATGTACAACAATGTTAGTTTAAAAGCATTTAACGAGTTAAATAAACTAGTAAAAATTAAGGTTATTACACATTTAGTAAATACTGAAACTCGAGACTCAATTGAAGTATCCTATGATCAGTATAAAGCTATTATTGACATTTGTATGAGTGATAATCCAAACCAAACCATATCATTAAGTAACGATTATGTTTTTGTGAAAGAATATGAAGTTATTTATATAAAAAAATTAGAAAAAATAGAACCAATCAACATCAAAATTACAGAAGTAGGTGAATATTTTGTAGATGACAACAAAAGTTATATTATCTCATCCAATAAAATAACACATAATTATAGTAATTATTTTGAATTATGTTATAATAAATTAGTGTTTCCGCTGTATATAAGACATCGACAAAATGGCGATAAAATGCAGTTGAAGGTTGGCACAAAAAAAGTTAAAGATATTCTTATTGATAAGAAAATTCCCCAATCTAGAAGAGACCGTTTATTCGTTATTGCAAACGATGAAAATGTCTTATGGATTCCCGGAATTAAAAAATCAATTCAAGATAAATCAAAAACGAATAAACTATATATTTATGAGGTGGTATAATGTTGAACAAAGATATCGAAAAAATACTTGTATCAAGTGAAGAAATTGATCAGATAGCAAAAAGTCTAGGTAAACAACTTACAGAAGACTATAAAGATAAATTTCCAATCGTATTAGGACTATTAAAAGGATGCGTTCCATTTATGGCAAAACTAATCAAGGAAATGGATTGTCACATCGAACTAGGTTTTATGGATGTATCAAGTTATCATGGTGGTATTGAATCTTCAGGAGATATAAAAATCAAAAAAGACTTAGACGTTTCTGTTCAAAATCGACACGTAATCATTGTTGAAGATATTGTCGATACAGGAAGAACAATCAAAGTAATTATGGATTTATTGAAATACAGAGGAGCAGCTAGCGTTAGCGTTGCAACTTTATTGGATAAACCAGCAGGAAGAGTAGTTAAACTAGACCCAGAGTACTACGGAGTAATAATTCCAAAAGAATTTGTAGTTGGATTTGGATTAGACTATGAAGAAAAATACCGCAATTTACCTTACGTAGGAGTATTAAAGCCAGAGGTATATAGCAAATAAGGAGTGATTAGATGGCAGATAACAAACAAATGAAACCATCACAGAGTAGATTTGGTAATCTAATTGTAATATCAATTATTTTACTGTTCGTCTTTGGTGCATACTATGTATTCACTAATAGTGACGAAACAATTCACAACCCATCTTACAATGAGTTTGTCAACAGTTTGACAAACGGTGAGATTGATGAGATGTTTTCAGAACCCCTTTCAGGAAGTGAAAATAATGGTGGTTATGAAATAACCGGTACATACTGTAGTGAAGATCCTGTTACATGTACAATTGATGAAGCAGGAGAAAAATTCACACTAGTAATACCAAACCAAGAAACATTAAATGATTTAAAAGCATTAGCATATAGTAATGGCACTGAATACGAACATATTCCAGCTCCAACTTATGGAATATGGACTGTATTATCAATTGTAGGACCCCTACTACTATTAGTTATTGTTGTAGCATTATTTATGAGAAACAACGGCGGAAATAACCGTGCCTTCGAATTTGGTAAAAACAGAGCCAAACTTCAAAAAGGTAAAACTACTACATTTGATAATGTAGCAGGTGTAGAAGAAGAAAAACAGGAACTAGAAGAAATTATCGATTTCCTAAAAGATCCGAAAAAATACATGACTCTAGGAGCCAGAATACCTACCGGAGTTTTATTAGTAGGTCCTCCAGGTACAGGGAAGACTTTATTAGCAAGAGCTGTTGCCGGTGAAGCTAGTGTCCCATTCTACTCAATCAGTGGATCTGATTTCGTAGAAATGTTTGTTGGTGTCGGAGCAAGTCGTGTTCGCGACATGTTCAAAACAGCAAAACAAAGTGCACCATGTATCGTATTTATTGATGAAATAGATGCAGTAGGTCGCCAAAGAGGTGCCGGTCTTGGTGGTGGGCATGATGAAAGAGAACAAACTCTTAACCAACTATTAGTTGAAATGGATGGTTTTGGAACTAACTCAGGTATCATCGTAATGGCTGCTACAAACCGTCCTGACGTTCTAGACCCAGCATTATTGAGACCAGGTCGTTTTGATAGACAAATTACAATTGGACGTCCAGATATCAAAGGTCGTAAAGCAATCTTAGAAGTTCATGCAAAGAACAAAAAGATAGACCCTAGTGTTACATTCTCAGAAATTGCTAAAAGAACTCCTGGCTTTACAGGAGCAGACTTAGAAAACTTATTAAACGAAGCAGCATTATTAGCAGCTCGTGAGAAAAAACCACACATTAAGTTATATCATATAGATGAAGCTGTAGATCGTGTTATGATGGGACCAGCAAAAAAATCAAGAGTGTTTACAAAACGCGAAAGAAATTTCATTGCTCATCATGAAGCAGGACATGCAGTACTAGGTATCAAACTTGACAATGCAAATATCGTTCATAAAGTAACAATCATCCCTCGTGGACAAGCTGGAGGATACGCCTTAATGTTACCTGAAGAAGAGGAATCTTTCCTATCAACAAGAAAAGGGCTTATCGATAGAATTACTGGATTACTTGGTGGTCGTGTTGCTGAAGAAATCATCTTTAATGAAGTATCTACAGGAGCTCATAATGATTTCCAAAAAGCAACTGAAATCGCAAGATCAATGGTTACGGAGTATGGTATGAGTTCACTTGGTCCGATTCAATATGAGAAACGATCAGGAAGTGTTTTCTTAGGAAGAGACTACAATGCAGATAAATCATTTAGTGATCAAGTAGCTTTAGAGATTGATGAAGAAGTACGTAAAATCATCAATGAAAGCTACGAAATAGCTAGAAAAGTCCTAACCGACAATATTGATTTACTAAAACTAATCGCAAAATATCTGTTAGAGGTTGAAACATTAACTAAAGAGGATATTTATGAAATAGTTGAAAAAAAATCTCTAGCTTGGTGGGAAAAGAAAAAAGCAAAAACAGAAAAAAGCGAGGAGTTAAAAGAAGTAAAAGCTCCTGAGCCTGTAAAAGATGTATCAAAAACCACTTCTCCAAAAGATACAATAACTGTAACTGAAGAGAAATAAACAAAAATAGTACAAGGGTATCTTCGGATACCTTTTTGTCTAGAGAAGGAGAAAACCATGAGATTAGATAAGTTTTTAAAGGTTTCAAGAATAATTAAAAGAAGGACCTTAGCCAAAGAGGTTGCGGATAATGGTCGAATTGAAGTAAATGGAAAAATTGCAAAATCATCAACCAAAATTGAAGTTGAGGACTTAATAACAATATCATTTGGTAATAAAATAGTAACGGTAAAAGTCCTCGAATTATTAGACTCTACAAAAAAGGAAGATGCATCTAGTATGTTCGAAATCATTGAAGAGAAACGACTATAATAGTTTGCAATTTTAATTATTATGCTTTATAATCTATAAATAGGAAATAGGGTGATTTTAATGAAAAAATTATTATTAGTTATCGCATCTTTGTTATTAGTATTTACATTAAGTGCTTGTAATAATGACAAAAATGACTCAGAAAATCTAATTTATGTTACTGTTTATCCAATGCAGTTTTTAGTTGAGCAAATTGCTAGTGATACTGTAGAAATACGACGTGTTCCTGGTTCTACTGTTCATAGCGAATCATATGAATGGAGCATCAAAGAGCAAATCAGTATGTATGATTCTGATCTTCTTTTCTATATCAATGGTGGTGTAGACAATTACATTCCAAATAATACTCACGTGTTTGAAGATGGTAATGTCCAACTGATTGATATGTCAGAACACATCACATATAATAATGTATGTTATACTCACTCACATGATGAAGAGGAAACAACTGAAGCATCAACAGAAACCTGTGATGATACAGCTTTAAGTCCTGATCCTCACTTTTGGTTAGACCCTGTTAGAATGCTAACAGCTGCTGAATATGTAAAAGATAAACTCATAGCAACCTATCCAGAAAACCAAGAACTTTATAACAATAACTTTACTCAATTGAGTGCTTTACTACAGCAACTTAATCGTGATTTTGAAGAGATGGCTGCGGAAGCAACAAAACCAATTATTACCTCAGTAATGTTATTTAGCTATTGGACAGATAGATATGATATTGAAATTTTACCTGTAGTTTACGACGCACACTCAGCCGGTACTGATACTGGTGATTACATAGAATTATTGAGTCACGCTGCTGAAGACAACATCAAATACGTTCTTTTTGAAAAGTATGTTAACTCTCCATCTGCAGAGACAGTTCTGGACTCAATCGATGATTCAATCAAAGCTTACCTTCATGGTCTTGGAAATATTACATCTGAGGAAATGGAAAATGGTTCAAACTATATTACTATCATGTATGAAAATCTCGAAGTTTTAGATTTAGCCACTAAATAGAACATTTTTGTTCTATTTTATTTTGAAAATATATAACTTATGTTATAATCAAGAATGCATTATAAAAAGAGGTGACAAATAATGGAAAAATTATCAGAGCAAGAATTAGTCAGAAGAGAGAAATTGGATTACCTAAGAGACAAAGGTATTGATCCATTTGGACAACGTTTTGACAGAAATAACAACACAGAAACACTTAAGCAAAAATTCGACCAATACTCAAAAGAAGATTTACATGACATGGATACTGAAACAGTTAAAATAGCAGGTCGTATCATGACAAAAAGAGGTAAAGGAAAAGCAGCTTTTGCCCACATTATGGACCAATTTGGACAAGTTCAACTATATGTTAGACTTGATGCTGTTGGTGAGGAAACTTTTGAAATGTTTGGAAAAGCAGATATTGGAGACATCGTCGGTGTTGAAGGTAAGGTAATGAAAACAAGAATGGGTGAACTAAGCATCAGATGTGAAAAGATTACTCATTTAAGTAAAGCTTTAAGACCTTTACCAGAAAAATTCCACGGACTTAAAGATATTGAAGAACGTTATAGAAGAAGATATGTTGATTTAATAACAAATTCTGAATCAAGAGACAATTTTATTCTTCGTTCTAAAATAATTACAATGTTAAGAGAATTATTGAATGAAAGAGGATATATTGAAGTAGAAACTCCTATCCTTCATCCAATCCTTGGGGGAGCTGCTGCTCGACCATTCGTAACACATCACAATACTCTAGATATGCCATTCTACTTAAGAATTGCACCAGAGCTATATCTAAAAAGATTAATTGTTGGTGGTTTTGATGGAGTATATGAAATCGGAAGAACTTTTCGTAATGAAGGAATGAGTGTAAAACATAATCCTGAGTTCACTATGATGGAGTTATATCAATCATATGGTAATGTTGATACAATGATGGAGTTAACTGAGTACTTATTCTCAACAATCGCTAAAAAACTAGGTAAAGATACTATTGAATATAATGATAAAGAAATCTACTTAACTAAGCCATGGACCAAGTTACACATGGTTGATGCAGTACGAGATACTGTTGGAATAGATTTCTGGAATAAAAACCTAACATTTGAAGAGGCGAAAAAATTTGCACTTGATAGAGAGTTAGATGTTCCTGATCATTACACAGGTACAGGACATATTCTTAACTTGTTATTTGAAGAATATTGTGAAGAAAACATAGTTCAACCAACATTTGTTTTTGGACATCCAATTGAGATTAGTCCTTTAGCTAAGAAAAATCCTGAAGATCCTCGATATACTGATCGTTTCGAGTTATTCATCGATGGTCGTGAATATGCTAATGCATTCACTGAGCTAAATGATCCAATCGACCAAAAGGAAAGATTCTTATCACAGTTAGAGGAAAAAGAATTAGGTAATGATGAAGCTAATGAGATGGATATTGATTACGTTGAAGCACTAGAGTTTGGTATGCCACCTGCAGGTGGACTAGGAGTAGGAATCGATCGATTTATTATGCTCTTAACTGGTAGTGCATCAATTAGAGACGTACTACTATTCCCTCATATGAAACCACGAGGTAAATAAGAACTGAATTTTCAGTTCTTTTTTTTATCATATGATTAGGCAATTATACTTATCAATTATATAATATGGACAAAAAGAGGTGGTATAAATGATTTATAACAATATATATAATACTATTGGGAATACTCCAATAATAAAATTAGATAAATTAACAAAAGAAAACGAACCAGATATTTTCATAAAAATGGAATGGTTTAATCCTGGTGGAAGTGTGAAAGATAGAATCGCATTAAATATGATTCAAGTAGCTGAAAGAGAAGGTATTCTAAAACCTGGTGATACAATCATAGAACCAACTAGTGGTAATACCGGTATTGGTATTGCTATGATTGGTGCTGCAAAGGGCTATCCTACAGTATTAACCATGCCTGACAGCCTAAGCATTGAAAGGAGAAAAATTCTTGAAGCATATGGTGCAAAATTAATTCTAACTCCAGCAAAAGAAGGTATGAAAGGAAGTATCAAAGTTGCTAATGATCTCGTTAAAAAGCATAACTATTTCATGCCAATGCAATTTAAAAATATAAACAACCCAAAAGCTCACATGAAATCAACTGCTTTAGAAATTATCGATGATATTCCTGATTTAGATGCTTTCATAGCTGCAGTTGGGACCGGAGGAACCATTACAGGAGTTGGTTCAATTCTCAAAAAACACAACCCAAATATAACTATTTACGCTGTCGAACCTTCAGATTCAGCTGTACTTAGTGGAAATCCTCCAGGACCTCATAAAATACAAGGTATTGGTGCTGGTTTTATCCCAGAAGTACTTGATATCAAAATATATAATCACATCATAACAGTCACAAATGATGAAGCCTACGATATGGCACGTTACTTAGCGAAAAACTTTGGATTACTATGTGGTATATCTACAGGAGCAAATGTTGCTGCAGCCTTAAAAGTTGCCAAAAACAACCCTCATTACACGCAAATTCTAACTGTTTCTCCAAGCAATGGTGAAAGATACCTATCTACGGACTTATTCTAAAAAAAATCATTCCAATATGGAATGATTTTTCTATATAACTTCTACAAATATATCAACAATTTTGGGATCAAACTGAGTCCCTCTATTTCTAATAATCTCTTTAATCGCTTCTTCTTTTGTCACAGCTTCTCTATATACTCTGTCATGCGTCATTGCATCATAAGCATCAGCCACTGCAAGAATTCTTGAATATAATGGGATGTCTTCTCCTTTTACTTGATTTGGATAGCCCTTCCCATCCCACCTTTCATGATGTGATAAAATAAACTCAGAAATTGTACTTAAAGAAGGTATTGCACTAGTTATTCTAGCACCAATTTCCGAATGTAACATAATTTGTGAGTATTCATCGTCTGTCAGTTTTGACGGCTTATTTAAAACAATATCACTAACTCCAATCTTTCCAATATCATGTAGTAATGCAAGAACAATCATATCATTAATCTCAGAGAAGTTAAAATTAAGTTTTGAAGCTATTTTCATACAAACACTTGTCATCCTCTTAGCGTGATACTCAGTCTCATCACTTCTTTCAAATAATGTTGCCTGTAAAGATGAAATCAAATTATTCCTAACACTTTTAGATTCTAATAATTTATTCTTAAGCATACGTTCTTCTGCCAATTTAATAGCATCAAAAATATTATGTCTTGTATTACATGATGCGCTATACCCTATAGAAACAGAGTAGTCCATTTCAGTACAGTTTCCCTTTATATGATTTATTATCTCCTTGGAAAAATCACGTGCCTGATCAAATGTGCACTCATATAGAATTACACAAAACTCATCTCCTCCAACTCTGGAGATAAATGAATTTTCAGGAAACATTAATCGTAATACATCTGCTACATTTACCAATATCTTATCGCCAATACTCGTTCCTTTTTGCTCATTTATTTCTTTTAACCCATTTACATCAATCATGATAATAGAGACTTCAGCCTTTTCTTGATATAATTTGTCTATTTCTTTAGAAAAATGTCTTCTATTATATGTAGAAGTTAAAATATCAGTTGTTTGTAAGGTAGCCAAATCAACTGTTGTCTTCCTAATAATCTCAAGCTCGTTCTTCACTAGTAAGTAAATAATTATAGAAGAAGTAATTATAAATAAAAAGCCTTTTATCGTACTAATGTTACGAAAATCATCTATGTTAGACGAAAAAAGCAGTAAAATATAGTCTGAAAAGAATATCCAGACTGCGCTAAACAAAAAGTAAACAAACGTAACTCTAGAAGCCGATTTACTCTTCTCTTTTCTCATTTTATCACTCCTATAATTAATTATAGCATAAAAAAAGAGAACTAGTCTCTTTCTTTACTTACCAAACTGCATTCAGATTCGTCAAGTTTATCTCCGTCAATAATTCTTGCAGGCATTCCTACAGCAGTGGCATAAGGTGGAACGTCCTTTAAAACAACAGCATTAGCTCCCACTTTTGCATGATATCCAATTTGAATGTCGCCCAGTATTTTTGCACCTGCAGCTATCATAACCCCATCACAGAGTGAAGGATGTCTTTTTTTACCAGATTCATTTCCTGTTCCCCCAAGTGTAACTTGATGATATATCAATACATCATCTCCAATAACAGTTGTCTCTCCGATAACTACACCATTTCCATGATCAATAATGAAGTTTTTCCCTATTTGAGCACCTGGATGAATCTCAACTCCAGTAAATAGTCTTCCAATATTACTAATTATTCTAGCAATTAATTTTAACTTTATATTCCAAAAAAACCTAGCAACTCTATAATTCCAGACAGCATGAAGTCCATTATGTGTCAGTAAAATGTCAATTAAATGTCTTGCAGCAGGATCTTTTTTTCTAAGGGTTTTAATATCATTTATCATACCCATATAATCACCTCTTGTATGGCAATTATATACTAATACGAAATAAAATTGTGATTAAACGCTCATGAAAGAGTTTCCAAAAAAAAGCACAAGTTAGACTTGTGCTTTAAATGTCTTCACCAATAATTAGGTCATCATCCTCATAGAGAAAAATCCCTAAACTTTCGGCTATTTCAACATATATATCAATTATACTGACATACTCGTAATCAATTGAATCAAAGACTTCCTTAAGTGACTCATTCATCATGTTTCTAACATAATCATAGTCTTCTCGTCGCTCCATTATCATATTTTCAATATATGTTTCAGTTCTATTTAATGTATCCATATCAGAATCATAACCATGGTTCTCTAAATCTGTTCTTACATCATAAATATAAAGTAAGAACAACAACATTTCACCGTAATGAGAAAAATCTGTACAGTTAGATTGAAATAGACTTTCATAATATATCTTTATTACATTTAACTGTGAATGAAGATAATTAAATCCAACTTCAAATATAGTTTTATAGTCTTCATCAATATTATCATTATCACAAGCTAAATCATAAATATGCTCAAGTACTTGATATATTGGTTCTAATCTTTCATATATTAGATTATTGTTTTCTTTGAAGGTTTCTAGCATTTTATGGTTTTCAATTTTCCATGAAGCATAGTCCTTTAGTATAAAATTATCCATGTGTCACATCCAATTTCATAGCTTTAATTGTAGCTATTTGTTTAGTTTCAATACTTCGAGTCTTAGTGATTAATTTTTCAACTACATATACCTTGATTCCAATACTAAAACTTAAAAGACTATTGAATAATCTGCTGGGTACATTTGTAAATATAAATACTAATACAGACCAAAGTACCATCATTCTCCATGTAAATAATATTCCTAGTAAGGCAGTTAAAACAGGATTACTATAAATCCATGTTTCCATATAAACACCCCTTAAGCTTTATTAACTGAACCAAAAATCTCCATTTTTTCTTTTACAGTTTGGATAATTGCATCATATCCAGGTGCGATTACTTTACGTGGATCGAATCCTTTTCCTACTAAATCTTTATCAGCTTCAAAATATTTTCTTACTGCAGCTGTAAATGTTAATTGACATTCTGTATTTACGTTAACTTTTGAAACTCCTCTTTCAATAGCACCTTTTACCATATCAACAGGAATTCCAGTTCCACCGTGAAGTACTAATGGCATATTCCCAGTAGCATCTTGGATATTTTTAAGTACATCTAATCTTAATCCTGTCCAGTTTTCAGGGTATTTTCCGTGAATATTACCAATACCAGCAGCTAACATATCAACTCCTAGATCAGCGATTTGTTTACATTCTTGAGGATCAGCTACTTCACCAGCTCCAACAACACCGTCTTCTTCTCCTCCAATTGAACCAACTTCTGCTTCTACAGAGATTCCTCTTTCATTAGCATAAGCAATGATTTCAGCAGTTTTTTGTAAATTTTCTTCAATTGAGTAATGAGAACCATCAAACATTACACTACTAAAACCAGCCTCTACACAAGCTTTTGCAGCATCATAACTACCATGATCCAAATGTAATGCAACAGGAACAGTAATGTTTAAATTTTTTAACATTCCGTTAACCATTCCTACAACAGTATCAAATCCTGTCATATATCTAGCAGCACCTTCTGATACTCCTAAGATAACTGGAGAATTTGCTTCTTGAGCAGCAACTAAAACAGCTTTAGTCCACTCTAAGTTATTAATATTAAATTGCCCTACGGCATATCCTTCTTTTCTTGCTTTTACAAGCATATCTTTTGCAGATACAAGACCCATTATAATTTCCTCCTATATAATTGTTTTTGTCAATTGTTATTATACATTACTTGTTCATTTATGTAAACTAATAGACGATAATAGAACTAATGATAAGGTTTACAAAAAAAACACTGCAAAAGCAGTGTTTATTTTCCTGATACTTTCAATGATTTTATTTTCATTGATGGACTTCCAATGAATCCAAAATTGAATTTAACGTCATTACATACATCTGTTACATCTTTCAATAACTCTAGATAGTTCCCAGCAACAGTAATTAAAGCTACTGGTTTAACAATCTTACCATCTTCAACTAAGAATCCAGAAGACTGTAAACTAAAGTCACCACTAATCGCACTACATCCTGCATGAGTTCCTTGTAAGCTTGTAATAACTAATCCTTTTTTCATGCTTTTAACTGCATCATCATATGATAATTCACCTGGTTTGAAGTAGAAGTTTGTAGGTACAATCCCTCTATTAAAGCCGTTACCAGTAGATTTTGTATCAGCTTTTTTAGCTGTTTTTAAATTATGAAGATATCCTGTTAATTTACCTTCTTTGATTAATTCTTTATATTGTGTTGCGACACCTTCATCATCAAATGCTCCTGATCTTGAAGATTTTGCCATGAACGGATCATCAACCAAAGTAATTAACTCACTACCAATTACTTCACCAATTTTACCTTTTAATAAAGACACATCTTTTTGTACACTCTCCGCACTAAACATTGAAATGTATGGTCCTAACAAACTAGAACTAGCTTCATTTGTTAAAAGAATTTCATATTCTCCACTTTCAACAGGTGTTGCTCCAAGCTGTGAACATGCTTTTTTAGCCCCAACTTTTGCCATTTCTTCTAAATCAAATTCATTATATTCATTTGTTTGCTTATACTCATAAGTCGTTCTTTGATCTTTACCATCTGAAGCAATTATAAATGCACCCATAACTGAATTATTAACTTTTTTCTCTAGTTTTAATCCTTTAGTATTTTGGATTAAGACCTTATTAGTTCCTTCACCATAAAATACTTGAGCCATAGTAACTCTTTCATCCTGAGCTAAAATAATCTCTTCAAACTTTTTAACATCAGCTATTTTTTGAGCTGCAGTTACTTCATATAAATCTTCTTTATACAATCCATCTATTTGTTTGTACTCGTCGTCACCTTCATAAATAAACACTTCATCTTCACTATCAATAGCTTTAGCTGAAGCAATAATACTATCTACAAGAAACTCAAATACTTCTTCTTTTATAACTTCTGTACTTACTGTTCCCATCTTACCGTCATAAATACCTTTAACTGATAACTTTGCTGTATCAGCAATAGCATACTTATCTAAAGATCCTTTAAATACTTCAATCTCAAACTCTGTTGCGCCAACATTATATACTTGTAAATCTTCAATACCTTTTTCTTTTGCCAAAGCAAATAATTTATCAAAATTCATTAGTTTGATCCTCCTCTACCACCAACAGTGATTTCAGAAACACGAATAGTAGGTTGTCCAACATCAGCAGGAATGCTTCCTGATTCACTACCACACATACCTTGTTCACGTTTTAAGTTATTACCAACCATGTCAACTTTTAGCAAAGCTTCTCTACCTGTTCCTACTAAAGAAGCTCCGCGTACTGGTTCAGCAATTTTACCATCTCTAATCATATATCCTTCTCCAACTGCGAAGTTAAAATCTCCAGTTGCTGGGTTAACACTTCCTCCACCCATTTTTTTAGCATATAATCCATACTTAGTAGCTGCAATAATTTCCTCAAAAGTAGATTCACCATTATCAATAAATGTATTACTCATACGAGATGTAGGAGCAAAACGATATGACTCACGACGTCCAGAGTTTGTACACTCGTCATTCATACGTTTTCCATTTAACTTGTCAACCATATAACTTGTCAGGATTCCATCTTTAATTAAAACGCGACGTTTTTGTTTGTTTCCTTCATCATCAAACGTAGCACTACCCCATGCATTAGGGATTGTCCCATCATCAATTGCATTTACTAATGGATTTGCAATTAACTCACCTTTTTTATCACAAAATACACTTGCACCTCTAGCTACAGCTGTTGCTTCTAGACTGTGTCCAACAGCTTCATGGAAGATTACTCCACCAAATCCATTATCAATTACAACAGTCATCTTACCACTTGGGCATTCATCAGCATGAAGCATTGTTTTTGCTATTCTTGCTGCTTCTTCCGCAGCTTCCTCAACATTGATAACTTCACTATAGAACTCGAATCCGTATGAACCACCTGGACCATAGAATCCACTTTGTTTTGTTTCTTCATTAGCAGCTACAGCATTGATTGCCAAACGAGTTCTTGTACGAGTGTCATTGACATAAGTTCCTTCACTATTTGCAATCCAAACATTTTGAACGTAATCTTGGTATCTTACCATTACTTGTTTGATTTCTTCATCATATCCTCTCGCTGCTTTATCTGCTCTTTTTAAGATACTAATTTTTTCATCAATTGTTACTTCTGATGGTGAGATTTTTGCTTGATGTTTATCACCAACTTGCATTTCACCAACTTCAAACTCAATATTTGCACTTTCCCCTGGGAATGATTGTGCTAAATCACTTGCTAATTTTACAAGTTCAGCCTCTTCTGGGCTATTAGTGTACCCGTATACTGTATGATATCCTTTTGCAACACGAACACCTACACCAAATATTTTTGCATTATTAACATTCTCAACTTTACTTGATAACATTGATGCATCAGTTTGGAATTTGTCCTCAATATATACTTCAGCGAAATCAGCTGCTGTAGATAATGCAGTATCTAGTACTTTTTTGATCAATTTCTTGTCTAACATGAAATCCTCCTTTTTCTAATATATTCAGTAAATGAAATTTTATCTAATAAAATTATATCATAATATTTTCTTAAAAAAAAGAAAATAGAACGAAATGGCTCATATATGAATACCGCTAAATTGAGCGGTATTTTCACATTTGATGTATGTACAATTTTACCATAAATGTCACATTGTATTTTACACATTCAAATATCATTACTAAATATCCTAATAATGATAAAAAAAAGACCTATTGGTCTTATTTTTTAAGTGATGCTCCAATGAAATCCCTAAATAGGGGGTGTGGTCTTTGTGGTCTTGATAAAAACTCAGGATGAAATTGAGAAGCAATAAAGAATTTATGCTCAGGAATTTCAACGATTTCAGCTAATCCTGTATCTGGATTGATACCAGAGAAAACTAATCCACATTCTTCTAGTTGTTTTTTATAGATATTATTGAACTCATAACGATGTCTATGACGTTCATTAATTTGAAGTTTCTGATATGATTTATGAGCTAATGTACCAGGCTTTAAATCACACTTATAAAGCCCTAAACGAAGAGTTCCACCCATATCTATACCTTCATATTGTTCCGGTAAATAATCTATCACTGGATGAGGTGTATCTGGATCCATTTCAGTTGAATTTGCACCTTCTAAATTACACACATTTCTTGCATACTCAATTGTTGCAGTTTGCATTCCTAAACATAATCCTAAGTATGGAATATTGTTTTCTCTAGCGTATGTAATTGCCTTAATTTTACCCTCAATTGCACGTGGTCCAAAACCACCAGGAACTAAAATCCCATCACAATCTGATAACATTTCAGCAGCATCAGCATCCACCAATTCTCCTGCATTTACCCATTTAATATTTATTTTAGCCATATGGTGATATCCTGCATGTTTTAAAGCTTCAGAAACACTTAAATACGCATCTTGTAGAGATACATATTTCCCAACTAAGGCTATTTTTACTTCCTTGTTAAGATTTTTAACTCTTTCTACTAGTTCATTCCATTCTGTTAAATCACATTCTTTTGTTTCTAGTCTAAAGTGTTTAACTACTAAATCATCTAGATTTTGCTCTTTTAACTTACTTGCTACTTCATATAATACTTTACAGTCTCTTGCTTCGATAACTGCTTCTTTTGGTACATCACAGAACAATGCAATTTTCTCTCTCATTGCATTTGTAATACTATGCGATGTTCTCAAAACAATGATATCCGGCGTAATTCCTAATCCACGTAACTCTTTTACACTATGCTGTGTTGGTTTTGTCTTAAGTTCTTTCGCAGCTTCTAAATAAGGTACAAGTGTATTATGAATAAAAATTGTACTCTTATATCCAAAATCTCTTCTTGCTTGTCTTATTGCTTCTAAGAATGGTAAAGATTCAATATCACCAACAGTTCCACCAATTTCTGTAATAATTACATCTGCTCCACTTTCCTCAGCAGCGCGATATAATTGTTCTTTTATTTCATTAGTGATATGAGGAATTACTTGGATAGTTGCTCCTAAATAATCTCCACGTCTTTCTTTTTCTATGACTGATGCATAAACACGTCCAGTAGTAATATTACTAGCTTTACTTAAGTTTTCGTCAATAAATCTTTCATAATGTCCTAAATCTAAATCTGTTTCTGCTCCATCATCTGTTACGAAAACTTCACCATGTTGATATGGTGACATTGTACCTGGGTCTACATTAATATATGGATCAAATTTCTGCATAAATACTTTTAATCCTCTATTTTTAAGTAAACGCCCTAACGAAGATGCTGTTATCCCTTTACCTAAGCTGGAAACTACCCCACCTGTTACAAAAATAAACTTTGTGTTTTTCATCTAAATCACTCCTCAATATATAAAAAAAATAGCTCTCCTAGGTAGGAGAACTATTTTACTAGTGTGCCCTTTAAAATTATATCAAAACACCATTTTTAAATCAACAATTAATTTTAAAAATTAATCATCGTATTGATCTTCGTATGTATCCATGTATTCGTTATACTTGTCTTCATCGAAATCTTCATATTCTTCAAAAACTTCTTCTTCATAGTTTTCGACAACACCATCAGGTTTCGTTGGTTTTTCTGTTGGAGTAGCTTCTACTACAGGTTCAACTACTGGTTCAGCAATTGGTTCTGGTTTTACTTCTTCTACTACAGGTTCTTCTTTAACAACAATAACTTCTTCTACAGGTTTTTTAACAACAGGTTTTGCTTCTTTTGGAGCTTTTGGTTTTTCTTTAAACTCTTCAGGTAAATCAATTACTGTATACTCTTTGTAGAAAGAACCATCTTTTTCCCATAGTTCAATTTTTTGATTTGCTTTTAAGTCCCATTTATTTTCACCAACATAAACGAATTTAGCAGAAGTAGTTAAGTCTGTATAAAATTTTGTAACTAGCTCCGCTTTTTCTTCTTCTGATAAATGTGTTGTTACTTTATCAAATAACTGGTATAAATCATAAGCTTTCTTTTCATTTTGTAATACAACAACTGCTGCATCAATTAATGATAAATCTGTGTGCATATTTATTCCTCCTTTAAGAAATAAGATAAATCAAGTGTAGCGTTATTTACAACTTCTCCATCTTGGATTAAATCATACTCAATATGAATTGAAGTTTCATCAAGTTCAATTTTACTTGTTGAAATATCAAACATAAAATGATTGCCATAAACATTGTATAATCCTTTAGTTATCGTGTTAGTCTTAAATATGTATTTCATATCAACATTACCTTTTTTATAGTACTCAATAATGTCTTTTTTTATAATAATATAGTTAGTATTATTGTCAGGATCAACAAACTTGATTCGATTGTTTTTATATTCTCCAATAGTAATAAACTCTTGTTTACTATCTTGCGCTTTTATACTAAAAGAGATTTCTATTTTCTTCATATTATCACCAAACCACAACTATTATAGCACAATAGCGATTTAGTTTAAATATTTTACGCTACATTATTATATATTATGTTCACTTTGTATGCAAGAAAAAAATAAAAGGATAGCCCTTTTATCTTTTTATTGGCAGTTTAATTGTAAATGTTGTTCCTTTATTAATCATTGACTCAACATGAATCTCTCCATTATGTTTCTTTATAACGTTTTTAGAAATACTTAGTCCTAATCCACTTCCACCAGTATCTCTACTTCTTGCTTTATCAACTCTATAGAACCTCTTAAATATATTCTCAAAATTTTCAGTATTAATTCCAATTCCTGAATCAGAGATTTCTAATATGTAACTATTTTTGTCAATCTTACCACTTATATTGATAAACCCAGTATCTGTGTAATTTATAGCGTTCTTAATTATATTCATAACAACTTGCGTAAATTTCACTTTATCTAGTTGCAGTTCCTGATTTACTACATTAATAGATAACTCCAATCCTTTATTTTCGATTTGATTTTTAAGAACTCCGGTACATTCCTTTATAATTTGCGCAATATCAATGTTTCTGAAAGACAACTCATAGTCCAAACGATCCATCTTTGATATAATCATTAGATCATTGAGGATAACTTCCATCCTAGTTGATTCAGTTCTTATTAACTCAATAAACTCAGTTCTTTCTTTTTCACTAATATCTTTATCTCTAGATAAAATCTCACTGAAACCCTTGATTGCCGATAGTGGAGTTCGTAGTTCATGAGATACATCAGCTGTAAACTGTTTTTGATACTTTTCTGCTTGATTAATTAGAGTTATGTCATGTACTAAAATCAAAGTCCCTTGAAACAAGTTATCTTCAAATAAGGGAGTACTAATTAAATCAAACACTTTTTCATTATACTTTACTTGTTTTCGGATACTTGTTTCTAGTAAGTATGCCTGATTAACAAACTTATACAGTGGTCTAATTCCCGTAAGTGATTGGTAATCCTGGTTATTAAAATCTTTTCCGAAATAAGTAAATATATCTTTATTTGCTAGTTTAATCTTACCTTCTTCATCTACCATTAAAAGTCCACTACCAAATGATCTTGACAATGAAATAAACCTTTTATATGATTCTTCTTGTTCTTTTTTGGATTTATCTAATCGCTGTTGTAATTTGAACACTGATGTTTGCTTATCAATGGAAAATCTCTTGTTTAAGCGCGAATAAGCAAAGATATGGTAACCAAATAGCATCATAATCAAAAACACTGTTATATAAGGATTATCATCAAAAACAACATATGTTACTACTACTGCATACGCAAATGCAATTAATAAATAGTCTTTTCTAATATTCATAAGTTCACCACCATTATCTCTATTATACCAAATTATACTTAATTTAATTCAACTCGTTTTCCGTTAACCAGATATACTATATTTTCAGCAATGTTTGTTACGTGATCTCCCGCTCTTTCGATCTGTTTTATTACTAGTAACGCCCGCATTGCCTCTTCTATTTCTTCATCAGTTGAACTTTTAGCTATCTTGGTTAATTCTATCACGTATTTTCGATATTCGGAATCTAATACTTCATCAGAATTATTTATCTTCAAAGCTAAATCTATATCTTCTAGTTTAAAAGCTTCCATTATCCCCTGTAACATATCAAGAAAAATTGATGAAAGGTTTATTATTGCCTTAAGAAATTTCTCGTTATTATTTTTAGTCTTAACAATATACTTTGCAATGTTAACTGTATAATCTGCAATCCTTTCAAGTTCATTTGAAATTTTTAGTGCAGTTATTATCCTTCTTAAGTCACTAGCTACAGGACATTGTTTTGCAATCAATAAATAAGCATCTACATTAATCGAAACCTCAAATTCATTAATCAACTTATCCTGTTCCATAATTTGAAGAGCCATATCAGTATCCATTGTACTACATACTTTAATTAACTTAACATAACTATTATGTACTTCTGTTCCCATTTCTACAACTTTTTGATTTAACATCTTTAACTCATCTATAAAATGTGCTCTATTCGGTGTCATTATGTCCTCCTATCCAAATCTTCCTGTAATGTAGTCTTCTGTTTTTGTGTTTTTAGGTTGTGTGAATATCTTGTCTGTTGAATCATACTCAATTAACTCACCCATCAAAAAGAATGCAGTTTGATCACTAATTCTAGCTGCTTGTTGCATTGAATGAGTTACTATAATTATTGTGTAACTTTTCTTTAAATCATTAATTAACTCTTCTATTTTAAGTGTTGCAATTGGGTCCAGAGCACTTGTTGGTTCATCCATTAAAATAACTTCCGGTTCCATAGCGATAGCTCGAGCTATACATAGTCTTTGTTGTTGTCCTCCCGAAAGCCCCATAGCACTATCTTTTAATCTATTAGTGACTTCGTCAAATAAGGCTGCTTTTTTTAGTGCTGATTCAACAATTTGATCAAGCGCTTTTTTGTCTTTTATTCCCTGACAACGAGGACCATATGCAACATTATCATATATACTCATCGGAAAAGGATTTGGTTTTTGAAATACCATTCCGACTCTACTTCTTAAATCAATCACATCAAATGAGGTATCATAAACATTAAACTGATCAAACAAAATATCCCCTTCAATATGACATGATTCGATTAAATCATTCATTCTATTTAGACATCTCAAAAATGTCGACTTTCCACAACCTGAGGGTCCAATAAGTGCTGTTACTTTATGCTTTTCAATTTGCATATCAATTTGTTTCAATGCTTGGAATTTCCCATAGAACAAATCAAGATTTTCTATGTGAAAACTAATTTCTTTATTCATAAATATATCCTTTCTAATGCCATATTTTATTGATTCTATAAGTAATCAATTTAACAATTAAATTTAGAACTAGTACAACAGCTAAGATGATTATTGATATAGCACTCGCAAGTTCAAAATTGGCAACTTCTCCACCCATAATACTCCAGATATGTACTGCCAGTGTAGTTGATGGTGCATCTAGTGAAACGTTATCATTTATTACTGTCCCTAGCACAAAGATGAGTGCAGCACTTTCTCCTATGATTCTCCCTATTCCTAAAAGTATAGCTGTTAGTATTCCAGGCAAAGCATTTGGAAGCACTACCTTAAATGTTGTTTGTGTATTATTAGCACCAAGAGCCAGACTCCCCTGTCTAAGTTCTGAGGGGATTACTTTCAACGATTCTTCCGTACTCCTGATTATTGTCGGTAAAATTATAATAGCTAACGTTAAAGATGCTGCTATAAGATTTCTTCCTGAGAATCCAAACGTTGATGTTATGGGAATAAAAACCACTAACCCAACTAGTCCAAAGATGATTGATGGTACTCCAGTTAACATTTCTATTAACTTCCTCAATTTGTTTGAAATCAACCCTTTTTTTGCATACTCATTCAAGTATATTGCCGTAAATATACCAATAGGTAATGCAAATAGTAAACTGAAGAAAATCAAGTACAGTGTAGAAATCAAACTACTTCTTATCCCTCCGCCATCACTACTCAAATAGATTTCATCTATTGCATTATATTCATTGAAACTAGCAGCAATTTTATCTATTCCTTGTTTGGCAATTATTAACTCTCCATTAGTAAAATTGATGTAATTAATCTCTACCCCTTCACTCAAACTAACTCTATTATTGAGATTATTTATGTCATAAGTTTTATTTAACGGACTACCTTCTTCAATATGTGATATTAAGACTATCTCCTCACCTGCTTTATTTTCAGTCTTTTGCAATGTTATCCCCCATTTACTTGAGTAAACCTCATTATCATTTATGTCCTTTGAGGGATCACAATTACAAAAATCTATAGGTGTCACAACCAGATGATACTCTTTTCCATAATAATCACCAGTAATTAACTCCCAAGAAACTAAAGATGAGCCTTTAATAAATACAAAGATAAATATTGCAATAAGAGCAACTAGTCCAACTAATGACGCCACTAATGTAACACTGTTATAAGTTTTATCTATTAGTTTTCTTTTTTTTCTTAACATTTTTTTCTCGTCTTCACTAAACTTATTCATCTAAACTTCCTAGCCTTTTCTTCACTAAATTCAATATGTAATTAGTAATAATAATTGTTATCATCAGAACTATACCAATTGAGAACCTAATATCATATAAAAGTCCTGTAGATTCGTGAACACCTTGTAACATAGTTGACGTTAAAGTTCTCGTTCTCTCAAATAAGCCAAACGATGGTCCCAAACTTATGTTCCCCGCAACCATACTTACAGCAGTTGCCTCTCCCAAAGCTCTTCCAATCCCTAAAATTCCACCAGTAAAAATCCCCGACTTTGCACTTGATAAAACAACCTTGAAGTTTGTTTGAGTCTTTGTGGCTCCTAAAGCCAAGCTTCCTTGTTCAATCTCTTTTGATACACTTCTTATACTAACTTCTGCCACAGTTGTTATTGTGGGTAAAATCATCATAGATAAAAGCATTACAGTTGATAATACTCCTAATCCTCCGACGGTTGAAATACCGAAAAGATTTCCTAAATTTTTAGTAAAATATACTATAACTCCCCCTCCAAAAACACCATAGATGATACTTGGTATACTAGCTAAAAGTTCAGTGGAAGTTCGTAAGATACTTCCAATTCTTTTTGGTGCAATTTTCGCTATAAACAAAGCAGTCATTGTCCCAATTGGAAGGGCTATAATAAGACTCAGCAAAGATACATACACGGTATTTAGGATTATAAACCCCACCCCAAATATAGTCGGAGCGGTCCACCTTAATCCTGTTATAAAATCCCATACATTAATCTTCCCTTGAAACATTATCTCACCTGTTGTTGCTGCAGTATAGGTATACTCAGTTATAAAAGGATTAATGCCTTTTATAACAATGAAGACAATAATAACAACAATAAATGAAGCGCTAAGAACTGTTGCTGCAGTAAATAGAGCTTTTATAAAAATATCAATTTTATTCTTTCTTTTAATTCTTTCATCTGTAATTTGGCTTCTTACTGTTACATATTCCAAATTAAATCATCCTCCAACAATCAAATAACCCTCTAGACGTCTAGAGGATATTTTGATTTCTATTTATGTTCTTACTCCAATTCATCCCAAGTATTGAATGTTCCTTCAAATATCTTTTTAAGAATATTGGCAGTTACATCATCAACACTATCATTACTTTTATTTACTACTGCAACTACTGCATCCCAACATATCTGCCCAAAAGTATTTGTCATTCCGGGTTCTGAGTCTTTAAATGCGCGAGATGCAAACCCTAAATCTAAATAAGTTGCAGCAGCATCTTTATCTCCATCCTTTTGAGTTCCTTTATAAGCAGCACTAGATCCAAGATGATTATGAAGTGGGTTAAAGTTTCCACAACGCCCTTTAAAGGCAGAAGTTATAGCTTTGGCTATTTTTTCGACTGAAGTCGAACCTCCAACTTGGATATTTACAGCACTATTATCTACTGTACATACAGAGTGATTTGATGACATCTCACTCCAATTAACATCATTAGTACTTGTTTCAACGATTCCCCCATTTTGAAGTATTATTGCTTTACCTTCAACACTACTCATGTAAGCCACTATGGCTTTTACTATTTGTTCTACTTCTGTACTCCCATAATCACCTGAAACTCTTGTAATATAATTAAATGGTCTTTTTAGCTGATATGTATTGTTTAAGACATTTTCTTCAGTAGCTTCAACGCTGTTAAAATCCAATCCTACTAACCCTGAACTAGCTAAACTAGATAGTGATATATAACCCAATCCGTACTCATCAGCCTTTATTTTAGCAATCATATCGCTATTTCCAGATACTTCTGTAAATGATGAAACCAGTATGGCATTATCCTCAGCAGCTTCTGAGAACTCAATCCCCTTAAAGAACGCTTCTCTAGTTCCACTTTCTGTATCTCTTGTATAAACATTTATTGATTCATTTTCTTTAAAACTGTTTCCGTCGCACGCACTCAATGTAATAGTAAAAACGAATGCAATGAATAAAATTGTAACTTTTCTCATGTAATTTTTTCCTCCTAATTACCTTTTTTTCTCTTTTAGTACACTCGTATTATATCTATTGAATATTAATCTACAATTCCACTTTCGTTAATAATATGTAAATAAAAGTTGGGTTTTAGTTATAAAAAAAAGACGAGTGTAAACTCGTCTTATATTACTTTATATCCTATACCTCTTACTGTCTTTAAGAACTCTGCTTTTGGATCTAGTTTTTCTCTTAACTTAAAGATATGGACATCAACCACTCTTGAATCACCATCATAACTAAAACCCCAGAGATTAGTTAACAACTGATCTCGAGATAAAGCTTTTCCTTTATTTATTACAAGATATACTAGTAGTTCAAACTCTTTAAGAGTTAATTCAACCTTGGTTTTACCCAAAAAAACTTCATAACTACTTTGTATTATTGTAATATCTCTGTAATGGATAGTATCTTCATTTTTTGTTAAGCCTTGTCTTCTTAATCCAGCTTTTATTCTAGCAGTTAATTCTCGTGGTGAAAACGGCTTTGTTACATAATCATCTGCACCTATATTGAAGCCTTGAATTATATTATATTCATCATCAACAGCAGTTAACATTATTATGTATGATTGAACCCCTTCACTTCGGAGTTTTTTGCATATATCCATTCCATTCATATTTGGAAGCATTAAATCCAATAAAATTACGTCATATAATGAAGTTGAAGCTTTCTTATATCCTTCAAATCCATCTAAAGCACTATCTACTTCATAATCCATCTGTCTTAAATCATATTCAATCATTCTTTGAATTGATTTTTCATCCTCTATTATTAATATTCGAGCCATAATAACACCTCCAATATAATATTATCATATCAGTATAATTTGTGTTAACAGAAAACAAAAACTTTACATTATCTAATTGTTCTTTAACACTTAAATAACAGCTGATTCATCATAGTCATAATCTAGTTCTTCATTATAATAATAATCCTGAATAACATTAATAACGATATTGTTACAATGATCCCCAATTCTTTCAATATTTGAAAGAATATCTACATATAAAGCATCTTGTGTTTCACTAGACAATTTGTTGTTAATACGCATAATATGTCTTTTTCTATTTTTGATTACTAATCTATCAATAATATCTTCACGATCCATAACACGTTTCGCAACATCATGATCTTGTGTATCAAAAGCTTCAACTGTTAAATCAATAGTTTCTTGAACAACTTTATATAGCTTCTCTAACTCTAATTTCGCATCAGGACTTAACTCTACACGATCATCATGTCTCATTTCAAAGAACTCAAACAAGTTTGTACAATGATCTCCAATTCTTTCAAAATCACGAATTGTATCTACATAAGCTGCTTGATTACTTGATGAAGTTTTATCTAAATCAGCCTGTGATATTTTTACTAAGTAATCATGCGCTTTTTTATCAATAGTATCAAGCATTTCTTCCATTTGCATTCCATTCTCAAAATACTTTTTATTATTTTCAAACGAATACTTAACGGCAGTTTCAAACATTTGTCCTGTGATTTTACCCATATTTAAGACTACAATTTTAGCTCCTTCTAAAGCTAAAGATGGAGCTTCAAGAATCAAGTCATCTTGCAATGTATCAATATCTACTTCAATTAATCCATCTTCTCCACGAATGATTTTTGTAACTAACCAAACTAGTTGATTAATAAAGAAATACATAATAATAGTATTAATAATGTTGAATCCCATATGAGCGAAACTAATAGTCATTTGTGGATTATTTCCATGCAAAATCAAATCATCCAAAGATTGTATTAAAAACGTATACGGTTTTAATAGTAGTAAGAAGAATAAACTTCCTAAAACATTGAATAACACATGGGCTGCAGCAGTCCTTTTAGCTGCAATACTACCACCGAGAGAAGCGAAAATAGCTGTAACTGTGGTACCAATATTACTACCAAATAATATTGCGATAGCACCACCTAATTCCATACTAGATGATCCATATAAACTCTGTAAAATGGCGATACTAGCACTTGATGATTGAACAATAGCTGTTGCAATTGCTCCTACAGCTACACCTAATACTGGTGAATCTCCTACTGAACGTAGGGCATTTTCAAACTCAGGTAATCCTGATAATGCTTTTAAAGAACCTCCCATAACTCCAAGTCCATAAAAAAGCATACCAAACCCTAAGAAAACACCACCAAGTTGCTTATATTTCTTACGATGTGTAAAGAATATTAAGAATGCTCCAATTGCCATAATTGGTAAAGCATACTCTTTAATTTTAAAACTTATTAAAAATGATGTGATTGTAGTACCAATATTAGCACCAATAATTATTCCAACAGCTTGTGGTAAACTCATTAATCCAGCTCTAACAAGTCCAACTGTTATCGCAGTTGTTCCTGATGATGATTGAATTAAGGCAGTAATAATTAATCCTACAAAAATCCCTTTAATTGGTGTATTTGTTGATTTCTCGATTATCATTTTCAGGCGATTCCCAGCTAAAGCCTTTAAAGAATCTCCCATTAAATTTATCCCATATAAAAATATCCCTAAACCCCCAACAATAGCAAATATTGTTTCTTTCCAGTTAATAACGACTGTGTCTGCAAGTAAATACATATGTTACCTCCTCAAGATATTTTATCCAATAGAAATATAACACACATTTAATACTAAATAAATAATTAAATCAGAAAATGACTTTTCTTAACACAATCTTAACAATAAAAAAAGAAGGACTATAATCCTTCTTTATATTCTTTTGCAAGTTTATCTGAATCATTTATTAAATCATCAGTTCTATCCCAAGTACCTAAATTTGCTCCACAGGCGAATTTATGTCCTCCACCGTCATATTTATTTGCCAGTTCATCAATCGCAGGACCTTTTGATCTCATACGTGCTCTAACGATTCCTTCTTCATACTCGGCAAATAATAGCCAAATTGGATATCCCTCAAATGAACCCATCTCATTTACTAAGCTAGATGCCTCTTCTAAAGTAACATTAAATCTTTCTAAATATTCAGGTAATACTTTAAAATAAACAACACCATTTTCAGTTTTTTTGTAGTTCTGTAATAAGAATCCTTTGAATCTAGTTAACTCCTCAGTTTTTGTATCTAAGTAACGATATATCTTTTTCGCTTCAACGCCTTGATCATATAATTCTGCTACATTTCTAAATGTAATTGCATTTACACCATCATACTTAAATCTTCCTGTATCTGTAAGAGTTCCAAAGAATAATGCATTAGCCCCATCTTTAGTCATCTTCAACTCATCTTTATGTTCTAAGAATAAGTCTAAAATTATCAATGTTGCTGCTGGTCTTGTTGTATCAACATAGTCGATATCCCCATAATCATCTACTTTAATATGGTGATCTATCTTAATAATGAAGTCACTATTTTTATATCTCATATCAGCTACTCTATCACGATTAGCTGTATCAACAACAATTGCTAATGCCCCATCAAAATCTTTGTCTTCTAAAGTTTCGGGTACACCAATAAATTTTGTAAAATCACTACTTTCCCCAGCAACATGAACTTCCTTGTTAGGCCATGTAGTCTCAATAATATTCTTTAATCCAAAAGATGAACCAATACAATCTCCATCTGGTCTTGCATGTGGACAGATTATTATCTTGTTAAATTCTTTAATTTTTGCGTATATCTCAAATAATTGCTTTTTATCCATTGTATATTCCTCCTGAAAAAGCGTCTAAATCACTTAATACTTGTTTTGCCTCAGTAAATGAACTAACTGTACACCCACAAGCTAAAGCGTGTCCGCCTCCTCCATATTTTCTTGCAATATGAACTACTGAATCTACTGCACTACGAATTTCAACAGATATTGAGCCATTATCCTCTTCTGTGAAGTTCACCCAAAAGTTTATATCCTTAATGCTACCCATTTGATTCACCATTGCACGTGAAACAGTAAATGATGAAACATTGAACTTTTCTTTTACGGTTCTATCATTCATCATATATGCTACGTTATTATTTGTTATCTTAAAGTTATTAATAAAATAACCTTTTAATTTTTTAAAATTAAGTTCTTCTGTATATAACTTATTATATATCCAGTTGAGATTAGCACCTTGTCTTACTAAAAAAGCAGATCTTTCCAACGTCAGTGCTGTAGTATTTGGATATACAAATCTACCACTATCAGTAACAATTCCTGTCAAAAATCTAGTAGCTGCTAAATCATCAAAAATATATTCTTTATCAATAAAAATTCCTGCGATTAGTTCAGCACATGCTATATGATTAGTATCAATAATTGAAGTACATTCAAAATCAGGCATATTTAAATGATGATCAAATACTAGTATTTCACTAGCTAATTTGTATCTATCATCATCAATTAATCGACTAACACATACATCAACAATAATTGCCAAAGAATTATCATAATACTCATCAGGAATTATATCCATTTTTCCAAGAAAATTAAAGACATTTTCTTCCCCAACAGCGTATACTTCTTTCTCAGGATAATTCAGTTCAATTATTCTTTTTAATCCCAGTTGTGATCCATAAGCATCACCATCTGGGTTAAGATGACGATGAATAATTATACGATCATATTTGTCTATTAAAGACTTGACTTTTTCATACATATTTTCACCTCTAAAATAACATATAATTATATCACAAAACACACTGAAAGACTACTTAAAATGCACAAAAAACTGCATTGTCAAAATGCAGTTTTAGTTTCAATCTATTTTACTAGTTCCAACGATCCAAAAATGGCTCATCATCTTCATAATTCCAGTAATAATCTAAAAGGTCTCCCCACTGTCCTAATTTATTTGCCTGAGCATAATCTTCAGCACGATGCATCCACTCGTTATATGTGTAATCACCATAACTAATTGTTTCTCCAGCACCAAACTCATATTTCACTTGAGCAAGTCCTTGTTGAACTATCATATAATTTAATAAGAAATACTCATCCTCGTTTGGAAGTTGAATCCAAACCCACGATAAAAGCCTACCATATGTATCTGTTAAGCCATCTCCTGGATCAGTTTGCAGAACAATTGATACCGCATCATGAAGTAGGCCACAAGTATAAAGACTACCCGGTTTACCCCATTCTTCTCTTCCACCAGGAAATGTTTCCTCAGTATCCATATTCAAAAATCTTACTGATTTTGCTCCACTAGTAATTGCATCATAAATATCTTGAGGATAATTAAATCTAGCGGTATCACCATCTGTACATGATGATAAAGTAACTTCAAAATACCCTCCTCGTGGATTCATATAGTCTATAGATGCAAACTGTTCGTCCAAATATGGACCATCATAAGTCAATTCTATCGGTGTAAAATAACCTGTTTCTCCATCTCCAAAACGATAAATCTCAACTCCAAAAGCTGATTTTGTATTAAACTCATCTCCAATGTTTCTATTTCCAACATATCCAGCAAATAATCCCGCTAAACTGGAATCATCCGTGTCTACTTCGTGAAAATAAAAATTCTCATCTCCAAAATAATCAATTATCTCAGTTCTTGTTTTCCCTGTTAAATCAGGTAATACTAAGCAATTTTCTGTACAACTATTATTTTCACACGCGCTTAGTGCAAAAATAATGATAAATGATATTATTAGTATTATTTTTTTCATAATCTTCACTAATTACTTGGATAAGTACGATGCGTACTAAACCAAGTAGAATCTTTCAATAGAATACTATTCTCACTACCAGTAATTGAGTAAGTTGTACCATCACTCGAGATTACAATAGTTCCATTTACACCTGTAGCATAAATATTATCAGTATACCCAAACATTCTATCAAGCGCTGTTTGTGGTGGTATACCATAACTATTTTCTCCGTCTTCATCATCTGGAAAATGAACACTTAAAATAATATCAGTAGGTGTTATTGCATTTAATAATGTGGCACTACTAGCAGTATTACTTCCATGATGTCCTGCCTTATAAACATCAACATGACTTAAATCTGAAGACATAATAAACTCTGCATTGCTCTCAGCATCGCCAGTAAATAAGTATGTTAAGTCTTTATGTTCTAACAAAACAACAACACTATTTTCATTATCACTTGTTGAATCTTCTCCGTCGTAATGGCCAGTATCAATAACGCGTAGTATTAAATCCTCCGTAATCGTGAAATATGGTTGACATAAGTTATTACTTTTTAATGCGTCATCTCCACTACATACTAATGCACCACTTGCATCTCGCTTTTCAGTATACTGTGTATGAGTAATTGTTGTTTTATCATATCCATAATCTAAAACAATTCCAACGTTAAATGCATCAAAGATTCCATCACCACTTGATAATCCAACAAATCCTCCAATGTGATCTGCATCAGGATGAGTAGCTATTACTATCTCTAAAACACCATCGTCAATATAATTATTCAAGTAAGGTACAACAACATTAGTACCACCACTTTTAAGCCCAGCATCAATTAGAATCTCATAGTCACCACAATCAATTAAAGTAGCGTCACCACTAGCATCTAAATCAATATAGTGAATTTCTACGTTAGGACAAACACCATCATATAAAATATCATCTGGATTAGAAACTAGTGTTGTTTCACTTACAACAACAGCTCTCAACAATTCAACTTCCTTATCATTATAATCAAGCACATACTTAATAAAATATGTCCCCGGAGTAGTTACATCAACAGTTCCAGTAGTAGTTACACTGTCTGAAATATCTGTCTCACCAAATGTGGCAACAAACCCTGATTCAATATAACTATCAGCCGTTGTTAGTTCGACAACCACTTCTCCATTAAGCAAAAACTCAACATGATTCTCTTGTACACATTCTTCACAAGTTTCGCATACTTCACAAGTCTCACATACTTGACAAGTTTCACACTCAACACATTCCTCACATTCAAGACTAATACCATCTCCAACAACTACTGCTCTAATAAGTTCATAATTTTCTCCGTTATAATCTAAAATGTATGAAATAAAATAAGTTCCTTCTGTTTCTGTATCTACAGTTCCTGTTATCTCAACATACTCCTCTAAACCACTATTACCTTCAAGAGCTATAAACCCTAACTCAGAATATGTTCCATTAAAATCAACATTTAAAACACTTTCTCCGACTAACTCAAAAGTGATAGACTCACAATCACAATTACCTTCAGATAAACATCCAGTCAAAGTAACACTTAACACCAATGTTATGATTATTAATACAATCTTTTTCATAGTTTCACCTCACCTACTATTTTACCATATCAAGCCATTTACCCCAACCTTTATCAACAAAAAAAACACTACTGAAAATCAGTAGTGTTTCTATTTAAATAAAGTTCTTAATTATGCATCTGGATTAATAACATGAGAGCCAACATTTTCTAATGTGTCTTTTCCAAACGTTACCCATTCACCAGGTGTATAAGTTGTGTTTCCACCATGAATATCCATATTTCTTACTAAGGTTACATCTTTTGCATAATCACTTGAACTACCAATATTTCCAATGTAATCGATTAAAGTTGAACCATTGTATAATTCATATGAGTCATTACCATTATGGTTGATAAAGTTATCTAGTACATCAACTTCCGAAGCTATTGAAGCATCAACACCTGTGTTAGCTAGAACAAGAACCTCACCTGAAGCAAGTGAACCAGTTAACTGCAATTCTGTATATGTAGTATTTGCATTTGAATAATAATATAATTTATAAGTTGATAAATCTATAGTTTCTGCAGTTGGGTTGAAAATTTCAATAACTTTATTATATCCTCCACCTTCAACATACTCAGAAATAAATAATTCTGTACCACAAGGAGCAAAAACTGGGTCTTCTTGAACAACTTCAACATCAAAAGTAACAGTTCTATCTGTAGAGTCTACTGTTATTACAGCTGTCATGGTTACAGTAATATTTCCTCCACCGAATGCAGGTCTTGTTACAGTTCCTTCAGCAGAAAGCGTTGCAGGAGTTCCTGAAGTCCAAACTACCGTTGCATCATAATAGAAGTTTGATAAAGCTGTATCCAACTCAATATCAGTCTTAGTGTATGAAACAGGTACGATTAAAGATTCTACCCAGTCCAATTTTTCAGTTGTTGTTGGAGTTGCATTTGGAAGTTTTACGTCAACGATTCTAACATTCCCATAACTTAAGTCAAATAATATAAATTCAACAATAACACTGTCTTCATTATTATAATAAGTATCAAACCATGGTGCGAACTCATCAATATCCATAACTAGCACATCAGTTCCACCATAGAATTCAACATTTCCATACCCATCATTTACTGATTTTATTTTTAGCAGCATTCTAAATTTTTGTCCTGAATATTTAGTAACATCATCTTCATTTCCAATAGTAGAAGAACTCATTATTGAAGAATTAGTATATACTGCGTTGTCACTTGAAACTTCTTCTAGTAACACTACATCAACTAGCATTCTAGCTTTATAATATGTATCTAACTCTCCACGTACGATTATTTTATCCCCAATGGCAATATCTTCTGTAAACTCATGATCTAAATAAATTGCCACACCATTTGGATCTTGTATGAATGGATTTCCCCAAGGAGTAAATCCAGAAACAACACCTTCAACTATAACAACTTCTGCATCTTCCTCAAGTAATGCTGCGGCAATAGTTGTTCCTGACAAAGTATCTCCATCAATTACAACAACATTAAATGTTCTATCTAATGTATCAGTACCAATTGTAACTGTAGCAGTTAAAGTAGCAGTTCCTTCAGTTCCATATTGAACATGAATAGTACCATCAGCTTCGATTACAGTAGCATCTGAAGTAGCCCAAGTAATTGTAGCAGTAGCATCTAAATCATCAGTAGCAGGTAATGTAATATCATTAAATAATCCGCTTAAATCACCTAAGTTAATATTATCTGCGATTGTTTGTAATTTGTGATCTACAGTGAATGCAGTAACTTCAGTAACGTCAGCTTTAACACCTTGGAATAATACTGTAACACCATATTCATCTTTCTGATATGTTACGATATCAAGTGTGATAATTTTTCCAACATAGTCTTCTAATTCATCAGCATTTGATCTGTAATATACTTTTAATGCTCCACCGTCTAAACCAGTGATTGTAACATCGTCATATTGTCCCTCTAGAGAAACAGTACCAGTTACAGTTAATACAGTACCACGTGGATAAACGTCATTTACTGCACCTTCTACAGATGCAATAATAGGAGTTGGCAATGTAGCAGTACCAGCAGTGATAGTTTCACTAATAACATTTACTTGTGGTAATCCTTTATAAACATTTAACGATCCAATAACAGTGATAGAATCACCAGGTTTTACATCGTCTAATAAGTCTTTACTAAATACGAATAAATTTTCTCCACCAGCAGTAATAAAGAATCCATAATAGCTTTCTTCATAAACTACACCAGTAGTTTCAAATAAATCTCCATTATCCATAGCTTTAACTTCTGCGATAGTTGAGTTAACAGGAACAACAACTTCTACAGAAACTGTACCAGTTTCAGTACCTTTAGTAGCTGTAGCTGTGAAAGTTACAGTAATACTTTCAGTTCCACGAGCTCCAAATACACCAGCATTTGAGAATTGAGCAGTTTTGTCACTTACCCAGTTAGTATATGTAGAACCGTTAGGTCCAGCAGTAGGTAAAGTAATGTCTGCAACAGCAGCGTCAGGAATTAATCCATCAGCAGCGATAACGTCTGCAGCTAATGCTTCAGCATCTGTTAATGTAGCCATTGCGATGTCATCTTCTCCACCATCAAATACTAACATTGGTCCGTTTGTACCATGGTTTGTATAATAAACAGTAGTAATTGTAATTTTTAATCCTTCATTATCTTCTAAAGCAGCTAATGAATCATCTAGTGAATAGTAATAGATTAAAATTGCATCGTCACCGTCTACTAAATAAACGTTATCATAATCACCGCGCAATTCAACAAATCCACTTACAGTATATAATTTACCGTGAATTGTTGCATCAGTAGAATCTAACGCTAACATTTCAGCAACAGTTTTAACTGTAGGAGTTAATGGGTTTGTTCCATCTCCAGCAGTAACTTTTGTTTCTTCAGTTAAGTTAGAAATTTGGAATAAAGTGTTATATTTCGCGTACTCACCTTTTACTTTTACTGTATCACCAATAGCGATAGTCTCAGTAGAAGTATAATCCCCGTAATATACACCAATTGAATTAGTACCATCTGATAGGAAGTATCCACCATCAAATAATCCATTTACAATTCCTTCAAACTCAACAATGTCTCCTAAAGTACTGTCTAATAATGCTAAAACAGTTTGGAATTCAGTTGATAAAGCTTCTTCAGCAACTATAACTTCGAACTCTTTTTCAACTTCTTGTCCCTCTAAAGATAATGTTGCAGTTAAAGTAACTGTAGCATTTCCCTCACCGTTAGCAGGTCTAGTAACTGTACCGTCGTTAGCGATTACTGCAGTATTACTTGATTCCCAAGATACTACAACGTCGTTAGCTAAACTTGTTAATAAGTCCATATCGCTATTAACGATACCTGAAGGTAAAATTAAAACACTCTTTGCATCTTCTAATAAATCCTTGATTTCTTGTTCTTCTTTACTTGGTCCACACGCCGTTAAGGTGAATACACCAATAAGAAGTAAACTTAAAGCAATTAGTTTTTTAAACATCTTAAAATCTTTCCTCCTTAGTTTTTTTATTCAATTGTTACATCATCTGCTGATGTAAGCATTAATTGATATTTTGAAGCATATCTAGATAATGGTGCAACAACTGTATAAGTTGTTCCAACTTGGAACATGTCTACAGTGATGTCACTAGGTGAATCACTATCACGTCTAACCGTAATTGTATTTCCTTGAGCATCTTCTGTAGTGACTGTGAAAGCACCGTTAGCACCTTCATAAATACTTTTTACTGTTAAATGTTCTACTTTTAGTAATCTACCAAGATGTAAATTGGTAATTTCTGGAACTGTAACTGTAGTTGGTGCAATAATATTATCACTACTCAACTTAGTACTATATCCAGGTCTAGCTTGATAGTTAGATACCTGTATTGCACCTGTTCCATCTGATGGATATTCTGTTACTGTCAGACCAGCTAACAATAATTCATTACCTTGAGATAGATGTGGAGAGTTTTGGTTAAAGAATAAATAAATACCATAATCTCCTTGTTGAATGAATGCTCCACCGCCTAATTCACGGCTTACAACACCAGTAATTACAACTTTAGTTCCTTTGTATTGTTCGTAATTTGTTACTAGTTCTTCTATAGATATTTGAGTTCCTTCAAGACTATAATCATATGTTTCGTCTTCTTCTCCCCAAACTCTACGCCCTGTTTCTTGTACTTCAAGTCCTCTAGTAAAGATTAATTCTCCATATTTTAAATCAAGAGATCCTTTAGCTTTAGTATAAGCTTCTTCAATCAACTCTAAGTTAATTAATCGACCATCATACCATACCCACGCTAAATATCTTGTTCCATAATTATCCATTCTACCAGCACTTACATCGTACTCAAGTACTAAAGTTTCGGCATTTTCTAATTTATCACAAGTATACTCGCTTGCAGGTTTTCCCCAAGGTTCATATAATGCAGTTGATTCTGGAGTATCAATTCCCAAGAAGCGAACAGTGAAATACCCATTTCCTTCTGTGAAAACGGCTGTATCACCATCAACACATCTAACCAATTCAACTTCACCGATTCCATCAGCAATGAAATCTGTATTTTCATACTGGAAATCCATTGCTAATTTGTCAGTTTCGGTTGTATTAAGTTCAGTGCTTGGCTCATCATTTGGATCATTATTATCATCAGTACCACCACATGCTGTCAGTGTTAAAGCAAAGATAAATAATAATAAAACCATTGATATTTTTTTAAACATATAAATCACACTTTCCTTAAATATTAGTTAGCTCCTAATTGTCTTAACATTGCATCAATTACTGTTTGTGAACCATGTCCAGCAAATAGTGATTGCATTGCAGATTCAGCTTGCAGTCTCGCATCTGAAGAAGTTACTGATCCAGCAAATGGTGGATCATATGCAAACCAACCTGTTTGTAAATAAGCAGCTTGTGCAGCTAATGAAGAGTAATATAATAACTCATCTGGATCATTAATTGCTAAGAATGCTTGGTAAGCAGTACTTTGGTATCCGCTATATCTTACAGGTAAGTAACCAGTTAACATTGCCCAGTCAGCAGTGTTTTCTGCGTTAGTTAAATGTTTGATTAATAACCATGCAGCTAATCTTTCAGCGTCTGAAGAATTCCCTAAAATAGCAATATTAGGTCCTTGTTGTACAGCTGAAGGGTTATTTGCTTCATCATATTGTGGAGTTGGTAATACACCAACTTCAAATTCTCCATTTTCAGGAATATTGTAGTTAATTCCTGCAGTTGAACCAACACTCATACAAACGTCTCCGTTTTTGAAGTTAGTTGAACCATATGATTCATTCCATGCTAGTGGAATTGCAAATGTATTATCATCAAATCTAGCAGCTACATAATCTAACATAGCTAATGTATTATCATTTTGAACTAAGATATCTCCATCAATATTAGTGTATCCTCCGTCCCATTGACGAACATTATTGATAAAGAAGTTTGCTGGTGAATCATAGTTAATTAGATATTCACATTTGTTTGGAGTTGGGTTATCTGCATTCCAGTTTGGATCAACTAAAATGTCTGATAATAAATTTAATTCCGCCCAAGTTAATGCTCTATCAGTTGGGAATGCTTCACCTAATGCAGCTGTAATTGCTGCAGAATTTGCTTCGATAACATCTTTGTTATAAACCATCATTTCTGTTGATTTTGAATATGGGAATGAATAGTATTTCCCACCTGGGTAAGATGTATTTTCTTCTAAGTAAGCATCAATAAAATCTTCAACGTCTACTCCCCAAGTATCATGACTAATGAAGTCATCTAATGGTACAACAGCATTCCCGTTAAGATATCCAGCGATATGATCTGGATAACCTACTACTACAGTAGGTGTATTTTTTTGCGGAATTGCATATTCTACCGCTGTACGAATTTCATCATATCCAGTTTGTGAAGTAGCTGTTACTGTAATATTTGGATATAATTCCTCGAAATCAGCTATCATTTCGTCTAATAATGCACCTTTAGTTGTTCCATAAACGTGCCAGAATGTAATTTCAATTTCATCAGTTGGTAATTCGTCTAAAACAACAACGTCATCTGTAGTTCCATTGTCTCCTCCGAAATTAACACAACCTGCCAATGAAAGTGAAAGAACACCAAATAATAATAAGGTTAAAACTTTTTTCATTTCATTTCCTCCTATAATTTATCTCAAGGGTCTAAAATTACCCTTTGATACCACTTCTAGATACACCACGCATAATATATTGTCTTAAGAATATAAACGCTACTAATAATGGTGCTGTTACAAGTAATGCTGCTGCCATTTGTTGGTTGTACAGAACTTGACCTCCAAACTCTGTATATGCCCCCCTTAATCCGTTAGATACTAATCGATATTCTTCATTTTTAGTAACTAATGTTGGCCAGATATAAGCACTCCATGTTCCCATAGCGTTTAATATTGTAATAGTAATAATTGTAGGTGATGCCATCGGTACCATGATTTTCCATAAGTATTTCCAATCAGTAGTTCCATCAACCTTCGCTGCTAAGTAAAGTTCATCTGGTATTTGTTTAAAAGTTTGACGTAAGAAGAATATATAGAATACGCTTGTCATAAACGGCATTGTTAAAGCCATTATGGCTTGTCCAAAGGTTTGTTCTAAAGGACTAAACCAACCTAAGTTACTTACTGTACCGTAGTTTGTGATAACAAACATTTCTCCTGGAATCATCATAGTAGAAATTAAAACCATAAATAGGATATCTCTACCTTTGAAGTTTAATCTTGCGAATGCAAATGATGCAAAGATTGTTGTAAACACAGTTCCTGTAGTAGAAATTGCTGATACAAGTAACGTATTTACCATAAATCTCCAATATGGAGCTGCTACCCATGCTGCTGAATAGTTCTCCCAGAATTTCATCTCTTTAAATCCAATTATTAGACTTGGTGGAATTTCTCCACGAATTTGATTAATATCTTTTAATGACGTTAAAATCATCCAATAGAACGGAATTAAAACGAATATTCCAAATAATGCTAAGAACGAATAAACTAGTATTTTAAATATAACTGTGCGGACTTGAGTTTCTTTTTTATTTATCTTTTCCATGTCGACCTCCTAGAAGTGCACTCTACGCTTATTAACTTGCATTTGGATAAGCGTGAAAAGTAGTGTGATTGAGAACAAGATGATTGATGCCGCAGCTGCTTCACTCATCTTCCCGATAGCACTTGAATGTGCTAGTGAGTCATATACTAGTCCTACAACAGTAATTAATGAATCTTCTGGCAAAGCACCAGGTGGTTTAAGAGATGGTCCGAACATCCCAATTACAGTACGGTATGCTTTAAAAGCTCCGATAAACGATGTAATAGTTATATATGCAATCATTGGTGAAAGTAGTGGAACAGTAATTTTACTGAAAACTCTACCTCTTGGAGTTGCATCAATACGAGCTGCATCATAATATTGTTTATCAATACTTTGTAATCCACTTAGGAATACCATTATTTTAAATGCTAATCCTCCCCAAACAGTATATACAAGTAATGCAAACATAGCAGTTTCCCATGATGCTCCTCTACCAATCCAGTTAATTGGATCTATTCCAACCCAACCTAAAACTGTGTTTAATAATCCATAATCAGTATGGAAAATAAATGCAAATGCCATCCCGATTGCGATTGCATTTGTTACATATGGTAAGAAGAAAACAGTTTGTAATAATTTTTGTAACTTCTTAATTGAGTTAAGTGCAACCGAAATCAATAATGCTACCATTACTGAAATTGGAACACTAATAAAAGTAATAACTGCTGTATTTTTCATAGCTACCCCGAAGTTAGGGTCTTGAATAACAGCTTTAAAATTGTCGAATATTGTAAATCCAGATGCACTACCGCTTAAAAAGTTATAGTCTTTTAAGAAAGCAAGTAAGAATGCATTAAATAAAGGATAAAATGTGAATACCAATAATAGAAGCATAGCGGGTGCTAAGTAAAACCAAGCTTTTAAGTTACTCTGTCTCTCAAGCATCTACAAAAGTTCTCCAGTTTCTCCATTAAATACAAACAGTTTATCTTTTTTAATACTAAACTTCACTTTATCTCCTGGTTTAACTTTATTACTAGCCTCAACAATGATACGATATGCTTTTTCATCTTTATTAGGGTTTTCAACAATTAAAGTAGTATCTCTACCAATTGTTTCAACCATATATATTGGTAATTCTAAAGTTCCTTTTTCATCAATAACGAATCCTTCAGGTCTAACCCCAACAACTACTTTTTGATCTGCAGCTTTTGTTTCACTAATAGCTACACCATTTACCATTATTTTTTTACCTTTAATTTCACCAGGAATAATGTTAATTGGTGGAGTTCCTAAGAACTTCGCAACAAATAAGTTTTCTGGTTGATCATACACGTTTTGTGGTTCTCCAACTTGTTGTTTAACACCAAAGTCCATTAAGATGATTTCATCACTAATACTCATAGCTTCTTCTTGGTCATGTGTTACAAATACAGTTGTAATTCCTGTTTCTCTTTGAATTCTTTTTATTTCTTCACGAGTTTGTAATCTTAAACGAGCATCTAAGTTACTTAGAGGTTCATCTAATAGTAAAACTCGAGGTTTTTTAACTAATGCACGAGCAATAGCAACACGTTGTTGCTGTCCCCCACTTAATTGTTTTGGTTTACGATCCATAAGTTCACCAATACCAACTAAGTCTGCCATTTCTTGTGCTCTAACAAGAGCTTCAGCTTTTGGCACTTTAATGTTCTCTAGTGGGAACATTATGTTTTGTCTTACTGTCATATGAGGATATAATGCGTAGTTTTGGAAAACTAACCCAATCCCTCTATCTTCTGGAGGTGTGTCAGTTACATCTTCATCCCCGAAGAAGATTCTTCCTTCAGTTGGTTCTAATAATCCTGCAATCATATATAATGTTGTAGATTTACCGCAACCAGAAGGTCCTAACAACCCAATAAGTTTTCCTGATGGGATAGTTACATCTAAAGCGTTTACTGCGACAGTCTCAGTTCTATCTTTAGCTTGAAATACTTTTGTTATTTTCTGTAATTTTATTTCCATAATATCTCTCCTAAAAAATTTACTTTTTAACAGTCCATTATACTATAAAAATGGTTTGAAATAAACATAATTTTCGAAAATTTAGAAATGAAAAGTTTTCATTGATTTTGTAACTCTTTTTAGTGTTTGAATTGTAAAAAATGCGTAAAAAAAGACGATAAGGATATCGTCCTTTTTTCTATCCACCTAACAGCCCGTTTAATGCTCCTGAGTCGTATAGGAACCAAAGCCCTACTAAGATACCTATAACAACAATCAATTTTGATAGTTTCTTAATTAATTCAAATGTTCCCATAATGAAGATAATACCTGCTACAACGATCGCGATAAGTTGTGTAACTACATCTAAACCGGTAAAGAAAGTATATGCGTCATTAATATAACCATCTAAATTAAGTGTATCGTTAACAAATTTAAGGATAACATCATAAAACGGTAGATCTTGTAAGAAACTCATATTTACCACCTCTTCTGCAAATTCTATCTATATTATAACAAATAACTTGTGTATAAGTTATGAATTTTTTGAAAAAATTATATTTTTCTTCTTCCTTCTAATGCTTTTATTATCGTAATTTCATCAGCATACTCAATATTACCTCCAGCAGGTATCCCGTGGGCAATTCGAGTAACAAGAATATCTGTTCCTTCCAACAATCTACTAATGTAGTTTGCAGTTGTTTCACCTTCGTTATTCAAGTTTGTTGCTAATATCACTTCTTTAATACTATCGTTCTGTAGTCTTTCAAGTAATGATTTTAAGTTAATATCATCAGGTCCTATCCCGTCACTAGGCGATATAACACCATTTAAAACATGGTAAATACCATGATACTTGTTTGTTTTTTCCATTGCGATAATATCTTTTGCTTCCTCAACAACAATGATTGTTTTATGAGAGCGAGACTCATCCTTACATATATAACAAGGATCAGTATCAGTAATATTACCACAAATAGGACATTCGAAAATGTCCTCTTTAATTTTTTGATAAGCTTCTATAATTTCATCTATACTATCTTCATTCAATCTATTTACTGTGAATAAAGCATATCTTTCTGCTGTTTTTTTTCCTACACCAGGATATTTACGTAAAGATTCAATAAGTTTCTCAATTGCCTCTGGATATTTCATTGGAATCACCTCTTAGAATAAACCTGGCATTCCTCCACCAGTAAATTGGGACATAACACTTTCAGTTTCTTGTTCTATTTTTCTAATACAATCGTTCACTGCTGCAATTATTGTGTCTTGTAACATATCGATGTCTTCTGGTGATTCAATTGCTTCTGGATCAATCGTGATATTTCTCATTTGTTTGTTTCCTGTAAATTCTACTGTTACCATTTTTCCACCGGCAGAACCATAAAATGTAGAAGCTTCAAGTTCTTGTTGAGCTTTTACCATGTCTCTCTGCATTTTTTGTAATTTCTTAATCATTCCTGGATTCATTATTATTTATCTCCTTTTTTAACTTTTACTGCTTCTGAACCAAATAGGTTTATAGCGTCTTTAACAGAGTCTGGTGTGAAATCACTAACTTCATTATTGAAATGAGGAATTTCAGTTAATGCTGGATGATCAATCTCTGATAATTTGATATATCCCTCTCTATTAACTTTCCACTTCTTAATAAACTCTTGACTTTTTTGCTCCCAAACATCTACTGGTAAAGCCAAGTAATCTATATCTCTCTTATAAAAATCACTTAATATTTTAATTACTACTTCTTTTACATCTGGTTTCATCATTCTATTACATAATGAAGCATTAGAATATTGAATTATAACCATATTTCCATTTGTAGCAACTACACGTCCAGATGTTATCCATTTAGCATACGCCATCTTATCTGGTGAAACATATCTTTCAATGTCAAACCACTTACTATTCATCAATATTTTAGCTTCTCTGTTACCATTATTTAGAACTTTTTCAACATATCTAATATCATATGTTTTATATGGCTCCTCTGCACTTTGCTCAGTATCATTTTCTACTTCTTTTTCAGTCTCTATACTAAACAAGTTTTTCTCTTGTTTTTCAGGGTTTTCTTCAACAAATTTATCTATTGTTTCATCTTTTTTCTCTTCTGTTTTTTCTTCAGGATTTTGTACGAAAATATCAGTTTTAACATCGTTATCTTCTAGAGTATAATTTTCAGTAGATTCAGGCATAATTTCCGGTTCTTTATCTTCAATAATTTCATCAAAATCATGACTATTATCAAAGGCTTCTTCTTTCACTTCAATTATTTGCATATTTTGAATATTTTCTTTTAATTGAGCCATTTCCTGGCGAAGTTTATTCAGCTGATCATCAAAATCAATTTCTTGTTTTTCAACTCTATCAACCATCTTAATTAAAGCTAGTTCCATATATAATTTTGCATTATTTGTCCACTTCATATCATTCTGTGTTTTATTTAAAACATCAATGTAGAAAAAGACCATATTATTTGACAACTGTTGGGAAAGTTCAATGAATGACTCATTTGAATAAATCAACTGATCCTCCTCCTCAACATTTGTATTTTTGTAGATAAGTAAATCGCGATAGAATTTAATTAAATTTTCAACTAGTCTCGGTGCCTCTTTCCCTAATAAAACTAATTCATCAAGAATATCAATGGCTCCAATCGAGTTGTTGACATATATCGCCTTTGCAATATCTAGTAATTTTTCATTAGAAACTGTTCCTTTAATAGCATGTACATCTTCCACAGTTATTTTTTTATTTGTATATGAGACAACTTGATCTAGTAGACTAATTGCATCACGCATTCCGCCTTCTGCGCTCTCTGAAATAACTTTAATTGCCTCTTTTTCAACATTAATGTCTTCTTCATTAATAATTGTGTTCAATCTTGTTATCATTTCAGGAACACTTACACCACGAAAGTCAAATCTTTGACAACGAGAATGAATTGTGGCTGGAATTTTATGAGGTTCAGTTGTTGCGAGAATAAATATAACATGTTTTGGTGGTTCCTCTAGTGTTTTTAGTAAGGCGTTAAATGCACCTGTGCTTAACATGTGTACCTCATCAATTATATATACTTTGTATTTCCCAATTCCTGGAAGATACTTTACTTTATCTCTTATTTCACGGATTTCATCAACCCCATTATTACTAGCTGCATCAATCTCTATTACATCACTAATCATATTGTTATCAATACCACGACAAATATCACACTCATTACAAGGATTTTCGACTGGCGCATGTTCACAGTTTACAGCTTTTGCGATTATTTTTGCAATTGATGTTTTACCAGTTCCTCTTGGTCCACTAAAAAGATAGGCGTGAGCTATCTTATTATTTTTCAATGCATTTTTAAACGTTCTTGTAATATGTTCTTGCCCAGCTATTTCTTCAAAATTAGCAGGTCTATAAGTTCTGTATAAAGCTTTATAAGCCATTTTTAATCACCCCAAATAGTACATTTTCGTGTACCTATATTATAAAACAAAAAGACTATCTTTGGTAGTCTTTTCATTAATTTGCTATTAATTTTTTGACTTCTCTAATTACTATTGATACTGCTTGATATTCTTTGGTATCTTTCTTAAATCTTTTTTCAAGCTTGATAAAATTAATATCATCTGTTTCACCTTTAATTTTTATTAAATATAGATGAAATAGTGCTTTCTGAAATCCGTCATTATCTCTTAGTCTTTTGAAGTCTTCCATTGTAAAATCGCACTCATCATCAACAAACTTTGTCATTTCAGCAAGAAATTTTTTTACGTCATCTTCTTCTTTGTGTTCTTTTTTTGGAAATAACCAATCAATAATTACATCGAAGAAATACATAAAGAATGTTACCAAGAATGGTACGTATAAAACAGATAACACTATAGACAGCGTAAATCCATCATTTTTAAATGCAACATAACTAACAAAAGCAAAGTATAAAAACATTGCAATTAACCAAAATCTTAGATAATATTTGATTCCTCTTCTATTTTTCATTATAATCACCTAGTAGCATTATACACGATAATTATAAAATATGATATAATAAATTTGGTGATTAATATGACAACAGATACAATTGTAGCAATTTCTACAGCTTTAGGACAAGGAGCAATTAGCATTGTTAGACTCAGTGGTCCAGAGGCAATTCAAATAGTAAACAAATGTTTCAAAGGTCCGAATTTGAATAATGTGAAAACTCATACTATTCATTATGGACATATAATAAAGGATGGAACACACATTGATGAAGTTATGATCAGTGTTTTTAAAGCACCTAGATCTTTTACTACTGAGGATATAGTCGAGATAAACTGTCACGGTGGTGTTTTTGTTGCCAACAAAATTCTAGAACTAATGCTGATAAATGGAGCAAGAAGTGCTAATCCTGGGGAATTCACTGAACGAGCTTTCTTAAATGGAAGAATTGATTTAACACAGGCCGAAGCTGTAATGGAAATTATCGAGGCAAAATCAGATTTAAGTCTATCCTTAGCCAACAAGGGGCTTGATGGAGTAATCTATGAACTAATTACAGATTTAAGAAGTGATTTGTTAAATATTATAGCTAATATTGAAGTTAACATCGACTACCCTGAATATGATGATGTAGCAGAACTATCTAACAACATCTTAAAACCAAGTATTGATTTACTAGTTGAAAGAATAAATTCAACTCTAAATAAAGCACAATACGGTAAAATTATTAAAGATGGTATAAAAACAGCAATTATTGGCCGTCCTAACGTTGGTAAATCAAGCATCTTAAATGCACTGTTGCGAGAAGATAAAGCTATTGTAACGGAAATTCAAGGTACTACAAGAGATATTGTTGAAGGTAGTATTAATATTGGTGGTATTATTTTAAACTTAATTGATACAGCAGGAATTCGGGAATCAAGTGATATAGTAGAAAGAATCGGTATTGATAAGGCTAAAGAAACTATTAATGAAGCTGAATTAATTTTGTTTGTTCTAGATAACAATCAAGCGTTAACGTCTGCTGATAAAGAACTTTTGGAATTAACAAATCATAAAAAACGAATTGTAATAATTAATAAAAAAGATCTTAATCGTGAACTCACTCACGAGTTTAGTAATAGTGTTTCAATCAGTGCTCTTCACAAAGCGGGGATTGAGGATTTAGAAGAAATGATTAGAAAAATGTTCTTAAGTGGAGAGATCAACATCACTGATCAGACTTATGTATCTAATGCGAGACATATTGCAAAACTAACTGAAGCTTTAACATCCCTAAAAGAAAGTATTGCATCTATTGAACTCGATATGCCTGTTGATATGGTTGAGATTGATTTGAAAAATGCTTGGTTATTACTTGGAGAAATCATAGGTGATACTTCATCTACTAGTCTTCTCGATGAACTATTTAGCAAATTCTGTTTGGGTAAGTGAACACTCCCCCACTTACGACATTATCAATATCCTTGAAGAGGGAGTTTTCTTGAACGTATTGGATAAAAAAATAGGCAAAATTTGCCTATTTTTCATATCTATTAACTCTTTTACCATCTTTTACATAACTAACTATTTTATCCAAATTAACATTCTCTAATGATCTAAATATATTCTTATCAATATCAGGAGACGTCTTTCGAAGATTCTCAATCATTTGTTTGATTTCATATCTTTTACTAGATGTACGACATACAGTTATCTCACAACCACAATCCATAGTACTTATGTTGTTGGCTTTCATTATTCTAATAATGTCTTTTTCCTTTATTAGATACATGGGTCTTATTAGTTCAATTCCCTCAAAATTGTCACTTGGTAGTTTTGGTAACATTGTTTGAATTGATCCAGCATAAAACATATTTAACATCGTTGTTTCTATAACATCATCAAAGTGATGTCCAAGAGCAAGCTTATTACAACCTTTTTCTTTTGCTTGGTTATATAAAAAACCTCTTCGCATTCTGGCACACATATAACAAGGATATTCTTTTGATATTTTTTCAACCACATTAAAAATATTTGATTTACCAATATTTAACGGAACATTTAATTTTTTTGCATTTGCAAAATGTAATTCTAGATTTTCCTCACTAAATCCGGGATCCATAGATATGAACTCTAATTCAAAATTCTTTAATGGATGTTTTTGGAGTTCCTGGAATAACTTCGCCATTAATAAGCTATCTTTTCCACCGCTCATTGCAACCGCTATCTTATCCCCTTCTTCTATTAAGTCATATTTTTGAATAGCCTTAATAAACTTACTCCATATATCTTTTCGATATGTTTTAATTATATCTTTCTCAAATTTTTTACTATTAACCTTCATAATTCTATCACAACCTTTTTGAGCAAAGATAGTATACTACAAGAGACAGTTAATAAAAAATAATAATTAATAATTTTCTTGTATTTTTAATAAAAGAAGGTTATAATTGTGGTACAAAGGTATTAAAAAATATTTGGAGGTGAGATTATGTCATTCATTTGGGCATCTAAAAAACCTAAAGATGGTATTGCTACTATTTATGAGTCAAATATAACATTAAACAAAGCTGCAAGTTCGCACTTTGAAAAAGCATATAACGTGTTATTAGGGCTTGACTTAGAAACAAAAAGAGTAGCAGTTAAACCTATTTCAAAAGAAGAATATGATATAGGGGCAATTCCAGCAGAAAAAAGACATAAAATTACAGTAAAAGCAAGTTATGCAAGAGTTTGTAATAAAAAATTCTTGAAAGAAGTGGCTCAATTAGCTAATTTAGATTTGAATGAGAATAACTCGTTTAAATTCAAAACAAAATGGAATTCTGAAGAATCTCTATTAGTAATTGATCTAAATCAACCGGAGGTGTAGTATGGGTGCGTTTGTATTAGATTCTGAATTAATGATTATTATTTGGTTTGTGGTGATTATTGTCGCTGCATTGATTGAAATGAACACTATGGACTTAACAAGTATTTGGTTCAGTGTGGGAGCTTTAATTGCATTTATAGCTTCTTTAATAGGAGCTAATCCAGTATGGCAAACAGTCATATTTGTAGTTGTGTCTATTGCATTTATTATCGCAGTAAGACCAGTTGCGAAAAACTATTTTAAAACTAATTCCATTAGCACAAATGCTGATAGATTAGTTGGTAAAGTAGCGGTTTGTACAAAACCAATCAACGTGGGTGAACGTGGTGAAGTGAAAATAGATGGTAAGTTTTGGCTTGCTGTAACATCTGGAGATAGTGATATCGAAGTAGATGAGAAAGTTGAAGTTTTAGCCATTGAAGGCGTTAAACTGATTGTTGATAAAATTCAATGAGAGTAGGCGTTTTTAAAAGAATTGGATCATTTCTACTTGATGCAATTCCATTATTCTTCATTCTATCTTTACTATTCACTTTTCTTGTAGGGGACTTATTAAAGCCAAACAATTATGACGCTTTGATGAGTGAATTAGAGGTTATTCAAGAACGATATAACGATTTAATCGAACCTTACAAAACACAATATGAGGATGATATTATAACTGAAGCTGAGTATACAGTATATGTTGATGATATTCGTAATGATTATCTTGATGAGACATCAGAGCATCTTGAAGCAAACCTTTCATACATTATTAGAACTGTAATATATTATGTTGTAGCTTTCATTCTGACATACTATATATATAATGTTGTTACAAAGGGAAACACTATTGGACGTCAAATGATGAAAATAGAACTTCAAGGAAAAATCAATTGGTGGACATTACTTCTTAGAGAAGTATTTTGGAAGCCAGTATACTGGGTTTTAACACTTGGAATAGGTGGAATTATTCTCGACATTGCAATGATTACTTTTTCAAACAGGAAACAAGCACCAAGAGATATTGTCAGTGGTATCACTGTACAACATCAAGGTGTAAATTACCCATTTTAGGGAAAATATTTAGGAGGAAATTTATATGCCATCAACAGGAATTATTTTATTAGTTGTTTTAATAGTACTGATATTAGTATTGTTATCTCAAGCTATCGTAATTGTTCAACAAGCGAACAGATACGTAATTGAAAGATTAGGGGTTTATTCAAGAACTATGGATGCAGGGATTCACTTAGTAGTACCTTTCATCGATAGAATTAACAAAAGAGTATCATTAAAAGAGCAAGTTGTAGACTTCGCTCCACAACCAGTTATCACAAAAGATAACGTTACAATGCAAATTGATACAGTAGTATTCTATATGGTTACAGATGCAAAATTATTTACTTACGGTGTTAACAACCCCTTAAGAGCAATTGAAAACTTAACAGCTACTACTTTACGTAATATTATCGGGGATTTAGAATTAGATGAATCATTAACTTCTCGTGATCAAATCAACTCAAAAATGAGAATCATCTTAGATGAAGCAACAGATCCATGGGGAATTAAAATTATCCGTGTTGAAGTTAAAAACATCATCCCACCAAAAGATATCCGTGAAGCAATGGAAAAACAAATGCGTGCTGAACGTGAACGTCGTTCTGGAATCTTACTTGCTGAAGGTGAGAAAAAAGCAGCAATTCTTACTGCTGAAGGTGAAAAACAATCTAAAATTTTACGTGCAGAAGCTGAAAAAGAAGTACGTATCCGTGAAGCTGAAGGTCGTGCACAAGCGATTCTTGAAGTACAAGGAGCAACTGCTGAAGGTATTCAATTAATCAAAAAAGCCGGTGCAGATGAAGCGTTCTTACGTTTAGAAGCTTATAAAGCTATGGTTGATGTATCAAAAGGACAAGCAACAAAACTTATTATTCCTTCTGACTTACAAGGGTTAGTTGGTATTGCTGGAACATTAGCTGAAACACTCAAAAAATAATAACAAAAAAGCATCCAATAAATTGGGTGCTTTTTTTTCTTTTTTTAAAACTCACAGTTTCTTGGTGTTCTTGGGAACGGGATAACATCTCTAATATTCTCAATACCAGTTAAATACATTAACATACGGGCAAATCCCATACCGAATCCAGCATGTTTACATCCACCGTATCTTCTCAAATCAAGATACCATTCTAATTCCTCTTTTGGAACATTCATTTCATCCATTCTTTTTTCTAGATATTCAAGTCTTTCCTCACGTTGAGATCCTCCCATTAATTCACCACTACCAGGTACTAATAAATCCATTGCTGCAACAGTTTCTTTATCATCGTTTAATCTCATATAGAACGCTTTAATATCTTTTGGCCAATCATAAATAAATACCGGTCCATCAAAATGTTTAACTAAGTATTTTTCATGTTCAGTAGCTAAGTCCTCACCAAATTCCGGCTTGTTCTCAAACTTTTCTTTACTATCAATCAATACATGAATTGCTTCTTTATGAGTTACTCTCGTAAAACTACTAGTTAACACTTTTTGAAGTTTATCAAGTAAACCTTTTTGAACAAATTTATTGAAGAAAGCCATTTCCTCTGGAGCTTTATCTAGTACATATTGAATAATATACTTAACGAAATCTTGTGCTAAATCCATATCATCAGATAAATCAGCAAATGCGATTTCTGGTTCAATCATCCAAAACTCACTTGCATGTGTTGTTGTATTTGAGTTTTCAGCTCTAAAAGTTGGCCCAAATGTATAAACATCTCTAAATGCTAAAGCAAATGCTTCTGCTTCCAGTTGTCCTGATACTGTTAAGTTTGTTTTCTTTTGGAAAAAATCCTTTTTATAATCAATTTCTCCTGTTTCTGTTCTTGCTGGTTTATCTAAATCTAAAGTAGTTACTTTAAATGTTTCTCCAGCTCCTTCAGCATCACTTGCTGTAATAAGTGGTGATGCAACCCAGACAAAATCCTTCTCTTGGAAGAAAGAATGAACAGCGTGTGCTAACAAACTTCTAACTCTAAAGACAGCACTGAATAAGTTAGTTCTAGGTCTTAAATGAGCGTTTTCCCTTAAAAATTCCTTTGTATGTCTTTTTGGTTGAATTGGATAACTCTCCAAAGAATCTCCAATTAGTTCTACTTCTCTTGCTTTGATTTCAAAAGGTTGTTTTCTATCAGGCGTAGCAACGAGAATTCCTTTGATTCCAAGAGCACTACCAACACGGTATTTTTGTACTTCTTTAAAGTTTTCTACAAACTCACTTTCGTAAACAACTTGGATTGTCTCGAAGAAAGTTCCATCATTAAGATTTATAAATCCAAATTCTTTCTGAGCACGATTATTACGTACCCAACCGAATAAAGTAATTTCTTTTTGATCTAGAGATTGATACTTTTTGTATAATTCTCTTATTGAATATTTCATATGTAATTCCTCCTTTTTATATAAAAAAACGCCCTTAAACAATTGTTTAAGGACGAATATATTTCCGCGGTACCACCTTAGTTCTAGTTTCCTAGCACTCTTTCCTTTAACGCAGGAATACGGATGGGTCTACTTAATTCTTCCATCACTCATGGTGTTATTCAAACCTATCTTATAATCTAGCTCACACCATCCTAGACTCGCTTAATACAGGGTTAAGTTTTACTTTTCCAATCAACGTTTATACACATATCATATCATTTTAACTCTTTTTGTCAACAAATAATTATTCTATTTCCTCAGGTTTATTTTCAAGGTTAACTTTTGATATTTCTTGAAATCTCTTGCCTATTTTATTACTTGTTGTGTGAATTTCTTTAACACTCTTATTAACTGTATCAATGTTTCTTGATAGTTTATCCCATCTATCTTGATATCTATTAAACTCAGCACCAAGTCTGATTAGTTCTTCTTGAATAACTTTTGCATATTTATCTCTTTCGACATTTCTCAATAATACTTGAACTGTTGTTAGTAAACTCATCAATGTAGTAGGTGAAGCTATCCATACTCTTTTTCTTTGAGCATAGTCTACTATATCTTGATGATATGCGTTTATTTCAGCAAACACTGCTTCAGCAGGTACAAATAGAACAGCTTGATCACTAGTTTCTGTAGGAATAATGTACTTTGTCGCAATTGCATCGATGTGTTTCTTCATATCTTGCTTAAATGTTCTTCCAGCTAGTTCTCTTTCTCTTTCTGTTAACTCACGATCTACCATTCTTTGATAATTTTCAAGTGGGAACTTCGAGTCTATTGCTAAATTACCCATTTCCTCTGGTAAATATAATAACGCATCAACCATTTTTCCATTTGAAAGAGTTACCTGAGTATCGTAAACCTTTTTATTTCCTTCTCCAAAAATTGAAGATAATATATGATTCAATTGCACTTCTCCAAAAGTACCACGTGCTTTTTTATCTGTTAATAAATGCTGTAATGAAACTACTTCAGTAGACAATTTATCAATATTTTTCTGAGCTTCATCAATTTTTGTTAAACGCTCCACAATATTTGTAAATGTCTTATTTGTTTTTTCAAACCCTTCATTCAAGCGAAACTCTACTTTTTTATTTATTTGGTCCATCTGAGTTTCTATTTTCACATTCATTTTATCGAAGTTTTCATCTATATCTTTAGATAAATCCTCTTTAAACTCATTTAAATCTTTAATATTGTCTTTTGCACTGTCTCCCATACTCTTTAACATCTCAACATGCTTTGAATGATATTCATCCTTTAGTGCATTAAAACTTTTATTACTTTCATCTTTGATTGCTGTTACTAAAACATCTGTATTATCTTTGGTTTCATCTTTGATAAAAAACCTAATCACTTCTAAAATTATTACTACTATTAATAGTCCTATAATGAAATAATCCATTAATATCACCTCTATAACAGTATAACAAAAAAAGGTAAAAAAAAGTAGACGATTTCGTCTACTTATTTATTTTCACTTACAAATGCTTCATATTCAAATAATGTACTTAATGGTTTGTTTCTTATGATGTTCATAACACCTTTACCAAACAGTTTCCCAGCACTTAATTGAACAATTTTAGGTGATTGTTTTTCTTCTGGAAGTGCAATTGTATTCATACATACAACTTCTTTTAATGGTGAGTCATCAATTCTTTGAATAGCTGGTGGGCTAAACAAAGGATGAGTACAAGCAGCATAAACTTCTTTTGCACCTCTATTCATTAATGCTCTAGCTGCAGCTGTTATTGTTCCAGCTGTATCTATCATGTCATCAATAAGTATTGCGATTCTTCCTTCAACATCACCAACAATACCCATCACTTCTGCTACATTAGGTTTAGGTCTTCTTTTATCAATTATTGCGATAGGGCAATGCATAATATCTCCCATTTTACGAGCTCTTACTGCTCCACCATGGTCTGGTGCAACGATAACTAAATCATCTTGAAAGTTTTTATTTGTGAAATAGTCCACAATGATTGGCATAGCACGGAAATTATCGATTGGTATATCAAAGAATCCTTGGATTTGTCCTGCATGTAAATCCATTGCTAGTACTCTGTCAGCACCCGCTGTTGTTATTAAGTTAGCTACCAATTTAGCTGATATTGGTTGTCTAGCTTTTGATTTTCTATCTTGTCTCGAGTATCCGTAGTAAGGCATTATTACGTTAATGTTTTTTGCAGATGCTCTTTTCATTGCATCCATTGTAATTAATAGTTCCATGATGTTTTCATTAACAGGTTTATGAGTTGGTTGTACTAAAAATACGTGATGTCCCCTTACTGTCTCTGGTATGTTTACTCCAATTTCCCCATCGGCAAAGCGATTTAATTCAATTTTACTTAGTGGAATTCCTGTGAATTCCGATATTTCTTCTGCGATTTTTGGATTTGCACTTAAGCTAAATAATTTAACGTTATGACCTTCCACAATTGCCATAAATAAAGACCTCCAAATTTATTATATTTATTTCCGTTTATACCTTACCACTTTTATGGCAAAAAATCAAAAATAAAATGCAACTTTCTTAAAAAAGTTACATTCGGGTAATAAATTCTATTCTTCAGGCAATTGATTATATGCTTCAATCACTGCATTTTCGATTTGATTTCGAGTTTCCTGATTAATAGGATGCGCAACATCCTTAAACTCTCCATTCGGCATCTTTCTACTAGGCATTGCAACAAATAGCCCCGCTTTCCCATCGATAATGCGTAACTCATGAACCACAAAACATTCGTCGATTGTAATAGCAGCTATTGCTTTCAATCTGTTTTGTCCGTTGAATTTTTTTACTCTAACGTCTGTTATGTTCATTTTTCCACCTCGCATCTTTTATTTGTACAACTTGTACTAATTATATCATACATAGAAAACGGTTTCAAATTGTTTTTTTGCCATAAACGGCCATTTACCTTATTTTGGTCAACTTTGTGAAGTGTTTCTCGCTGAAAACTTCCATTGCATATTTGATTTTATTCTTGTCTCTCGATATTGCAAATACAGTGGCTCCCGAACCGCTCATTAATACTCCTTCTAATCCAATTCTTAACAATTGTTGTTTGATATCTTTGATTGAAGGTTCAATTTCAAATGCAATTGCTTCTAATGAATTATGTAGTTCACGACAAACAAGTTCGAGATTTTTATTGTAAATTCCAGCAGTCATATCACTTATTTTATGTTCTTCAATATATTCTTGCTTTACTTTACAAAAAACTTCTTTTGTACTAACTTTTTTATTTGGATTTATTAGGATAACTGGCCAATTTAACTTGTTATCAAGAAAGACTAAATCTTCGCCTCTTCCTCTTGCAATACATAACTTATTATATATACAAAATGGTATATCGGATCCAAACTTAACACCAATTTTAGCTAAATCTTCTAAACTAAGATTTAGTTTCCAAAGTTTATTTAATCCTCTTAATGTAGCAGCAGCGTCGGCGCTTCCTCCTGCTAATCCTGCCGCAATTGGAATATTCTTATCAATTTTAATATATACTCCTTTATCTATGGAATACTCTTCTTGAAGATATGATGCTATCTTATAAACCAGATTATCTTTATTGTTCTCTGTTATAAACTTACTAGTTTCAATTTCAATATTCTTTGATTCCAATATTTTAAATGATAAAACGTCAAAAAGATCGATAGATGCCATAACCATTTCTAAATCATGATATCCATCAAATCGCTTGTTTACAACATTTAAAAACAGATTTATTTTTGCGTATGCTTTTTCTTTCAACATGTAATCACCCACTTTATTTTATCATAAATCAAAAAAATAGAGAAATTACAAAATTTCTCTATTAAATTCGTTTGATAAGTCGATAAACTCACTTACACTTAATTTTTCAGCTCTCACTGTCTCACTATATCCAAGACTAACTAAAACGTCTCTAATCATATCCTTTGGTAAGTTAAAACCTTTTGAAAGATTATTAACAAGTGTTTTTCTTCTTTGCGTAAATGAAGTACGAACAACTTTATAAAACACATCTAAATCGTTTGGAAACTCGCTGTATTCACTTTTTACCTTCATGTGAACAATTGCGCTATCAACATTAGGCGCTGGAATAAACACGGATTTAGGAACTTTTATTGCTATTTTAGAATCAGTTTTGAATTGAATTACGACACTTAATGAATTATAGTCTTTTGTACTTGGTTTTGATGTGAATCTCATTGCTACTTCATATTGCATCATAACAACTAATTCATTTATCAATTCCGATTGTTCTAAAACTTGCATAACAATTGGTGTTGTTATGTAATATGGAAGATTAGCAACCAAAACAACTTTTGAGTATTCTTCATTTAAAGCTTTTATATCTTCATCGATATTTCGTTTCAAAATATCATCATGAATTAACGTAAGTGAATGATTACTAAAATTATCTTGTAAAATAGGGATTAAATCCTTATCAATTTCATATGCAAGGACTCTTTTTGCCTTCTCTAATAGGATTTCAGTCATACTACCTAATCCTGGACCAATTTCAACAACTAGTGTTTGACCATCTATGTGAGAAACCTCTGTAATATTTCTCAGAATATTTTGATCAGTTAAAAAGTTCTGTCCATACTTCTTTTTAACATAAAAATCATGTTCTTTTATTTTCTTTTTTGTTTCCGATACTGTTCCAATCTTTGCCACGTAAATCACCTACTTAAAGCTTCTATTATTTCACTTTTTTTTATTCTAAACATATTAATTTTTTTTAGTAATGTTTTGCTATTGCTAAGCCCTATCCCGATGTTTTTTGTCAACTTGTCACGATTCTTTTTCGCATCTTTACAGCCAGATAGTTTCAACTCAAACAAATCTCTCATTGTTAACCCGTTATGATTTGTTTGAAAGGTCTGATATACTTTCTCCAAAGCTTCTTTAATATCTTTTGAACTAGCGTGTTCTATACCTACTTTTGCTTTATTTTTGCTTATACATTTTTCCTTTGCAATAAATGCATGTTTTGTTTCACCAACATAATCATTTATTAATCTTCTAATTCTTTCTCCTGGATAATCAGGGTCTAAAAGGAGAATTAATCCTCGTTTATCATTAAGAATTTTTAACTCCCTTAATGTTTCATTACTAATTTCACTACCGTTTGTTATTACAATATCCATATGGGGATATATGCTCTTTAATTTAGCAAGGTCATGATAGCCTTCAACTACCACAACCTCATTATTTATACTCATTTAGTTTTCAACCCATTCTCTTGTAAATATTGATTAAACTCCTCTAACATAGTTGGAATTTCTATAAACTGCGGACATTTAGGTAAACATTCGCCACAGTCTATGCAATTATCAGCTAAACTGTTATTTTTTACCATATTACCAATAAACCATTTTGTAGCCCCATCATTTTTGTACATTGCATGATCATTGTATAATCTAAAATTAGCCGGGATATTAACTCCGTGTGGACATGGCATGCAATAGTTACAAGATGTACAATCAACTTTTGATAAACTAATAATATCTTTTCTTATTTCGTTTATTATTACTTCTTCTTCCTTATTAAGGACTTTAAAATCAGAAAATGTTTTAATGTTATCCTCAACTTGTTCCATAGTAGACATTCCACTTAATATAACTTTTACATTTGGTAATGATCCAACCCATCTAAATGCCCAAGATGCAATTGAAGCATCACTATTATACGTTTTAAACTTCTTCTCTATATCTTCATTAAACTTAGCTAATCTTCCACCTTTTACAGGTTCCATAATAATTACTGGAATACCTTTTTCAGTAAGGATATTATAACCCTCCATACCTTGTTGGTGATCAATATCCATATAATTTAATTGAATCTGACAAAAATCCCAATTATAGAGGTTTGCCCATAATTTAAAAGCTTCTAAATCATCATGGAAACTAAATCCAATATTCTTGATTTTACCTTCATTTCTGTATTGCTCTAATATTGTAAACAAACCAAGTTTTTCAACTTTTTCAATCGTTTTTCTATTTACTGCATGAATCAAGTAAAAATCAAAATAATCTACACCACATTTGTCTAATTGCTCATGAAAAACACGGTTGACATCCTCTTTTGTCTCGATTTCCCATATAGGTAACTTATCAGCTAGATAGAAACTTTTTCTATCTAAAACCTCAATTACTTCTTTAACAAAAGTTTCACTTTTTCCATTATGATATGGATATGCTGTATCAATATAATTAACACCATTTTCCACTGCATAATAAATCATTTCTTTTGATAATTTCTTATCAATTTCCCCATTAATTGTAGGAAATCTCATACATCCAAATCCAAGTAATGATACATCTTCAAGTTGATTATCAATTTTAATCTTTCTTTTTTCCATTATCATTGCTCCTTGAAATATTTATCTTTAATATCTGGATTTACAATAATCTCAATTGCTTGTTTTTGTACAGATATTACCAAGTTACCCCCATTTGCCTCTTCTCCATCCATATTCCATTTATGAGGATGATCAGTATAAATCTTTAACTTCGAAGTCTTAAATTTTGTTACTCCCGGTAATATTTTAGGACTAAGTATAAATGAGATAAAATAAATAAGGTTATTTAATAATGGTATATATTTATATACAACTACGTCAACCATTCCATCATCAAGTACAGGATCTGATACAATGTTGAATCCTGCAACCTTCTTAGAGTTTACAACTAATATTAAAGAATAGTAACCTCTTAAGAAACCTCCATCATACTCAATTTTTGTTTTAATCATAGGAATTGTAAAGAACTCTTTTATTCCTGTAATCAAATATGCTAAATATCCTAAGTATTTCTTCATTTTTGAATCTGTAACATAAGAAATATCGACATAAGTTCCAATGGCAGTAACGTAAATAAAACTCCCTTTATTACTATTTGTATAATCCATTTTAACTACTTCACCATTTAATATTATATCTACAGCTTTTTTAACATCCTTAGGTATCTTTAGTGTACTCGCTAAGTCACAAGCCGTTCCTGATGGGATGTATCCAATCAATGGCTTATATTCAGAACCATTTAAACCATTCAAACACTCATGAAATGTTCCGTCACCACCAGAGATAACTAATAAATCAACTCTTTCTTTACAAGCTTCTCTAGCTAAAACTATAGCGTTCTTTGGTCTTTCTGTTGCTCTGATTGATACTTCATAGCCATTTTCTTCTATCCTGTTTTTTACATAATCCAAATGGTTTACAAAATCTTTTTTTCCGCTTACTGGATTGTAAATCACTACGCATTTTTTCATGCTCTCACCTTTTTCCTCATAGAATATTATAACATAAGTATTCGAAAAAGAAAAAGCCGTTTCCGGCTTTACTTAATTAATGATTGAGCTGCTGTTATAATTGCTGTTTTGTACGCATCATCGCTGTTACAACCACGTGATAAATCATTAACTGGACTGTTCAATCCTGCTAGAATTGGTCCCATTGCATCAAACTTACCAAGTCTTTGTGCAATTTTGTATCCGATGTTTCCACTATTTAAGTCAGGGAAGATAAATGTATTTGCATTTCCAGCAACTTCACTTCCAGGATATTTTTTAGTACCTACGCTTGGAACAAATGCTGCATCGAACTGCATTTCTCCATCAATTTCATATCCACTATTAGCCGCTTTAGCAATTTTTGTTGCTTCAACAACTTTTTTTGTTTCATCTGTATTAGCACTTCCATTAGTTGAAAATGATAATAACGCTACTTTTGGTGTAATCCCAAACATTTCTGCTGCTTTTGCTGACTCAATTGCAAACTCCGCTAAATCAGCTGCTTCTGGATTTGGATTGATTGCACAATCACCAAATATATATTTTTCGTCATCTCTAGTCATTAGGAAATATCCAAAAGTTCTTGATACACCCGGTTTTGTTTTGATAATTTGTAAAGCAGGTCTAACTGTATCACCTGTTGAATGACATGCTCCACTTACTAATCCATCTGCTTTATTCATATAAACAAGCATTGTTCCAAAATAGTTTTCATCTAATAACATCTTACGTGCTTGTTCTTCAGTGTTTTTACCTTTTCTTCGTTCGACAAAACTTGCCACCATTTCTTCAAACTCAGGATAGTTATTAGGATCTAACAGTTCACATTTTGAAACGTCATATCCAGAAGGTATAATTTGTTCATTACCAAGTAAAATTGGCTTGATTAATCCTTCTTCAGCTAATCTTACTGCTGCTTCTACAATTCTTTCATCGTTTGCTTCAGGAAATACTATTTTTAGCCCTTTCCCATCGATTCTCGTTTTTAATTCATTAATGATATTTGCCATGATATCACTCCTTACCGTTTATATTTTACAACTTTTTTAGAAAAACACAATTCTTTTTATACTCTTTGGAAAAATATTTTATGTATGTTAAAATACCTTTAGGTGATTTTATGAAAAAAATAGATACAATTTTATTTGATTTAGATGGTACTTTAATAAACACAAATGACATCATAATTAAAAGTTTTAGATCAACTTTTGATCGTCACTTTCCTGATACTGATGTAACCGATGATGAAATACATTCATTTATAGGTCCTACATTAAAGCAGACTTTTGGGAAATATACTTCAGATCCTTTCCTTATTCAAGATATGATTAATACATATCGTGAATATTATGTAATTTACGAGGTAGGCAATTTTGAAATATACCCAGATGTATTAGAAGTTGTAAAAGACTTAAAAAGTAAAGGATACAACTTAGGAATTCTTACTTCTAAGTTTAAGGAAGCAGCATGGCCTAGTTTCACTCATTACAAACTTGAGGATATTTTTGATTCTTTTACCGCTCTTGATGATGTTGAATTCCCCAAACCCCACAGAAATGCAGTAGATGTAGCTTTAAGCAACTTCCCTAATCATAATAAAGCTATTATGATTGGAGATAATCAAGGAGATATTCTTGCTGGTAAAAACGCTGGAATCTATAGTGCAGGGGTAGCTTGGAGTTTCAAAGGCTCATTACATTTGATGGAAGTGAACCCAGATTTTATGTTAGCTAATATGAAAGATATTTATAGAATAATAAAAATTATAGATGGAGATGAATAATATGGATTGTATTTTCTGCAAAATTATTGATGGTGAAATACCTTCGTATAAAATATTTGAAGATGACAAAGTTTTAGCCTTTCTTGATATTTCACAAGGTACAAAAGGACACACTTTATTGATTCCAAAAAAACATGTTAGAAACGTTTATGAGTTAGATGAAACTACCGCGGCTGATATTTTCAAAGTTGTACCTAAAATAGCTCGAGCCTTAAAAGAAGCTTTTAATCCTATCGGAATTAATATTGTTAATAACAATGAAAAACCATTACAAGAAGTTTTTCATTATCACATTCATCTTGTTCCAAGATATGAAAATGATGGAATGATTCTTTCAACTATAAGCAATTTTGGTAAAGTTGAAAAAGATGAGTTTGAAAATAGAGTAAGTAAGATTAAAGAATACTTATAAAAAAAAGGCTGAAAATCAGCCTTTTTTATTTTTCAAATAGTTCTGTAAATGTTTTAACCATTACTCCAGTTCCACCCTTTTTATTTGAGGCAGTTCCAGCTACATCTAAATGTATCCATTTAGTATCATCTTCGATGAAGTTTTCAATAAACGCTGCTGCTTGAGATGCACCAGCTAAGCGACTTCCTTTGTTTTTCATGTCAGCAACTTCACTTTTCAACTCATCATGATATCCTTTATTTATTGGCATTCTCCAAATTGGTTCTTTTGTTCTTTTTGCAGCTTTTTTAAACTCTTTATAGAACTTTTTATCATTTGTGAATAATCCTGTGTATTGTTCTCCTAAAGCCATTACCATTGCTCCCGTTAAAGTTGCAACATCAATAACTCTCTTTGCACCTTGTTGTTGAGCAAACCATACTGCATCTGCTAATGTTAATCGACCTTCAGCATCAGTAGAAATAACTTCAATAGTTTTCCCGTTTGCAGCTGTTAAAATATCATCAGGAACAATAGCTCCGTCTCCAATTCGATTATCTGTTGCTGCAACTATACTCATAACATTTTCTTTTAATCCTAGTTTTGCAATTGCTTGAATAGCACTAATAACTGCTGCTGCACCTGCCATATCAACTTTCATCCCAGGCATAGATGCTGGTGTTTTTAATGAATATCCACCTGTATCATACATAACACCTTTCCCAACAAGGGCAGTTGGATTTTCCCAACTTTCTTTACCTTGGTACTTAACTAATATTAATTTTGGCTCATCAATAGATCCTTTGTTTACTCCTAGAAAAGCTCCCATATTCATTTCTTCAATTTGCTCTTTATTAAAGATTTCAACAGTAACATTTTCAATTTTTTCAAATTCTTGAACATAGTTAGCTAAATCTGTAGCATTTAAATAATTATATGGTGTATTAACTAAGTTTCTACACTCATTTATAGCTTCTCCCAAAATATAACCTTTTTTTACTACATCATAGATTTCTGTTTCTCCATAATAATGGAAGTTTTTATCTTTGGATTCATCTTTTGATTTGAACTTATTAATCTCGTAATTAAGTGTAAAAATTGATTCAGTTAAATCTTGAGCTATTTCATGATAATCATCATTATCAAAAGTATCAATTAGAATACATATCTCACCTTTAAGTGAAGCAATTTTCTTGTATATATCTTTTCTTTTTTTATCTTTCTTCAAGTCTTTGAAGTTTACAATATGTAATCTTTTCGCTTTGAGTTTACCAAATGTTAAAACAGTGGTAAATGGCTCAGTTATATCATCTTTTAAATCTGCTCCAAGAATTTGTTCAATTTCCTTTACAACATCAAAATCAATGTTATTTACGAATACAATGTCTTTTGTTTCCTCTAATAAACTAAACTCTTTTTGTTCATGAATATCAACCATAGTTTCCTCCTATTTTATAATATCAGTTCTCATATATGGAACTAGTACTTTCGGTAATACTATTGTACCATCTTCTTGCTGATAATTTTCTAGTATTGCAACTACTGTTCTACCTACTGCTAATCCACTTCCGTTAAGAGTGTGGACAAACTCTGGTTTACTTTCTTTTGTTCTTTTGAATTTAATATTTGCTCTTCTTGCTTGATAATCTTCAGCATTTGAGATACTTCCTATTTCACGATAAGTATTATATGATGGTAACCATACTTCGATATCATATGTTTTTCTCATACTGAATCCTAAGTCACCTGTACAAAGTGTTACCACTCTATATGGTAATTCTAATAACTGAAGAACTTTTTCACTATTTAGTAACATCTCATCTAGCTCTTTGTAAGAGTCTTCTGGTTTTGCAAACTTTATCAATTCAACTTTGTTAAACTGATGTTGTCTAATAATTCCTCTTGTATCTCTACCAGCACTTCCTGCTTCTTGTCTAAATGCAGTCGTAAAAGCTGTATATTTAATTGGTAAGTCATCACCATTTAATGTTTCATTACGATGTAAGTTAATTGTTGGTACTTCGGCAGTAGGATTCAAATATAAATCTCTTTCATCCATGACTTTAAAAGCATCATCTTTGAATTTTGGAAACTGTCCTGTAGCTGTCATTGATTCCCCATTAACAATATATGGTGGAATAATTTCTGTATAACCATGTTCGTGAGCGTGTAAGTCACTCATAAAATTGATAAGTGCTCTTTCTAATCTCGCCCCTAATCCTTTATATACAGTGAAGCGACTACCTGTTATTTTGCTTGCTCTATCAAAATCAAGAATATCTAAATCTGTAGCCAAATCCCAGTGAGGTTTTGGTTCAAAACTAAAGCTTGTTGGTTTTCCAACTTTTTTTATTTCTAGATTATCTTCCTCATCTTTCCCAACAGGAATTTCTTCGTTTGGAGTATTTGGAGTAATTAGTAGTGTATAGTGTATTTCCTCTTCTAATTTTTTTAACTCTACTTCTAAATCTTTAATTCCTTTTCCAATACTGTCTATTTTAGCAAATAACTCTTTGGTATCTTTTTTCTCTCTTTTGTATTGTCCAATTAGTTTGCTAGCTTCATTTCTTTTTGCTTTCACTTGTTCAACTTCTGCAATAATTTCTCTTCTACGAGCATCTTTTTGCACAAGGTCGTTTAAATAGGAGAAGTCTCCTCCTCTACGACCTAGTAGATCTACGTAATATTGTGTGTTTTCTCTAATCTTTTTGATATCTAACATCAAAATCTCCTCCTTTTTCTATAAAAAAATCGCCCTTGTCTCATAACAAGGGCGAATTATTATCGCGGTACCACCTATATTTTTACTCATAGTTGTTAACGGAACAACCCGTAGATTATTAATCTCACTCAGAGGTAGATTTCATATACTTATATTATTAGTTTTCACCATACACTAATTCTCTGTAAATATTTGTATATTACTTAGTCTCATCAAAGCTTTGTTTTCTTGATAATAACATCATTATAATCATTTGTCAATGAAATGGAATTTTGTGTCTCTCTTTATCAACATTAATCTTATTTATAAAAATATTTCTAAAATCATATAATAGGATTATTTTTAATGATTTTATGTAGATTAGGGATTTTCAGGGAATCAACAAAACACTGGGAAATCGCTTTATATAAGGCTCTAAATAATAGATTTTATGACTTCATTTAATGTGAAGTCAGTTTTTATTATTATGCGACAATACTCTTTTTTATTTGAAATTTTATGCGAAAATTAAAAATAAGCTGATTATTAAAGGCTCTATCACATAAAGAAAAAAGGTGCTAAATTTTTGGTTTAGCACCTTCTATTTATTCTGTTATTTCTTCGTTTTGTTCTTTAATATTTGGTTCTGTTTCAGTTGGAATTTGGTCGATATTTTCATCTAATAAATCCTCATCATCACTCTTTGGAACTATAGCAATTGTTGCTACTTTATGTCCTTCATTTAATTTAATTAATCTTACACCTTGTGTAGATCTTTTTGATTGAGCGATTTGTTCGATAGGTAATCTAATTATCATACCTTTTGTAGTTGTAATAATTAAGTCTTCTTCTCCAACAACACTTCGTAGTTTTGTTAACTGTCCATTTTTGTCAGTTATATTAAGTGTTTTTACACCCTTTCCACCACGATTTTGTTGACGATACTCTTCAACTGATGTTCTCTTACCATAGCCATTTTCCGTTACTACTAAGATTTGATTTCTCTCTTCAGTTACTATTGTGAATCCAACTACAAAGTCTTCTTCTCCAATAAGAATACCTCTTACTCCACTTGCTACACGTCCCATTGCACGAGCTGTATTTTCATGGAATCTTATTGCTTTACCGTTTGAAGCTCCTATTATTACATCTCTATTTCCATCTGTTAATCTTACTGCTAGTAGTTCATCTTCATCTCTAAGATTAATTGCTTTTATACCCGTTGTTCTTATGTTTTTAAAATCAGATACTGGAGTTCTTTTAACAACACCACGTTTAGTTACAAAGAATAAGTAATTTTCTGAATCAAAATCGCTAATTTTTGCAACAGCTGCAAGATCTTCACCTTCATCTAAGTTTAAAAGGTTAACGATTGGTAATCCTTTTGATGAACGACCGTAATTAGGTACTTTGTACCCTTTCATTTTGTAAACTCGACCTTTTGTTGTAAAGAATAGAATGAAATCATGAGTTGATGTGTTAATTAAGTGTTCAACTACATCATCTTCATTGGTTTTTATACCTTTCATACCTTTACCACCACGATTTTGGGTTTTGTATACTTCGGTATTCATTCTTTTACAGTATCCGCTTGATGTAATTGTTATGATTACATCTTCAACAGGTATTAAGTCCTCATCTTCAATATCTAAGTCAATTGATAAACTAATTTCACTTCTTCTTTCATCACCAAATCGATCTTTGATATCTAATAATTGTTCTTTGATTAGTTCATATTTTTTATCTTCGTTAGCTAGAATAAATTCTAACTCTGCAATTGTAATTTCTAGTTGTTTTAGTTCGTTTTCTAGTTTTTCTCGTTCTAGTCCACTTAATCTTCTTAATCTCATTTCAAGAATAGCTTTTGTTTGTTCTGATGATAATTCAAACTTTTCAATCAGTTTCAACTCAGCATCATCATATGCGCTTCTTATTGTAGCTATAACTTCATCAATGTTATCAAGTGCAATTAACAATCCTTCTAGGATATGTGCTCTCGATTTTGCTTTTGCTAAATCAAATGCTGTTTTTCTTGTTAATACTTCTATTTGGTGACTAACATAGTGTACTAAAGTATCTTTCAAAGGTAAAACCTTTGGTTGATTGTTAACTAAAGCTAACATGTTTATACCAAATGATGTTTGTAATGGAGTATATTTGTATAAGTTATTTAATGTTACTTCCGCATTTACATCTTTACGCAACTCTATTACTACGCGAATTCCTTTACGATTTGATTCATCACGTAAATCTGTAATTCCTTCTATTCTTTTTTCTTTTGCAAGATCTGCTATTTTTTCAATTAGTCTTGATTTATTTACTTGATACGGTATTTCTGTAACAATAATTGATTTTTTTCCGTTTCTTTTTTCAATAATTTCTGTTTTAGCGCGGACCTTTATTGAGCCGTTTCCTGTTTCATAGGCTTTTCTTAAGCCTGTCATTCCCATAATAGTTCCACCTGTTGGAAAGTCAGGTCCCTTAATAAAGTACATCAGTTCTTCTGTGTTGATTTCTGGATTATCAATATAAGCTAAGATACCATCAATTACTTCACTTAAGTTATGAGGAGGAATGTTTGTTGCCATACCTACTGCGATTCCGGTCGCCCCATTTACTAATAAGTTAGGATATTTTGCTGGTAAAACACTTGGTTCACTTTCTGATCCATCATAGTTATCAACAAAGTCGATTGTATCTTTTTTGATATCTGCTAACATTTCAGTTGTAATTTTGTTCATTTTTGATTCTGTATAACGCATTGCGGCAGCACCATCACCATCGATTGAACCGAAGTTACCATGTCCGTTTACTAATGGATAACGATAACTAAATGGCTGAGCCATACGGACCATTGCATCATAAATTGAAGAGTCACCATGTGGATGGTATTTCCCCATAACGTCCCCAACAATACGTGCTGATTTTTTAAATGACTTATCTGGATATACTCCTAGTTCATCCATTCCATATAAGATTCTTCGATGTACAGGTTTTAATCCATCTCTTACATCAGGCAATGCACGTGATACGATAACACTCATCGCGTAACTTAAGAATGATGTTTTCATTTCTTGCGAGATATTTATTTCTTTTACATGATCGTATTTAATATTCATTTCTTCCATAGTTGTCAACTCCTATACATCCAAGTTTTGCACATATAATGCATTCTTTTGAATAAATTCACGACGTGGTGCTACATCTTCACTCATTAGCATGCTAAACACGTCATTTGCTTCAATTGCATCTTCTAGTGTAACTTGAAGTAATGTTCTTGTTGCTGGATCCATTGTAGTTTCCCACAATTGTTCAGGGTTCATTTCCCCTAACCCTTTATATCTTTGTATTGTTGCTCTATTTCCAAATTCTTTCAATAGTGGTTCTAATTCTTCTTCAATATATGCATATTCAATTCGTTTACCTTGTTGAACTTTATATAGTGGTGGTTGTGCAATATATACATATCCTTTTTCTATTAATGGTTTTAATTGTCTAAATAAGAATGTTAGTAATAGTGTTCTAATGTGTGCACCATCGACATCGGCATCGGTCATGATTATGATTTTATGATATCGTGCATCATCTATATTAAATTCTTCTCCAATACCTGTCCCAAACGCTTGAATCATAGATAAGATTTCTTTATTACCTAATACTTTATCTAATCTTGATTTCTCAACATTTATAACTTTTCCTCGTAAAGGTAATATTGCTTGGAATTCTGACTCTCTACCTTGTTTAGCACTACCACCAGCTGAGTCCCCTTCGACTATGTATATTTCTGATTTCTTAGGGTCTTTGCTTCGGCAATCAGCAAGTTTTGAAGCAAATCCTAATCCATCAAGTGGACTTTTACGGCGTGTTGCCTCACGTGCTTTTTTTGCTGCTAAACGAGCTCTTGATGCCATTAATGATTTTTCAATAACTGTGCGAGCATCATTTGGGTTTTCTAATAAGAATCGGTCTAATCCATCGCTTAAAATATTTGCTACAATTTTTCTAACTTCTGTTGATCCTAATTTTGATTTTGTCTGTCCTTCGAACTGAGGATCTGGATGTTTAACACTAATTATACAAGTTAATCCTTCACGTGTATCCTCTCCAACCATGGCTTCATCTTTTTTGAAGATATTATTTGCTTTACCATAATTATTTAAAACACGCGTTAATGTCATTCTAAATCCTTCTTCATGTGTTCCACCTTCAATATTATTTATATTGTTAGTGAAACTGAAGATGTTTGGTCTATATCCGTTGTTGTATTGCATAGCAACTTCAACTACGATATTATCAATTTCACCTTCACAGTAAATTACGCTATCGTGTAAAACTTCATACGAACGGTTTAAATATTGTACATATTCCATAATACCGCCTTCATAGCAATATGTATTTAGAATAGGTTCATCAGGACGTAAATCGTCAATATTGATTTTTAGTCCTTTATTTAAGAATGCCATTTGTTGAACACGATTTCGCAATGTTTCGTAATCATAAGTTGTTGTTTCTTTAAAGATATTTGGATCAGCTTTAAATGTTGTAATTGTCCCTGTTTTATCGGTAGGTCCGTGATCAATTAATTTACTAACTGTAAAACCAAACTCATATCTTTGGGTATATTTACGGCCATCTTTATGAATTTCAACTTCCATCCACTCACTAAGAGCATTTACTACACTGGCTCCAACACCGTGTAATCCTCCTGATACTTTGTAAGATGAATTATCGAACTTACCTCCAGCATGTAGTGTTGTCAGGATTGTTTCAACAGCAGGTAAACCTGTTTTTGGATGGATATCAACTGGAATTCCTCGTCCATCATCAACAACTTTAATGATATCTCCTTTTAAGATTTGAACAGATACATGAGTTGCTACTCCTGCTAAAGCTTCATCGACTGAATTATCTACAATCTCCCAAACTAAATGATGTAGTCCTCTTGGTCCTGTTGAACCAATATACATACCTGGTCTCTTTTTTACAGCTTCTAAACCTTCTAGAATCTGTATATTACTAGAATCATAATGATTTTCCATTGTTGTCACTCTCCTCTATTTGGCTGTTTTCAATTTTGAAAACTTGATAGTCTTTTATTCTCTTTAAATCTATTTTTGCTAAATCTGTTGAAGTAATAAATGTTTGGATATTTGTTCCGATATATTCTAACAGATTATTTTGTCTTGTTTTATCTAATTCACTTAATACATCATCCAGTAATAAGATTGGATATTCGTTTCGGTATTCATATATAAAATCTATTAGTGCTAGTTTAATTGCTAATACAGCAGTTCTTTGTTCTCCTTGACTAGCGTGTGATTTTAATGGAAACTCATTCAAGTAAAATTCAATCTCATCACGGTGAACTCCTAAATTCGTAGTTCCAGTAATAATATCGTACTGGTACTTAGCTAAATATTCTTCTTTAATGTTGTTTTTTATAGAAGGTATATATTCAATTCTTAAATCATCGTTAGTGGATGACAAAGTAATATAGTGTTTTTTTGCGTATTTTTCTATAGTTCTTAAGAAGATGATTCTTTTATCTAAAATTGCCTTTTGATAGTCAACTAACTGATCCGTTATTACATCAAGTAACATAAAATCTTTAGTTGCCTTCTTCTGCATTGTTTTTAATAAGTTATTCCGTTGTTTAAGTATTTTACGATAGTTTTGAAGATTGAATAAGTACTCTTTTGATATTTGGCCAATCTCTACATCAAGAAATTTTCGCCTAGTTTTAGGGTTTCCCTTGATTAAATCCAAATCCTCAGGTGCAAACATTACAACATTCAATAATCCTAAATACTCACTTAATTTATCTAACTCTATATGGTTGTATTTTGCCTTTTTACCAAGTTTTGATACTATGATATCTAATTCTATATCTTTGTCTTTTAAATTGATTACAGAATTAATTTTGGCGAAATCAGCACTATTATGTATGAAGTCGATGTCTTTATATATCTTATGTGACTTTGTAAAAGCTAAAACATATATTGATTCGAGGATACTTGTTTTTCCTTGAGCGTTTTTTCCAATAAAAATATTAGTACTTTTATTAAACTTTAAGGATAAGTTTTTATAAATCCGAAAATTAGTTATATTTAATGATTCTAAATTCATTATTTAGTTATTCTAAATACACCAATTGATTTAACTAAAACTTTGTCTCCAGGATATAGTTTTTTTCCTCTTCTTGCTTCTAAAATATCATTAACGTATATTTTATATTCTTCAAGAATTGCTTTAACCATACCACCAGAAGATGCGATGTCCGCAAATTTGATAAATTGTCCTAAAGTTATATATTCAGTACTAATATTGATTTTTTGCATATATTTCACACTCTTTCATATATATTATTATAATATGTATATATAGTATATAATAATTTAAGCTATTTATCAAGTTTCTAAGATAAAAAAAAAGCCCTTCAAGAGGGCTTTTATTCTGTTCTTACTGGTAATATTAATTGTAGCATATTTTCATCATATTCACCTTTAATGATGAAAGGTCTAATTTCACCTGTAAAATTAACGTTTACTTCGCTAGAATTAAAGATTTTTAACGCATCTAAAATATATTTTGAGCTAAATGCAATTTTGAAAGGTTGTCCTACTATTTCATCAACAGGATATACTTCTTCTAAAACTTTACCAATTTCTGGACTATTTGATGTAATTTCAACAATATTATCTTGTCTTAAAGATAATTTAACAATTGCGTTGTTTCCATCACGACTAGATAATAAACTAGCTCTTTCAATAGCAGTTGACAAATTTTCTTTATTAAATTTTATAACTGTTGGAAATTCTGTCGGAATTAATTTTGAAGTTTCTGGATAATTTCCTTCTAATAATCTAGATTGGAATAACAAGTTATTATACTTAAATAGAATTTTTGAGTGATCAAAATGTAATTCAACTATATCGTTATTGTTTTCTAATACTTTAATTAATTCCTCTAAACTACGACCTGGAATGATGATATTTAAAGGTTCATAAGATTCAGTTAACTCAATTTCTTTTTGACTTAAACGATAACTATCTGTAGCTATTGCTTTTAACTTATTTCCATCTATCTTAAAATTAACACCAGTTAGTATTGGTCTATTTTCAATAGATGAAGTTGCAAATGCAGTTTGTCTTATGATTGTTTTTAATACTCTAACATTAATTTTAATTGATTTAACTTTTTCACTAAATTGTAATTCAGGGTAATCTTCTAAATCCATCATATTTAATGTAATATCAGATCTATCAGCTACAATTCTTAACATATTATCTGCAGCCATTGATAATGATACTTTTAAACCATCTAGTTTTCGGATGATTTCAATAAAATATTTTCCTGGTATTAAAACAGAACCTTCACTTTGTACTGATAAACTTGGATCTTTAACATTCAATTTTATCGCAATATCTGAATTACTTGTAGTAATAACTAAATGATCTTTTAAAACTTCTAATTTTATTCCTTGCAGAGCAGGATTTGGTGTTTTATTTGATAGAGCTTTTTGAGCAATTATCAAATTGTTTAATAATGTATCTTTATTGATTTGAAAATTCATAAAATCACCCCTAATTATTTATGTTTTTTATTATTGATTATTATTATGTAATGTGGATTTGTGGAAATCTCCATAATTCATACTCATATTATATCATATAATGCTATTTAAAGCCATTTCTTTTTTTAGTTTTGTCCACATTTTATAGTTAATTTTTCAACATCTTTCTTCACATTTATATCCATTTCAATTTCGTTAGTTATTTTCTCTACAGAGTGCATTACAGTCGAATGATCTCGGTTATTAAAGAAGGTTCCTATTTTTTTGTATGGTAAATCATACATAGTCTTAATTAAATACATAGATACCTGTCTTGGAAAGACATATTTTGCAGTTCTTTTCTTCGATATTAAATCACTTGTTGAAATTCGATAATAATCACTTACAATACTCATAATATTTTTAATTTTATTTTCACTTAAGTAATTATCGTTTATCCGCGGTTTTACAAGGTTTTCAAGTGCTGCTTCTGCATTTTTAACATTAAATTCGATGTTAAATGCTGTGCAATAAAACAACACTCTTTTTAATGCCCCTTCTAACTCTCTTACATTGTTATCAAAAACACTAGCGATGTATTCAATAACTTCTGTTGGAATTAAATCAGCATTTGATGTTTCAGCCATCAATTTTTTCTTTAAAATTTTGATTCTATGATCTAAATCCGGACGATTTATATCTACTGTTACTCCCCATTCAAACCTAGATGTTAATCTTGACATAATGTCTTTCAATTCATTTGCACTACGATCACTTGTTATGACAATTTGCTTTTGTTGTCCATGCAATAACTCAAATAGTTTGAAAAACTCGTTTTGAGATTGCGTTTTATTAGCTAAAAATTGAATATCATCAACTAATAAAACGTCTACATTACGATATATTGCGTTAAATTCATCATATTTTTTCTTTGATGCATGTCTTACAAATTCTTCAACAAAGTTATCTGTTTTTACATATAATACTTTCTTATTCATGTCACCTTCGAGAATATAATTACCAACGCATTGCATTAGATGTGTTTTTCCTAAACCTACATCACCAAATATATATAAAGGATTTGCAACAATACCAGGTTGATCTGCAACTTTAATAGCACTTGTATAAGCTAATCTATTAGAATTACCAACAACGAAACTATCAAAAGTATAACTGGAGTTAATATTTCCTTCTATATAGCGATTAGTTAATGAATCATCTGCTTTATTAACAGCATAATCTTTTTGATCTGATAGTTCTTTTGATGCTTGTTCTTCGGTCATAACTCTGAACTTATGACGTTCATCTATTTTAAACTCTAAATATCTGTTAAGTTTATTTAAATAGAGCATTTCAATACGTTTTTTAATGAAATCATTAGGAGTTACAATATATATATAATTGTTAACGACTTTAAAAACAGTATTTACAGGTTCAAATATCTCTGTGAATACTACTTCATCTAAATCCTCTTCTAATGATTGTTTAATTTCTTCCCATATTTTGTTGTATTTTTCCATCCTGTTCACCTCTAGTTCCTACATGAAAAATATAACATAAAAAAATATGGAAAAGAAAAAAAACTTGTCCACTATAATTGTGGATAACTATTTTGTTCCACAGCGTTTTCAACACAGTTATTAACCTTTTTATTCCTTTTAGTAAGGCTTTTTAGATAGTTATACACATTTCCATATTTTCGTGTTTGTACATTGTTAACATTTCCACATTTGACAACATTGAAACAACGAAAAATAGCCATTATTCAATGTGGATAACTTTTTATAAAATAATCCTTTAAAGTTTTTTTTGAATATAGTATTGACACAAGATTTTATTCCATATATAATGTTATAGCATGGTTTTACATATGAAGTAGGAGGTGTTGATTCATGTCTAAAAGAACTTATCAACCAAATAAACGTAAAAGAGCCAAAACTCATGGATTCTTTGCTAGAATGAAAACTCCAGGAGGACGTAGAGTTTTAGCAAGAAGAAGAGCAAAAGGTCGTAAAAGACTAACTGTAGCAGACTAAGCATCATTTAACAATCGAATATATTATTAATATACCTGAACCCACCTGAAAAAATAATATTGTTTTTTAGGTGGTTTTTATATTAGGTAAGGTGATGTTATGAAAAAAGAGTACAGAGTAAAAAAAAGCAGTGAAATTGAGAAAATAGTCAAAAAGAAACAAAGTAAAGGAAATAAGTACTTTGTTCTTTATAAAAATGAAAACCATGAAAATAACCATTTTCGTTTTGCTGTTAGTGTTTCTAAAAAATATGGGAATGCTGTTGAAAGAAATTTAATTAAGCGTCGTGTAAGAGAAATTATATCTACTTATGACGTAATTGATCATTATGATATCTTTGTTGTTGTAAAACCAAACGCAAAAGAGTTGGATTTTGCTGAAATAAAGAGTTCATTAAATTGGTTAGTTAAAAAACAAAACATTTTGAGGTGAAAAAATGAACAAAATGAGAAGAATTCAATTAGCTGCTATCACTATTATGTTAGTTGTTGCGTTAAGCGCATGTAGTGGCGGATCTGATATGTATTCTTTACCAATTGGTGCACCAGGAGGTTGGGGATGGTTACAATGGATTATCACTCAAGTTGCTGATTTAACCTACTGGGTAAGTTTACAATTAGGTGGAAATTATTGGTTAGGATTAATTATCGTAACGCTTTTAGTAAGATCAATTGGATGGCCAATTTATGCTAAAAGTAATGCAATGACAATGAATATGCAACAAGCACAACCAGAATTAAACAGAATTCAAGAGAAATACAAAGGTAGAACTGATGAAGTATCACAACGTAAACAACAACAAGAAACTGTTGCGGTTTACAAAAAGTATAAAATCAACCCATTAGGTTGTTTACTACCATTTTTACAGATGCCAATCTTCATTGCTATGTATCAAGTTGTAAGAAGATTACCAAAATCTGTTGGAGATACAATCGATGGTGTAGTTACAAAAGATTACTCAGCACTGAATTTTAAATTCTTAGGAATGGATTTAAATGAAGGAGTAAACTTTGATGTATTTGGTACTGATGGTATTTTCGCTGGTATTGGAGCAATGTTCCCTGAGATAATTTTAGCTATTTTGGTTGGGATATTGATGTTTGGATACCAAAAATATTCACAAAAGAAACCAGAATACTTACAAAACAAAAAATATCAAACAGAGCAAGCTCAACAAACTGCTAACCAAATGAAATACATGATGTACTTCATGGTAATTATGTTAGTTAGTATCGCGGTAACTAATAATGGTATCGCATTATATTGGATCGTTGGGAATTCATTCCAATTCTTCCAAACATATATCAACCGAAAACAAAGTTATAAGAAATACCTTGAAACACAAGGCAAACAATCTGTGGTTTAAGTAGAGGTGCGGTTATGAAAAAAATAGTATTTGATACAAAAAACTTAGATACTGCAAAAGATTTTGCAGCTAAAGAAATGAGAGTTAATCCTGAATATTTGAAAGTTGAAGTACTTGAGAAAAAAGGGATGTTAATAAAAACATACAAAGTTGAAGCATCAGTAACAGTTGATCCAGCAGAAGAAGGATACAGAGTACTTCAAGAAATCTTTGAAAACATGGATATCGATTCACAAATTGAAATGAGAAGAAAATCTGAAAATGAAATCGTTTATACAATTAACACTGATGAAAACCCATTGTTGATTGGTAAAAACGGGAAAACACTAGAGGGGTTACAATTTTATATTAGAAATCTAGTAAATAATTTCTCTCAAGAAAAACTAATTGTGTTAGTAGATGTTGGTGGATACAAGGCAAATCGTAAGAAGCAACTTGAAATCCTAGCAACAAAAACAGCAAAAACTGTAGCTAGATCAAGAGTAGAAGCAAAGTTACAACCAATGAACGCTTATGAAAGAAGAATCATTCATACAAAGTTAGCTGATTGGAGAGATGTAACAACAATCTCTGAAGGAGAAGGACAACAAAGACATTTAGTTATTAAACCAAAGAGGCGATAATATGAAACTAGTTGTAGGACTTGGTAATCCAGGTAGAAAATACAAAGATACCAAACACAATGTTGGATTTATGTGTTTAGATCACTATGCAAAACAAAATTCAGCAAAGTTTAAGAAAGATAACAAATTTTATGGGGAATCCCTTAAATTAGCTAATGTTATTTTATTGAAACCTCATACATTTATGAATCTTTCAGGACAAAGTGTACGCGCAACAATGGATTATTATAATATTGATATTGAAGACGTTTTAATCATTTATGATGATTTGGCCTTACCTCTAGGAAAAACAAGACTTAGAGAAAAAGGTAGTGCTGGGGGGCACAATGGAATTAAATCAATAATTAGCCATATAGGAACACAAGAATTTAAACGAGTACGTATCGGAATCGATTCTAATCCTATGATAGAGGCAAAAGACTATGTTCTTGGAAAATTCTCTAAAAAGGAAAAACAAGCAATAGACGAAACAGTCGTTTATTCTGAAGGAATTATTAATGATTTCGCAAAGAATAAGGACTTCACATTAATCATGAATCAATATAACTAAGCCCATTGGGCTTTTTTATTTGTAATTTTATTTTTACTATGCTAATATAATTATACAAAAAAGCGAATACCCCTTTCATCGGTGGAATTCGCTATAAGTGCGTGAGGTGAATTATGGAAAAAATACTAAATTATGTAACAAATCAACCTTTCTTCAAGAAAATAACTAAAGATTTTAAAAACAAAGAAGAACTACATATAACTAATACAAATGATAGTATTAGTCTTTTAACAGTACTTAATGCATTTGAAAATGTGGATAACAGTATTCTTCTTGTAACACCTAATATTTTTAATGCACAACGAGTATTTGATAAGTTATCAAATATTTTACCAGCTGATAATCTAGGTTTTTTTCCACAAGATGAGTTTCTAACTACAGAAATGCTCGCAATGAGTAATGAGTTTAAGTTAGAAAGAATTAATACAATCAAAAAGATTATTGATAATAAAAAAATGATAGTAGTTACTAATACGACAGGATTAATTAAATATCTGGTTCCTAAAAAATCATGGGAAAAGGCTATAATTAAAGTAAATAAGGAAGATATTATAAATGTCGATAAACTACTTACTCAATTGATATCTATGGGATATAAAAGAGAAGAAACTGTCGAAAAGCAAGGAGAGTTTAGTTTCCGAGGTGGGATTTTGGATATCTATCCATTAAATGAAATAAATCCAGTAAGAATTGATTTTTTTGATGACGAAATTGATTCAATACGTTTTTTTGATATTTCAACACAACGTTCAACAATCAAAACAAATCATATTGAAATATTTCCAATGTATGAATTTCATTACACAAAAGAAGAGTATAAGAAAATTGAAACTCAAGTTAGAAAGATTACTACTAATGAAACATTTGATCCAAAATCACAAAATAGGATAGAAGAAGAATTATTCAACCTTGAAAATCACAATGAAATTGACAAATTATCGAGATATATAACATTTCTATTTAACAAACCAGAAACAATTATTGATTATCTTGAGAATGAAACAATAATCTATTGGGATAACAAGAAAATTAATGAAAATTATGAGACAGTAGTTGCTGATGTAACAGATTGGTATGAATCGACAGGAGATTATCCTAAGCTGGGATTTAAGTTGATAAAAGACATAAACCATATATACAGTGGAAAATCTCTTTATTTAGATGTTTTTGGGGGAGTAAAAAAACTTAAGAACAACATTGATATCAGAGCAAAAGAACCTGTTATATACAATAATAATATTCATATGTTAGTTAATGATTTAAAGAAATATAGTAATTTTACAACAATAATAATCACACTAAAAACATCAAAGTCATTAAATAACTTTATTGGATTAATCGAAGATAAAATAGATTTCCATATAATCGGTAAAAATGACAATATTATAGAGAAAAAATTGAATCTAGTTGTTAGTGAAAACGCCTTATCCTTTGAAATGTTTGATATTAACACAATTTTGCTGACAGAGGATAATCTCTTTAAGCAACAAGAACGTAAAAAGGCAAAATATAGATCATCATTAAAAGATGCAAAAAAGATTTCAAAAGTTGAGGAACTAAAAAAAGGGGACTTAATTGTCCATTATGATCATGGTATAGGTAGATTTCTAGGTGTCGAACAAATGACACTTGGCGAAAACACTAATGATTATATCCACATTGCATATAAAGGTGATGATTCTCTATACATTCCTGTGGAAAACATTAACCTTATTCAAAAATACATAGGAAGTGAAGGAACAAAGCCTAAAATACATCGTTTAGGTGGAGCAGAATGGGCAAAGACAAAGCAAAGAGTTAGAAAAAAGGTTAAAGATATTGCAGATAAATTGATTAAACTATATGCAGCTAGAGAAAAAGCTGAAGGATTTGCATATTCACCGGAATCTGACCTACAAATTGACTTTGAAGCAGATTTTCCATATCAAGAAACACCAGATCAATTAAAAGCAATCCAAGATATAAAAAGAGATATGGAATCTACAATGCCTATGGATAGACTTTTATGTGGTGATGTTGGATATGGTAAAACAGAAGTAGCATTACGTGCAGCATTTAAGGCTGTTTTAGATAATAAGCAAGTTGCATATCTAGCGCCAACTACAGTGCTTTCCCGTCAACATTACTATACTTTTAAAGAACGTTTAAGTCGTTACGGTATCAAAGTTGGATTAATGAATAGATTTGTTACAAAAGCTGTACAACGAAATGTTATGCAGCAATTAGTAACTGGAGAAATAGATATTGTTATTGGAACCCATCGTCTTCTATCTAAGGATATGGTATATAACGACTTAGGATTACTGATTATAGATGAGGAACAAAGATTTGGTGTTGAACATAAAGAAAAGATTAAAGAGTTAAAAGTGAATATAGATGTTTTATCTTTAAGTGCAACTCCAATACCAAGAACTCTACAAATGGCAATCATGGGTGTAAAAAGCATGAGTTTATTAGAGACTCCACCACTTAACCGATATCCAATTCAAACATATGTTCTTGAAAGAAACGACTCGGTGATAAGAGATGCAATTGAAAGGGAAATGGCTAGAAATGGACAAGTGTTCTATTTGTATAACCGTGTTGATGATATCAATGTTGTTGCTAGAAAACTAGAAAGATTGGTACCAGAAGCAAGAGTGGTATATGCTCATGGTAAAATGAATAGACTCAAACTAGAAGAAGTAATACAAGCCTTTTTAGATGGCGAATATGATGTTTTAGTATCAACCACAATTATTGAGACAGGAATAGATATTCCTAATGCTAATACATTGTTAATCCATGATAGTGATCGCCTAGGGTTATCTCAGCTATACCAAATTAGAGGTCGTGTTGGTAGATCAGATAGAATTGCTTACGCTTACTTAATGTACAAGAAAAATAAACAATTAACAGAAGAAGCTGTAAAGCGATTAAAAGTCATTAAGGAGTTTACAGAACTAGGTTCTGGATTTAAGATTGCTGTTCGTGATTTATCAATTCGAGGAGCGGGAGACGTCTTAGGTACTGAACAATCAGGATTTATGGATAGTGTTGGTTTAGACTTATTTTTGGATATGTTGAAAGAAGAAGTTGACAGTAAGCAAAATGAGGATATGGAAATCAAACAAGAGAAATCAACACCAATCAAAATTAGAGTTAACAAGTATATTGATTCTAATTACATAAAAAATGATTATATTAAAATTGAAATGCATCGAAAAATAGCTAAAATTAAGTCCAAAGAGGATATAAAGGAGTTAACTGAAGAGTTTAATGACCGTTTTGGTGTTCCCTCAAAAGAAATTAATTTATACATGTATGAAAAATTGTTTGAGTATATGGCTGAACAAAAGGGTATAGAGAAAATTAGAGAACTAAAGAACAATATTACATTTACTCTTAATAAAGAAACTTCATCACAAGTTAATGGGGAATATTTGTTTATTAGAGCAAATGATTTGAGTAGGTTTATAAGATTTGAATTTAAGAATGAGAAACTTAATATAATAATAGATACAGTAAAACTAGATAAACATTACTTATATTATGTTGTGGACTTATTAGAATTTATTTAACAAATGGAAAAAGGCTATATTCAGCCTTTTTTTTATTTATTAGATTTCTTTGATATTCAAATGGCCTTTTTTCATATTGACATCACAAATGTTAAGTGCTATTATACAAATGGAAATAATCAAAAACGGCGTACCAATAAAAAATAATAGTGCGCTACAAGTGTACCTATTATGGGTGCCTTTTTTTATTTTTACAGGAGGTTTTATTATGGAATACAAATTTGATGTAGTTGTAGTAGGGGCAGGTCCTACAGGAATCTTTGCAAGTTATGAGTTGATTACTAAAAATCCTGATTTAAAAGTGATACTGGTTGATAAAGGACTTGATATTTATGGACGTAAATGTCCAATACTCGAAAAGAAAATTCAAAAATGTCCAGTAAATAAAGAAGGATATAGTGGATGTAATCCAGCTTGTTCAATAACGAATGGATTCGGTGGAGCTGGAGCATATTCTGATGGGAAATTCAACATAACTAGTGAGTTTGGTGGTTGGATGACTGAATATCTAGATCGAGAAAAAGTTGAAGAGTTAATCGAGTATGTTGATTCAATTAACCTTAAACATGGAGCTACTTCAAGAATTACAGATCCAACAACTCCAAAAGTTAAAGAAATTGAAAAAAGAGCACTAGCAAAAGGATTAAAACTATTAAGAGCAAGAGTAAGACATCTAGGAACAGAACACAACCTAGAAATCTTAAAAAGTATATACGAGTATCTTAATGATAAAATCACAATGAGATACCGAACTGAAGTTACAGATTTATTGGTGGAAAATGGTTCTGTTAAAGGAGTTATTCTAAATGGTGATACTATTTATGCTGACAAAGTATTGATAGCTCCTGGACGAGATGGATCAGCATGGTTAACTAAGTTGGCCAAAAAATATAACATTCCTCAAGTTGCGAATCAAGTTGATATCGGAGTGCGTGTAGAAACAAATGATGAATTAATGGAAGAAATCAATGAACACCTCTATGAGGGAAAATTTATCTATAAAACTAGCGTTGGAACTTCAGTTAGAACTTTCTGTTCTAATCCAAGTGGACATGTTGTAGTTGAGAATCATAGTGGAACAATGGTTGCAAACGGACATTCCTTTAGAGATCCTGAACTAGGAAGTAGAAATACAAATTTTGCATTATTAGTTTCTCATAAATTTAGTAATCCATTTAATCAACCTAATGAGTTCGCTCATGAAGTAAGTAGATTAGCAAATATGTTAAGCAATGGATCGATTATTGTACAAACATATGGAGATATAAAACGTGGTCGAAGAACCACAGATAAAAGATTGAAAGAAAGTTTTGTGAATCCAACACTAAAAGAAGCAGTACCAGGAGATTTAGGATTAGTATTACCATATAATACTATGAAATCTATTATTGAGATGATAGAAGCATTAGAAGCAGTTACTCCAGGTATTGCTAGTGAACATACGTTATTCTATGGTGTAGAGGCAAAATTCTACAGTGCAAGACCAGATGTTAATGAACACTTTGAGTCATCAATTAAAGGATTATATTTTGGTGGTGACGGCGCTGGAATAACTCGTGGTTTAGCTCAAGCAGGAGCTAATGGTGTTTGTGTAGCAAGACATATTATTGAAAATATTTAGGAGGCATTTATGAAAGGTGTAGTAGTAGTAGGAACACAATGGGGAGATGAAGGAAAAGGTAAGATTACCGACTTCCTAGCTGAAAAAGCAGATGTAGTAGTACGTTTCCAAGGTGGTAATAATGCAGGACATACAATAAAATTTGATGGAAAGAAGTTTGCACTTCATTTAATACCTTCAGGAATATTCAGAAAAGATGCATTAAACGTATTAGCAAATGGGATGGTTATTAACCCTAAAGCAGCTCTTCAGGAACTGGAAATGCTTAAAGAAGGCGGAGTAACAGATTTTAACTTAGCTATTAGTGATCGTGCTCATATTGTTTTACCGTATCATGTTGAGTTAGATGGTTTATTTGAAGAATTAAAAGATGATTCAAAAAAAGTTGGAACAACTAAAAAAGGAATTGGTCCAACGTATACTGATAAATATTCTAGAATTGGAATTAGAGTTTGTGACTTTATTGATGAAGAAATTTTTAAAGACAAACTAACTGACAATCTAAATTACTATAACAAACTATTCAAGTTGTTTGGTAAAGAAGAAATGAACATTGATGCAATTTTTACCGAGTATAAAGAATACGCAAAGATTATTAAACCATATGTTCAAGATACTAGTATTCTTTTAAATAGAATGTTTGAAGAAGATAAAAAAGTCCTATTTGAAGGAGCACAAGGTGCCCTATTGTGTATAGATAACGGGACATATCCATTTGTTACTTCAAGTTCTCCTACAGCAGCATCTGTACCGCTAAATACAGGGGTTTCCCCTAAATATATAACGGATGTTGTAGGGATTACTAAAGCATATTCAACTCGAGTAGGAAGTGGGCATTTCGCTACTGAGTTTGAAAATGATGTTGCAAAACAAATCCGTGAAGTAGGTAACGAATTTGGAACAACAACAGGAAGACCACGTAGAATAGGGTGGATTGATACTGTTGTATTAAGACATACAAGAAGAGTAAGCGGTATTACTGGATTAAGTGTAATGTTATTAGATGTTCTAACAGGAATAGAAACACTAAAAATCTGTGTTGCATATAAATTAGATGATGAGATTATCGATTACATCCCAGCAAGTATTAAGGATTTTGAAAGATGTGAACCAATTTATATTGAGGTACCAGGATGGAATGAAGATATTACAAATGTGACTTCATTTAGCGATTTACCAGTTAATGCACAAAACTATTTGAATAAAGTTTCTGAGTTATCAGAAGTAGATGTTGTAATATTTAGTGTTGGACCTGATAGAACACAAACAGTTGTATTAGAAAATTTAATGTAAATAAAAAAAAGGTTACTCAGGTAACCTTTTTTTAAATGCTTTTATTTATCGCACCAGCTATAATCTCTGCTTTTCTCATTAATTCAGAGAATTTTTTTGGTTTTAATGATTGCGCCCCATCACTCATTGCGTTTTCTGGATCATGATGGACTTCTATTATTAATCCATCAGCCCCTGCAGCAATACTAGCCATTGAAAGACTTTCAACTAAATCCCAATGTCCCGCAGCATGTGAAGGATCAATAACTACTGGTAAATGGCTTAGTTTCTTGACAATTGGAACTGTTGAAATATCTAGTGTATTTCTGGTATAAGGTTCAAATGTACGAATTCCTCGTTCACAAAGAATAACTTTTTGATTTCCACCTGCCATAATATATTCAGCACTCATTAGCCATTCCTCTATTGTATTTGAGAAACCTCTTTTTAGTAATATTGGTTTATCTATTTTCCCTAAATCCTTTAATAGAGAGAAATTTTGCATATTTCTTGCTCCAATTTGGATGATATCAACATATTTAACAAAGTCATCAATGTTTTCAGAACTCATTAATTCAGAAATAATAGGCATTCCATATTTATCTCCGACTTCTTTAAGAATCTTTAAACCTTCAACACCCATTCCTTGATATGAATATGGCGATGTACGAGGTTTAAATGCTCCTCCACGTAAAATGGTTGCTCCTGCTTCTTTTACGCTTTTAGCGATGATTTCTACTTGTTCTTTAGATTCTACACTGCATGGACCTGCCATAACAACAACATTGCTTCCACCAATCTTAACACCATTAACATCGATAATAGAATCCTCTGACGTAAATTTGCGGTTTACCTTTTTAAATGGCTCTTGAACTCTAATAACACTTGATACACAATCAAATGCATAAAGACTTCTTAAATCATATTGAGCTGTATCCCCAACAACACCAAATAAACTATATGTTGTTCCTATAGATTCATGAATCTCAAACCCTTTTTTAATTAGATGGTCTTTTAAAGCTTCTACGTCCTGTTGATTAGCGTTTCTTTTAAGTTTAACTATCATTTTCTACACCTTCTTTGAGTAATAATTTTAATCCTTCTTCATAACTTTTAAATCCCAGTCCCATAACAGTAGATATACATGCATCTCTTATGACTGAAATTTTTCTAAACTCTTCTCTTTTATTTGTATCAGATAAATGAACTTCTACAACTGGTATTTTTAAACATTTTATCGCATCATACAATGCATATGAATAATGGGTAAAGGCTCCAGCATTAAGGATAACGCCATCGAAAGAATCGTTAGCCCAATGTAGGATATCAATCATTATACCTTCTAGATTTGATTGCTTAACATCAATAGTAACGTCATATGTCTTTTCAAAACCTTTAAGGTATTGTTCAAGATCTGAATAACTACTATAGCCGTAAATTTCTGGTTCACGAAGTCCTAACATATTTAAGTTTGGACCATTAAGAACTAAGATATTCATTCAACTTCACCTCTATCTCATTAAAAGTTGTTTCTTCATTGAAACTTTCCTTTTTTATTACAATATCTGCATATTTTTTATATAGATTGTATCTTGTATTGAATAATTTATCAAGATTATCTTTGTTTTTTAGTAATGGGCGATTTTTAGGGTTACATTTCCGTAATAGTGATAAAGGAGCATCAATAAATAGTATAATACCATTTTGTTTAAGCATCTTCATGTTTAAAGCATCTAATATTATACCACCACCACAGGAAATCGCCTTGTTGTGCGTTTTATATATTTTCTTTACTTCATTACTTTCAAGGTTTCTAAAGTGCTTTTCATCATATTCCCTAAAGATATCTTTGATTGGCATCTGAGCAGTCTTCTCAATTTCTGTATCTAAATCAATAAAATTTTTATTATAGTAATTTGCGATATATTTACTGAAGTATGTTTTACCACTCATTGGCATTCCAATAAAGACTATATTTGAAGTTTGTAATTTGATTTTTCTATATAGATTTATTAGTTCTATGTCGGAAATAGATATGGAATGAAATAATTCAATAGATTTTACAGCCTGACATATTAGCATAAATAAGCCGTTTATTGCCTTTATATTATACTTTTCAGCATCTATCAATAAGTTTGAGCGTGATGGATTGTAAACAACATCAACAACTGAACTTAAATTAGGGAATTTTTGCAAATCAAGTGGCAAAGTGCCATTATTGTTAGGAAACATACCCACAGGAGTAGTATTGAATATAATTTCTGATGTTTTGAAGTTATCCACATCAGAAAAATGATATTCATTTTCCTTTGGATTACGAGCTAATATTGTGATTTTTTTAGCTAAATTTCTCTCACAATAGACCCTGATAGTGTTACTAGTTGAGCCGTTTCCCAGAATAATTACTTCTTTATCGGAAACGGAGATATCGTTTAATTGTAGCGTTTTTTCAATGCCATAATAGTCAGTATTATAACCAATAAGTTTTCCACTTTTAAAAAAAATCGTGTTTACAGTATTTGTTTCTTTGGCAATTGTGGATAACTCGTCAAGATATGGAATTACTTGAGTTTTATAAGGAATTGTAACATTTATTCCTCTAAATTTAACATTATTAAAGAATAGATCAAGTTTATCTACTTCATAAAGTGTGTATTTAGTGTTTGTTATAGTCTCGTGTATTTCTTTTGAGTAACTATGTCCAAGTTTTTTTCCGAGAAGTCCATACATAAAACCACTTACTTTCTTTGATCGTTTTTGCTTTCTTTTAGAATTGTATTATAAATAGCTCTAATTTGTGGAAAATGGCTATAATTAGATGTTTTATTTAAAACAATTTGTTCTCTATTTGTATCAAGAACCTCTTTATTTATTTGCTTTTTTATAGTTCCTATCTCTTTAGTTAAGTTGAATCGTTCATCTAAAAGCTTCATTATTTTATCATCGAGGTCATCAATTAATTTCCTTTTGACGTTTATTTGATCCATGATACACCCTCGTTTCTTGAAATGAGTTCGACAACAGCATAGGAAGTTATTGCGTTAATTACGTGTATAACTCTATGTACTATACAAGGATCGTGTCTTCCAACTAATTCTAAATCTACTTCTGTCATTTTACTTAAATCAATAGTAGTTTGTTTTTTAGCGATTGAAGCTGTTGGTTTTATTGCGGTTTTAAAAGTGATTGGCATACCGTTACTTATCCCACCATTTATCCCGCCTGAATAATTTGTTTTAGTCTTAACAAGGCCATTTACCAGTGTGAATTGATCGTTTGCCTCTGAACCGAACATATGTGTTATGTCAAAACCTTTTCCGAACTCAACACCTTTTACAGAAGGAATACTGAAGAGAAGATGAGACAATATGCTTTCAATAGAATCAAAGAAAGGTTCACCATATCCTGGTTTTAACCCATATATTAGTGTTTCCACACTACCTCCAACACTATCTTTGTTTTCTTTTGCATTTGTTATGATTTCCTTAAAAATAGTTTCTAGATTGGGATTTAGTAATGGAAAATCGCTTAAATTAAGGGTTGATAGTAGTTTTTCATCTATTGATACATCTTCAAAATTCATGTCTTGTTCATCTTTAATTGAAGATATATGAGATGCGATTGTGATTCCTTCTTTTTCAAGTATTTGCTCACATATTGCCCCAAGAATCACTAAGGGAGCCGTTATTCTACCTGAAAAATGCCCACCACCACGATAATCTTGATGATTGTGATATTTAATTGAGGCTGTATAATCTGCATGGGAAGGTCTTATTATATTAGGATTGTAATCTTTTGATCTAGTATCATCATTAGGAATAATTATAGTTAGAGGTGTACCAGTAGTTTTGTTATTAAAATAGCCACTTAATAACTGATAATCATCTTTCTCACGTCTGGATGTGGATAATTTGCTCTTAGGGCGTCTTTTATAAAGAGCATGTTCGATTCTGTTAAAATCCAGCTCTAAGCCAGCTGGGAGATTATTTATTACTATACCAATAGCTTTACCATGTGACTCACCAAATAAATTAATGTGGATAACTTGTCCAAACGAACTCATAAAATCACCTACAATTTCTCTTTTATTTCTGAAACATTTATTGTCTTAATTAAGCCAATTCCCACTTCTTCTACTACAATGATATTCAAATGATTACCTGATGCTTTCTTGTCAGTTGTTATGAGGTTATAAATACTATCTTTATCATACTCAAAATTAATAGGAAGATTATATTTTGTTAGAATTTCTTCTAGTTGTGGATAAAAACTTGTATTTTTAGCCATTTTAGCCATTCCTATAGAGATTGCTTCTCCATGTAAAAGATCGTAATTGGAATATTGCTCAATAGCGTGACCAATAGTATGACCATAGTTTAGTAGTTGTCTAATTCCATAGTCATATTCATCTACAACTACTATATCTTTTTTAATATTTACACACTCATAGATGTATTGTTTAATATCGTCAAATATGTTTTTTAACAAAAGGTCTTTAAATAGCGGTTTACTGGCGATTAATCCGTATTTTATCATCTCAGCAATACCACTGGATATTTGCCTTTTGTCTAAAGTATTTAAGGTAAGAGGGTCTATAATTACCATTTTTGGTTGTTTAAAAGAACCTATAGCATTTTTCATGTTTTCGGCATTAATTCCTACTTTTCCACCAACACTAGAATCAATTTGTGATAAAAGTGTTGTTGGTATTTGGATAAAATCAACACCTCTTAAGTAAACACTAGCAACAAAACCAACTAAATCACCAATGACTCCACCACCTAATGCAATAAGAAGTGAACTTCTTGTAACCTTATAATCAATTAGACTATTAATCAATGAATAAGCCGTTTCCATGGATTTTGATTGTTCTCCGTGTGGAACTAAAATAACTTTAGGATTATCAAGTAATGGCCCAATCAAATTAATATATTTTTTAGGAATGTTATCGTCAGAAATAATGACGATCTCTCTACTTGAATCGACAAATTCATTAACTTTAGTTAAAATATTATTCTCAATTAATATATCATAACTATTATTACCTAGAGGGACATGGATCTTTTTCATTTTTAATCAGTCCTTTACTGGAATATTCCTCCAACTTTCATATAGTCATTGAAGAAATGAGGGTAGGATTTGTTTACTGCCTTTTCATTAGTTAATACTAGTGGATTATCGCATCGTAGAGCCGCAATTGATATCATCATTGCAATTCTATGATCGTTATATGAATCAACGGTAACTCCACCTTTTAACGATGATTTTCCGTGGATAATTATATTGTCACCTTTTACTGAGATGTTTGCACCAAGTTTTTGCAAGGCTGTAAGAGTAGATTCCACTCTATCTGATTCTTTAAGTCGTAATCTTTGTATATTTGTTATTGTTGTTGTTCCTTTACTTAAACACCCTAGAAGAGCAACAATAGGTCCCAAGTCAGGACAATTTGATATATCAATTGTTGTACCATGAGTATTCGATTTTTCAGCAGTAAAGCCATTTTCCGTAAATATGATACGACCTTTCATCCTTTTGATAATATCAATAATAGCTCTATCACCTTGAAATGATTCATGGTTCAGATCATTTATTTTAATAGCACCATTCAAAATTCCTCCAACCAGATAAAAAGCTGCTTGCGAGTAATCCCCTTCAACTCGATAGTTTGTTGCCTTGTACTTTTGGTTTCCGGGAATAAAATAACCATTTTCTATTTCTTGAATATCAATCCCAAATTCTTCAAGGATATCAATTGTAAGATCAATATAGCTTTTAGATTCTAAATTACCTTTAATATAGATAGTTGAATCATCTTTTAGAAGAGGTAATGAGAACATTAAACCACTAAAAAATTGTGAACTAACATCTCCATCGATATAGTAGTCTCTGCTTTTAATAGAGCCTTTTACCAGTATTTTGTTAGAAAACTGTTCAAAAAGATTACCATCGTCATTGAATATTTTCTTATAGATATTTTGGGGACGTTTTATTAGTGATTCTTCACCTATGAATACTATCTCTTTTTTTGTTAAAGAAAAGAGAGGAATTAAGAATCTTATAGTTGAACCTGATTCATTGCAGTTAATAGGTTCGTTATTATATTTTAGCTTCTTTATCCCAGTAACAAGAACTTCATTATCATTTATAGTAAATTTTGCTCCTAACTGAGATAATGCATTTATTGTTGCCTTTATATCATCCGATAACATTATATTGGAAATTCTACTTTTCCCAGGGGAAAGACTAGCGCATATTAATGCTCTATGACTTAAACTTTTAGAAGGAGGGACAATTACTTCTCCTTTAAGCGACGTGGGAAACAGCTCTATTTGGCTATTTTGTGTCATATAATATTCCTCCTTTTTTCTGTTGAGGAAATCATTAAATCCTGTATTTTTTTATTATCTTTGGTTTTAATTGCCTGTTTAAGTTCAGATAATTTTTCTTCAAAAGCAGTTATTCTTCTAACAAGGAAATCTTTATTCATTGAGAACAATTCAGCCCATAATGATTCATTTATCATTGCAATACGTGTTAAATCCTTGTAGGAGTCCCCAATAAAGAGGCTAGTATCATATTTACTGTTATCACTATTAACTAAACTTATAGCTATTGCGTGTGTTAATTGTGAAGTATAAGCGATAATATCATCATGTTCGATATCACTTATTCTTGATACGGTCTTGAATCCCATCTGTTTTGCAAGAGTTTCGATGAGATTAAGTGATTCTTCTTTGTTCTGTTTTGTGGGAGTTATTACGAAGTTTGCATCATGGAAAATCGCTTCATCACTATGTTTAATTCCAATAGTTTCTCTTCCAGCAACAGGATGGGTATATACAAATTCTACGTCATCATTTTTGTATATATCAAACGAGTCCACAAGCTTTCTCTTAACACCAACAACATCAGAAACAATGGCGTCTCTTTTGAAGTAGTTAATATATTTCTGAACAAATTTTATAGTTGCATCAGGATAAAGACATAAAAATACTATATCAAGCTCCTTTAGAACATCCTTGGGATTTGTTGTTCCAACATCGATTATATTATTTTCTAAAGCATAATCAATTGTTTTTGGATCAATATCAATACCATAAATCTTATAACTATACTTTTTTAGACTTTTTGCGTATGTACCACCAATAAGTCCTAATCCAACTATTCCAATATTCATATATATCACCTTTTAATTTTTGTATGATTACATTATACTATATTTTAAATTATTTTCTTAATTATAATTTTGTAAGCGTTTTTTGGTATGAGGTTGATTTTGCCCTTTGTTCGTGAGAAAATGAAGGTAATTGTTTTATAGGAGGATTAAAAATGGAAAACATTGATTTAAAGATAGCACAAAATGCAGAAATGAAAAAAATTATTGAAATTGCAGAGAAACTTGGGTTAAGTGATGATGATATTGAACTTTATGGTAATTATAAAGCTAAAATTAATCTAGATGTTATGAGTAAATTGAAAAATAACCCAGATGGGAAAGTAATATTAGTTACAGCAATTAACCCTACACCAGCGGGAGAAGGGAAATCTACTACAACTGTTGGGTTAGGACAAGCTTTTAATAAGATTGGAGAGAAGGCAATTATTGCCTTGAGAGAACCATCTTTTGGTCCAGTAATGGGTGTTAAAGGTGGAGCTGCAGGTGGTGGATATAGTCAAGTTGTTCCAATGGAGGATCTAAACTTACATTTTACTGGCGATATTCATGCTATAACAACAGCAAATAATGCGATAAGTGCAATAATTGATAATCATATTCACCAAGGTAATGCTTTAAATATTGATCCTAGACGTATTACATGGAAAAGATGCATGGATATGAATGATCGAGCATTACGAAACATTGTGATTGGTCTTGGAGGTGTGGGGAATAGCCTGCCTAGGCAAGATGGGTTCAATATATCTGTAGCATCAGAGATAATGGCTGTTCTATGTTTGGCTACTGATTTAGAGGATTTAAAAGTAAGAGTAAAAAGGATTGTTATTGGTTATACTTATGATCGTAAACCAGTTACAATCGGTGATTTAGAAATAGAGGGAGCAGTTGCACTAATTCTTAAAGATGCAATTAAACCGAACTTAGTTCAAACACTTGAAAACACACCAGCACTAGTTCATGGTGGACCTTTTGCGAATATAGCTCATGGTTGTAATAGTATAATCGCAACAAATATGGCTAGAAAATTAGCTGATTATGTTATTACTGAAGCAGGATTTGGTGCTGATTTGGGAGCTGAAAAATTCCTAGATATTAAAACAAAACAAGCCGGATTTGATCCTAGTGCAGTTATAATTGTTGCGACAATTAGAGCTTTAAAAATGCATGGTGGAGTATCAAAAAAAGAACTCAATATTGAAAATGTTCCAGCGCTAATTAAAGGGATTTCCAACTTGGAAAGACATATTGATACTGTAAAAGAATTTGGTGTACCATATATCGTTGCTATAAATAGCTTCGTCTCTGATACTACAGATGAGACAAATGCTTTAGAAGCATATCTACAAGATAATAATCATCCATATAGTTTAAGTGAAGTATGGGAAAAAGGTGGAGAAGGAGCAATTGATTTAGCAGAAAAAGTCATTAATGAGATCAATACTAAACCAAATAACTTCAAAAGGCTTTATGAAGAAGAAGATTCACTAGAAGTTAAAATTGAGAAGATAGCAAAAAAAGTATATGGAGCAGAAGGTGTAGAGTTCACTACTCCTGCAAAAAGACAACTTAGAAACTATAAAAAACATGGTTGGGATAACTTAAGTATATGTATGGCGAAAACTCAGTATAGCGTTTCAGATAATCCGAAATTATTAGGGAGACCAAGTGGTTTTACAATTACTGTTCGGGAATTACGACCATCAATCGGTGCTGGTTTTATCGTTGCATTAACTGGCGATGTTATGACAATGCCTGGTTTACCAAAACAACCTGCAGCACTAAAAATGGGGATTTCACCAGAAGGTGAAGCAAGTGGATTATTTTAAAAAGAAGGATGAAAATCCTTTTTTTATTCATTTGGTATTGTGTTCCGCACAGTAGTGTGTTATGATTAGTATGGAGGTTGATATAATGAATGCACAATTTAAACGGGGTATTGTTGAATTATGCGTATTATCTGAATTAATTCAAGAGGATATGTACGGTTATATGATAATTAACAATATTTCACAACATTTAGATGTGAATGAGAACACAATATACCCAATATTACGAAGACTTACAAAAGAGGATTACTTCACAACATACCTAAAGGAATCAAATATAGGAGCTCCTAGAAAGTACTATAAAATAACGGAAAAGGGCTTTAAGTACTACTTAACATTACGAGATTCTTGGGATAGTTTTATTGGAGGAGTGTATGAAATTTTAAATAAAGGAGGAAAGAAAAATGAAGAAATTTTTGCAAGATTTGGAGAAAGAATTAAGAAAGCTTAATTTTAGTGACGAAGAAATTAAAGAAATTCTAGCAGATCATGAAGAAATGATCGAAGTTGCACAAAATGAAGGGGTAGAAGATGAAAAACTTACTGAGAAGTTTGGAAATCCTGAAAAATTGGCAAGTGATATTTATAAAAGTTCTATAGGAGGAACAAGTAAAATGAATGAGAAAGTTATGGGTACAGGAGATACTGCGGGATACTCACTATTTAAATCACTTCCAGTATTAGATGAAGTAAAAGAAGTAAAAATCAAACTAATTTCAGAGGATTTAAAGTTTTATCCATATGATGGAGAAAACATTGAAGTTTATTTCAAGAAAGTAAAAGACGAGGACTTCTATGAAGTAAGTTATAATGATGGTGTTTTCCAACTAAATAGAGACAAGAGTAGTAAACTACTAAATATGTTCTCATTTGGTGGAGACAGTGGACATATTATTGTAAAAGTACCTACTGGAATTGAATTAAATAAGTTTAACGTTAATGTTGTAAGTGGAGATATTGAAGTTAATTCAATTACATCAAAAGGTGTTCAGTTAAAATCTACATCAGGAGACATTGAGTTAGAAAATATCAAAGTTGAAAAAGGGGAAATCACCACAGTAAGCGGAGATATTGAGTTAGTTGATTTCTACTGTAAAGGAAATCTATCATTATCAAGTGTTAGTGGAGATTACGAAGTAAGTAAAGGATCTGTTGAAGGAGACTTTGTTTTACACACAGTAAGTGGAGACTTTGAAATTGAGAATGTCAAAGCTGAATATTCTTCATTACAATCGGTAAGTGGAGATATAAAAGGAACTGAATTCTATCCTACAAAGGTTGATTTAAAATCAGTAAGTGGAGATATTTCAATTAAGAATAACGACAAATCACATAAAATAGAAGTTGGACGCAAAAAGACATTATCGGGCGACATATCAATAAAATAGGCAAATTTTTGCCTATTTTTGTTATAATGGAGAAGAAGGAGTGAGATAATGAAACTAGTTGAGCAGTTTAGAGAAATACAACAGAAGCAAAAAGCTTATGGATATGTATTAAATGTAGTTGGTTGGGATAGTTCTACCGAAGCACCTAGAGGTGCATTTGAAAGAAGAGCCAAAATGTTAGCAGTAATTAGTGGAGAATTATTTAAATTACAGACAAGTGAGCTGTATCAAGAGGCTGTATACGGGCTATACAAGCAACTTGATGATTTAGATGATCATCTTCAAAGAGAAATCAAAAAGGCAAAAAAAGGATTAGACAAAATTACTAAAATTCCAGAAAAAGAGTTTATTGAGTATCAAACTTTAGTTAATTTGTCTCAAAAAGTGTGGGAGGATGCAAAGGAAACTAATAATTGGGACCTTTTTAAAGACAACCTTAAACAATTAGTCGAGTTTAACAGAAAATTCATCACATACTATGATACTGATAAGGAAGCTTATGATGTACTTCTTGATGACTTTGAAGAAGGTATGAGTATGGAGTTATATGACGAGTTCTTTAATACATTGAAGGAAGATTTAGTTCCGTTTGTATTAAAAGTTCTAAAGGATGGAAAACCGCTAGATAACGACTTTACAGAAAATTCTTTTTCTCCTGAAAAACAAAAGGAATTCTGCAATTATTTAATGGATGTTTTGAATTTTGATCAAAGCAAAGGATTAATGAAAGAGAGTGTACATCCATTTACATGGAATACACATCCATCTGATGTTAGATTTACAACAAGATATTTAGAGAATTTTGTTTTCTCTTCAATTTTTGCAGCAATTCATGAACTAGGACATGCAACATATGAACAACAAATTGATGAGAAATGGAATGATACAGGATTAAATGGCGGAACTTCAATGGGATTACACGAATCACAATCTAGATTTTATGAGAATGTAATAGGACGAAGTGAAGAGTTTTGGCAAGCGCATTATCCTAAGTTCAAGGAAATATTTGAAGATGAAACTCAGGATATATCATTAAAAGATTTTCACAGAGCATGTAATAAAGTGGAAGCTTCACTAGTAAGAGTAGAGGCCGATGAACTAACATATCCATTACATATAATGATAAGATACGAAATTGAAAGAATGTTATTCTCAAATGAGATAGAAGTAGAGGATTTACCAAAAGTATGGAATGAGAAGATGATTGAGTACCTAGGAATCTCACCAAAAACAGACTCAGATGGGGTTTTACAAGATGTTCACTGGAGTGCTGGGTTATTTGGTTATTTCCCTACATATGCGCTAGGAAGTGCTTATGCTGCACAATTTTATTATGCCATGCAAAAAGATTTGGATATTGATAAATTAGTTAGAGAAAATAAAATTAGTGAAATCAATGGATGGTTGAAGGATAAAATTCACAAATATGGAAGTAGCAAAACTCCTCATGAATTATTGATTGAGGTTACTGGTGAAAAATTTAATCCTCAATATTATGTTAAATATTTAATTGATAAATATTCAAAACTATATTTCTAGGAAATCGCTTTAATAAAGGAAAAAGGTAATCCTATTTACTGGATTACCTTTTTGAATATATAAAATTAAATCAACAGATGCTATAATGAGAATGAGGTGATTATATGAACTACGTTGATATAGAATACAATGAAAATTCCGATATTATGTTTCAACAGTTGGCAAAAGGGGCTTTTATGACAACAAAAGTTGGAGATAAAGTTAATACAATGACAATTGCGTGGGGTGGAATTAACTTAGTTTGGAATAAGAAAGTTTTTGTGGCATACGTAAGATATACAAGGGACACATATGATATGTTAATGGGGACAGACGAGTTTACTATAAGTGTGCCTAAACAAAATACGTTAAAAAACGAATTGATTTTTTGTGGTACAAAATCTGGGAAAGACACAAATAAAATAAAGGAATGTGGCTTAAACATAACAAAAGGTAGAAAAATAGAGACACCAATAATAGATGAATGTAAAACTCACTACGAATGTAAAGTTATATATAAACAGGCAATGGAACCAAATAATATTCCTGATGATGTTTTAAAAAGACATTATACAAATCATAATTTTCATGTTATATTCTATGGTGAGATATTAGATTCATATATTACTGAAGGAGAAAAATAATGGGCGAAATTATAAGTGGTAAAGAGTTATCTAAAGAAATTAGAGAAGAAATTCGTTTACAAGTTATCGATTTGAAAGAAAAATACGATACTGTGCCTCATTTAGCTGTTGTACTAGTTGGAGAAGATCCTGCAAGTCAAAGTTATGTAAAGGCCAAAGAACGCGCTTGTATTAAAGCAGGAATAAAAAGCACTGTAATAAGAAAAGACAACACAATTACAGAAAAAGAGCTTCTAGACTTAGTTTCAGAGTTGAATAATGATAAAGACATTCACGGACTTTTAGTTCAATTACCTCTACCAAAACATATTGATGAGGATAAAGTCATAGATGCAATTGATATATCAAAAGATGTTGATGGATTTCATCCATTAAATGTGGGGTATATGCATTTAGGTAGAACCGCAGTTTTACCAGCAACTCCAAAAGGAATTATGACCATGATAAAAAGTAAAAACATCGAGTTAAAAGGTAAGGACGCTATTATTATTGGGAGAAGTAATATAGTAGGAAAGCCTATAGCTATGCTTTTGATGAAGGAACATGCAACTGTTACAATTGCACATAGTCGAACACAAAACTTAAAAGAGAAGTGTTTACAAGCAGACGTAATTGTCGCGGCTGTTGGAAGAGCTAATACAGTTACAGAAGACATGGTTAAAGATGGTGCAGTAATAATAGATGTAGGAGTAAATAGGGTGGAAGGAAAGCTTGTTGGAGATTGTGATTTTGAGAACATAAAAGGTAAAGCAAGTTATATTACCCCAGTTCCTGGTGGAGTTGGACCGATGACAATTACGTCATTACTACAAAATACAATAGAATGTTTTGAAAGGTTAGTTAAATAATGATTGAAAGATATAGAAGAGAGATAGTTCAAGATATTTTTAGTGAAGAAAACAAGTTCAATGCGTATTTATTAATGGAAGTATTTACTTTAGAAGCATGGAGTAAATTAGGAGTAATTCCAGAAGAGGACGTAGAAAAAGTACGTAATAAAGCTACTTTTGATGTAAAACGTATCAAAGAGATTGAACAAGAAACAAGACATGATATAGTTGCATTTACACGATGTGTTAGTGAATCATTAGGTGAAGAAAAAAAATGGGTTCATTATGGATTAACTAGTACAGATGTAGTTGATACAGCAAATGGATATATTTTTAAGAAGGCAAATGATATTTTATGGGAAGACTTGTTGAAATTCCAAGAAGTTCTTAAAAAGCAAGCATTACGTTTTGAGAATGTACCTTGTATAGGGAGAACACATGGTATTCACGCAGATATTACTTCTTTCGGATTGAAATGGGCTTTATGGTATGATGAGTTTAATAGACATCTAGAACGTTTTAAAAAAGTTAGAGAAGAAGTTGAAATAGGTAAAATTAGTGGAGCAGTTGGGAACTTTGCTAATACTCCACCATTCGTACAAGATTATGTTTGTGAAAAATTAGGAATAAATTCATCTAATATATCAACACAGACTTTACAAAGAGACAGACATGCAAATTATATGTCAGAGTTAGCCTTAATTGGTGCTAGTATGGAAAAAATAGCTGTCGAAATACGTCATTTACAAAGAACAGAGGTAAGAGAACTTGAAGAGTTTTTCAGAAAAGGGCAAAAAGGTTCAAGTGCTATGCCTCATAAAAGAAATCCTATTAGTTCTGAAAATATTGCAGGATGTTCAAGAGTTTTAAGAGGTTATATGATTGCGTCTTATGAAAATGTTCCACTTTGGCATGAAAGAGACATTTCTCACTCATCTGTTGAAAGAATAATAGTTCCAGATGCAGTAATGCTATTAGATTATATGCTAAACAGATATATGAAAGTTTTAGAGAATGTTACTGTTTTTGAAGATAGAATGATGGAAAACATCTATATTACAAAAGGAGTTATCTTCTCTCAAAGAATTTTATCTAAATTAATAGAAAAAGGACTTTCAAGAGAAAAAGCCTATGATACAGTTCAACCTCTATCAATGAGAAGTTGGGAAAATGGGTTAATGTTTAAAGAGTTATTATTGGAAAGTAAAGAGATATCAGAGTATTTAACAAAACAAGAAATTGAAGATTCATTTGATGTATCGTATTTCTTGAAAAATGTTAAAACTATATATAAGAGAGTTGGATTAGTATAATTCTATATCCCTTAGTTAGGAGGTATTATGCGAATAATACGAATCATAATCAATGTATGTATACCAATATTTTTGCTTATGTTGTTTGCATCTATACTAACAACAAAACCTTACTTAATGTTATCTAAGGGATTATACCATTCTCATGAGAGAATTGATTTTGATCACGAGTACGCAGTTGATAGAATAATTGGGTATTTAAATTATCAGTACGATGACTTGAACTTCGGAAGTAATGAGGATGATAATGAAGTTATAATGCGTGATATTGAAATTAGCCATATGGTAGATGTAAAGAACTTGTATACTACATTAAGAATAGTAGCAATATCAGCTGGAGCTGTTGCATTAGGGCTTTGCATATTTTTATACTATAGAAACAAAAATCAATTATATAGGACAATTAAGACACTTCCTATAGGTCCTATATTCTTTACAATGTTTTTAGGAGGATACTTCATAATAGATTTTAGAACAGCTTTTAATACATTTCATGAGATGTTTTTTACAAATGATGATTGGTTACTAAGATCTACAGATGTTTTAATTCTTTTATTACCATTAAACTTTTGGTTAGTGAGTGCAAGCATAATACTTGTGTTATTTGCATCTACATTAGGTTTAATGTATTGGATTAATGAAAAAACACTAGGAAAAAATGCTTAATTTTAGCATTTTTTTTATGTAAGCGTTTATTTTGTATTGCGTTAATTATTGAATAATGATATCTTTAAAGAGGTTTGTATTATATATGATCGAAAATATGGTTCGATTGTCTCTACCCCATTCCGTAAATTATGGGACTATGATACTTTGATTTCTAAAAAATGAGATAATTCTCCTTTTTTTTGATTTTGTATGGTACAACCAAATACAAAATAGAAAAAAACGGAGGATTTTTTTAATGGACTTTATTGCAAATTTCTTTAAACTTGAGGAACGTGGTTCAAATTTAACAAAAGAAATACTTGGTGGATTAACAACATTCTTAGCAATGGCGTATATTTTACCAGTAAACAGTTTTATGTTGTTTAAAACAGGGATGCCACTAGGGGGAGTATTCTTTGCAACTGCATTAGCAGCAGCAATCGCATCAATCGTTATGGGATTATTAGCTAACTTACCAGTATCTTTAGCACCTGGTATGGGATTAAATGCTTTCTTTACGTACACATTAGTGTTCTCATATGGATTATCTTGGCAAGCATCACTTGCAGCAGTATTAATTTCAGGATTATTATTCTTTATCGTTTCAGTTACTGGATTAAGAAGACTAGTAATTAATGCTATACCTGCAGGGTTAAAATTTGCTGTTGGAGCAGGAATTGGGTTCTTTATTACATTTATAGGTCTTAAAAACGCTGGAGTTATAGTAGATGGAGCAACTTTAGTACAACTTGGTGATTTATCTCATCCTACTGTATTATTAGGCGTATTTGGAATCTTCTTAGTTGTATTATTATATTCAATGGGGAATAGATTCTCATTAATCATCTCAATTGTTGTTACTGCAGTTGTTGGGTTATTATTAGGATTAATCTTCCCAGAATACTTTACAACTGTTCTTGTTAACGGAGCAGGAGATAACGTTGATGCTTTATTAATGCCTGCTTACTCAGGAAATGATATGGGTGATGTATGGGCAGGAGCTTCAGAAACATTTGGAGCAGCATTTAAGGGTCTTGGAGAATTATTAAAAAGACCTGAAGCATTTGCAATTATCTTCACTTTATTATTCGTAGATTTCTTCGATACAGCTGGAACTTTAATGGCTGTTGGTAACCAAGCTGGTTTAGTAAGTGATGAAGGGGAAATCGTTGGTTCAGAAAAAGCATTACTAGTTGATTCAATTGGAACAATGACTGGTGCGGTTTTAGGAACTTCAAACGTAACTTCTTATATAGAATCATCTACAGGTATTGAGCAAGGTGCTCGTACTGGTTTATCAAGTGTAGTTGTTGGGTTATTATTTATATTATCAATCTTCTTATATCCAGGATTAAGTATTGTTAACGGTGTAACTGTTGGATTTGATGCATTTGGGGATCCTATTGTATTTAGTCCAGTTACTTCAATGGCATTAGTAATGGTAGGAGCTTTAATGGTAGGGCAACTTAAGGAAATTAAATGGGATCAAAAAGAAATTGTTATTCCTGCTTTCTTAACTATTGTTATGATGATTTTAACGTTCAGTATTTCAACAGGAATCGCTACAGGATTCATTTTCTACCCAATCATTATGGTTGCGCAAGGAAAAGCAAAAGAAGTAAATAAAGTGATGTATGCATTAGCATTGTTATTCATTGCTAACTTCGTAATCATTGCATTAGCCTAATTAGCTAGTATATATATTTTTTAAAAAGGTACATAAAAAGGAGTAGCTGGCTACTCCTTTTTGTCTTTTCTAATCATTTTCTTTTCACAAGTTTCTTTATCACAGTTACGACACCACAACATTTCATTTGAAACTCGATAGAATCTTTCAGGATGTTTTTGATGTTGGTATTCCCAGTATCCAAAAATAATCAAACCTAGTATGAAAATTGTGATTGTAAATATATTTGGTATAAAGATTAGTATAGCAAATTTCATAAGTCTATCCCAATTACTTATACGACAAGTATTACAACAAGAGTTTTTGAAGAAAATGGCACTAAAAGGACACCATATTACAATACAGAAATAGTCTGCAAAATTAATTGCAAAGAATACTAAGTAAAGTAATGGTTTATCAAACCATTCGAAGGTTAAAAATAAGTATCCTATTACACTAATACCGCCAAAATAAAGGCAGAATACAATTAATGCGATAAGATTGTTCTTCTTCATTTGTTTTTTTACATTCTCTTTATCGTAATTTGGAACTTCCTTATAAGTACTTAACAGCATCTTTGATGAATATATTGAGTCATTAAATTTAGGAATTAAAACACTGAAAGAATCCAGAATGAAGTATACAAAAAATAATGGGTATAAATAGTCTTCAATTAAATAGATTATATCAGGAAAAAAAAGGACAAAGATGGCTGTATTTATAAGTAAAACCAGTGATAATGAGAATTTAAATAATATCTTGTTCATAATATCACCTACTGTATATTATATTACTAAAAGAAAGTGTTTACAATATTCGTTTTTTTTACTACAATATGGGTATGAAAAAGAAGGTGATTTAATTGCGTAAATTAATTGATGGCGAAAAAATGAAAAGAACTATCAGAAGGATTTCTCACGAAATTATTGAAAGGAATAACAATTTATCAAATTTAGTTATTCTCGGAGTAATGAAAAATGGGGTACCATTAGCAAAGATGATTAAAGAAAATATACTTAAAATCGAGAATATTGATGTACCTTTGCATAATTTGGATATTTCGGGTTATCGTGATGATATAACTGTTGATAATTTTACCAAACTTGATGTTGATTTAACTAATAAAGTTGTAATTATAGTTGATGATGTTTTATTTACTGGAAGAACCGCACGTGCAAGTATGGATGCAATTATTGATTTAGGAAGACCTTCAAAAATCCAGTTTGCAGTATTGATAGATCGTGGACATAGAGAACTGCCAATAAGAGCAGATTATGTTGGTAAAAACATGCCAACAAGTTTTAATGAAAGTGTTCAAGTGAATTTTTACGAAGAAGCTGGTGTATTTATTCTTAATAAGGAGAAATAAAAATGGAAAACGTTAAAAAATTTGATCCAGAGTTATATGAAGCAATAATGTTAGAAAAAAATAGACAAGAATCTCATATTGAGTTAATCGCATCAGAGAATTTTGTTAGCAAAGCTGTTTTGGAAGCTCAAGGGAGTGTATTAACAAACAAGTATGCAGAAGGTTATCCAGGTAGAAGATACTATGGTGGATGCGAGTTTGTTGATATGGCAGAAAATTTGGCAAGAAACAGATTAAAAGAAATCTTCAACGTTAAATACGCAAATGTACAAGCTCATAGTGGTTCAACTGCTAATATGGGCGCATACCGAGCAATAATTCAACCTGGAGATACTGTTCTTGGAATGAGTTTAGATCATGGTGGACATTTAACACATGGACATCCATTAAACTTTAGTGGAATAGATTATAAGTTTGTTAGTTATGGTGTTGATGATGTGACTGAGCAAATAAATTATGATGAGTTAGAAAAAATTGCAGTTGAGTCAAAACCTCAACTGATTGTAGCTGGTGCTAGTGCATATCCTCGTAAAATTGATTTTGCTAAAATCAAAGAAATATGCGATAAAGTTGGTGCTAAGTTTATGGTAGATATGGCACATATTGCAGGATTAGTTGCAGCAGGATTGCATCAAAACCCTTGTGAATATGCTGATATCGTAACTTCTACTACACATAAAACATTAAGAGGACCTCGTGGAGGAATCATTCTTACAAATAACTTTGAATTATACAAACAAATAAACAGAGTAATATTCCCTGGTATTCAAGGTGGACCTTTAATGCATGTTATTGCTGCAAAAGCTGCTGCATTCAAAGAAGCATTAACTCCTGAATTTAAAGAATATCAAGAAAATGTAGTTGAAAATGCTGCCGAGTTTGCAAAAGAGTTAATGGCTTTAGGTTTTAAAGTAGTTTCTGGTGGAACTGATAATCATTTAATTCTTGTAGAAGTGAAATCATTAACAGGATTAACTGGAAAAGATGCTGAAAAACTTCTTGATCAAGTAAATATAACATGTAATAAGAATACAGTACCTAATGATACTGAAAAACCATTTATTACTTCAGGAATTAGACTAGGAACTCCAGCAATTACTACAAGAGGATTCCAAAAAGATGACATGAAAGTAATCGCAGAATGTATTTATAATACTTTGATGAATCCAGAAAATGAAGTAGAATTAAATAAAGTAAGAGAAACTGTAAAAGAACTTACTTCAAAATATCCATTAAATTATTAGAAACTACTCTCATCACAAAGGGGTGATATTATGAGAGTTGCAATAATAGCTTCAAATGGATATCTAGATAAGCGAATTGAGCGACTTTTAGGAAGTAATAATATCAAAGGCGATATTATGAACAAGTTCACTAGAAATCAAATTTACGCTTATGACTGTGTGATTTTTACACACAAGAATGATATTCCAAATTTACCGGTCTTAATTGAAAGGTTAGTTTTAGAAAAACAGGTTTTAGTTATTTACGTTAATAACACTTCCTCACTAGGAAAAATGTATAATGTATTAGACGATATCTTTTTCGCTTATGTTAATGAACAAACAATGGATATTGAGTTACCAGTGATTCTTAATAGTTCAGTAAAATATTTGAAGAAGATAACCTATTTGCAAAAAAACCATGATGATATGAAAGACCAGTTAGAAACAATTAAACTTACCAATAAAGCGAAAAGACTACTTATGAATAAAGGGCTTACTGAAGAGGAATCCCATCAATTTATTCAGAAGAAAGCTATGGACTTGCGAACATCCAAGAAAAACCTTGTAAACCTTATCATTGAAAATAAGATTGACATTTAAATGTGGCTTATTTATAATTGATTTTGTAGACAACGGTGTCTCATAAAACAAACAAATATATATAATGGTGTCAATGCTGACGAAGCATTTTTGGCACCATTTTTTATTTTTCTGTGGGAGGAAAAGAAAATGAGTAAATTCACTAAAGAGGCAATATTAAAGAATGCAAAAGAAGAAAACGTAAAATATATTCGATTATGTTTTACAGATATTCACGGAGTAATCAAAAATGTTGAAGTTCCATCAAGTAAACTAGAAGAAGCATTAGACAATGAAATAATGTTTGATGGTTCATCAATAGATGGATTTGTTCGTATTCAAGAAGCTGATATGTATTTAAGACCAGATTATAATACATGGTTAATTTCTTCTTGGGAGCAAACAACATATGGTAAAGTTGGTATGTTAATCTGTGACATATATTTACCTAACGGAGAACCATTTATTGGCGATCCTAGAGGAATTTTGAAAAGAAACGTTGAAAAAATGCATGATTTAGGATTCTCTGCATTTAATGTGGGATTAGAACCAGAGTTTTTCTTGTTTAAACTAGATGAGAATGGAAGACCAACACTTGATTTTAATGATAATGGTGGATATTTTGATCTTGCCCCAGTTGACGGAGCGGAAGACTGTCGAAGAGATATTGTATTAGAATTAGAAAAAATTGGATTTAAAATGGAAGCATCTCATCACGAAGTAGCTCCAGGGCAACATGAAATTAACTTTATGTATGATAACGTAGTTGAGGGATGCGACCAATTGCAAATATTTAAACTAGTAGTTAAAAATGTTGCGAAAAGACATGGTCTTCATGCGACATTTATGCCAAAACCTTTATCAGATATTAATGGGTCTGGTATGCATACTAACTGTTCATTAGTAGATACAGAAGGAAATAATGCATTTGCTGATCCAGATGGAGAAATAGGGTTAAGTGAAACATGTAAATACTGGATTGCAGGAATTATGAAGAATGCAAGAGCATTTACAGCAATTACAAATCCTACTGTTAACTCATATAAAAGACTAGTACCAGGTTATGAAGCACCTTGTTACGTTTCATGGAGTGATGCTAATAGAAGTGCTATGATCCGTATTCCTGCGAAAAGAGGGAAAGCAACACGTACTGAAATAAGAAGTGTTGATCCATCAGCAAATCCATATTTAGCATTAGCTGCTATTTTAGCAAGTGGACTAGAAGGAATCGAGAAAAAACTTGATTGTAGTGAAAGAGTATATATTAATCTGTATGAGCTTTCTAGAGATGAAAGAGAAGCAATGGGAATTGAAAATTTACCTGAAAACTTAAAAGATGCAATTAAAGCATTAAAAAGAAATCCGGTAATAAAAGAAGCTTTAGGAGAACACGTAGTTTCAAAATTCATTAAAGCAAAGAATAAAGAATGGGATGATTTTAGAACAAGTGTTACTGAATGGGAAATTAAAAAATATCTAAGAGTGATATAATTGTTTAACTGGTAAATCGCTAATTTAAAGGAAAAATATATAAAATAAAAAAAGCTGAGAAATCAGCTTTTTTACATTTCGTCTATTAATTTTGATATATCATTGTGTGTAAACTTATACTTAGAATTGCAGAAGTGACACGATGTTTCAATAGGGTCTTCTTCTTTAATAAGTTTCTGTAATTCTTCTTTTCCTAGTGAGATGAGGCCTTTTTCAAATTTATCTCGATTGCAGTTACATTTGTAATCTAAGTCTAATTCCTCTAGTAATTTGAAATCATCTCCAGCAATCTGTTCAATTATTTGCTCAGGTGTATATTTTTTACTTATCATTTCACTCACAGGAGGAATTGTTTTAAGTACATTTTCAATTTTTTCAATAGTTTCCGGTTTACAACCAGGCATTACTTGTAAAATAAAACCACCACTAGCCAAAACAGAGTTATCATCATTAACAAGTACACCTAAACCAACAGCACTTGGTATTTGCTCACTTGCAGTAAAATAGTATGCAAAATCTTCTGCAATCTCTCCTGTTTGGATTTCTGCACTTGATGTAAACATATCTCTTACTTTCAAATCTTTTGTTACGTGAATAAAGCCATTTCCTACTGCTTGGCCAACGTTGAGTTTACCACTGTTATATTGTAAGAATACATGTGGATTACCAACATATCCTCTTACCTCACCATAAGCATTAGTTGTAGTAACCATTCCTCCTAAAGGACCATCACCTTCAACTCTTATAGTTAGTTCCTGATCACCTTTATACATAGCTCCCATAATAATAGATGTTGTTAATAATCTGCCAAAAGCAGCCGCACTTGTAGGCCATAAGTCATGTATTTCTCGTGCATGATCTACTAATTTTGTTGTGTCTGCTGCATAAATTCTTACTGTTCCATCAAAAGCGTAAGCTTTTACTAAATAATCTTTCATAATTTATCACCGATTGTATTATATCATTATTTTAAAAAAATAAAAGACTAATGTATTTGCAAATAGTGTTTCAGTTGTGTAAAATAAGTATTGCTAAAGAAATAGGTGAGAGAATATGTTTAAAATTGGAGATTTAGAAATAAAGAATAAGGTTGTTATTGCGCCGATGGCAGGTGTTTCTAACATTGCTTTTAGAACAATTGTTAAAGAGTTTGGTGCAGGTCTTATTTATGCAGAAATGGTTAGTGACAAGGCATTAACTTTCAGAAATGAGAAAACCTTAAAAATGATAAATGTCGTTGATGAAGAGAGACCTTTATCAATGCAGGTTTTTGGTGGAGACAAAGAAAGCATTGTTGAAGGAGCAATGATTATTGATAGAGAATCTAATTGTGATATTATTGATATTAACTTAGGTTGTCCGGTAAATAAGATTGTAAAAAGTGATGCAGGGGCAAAGTTGTTGCTAGATCCGAAGAAAATATATGAGATAGTAAAGGAAGTTGTTGAAAGTGTTAATAAACCTGTTACCGTTAAAATGAGAACAGGATGGAATAATGAAACTATATATGCTGTGGAAATAGCTCAATTATGCGAAAAAGCTGGTGCAAAAGCAATAGCCATTCACGGACGTACTAGAGCACAAATGTATTCAGGTAAGGCTAATTGGGATTACATAAAACAAGTTAAAGAAGCTGTCAGTATCCCTGTGATTGGAAATGGAGATATTACTACTCCAGAAGATGCTAAAAGGATGCTAGATGAAACTGGATGCGATGCTGTTATGATTGGAAGAGGGGTTTTAGGTAATCCATGGTTGGTTAAACAAACAGTTGATTATTTAGAAACAGGTACTTATGAAAAGGCAATTAATGATGAAGAAAAGTTAACAAGAGCTATAAATCATATGCAGAGATTAATTGAACTTAAAGGTGAAAAAGTAGCTCTTCTTGAAATGAGAACGCATGCTGCTTGGTATATTAAAGGAATGAGAGGATCTACCTTTGTAAAAAGAGAGATAGCACACATTCGAACAAAAGACGATTTAGTTAATCTACTAGATAAATATAAAAAGTATTTGAAAGAAGGACCTGAAAATTAGGTCCTTCTTTTTTAAATTATGTAATTGGCGTATTTTCCTTTTTGAACTTGTGACAATTCGAGTTCGATAATTGTTCCTTCGTTCGCGTATTCTTGTGATAGGATGGTTGTATTCTCATTAAGATAAGATACTAAATCACCTTCATTATATGGTATTAATAACTTAATCACTTCATAGTCTTTAAAAATTTCTTTTTCAACAAAGTCCAAGACTTGGGAAACCCCTTTATTATCTAATAAACTTACAATTATATTAGGGAAGTTTGTCGGTTCAATTTCGTGCTCAATAAGATCATATTTATTATAGATATATAGAACAGGGATGTCGTGGACACCTATTTCTTCAAGTGTTTCTTGAGTTACTTCTATTTGTTTTTCATAGAATTTGTTACTAGTATCAACAACATGAATCAAATAATCAGCCTCAGTAATTTCTTCGAGGGTTGATTTAAAAGATTCTACTAAGTTATGTGGTAAGTTTGAGACAAACCCAACAGTATCTGTAACAACAAAGCTCTTATTATTACTTAATTCTATATGCCTTGTTGATGTTTCTAGTGTTGCAAAAAGCATATTCTCAACAAAAACGTTCTTTGATGTATTTTCACTAGTTATGTTTACAAAAGCATTTAATAAAGTCGATTTACCTGCATTTGTATAACCTACAATGGCAACCTTCTTAATATTTGATTTATTACGAGTTTTTCGTTGTATTTTTCGTGCTTTAACAACCTCAACTAACTCTCTTTTCAGTTTAGTAACATCGTGTTGAATTCTTCTTCGATCTAACTCTAATTTTTTTTCACCAGGACCGCGTGATCCGATTCCACCTTGTTGTCTATTTAGACTTTCTCTTAAACCGGTTAGTCTTGGTAACATATACTCTAACTGTGCGATTTCCACCTGTAACATAGCCTCTTTTGTTTTTGCACGAGAAGCAAAAATATCGAGAATTAATAATGTTCTATCAATTACTCTACAGTTGATTGCACTTTCCAAGTTTTTCACCTGAGAACCTGATAATTCATTATTAAATATAACCATATCTGCATCTAAATTGTCGACAAATGTTTTGATTTCTTCTACTTTCCCTGAACCAATGTAGTAATTAGGAGTGATTTTGTGTATTGCTTGTGTTATAGAGTAAACTACCTCTATATCGCTTGCTATTGCTAGGTTTCTTAATTCTTCCATATAATAATCTATCATTCCATCATTATTTTTGTCTGCGCCAACTATTATTGCTTTTAACATGATTATCACCTCTTTTATATTTTTGAACTCAACTCTATTATACAAAAAAAGGCACTAATTGTGCCTTTTTATTTTATAATCCACACTTTAATTGTGCGTTACAGTTAGTACATGTATGGCAACCACCGATATTCTCGACAGTTCCTTCTAAACAGATAGGACATATATCTCCTGGTTCAACACCGATATTTCTATCTTGTCTATCACTTCTTAAACCAGCTGTTTTTGTTTCTTTTGGTTCTTTCTTCTCTTCATCTAGTTCAACGCCCAGTTCAGCGATATCCACCTGTTTAGGTGATGAGATTTTCTCATCTTCATCTTTTGATAAGGTAAGTACTTGAGAATCTCTACTACCATCAACATAAACAGTTCCACCTTTAGCGCCACCTTTGTAAAGTCTCATGTAAACCTGTTCTACTTCTTCTACACTATACCCTTTAGGAGCATTTACAGTTTTTGATATTGAAGAATCAACCCAGTTTTGGATAACACATTGAATATCAACGTGATCTTCAGGATCTAGTTCCATAGCACTTATAAATGTTTCTGGAAGTGTACTTTTTGTATATTCTGGATGTTCTTTTAAGTATTCATCAACAATTGGAGCATTTACTTCGATAAATTTTCCTAATCTTCCACTTCTAAAATACGAGAATCCAAAATATGGTTCTAATCCAGTAGATACACCAACCATAGTACCTGTTGAACCTGTAGGAGCGATAGTTAATAAGTGAGAATTTCTAATTCCATATTTTAAGATGTCTTCTCTAATATCTTCGGGTAGTTTTTTTGTATAACCGCTTTGCAGTAGTTTTTCGCGACTACCAAACTCTTCTAGGAATGGGAATGAACCTTTTTCCTTGGCGATTTCAATAGATGCACGGTATGCATGTGTTGCGAAAAATTCAAATAACTCGTTCACAAGAATGTTTCCTTCTTGTGAACCATAACGCTTATTACACCAAATTAGTAAATCATGAAGTCCCATAATCCCTAAACCAATACGTCTTTCACCAAGAGCTTGATTTTTATTTTCATCTAGGAAATAATGTGTTTTATCAATAACATTGTCTTGCATTCTAATTGCAGTTTTTATTGTTTGTGCTAATTTATCCCAATCAACTTCAGCTTTTTTACGATTTACCATATTTGCTAGATTAACTGCAGCTAAGTTACAAACTGAATATGGAGCAAGAGGTTGTTCACCACAAGGATTTGTACAAACAACTTTTTGATCGTACCCTTGTGCATTTGTCATTTCATTTGCATTATCAATAAAGAAAATTCCTGGTTCAGCAGAGTATGTAGCACAAATATTTATAAGATTCCATAGTTCTTTTGCGCGGATAGTATTGTACGTTTTAACGCGATATCCCATGTTTTCCCATTCTCTAACATCACCAACGTCAACCCATTTTTCATCATAGTCAAGTTTCTCTTGGCCTGTATATGAATCTACTGCAGGGAAACGTAGTTCATAATCTACGTCTGCTTCTACAGCATCCATAAATTCTTTTGTGATTGCTACAGAGATATTTGCACCTGTAAGAAAATCAGGGTTGTTTACTTCATAATGTCCACCCTTATTTATTCTTTCAAAAGCAGTATCAACTATTTGTTTTGAGAAGATACCAGGTGTAATTCGTGATTGTTCAAGAATATACTCATTAATTTGAATCTCTGATTCACTCAAAGGAACAAACTTAAGCTTGGCCTTTGCAGCAGCAACAATTAGAGGTTCTTTAATATTTTCAATCAAAAATTGTAGTATTTTAGGGTTTTGCATTTTAGAGACGATAAATTCGATGATGTCAGGATGCCAGTCAGACATCATAATCATTTGTGCACCACGTCTAGATCCACCTTGTTCAACTAAATGAGTTAGTTCGCTTAAATCATGAAGCCAACTAACGGCACCACTAGATTTACCATTAACTCCCTTAGCTAAAGAGTTTTTAGGTCTTAAAGTCGAACCGTTTGTTCCAACTCCTCCACCTCTACTCATAATTTCCATTACTTGTTTTCTATGATCACTGATACCACCACGAGAATCATGTACAAAAGGCATAACAAAACAGTTGAAGTATGTAACGTTTGTATTGCTACCTGCACCAAACAAAACACGACCTGCAGGAACAAGGTTTAATGATGCAACTTCATTATAGAAATCTTCAATCATTTCGTCACTTTCGTCTTCACCTAAATGATGAGCTAATCTCTTAGCTATTTGTTCAAAGTAAAGTTCAAGTGGTTTGTCAATTTGTCTTTTATTACGTTCTATACAACCATTTTGGTCTGCATCCTCTGCACTACCAAGAGAGTCCTCTTCTAGTTTAATCTTAACTTTGTCTCCAGAGATACCAACTACGTTCCCAATTCCACGTGCTGGAAATTTTGGATCATTTTTAACAATAGTGATAACTAAATCACCAATTTCCAATGTATTTAACGCTAAATCCTTTTGAGTATAACGATCTAACATTACCAATCTTGATACTCCTTCAAAAGACATTTTCATGTCATCTGTTATAGGAAAGAGGTGTGGGAATCCTCTACTAATATCATTGTTTAATTTTTCCATTGTTTTTTTACTATATTCAACCATCTTTTTTCCCCCTTATAAGAAAGTGTGTACTAATTATATAATAATAGAAATATAATTTGTAGTCTTGACTTTTTCAATATACTGTGAAATCCCTTTGTTTAGCGATTTTTGCAAACGCTTTTTTTCTATAAAAATTGCAAAGTAAAAGTGTAATATTTGATTTGAAAAACTAACCTTTTTTGCTAAAATTAAGTCATGATCATTTATATGAGGTTGAATAAATATTTTTTCTTATATCAACGCTATTAAAAACTATGCTATAATATATCAAAGGAGTGGTTTAAGATGGATAATTTTGACATATTAATTATCAATGTTTACTTACTGGCAATTTTTGCAAACCTGATAAAAATAAAGACGGTAATTCAAATATATCGACTTTTTAAACTGCTAGTAGTATTACTATTTGTTTTTGTTGTTATTTCAATATTTAGAGAGAATATTCCATTAACGGATGTAATTATTAAAGTATTACCGTTAGTATTTCTAATTATTGTAACAATTCAAACAGAATTTTTACTTTTACTAAAAAAACTAGGGTTTAGAGGAAGATCATTTTTCTCCAATACTCTTGAAGATACAATAAAAATTGAGTTAGTTAAGAGTATTGATTACTTATCAGGTAAGAAGATTGGTGGACTTATAACTTTTGAGAAAACAAGTTCATTAGATGAGTTTATATCAACAGCATATCCAATCAATGCTACTTTAAATAGTGAGTTACTATCAACGATATTCTTCCCGAATACTCCACTACATGATGGTGCTGTTATTATTAGAAATAATGATATTATATGTGCGGGAGCCTATTTCCCACCAACTGAGAGGTTGGACATACCTAAACAATTAGGGTCTAGACATCGTGCTGCAATTGGGATTAGCGAGATTACTGATTCACTTACTATTGTTGTTTCAGAGCAATCAGGAAATATAAGTGTAGCAGTTGATGGATATCTTGATTTGGATATAAGTAAAGAATCACTATTACTGTATTTAGAGAAACATTTACAAAACTAAAAGCCGTTACAGGCTTTTTTTTATTATTACATGTGTTACAATGACCCCGAGGTGATGAAATGAATGAAAAATTAATAGAAGAGTTTAAGCAATGTGAAGAAGTTGAAGCGCTTGTTCTAGGCGGTTCTAGAGCAACTGGTGTCCATGATAAAGATAGTGATTTTGATTACTATGTTTACTTAAAAAAACCGTTTGATGAATCAAGAAGAAGGAGTATTATCGACAAGTATGTTCAGTATATGGAATATTCAAACTCATTTTGGGAACTTGAAGATGATGGTATACTCAATAATGGAATTGATATTGAGTTAATTTATAGATCAGTTGATGATATTGATAAAATGCTGGAAAATGTCTTAGTTAAAGGCAATGTTTCAAATGGATATACAACGTGTTTTGTGGATAACTTAATGAAATCAAAAGTTATATTTGATAAAACAGGTTGCATTGCGGACTTAAGAAATAAGTATACTCCACTTCTAAACGAGGATTTATACAAAAAGATTATAGTTAATAATTTCCCTTTATTACTTGATAAAATGCCAAGTATGTTCTATCAAGTTGAAAAAGCTATTAAAAGAAATGATAATATTTCGATAAATCATCGAGTTACTGCATTTATTGAGATATATTTTGATATTTTGTTTGCATTAAATAAAACTACTCATCCTGGGGAGAAAAGATTACTGGAAATCGCTTTATTACTGGATAAAAAGCCTAATAAAATGAAAGAGGATTTAAATGATTTATTCAATATGATGTTTAGAAAAAACGAACATGTTTTGCAAATTCTTGAGTCTATGGTGATAAATCTTCATCAAATATTACTTAGTGAAGGATATAAACTCTCAATTAGAAGTTATAAATAAATGCAAGTGGATAACTTGCATTTTTTAATTTCGTTATATACCTTGAATTTTATTATGCTATAATAAAAGGTAGTACAGAAATAGGGTGATACTGTGGAAAAATACGATGTAGCAATTATTGGTGGTGGATTAGGAAGCCTAACTACTGCTACTTATCTTTCAAAGCGATTAAGAAATGTCGCTGTTTTTGAAGAAGGAAAAAGAAAGAAAATGGCGAAGTATTCGCATCGCTTTAAAGGAACAAATAATGCAAGATATGATTTTAATTTTTACAATTATGATTTAGGTGGAGTTCATGATGGTGATTTATTCAATGAATATCTTAAGCAGTGTGGCTTAACTAAAGCATTTGAATACTATGATAATACTTATACTATGATAGTTGGTAAAGATAGAAAACTAACAAGAAGACCAAATGACATGAAGAACTTCAAAATCTATTTGGTTAGACATTATCCAAAATATCGTGATAGAATCCATAAATTATTTAATGATATTGTAAAACACTATGATGATTATCGTATTCAGAAACAAGCTCGTTTAACTAACAAGGAGTTTACGCTTACTTCTGCTCTTATTGAGTGGGGAGATCTCAGTTTGTTTGATGTTTTGAGTAAGTACTTTGATAATGAGAATTTGATTAATGAGTTTACTTTATTATATGATTCAGTAGGGCTACAAGCTAATGAAATAAATGCATATAATTATTTTATTAAATGGTTTGATACGTTTGTTGATGGTTCACACTTTATCACATCTTCTTTCGATAACATAGTTAAGACGTTATCTGCTGAAATATCTAAAACAAGAGAGAAGATATTTACTGACAGGAAAATTGAGCAAATCATTGTTGAAGATAATATAATAAAGAAAATAATTGATAGTGATGGCAAAGAAATTGAAGCTAAACACTTTGTTATCAATATGAGAATTGATGATTTTGTCGATAGGTATGCGCCTGAAAGGGTAGATATCAAGGAAAGATTCTATGAAAGATATCCTAATGCAAAACTTGAGAGATATGTAAATCAGGTATATATTGGTTTGGATAAACCAGCAGAGGAGCTTGGTATTGATGAGAAACAATATATCTTTAGCGAGATTCCTGATGATGATATAAGATTATTGAGTATTATTAATTACAAAGCTTATGATAAAAAAAGTTGTGCGGATGGTAGAGGTGCGATTTTAGTTGAGTTTATTGATGATAATACACCAAGAAACACAAAACTAACGCAAGTTGTTTCGCAGTTTATAAAATACTTCCCAAAAGCAGAGGATCATATTGTATTGAAACGTATTGGGCAGAAAAGACCGATGTTAGGAGCTGTTGCAGCACCAAGTTATTGGGAAGACAAGGCGATTAATGATTTATTCAGTATTGATGATTACTCAGAAATAAATCCTTTTAGTAATTCTTACTTTATTGGATCATGGGTTAAACCTGAGTCTGGAGTAACAGGAATTATTCAAACAGGAGTGGAATATGGCGATATAATTGACGATTTAATCTATCATGGTGATGACGATGACTACTTCATTAACCACGATGAACTAATGAATATTATAAATCATCAGTTTATACCAAATTCCTTAGGTAAAGAGGAGAAAAATGTACAGTTCTTTATTGGTAAAGACTCGTATTATATAAGAATTAAAGGTGCCCATCAGCGCTTATATAAAGGAGTTAGTGATATTTCAGACCTTATTGTTATAGCGACTAACTCTTGTCTATATGATTTGAGTGTTGGGAATATGACGCTTGATAAAGCCATTTCCAGTGGATCGTTGGAGTATGTTGGAGAGAGAGAATTTCTTGATTCAGTGATGGAAGCATTTGATATGGGAATTGAGATTACTAAACCAAATACTTATTCTTATGTAGGTGGAAAATGGGGAATTAAGATTCTATTGCTACAATTAAGTGCGTTGTTACTATCTAATTTATTAGCTAATTATCACTTAAACATTATATTAGCACCAATTACTATAGTTGTTTTTGGAAGTTTAGTTTTCTTCAAACATAAAATGTTGAAGAAAATATCATTTTTTGAGATTTTTGTCCTTGGTTTATACTTCATTATATTTATGTTGAGTATATTTATACAAGAAATTAATTATATGAAGGACTCAAGATATACCTTGATTATATTTATGGTATATTTATTGGGGACATGGCTAATTAATAAACCAATAGCTTATGATTACATTAAGCATGATTATCGTACTGATTACACCAGAACTAAGCTCTTTATGAAAATGAGTGGTGGACTTACATTTATTTGGGGTGTTACCTTCTTGATTTTGGCAGCAGCTGACTTCTTATTATCAAGAAGTTATGCTTCATTACTATATTATTTAATTGCTGCCTCATTATACTTGTCATTTTATTACCCTTCATCTTATATTAAGGGTTATATCGATTAATAAGGAGTGGATTATATGAACTTTTATATAGTACTAGCAGTTCTTGGGTTATGGTTTATCTATTCATTACTAATTAAACTAACTAAAAAGCGAAAGTATGACTATACTATTATAGTTGCTTTTGTTTTTTTACTGGGAGCAGGATATTTTTACATAAATAAAGATTATGAGTCGTTAGAATATGTTATTTTTTCATACGTTACAATCGCTGTATTAGCGTTTTGGCTAATACTTGATAACACTTTACTACTATTTAAGAAAAACGTCTCAGAGTTCGATTTTCATGACCTAGAACAGGAACTTGAACATGTTTCTGGAGCATCCGAGGTATTAAGAAGGAGATTTATCTCTACCATAGAGTTACTAAATGATGGTATTTCCTTTCGAGATGGAGAGCATATGTTTGGTACAGATAGATTTATTGAGATAATTGGATTGGAAAATAACGATATTTTGTTTGCGGACTATCAAGATTTAATTCATAAAGATGATGTTCATCAATACAATACAAAGTTAGAGAAACTCTCACGAAAATATCCAACATATTCAATCAAATATAGAGTAAAAAAAGACAATGATTATTTGTGGATAAGTGAGAAGGGTAAAATGATAACAATTGAGAAAAAAAGGTCGTATATTTCTACAATAAAAACGATGGATATAAAGTTGTACCCAGAGACAGATGTTGATGTGTTAAATAACCTTCCAGACTTCAAAAAAATGTATTCAGAAATGCAAAAATTATCAAGACAAAATAATCCCTATCATTTAGTAATTATTCAACTATCAAATATTCCAATTATTAATGAAAAATATGGTCGAGATTTTGGTGATTTAATGATGGGAGAATACCTTTCAAAATTACGTTATAAATTTATTAAAGACAATAAAAGTTTATTCCGAATTTCAGGAATAAAATTCGGGTTATTGATTAAGGATAAGAGTAAGTTTGATCTCTTAGATCGCGCTCTTGTAGGGACTGGAGAACTACTTACATTACGTATGGATTTTGGTGGAGTTACACAAACAATATATCCTAATTTGGGAATCGCAGAATCCCCTTATAATGCAAAGAATGCTGATTTAGTTTACAAGGAAGCTACTGAAGCGTTAGAGTTATCTGTACGAGATGATTTTGAAACTAGTTATTGTTTCTATAATCGTAAATAATGTGGAAAACTCACAATATTTACGACAAAATAAATCATGACTAATTTTATTAAAATTGAAACATGTGAAGTCTGAGTAGTACTTTAAGAAAATTGAAAATTTTTATTTATAATTAACAGTTTTTTATCATATATATTTATTTACATTATATGTGTGGAAAACTTAAATTATATGTAGAAAATAAAATAAAGATATTTCGACGAAATTATCATAAAAAAATTGTTTGGATTTGAAGTGTTTTATATCAATTAGATTCTTATAAAAATGTGGAAAACTTTTTGATATTATAGCACAGTAAATAGATGAAAATATTTTCTGAATTAAGTAAATAATTTCTAAAATAATAGAGGTGGTTAAAATGAAATATACAGCTATAATTTTAGCAGCTGGAAGTGGTGTTCGTACTGGTTTAAATTACAATAAAATATTATATGAAATTAATGGTAAAAGAGTTCTGGATTATAGTGTAGATTTTTTTAGAAATGATCCAAAATGTACAGAAATTGTACTTGTGTGTTCTGATAACGATTTTAATTTCATTTTCAACGAGTATTCGAATATTGTTAGTCAAGTTGTAGTAGGTGGATCTACAAGACAAGATAGCGTTTATAAAGGCCTTAAAATAGCGAAAAATGATTATGTTTTAGTTCATGATAGTGCCCGACCTTACATAAATTCTTCAGCAATTGAGAATTTATTGGTTGATCTTATGAATACTAAAGCATCTACTTTAGCTGTTTTTGTTACTGATTCAATCATAAAAACTAATGGAAACCGTCTAGGTAAGGCTTTAGATAGATCGAAGTTACTGGCAATTCAAACACCTCAAGGATTTTTGAGAAGTTTGATAGTTGAGGCTCATGAAAAAGCACAAAAAGTAGATTATAAAGCTACTGATGATACTGATTTAGTAGCTAAGTTTACAAATGTTACTCCATCATATGTAATAGGTGATAATCGCTCTATTAAGCTGACAACTAAACATGATATTAAATTTTTAGAGGTGATTTTATGATTAGAATAGGTCATAGTACTGATATTCACAGATTAGAGAATGGGAATACTTTGATTATTGGTGGAGTTAAAATACCTCATTATAAAGGGACGGTAGCTCATAGTGATGGGGATTGTCTATTACATACTGTTGCTGAATCACTAATTGGTTCATTGGCTTTGGGAGACTTAGGTAAGCTATTTCCTGATACTTCTAAGGTGTATGAGAATATTGATTCTAGTGAGATTGTTACTGTTGTTATGGGACATATTAAAAGTAGAGGTTATCGCGTAGTAAATATTGATTCAACTATTTATTTAGAAACTCCTAAACTTAGAAAATACATAGATGAAATGAGGAGTAATATCGCTTTGTTATTGGAAATAGATATAGATTTAGTTTCTGTAAAAGCTACTACTGGAGAAAAGGTGGGAATCGTAGGGAAGGAAGAAGCAATTGTAACGGAGAGTGTGGTTTTAGTTACTAACGATTAAGGGTGATACAATGAGACGTAGAAAGATTTATTTAATGATAATATCCCTAATGTATGGGGTATTATTTAGTTTTGGTAATCCTGCAGTACCTGTTTATACTAATTCTCTTCATATTTCAGGAACATATGTTGGATTGTACTTAGCAAGTGGCGGTTTGGGATTACTGGTATTTGCAACATTATGGGGATCATTAGGGGATATTAAGGACCGTAATAAGGTTTTAGCACTGGTTTTTGCTGGATTTGGAGTAGGACAGTTTCTATTTGGGATATTTGACACAAAGAATACATTGTTGTTGGCTTCTTTGGTAAGTGGTGTTTTCTTTGCAGGAGTATTAGTTAATATTTACTCATATATTAATGACTCGTTCAAAGAAGAACACGAGCGCAATAGAATGCTTAGTTATACCGTTTCCCTGTATATGTTGGGTATGGCAATAGCTTATATTCTTGGTGGTGTAGTTACTGATTTGTTAGCACCTAATTATTCACTGGTATTTATTATTCAGGCAATTATGTTATTTATTTGTGCTGCATATATATATTTTGAGAAGACTGATTTAGTTGATACTGATCATCATTTAACAAGAAGACACTTTACAACTAACTTTAAACAAGCGTTTAGATTACCATGGGTGCCGATTTTTACAATTACTTTAACGTTTTTTATTAGTTTTTCTCATAACAACGTTAAACGATTCTTGGATTACTATATAATTGATAACGAGTATAGTGCTACAACACTTGGTTTAATTGTTTTTGTTGCTGGGATTGTTAGTTTAATAGCCAATATTTATATAGCACCATTCTTTTTGAAGAGAATGCATAATTTTCGATTTCTACAGATTCAGTTTATTTTTGCTCCACTGTTTTTATTATTAGCTTTTTCTGCTGAAAATATTATCTTTGGGATGTATACTCATTATATGATATATACATTAATGTTGGCTGTATATGAGCCAACAGCTATTAGTTTTATGTCGGATAATAAAGCCGTTTCCCAAGGTGTATTGGTTGGGGTTAGACAAAGTGTTGTGGGGTTAGGTATGACAATTGGTTTTGTTGTTGGAGGATACTTGTATCAAATGAACAATTTATATGTGTTTTTCCTTGCAGTGATATTTTATGTAATTGTTTTTATTGGATTTTCGGTCTTAATTATGTTAAAACATAAAGAGGTAAGAGAATATCGATTGAACTATCTTAAGGAGGTAAAAAAATGATTGAAACAAGTCATGGAAAATATGAAGTTATTAAAGATTATAAGGAAGCATTAGAAATAAAAGTTTTCAATGATAGATATGTTAGTTATTTGGACAAATATGACTATATAGTTGGAGATTATAGTGCTGATATGTTACGTTTTAAAGGTTTTACTCAAAGCAATTATGAGACAATAGCGGATTACCTGATGGAATCATGTACTCCAAATGCACCATATTTTGTCCTCAAAAGGGTTAAGTAAAGCCCTTTTTTTATTTTTTTAGCGTTTTATTATACAGAGTTATAAAAAAGGTGTATAATATGTTTGCGAATAATTATTGAGGTGATTCAGATGGATAATGCAACTATTGAAAAACAAGTAAAAGAAATACTACACAAAGTAAGACCTTATTTACAAAGAGATGGCGGAGATGTTAAGTACGTAAAATACGAAGATGGCATCGTTTATGTTTCAATGATGGGTGCATGTGTAGGGTGTAGTGCACTTGACACTACTTTAAGAGATGGTATTGAAGCGATATTACTTGAAGAAGTACCCGGGATTATTGGTGTTGAAAATATTTAATTAAACTTAAGAAAATCTAATATAGATTTTCTTTTTTTTATTACTTTTATATAAATCTTTTTTTTGATATACTATTAACGAGTAATCTAAAATGAGGTGTTTCAATATGAAAAAAGGAAGCATTGTTAAAGGGGAGATTACTGCCATTAAGCCATACGGGGCTTTCGTGAAGATTGACAATGATTACGTTGGATTGATTCACATATCTGAGTTTAGTGATGGTTTTGTACGTAGTATTGAAGACTATATTTCTTTAGGAGATGTAATAGACTTAAAAGTGTTAAACGTTGAAGGGAAGAAGCTTAGTTTAAGCTTTAAACAACTTCATAAGAGAAAGAAAAGATATAACATTATCTTAAAGAGTGGTTTTACTCCTTTAAAAGCAAAACTTACTGAATGGTTAGACAACTACAGTCTTAAAAGCGATGAATAATCATCGCTTTTTAAATGGCTTCAGATTAAATCTGAAAAGGCTTTTCTATATACAAACATATTTCATTATGGTAATATTTAAACGTGATAAGGAGGCGTATTTATGAGTAAATATTTAGAAGTAGACTACAGTAATGCATTATCATTTATTAATGAGAGTGATATTACAGAAATTGAACAGGAAATTAAGAAAGCACACAATGATTTACACAATAAAACAGGAAAAGGTAACGAGTTTTTAGGTTGGGTAACATTACCTGAGGATTATGACAAAGAGGAGTTTGCAAGAATTAAGACTGCAGCCGCTAAGATCCGTAAAGATTCGGAAGTTTTATTAGTAATTGGTATCGGAGGTTCTTATCTAGGTGCCAAAGCAGCCATAGATATGCTGAATAAACATTTTGATAAAAAGCGAAAAGTTGAAGTAATCTTTGTAGGACATCATATATCTAGTACATATATGATGGATTTAGCTGATTATATAGATGGAAAAGACTTTAGTATCAACGTAATTAGTAAATCTGGAACTACAACAGAACCAGCAATTGCGTTCCGAGCATTTAAGAAAATACTAATTGATAAGTATGGAAAAACTGAAGCAAATACAAGAATATACGCAACAACAGACAAAGCACGTGGAGCACTTCGCTCACTTGCAGATACAGAAGGATATGAAACATTTGTTGTACCTGATGATGTTGGAGGACGTTTTAGTGTTCTAACTGCAGTAGGATTATTGCCTATTGCCGCAACGGGAGTAGATATAGAAGCAATTATGAAAGGGGCTTTAGATGCTAAAGGGGAGTATAGTGAACCGTCTTTAGAGAATGAAGCTTATAAATACGTTGCAATTAGAAATCTATTATATAGAAGTGGTAAGAAAATTGAGATGTTAGTTAACTATGAACCTGCATTATTCTTTGTAGGTGAATGGTGGAAACAGTTATATGGTGAGAGTGAAGGAAAAAATCACTTAGGTATATTCCCTGCTAGTGCTTCTTTCAGTACAGATCTACATAGTTTAGGACAATACATTCAAGATGGAGAAAGACATTTGTTTGAAACAGTACTAAATGTGTTGAAACCAAGAAGGGAAATGGCTGTATTAAAGGATGAATTAAATCTCGATGGCTTAAACTATTTAGCAGGAAAATCAATTGATTACGTTAATAAACAAGCATTTCTAGGAACACTGTTGGCTCATACTGATGGAGGAGTACCAAATATCATAATTAATGTTCCAGAGATTAGCCCATATAGTTTTGGTTATTTGGTTTATTTCTTTGAGATAGCATGTGGTGTTAGTGGTTATGTTCTAGGAGTTAATCCGTTTAATCAACCAGGTGTTGAAGACTATAAAAGAAATATGTTCGCTTTACTGGAGAAACCGGGATATGAAAAGTATTCAGAAGAACTAAAAAAACGACTTAAATAATGACAAAAGCAATTCTGTATATAGAATTGCTTTTTCTAAATTGGTGGAGATAATATGACAAAGAAAGCATCATTTGCAGAGCTTGCCTTATTCCTGATAACAATAATTTGGGGGTTAGGGTTTCCAATTACTAAGATAGCAATTAATTATGGTTTTGGTCCAAGTGCAATAATGGTAGGACGATTTTTGATTGCCACAATTGTTTTACTAATTGTTTATAGGAAAAGGATTTTTCCGATAAATTATGTAGCTGTTAAATATGGAGTGATAACAGGAGTGTTTCTATTCTTTGGTTTTTACTTTCAAACATTGGGAAATGTCTATACAACGGCATCTAAAAATGGTTTTATTACACAATTAAATATTGTTTTTGTCCCATATTTGTACTTTGTTTTCTTTAAGAAAAAGATGGATTTTTACAATATAATCAGTGTTTTAATAGCTATTACTGGGCTCTTTTTACTATCTTATGATAAAGGGGAGTTTGCAGGGATTAACCTTGGAGACTTTTATACATTAATTTGTGCAATCATGGTTGCCTTTAATGTTGTCACTGGGAGTTACTTTCAAAAGAAACATGATTTGGACCCAGCAGAGTTTGTATTCTATAATATTTTAACATCATTTGTTTTATCACTATGTTTTCTTTTGTTATTTGAGGAAATAACGACTATCGCAATTTATAAATATTGGCCGATTGTATTTATGGGAGTATTGAATACTGCATTAGGTTTTCTCGTACAGAGTTTCGCCCTAAAATACAGCCTTCCTACAAGAGTAAGTTTAATAGTAACTTTGGAAAGTGTTTTTGCTGTTATTGGATCAATAATAATTGTTGGTGAAGAAATGACATATGGCATTGTTTTTGGTGGAGTATTGATTATAATAGGAGTACTCATATCAGAACTTAAACCTTTTAGTAGGTTTGTTAATAATAAAATGTAGTTATAATTTGGAGGTATTTTAATGGAAAATCAAATTTTGGATTGGATAGGGTATACGGCTTCATTAATTGTTTTAATCTCATTACTTATGAGTTCAATTAAGAAGTTACGATGGATAAACTTAGTTGGAGCATTAATCTTTGGAATATACGGATTTATGATAAATAGTATTCCCACAGGATTTATGAATGTAGGGATTGTTATTATTGATATATACTTTTTGGCAAAGATTTATTTATCAAAAGACTATTTTAAAATATTGCCAATTGATCATGATAGTGAATATTTGAAATCTTTTATTAAGTTTTATCATGATGAAATGAGTCTTGTTACTGATCTTGATAATTTGAATGTTGATGATGCTGAAATTAAATTGTATATCTTAAGAAACATGACGCCAGCTAGTGTGTTTGTATGTAATAAAGTTGATGATGAAACGTTAGAAGTAGTGCTAGACTACGCTATTCCCCAGTATCGAGACTTCAAAATTGGAAAGTATATTTTTGAGTCGAAAAGAGATTTCTTTATTGATAAAGGATTTAACAAGTTTGTTGCATATACCGATGAAGAAAGTCACATTAAGTATGTAAAGAAGATGGGATTTGTTGAATCAACGCTAAATGGTAGAAATTGTTATATCAAGGAAATTTAAAGGAGCGCTAATTTAAGCGCTCCTTTTTTTAATATGCTCGAAGATGGATTTTTTTTCCTGAACTCTTTACGTCAATACTTGTAATATTTTCCTGTAGTTCACCGTCAGATTGAATGAATTTTGGACTTTTGAAAGTTGCCTTAATACTTTTACATTTTTTAGCATAAACATATCTCGTAAACTTTGTATGAAGACCAAGATAAATTGTTGAAAATATAAGTAGAATTAGGAATTTTGGTACTTTATGTACAACTACAACATCTAGGTCATCATTTGAGATATCTGCTTTAGGAGTTATCTGCATTCCTCCACCAATAAATCTACCATTGTTTACAACCGTAAGATATGCTTTTTCAAAGTGTTTTTTCTCACCATCAATAATTATATCTAGAGGTTCTGGTTGATATTTTATCATTGCTCTAATTGATGAAACAAAATAACGAAATTTTCCTTTTCTTTTTGAGTTATCCACATAGTTTATAATAAGTCCATCTAGCCCTATTCCGGTTCCGTTAATAAAGTAATGTGTATCTTTATCATCAGTGGTACAAGACATAATATTTTGAGGGTTTTTATCGTTCTTTTTTAATGATCTTAGAAAGTCATTTCCTGAACCATTTTTCTTTATATAAATCTCTTGTTGGAGGTCATAATCATAAATATTATTGACTAATTTATTTATTGTTCCATCTCCACCAAGAAGGATGACTTTTTTGATATGTTTTTTGCTTTCAAGGTATTCTCTCATATCGTGAATTTTAAGAATACTCTTTAAACGGAACTGCGTATTGTTCTTCTTGTATTGTTTGATTAACTTATGTGCTTCGACATTTCCTTTGCTGTTTCTTGATTTCGGATTGTATAATATGAGATCCATGTAATCACTCCTTGTAAGTAGTATAACATATAAAAAAGTTATAACATATATATAATATATGGTATAATTATGATAAATAAAATTTTAATAATAGGTGGTAGAAATGTATAAAGAAATAATTATAGAAAATATAGAAGAAATGAAGAAATTCGCTTCCAAAATGAGCACGGAAGTATTTCCGGGGTTTGTTTTATGTTTGGAAGGTGATTTAGGAGCGGGGAAGACGACATTCACTAAGTTTTTTGGTAAGGGATTCGGTATTCCAGATAATATAAATTCGCCAACATTTACCATTATGAAAATATATGAAGGTGACATAAATTTATATCATATGGATGTTTATAGACTTAACGGGATTGGTGCAGATTATGATCTCGAGGAGTATATTTATGGTGATGGTGTTTGTGTTATTGAGTGGTATAAGCATATTATTGATAGTTTGCCTGTTGAAAGGTTAGTTATGGAAATTGAGATTATAGGCGAAACAAGAAGATTGTTGAAAATAGAGGGAGAAGGTATCTATGAAGAAATCATTAAAAAGATTAGTAATTGATTCAGCTACTAAGTTCTTATACATAGCTCTTTATGATGGTGAAAGTAAACTGGGATCTTTTTATCAAGAAGGATATAATGATCACTCTGTAAAACTTATGACTGAAATTGAGGTATTGTTTGAGAAAAATAGTCTTAAAGTAAAAGATATTGATGAAATTATTGTTGGAATTGGACCAGGTAGTTATACTGGATTAAGAATAGGTGTAGTTGTTGCAAAAATGTTTGGATGGAACAACGATATAAGTATAAAAACAGTAAGTAGTCTTGCTCTTATAGCAAGTTCTTATGAAGGTGATAAGTTGATATTACCAGAAATAGATGCAAGAAGAGGTAATTCATTCTTAGGACTATATAAAAATGCAGGGAAAGGTCTTGAAATAGTACAAAAAGAAGAATTGACAAACTTAGAAGAATACAAGAATTCACTGCAAGAAGAGGTTGAAGTTATTAGTTTTGGAGAACCGAATATTTTGAAGATTTTATCATCTGATTTATTGACAGTTGTTGAAGATATTCATGGGTTAAATCCGAACTATTTAAGAATAACTGAAGCGGAGAGAAATCTGAATTAATTCATAATATATTCACATGAATATTGTATTATAATTATAGCAACTTGCAAAAGGTGGTGATTTCGTGAGCATACTTCGCATCAAGAATTTACATAAAAGTTATACACATGGTAATAGCACCACAAAAGTATTAAAAGGTATAAATTTAGAGATTGAAGAAGGTAGTTTTGTTTCTATCCTTGGGAGAAGTGGATCAGGAAAAACTACTCTTTTGAATGTAATGAGTACTTTATTGGATTATGATAAAGGAAAAATTATTATTGGTGGACAAGATATTTCTAAAGCTAGTAAAAGAAAAATCAATATAATCCGAAATAATTATATCGGGTTTATTTTTCAGGAATTTAATCTCGTAAAAGATATGAGTGTTATTGATAATGTTGCAACACCATTAATATTAAATGGTGTAAGTTTTAAAGATGCAAGAGCAAAAGCACTGATAGCTTTGCAACAAGTTGGCTTGGAGCAATATGCTAAAGTAAGACCTCCTGAATTGTCTGGTGGACAGCAACAACGTGTTGCTATCGCACGAGCAATAGTTAATGATCAAAAAATTATATTATGTGATGAACCAACAGGTGCGTTAGATGATTATACTGCAGTGGAAATTTTGAAGTTACTAAGAGATTTAGCAAAAACGCGAACTATAATTATGGTTACTCATGATGAGGAGTTTGCAAAACAATATAGTAGTCGTATCATCATGTTAGTTGATGGTAATGTTGTTAAAGACGAGATCCTTAGAGATTTTGTTTTTGAAGATGTTGAAGAATCTAAGAAGTTAAAGGAAACTAGAGCCGGATTTATTAACTTACTCAAGTATTCATTCTTAAGTATGGATATTGATAAGAAAAAATTCGGTAATACGTTTAGGACGTTTAGTATTTCTTTGACTCTTTTTATTGTAATAAGTGTAATAACACAAAATTTAGATGTTTTTACGAAAAAATATCTTAATTTCTTTGTTCAAACAGAAGTAGCTAATCGAAATATAATTTTAGATTTTATATATCAGTTTCTTGAGGAAAATATAGCAACTTTAGTTCAAATTATATTGTACATATTGATTGGGTTCTGTATTGTATCTTACCTCTTTGTTTTCACAATAAATATTATCAATAAAAAAAGGGAAATCGCAGTATTAAAGGCATTTGGTGCATCTCAAGAAGAGATTGGAATTTTGTTTATGCTTCGCCCAATCAAGTTCACACTTGCCATCTTTAAGGATACAATGATTTATACAACAATATTGATGTTAATAATAAATGGTGTTTTCAATTTTAAATCGATATTATATGCAGATTATTTTGATTTCTTTGTCAATATTTTCAATGTTACATATGGTACATTATATTCATTTATTCTAAACACACAGTCGTCTCTAATTGATTTTCATGTGCATTATATGCACGTCATTCCTATTTTTGGGATAGTACTCGGGTTATTTATGATAGGTAGCTTAATACCGGCATATCGAATTTCTCGTAGTAATACGATAAGGATGTTAGCTACAGAATGATTGAGTTAAAGAATTTAACAAAAGTATATGAGACTGTGAACTATAATGTAATTGCATTGAGTGATATTAATTATCAACTAGATAAAGGGGAAGTAGTTGTACTATTGGGGAAATCAGGTAGTGGAAAAAGTACGCTTTTAAATATTCTTGGTGGTTTTGATCGTGAGTATGCTGGAAAATTTATACTAGATGGCGAAAATATGAGAGAAAAAACCGAAAGAGAAATAGACACTATCAGAAAAAGACGTATCGGGTTTGTATTTCAACATTATGTTTTACTAAACAATCTAACTGTACTGGAAAATGTAGAGTTAGCTTTACGTGTTATAGGAGTAGTTAGTGCAGGAAGTAGAAAAAGAGCTGCATTACATGCTTTGAAGCTTGTTGGTTTAAGAGATCATGCTGATAAGTATCCATACGAGTTGTCAGGAGGGCAAAAGCAAAGAGTTGCAATCGCAAGAGCGTTTGTGAAGAATCCAGATATTATTATAGCTGATGAACCAACTGCAGCATTAGATTCACGAACTTCTAATGAAATATTAGAATTGTTACGTGATTTATGTCGTACAAAGCTTCTTATCATCGCAACGCATAATAAAGCGATTGTCCGTGATTATGGTTCTCGTGTAATTGAGCTAAAGAGTGGGTACACTATTAAAAATGAGTTAATTACTGATCCAAGTAAAATACGAGTTGATGAACTTGATTTAATAATTGATAAAGAAATTAAAGATGATGATGTTAGAATTCAAAAGATTATTGATATAGAGAAGAAAGTTACAGAAGAGAATAGAGAAACTGTCTTGAAAGATCTAGGTGTAAATCTTGATGAGTTTAAACTGAATAACAATAATGAGTTCGATATTGATGAAGAGATGAAAAGACGTCTAATTAAAGAAAGAATGAGAAATTCAAAACTAAACACACGAATTTATCGTTTCTTACAAACAAGTGACGACTTTCATGGTAAGAGAAGCTATTCTAATAAATCTTTCCTAAGAAATATCGGATTACATTTATTTAGTGCAATGATTTTTACAGTCTTTTTATTAACTATTGTATTTGGGTTGAACTTTGTTACTGAAACCTTTGGTGGTTTTAATGAAAAAGCGATGTACACCAGAACGATGAACAATGAAAATGTACTCTATTTTACAAGTAATGAGTACGAAATGATAGATGAAGAACAGGAAATGTATTTTGATCTTAAAAACTACTTTATCAATGATTTCTCACAAACAGAAATTGAGGGAAATCGCTTCTTTAATAGATTGATGCTTGATCCATACTTTAAATATCAATATGAACAAGAGAGAATAAAATACATTAAAAATGCCCTTACAGAAGATGGTAATGGTGATGATTTTAGTATTTATTATAACAATGCTAGTATTGTCTTAAGACAAGAAAATGACGATATAATTTTTGATGATTTGAAATACACATATCAGAATATCGTTACTTTCCCAGAACCATACGTTTATGTTACTGGATTCATGGATACAGAGTTAGAAGAGAGCCTAGTATACCAGTTTAATCATGTATATGCTGAAAGTAATGAGGAAATATTAAATGAACACTTGCTTGGAGGAAGATTACCTACTGCTGCAAATGAGGTAGTAATACCTGTTGCATATCTGTTTGATTATGAAATATTTAGTACTAGTGATTTTGACGATGTCCATGGTAATCAAAGAGAAGTAATTCCTGGTGAGGAAATATGGGATAAATTTAAAGCTTATGCTGATAGTGGATTAATTGATGATACAGTTTCTATTACTAAGAATATTGCTACTTTTAGTGATAATGCTAATTCATATACAATAAATTATGATACGAATGAATCTGAATTTACAATTGTCGGGTTAATTAACTTTGATGGTGATATTAACCCATATTTAGAAATGAGAGAAGATATCTTTATTTCAAATAATGCTGGGTTAAACTTTAGTTTTATCTTTAGTCAGTTAGCAGATAATAAGGTAAACTTCAATGTTGTTGATAATTCAACAATTGGAGATTTTAGTAGAAGTATTCAATATGCTGAAATATCAAAAGAAAATTATGAACTGCACGAAGTTGCTGCGATAGAAGCAGAATTTGAAGAAGAGTATATTGGGGGATTAAAAGCCTCTTTAACAACACAATTTGAGGAATGGATAAATACTTTACGTTCAGCGACTGCTGTTGTAGATGTATTTGTTGAAGCGGAGTTAAATGGTGAAGCTCCAAGTGATTTATTCATGGATGAAGTAATTGATAACAATATGTTTGAAGGATTAACATATGGTGATTTATTATGGTATTACATTGCCCAACATATGCAAGTTATAAATGATCGTGATGAGTTTAATTATTTATGTCCATCATGTAATATAAACAACCGGGATACCGTTTCGTTATTACCTTATGCGGAAAGTGCATATACGAAGTTAAAAGCATCAACTAAGTATGTTGATATGCTTGAAAACTATGGAGATACATCACGACTTACATACCAAGAAAGTACAAACTTAATTATTTATAATGAGTATGGACACCTGTTTAATAATCAGTTCTATGAAACTTATAACGAAGATACTTATGAGTTAAACCTTGTTAGTAGTTTCGAAAGAGAATCTGGTAGTATTCTTTCTTTGGTTTATGTTGTTGTCCCTAGATTTTTCATTGATAGTATTCCTTTTTTAGATACCTTTATTGGTATGATTGAGCGATTGGAACAAAATGAAGGATTTAACACTTTTATGGAAAATACCAATCTTGATTTATTGATAAGTAGTATAAGTACTAACGCGATAAGAAGTATTGTTATGGTGGTTCTTTATGTTGTTGTTTACTTAGTACTAATTATTTCTGTAATCTTCCTTAGTATTGTACTAATCAATTTATATGGTAACATTTATGAAACTGCAACAAGAAGAAGGATAAAAGAACTAGCTAGTTTACGTGTTCTAGGGACTAGTTATGATGATATTCACGATATGGTGAGAATTGAGAATAGACGAGTTGCGCTATTTAGTTATGGTAGTTTTGTAGTAATCTTATTTATTCTAAGTCGACTTGAATTCTTCACAGATTCACCAATAAGTCATTTCTATATGCCATTATTGGGAATATTCTTTGATTTTAACTTATATAATGTCTTTACACTAAATTGGTTAGTGATAATTACAGTATCAGTTATTTTCTACTTCTTTATTTATCGATTTATTATAAAAAGAGTTTCTACAAGAAAAATATCCAATATAGACACTATTCGAGCTATAAAGGATGGTGATAACTTATGATTGAAGTAAGAGATTTGGAGAAAATTTATCCAACAAAAGAAAGAGACTTCATAGCACTGAAAAATGTGAGTTTGAAATTTGAACCAGGTGAGTTTATCGCTGTTTTAGGTGAGTCTGGGAGTGGGAAAACAACCTTTCTAAATATGATAAGTGGTGTTGATTCAAAGACTCATGGTAAAATCCTCTTTAATGATTTAGATGTTGATAAATTTAATGATGCTAAATGGCGAGAAATTAGAAATACCGAGATTGGGTTCATATTTCAAAGATTTAATCTAATTGATCATTTAACAGTTATGGAGAATGTAGTTCTGCCTCTAATACTAACAGGGAGCGATAATAATGTAGCTCGTGATATCGCAAGAAGACTTCTTAAGGAAGTTGATTTGGAAGGTATTGAAGATAAACTAGCAAAAGAATTATCGGGTGGACAAAGACAACGTGTTGCTATTGCCAGAACTATAATAATAAATCCAACAATTATTCTTGCTGATGAGCCTACTGGTGCACTTGATTCTACTACTGCAAAAGAGATAATGGCTTTACTACAGAAGTTTGCTGCAGGAAGAATAATCATTATGGTTACCCATGATGAGGATTTAGCATATAAGAATGCTACAAGAGTAGTTCGTCTTCATGATGGAGAAATACTCAGTGATGAAATTGTAAAAGAAAAAAATAGTATCACAAGAGATACTACAAACCGTTTATTATCATATGAGACTAGAGTTTCAAGAAGACTGAAAAAACGTTTAATAAAGCAATTTCCTGAGTTAGAAGGGGAATTAGAAGTAGGTAAAAAACACTTTGTACCATTAGAGAGGAAATACATAGCAAATAACCCTGTCTTTACAAGAAAAATAGCTAGGGAAAACTACAAGCAGAAAAAACGCATAAATCGTCGTATATTATGGAGTTTTGTAATAAGTATTAGTATGTTGCTTGTTGTAAATTTAGTTATGAAGAACATTACAGCTTATAATTTCAATTTATTTGATATCAATAATAATTATGAGCAGTATATTGTTGAAAACTTAGATGGAAATTATCGAACCGATGATCCCGCAATTGCTATTTTAGAAGCCGAGGACAATGTAGATGAAGCAGCTAATTATTATGAGTTGTACGTTCAAGAGATGTATTTAGTTGATGTTATGGACCGTTCATTCTTGCCGATTGTTTCGGCAGACACATACAATAAAGGAGTATTTAGCCCTAAAATGGTATCTTTACCTAAAAAAGCAGATAACTTCTATTTAACATCACAAATCTTAGAGGGACGTTATCCACCGCATAATGATACATTTGATGCGGCGGCTATAGCTGCTCATAGAAGTGCTGTTGAAGATGCAATATTAAATGATACAACAGTTCCTGAGTTTGATGAACAAGTATATGGTGTCATGGTAACAAGTGAATTTTTATTATCACGATTCTATGGATATAGTTTAGAGAAAATAGATAATGTAGATTATTCAGGAAACCTTGTAAGAAGTCTTAATTCATTTATAGGTAGATCTTTATATATGTGTGGGGAAACGCTTATTGAAGCGGATAGTGAAGTTACCCTTACACAGATTGAGGATCGTTGTTATGAGTTTAAAATTAGTGGTGTTTTAAATAGTTATTACAACGGTATTAATTATGCAGGACATATTTTTACTCCAATTGAAGGATTTGAAGCATATCTTGATCATCTAGAGTTTGATGATGAGTTCTCAAGAGTTGATGAGTATTATGATTATTATGTAAGTGTGTATTCTAAAGATATAGATACGCCATTAAATATATCAGTTTTGGAGCAATCTATTGATGGTGATATAATTAATCCTCAACTACAGGAATATAGTGAAACAAAGACTTTAGAAGTTATGTTAAATTATATGTATTTAGCAATATTCTTTAGTTTAATAATTATTTCTGGAACGATAGATGTCAATATTGTTGCATCAAGTGTAGTATCGAGAATTAAAGAAATTGGAATATATTCTTGTATTGGTGTAAGTAAAAAAAGTATTAGGAATATGTTTGTTTTTGAAACAGTTGAAACAGCATTAAGAATATTATTTATTAACTCAGTAATATATGGTGTTATCGCTTTTGGATTCCAATGGATATACAATTGGATAGTAGTTGATTTAACAGGATTTGAGAGTATATTTGGAGTTAATGAAATGTTTAGTTATGAAATAGGATTTAGTATATACGTTATTTTAGGAGCAGTAGCATTCTTGTTCGTAAGTGTATTAGTCCCTTCATTTAGGGCAGCAAATATGAGAGCAATCGATGCTTTAAGAAGTGGGTGAGATAGATGAGCCGCGGAGATATAATTTTACGTCTTGTAGATGTTGAAAGAATTTACGAAACCCAAGAAGGACGAAAAATTGTAGCACTTAATAAAGTGACTACGTCTTTTAAACGTGGCGAATTTGTAGCAGTTGTTGGTAAATCAGGAAGTGGTAAATCAACACTTATCAACATTCTAGGAGGTCTGGATACACCTAATGCGGGAGATTATTTCCTAGAAGGAAACAACATTACACAGATAAATGAAGGGCACTGGGATGCAATCCGTAATGAGAAAATTGGATTTATTTTCCAGGAATATCATTTAATTGAGTATTTAAGTGTCTATAAAAATGTTGAAATAGCTCTTAAGTATCAACAATCAACAAATCGAAAAACAAAAGATGCAAAGATAAAAGAGGTTCTAACTCAAGTTGGAATAATTGATCATATGCACAAATTACCTGGCCAATTATCAGGGGGACAACGTCAACGTGTTGCTATTGCAAGAGCTTTGGTAAAGGATCCTGCAATAATTTTAGCTGATGAACCAACAGGTGCTTTGGATCATAAAACAAGTGAGACTGTAATTGAGTTAATTAAAGGTCTTAGTAAAGAAAGACTAGTTATAGTAGTTACCCATGATCGTGGGATTGCTAATGATCATGCAACAAGGATTATTGAATTAACGGAAGGTCGCTTTACTAGTGACTTAATTCGTGAAGATATTCCACAGACATATCAAAATGTTTATCGTAAAACTAAACCAACAAACTTAAGTGTTAGAGATAAATTTGAACTAACTTTTAGAAAAATACGTTCGCAATTACTAAGAACGTTCTTTACGGCGTTATCACTAGCTTTAGCATTTAGTTTTACAATACTATTCACGGGTATTGAGAGTGGTATTTCAGAAAGTTATGATGCATATTTTGAAGCATTAAATAAGGCTAATAGTTATGGATTTGGACTTGTTCCTATTGAGAATGTTATTACAGAAGCAGATTATAATAATGCAATTGCGGATTTACAGTCTGCTTATGATTCCGAGTTTGCTGATTTAAATAGTGAACTTGTTATGGGATTAAACCCTAATGTAGCGATTTCCGACTATTCCAATGGAGTTGAAAGAGTTATTGGAAATCCATCAAGACCTGATATGTTAAGTCAGTTCAAAGTTAGATTATTTGATGCTACTGAACAAGAAAGATATAGTTACAATGATTTGTTTATTGGAAATAGTGCTTATGCTAATGATAAAAATGAAGTAATGGTTACAACTAAGTTTTATAGAGAGTATTTTGAGTTAAATGATGCAATTGTGAATTTGACTTCATATATAGATTCAACAATTCAAATACCAAGATATACTTTTGAAATTAAAGAAGGAATTTATGGAGTTGAAGATTATTTAGATTTATTAGTGCAAGTGGATGATTTAGAAGGGACAATTATTGAGGATAACCCTTCATATACAATGGATCGAGTTGAAGTAAGATATTTGCAATTAAGTATCCCACAGTATTGTTATAATTACGATGATTTAGATGGCTATTATCAAAGTTATTGTAATCAAACAATTGCTGATGAAAAATATTCTCGATACTTTGATGATATTGATGATTTTATTGCTTATATAGATGATTTCAAAGCACAAATTGAAATCGTAGAGGCAAATATTGAAGCTACTGAGCAAGTTTTTGATGATAGTTTATTCAATATAATTTTTAGAAGTGGTGCTGTTTACTATATGGTTGACGAAACTGATGCATATTTAGACCGTGAACATCGCTATATTGAACGTGTTTACCAGCAAGTTATTGAAGAATCATTAAGTGATATTAATCCTAAAGTTACAACACATGATGGTGTATTTAGAGATCAAGTTGCTTTAAAAGAGATGACTGTAACAGCAATCATCGAGAATGATAATGAGGCCATCATGTATTTTGATACATTAGCTTATGATTCATTATTCACATATGGTGTTGGGACGCACGCTGTTAATGGGTATTTTAGCGTCAATTTAGAGAGTGGAATTGATAAAGACAACAATCCTTCAGAAGTTGCCTTAAACTCATTCTATACACCATTACATGAGTTTGAAACAGGAACTGGATATGCTGATGATTTCCGTATTATAAGAACTGAAGCAATTGAACAAGGTGATGTTTGTGCTATTTTTGATGTTGATAATGTTCTTCAGCAAAGTGTTGATGATTTTGAGGAAATATATGTATTAGGAGACGTTTTTACAATAACCGATTATTCGGGATGTAAGGTTAATAGTGATAGTTATCATTACTTAAATAGTATTAGTATTTTATTTGGAGTGTTTTTCAATATATTGATGTTTATTAGTATAATTTTCTTCAATATTCTCCTTCAGGTAATATTAGGTGAAAGAATTTATGAGATTGGTATTTATAGAAGTGTTGGTTCAACTGCGAAAGATATTAAGATGCTTTTCTTTATCGAGATTATTTTTGAAATCATTCTTGCGACAGTTATGAGTATCTTTATAATCTATTATGCAAACACTATTCTTAATACAGTATTCCTAGATATTATTAATCAAGGTAGTGGGGTAATAACCTTTGCTGGAATGAAGTTAAGTATTGGAAATGATGGAGTTATAACAAATATTAGTTTCTTCAATTTGGCATTCTATATAGTTATTGTATTTCTATTATTAGGTTTCCTAAGCAATAGAAATGTTAGTAAATTGGCTAATACCAAACCAATCGATATTTTAAGAGAGGTGGACTAGTATGAAATCCTTTAATAAGCCTTTTTATATCGTAATCTTGATGATGATTACTGTTATATTATCATCGTGTAGTAAAAGTGCAGAAAATGAGCATTTACCTGAATATTGTCAAACATATTCTGGTTTTATCGACACGGCTAGTAGAGATTTATATGAGTTATTAAGTGAAACAGAATATGGTGATGATTTAAATAGAATAGATTACTTAACAGTTCTCTCAGCAATTGAGCTGGAGTTTAATGTTGATACACCAGGAGAAGACATTGATTTAGGCGGTATACAATGTTTCCAAAACCTTACATCATTAACTTTGAGTGGACCACGTTTTAAAGATATTAGTGAGATAAGTGCACTTTCTAATATTCAAAGTATAAACCTAATTGATACAAACGTTGTAAGTATTGATAGTTTTAAAAATTTAAGTAAAATTAATTCATTAGTTATTCACGGAACTGAAACACTTCAAAGTATGGAGGGTGTTGGGGAAATGACTAAACTAACCAATTTAGACTTGAGTGGAAATGGAATTGTAGTTGTTGATGAATTAGACCAATTAATTAACTTAGAGACGCTATATTTGAATGATAATGATATTATTGAGTTTCCATCAATTACACAACTTAATAATCTAACTGTTCTAGATGTTTCTGATAATGATATTATCGCACTAGGTGAAAACTTAAGTGGATTATCATCATTAACAACACTTAATGCATCTAATAATAACATTTGTGATTTAAGTACTTTAGATGATTTAAGAGCATTGGTGAAACTGGACCTAAGTTATAATAATTTAGGATGTGATGGGAGCGGGGAAAGCCCTGACTTTAGCAGTTTACAAAATGCTGTGAACTTAAATGAACTTTACTTAGATCATAACGATTTAGTTTCAATAAGTGGATTACAAGGATTGGATATATCATTAACAGAGTTGTATATAAATGATAATTTATTAACTGATATTACTCCGATTGCTGCATACACAAATATTACAGATTTAGTCCTTTACAATAATAATATTTCGAATATTAATGACTTATCTGGTATGACAGGATTAACTTCAATAGATCTATCTGACAATAATATCTCTAATTTTAGTGATTTATTACTAATTCCAGGTCTTACAGAAGTCGACCTAAGTAATAATAGTATTATAGAGATTCCTGATATAAGTTCATCATGGCCAGACCTTGTGAAGTTAGATCTTAACACTAATATAGGGATAGATACTTCGCTTCTTGTTAATGGGCATGCTAATTTACAGAAACTGGTTCTCTATAATTGTGGATTGACAGAATTGTCTGGAATTAGCGATTTACCACTGTTAGATGAGTTAGTTATATTTGATGAAGAACTAGAAGATGAGATTGATCCTTTAGAAGCTACACCGAATAATATAAGTATTATAAGAGACTCATTTAACAATACTCCGGAATTAGTATTATATGATGAAGAAAATATCTTTGATTTTGGGTTTGAATTAGGACCGAATGTTCAGATCATTAATAGTATTCAGGGACTGTTAAATGTTACAACAATTAACTTTGCCGATATGGATATAGATGTAATTGATGAGGATTCTATCCAACTACCTAATCTTTCAGTTATAAGGATATTTGATAATAATATTACAAATCTAGATTTTATTTTAGGAAATCCTAAAATTAACCAAATATACCTTCAAAACAACCAATTAACAGATATTGATGTTTTTAATGGGACAGATATTACAGATTTAGATCAGTTAACTAGAGTAGAAATAAGTAGTAATAATGGTGACATTGTGGTTAATGATACTTTCAAAGATATTCCTAACCTAAGAGTAATAATAATTGACGAAAGTAGTATTCTTTCAATAACGGATAGTTTTACCAACCTAGATTCTTTAGTAAGTATCGCAATGACAAACACAAATGTCATAGATATTGATACAAGTTTTACTAACTTAGATTTATTGGATAGTATTGTGATAAGTACAACTGGTGTTCAAACTATAACATCTAGTTTTAGCGATTTACCAGTCGCATCAGCGATAACTATTGACAGTAGTTCAATAGTTAGTATTGATAATAGTATTAATCGATTACCAACATTGGCTTCTTTAGTAATGAGTAGTTCTAGTCTAGAAACAATTACAAGTTCATTTAATAATATATTTGATGAAGTAGGGACATCACGAATTATTCATTTCGATGAAGGAGAAATTGGAACAATCACCGATTCTTTTAATAATGGAAATTACCTTGGAATAGAGATAACAAATCAATTAACTTCGATAGTTAACTCTTCAATTACGGGTTCATTTAATGGGAATACTATTACAGGTTCTGGAATTCTTATTCATAATAGCGAGTTTAAGACAGTAGATGATTGTTTTAATGATTTTACTGTAGATTATGTTGTGTTAACAGATAGTGGAGTCGAGACTATTACGAATGTGTTTGACAATACAACTATAAATAATACGTTAAGTTTAGCTAGTAATCGAATCACTGAAGTACCTTCATTAAACACACTAACATCTGTTGATACCGTTGATCTTAGTGATAATGACTTAACAACACTTGCGTTTATTGACAACGTAATTGGATTAACAACATTGAATTTAACAAATCAGATTAACGAGGATACATCGCAGTTTACACTTTCTGTTCTTGATGGGATTAATAATCTTCCAAATTTAGTTAATCTTGAAATTGAACAGACAGGAATAACATCGATTGATGGATTAGAAGACGTTGGATTAACTAGTTTTGATTATGCTTATGGCGTTAATAATGGTGGTACGGTTATTACAAGCATAACAGGGAACTCGTTTAATAACTCTTTAATTGAGAATTTACAATTACAAGGGCATCAAATTGAAAATATTGGGTTCTTAAGCAATTTCTCTTCATTAGAGAGCTTATATATTGGTGTTGATTTAGCAAATCTAAGTACTTTTGCAGGATTACCACTAGAAACTTCTTTAACACAATTAGTAATTGATAGTAAACAGGCTGTTTCGGACTTTGGTTATTTTAATGATTATAACCTAGTTACGGCATTTACTTTGAACTCTGATACAATTACAACAATTAGTAATCTAGATGGAATGGATGCTTTAACGACGTTATCTTTACCATTAGATCAAATTACAGCGATTACTAATAGTTTTAATAATTTAACACTTTATAATCCATTACCTTCAATAATGGACTCATATACAGCTTTAACTACAATAACAAACAGTTTTGATATTTTTGGATTACCTGGACATCATAACAGTATATCTTTACAAGGAAACATAAATATTGATAATTCTTTTAATAATGTTGAGGTTGTTTCTATAACAGATAATTTGGGATTATTCACACCGAAGTTTAACGCATTAAGTTTTGATAGCGTGACAGATATATCATTTGAGTATGGTGATTTTAATAGTTATAGTTTCTTAGATATCTATGCTAGTCTTACAACTTTAGAAATTGGTAATTTAACAGAGAATATTACTGATTTGTCAAATACAAATATTACGGAAGTAGTAATTAATACAAGTGATTTAACAGTAGATAGTTTAACACTTGTAATCGCGGATAATTCAAAGCTTGAATATAGTTCAAGTGCTGGGGCAAGTTCTTTGTTAATTGATGCACCAATTAATGATTTATCATTAGATGCGACACTTGTTGATGTTACATTAGTTAACACTAGACCAGATGTTAATATTGAAGGTACAAGTGGAGACCTTGTAATAAATAATAATACATTAACAACATTGACATTTGATGATTTTGAAGCAATTGATATGACTTTGAATACCAACTCTTTAGCGAATGTAATAAACATTGTTGATGGAACCTCAAATGCAGTTAATGCAATCTTGAATAACACAGTTGCAACAATGAATATTGAATTAAACGTTTCAAGTTTACAGGTTAATAATAATACTGCGACAAACTATACGATTGATGTTACCTTAGGAAATACTGTACTAAATAATACTCAAGCAGATATTACAGTAGATTATGTTGGTAATGAACTCAATGTTGATTATAATACTTTACAATCAATTCAAGTTACTGGTGGTAATTTCAATTCATTAAATACTGATTCATTAAATATTGATACAGTAGATTTGAGTACTGTTAATGTGACAAATATTAATGTTACTTCTGATCAGGCTATTATTGATATTAATAGTAGTACTGCTCAAAATGTTAATGTCACAAATAACTCAATAACTACTCTTAATAGTGATACTCCGAGCGCTGATATAACATTACTATCAACAAATCCAGCTGCTTTACACGCAAATGTAAAAGGTGGAACTTTTGTTATTGACAATGATAGCGTCAGTAGTATAACGATTGATGATTTAGCAGTTATAAATACTATAAATATGAACAGTGCTAATGGCATTAATAGCGTTTCATATGGAACAGCTAGTGTAACAAGTGTTAACATGAATACATTTGAAAGTAGTTTATCAATTATTGGAACAGATGTTGCTACCTTTAGTATTACTGGTGGTAATTTAAATAGCATAATATTCCAAACACCAGGATCAGATTATTCACTTAACACTAATCAAGCTGTCTTGACAGCAGATATTATTGGAAATGAGATAGATATTAATGGTGATGCGTTGGTTACAATGAATATTGATAACGCTTCTGATATCTCAACTCTTGATGTTACCGCAATGCCTGTATTCAAAAACATTACTACTACAACAGCAGATATCGATATCTTGAATGTTAATTCAGCAAATAACTCATTAAATATTGATGCGGTTAATTCAATTTCTAATAATATATCCGGGAATAATTTAACCTCACTAGTATTAAATCTAGGCACCCATAATTCAGTAATTGATTCTACTAATAGTGCTGGGTTATCGCTAGAGGTAGTTGCAACCAATGTTGATTTAACATCTAGTTCTAGTATTGTTAGTGTTGATAATTCAACGACGTTATCTGTATTAACACTAGAAACTGCTAATTTGACAAACATAATAACAGGGACTGCAGCGATTACCACATTGGATATTGATAATTCAAGCACAACTGTTGATATAACAGGAACTAATATTACAAACTTAGATGTAGATGGAAATATTGCAGATTTGGATATTAATACTACATCAACTTCTGTAGATGTAAATACAACTTCAGTTACCGGTATAGTAATGACTACAGATACAGATACTTTAACAATAACATCAGCGGGAAATGCTACTGTTACTTCATCAACTCTTGATACAATTGAAGCAAACTTAAGTGGAAAAGATCTCGATTTAACTGTTAATAAAGTAGCTTTAAATCTAAGTGTTACTGGAACAGTAAATGAGGCAACTATCACAGGTAGCGATGTTGATGGATTAACACTTACTGGAGCAACGATTGATACTCTACATATTGAAAATACCGATATTGCTACTATGGATGTGTCATCTGGAAATATTTCTAATTTATTTGTAGTAACAACATTACCAGCATTTACTGCAACAGGAAATGATTTAGAAATTATTGATGTACTCGGATCAAATCTAACTACATTTACAGTTAATAATACTAATCCAGCAGGTAGTTTGGCTTTATCAACAAATCAGACAACTATGGATATAAATGGTTTTGTAGACGCTATTGTTTATAGCAATGGAAGTCTTACTGCATTAGATGCAGCAGATTTTTCTACTAATGATATAACTTTATATACAAGTTCTTTAGGTAGTTTAAGTACGGCTGATTATTCAGGTGGGTTAACGATTAATACTCAGGAAAATAACTTTAATCTTACAACTAATGTAGCGGAGTTTACTTTTAACGGAAATGCCTTGGATACGTTGAATCTAAATAGTACTTTAGCTAATAATATGAAAGTAAATACAAATGTTGATGAGATTGTTTTAAATACACCAACAACATCAATTACTGTTGATGGTATAAACTTAAATAATATATCAGGGTCGGCAAATGTTATTACTGTCGATAATATGGATAATGGAGTGCTTAATTTTGATGTTGATATAAGTTCGTTACAGATTTTAGATAGTGATGTTATCTCACAATTAATCATAACAAGCGATAGTTTATCCACATTTAATGCTAATAATATTGATATAGGAACACTAAGTTATACTAATGTTAATAATAATACAACTCTTTCAACAACAATTGAGGATATTGATGTTACTTCAACAGGAACTGGTATTGTTACTATTAATGCTAACTCAAGTAATCCTGTAGATATTGAGTTAACAAATGTAACTGAGGTAAATATAAATGCATTAAATACATCAACAATGACTTTTAGTGGTTCAAGTACAATTCCTACTTTAAAACTATCAAGTCCAAGTTTGACATCAGTTAATACAGGAAGTTTAGATGTTACGGCTTTAGAGTATACTCAAGCGGGAAGTACAACTGTCGATTTAACTACCTTATCTAATAATATTAAGTTAATTGGGACTGAAACTAGTATTTTAAACTTAGATGCTAATACATTGAGTGCATTGGATGTAGAAGTTAGTAATCTTGATGAAGTTAATATTAATGTTCCAAACGCTACTACAATAAACTTTGGAGGTTCAGCAACTTCATCAAAAATTAATATCGATAGTGATTCCCTTACAACAATTAATACTAATACATTTGATATTGATACATTAAGTTACTATTTTGTTGATAATAACACGAATATTACAACAATTTCAGATGTTGTTGTTCTTAATACTACTGGAAGTGGTAATATTGGCGTTACAATAAATTCTTTATCACCTACAGCTGTATTAAGTAGCCTACTTGTTAATGATGTAGTTGTAACATTTAGTAATAGTACAGATATAGTTTTAAGTGGTATTGCTGATAATTTAGAGGTTATTGGTAATAATATAAGTGAAGTTTTAACAACATCACTAACGGTTAATACTAATTATGTAATGAATAATACTACAATAGATGATTTAGAGTTTGTTAGTACTGAATTATTGAACTCAGTTAATCAAATTGAGATGAATACACTAGATTCGATAAACACGGGCTTAATCGTTGGTAAACTGGATGGAACATCGATTAATTTAGTTAGTCCAATTGTTGAACAAGACGTTTACGATTTCTATTATGATACAGAAGTGTCTGAATTAACCGCTCAAGAGGCTATTGATAATTTAAAATATGATGGCTTTAGATCTGATGATATTGATGCAGCATGGGCTGAAATTCTTACTAATCAGTATATGGACCATCTAAATGAAGTGGCAACTAAAGCAGAGATTGATGAACAAACATATCAAACTACAGAACAATACTTCCAAAACTTCTTACTTGATTTAGGACAAACAGAAGAAGAGTATGGAGTAGCAGCATCAACTACTGCACGAAATGCTATTACAGCGACCCTTGCAGAGCCAGTATTGACAATAAATGAAGTAGATTTACAAAATCGAGTAACGGCTTCAATCGAAGCTGAAGCAACAGTAAATGCAACAGATAAACAAGCTGATGATATATTTACGTTAAACAACTAAGGAGGTGCTAAAATGAAACGAATTCTATTAATATTACTATCTGTAATCTTATTGTCCGGTTGTGGGATGTTAGATCGTGGTAACTATGAAAAAGACCGTAAAGGATTCGTGATTAGAGGTGATTTAATCGTTAATTACCATACTAATTCGATTGGTGAAATCGATATCTTTATGATTGATCAAATCATGACATTTTTTGAAGCTTTGGAATATGTTTCATTTGATACAACCTCATTAGACTCTAATATTACTATTAGTTCATCGGTATCTTTAGCAGAACTCGCTAGTTGTGGAGTACCAAGTGATATAACTATTCCTCGGTTCTTACGAATTGGTTCAACATCATATTTTTATAACATACGAGATGATGGATACTGTACATATGATGAATATGAGTTTCATGAAGATGGTTTTGAAGCTGATCCTTTACTATCGCTTGATAATGTATCTCCAATTGAAAACTTAAATGTGACTAGATTTAGAGATGCAGATTTTACAATTAATACTTTTGAGGATATTTTGTTCATCGAAAATATTAGATATAATCCAATTAGTGAAGTATGGGTTAAAGAAATAGCAACTGCTTTACCGATGTCTTTAACGCAAGCTGGGGAAGCATATCATGATATATCGGATATAATGGAAGATATTCATATTCTTGAAGCGTATGTCTTAACTAATCAATCAATTAACTTATTATCACTTCGCGAGGATTATCAAGATGAAGATGTTAATAATATATGGAGTGAGGAAACAATTGATGTTTTAGGTAGAGATCATGATTTAATTAAAAAGGTTAGATTAAAAAATGCAGGAGATATTCTTGATATTATTGATGATACCCTAGGCAGATTGGGGATGTTTCAATAATGAGAAAATATAGTATAATAACTCTATTAATATTGATTTTAACTTTATCCGGATGTGGTAAAGAAGGAACTAGTAATAATTTTGAGGAAAGAAAAGATAGTATTTTCTATAGTGAAGGAAATCAAGTTGTGATAGAATATGAGACTGATGAAAATGGTAAAATGATTATGATTAATATTGATCATTTATTAACTATTGAACAAATGGTTTTATTAAATCCAAATATTGATTTTAATTATTCAATAGAGGGATTTGAAGGAGATATTTTCGTTGAGCCAAGTAATCGTTGTATGGATTACAACTATAGTTTATTAATGCCTGTGAATATAGAGGTTGGTAATACAAGATATAAATTTGTTGATTCTGAATGTAAGTATAAGACAGTCGATAATAATAATGAGTTAAAACTAGGATATGCTGATGAGTATTTAATTACGGATACCATCCCAGAATCCAGAAATACGGAAATAAGTATTATTGTTTATACACCAGGTGAGTTAGTACCATTTACTGAGATATACGATTTACCGAATACTTATGAAAGACTAGGTGTTTATAATATAATGTTTAATTTTGATCGTGATGGTTTTTATGGTGATTTAGTTAATTATTATAAGGATATGGCGATTTATGAGCAGTTGTATATAAAACATCAGGAGAATGAAGGTACTTTAGAGGAAATAAGTGGATTAAGTGCTGACGTTAATTTAATGGATATTGGAAGTTTATCTGATATAGTTCCTTTAATTGAAAACTTTGAGGATATATATGATGCAGAAATCCAGGCAATTGAGGAATTACAAGCTGAAATTGGAATTGGGTTCGCTGTTGAGTCAGATGATGTTACTGAGGATGAGACGACAGAAGATGAGTAGGTGATGTAATGGAAATTACTGTTAGAAAGATGGATTTAAGTGATATTCCTTATGTTTATAATGAAGAATTAAAGATATTTGGGAAAAGTTTAGGAGAAAAGACATTATATAATGAAATAATGTATAATGATATGTCACGCTATTTTATCGCTCTCGTCGATAATAGGCGTGCAGGGTATGTAGGAAGCTGGTTAACAATTCCAAACGCTGAGATATTAAATTTGTTTGTTTCAGAGGAGTTTAGAGGATTAGGAATCGGTGCTTTGTTGATGGATGAGGTAATAATGGTATGCAATGATAATGAAATCGAGAATCTTACCCTTGAAGTTCGAGTGAGTAATGAGTATGCCATTACACTTTATGAAAATTTAGGATTTAGCAAAGCTGCTATCCGTAAAAAGTACTATGAGAATGGTGAAAATGCTATTTTAATGGTATTGAAATTAGGAGTTGAATAGAATGATAGTATTAAGTGTAGAAAGTTCTTGCGACGAAACAAGCGTAAGCATAATAAGAGATGGAAAAGACATATTAAGTAATGTTGTATTAAGCCAAATTGATGTTCATAAACAATATGGTGGTGTCGTGCCGGAAATAGCTTCTAGAGAGCATATTAAAGGAATTACGATGGTTTTTGAGGAGTCTTTACAAATTGCTGGAGTAGAGAAATCAGAAATTGATCTGGTAGCTGTAACAAAAGGACCTGGTTTGATTGGTAGTTTGTTAATTGGGATAAACGCAGCAAAAGCATTTGCCTTTGCTAATGATATAGATATAGTTGGAGTTCATCATATTGCAGGACACATTTATGCGAATGCAATTAGTAAAGATTTAGTATTCCCATTAGTATGTTTGGTTGTTAGTGGAGGACACACTGAATTAATTTTAATGAATGAGCACTACGACTTCAATAAACTAGGGGAAACAATGGATGATGCAGTTGGTGAAGCATACGATAAAGTAGCTAGAACTGTAGGACTTGGTTATCCAGGAGGACCAGTTGTTGATCGTTTAGCCAAAGAAGGAGAAGCATCTTATAAAATGCCTGATATTAGCTTAGGTGACAACTATGATTTCAGTTTTTCAGGAATCAAATCACATGTTATTAACCTAGTTCACAACATAAAACAAAGAAATGAAGAGGTTAATATTCCTAATCTATGTGCTTCATTTCAGGAAGCGGTTACTGATGTTTTAGTTAATAAAAGCATTAAAGCTATCGAGGAATACGATGCTAAGATGTTTATGATAGCCGGTGGAGTAGCGGCTAATAAAGGGTTACGTAAAAAAATCTCAGAAAGAATCACAAATGTTGATGTGGTTGTTCCTGAATTTAAGTACTGTACTGACAACGCAGCAATGATTGGAATAGCTGGGTACCATCAGTATAAAAAGCAGCAAAAAACAGATGATATGAGCCTGAACGGTAAATCACGCTTAACATTGGAGTAAAGCGAAGTTCATATCAAATAAAAATGATATTCATAAAATATTCACATATTTTCTATATACTAGGGTTGTATAAAGAGAAACTACGAACGGAGGAATCGTAATGAAAAAATTATTTATGGCTATTTTTATTCCAGTATTATTTATTTTAGGAACACCCGCATTAGTGGCAACATTAATGTATGATGGAACAGGAAGTGAGCACCTACCAACTCACATATACACCGATGAATACAACGCGATGGAAATGATTTTTGAAGAACTAGATACATCAATGGATGAACTTGAAGCAGGAACTACACAAGATTTAGTGTATAACTTGGACCAAGATATCATCAATAGAGCAATTTACGAGCAAATCGTAAAAGAAATTAATCCTGATTACGCACCTGGTGATGATTGCGTAACAGATGATGAATGTTATATTGTTGCTGACTCTCAAGCTATCGAAGGATTTGATCTAAGTTACCGAATAATCGGAGTTTGGGTATCATTCTATGGACCAGAATCAGCAGGAGATTTAGGAAGATTTACACTTAATGTATATGCAGAAATTGATTTAGGAGATCAACTTACTTACAAAACAGTATTAGAAGTTCATTTCTTATTTGATGATGATGAAGACTATTACTATTTAGAATTTGATAAAATTCAAATTGGTAGATTACCATTACCTAAATCATTCTTTACAACAATTATGAATGTAGTAAGCAATCAAACAGATTTAGATCTTGAAAGCCAAGTTGGAGAAATGCCAATTGGAGCGTTTGATTTAGACACAATTTCTTACACATTACAAAAATCAGAAATTTTAGGTCAAGTGGCTGAAAATACTGAAGGATCGGAAGATGCTGGAGCATTGTTAGCTCAAGAATTATTAACAATCATCTTTGATAATCAATTGATTAACTTCGCATTAGTGGATGAAGAGTTTACTTTAACTGCGGGAGTATCACAATTTAGAACAGAAGATGAAGATAAAACAGAAATTCCTGAGTACTTATACGATCTCCATGATTCTGAAATGGTAGAAGGAGAAGTTGTTTACGGTGAATTTAACTCTGAGTTATTCAATCCAGAAGATTACCTAACAGATTTATTTACAGAGTATATCTTTAATAGCTCATTAGCAGGAACAAGTTCAGGATTCGAAATAGATGAAGAAATCTTTAATAAATTAATCTACTTTGGAGCTGAAGGATTTGCTAATACAAGACAAGTTCAAGAAATTGAAATCTCTGCTACAGAGACAAAAGAAATTGAGCTAGGATTAAAGGCTATATGGTTTGAATTTGAAGAAGAAGATATATATGCAAAAGCGCTATTTAGAGTAGCGGGAATCGATTCATTATTAGTGATTAGAGCTGAAGTAGAAGAAGTACCAGTTACTGTAGGAACTGAAACGGTTATTGAGTTACACTGTACATTTACGGAAATTACATTTGGTCGCGATGATGATGAAAATTCAGGAGATTACTTAGAAATTCTTAATTTAGAAGTATTTAAACAAGTATTCGCATCAATTGGAGATGTAGAATTTGGAGAATTTAATGATGATGGAGACTTAATTATTAGTCCAAATAGATTAACTTCATTAATGGAAACTGGTACAGAAGAAGCAGCGATTAAAGTAAATGGTATTTCATTAGAACTTAATGCTTTAGTACTAGATGTTGAAGCGGGAGATCCACAATTACAAGAAACATTAGAAGATTTCCAAGAAGCTTTAAATGACGTAGTTGAAAATCCTGCATTATTAACTAACTTACAAACAGTATTAGATACAACCGGTGGTGGAGCTGAACAAGAAGTTTATGATAGCGTGGTAGACCTTCAAAACACTTTATTAGATCCAGCAGCCGAAGTTGAACCTGAACAAGTTGAAGTATTATTTGATAACTTCACAGAATTAGATGAAGAAACTCAAGGTGAGTTCCTACAAACCTTTGGAGAATTAATTGATCCAGACTTATTAGCAGAGTACGGAGATATATTCGGAAGTTTCGATCAAGAAGACCCAGGTACAACTGAATAAGCCATAATATAAAAATAAATCAACCCTTAATATAGAAAAACCCTTCATCAAAAAAGGGTTTTTCTTGAAGTTTAGTGGAGAGGAGGGTAACAATGTTATCTAGTATAATTCCTGAAATAAGATTTGACTTTAATTTTGACATCGTTTTGATACTAATCTTTACTTCATACATTATGTATGGATACTTTTCAGGCGGCCATAAACAAATTAGATTATCAATCAACTTAATTTTACCCTTCGTCATAATCTACTACTTAGGTAAAAGTATTACTACATACCTATATCTACCACTAACTAATACATTTTTCTACGAAATGGTAAGTGAGTATCTCGGGTTATTTAAGAACCTGACAGTTATGATATTTGCATATATTCTCACTTATGTCCTCCTCTTTGTAGGTATCTTTGTTTTATCAATCTTTGCACGTAAATACTTATTAAATGAAAATATGCGCGCTAAACTAGGTAAAAAGAATAACTATATTGGTGCTTTATTCTCGCTTATTAATGGATATGTTTTGGTTTACTTTATAATATTACCAGCATTTTCACTTAACCTAGTGAGTGTAAACTCGCATTTAACAAACTTCGTATTAGAAAATCCACCACCATTCTCAAGAATAGCCAGAACTGCTGAAAAAGCAGTACCGGTAAAAGGTCTTGCTGATAAGGCATCAAATTTTGAGCAATTATTATCAGTTGATGGAATAGAAGGATACTATAACGAAGCCATTTATGAGTATCAACTTAAGTATGTTGGTGGACAAGATTCATATGAAAAAGAGTTTATGACTACTGTCTATAATGACTTAACAGTAACAGCTAAAACTAGACTAAATAGTGCATATTTAGCTTATTTTGGTGAACCTCTAACAATATCAAGTTATTACGGAGTATCTTATATTTTAGTTACAGAAGGAACAGGTGAAAATCTTGTCTATCAAGACTTATTGGAAGATGAAAATGATTTTCAAGATTTGTATAGACAAAATGAAGAAACTGTTGCTGATTATGAAGCCGAGTTAGAACAGTATGATATCAAATTGGCTAGCTATGTATACAAACAAACTTATGATGCTTACCTAGCTGATTTACAAGCATATGAAACCTTGGCAGAGACATTTATAACAAGCAAAATTAATGCTTTAAAACAAGGCGTTGAATTTACCGATACATTTACAGAAGTAAGACCAGAATTAACTGCTGTTAAACCTGCTAATTATGTAGATGGACTAACAACTGAACCTATTGATCCAGCAACAACCACATCACAAACAGTATTAGATGCATATGATTATGTAGAACAGTACGAAGATAAAGTAGATATTTCGTCTGAATTACAGAGTTTAGGTCGTAATTTTGCAAATCATAAAGGTTTAATTACTTGGTATATAGATATCTTAGCAGATGGTGAGAATGCAGACCCTGGACTTCAAGATATTTCAGCAACAATTGTCAGCTTTAAAACAAATTATGAATTAATAACAGAAGGCTTAAAAGACCAAGAGTTAAAAGACAAACTATATTTAGCAATGATGAGTATACAAAGTTATGATGTCTTTACGATTTGGTTAGAACACACTATGGACAACATTGAAAATGTTCCATTAGATGATATCCCACTACAATCGAGTAGATGTCCGGAAATTGATACTACTGAAATTACAACTTATGACTTCGCAAATGATGCTTTGAGTCTCGTATCTACTCTATTTAAAGGGGAAAGTGTATCATGGATTATTACCCAGTATAAATACGATTATGAAGCAGGACTGTTTGATGAAGTTTTTGCAGATTATGATGAAGTAAATGAAATATTATTATCAACAAAAGAATTAGTTGATGAGTATGACACAAAATACAAAGATATAGCAAATAGTATTGATGGAAATATATCAATGTTAATAAAAATTGGGATTTCTGTTATGAAATATAATCTAGATGTATATGATACAATCGAAAACACACCACTAATTACAGCTGCATTTAATGATTTTGCCAGATTCTGTCCAAGTTTGGAAGGAGTTCCTGGTTATGATACCGAGATATGTCCAAGAAGCGCTGGTGAAGGTGGAATGTTTGGAGAATTTATTAATATGCGTTACTTAATCAGTGAAATATATTTTAAAGCCTACTTCATGGTAGATGAGAATAACGAGGCTAAAGTGTATGATACTGAAGCGATGTATGAGTACCTTGCTAAAATAAATAAATCTGTAGAGGACCACGTTATAACAAAAGAGGTTATAACAATTATGGCTGATCAATTTGCATTTAATGTTATTGATGAAACAAATGGATTAACACTCCTCGAACAGATGTACGAAGAAGAAAAAATATCAATTGAGGCAATGAGAGTCCTTGCGAATGATGACTATGAACTCTTTAGTGATGACTTCAGAGCCAAAGTTAGAAGTCTTATAAGATGATGTTTGTAACTATTAGAAACTTCATATATCGCAAAAAAAGTAAAAGAACGTTATTATTTATAGTATCAATGTTTATAATTATGACATTAATTATGTTTACACAAGGATTTGGATTATTTCCTTTAGCGGATGATAAAGCATTAGACATAAAGAATTTTTATGATCTTAAGATATTTAATGATGTGTTAGATAGTTTGACTAAAACTGATCGAGCAAACTACTTGGTAATTCATGTATTTGACTATCTATTTATGATTTCATTTTATCCATTGTTATCTTTGATATTTACATATATATATCAAAAAGATAGTCCTTGGAGTCTATTAGTGGGATTTCCATTATTAGCGTTACTATGCGATTTCCTAGAAAATATATCTATGGATATACACCTTGTTTTTTATCCAACAAAGATTGAGTTTATTGGATATATCGCAGGAATATTTACTTTCCTTAAGTTTGCATTTTTATATGTTTCAATTGTCGCAATTATCGTATCAGTAATATATATAGTAATTAAAGGATTAAGAAAATAACTTCTGAAAGGAGGGATTATATGAAATCAAGTGAAGAGTTAATGCTTCTTCTAGAACTTAATGGTTTTGATGTAAAAAAGTATAAACTTAAAAAACAACTAGAATATGAAAAAACTGGTAATTTAGATTTATATAAACACAAGAAGTACGCTGATTTGATCGTTTGTCATTATTCTTTTCAAGAAGATACCGATTACTTTCATCGTAATCCCTTAACATACCGTGAATCATGGGGTAAAGAAGTCACAAGTATTGATCAGTTTTATGTGAAACATCCAGACCTAGAAAAGGAAATGACTTTAAAAGAGTTTTTAGAACTTGATAAGTTTAACGATATCAATAGAGAAAGTATTCTTTATGATATTTTAGATGGCTGGGTTGAAGAGTACCGTGAAGCTTCAATCACAGAAATGGAAAATTTACGTGAAATGGTTAAACTACTTCCTAAAAAGAGCAAAAAATATCGTAAACCAAGTAAATTTACATTCCTTATGAGCATTTTCTTAGCTCTAATCCCGATCATGTTATATAAATCCCCAGAAACTTTAAAACCTAGTTTCCTAGGATTCCTTAACTTTTTAGGACAACTTGTAGATGATTATGTTCAATTGTTATTTGATAATGATTGGTATAGCCTATTTGGGCTAGTAACAATCTTCTTATTGATTATTTATGCCGTTGCTAATAATGCCTTAACAAGGTATATAAGAGACGTTAGAAGCGAAAAAAATAAGCATGCTGAAAAGACATTTGATAAATGGGAAATAGATATGAAGAATCAACGAATCAAACAATCAGGAATGCTAGAAGATTATGTTGATTTAGTTATAAAACATCCTAAAAAGTCACAGTTAACACTTAGTACATTAGTTGGACCAAGAAATTTACTTGATAAGTTCAAAAATTATGTTCAAATGGTAGAAAGAAGATATGACTGGATGACTAAAAACTACAAAAAGCTATTCTTCTATATTAGATTTATTTATGTAATAGCGATTATTGTATACCTTCTATTCTTCTTAGTGGGATTTGCTTTAACTAGGGGGTGGATCTAATGTTTAAAAAGAAGAAAAAGAAACAAGAAGAAGTTACTATACAAGAAACAAAAACAGATGAAATAGAAGTAACAGCTAAAGACCTGGCAAAGGCAATAGACAAAAACGATAGTAAAGAAGTAGAAGATACAGAAGAATCTTTTTGGGTATTTGATGATTCAGAAGAAGAACCTAAAAAGGAAAAGAAAAAATCTAAAAAAGAAGACAAAGAAGAAGCAAAACCATCAATATCTGATTTCTTTAATTTTTCAGGGGCAAAAGAAGATAATGATGAAAGTGTAGAAGTGAATAATACTAGTGAAAATGATGCCAAAGAAGCGACATTTGGATTTGGTGAAGAGGAAGATATTACAGAAGAAAAACCTCGTAAGAAGAGTAAAAAAGAGTTAAAAAAAGAGAAAAAAGAAAAGCCTAAGAAAAAACTATCTAAAAAAGAGCGAAAAGAACTCCAAAAACAAGAGGAAAAGCAAGAACAAGAAGAGAAAAAGGACTTAGGTAAGTTTTTTGAGGAAAATAAAGAGAATAATGAAAAACTTAAAACGACTGATAAAAAGAAAAAAGGTAAGAAGAAAAAAAGAACATCAAAACGCGAAAGAAATCTACAAGCAGTTAAAGATCAAAGAGTATTTAAGTATGACAATAAAAGATATACTAAGGTAGAAGATTTTATAACATACTTAAATGAACATTATCTTGATATTGAGGAAATCTCAAGAGCAGTACTTGATGATGAGAACTTCTATGGTTGGTTAAGCAAAAAAAGTGGTGTATTAGATGTTAGTTTAAAAGAATTTAAAGAAATTAAAGAAAAAATCGAGAATAATTCCTAATTCTTGATTTTTTCTTGTAAAAATATATGTTATTATATACAATATCATAGTAACAAAATTAGAGGTGATTATTATGAAAGTCCAGCAGAGCCCGTGTTAATGTAACTTAAGACAGATTTTATAAGAAACGAAAGGGTGAAAAAAATGGAAATAAATCATTTTATAAATACAATAATAGAAGAAGATATACGTTCAGGAAAACACGAAAGAGCAATTACAAGATTTCCTCCTGAACCTAATGGTCTTTTGCATTTAGGACATGCAAGAGCAATAATAACAAACTACTCAATGGCAGCTACACATGGAGGATATTTCAACTTGCGATTTGATGATACGAATCCCGTCAAAGAAGATACCGTTTTTGTTGAAGGTATAAAGAAGGATATCGCTTGGTTAGGATGTAATTGGGAAAATCTTTTATTCGCAAGTGATTACTTTGATGAAATGTATGAACGAGCTATTTTACTAATCAAAAGAGGTAAAGCATTTGTTTGTGATTTGACAGCTGATGAAATAAGAGAATACCGTGGTGACTTTAAAACACCTGGTAAAGAAAGTCCTTATCGAAATCGTACTATTGAAGAAAACCTTGAATTATTCATCGGTATGAAAGAAGGAAAATACGAAGATGGAACACGAGTACTTCGTGCTAAAATTGATATGTTAAGTCCAAATATCAATTTACGTGATCCTGTAATCTATCGTATTCAAAGAGCACATCATCATAATACAGGAGATAAATGGTGTATTTATCCAATGTATGATTATGCTCATCCAATCGAAGATGCAATTGAAGGAATAACACATAGTTTATGTAGTCTTGAATTTGAAGATCATAGACCACTATATGACTGGGTTGTAGACAATTGTGAAATGGAAAACAAACCAAGACAAATAGAGTTCGGTAAACTTTATATTGCTGGTGCAGTTACAGGAAAACGACACATCAAACAATTGGTGGAAAGTGGCGCTGTTATGGGATGGGATGACCCAAGACTTATTACTCTTTCAGGGTTGAGAAGACGTGGTATTCCAGCAAGTGCAATTCGTGATTTTATTTATAGTTTAGGATTACCGAAGAGTCAAGGTGAAACAGATATGGATATGCTTTACCAAATCGTTAGAGATCACCTAAAACTAGAGGCACCAAGAACAAACGCAATCCTCGATCCTTTAAAATTAGTTATAGATAACTATCCAGAAGGAGAAGTTGAGTATTTAGATGCTGAAAACAATCGTGAGAATGAAGCATTAGGAACAAGAAAAATTCCATTTAGTAAATATGTTTATATTGAAAGAGAAGACTTTATAGAAGTTAAACCTAATAAAAAGTGGAAACGTCTTGCTTTAGATATTGAAGTGCGTTTAATGCATGCATATTTTGTTAAAGCAAACAGTGTTGTAAAAGATGAAAATGGTAAAATCTTAGAGGTTCATTGTACATATGATAAAGAAACTAAATCAGGTAGTGGATTTAAAGATAGAAAACCAAATGGTAATATTCATTTTGTTGACGCAACACATAATAAACCTGCTGAATTCAGATTATTAGGAGATTTAATAACTGATTTTGAAGATAAAAGCATTCCATTTAGTGAAAAAGTTAATCCTGATTCACTAGATATCAAACATGGATTTGTTGAAGAAAATATGAATCCTAATTTAGAAGATAGATTCCAATTTACAAGAAACGGATATTACGCATTAGATACAGATTCAACTCCGGAGAAACTAGTGTTTAATCGCGTTGTTTCCCTAAAATCATCATTTAAACCAAAGGCAAAATAAATTTGCCTTTTTATTTTTCCACTTGATTTTTCACGAAAAAAGTGTATTATTAAGGAGACGCTATAATAAGTTATATAAACATAAGATAACAAAGTTACCTTTATATTTATAAACAATTTATAACGCAACAAATAAAATATGGAGGTATTACACATGACTGGTAAAGTTAAATGGTTCAATTCTGAAAAAGGATACGGATTCATCACAACTGAAGAAGGAGAAGATCTATTCGTTCATTATTCTCAAATTCAAAAAGATGGTTTCAAATCTTTAGAAGAAGGGGAAGAAGTAAGTTTCGAAGTAGTAGATGGACAAAAAGGTCCTCAAGCTGCAAACGTTCAAAGCTTATAATTCAAACTAAAAAGCCGATAAGGCTTTTTTTATTTGTGGTATAATCAAAATAGGTGATAATATGACAGATTTTACAATCCAAGTAATAGATATAATAAAAAATATTCCTTACGGAAAAGTAATGACATACGGACAAATTGCTGCTTATGCTGGTAATCCTCGAGGTGCTAGACAAGTTTCTAGAATCCTTCATTCAATGTCAAATAGCCATAATTTACCATGGCATAGAGTTATCAATTCAAAAGGCTCAATATCTTTAACAGGTGAAGCAGGATTTATTCAAGGAGAGCTGTTATCAAACGAAGGAATTCCCGTAATAAACAAGAAAATAGACCTTAAAAAGTACCTCAATAAATTAATGTAAATTATAGGTTAAAGCACTATCAATTTAGTGCTTTTTTTGTTATAATTTTTATAGGTGATTTGATGAATAATTTACTACAGAATTTAAATGAAAAACAGCTCGAAGCTGTCAGAGTAACAGAAGGACCTGTAATGGCTATTGCAGGCGCAGGAAGCGGTAAAACAAGCGTTCTTACAAAAAGAATTGCTTATTTAATAGATAAGTCGGAAATGCCTAATATGGAAGACCATATTTTAGCTATTACTTTTACTAACAAAGCAGCACGAGAAATGCAGAGTAGAATCATGAACGAAATAGCAATTCCACGTCCACCAAGATGGGTTTCTACATTCCATTCAATGTGTGCTCGTATTCTCCGTCAAACAATCCCAGAGATTGGCATTCCTAATGCTGAATTTCTTGGTTATAAACGTAATTTTGTTATCCTAGATGATGACGATACATTACAATCAATAAAAAGTATCATGAAAAAACTAAATTATGATACTAAAATGTATAACCCAAAAGTAATTAGAAATCTTGTTGTAAAATCAAAATTTGATAAATACATGTACGATACACTTGAAGAACCTTTTAATAGTGTTGTTCGTGTCGTGGCTAGAAAATACAAGGAAAAACTACAAGAAAATAACCTAGTTGATTTTGAGAACCTACAATTATTAGTCATTAAACTGTTGAAAGAGCATAAATCAGTTCAAAAATACTATCACGATAAATTCATGTATGTTCACGTTGATGAATTTCAAGATACCAATGATACTCAATATGAATTACTTAAACTTTTAGTAAATAAAGATCAAAATCTTTTTATAGTAGGAGATCAAGATCAAAGTATATACGCTTTTAGAGGGGCAAACATCAAGAATATTGACAAGTTTAAAAAGGACTTTCCTAAGTTTCATTTAGTTCTTTTAGAACAAAACTACAGAAGTACCAACAATATTCTAAAAGCAGCTAACAAAGTGATTTCCCACAACAAAAACAGAATTCCTAAGAATTTATACTCAACAAAAGGTGATGGTGATTTAATCACACACTTTAAAGGTGTAACGGCGAGAGATGAAGTGGAATTTGTTGCTAAGGAGATAATCAAATTAGTAAGAAAAGGATATGAATATAATGACTTCGCTATATTGTATCGAGCAAATAGTACATCACGACAATATGAAGATGTCTTCTTACAAAAGAACGTACCATATCGGATAAGAGGGAATACAAGTTTCTTTAAAAGAAAAGAAATCAAAGACTTCGCAGCATATCTAAGATTAATTCTTAATCTTAATGATGCATTTTCAATGCCTCGAGTAGTGCAAAATCCTCGTCGTGGTATCGGAGATAAGACTTTAGATAAGTTATTTACATATGCAGCAGACAACGGCTTAGCTCTTACAGATGCATTAGCAGTATGTGATACATTTTTACCAGTAGCCGCAAGTAATAAACTTAAGAAGTTTTATGAAATGTTAATTGATTTCAGAGAAAAACTAGATGAATTACCATTCTCAGATTACATTGATTATGTCCTTGAAAACTCAGGATATGTTAAAATGTTGCAAAATGATGAGGTTGGAGACGTAAGATACGAGAATTTACTAGAATTTAAAACAATGTTAGCTGAAAATAATGAAATATATCAAGATATGTCAAAAGAAGAGATGCTTTCCTTTATGTTAGAAGATATTTCTTTGAAGGCTGAACAAACAAATAATGATATTGAAGATGGCGTAACTATGCTGTCAGTCCATGCCGCAAAAGGACTTGAGTTTAGAGTTGTATTTATTGTTGCAGCTGAAGACAATATGTTCCCATTAGCACGTAGTCTCGAGTCATTAGCTGACTTAGAAGAAGAAAGAAGACTAATGTATGTTGGTATTACTAGAGCAAAAGAGAAAGTTTACTTAACTTGTGCTGATACAAGACAAACATTCGGAGACTATAAACGAAATGATGATAGTATCTTTGTTAGACAAATTCCTCAAGAACTAATCGAGAAAAAAGGGATGTACGAAGTTCGAAACAGATCATTTAATGTAAATGCTGTTGAGAAGAAACCAGCATTTAGAAAACAAATCGTCCAAAAAAGAAAAGCAAAACTAGATAACTACACCAAAAATGACCTTAACAAAGGTGATAAAATCAACCATACTAAATTTGGTGATGGAATCGTAGTAAGTATAGCTGGAGACAATTGTGTAATAGCTTTTCAACACCCACATGGAGTTAAAAAATTACTAAAAGATCATCCAGCAATAACTAAGAAATAACAGTATAAATATGATATAATATAAGTTGGTGGTAAAATGGATATTAAAAATAGAATAGATGAATTAAGAGCCTTATTAAACCAATACAATTACGAGTATCACACCCTTGATAACCCTACAGTTAGTGATCAAGAGTTTGATGCATTACAAAAAGAACTAATCAAGTTAGAAGAAGAACATCCAGAATTTCAAAGTCCCGATTCTCCAACTGTTCGAGTTGGGAATGTTATTCTTGACAAGTTTGAGAAAGTTTCACACGATGTTCCAATGATGAGTCTAAGTAATGCTTTTAATGAAGATGATTTACTTGCTTTTGATGAAAGAATTCAAAAAGCAGTAGGTGAAGTTGTATACAATGTCGAACTTAAAATAGATGGACTTGCTGGGAGCCTTAAATATGAAGGTGGAAGTCTTATTTTAGGTGCTTCACGAGGTAATGGTGCAATTGGTGAAAATATTACATCTAATATCAAAACGATTAGAACTATCCCACTAACAGTAGATTATCCACAAAACCTTGAGGTTAGAGGAGAAATCTTCATGAGCAAAAAATCATTTGAAAAAGCAAATGATGAAAGAAAAAGTCTTGGCCAAGAAGAATTCAAAAATCCTCGGAATGCAGCAAGTGGTAGTGTTCGTCAATTAGATAGTAAAATAGCCGCTTCCCGTAATTTAGACATGTTCATATACAGTGTGATTTCTCCTGAAAATCATGGTTTAAATGAACATTCTCAAGCATTGGATTTCGCTAAAAAACTAGGTTTTAAAATTAACCCACTAAGCAAGAAGTGTCAATCAATTCAAGAAGTAATTTTGTATATAAATGACTTTACAGAAAAACGAAACGATCTAAAATATGATATTGATGGCATTGTTGTAAAAGTTAATGACATAACACTATATAATGAAATTGGATATACAGCAAAAAGTCCTAAATGGGCTATCGCATATAAATTTCCAGCCGAAGAAGTAATTACAAAAATTAATAGTATTACTTTCCAAGTAGGAAGAACAGGCCAAATAACACCTGTTGCTAACTTAGATCCTGTAATTGTTCAAGGTAGCACTGTTTCACGTGCAACATTACATAATGAAGACTATATTACAGAAAAAGATATTAGAGAAAATGACTATGTTGTAATTAGAAAAGCTGGAGATATTATTCCAGAAGTAGTTCGTGTTTTAGAAGAAAGACGCGAGAAACAAACATATCCTTTCAAGATGTTGAAAAATTGCCCAATGTGTGGAGAAACAATATTACGAAAAGAAGGTGAAGCAGACTTTTACTGCTTAAACCCTCATTGTGATGCAAAAAAAATTGAAGGTTTAATCCACTTTGCTTCACGAAAAGCAATGAATATTGAAGGACTAGGAGATCGCATTGTTGAACAGTTTTACAATGATGGATTAATTAAAACTATTGACGATATTTATGGGTTAAGAAATCACCGAATGGATCTTGTTGTAAAAGAAGGATTTGGTCAAAAGAGTATCAATAAGCTATTAGATAACATTGATGCTTCAAAAGATAATAACCTTGATAAACTTATCTTTGGGTTAGGTATTAGACATGTTGGTGAAAAAGTTTCAAAAGTGTTAGCTAACAACTTTAGAAACCTAGAGGAATTTTCTTCTTTAACAAAAGAAGATTTAATTAGCATCGATGAAATCGGAGAAGTTATAGCCGATAGTGTTATCTCATACTTCAATGATGAAACTAATCACGAGTTATTAACTAATCTTAAGCTATTAGGATTAAACATGAAGTACACATCAAACGTTCAAATAAAAGAAGAATTTGTAGGCAAAACATTTGTTTTAACAGGAAAATTAGAGTTATATAAGAGAGACCAAGCAAAGTCTCTAATCGAGTCTCTTGGAGGAAAAGTATCAGGAAGTGTCAGTAAGAAAACTAGTTACGTTGTTGCTGGTATTGATGCAGGAAGTAAACTAAAGAAAGCTATTCAATTAGGGGTAAAAGTACTAACTGAGGTAGAGTTTAAAGAACTACTAGATAGGTGATTAAATGTTAAACGAAATTATTATTAAAGGTGCTAAAGAAAACAATCTAAAAAATATTGATTTACAAATACCTAAAAATAAACTTGTTATTATGACAGGTTTAAGTGGTAGTGGTAAATCTTCTTTAGCGTTCGATACAATATATAAAGAAGGACAACGTCGCTATGTTGAGTCATTAAGTGCATATGCTAGACAGTTCTTAGGAAACATGGAAAAACCAGATGTAGAAAGTATTGAAGGTTTAAGTCCAGCAATTAGTATTGATCAAAAAACAACATCTAGAAACCCTCGTTCAACAGTAGGGACTGTAACTGAAATATATGATTATTTACGTCTTCTTTACGCTCGTATTGGGAAACCAATCTGCCCTACACATGGCGTTGAGATAACAGGGCAATCAATAGAAGAAATGACATCAAAAGTTCTTGAAGTGTCTGAAGGACGCGTAATTGTATTGGCGCCAGTCGTTAAAGAGAGAAAAGGAACACATGTTAAAACACTAGAACAACTGGCAAAAGATGGATTTGTAAGAGTTCGTGTTAATGGTGAAATTTATGACCTTGATGATGACATTAACTTAGAAAAGAATAAACGACATACTATTCAAGTGGTAATTGATAGACTAAAAATAAAAGAAGGCGTAAGAAGTCGTCTTTTTGATAGTTTGGAAACTGCAGCAAGAATCGGTGAAGGTAAAGTAATTGTTTTAATTAATAATGAGGAACATGTTTTTAGCGAACATTACTCATGTCCACATTGTGATTTTAGTATTGGGGATTTACAACCTAGACTATTTTCATTTAACGCTCCATATGGGGCATGCCCAGAATGTAATGGACTCGGACATAAGAGAAAAATCGACCCTAAATTACTTATCCCTGATAAAAGTTTATCATTAGAAGGCGGAGCCATTAAAGGTTGGCAAAATACTGACACATATGGCTTCAGTATGATAAGACAAGTCGCAAAACATTATAATATTGACATAAAACAACCAGTAAAGGATATGAAAAAAGCAGATTTAGACATATTCTTGTATGGTACAAAAGAAAAAATACACTTCAAATTTGGTGGGGGAAAAGGCGGATACCGTCACGAAAATACTGCTAGATATGAAGGGATTATAAATAACCTTGAACGTAGATACATGGAAACATCATCACGATTTATGCGAGACTGGATTGAAGCCTATATGGCTGAAATTACATGTCCTGTATGTAAAGGGAAAAAACTAAATGAGAAAGCCTTAAGTGTTAAAGTTGGAAATCAAGATATCATCACACTTACTGATTTGTCAGTAAAGGAAACAATTAACTTCTTTAATACATTAGACCTTAATCAAACAGACAAGAAAATCTCAGAAATGGTCTTAAAAGAGATTATAGAGAGATTATCATTCTTAGATAACGTTGGATTAAACTACTTAACATTATCTAGACAATCAGCAACATTAAGTGGTGGAGAAAGTCAAAGAATTAGACTAGCAACGCAAATTGGTTCTCAACTTACAGGAGTACTTTATGTACTTGATGAACCAAGTATTGGTCTTCACCAACGAGATAACCATAAATTAATTAGTACTTTAAAGAAAATGCGTGACTTAGGAAATACATTATTAGTCGTAGAACACGATGAAGAAACAATGTTTGAAGCAGATCAAATTATTGATATTGGTCCTGGTGCAGGTCTCTTTGGGGGAGAAGTAACTTTCCAAGGAACAATTGACGAAATTCTAAAAGATAAGAATAGTATTACAGGTAAATATTTATCAAGAAGACTTCAAATAGATATACCAGAAACTAGAAGAGAACACAGTAATGGATATATAGAAATTAAAGGAGCTAGACAAAACAACCTTAAAAACATCGATGTGAAAATACCTAAAGGTGTTTTAAATGTTATTACAGGTGTTAGTGGTAGTGGAAAATCAAGTTTAGTTAACGAGTGTTTATATAAAGGATTATCAAATCAAATATACCGAAAAAAACAACCATGCGGTGACTTTGATAATTTAACTGGAACAGAGGATTTTGAAAAAATAATCAATATTGATCAATCACCAATTGGGAGAACACCACGAAGTAATCCAGCTACATATACAGGTGTATTTGATAATATTAGAGATATCTTTGCTTTAACTAATGAAGCCAAAATAAGAGGATACAAAAAAGGTAGATTTAGTTTCAATGTTAAAGGTGGAAGATGTGAAACTTGTAATGGAGATGGACTTATAAAGATAGAAATGCACTTTTTACCAGATGTTTATGTACCTTGTGAGGTATGTAACGGAAAAAGATATAATTCCGAAACATTGGAAGTTAAATATAAAGGAAAAAATATCAGTGATGTACTAGAAATGACAATTGAAGAAGGAGTTGAATTCTTCAAAAACATTCCTAAAGCACACAATAAACTAAAAACACTTAACGACGTTGGTTTAGGTTACTTAAAACTAGGACAACCAGCAACAACATTGAGTGGTGGAGAGGCACAACGTGTTAAATTAGCCAAAGAACTCCACAAAAAAATAACTAAAAACACCTTATATATTTTAGATGAACCAACTACTGGATTGCATAGTGATGATGTTAATAGATTATTAAAAGTTATCCAACATATAGTTGATTTAGGTGCAACAGTTGTTATAATAGAACATAATCTTGACGTAATTAAAGTTGCCGATCATATCGTCGATTTAGGACCAGAAGGTGGAGACATGGGTGGAACTATCATTGGAACAGGAACACCTGAAGATATCGCCAGCAACAAAAATAGTTATACAGGAGAATATCTTAAAAAAGTACTGGGGGAATAATCATGGACAACGAGCCCAAAAGAGAAAACTCTGAGGATTTAGAGGAACTAAAAGAAGTAATCAAAAAAATCGAAGAGTTACAAAAAGAAAAGAATCAAAAACCTAAAAGACCACGCCGACCTGTTATCGCAATAGAGTTTGGTGGGGTTTTTCACCATAATCGCTTTGTGAATTTATGTTTCAATGTCATAGTTAACTTTACGTTTTCTTTCTTCATTATTGAACTATTTAATTTCGCACAATATAATGATATTGTAAACTTATTACTATTAGTTATTGCATACAGCGCAATTGAAGAAGTATATAAAACATACATCATCATGAATCATTTTCAAATTATACTAAAATCTTTTGGAACCATATTCTTCTTTGGATACCTACTAATATTTTTTGCACTGGATCAGTATTTATTTACTCATTCATTTAACTTTGAAGGAGTATTATTACCATTCTTTGTTCTAATATTTACTATCTCAAGATATATCTTTGGACAAATAATAAGAAACTATTTCCGTAAAAAAAGAATCTGAGGTGATTTAATGACATTACAAGTAAGAGAAGTAATCACAGACTATAAACTAGAACTTGTTACAGGAGAGGGTGGAGTTACCAACTTCGTAACAAAGGCTCAAGTATCACGTCCTGGTATTGAGTTAGCTGGACTTTTCGATTTTTATGAGTTTGATAGAATCCAAATTATCGGGAGTAAAGAACTAGCATTTTTTGGTTGGTTAGATGAAAATGATCAAGAAATTAGAGTAGACATGTTGTTTCAAAAGAAACCACCAATGTTTATTTTCTCTAAAAACGCAATAATACCTGATGTTTTCAAGAGAAAAGGAAACGAATATAATATTCCAATCACAAAATCAAGTAAAAAGACATCTGCCCTAATGAGTAGTTTATACATGTACTTAAGTAGTAAACTAGCAGTTAGAAAAAGTCTTCATGGGACATTGTTAGACGTTAGTGGAGTTGGTGTATTAATAAGAGGACGAAGCGGTCTTGGAAAAAGTGAAGTAGCTTTAGAGTTAGTAAGAAGAGGACACCAGTTAGTTGCTGATGATCGTGTTGATATATATCAACGTGAATTAGGAATCGTGGTTGGAGAGGCTCCAGAAATACTAAAAAAATACCTAGAAATTAGAGGTATTGGAATTGTTAATGTTGTTAAATTATTTGGTGTAAAAGCATATAAAGAGAATAAAAAAATAATGTTGGTTATTGATTTAGAACCATGGGATGATAGCGGACAGTACGATCGTCTTGGTTTAGAACAAAATACAATCAAGTTTTTCGATTCGGATGTTCACCATATTAAAATACCTATTTCGGAAGGTAGAAATGTAGCCTCATTAGTTGAGTTTGCAGCTATTAATGCTCGACTTCGTTATCTTGGTGAAAATTCAGCAAGAGACTTTACTGAAGCTTTAGAAGAAGAACTTAAAAGAAAAAATAACATAGAAGAATAGAGGAATTATTATGCATGTTGTAGATCCTATTAATAACATATTTTTAGACCTTGGTTTTATTACTTGGTATAAATACAGTGTTATGATAATGAGTGGAATTGTAGTAGCAATTATTTTAGGACTTAGAGAAGGAAAACGCCTTGGAATATCATCTGATGATATTATTGATGGTGTATTAATTATTGTTCCCTTATCAATTGTTGGAACAAGATTATGGTATGTAATATTTGAATGGGAAAATTATGCCTGGGATATCATGAAGATAATAAACATTACTGACGGTGGTTTAGCAATCCATGGTGGATTTATAACTGCGTTTGTTAGTGCATATTTCTTTACAAAATGGAAAGGGATAAAACTCTTTAGAGCATTTGATATAATGGCTCCAGGATTTTTAATAGCCCAAGCAATGGGACGTTGGGGTAATTTCTTTAACCAAGAAGCTCATGGTGGAATGATTGGTGGTGTTGATACTGCAGGAAACCCGTTATTAAATTTAGATCAACAAAGAGAGTTTCTATCTAGTACATTACATTTACCAAAATTTATAACAAGCAATATGTTAATTGCTGAAGGTGAAGGGTTCTTAATTAATGACGCTAGTGGTGCTATGGTAAGAGCCGCATACTATCATCCAACATTCCTTTATGAATCAGTATGGAACTTAGTTGGATTTGCAATTATGTTAATTTTAAGAAGAACAAAATTGACTAGAACAGGTGATTTACTAGGATTCTATTTAATATGGTATTCTGTAGGTAGATTCTTTATTGAAGGTATGAGAACTGATAGTTTATATGTATTAAATACACAAATAAGAACTGCCCAATTAATTAGTATCTTAATGATTTTAGGTGGTATTGTATTTTTAATCTTAAACAGAACATTGTTTAAACAAATTAAATATTTTGATGCGTTAGAAGAAATAAAAATGCAAAATGCTAACTTAGAGATTGAAAAAGAACTATAATATCTATCGAGGTGATATAAATGGAAAAATATGATGTAATTATTATCGGTGCTGGTCCAGGTGGAATGACAGCAGCAATCTATACCCAAAGATCAAACTTAAAAACAATGATGTTAGAAAAAGCCGCTCCTGGTGGTAAAATGATGACAACATGGGAAATTGAAAACTATACTGGATTTGGAAAAGTATCTGGTTTCGACTTAAGTGAAAAAATGTTTAATCATACCCAAGAATTAGGGGTTGAATATCGTTATGGTGATGTTACTAAAATCATCGATAAAGGAAATGTTAAAGAAGTACACACTGCAAGCGGTGAAGTATTTGAAGCAGGTGCTGTTATTATTGGTACAGGTACAATTCCAAGAAGTACAAATGCTAAAGGTGAGTCAAAACTTACTGGACGTGGAGTATCTTGGTGTGCGGTATGTGATGGTGCATTCTTCAAAGATTTAGATATCGCTGTAATCGGTGGTGGAAATAGTGCAATAGAAGAAGCAGTATTCTTATCAAAAACGGTAAAACATATTACTGTTATTAACCTTCTTCCTAATCTTCAAGCAGATGCAAAAGCAATAGAAGAAGCTAAAGAAACTGGAAAAATGGACTTCATGTTAGGATATGAAGTTGTATCATTTAACGGAGATAACCAATTAGAAAGTATTACACTAAGAGATGTTGAAACAAAAGAGGAAAAAGTAGTTGAGTTTGAAGGTGCATTTGTCTTTATTGGCCAAGTTCCTGAAACTAGTTTTGTTAAAGACTTAGATATCACTAATAAATGGGGATATATTGAAGTAGATGCAAAAATGGCTACAAGAGTACCTGGTATTTATGCAATCGGTGATGTTATTGATAAAGAATTACGTCAAATCATTACAGCAGCAAGTGATGGAAGTATCGCTGCAGTAGAAGTTGCTAAATACTTAGAAAAATCAAATAAAATCTAAAGAAAACAGGATTAAATCCTGTTTTTTTATTACATAGACTTTGGCTATATTTTTTGCTATAATAAGTTATCAATAAAAGGTGTGATATATATGAGTTTTGCAAGTGATACCAAAAGTGAATTATTAAGTTTAAAAGCAGATAAATGCTGTATCCTAGCAGAATTATCCGCACTTTTAAGAATAAATGGGAATATCTCAATTTCTAGTGCTGGACTAAGTATTGAATTCCATACAACTAATCTAGGAATTGCAAGAAAAGTTATAAAAAGTATTAAGGAACTATACAGTATAGATGTTGAAATAGTTTCAAAAAAACAAATGAAGTTAAACAAACATGATATGTATATAATCCGTATCAAACAACAAGCTAGTAATATCATTAATGAATTATCACTTATGAACCAAGTAGAAGATATTCTCAATGATCCGTTATTAATCAAAGATTGTTGTAAAAGATCATTTTTAAAAGGAGCTTTCTTAGCAAGTGGTTCTATCAACTCACCTAAATCTAGTAGTTATCACTTAGAAATTTATACTTTTAATGAGAATGATTCTATTAACTTAACTAATCTATTAAATCATTTCAATTTAAAAGCTAAATCGTTAAAACGAAAAAGAGGTTATATATCATATATCAAGGAATCAGAGAAAATAGCTGATTTCTTACGAGTAGCAGGAGCAATGAACGCATTATTTACTTTTGAGGATGAAAGAATCAAACGAGATTTTGTCAACTCCATAACAAGAGTAATGAATATGGATATTGCGAATCAAAATAAAACCTTAAATGCAGCTAATAATCAACTAAGAAACATCAGTATCTTAGAGAATATGACAGATATTACAAAACTACCAAAAAGTATGAGAGAAGCAATAACTTTGCGGAAAAAATATCCTGAATCATCACTAAATGAATTATCGGAGTATAGCCATGATCTCTTCAATAAATCAATCTCCAAATCAGCGCTTAATCACCGCTTTAGAAACATTGGTGAACTAGCAGAACAAATTATGGAGAATTTAAATGAGTAAAGCTATTGGTATCGATATAGTTGAATTTGAAGAGATAAAAGAACGATTAAGTGATAGATTTGTTAAAAGGATATTAAGTGAACAAGAATTGGTAAAGTATAAAGCTATAAAAAAGACTGAAAGAAAGATTTCATTTCTAGCGGGAAGATTTGCTGCTAAAGAAGCATATACAAAAGTCTATAAGAAGTTTGAAGAACCACTAAACTTCACGGATGTTGTTATTCTAAATGATGAGTACGGAGCACCATATATTATTTCTAAGTATCGTCCTGAAGATAAAGTGAAGTTAAGTATATCGCACTCTCGTAATTATGCAGTTGCAATTTGTATGAAAGACTAAAAAAACGGCTAATATTAGCCGTTTTTATTTGCTGTTTCTTTAATTGTACCAGTACGATAACATTCTAGTAATTTATATAAATCATTAATCTCATTTTGGAGTTTTTCACCTTTATCAGTATTGTACATATATTGGCGATCAGGATTAACTTCCTCACTTCTAACTAAACTAATGATATCTTTCTCTTCAGCAATTAAGTCTTCTTTAGAAGTGAAACGATCATGAGACACTAAGAATATCTTATAAGAATCAACTACTAATGTATATCCTCCGATAACTATTTTACTGCTGTATTGCTTACTCATTCCACCGTCAATAGCATAAATTTTTCCATCTGCTTTAACAGGATTATCCCCGTGGGTAATATCAGTAGGAACATGGCCATTTATAATCTTTGAATGATTTATATCTATCTCAAATTCATCATAAATGTTATTTAGTACATTGATGTTTTCACGAAGAGTAAAGTAGTTATTCATTTCCTCGTAATGAGTTTCTTTATCCTCAATAAAGTACCTTTCGAATGTCTTCATTTGTTTTTTTCCAAACAGTGGTGAGTTTTCTCCTTGCCAGAGGAAAATGAAATAATCTTTATCATCATTTCTAGAGTTGTATCGATTTAAAAAGGCAATACGTACTTTTTTATCAAGGGCTTCAAATAAGTCTTTACCACTATGATATGTACCATCAATCTCAACAGATGAGAAACTTCCATCTTGATCTAGAGGGATACATCCATGGAACAATAAGTTATTGTTATATTTAAGATGCATTTGTCCTTTTTGGACAAGAAACTTAATATGTTTTTGGAGTAAATCATTGTTTAAAAAAGCATTATCTAATTGTTTTAATACATTTAACTCATCTTCGTTAAGTTGATAAGGGTTTACTGGATCTATTGTAGGGAAGTGTGTGTCTTTTAAAGGATAGACCTTGTTATCAATTTTTACTGTTCCTTTCTCGAAATCAATAAGATGAAGACGAGGGGTGTTATCAAGATTAAAGTTTGGATTTCTTTTAAAAACAGATCCTTCTAATTTAAATTGCATAATTGATATTGCTTTATGTAGTTTTGCAACAAGATTACGTTTATCAGAATCAATTGGACTTGATGTTTTAGGATAAAAGATTTTACATTCATCATCTTTGTAGTATTTTGTTGCTAGTAAAGCAAGGGGAATAAGGTTAATTCCATACCCTTCTTCTAAAGTATCTAGAGTGTTGTATTTAGCGCTGTTACGAAGGACGTTACAGATTGCTAGTTTACTTCCAGAGGCAGCACCCATCCATAGGACGTCGTGGTTCCCCCATTCTATATCTACTGAGTGATAGTTTATAATTTTATTCATTACTAAGTGGGCACTTGGACCACGATCAAAGATATCACCAACAATATGGAGTCTATCAATAGTTAATCTTTGGATAAAGCGTGATAGCTCGATAAAGAAGTTCTTTTCTCTTTTTGTTTTGAAGATAGCGTCTAAGATTGAACTATAGTATCTACTTTTATCAGTGTTGGAACTACTCTCATATATTAATTCTTGAATAATATAGGCAAATTCTTTGGGAAGACTTTTGCGGATTTTACTTTTTGTATATTTTTGAGACATTTGTTTAGATAAGGTGATTAAATCGAGTAATCTTTCTCGTAGGAAAATCTTAAATTCACCATTACCAAGTTTATCTTCATATTTTTGAATCATTTGCTTAGGATAATAAACAAAAAACGCTAGCTGATTTTTTTCATCTTCTGAACGTTTTGGAAAGTATAATGATATTTTGTCTTTAATAACACCGCTACCATTTTTAAGGAAATGATTAAATGTATCATATTCACCATGAATATCTGATAAAAAGTGTTCTGTTCCTTTAGGTAGGTTGAGAATTGCTGTTAAGTTTATTAGTTCGGTACTAACTTCTTGGACACTTGGAAACTCCCTTGCTAATTGTTCTAAATATTTTAATTCATAATTATCCACATTTACACCTCCAGAATTTAAATATATTATATCAAAATAAATTTCGATAGTATATAAATAATATACATTTATACATTGATAATAACTTATATCACTTGCAAAAATGCCTGTTTTTTAATACAATATTAAAGGCTAGAGGACGTTTTCTAGTGAATATATTAAAGAGGTGATTTATTATGGGTGGAGATAACTTTATTTCTACGCTATTCAAAGTTTTTGGCGGAGTCATTATCCTACTTGTTGTTGGTTTAATTATCTTCAACGCTTTAAAAGTGGAGTATGGCTACAATGATTTTCAACATTTATCGAATTTTCAAGCAATTGATGATATGCCTGAAGATCAATACTTAGTATATTATTACGGTGAAAACTGTGGACATTGTACTCTTATAAAAGAACAAGTTTTAAGATTTGCCAATAAAAATGAAGCTGGAATCAAAGTGTATTTAATGGATTCAGCAAATACATCTGGTGTAAATACTGTAGTCCATCCAGATACGGGTAAAGAAATGACAGGTACTCCTTCAATGATAACTGTTGTTGACGGTGTAATTGTTGATTTAAATGTGGGTAGCGAAGCTATTCCAGAATTACTTGATGCTATTAATGAAGGAACATACACGGAAATTAACTAAATTTAGCCTATAAAGGCTTTTTTATGATGTCGGAGGGAAATATATGGAAATTAATGAAAAGTTAGTAAATGAGATTACATCACGCTTAAAAATTACAAAAAAACAGGTAGAAACAGTATTAAATCTATTGGATGAAGGAAATACTGTTCCTTTTATCGCACGTTATCGTAAAGAACAGACTGGTGCTTTAGACGAAGAACAAATTCGCGATATAAACAAAGAGTACGAATACAAAGTAAGCTTATTAAAAAGAAAAGAAGACGTTATTCGTTTAATTGATGAAAAAGGAATGCTTACTGAAGAATTACGAAATGATATCTTAAAAGCAGAAAAACTTGTTGATGTTGAAGATATCTATCGACCATTTAAAGAAAAGAAAAAGACAAAAGCAACTATTGCAGTTAAACAAGGTTTAAAACCATTAACTGAATATATTATGACATTCCCAACAGAGGGAAGTTTAGAAGTAAAAGCAGAAGAGTTTATTACTGAAGAAGTTGTATCTGTGGAAAAAGCAATTGAAGGTGCTTTATTCATTATTGCTGAGGAAATAAGCGATTCAAGTGATTATCGTAAATGGATAAGAAACTTCTCTTATAAAAATGCTAATCTGCAATCTAAAATCAAGAAAAACGCCAAAGATGAAATGAATACATATGAAATGTATTACGACTATGAAGAACCACTAAGTAAAGTTAAACTTTACCGTGCTTTAGCTTTAAATAGAGCGGAGAAAGAAAAAGTATTAAATGTGAAACTAATTATTGAGAATGAACGTATTCATCAATATTTAGAGAAACAAGTAATCAAGAACTTCTCATCACATGTAGTACCATATGTTAAAGATGCTGTTAAAGATGCTTATAAAAGATTAATCGCTCCTTCAATTGAAAGAGAATTGAGAAGTGAATTAACTGAAAAAGCTGATAACAACGCAATTCACATATTTAGTGAAAACTTAAGAAGCCTATTACTACAACCTCCAATGAAAGGGAAAATGGTATTAGGTGTCGATCCTGCATACCGTACTGGTTGTAAACTTGCAGTTGTTGATACACTTGGAACAATGCAAGAAATCGATGTGATTTATCCACATCAAAAATTCCCTGGGGAAAAAGTTAGTCCAGAACGTCGAAATACTGCTGGTAGAAAAGTAGCTGGACTTATTAAAAAATATGATATTGATATCGTCGCAGTCGGAAATGGTACTGCTTCACGAGAAACAGAACAGTTTGTCATTAATGTTATTAAGTATGTTGAAAAAGAAATCAATAAAAAAGTATATTATGTAATCGTATCAGAAGCAGGAGCTTCAGTATACAGTGCTAGTGAACTAGCAAAAAAAGAGTTCCCTGAACTAGCAGTTGAAGAAAGAAGTGCTGTTAGTATTGCACGTCGTTTACAAGATCCTCTAAGTGAACTTGTAAAAATTGATCCAAAAAGTATTGGTGTTGGACAGTACCAACATGACGTTTCACAAAAGAACTTAAGTGATTCACTTGATTTCGTTGTAGAAACAGCAGTAAACCAGGTTGGAGTTAACGCAAATACAGCTTCAGTACAATTATTACAATATGTCGCAGGTTTAAACAAAACTGTTGCGAATAATGTTGTAAAATATCGTGAATCAAAAGGTGCCTTTAAAAACAGAGAAGAACTAAAACAAGTTCCTCGTATGGGAGATAAAGCATATGAGCAAGCTATTGGATTCTTACGTGTTCTTAATAGTAATAATCCATTTGATAAAACAGGAATTCACCCTGAAAGTTATGCATTAGCTGAACAGCTTATGACAGAACTAAAATTATCACCAGATGATATTGGTAATGTAATCTTAAAACTTAAGTTTAAAGACGTTAATGTCAAACAACTAGCTAATAAACTAGGTGCTGGTGTTCATACAGTAGAAGATATTATGGAAATATTTGTAGCACCATTACGAGATCCTCGTGATGATGTAGAAGCACCAATCTTACGTAGTGATGTCTTAAAACTTGAGGACCTAAAACCAGGTATGGAGTTAAAAGGTACTGTTCGTAACGTAGTTGACTTCGGAGCTTTCGTAGATTGTGGTGTTAAAGATGATGGTTTAGTTCATATCTCACAATTAACTAAAGAGTATGTTAAACATCCTCTAGATGTTGTATCAGTTGGTGAAATTGTTACTGTATGGGTTAAAGAAGTAGACCTAAAAAGACATCGTCTTCAATTAACAATGATTAAAGAAAACGCACCATATTCTTCATAGTAAAATAATTAAAAAAATAACTAGATATAACTTATTGACAGTTAGCCTAAAATATATTATTATATAAAGGCTAACAGTTGGAGTAGTACTCAAGTGGCTGAAGAGGTGCCCCTGCTAAGGGTATAGGTCGTTTACGCGGCGCGAGAGTTCAAATCTCTCCTACTCCGCCAGTTTGATAGCAAAACGGACGAAAGTCCGTTTTTTATTTTATCTAGGCTCTTTCCCGTTTATCTAATTCTTATTTAATGTAATATATATTTGACACTATGTAAAAAATATATTACAATATAATCATCTTAATAAAAGGTGGGATATTTATGAGTTTAAGACAAAAAAATGCATTGATAAATGCCATAATTTGGTTTATATTATTACTTTTATTCTTCATTAATTTTTTTAGTGGTGATGGAGCGTCTGAATGGGCATCTAATCAAACGAAAAGAATCATTGCCCCTGCACTTATTTTTGTGGGATACACATTGCAATTTATAATCGCAGCTAAAAGTAAAAAAGAACCACAAGATGAAAGAGCATTACTAGCACAACTAAGAAGTACTAGTGCATCGATGATTATTGTTATAATGTATGTCTTCATTTTTTCAATAACAATTTACACAGTTTATGGTAATGATCAAGTAGTGCCAATATCATGGTTCTGGTTCATTGGATTTTCTACAGTCATGCTAACTTATTTTGTTAATAGTTTTTTATACTTTATATTAGAATATCAAGGTGAAGGTTATGGAAATAAATAGAGTTACTAACAATATTAAAAAATTACGGTTTATAAATGGAGAAATTAGCCAACAAATGTTGGCTGATTTAGTTGGTTGTACAAGACAGACAATTAATTCTCTTGAAAAGGACAAGTATTCACCATCGTACTTGTTAGTTTGTAAAATAGCCAAAATATTTAACGTTAAACCTGATGAAGTAATTGTAATTGATTTTAAATAAAAGCCCTTTATTGTTAAGTTTTAGTTAAATCGTATCATATTACTTGTATCATAATCAAAAAACTATAGAATTAGGCTATAAATAGTTTTAGGAGTGTGTTATGAGTAGTTATATTGCAGAATTTATGGGGACATTTGTGTTAGTGGTAATTAATAATGGAGTAGTGGCTAATGTTTTATTGAAAAAGACAAAAGGAAATACTAGTAATAATTGGTTATTGATTTCTGTTGCTGCAGGTCTTGCAGTAATGTTTGGTATTATTGTTTCTATGCATGCCAGTGGAGCTCATATTAATCCAGCAGTTTCAATAGCCATGTTGACATTAGGTAAAATTGCCTTTATTGATACTTTGTTTTATATAGTATTTCAACTACTTGGTGCAATGTTTGGTGCTTTGTTTGTTTATCTTAGTTATAAGAAACACTATGATGAGACAGAAGATGAGGCAATAAAATTAGCTACATTTTCAACAGGCCCAGCGCTTGATAATCCCAAATGGAATATTATTAGTGAGATATTAGCAACATTTATTCTTGTAGGAATTGTTGTTACTGTTGTAAGTTCACAAGTAAATATGGATGAGTCTTTGATTCCTCTTGTTATAGGTTCACTTGTAATGGTTTTAGGTATAAGTTTGGGTGGTTCAACTGGTTTTGCTATGAATCCAGCTCGAGATTTAGGACCGAGAATTACACACTCATTATTAAAACTAGGTAACTCCAATTGGCGTTATGCAATAGTTCCTGTAATTGGACCAATTATTGGTGGTGTCATTGGAGCATTAACATTTAGTTATTATTTAGGAGGTTTATAATGAAAAAAGTTGTCGCATTTGTTTGTGTTCATAATAGTTGTCGTAGTATTATCGCTGAAGGTTGGGCTAAGGTACTAGGTAGTGATGTAATGGAAGTATATTCAGCTGGTACTGAAGAATACGATTCACCTAAACCAATGGCGTTAGAAGTAATGAGGGATGCTGATGTTGATATGTCATATGCATCTAGTAAGTTGCTTTCTGATATACCTGCAGAATTAGATATCTTAATCACAATGGGATGTGGAGTTGAATGTCCATATGTACCAACTAAACATCGCGAAGACTGGGGTTTAGAAGATCCTTCTGGGGGGCCTAAAAGTGGTTTTATAAATACAAGAGATATTATTAAAGAAAAAGTACTCGATTTGATAGAAAGAATAAAAAAAGGAGAACTCTAAAAGTTCTCCTTTAAAATTTTCCAAAGTCTTTTACCCAAATATAGGCATGGATTTTCTGATCTATCTCATATCCTAGCTTTTTAGCTAATATATGAGAGTTTTCTCGTTCTTCCCAACAAGACCAGTTAGGTATTATATCGTTATCAAGTAAGTGTTCTATTAGGCAGAGACTTGTATCAAACCCAAATCCTTTTTGTCGTAATCGTTCATCGGTCCATACATCAAGTTCGGCGTTGCCTTTACCAAGCATAAAGGCACGACAATAACTAATTAATTTCCCATTAATGTAAATGCTAGCTTGGGGATATGATATACGTGATTTTGGATCATCTATTTTCTCTAGTTTGACAAACTCATTCGTTGTATCGTATTCTCTAAACTTTGGTTCATTCAAATAGTATAGAAATCTTCTTTCACAAGTCCCATTAATAATTTTGAAGATTTTTGATAGGAACTTTTCCCATTCTTTATTAGGACCGTAAACTATTAGTTCATCTTTATCATTTGTGATTATGTACTCTTTTAAATATTTAATGAATGTTTCTTTATCATGAGGAATATTACCAAATACATAATGATAATCAAATGTTGTAAATAGGATACCGTAGTTTTCTTCATCGTTAAAAACAACCTCATATTTGTATTGTTCTTCGATATGAGAATAGATAATTGGAATACTATATGTATACTCTTTTAATAACTCTCGATATTTTGCATTCATGACATCACCTCTACTTTTATTATAACTTACAACAGAAACATTATAAATATTAGATATATATTTTCATATTGATAATATCTTTGTATAATAAAATTAGATAGTGAAAGGAGAATTGATATGAAGGATATAGTAACTAATAAATTGATAATATCTGGAGTAGTTCAAGGCGTAGGTATGCGGTTTTTTATTAATCGTACCGCAAAACGATTTGGAATAAGAGGATATGTAAAAAATTTATATAATGGAAATGTTGAATGTTTAGTACAGGCTAATTACAGTGTTATTGAAGACTTTATTAAGTATATTAAAAGAAATTCTCCAGGTGTTATCGATAACGTAATAATTGAGGAAATGATTGATTATAAAGAACTTACTAAGTTTCAAGTGAAGCTGTTTTAATGCTAATTGTTTTTTCTTGTTGACTTTATAATTTGGATTTTGATATAATAATATCGCAACAAAAGGCCCGTTGGAGAAGCGGCTTAACTCACATGCCTTTCACGCATGCATTCACGGGTTCGAATCCCGTACGGGTCACCAATTGAGTATAAAACACACATTTATGTGTGTTTTTTTTGTTATACATAAAAAAAAGAAGCATGCCGAAGCAGCTTCTTAATTACTATAGTTTTGAATCATCAATTTTATTTAAATACTCATTTAAAGGTTTAATGATTTTTTTTACAACACCTTGTTGGAATGGGTTTTCTAGTTTTGCGCTTTCTAGTAAAGCAACGAAACTTTTTGAACCACCAAGCTTACATAGGTCTTTGTACTCATTTAATGCTTGTTGATGATCTTCATGTGATTTAATCCAGTATTGGAAAGCACATACTTGTGCTAATGTGTAATCAATGTAATAGAATGGTACACCGAAGATATGACCTTGTCTAAACCAGAAAGTACCTTTTTCTGTGAATTTGTCATCATCATAATCTTTATAAGGTAAGTATTTCTTCTCTACTTCACGCCACCATGATTTTCTTTCGTCTGGAGTCATTTCAGGACGTTCATAAATCCCGTGTTGGAATTCATCAACTGCAACACCATAAGGTAAGAATGAAATTGCTCCTGATAGATGATCAAATTTGTATTTAGCGGTATCTTCTTTAAAGAATTTATCAATCCAAGGCCAAGCTAAGAATTCCATACTCATTGAATGAATCTCAGCAGCTTCCATTGTAGGCCAACGTAATGCCGGGATATTATCTCTACTTGAGTAGATTTGGAAAGCATGTCCTGCTTCATGTGTTAATACATCAACGTCACCACTAGTTCCGTTGAAGTTAGAGAAGATAAATGGTGAGTTGTAGTTAGGGATATAAGTACAGTATCCTCCACCCATTTTTCCTTCTTTTGCATCTAAGTCTAGTAGTTCGTGTTCCATCATAAAGTTCCAGAATTCACCAGTCTCAGGTGACATTTCTTCATACATGTCTTTTGCCTGATTAACTAGATGTTCACGAGTCCCTTTAGGTGTTGGATTTCCTGTAAGGAAAGCCAAAGCTAAGTCGTATGATTTAGGATCTTCAATACCAATTCTTTTAGCTTGTCTTTGCTTTAATTCTTTTACTACAGGTACAACACTTTCGAAGATTTGATCACGGTATGATTTTACATCAACATGATTGTAATCTAGTCTACCTAGACGATCATAACCTAATTGTACAAAGTTTTCATAACCTAAAGTTTTAGCGATTTTTGTTCTTATTTTTACTAATTCATCGTAAATACGATCAATCTCTTGTTCGTTTTGTTCCATCCATCCAGAAACAGCTAATTGTGCTTGATGTCTAGTTTCACGGTTTAAGTCTTGTGTGAAAGGTCTCATTTGACTTAAGTTATAATAATTTCCTTGAAACTCTATTTGTGCTCCAGCTAATAGTTTTGAGTATTCGCTTGATAGTTTGTTTTCTTGTTGTAAATCAGGAATAATCTCAGGTTTGAATGTTTTCATTTCTTGTTCTGTTTTTTCGAACAATAATGTTCCAAACTCTTCTTCTAAACCTTTTCTGTTTTTAGATGCTACAAGGCAAGCATTAAATTTTTGGTTATACTCTTCAATGATTGGACCATTTTGATCAAAGAAATCTTGTTCTTCTTCGTAGAATTTGTCTCTTGTATCAATACTATGTCTTGTTCCAACTAGTTGCGACATTGTATCGATATCATCTTGTAGTTTAAATACTTCTTGGATGATTTCAATTTCTTGATCTAAAGATACTCCGTCATTTAAAGTAGATAATAAATCTTCCATTTCTTGTTTGAACATCTCTAAATCAGGACGTTCGTATTTATATTCACTATATTTCATGGTTCCCTCCTATTTCTATATTCTAAAATATATTATAACTTATTTATAAGAAATATGAAATGATTATAGACTTTTTAAAACTAGGGTGGTAAAATAGCCTAAATAAAAGAAAAGAGGTGCACCATGGATAATAAATATTTGAATGACTATTACTCAAATTATGACGAAGATGGAAGATTAAACAGAAAACATCAAAAAATCGAATTTTTAACAACAGTTAAATATGTTGAAAAGTACTTAAAGGAAAATGATCGAATTTTAGAAGTAGGTGCCGGTACCGGGAGGTATTCTCTTTATTTTGCTCGTAATAACTACCAAGTTGATGCAGTTGAACTTGTAGAACATAATATTAATGTCTTTAAAAGTAAATTAACGTCAAATGATAGTATTACTATTAAACAAGGTAACGCAATGGACTTATCTATGTATGAGGATAACACATTTGACATCACAATGGTTTTAGGTCCAATGTACCATGTCTATAACATAAATGATAAAAATAAGGTTATAGAAGAAGCGTTGCGCGTTACAAAACCACAAGGTAAAATAATTATTGCATATATTACCCATGATGCAGTTATCGTTAGCTGGGGATTACTAGAAAGTAATTTAACTAAAGAAAACATAGATAATATGTTTACAAAAGATTATAAATGTATTAGTGAACCAAAAGACCTCTTCGCCATGTTTCATGTCAAAGAGTTTAATGATTTAATGAGTAATCATAAAATCAAACAACTACATACAGTAGGAACAGACGGAGTCGCACCATGGTTTAGAAAAGACTTTCTAAATATAAGTGATGAACAATATAACGAATGGCTAAAATACCACTTCGCAACATGTGAAAGAGAAGATTTAATAGGTTATAGTAACCACATAATCTACATCGGAGAAAAACTTTAAAGACAAGCATTCAAAAAGCTTGTCTTTTTTACTAAATTCATATAGACATTTAAAACATATAATGGTAAAATATCATTACGGCATGGAGGATTAGCTCAGTTGGGAGAGCACTTGCCTTACAAGCAAGGGGTCACTGGTTCGAGCCCAGTATTCTCCACCATTTGAGCCCTTAACCGAGCGATTTATAAGGTTTTATACACCTTAGATGAACGCTCGGTTTTTTATGTTGGAGAATCTATTATCTTTTCAACCCAATATTTCGAAAGTAAGTTACTGATTTGTTATCCTAATAGGACTGATTGATAAACTAAGTTCGTAATGTTTTGAAATCTATTTATGGGTATCATTTAATAAAATAATTTGTGTTGTCTTTTCATTTAGAGTAGTTTTACATAGTGGTACCCTCTGCCATTTAAATGGGTGTACGCATGAGTTTCCCGGTTCTTAAAAAGTTTGTTTTCTATTGCATCATAGCTTTCTTAATAACTTGATTTATTGTAACAGAACGATATTAAGCATACCTCAAAGAGAAGGTATTATGATATAATTATATTTATTGAAGCTTTAAAAAGGAGGATGCCATGATCTATAAGGAAGGAACTGAGCTTGTCAGCTCATATGAAATATTAACTTCAACAAATATTTACAAGATTCCAAATTATCAAAGAGCTTATACATGGGGGAAAAATAGTTTGGATAGTTTTATTGATGATATATTTACGAAGGGTGTAGTGAATGATTACTATTTAGGGACTTTGTATGTAGTCAAGGATGCTAATCATGATAATGTAAAATATGTGATTGATGGACAACAAAGAATTACAACATTGTTATTATTAATAAATGCACTGAGAATAAAATTAGGAATAAATATTGATAAGTATCTAAGTAGAAGTGAGAATGATGCTGTTTTAGATACTTATGAAGGAACCCCTCAGTTTTATAAGCTTTTTAGTGCAGTGAATGAGGATGAGGTTTCTTGTTTACATTCTGAAATTGAGAATCAGTCATTAACAACTTCACAAGTTATCTACAATCAGTTGGCTATATTAGAGTTATTAGATCGCTATGAGGTATCTGGAATTGAACTTGATGAACTGCTAAAACATTTATTATTCGTTAATATTGGTGTAGAAAAAGAACTTTTCGGTTATCAAATCTTTGAAAATCTAAACTCTAAAGGAATAACCTTATCAAATGTTGATATAATCAAAAATGGTTTATTTTCCAGGATTAATGATGATGATTTTGTTGACCCGCACAATTCTACAAAGTATTTGAAATGGAAAGAAATTGAAGACAATATGATGCAGTTTTCAACTGTTAAACTTGCTGAATTGGAAAGAGTAAAAAAGGAGTTTACTAATAATCTTGAAGACATGATAAAGTTTTATACTCAATGCAAAACTACAAGAAAGAGTATAACTAAGACAAATTATGGGATTTCTAAAGTGTATATAAATTATTTAGAAGGAGATAATGTAGTACCTTTATCAGAAATATCAGAACTTGCGAATTACTCTAAGTACGCAAAATATGTTTTTTACCCCCAAAAAAACATTCATAATTATACCATTGGAAGAAGAATAAATAAGTATTTTAGAGGCATTGAAACACTAAAAGTAAAGCAACATAGAAATATGAGTATAAGTTTCATCAAACTGATTTCTGAAAATAAATGCACAAATCTTGAGAATGCAATTATTACATTTTATAAGAAGTTGGTTATTTTTCATTACTTGTTTAATACAATATCGTCTGAAGTACCTTCAAAAATTTCTGGTGTTTACTTAGATGCAGCTATTAAGCTTTATAGCAAGAATATTTCTGAGAATAAAATTAAAGGTGTGATGGATGAAGTCTTGGAAAGTTTAGAAGTTAACTTGCCTACAAAAGAAACGATTATTCAGCGTATTGAAAAAACAGTTTTTTACGTAAAAGAGAAACTAGTTAATAAAATAAAATTTGATAAAAAAGAATATAAAGTATACGAAGGGAAGTATTACGGTGATAATTTATTTGAGATAATCGAGACTTCAAAACGTGATAATACTAGAGAGATTGAAATACAGAGTATTGAGCATGTTTTAAATCAGAATATACAGATTGTGAATTATGAGAATTATAAATTGTACTCAATGCTTCCTTTAGAACAGGAAATAAACAGTAATATGGGTGTAGTTGTTGGGATGCCTATATCAGATAAGATTCCTTATCTGAAAGATAGTGATTATTATTTAGTTCAGGAGTTTGTTAGATTCTATGAAAATGAGTATAATGAAAATATGAGTGACATAGAGTTTATAAAAAAATGGAAAGGTAAGTTTGTTGATATATTGTATCAAGTATATATGAACTTATAAGTATGACAATTATGATTTGTGTAAAATGTGGTAAGAAATTGAACGTTTCAGTGTATAATGATGAAGGACAGAAATCGTGTCCTAAATGTTCTATGCAGAACGGTACTGAACATGTTTTTTATGACCAAGCAGAGTTTGGTTTTACTGAAAAGCGTATTACTAGAAAGAATCCAAAAGGGATCCAAAGTTACTGTAAGGAATGCAGAAGTAAAAGTTGGTAAAATATTTTTAGGAGTGACAACTTATGAGTACAGAAATTAAACCCTTTATTAAATGGGTAGGTGGAAAGAGGCAGTTAATACCTCAAATGGAACAGTATTTACCTAATGATTTGTTAAATGATTATTATGAACCGTTTTCGGGAGCTGGGGCTTTATTTTTTCATATGTTGCCAGAAAAGGCGTTTGTTAATGATATGAACACTGAACTGATTAACACTTATAAAACAATTAGAGATGACATTGATAATCTTATTAAGAAATTAAAGGAACATGAAAAAAAGAATACTAAGGATTACTATTATTCTGTGAGACTTTGGGATAGACAAAAAGGCTATAATAATAGGTCAAATACAACAAAAGCTGCTAGATTTATATATATGAATAAAGTAGGGTTTAATGGGTTATATAGAGTAAATTTGAAAGGGCAATTTAATGTTCCTTATGGGAGATATGTTAATCCCACAATATGTGATGAAACATTGCTAAGAAATATTTCAAAATATCTGAATAATAAAGATATTTCGTTTTCATCTGTTGATTTTGAACAAGCAGTTGAAAATGTAAAAAATGGAGATTTTGTTTATTTTGATCCTCCTTATGATCCGTTAAGTAAGACATCTTCATTTACCGAATATCAAAAAGGTGGGTTTGATCAAGAGGAACAAAAAAGGTTAAAGAGAGTAGCGGATGACTTGGTTCACAGGGGTGCGAAAGTTATACTCAGTAACTCGAACACGGAGTTTATCAATGACCTGTATAAAAACAAATTAGATGATGCAAAAAGTGACGTTAATTACTTCATTGTTGAACTTGTAGATGCTAAAAGAAGTATTAACTCTAAAGCTGATGGAAGAGGAAAAATCAAAGAGGTGCTAATAATAAGTAAGGACTGATTATATGGGAAGAAAAACTGTATCGGATTATTGGAATGAAATTTTCGAAAATTATGATATTCTCAAACATATAGATGAGAAATCTGTTTTTCGAATTACTGCAAAACAGATCAAAGAGTATAAAGAACCTAGATTAATGACTAAGTTTGATAATAGAAGAAGTAGACCGAAGATATTTAGAGAACATAATTTAGGAATATTACCGATTGATAATGGTGAATATTTGATAGGAAAGTTTGAACTTTATGAGAATGTGCCAAAAAAATCAATTCCAACACCTTTAGAAATTGATTTGCCAGAATATTTAGAGTCCATAGATCCAGATAATATATATTCTGAAAGTAATGCTTTGAATGTAGCATTGCTAACGGGTATGATATCTAATATTATAGGTGAAGATTTGTATGAAACAATATCAGGAAGAATGAGAGCAAATGATTTTGATTTTATTGTTCATTCAGAAGAAGATGACAGACATGAAATCAGTGTTAAGAGGCCTCAAATAGAGGTTGATGGAGGTTATGAAGGTAAAGAGAAATTAGTCTTAATTGAAGCGAAAAACACAGATCCTGATGACTTCATTATAAGGCAATTGTATTATCCTTATCGTTTTTGGAAGATGAAAGTTAATAAGAGTATAGTGCCAATATTTTTCACGTATAAGAATGGATTATATGATTTTTACATATACAAGTTTAAAGATGAGAATGATTATAATTCTATTACATTCTTAGAACATATATCTTATAGATTAAAGTACAGTCAAAAAAGTAGAATTCTGAGAAAAGAGATTGATATTGCCGATGAGAATAAAACCATTCCTTTCCCTCAGGCGGATAGTTTTACTAGAATAAAAGGGATTTTAGATTTTTTATCTGATAGAAACTGTATAACTACTGATATTTCAGATCTTTTCGAGTTTACACCTAGGCAAGGCGCATATTATTTAGCTGCTGCAAGATACCTGGGTCTTGTAAAGAAGAGTAAAAAATATTATGAACTAACTAAGGATGCAAAGAGAATTAATGAACTTTCTGTTAAAGATAGAAATTTAGAACTTGGAAAGCTAGTATTAGAGCATAAGCCGTTCTTTCTTGCTTATGAGTATTTTATTAAGAATGGTATTTTCCCTAACAATGGTGAAATAGTTCAGTTTATGAAGGACTCAAATATAAACTTACCATCTGAGAATGAAGTAGTTTATGGTAGAAGAGCAAGTACAGTTAGAGGTTGGATTCAATGGATTATTTATTCTGGAATTGAGATTGTGTAGGTGATAATGTGAGAAAAAGTAAATCAGTAACATATTTATATCCAGACAAAAGCAAGTCTGCGTACATGAAGGTTTATCAAGAAAGAACTAGTCAAGTAACTGCTTTTTACTTCACTAAAGACAATATTAGTTTAGTGAATGAACAAGACTATTCTAATAATTATTGTGTATACTTTTTATTTGATGATTCAGATGATATACAAACTAAGGTATATGTTGGACAATCAGTAAATGGCATCAATAGAATAAGCGAACACTCGAAGACTAAGGAGTTTTGGTCTTATGCCATTATGTTTGTAACTGACAATAACAGTTTTGACAAACTCACAATTGATTATTTGGAGTATCACTACATTAATAAATTTAAGAAATCTCAGTTATACACATTAGAGAACGCTGATCCTAGAAGCAAAGAACCCAATATATCTCAATACGATAGACCTAATCTAGATAATTTTATTGATCAAATAACTTTTTTACTATCTTGTGAAGGGATTGTGTTAGATAAAAAATCTAATATTAGTAAATCGACTAAGTATTATTATCCTTCAAATAAACATAAAGCTAAGTTGTTTGTAGATGACGGGAAATTTGTTTTATCTAAAGGAAGTGAACTAAAGAGACCTCCAGAGAGTTCAAAAAAATGGAAAGATAAACAGCATTATTATAAGATAAACAATCTTATTGATAGTTATATTTCAGACGGTAAAGCATTTGAGCAGGATGGGAAAATAACTACTTCAGTAGATTTGTTCTTTAAAGCACCATCACCCGTTGCTAATATAGTTACTGGGCAATCTGAAAATGGTTGGATATTTTTTAAGGGATTAAACGAATTACGAAAATCAGATAAATAAGAATAAGTAAGAAGTAAGATAAACTCGATATCTTACTTTTTTAATATAGATATATAACTGGAATCCGAATAATATGGACAGTCTCCACCATGGCACCCCGTATACGGATAACTTTCGAGGTCTATATTGTCTACCATTTAAACCCTTAACCGAGGATTTCAGTATTATTGTATACTACTGAAATCCTCGTTTTTTTTATATAGGAGAATATTTGCTCTTTCTTGTCGATGGTTTTGATCCACTATCTCAATAGGGTTGGCTATGAAATCTAAGTTACCAGACTGGGTATAAATGTTAGGTTTTTATTTGTAATTAAAGTATAATTAATATTGTATAAGGAGATGAGTTTATGAAAAGGAATATATTATTAACTACACTGCTATTGTTTGTTATAGTGGTATCATCTTGTCAAAAAGAAGATCCAACTCCCCCTATAACAAGACAAGGGACTATAGTGGCTGAATCATTTGACGAAAACTTTAGGATTATTCTTTATTCTGAGAAAGATATTTATAGCGAAATAGAAGAAATTGATATATGGGGCACAATAGAATATATCGGTGTAGAAGACTCAATAAAGATTTATTCAGGGTCACCATATATGGGATATACAGTGGAAAGTGAAGGAGTCGAGTATATACAGAACATTATTCTAACGATGCTTATAGTAACAACTCTTGAAAAAGGTGAAATCCATGAGTTTCCTCTTATAAAATTAGGAGGGTTTAGCGAAGATGAAGCAGATGCAGATTTTTGGAGAGAATTCTATTCTGAAGAGAGAATGTTGTTTCCAGTTGGGGTATACCAGTTAACATTTTCTACAGGGTTCTATACAGATAGCGATTCAGATATTGAGTTAATTATTCATTATCAATTTGAGGTGCAGTAATACAACATTATAGGATTCTCTAAACAGAGAATCCTTTTTTATGAGCTTCGTGAAAAATTAGATGCAAAACTGAGGTTGATATTTAGGAGGTGTATTTCCTCCACCATTTGAAACTGGGACCTAATACCATTTGTTTACTTTAATATATATAAACTGTATAATAGATATAAACATATTCTAGGAAGGGGTTTTTATATGAAAATTAGTAGTTTAGCTAAGTTTTCTGTATTTGGGGTATCTACTATTTTATTTAAAAGAAAAAAACCAATCTTGGGAACGATTATTGTTACTGATAAATGTAATCTTACTTGTTTACATTGTGCTGTGAATAATGTTAACTCAAGAATCTATAAATACGAAAAAATAAAACAAGAAATGAATGATCTATATGAACAAGGAATTAGAATTCTTTTTTTATGTGGTGGTGAGACTTTTTTATGGGAAGATGGCGAGAAGACGATAAGAGATCTTGTTGTTGAGGCTAAAGAAATGGGATTCTTGATTGTAAATGTTGTTACAAATGGAACATTTACAATTGATTTACCAGAAGCAGATTTAATCTTACTGAGTATTGATGGAAACAAAGAACATCATAACCATATAAGAGGAAACACCTTTGATACAATAATGAATAATATTGATAATGCTACAAGCGATAATATATGTATTTATATGGCAGTTAATAATATCAATAAAGACGATGTTAGAACAGTCGGTTCTATAGCTAAAGAACACAAAAACATAAGAGCAATATCATTTAATTTCCATACACCTTATCAAGGAACAGAACATTTAAAACTAACCAAACAAGATAAAAGAGATGTTTGTGATGAAATAGAATTAATGATGAAAGATAAATACCCAATATTTAATCTAAAATCAGCATTTGATTACATCATTGATAATAACTTCAAAACACCATGTCACCAGTGTGTTGTGATGGAAGAGGGAAAACAATATACTTGTGGTAGATGTATTGAAGAAGAGGGCTTATGTGATGAATGTGGTTATTTCTTTGCGGCAGAGTATGCTCTTGTATTTGCTGGGAAAATAAAAGTTATTATTGATATGTTACGAACATATCTAAAATACATTTAGGAGAGATTATATGCTGACAAAACTACTAAGTATTTTCACAACAAGATCTTTTAAACCATTTAAATTTGAAGGGAAACACACAAACAAACTCAGTTACTCAAACCTTGAATCATTAGGATTATATGTTCATATCCCTTTTTGTAAGACGATATGTAGCTTTTGTCCATACTCAAAACAAGTATTTGATAAAGACTTAGCTGCTAGATATAAAGAAGCTTTACTTCAAGAAATAGATTTAGTTACATTAAACGATAAACAGAAAAAGAAAACTACATCATTATACTTTGGTGGTGGAACACCAAGTTTAATGATAGAGTCATTAAAAGAGATAATTGATAAACTAGAAGAAAAGTTTGAAATTACTGATGGAATCGGTGTTGAGTTACATCCTGATGATATAACTAAAGAAATTCTTACAGAGTTAAAAAAAGCAGGAGTTACAATGATCAGTCTTGGTATTCAGTCTTTTAATGAGATCGCTTTAAACAATATTGGGAGAACTGAAAATAACTTCATTGCAAAGCTTGCTCTTGCAAAATCTTTTGATTTTGACGTCATTGATGTCGATCTTATTTTCGCTATCCCTGGCCAAACAGAGGAAATGTTAGAAGAAGATATAAACATTGCCTTCAATAACGGAGCAACACAAGTATCAACATATCCTTTTATTGATTTTACATACACAAACAATAAAAATAAGCCTTTATCAAAAAAAGTTAAAAAGAAGATGTTAAAAAGATTAGAAGTTATATCAAACGAACTTGAACTAGATAGAACATCTGTCTGGACCTTTGCTAAAAGGAATACAAACAAGTATTCATCAGTAACTAGAGATAACTTCCTAGGTTTTGGGACATCAGCTACAACATTATTAAGAGATTCTTTTAAAATTAATACATTTTCAATTGAGGATTATATAAAGAGAATTGATAATAAAGAGTTAGCAACATCCTTAACACTTGATTTTACATTACGACAAAGAGCTGTATACTATCTATTTTGGAGTTCATATGGAATGGATATTGATATAAACAACTATGAGAATCTACTAGGGAAAACACTAAAAAAGATGTATGGTTTTGAGATGATGATGGCTAGACTATTTGGGTATATCAAAAAAACAGAGTATGGTTATCGCTTAACATCAAAAGGAGCGTTAATATATCATGATATCGAACAAAAATATACACATGCTTATATTGATAAGATGTGGAATATATCAAGAATTACTCCTTTCCCAAAAGAGATAAAACTACTATAAATACAAAAAGACTAAACAATGAGATATTGTTTAGTCTTTTAAGTTATAATTAGGATTTTCTATATTTCAAACTTAGTTTGTGTTAGTTCTTCAGATATCTCCCATAATTTTTTAGCATCTTCTTCACTGTGAGCGTGAGGTAGAGCTTCTACCTTTATGGGATTACCACGCATTTCTTTATAACCGTTAGGTCCGTAGAATTCTCCTGTTTTAACATCTTTATCAAGAGAGGCTCTTAATTGTGGTAAGGCACCTCTTTTAGCTGATTGGGTGAATAGATATACTAGGGGATAAGCAAGATACTTAAGAATACCTTTTAATGCGTATCGTGTTAGTTCAGTACGTGATACCCCAGGATGAGCCGCTAGTACTTTGATATCGTAGTCTTTATCTTTTAATCTTCTGTTTAACTCATACATGAATAAAAGATTTGATAGCTTACTTTGACGATATGAAACCATTGGTGTATAACCTTTGCCTTCATCAAACAGATAGTTATTAAAATCAAGAGTTGCGTTTTTATGAGCTATACTACTTATTACTACCAATCGAGAATTCTTTGTGTTTTTTAGTAAATCAAATAACTGAGCTGTTAAGGCGAAATGACCTAAATGGTTAATACCGTTTTGAAATTCAAAACCATCACTTGTTTTCATATACGGAGTTATCATTACTCCAGCATTATTAATTAGGATATCTAATGATGTGTATTTTTCTTTGTACTCTTTAACAAATTCTTTTATTGATGATAATTTACCTAAATCAATTAGGATAATATCAATTTTAGCTTGTGGGTGTTGTAATAAAATCTGTTTTTTAGCATCACTAGCACGTTTTTGTGATCTGCAAGCCATAATTACATTAGCTCCTTTACCAGCAATTGAGATTGCTGTTGCAAATCCTAGACCGGTATTTGCTCCTGTAATTATTACATTCTTACCACTCAAATTATCGATACTGTTTATATTCCAAGGTTTCATAGTACTTCCTTCTTTCTATAAGGTTAATCTTACAAACATTATAACATATAGAACTAAACGGACTTGATGATAAGCAATAATTGATAGTTTAGATAAAATTTCTGATGTAAACCAGAGGTTAACATGAGAAAATGTTCACTTCTTATTTGATGAGATTATTTAATGTAAAAAATGTGCTATAATTGTAGTGTTGACACTCAATAACGCTAAAAAAAGCGATTTGCAACCGGTGGTTGACAAATTTCCAACTCTGGTTGGTAGAGTTTTATGGGTGAATATTCTATTCTATTAACGAAAGCGAGGAGATATTATGAACCTATCAGATAAAATTATGTGTTTAAGAAAAAAAGAGGGATGGTCTCAAGAAGAATTAGCTAACAGATTGAATGTATCAAGACAATCTGTATCAAAATGGGAAAGTGAAGTTTCAAATCCAGAGATGGACAAAATTATTATGCTAAGTGAGTTGTTTAATGTTACTACGGATTACTTATTAAAAGATGATAATAAAGTAGAATTATATGAATCAATGAAAGAAGATACTATTTTACCAAAATATGTATCTTATGACGAAGTTATAGGATACATGGATAACTTTAAAAGAGAAAGTAAAAGAATCGCATTTGGGGTTTTACTTTGTATCTTAGGTGTAGTAGGTGTTGTCTTTATATCAGGAACAGCAGATATGAAGTTATTAATGGCAACAGAGGAGATTCAATTAACTACTGGTTTAGTATTTATGTTTATATGTATTGCTATAGCTGTTGGGATGTTTATTATTTCAGGTAATCGTTCTGAACAGTACAGTTATTTGTCTTCAAGTCCCTTAAGTTTAGATAAATCAATTAAATCTAAAGTACAAGATGAATATCGTGAGTTTCAACCAAAGTACAATAAATTAATGACAATATCAGTTGTTATGATAATTCTTGCAGTATTGCCACTAATAATTGGTGGGATAATGGGTAGTTCAGATTATGTATTAGTATCATTTACTGCATTACTATTACTTATCGTTATGGTGTCATCTAGTGTTTTAACGAGAATAAGTATCGTTATGGGAGGATATAAGACATTATTAAATATGGCTAATTTCTCACAAGAGGCAATTGCTGAAAAACAAAAGTTTGAATCAATCAATAGTATTTATTGGTCGATTGCTGTTGCTATATACTTAGGATGGAGTTTCTATTCAGGAGCTTGGCATATAACATGGATGGTTTGGCCTGTAGCTGGAGTTTTATCATCTATCATACCAGAAGTCATTAAATTACGAAAATAAAGGAAAAGCCTTGTTAGTTAAATCTAACAAGGCTTATTTATTGATTATCATTTTCTGGGAATATTTCCATGTCGTAGACAAAGAATATTTCATTGTCTACTTCAATTTCATAACCTAATGGTTTAGGAGTTACCCTAACTGAACCAAACTCAAAATCAAATGTATTTTCTCTTCCACTTGAATCGCTTATTTCAGTATCGCCATACTCTAAGGTGATTAAATCATCCATATACGTAGTAAAAACTAACTCTGTATGATTAAAAACAAGTGTGAATCCATCTCTGTACAACGTCTCATATATTTCACTATAATCAAAGAATGGTACTTCAAAACCTGTTCCATAACCAGTAGTTTGATCACTGTAATCAATTTGAATACGATAGTAATTGTTATGAAGATATTGACGTGTGTTAACAAATACTGTCACTAAAAAACTGTAATCGTCCATTTCCTTGTAAAATCTTCTAAATGAAGGACTTTGTTTTAGAACTTCAATCCAATCAATATCTTCAAAGTCATACAAGTTTTTATCGAGGTATATTTCTTCATAATCATAGTATGTTTCCCATATTTGGTGTCTAGCTAGTTCCTCTTCTGATGGGATACCATACTCATAATCAGAGACATCGTCTAAATAACATCCACTTAGTAAGAGACTAAACATAATACTTAAACTAAGTAATATAATTTTTTTCATATTACACCTCTTTAAAAGGGTTTAAGTATGAGACATCACGATTATTGATGGCTAGAAAAATACTTTTGATTAAATAAATAGAGTAGAATAGTCCTAACAGGATTGGTGTTACTAAGAATAAGATTCCATCTGTTGTATCAACGTCAGGGTTTAAGTAGTAATTAACTGAAATTGAGTATGTAACATAAATCAATAATAGAGTAAAGATGAAGTAGGCTATTCTTGAAAGTTTCTTTAATCCAGAATATCTAATCATCATGTTTACTAATAGTAAAATGAAGAGAATATAAACGAACATGCCATTTTCCATAGAGTTTATTCTAATTGAGTAACCGATTCTATCAAATAAATCACCATCATTAACAAATAGATATAAGTATGTAACAAACGATATTCCTTCAATAAAGTAAAAACTACCAGGTAATATCTTCTTATTTAGAGTAATATTTGCCTTTGTTATTGTAGGTTGATAAACAACACCAATACATATTACATATGAGTATATTAATATACCGGCATATAATAAGCCACTATTAAACATGTATACTAAAGGAATAAACAATAAGACTAAAATAACAGCTAACATATAGATGTTGATTATTTTATTTAGTCCTTTATGATCCTTTAATACTAATAATAATGGTGTAACAAACATTATAAACAGTAAGAAGTATTCAGAAAAACTAAAGTAATAAGCTTCCCATTCATAGTAATCTTCTAGGAAACTACCAGGTAACAGTATTGCTAAAATAATCATAACTAGTGCTCCCGCTAACTCTAATGGTTTTTCATCTAATAATTTATATAGATTAATATCTTTTTCGGACATTACAATTAGACTACTTAAAAAGATTAGAAGTGTAAAAATCATATGTAATACAATTCCTAATTCAGGTCTTATAAAATATGAAGAGTATAAATATGGTAAGATGAAGACCAAGTTAACTAATCCAAAGAAAGTACTAATAAACAAGTAGATACTTCGCTTTTTATCAATCAATTTTAATACTAACAAAAATAAAGGTATAAAGATAACCATAACTAAGATAATGTAGTTATCTATTTTTGTAGTAACTTCAATTATTGGTTCGTTGATTTCGCGGTAAATATCTAATAATCCGTACTCCAAATATTTACTATTAATTGTGAAATAATCAACAAAGTTGATTGTTATCCCTAACGCAATCATCAATGTGTAGATTATATATAGTGATACATTTTTGATACTAAAATACTTTTCTTCCTTAACCCGCTTTTTTAACTCAGTTTTAATTATTTCATCAGTTGTAATCCCGTATAAATTACTTAATTCTAATAATATTTCTAAACTGGGAGTAGAGTTATTTAGTTCCCATTTTGAAACTGTTTGTGGAGTTACAATAAGAATATCGGCTAATTCTTTTTGTGTATATCCATTTCTTACACGTAAGTTCTTTAAGAAAATCCCTAAGTTTTTTTCCATAAAACCATCCTTTCTGTACTCCATTCTATCAAAATAGACAATGGAATCAATAACCAGTATTTACAATCACTAACTAAATCGTTGAGTTTGCCATTTAAAGCGGTTTAAGAGCTGTTTAAAATGCAGCGTCATATAAAAAATATATCATTTATTAACCTGTTTGTGAAGTTGAATTTTTGTGACTCAATGATTTTGGTAGAGGAATATATATATCATTTATATAATTTAAAAGAAGTAATTGAAAAGATTTAGGTAATTATAGATATTTTATTGTGTATTTATCCTTTTAGTTTCGGTCTTATTATGTGATAGAATTATTTATAGGATAAAAAAGGTGGACATCAATATGAAATATCAAAAAACAGAAATCACTAATGTATTAGCTAGATACCAAAAGTTTTACCAAAAGATCAATGGTGGTATTGATGGCTATTATGAGTCAGTTATTATTAATGCTGATTTATATGAGGTAATTGAGAATAATCCAATTGCCTGTTTTTCAGTTGATAACGAAAGAGGGTTAACCTCACTTGTTCTTTATTCAGATAGCAATATTGGATATGATCAGGTCTTTGATTATGTTATTGGGTTGCCTTTATTTAATAATCTGTTATTTACTGAGAATGATTTATCCTTTTTGAGAAACGTAAGTAAACATAGTATTAAGTATGAAATTCAGGCGTATAACTTCGAGGTTAGTGAGGAAATCACTTCGCAGTTAAATATGCAAGTTGTTACAAAAGAAGACGTTGAGGAAATTATGACATCCTTTGGTGATTTTATTAGATATAATAAAATGGATTTGATAAATATTAAATCTTTCTACTTAAAGATAGAAAACAAGTTAATTAGTTTTGGAGCGTTAGAACCTCTTAAATTGAATTCTAATCGTTATTGTATCTCAATGATAGTTAGTGAGGATGAAAGAGGAAAAGGTTATGGTTCGGAGACTGTTAAGCATTTAATTCAATATTTACAAGCTAACAAGTTAGAAGTAAACGCTAGATGTTATGTATTAAATGAGTCTTCCAAGAGAACTTTATTGAAAAGTGGTATGAAGATTAGTAATCGACTGTACAAGGCAGAAAAATTTAAAGATTGACATTATCTTTAAAAAACTATTATGGTATAATATAGATAGTGATTTGGGGATGACACCCATCATAAAAAACAGTAATCACTCAAACGAAGATACTATAAAGGGGGAGATACCCATCACAAAAAACGTAAAGGTAGTAGATGAGTTTGGTAATGAATATGAAGCAACCTATCTAAAACGAGCAAAACAGCTCGTAAAAAAAGGTCGGGCACACTTCATTGATAGTTTTACCATCTCATTAGTGTGTCCACCAAAACCATTGGAGGATAAAAATATGTCAGAAGACAAAAAAGAATTAACACAAGAATATATATTAGATAAAATTGATCAAATATTAAGTAGTACCGATCATATTAAACAAGCATTAATTGAAATAAGTAATATTCCTGAGTCCAAAGGACCTGGAGATGTTAGTGGTGGTGCAAAAGCTGATGCAATTGCACAAGTTGTAAGATATCGTGAGGAAACAAATCACCAACTTATATCGTTGCTTACTACAATGCATCGAACACTTGATGAAGACAACTTGAAGAAAAAACAAGCATTAACTTTACTTGAGTACGCTGATGATCCTGAAGCATTTGAAAATGCCAAAGAAGCATTATCTTTCTTGAAATAAAGTAACTAAAACCAATCTGTATTACAGATTGGTTTTTCTTTTTGCTTGAACTGGTAAAAGAGTTTGAAACATAAAGACTGTCTTAATGGTGGGTCTTTTATGGTATAATAAGATGATTATATTTAGTACTAGTATTAATTACTGAAAATTTGAACTGAAAGGAGATGAATTATGAATGAAAAAATGAAACAGAGTATGTTGATTCCTGTTGTAATAGTATTGTTTATTGGGACTTCAATATTTCTGCAACCTTTTCCTGAGTTTGTTGATGGATATACCAAAATACTATTAAGTGATAGTCTGCTTCTGACTGATTATATATATTTAGGTGGTTTAGGGCCAACCCTATTTAATGCAGGAACGCTAATGTTATTTACTTACTTAATTGTTCGAAAGTTGAAATTACGAATAACAGGGGCTATTTTTGCAGGAATTTTGACGATTGGAGGCTTTGCTTTTTTTGGTAAAAACATAATTAATGTCTCCATTATATATACTGGTGTCATACTTTATGCAAAATACAAAAAGATTAAAATCAAAAGTGTAATTGTAGTATTTTTGTTTTCAACTGGATTAAGTCCAATTTCTAGCCTAGTTATGTTTGGGGTTGGATTACCTTTACTTTACAGTATTCCATTGGGGATATTTATTGGAGTTTTATCAGGTTTCTTACTTGTGGAGATATCATCTCATGTTATTACTTTCCATAGAGGATACGATCTGTATAATGTTGGCTTTGCGAGTGGGATACTAGCACTAGGATTCTTTAGCGTATTTAAATTAAGTGGATTAGAGTACAATACTCATTTAGAGTATTCTAACGAGAATAATATAATTTTACTTATCATGTATATTGGAATATGTATAATGTATTTAGGAGTAGGATTATATTTGAATGATGGACCATTAAGTAAGTATAAAAATATTCTTAAACAAAGTGGGAGAGCTATAACAGATTTTACTAGAAAAGGAAATCAAGCTATGACAATGATCAATATTGGTTTGACAGGTCTTGTTTCATTATTGTTATTTTTACTTCTAGGGGTACATATGAATGGACCTGTAATTGGGGGATTACTAACAATAGTTGGTTTTAGTGCGTTTGGTAAACATTTAAGAAATATCGTACCACCAATGATTGGCGTTTTATTAGTAACAAAATTATTTGGTTTAGATTTTACAATAACAGTTGTTCTTGCAGTGGTGTTTGCAAGTGGATTAGCACCGATTGCTGGAGAATATGGAATTGTTATTGGGGTACTTGCTGGAATGCTCCACCTTCCAATTGCAATTAGTATTAGTCAATTACATGGGGGAGTTTTATTATATAGTAATGGATTTGCTGCTGCTTTTACAGCAGTGATTATAACTACCATAGTTAATACATTTAGAAGGAGTGATAGATATGTTTCTTCATAAAAATGCCAAGATTGCAAAGATAGTAGAAGAAATTAATCATTATTTTTTAGATAGAGGATATAAAAAAATCTCAGTCTTGTTAGAGACTGAGAAGAGCAAAACAATTATCAAAGTTCATGTATACACTGACAACAAAAAAATAGTAGATGAGTTTAAGGAAGATATTTTTTGTTGTAGAGATGTTGAGTTAGAGGAGTACGGATGGGAACTAATGGGGGAATCAGACCAAATATGTCGATTAAATACTCTTGGTACATTGGTTGATAGATATGAAATAAACTATCTTGATTCTGTATGTGAAATTGTTTTTTATAGAAATGAAGAGTAAAAACAAAAGAATAACTTCAAACTTCTGAAGTTATTCTTTTTTTATTAACTACAATGATGATTATCTTCTGCTTTATTTGTTTGAGTATTAGATAACTCACTTAAATCTGAAACTATATTATTAAGAACTGTTTTGTTAACTACGTTGTGTCTGTGATGTGCTGTTTGTTCAATAAATACTATGTCTGAATCAAGTAATATTTGAAGATGTTCTTTTACATCCTCTTTATTCATTTCCATTTTTCTTGAAAGTGAACCAAGACAACAATCTTTCTCTAATAAAGTACGTACTATTCTCATTCTTACTGGATTACCTAAGGCATTTAATTTTTTAGTTAATTGATTCATGGTTTTCTCCTTTTTAGTTGTTACTTGTTATTATACAGGAAATCATCTAGTTTTCATCTTTTTTTTAAATAAGAGAATAGGAATGGCTTTGTAACAAGATTGTTAAAAATTGATTTTTTAAATAAGGTTTATTTGAAATTTCCAAATAAGTAGTTTGATTAAAATGACTTTGTTGAGCCATTTACTATTTGAAACCTTATTTGTAAAAATTATTTATAACTCTATTTAGAAAAATTACGATTTTTCTTGAGAAGTGTTTTTTTGTGTGATATTTTGGATAGCGTAGAATTGAATGGAGTGATTGTATGAGTCGTAAATTAAGTAAAGGTAAACAAGGTATGGAGTATCTTGTTGTAGAACTCAAAGGGAAAGCAGAAACAAACCAGTTTTTGAACAATATTGGTCTCAGTATTGGAGATTCAATAACTATTATAACTAAGTTAGCTTCTAATTTTATCATTAGTATTAAAGACGGCCGCTTTGGTATTGATGAAGGTATAGCTAAGTTAATTGTGGTGGAAGAAGCATGATGAGAATTGCGATAGCGGGTAACCCTAATAGTGGGAAAACTACTGTTTTTAATTCTTTATCAGGCCGTAATGAAAGAATTGGTAATTGGGCTGGAGTAACCGTTGAGAAGAAAGAAGCTTATTTACGACGTAAATTCAATCCTTCTTCACAAGATATTATTATTGTGGATCTTCCAGGAGCTTATGGAATGGAGGCTTACACTAATGATGAGTTGGAGGCTACTGAGTTTATTAGAAATGAACATATAGATGCAATAATTAATGTTGTAGATGCTTCTAATCTTGAAAGGTCTCTACATCTTTCAATGCAATTAATTGAAACAGGTGTTCCTGTTATTATCGCTTTGAATAAGGTAGATATCATTAAACGTCGTAAAACAACGATAGATATTGAAGCATTAAGTGAACTGCTTGGTTGTGATGTTCATTTTACACAGGCAACATGTAAAAGAGGGTTATTTGATGTTGTTAGGAGTGCTGTTGCTAAGTCGGGAATAGAAAATTATGAAAAGAGAGGTCATTATGGACAACAAAAACATAAAAAAAGATATAAAAGACATCGTCTCGAAAGTGGAAAAAAAGAGTGTCGATGCAAATAAAGTTAGAAAATCAGATAAAGTAGATAGAATAGTTGCACATAAATATTTAGGAGTTCTAATATTTGCGGCTGTAATGTATGTTGTATTTACTATTTCACAAACATATGTAGGTCCTTGGATTGCTGAGTTTATTGATGGACTAATTGGTACTTTTGCAGGTTGGGTTGAAGTTGGATTGGATAAGATTGAAACAGGGACATTCTTTAAGGGACTAATTTTAGAAGGTGTTATCGGTGGATTTGCAGCTGTAGTAGGATTTTTACCTTTAATAATGGTATTATTCCTGTTACTTAATCTATTAGAGGACAGTGGGTATATGGCGCGAGTTGCATTAGTTATGGATCGTTACTTTAAAAAAATTGGTTTAGCTGGGAAATCGGTTATTCCAATGTATGTTGGTACTGCATGTAGTATTCCTGCGATAATGTCTGCTAGAACAATAAAGAATGAAAGACAAAGAAGAATGACGGTTTTACTGACACCTTTTGTTCCATGTGGAGCGAAGTTACCGGTTATTGCATTATTTGTTACTGTCTTCTTTACAGATGCATCGTACTTAACTGCGATTGTATATATTATGGCAATCCTTGTGATATTCTTTGCTGGATATATTATTAAAGCTGTTACAGGAGCAGATTTTACTGATCAAGAGGATTCTTTCTTGATTGTTGAATTACCTGAATACAAATGGCCAAGTTTGATAAGAGCGTTTAGAGTTATGTTAGATCGTGCTTGGGCATTCATTAAGAAAGCTGCAACTATAATTATTTTAATGAATACAATTGTATGGTTAACTACCAATTTTGATTTTAGTTTCCAAATGGTTGATGATACTTCAAATAGTATGTTAAGATTTATCGCTCAACCAGTTGCCTGGGTATTGATACCTCTTGGTTTTGGTGTTTGGGGATTAGCAGCAGCAGCAGTAGCTGGATTTGTTGCAAAAGAAGAAGTTGTTGGAGCATTAGCTGTTATCTTTGCATTTAGTGTAAGTGAAGATTTTGAAGTGGTTGGAATTGAATCAACAAGAGCTATACTAAGTTCAACTGGAGGTTTAACTGCTGTAAGTGCATTTGCGTATATGGCTTTTAACCTGTTTACACCACCTTGTTTTGCTGCAATTGGAGCAATGAACTCAGAGTTAGGATCTAAAAAGTGGACATGGTTTGCAGTAGGATTACAATTTGCAATTGGATACTTTGTTGCTATTGTTCTCTATCAAATTGGAACATTAGTGTTCTATCAAGAATTTGGAACAGGATTTATTGCAAGTATTGTTATAATTTCAGTGTTTATAGGAGTCTTTATTTACCTTAAACGATTGGCAAGTAAGGGAGAAGGTATAGCTAAAATTGGGTAATATAGTTGCTGGCGGGATTTTAGTAATATTATTTGGAGCAATTTGTTATTATCTACTATATTCAATTAAAACAAAAGGTACTACTTGTACATCGTGTACTAGTTGTCCTGTTGTAAATAAATGCAATAAAGATACAATTAAAAAAGAAATTCTACAGTTCTACAAGAATCAAGCGTAAAAGGTGTGCTTATGCATACCTTTTTGCATAGATAATTGAAATACTTATTAAGAATAGAACAAAAGTTCTTCATTATGCATATACTTCAATCTTTTGATGATATGGTATAATTTAATAGTAGTACTAGAAGAGAATAAACCGAGTTTCAGTACTTAATTCTTATTTTATCGCTATTTGATGATGATATAATGTGTTTAATTATGTATTTTTAGTGTCAAATACTGCGATTTAAGAGTTTAGTTTAGTGAAAATAGTGATTGCTATGAATCGTTTTGACAAAACACACTAAAGTGTGTATAATCTTCGTATGTTAAACCTTAACTGAGAAAGAGGTACATAATATGGAAAAAATAAGAAAAAAACGTCGTATCCATCTTAATACTCCGGAAATAGTAGCACTTGGATTTGCGACTGTTATACTAATAGGGGCAATTTTATTGAATTTACCTTTTGCGAGCAAGAGTGGTGAAAGCATTGGATTTGTCAATTCACTTTTTACAGCAGCTAGTGCTGTTGCAGTAACTGGATTAGTAGTAGTAGATACTGCGACACATTGGACCACATTTGGTCACGTTGTTATTTTAGTACTCATACAAATAGGGGGACTCGGATTTATTACTATGGGAACCTTGTTCTTTCTGATTTTAGGAAGAAGAATTAATTTTAGAAGAAGAGTAGTGATGCAAGAAGCTCTCAACAAGATAACCGTTGGAGGAGTTGTACGTCTTGCTAAATATATTTTAATTATGACATTTATGGTTGAAGGAATTGGAGCAATAATTCTTGCTACAAGATTTATTCCAATATATGGTCTGGGAAAAGGGATATGGTTTAGTATATTCCATTCAATAAGTGCATTTTGTAATGCTGGATTTGATTTAATTGGTAATTTTCAAAGTTTAACACCATTTGTCTCTGATCCAATTATTACGATAACAGTTGCTTTACTTATTATTATTGGTGGTCTTGGATTTGTTGTTATATTTGAGTTATTAGAAAAGAAAAATCTTCGAAAACTAAGTTTGCATTCGAAGATTGCATTATCAATGACAGGATTCCTCTTGTTATTAGGATATATTATCGTAATGGCATTAGAGTATAATAATCCAGGAACGATGGGTGATTTGTCTGTAGGTGGTAAATTCTTAAGTGGTTTCTTCCATTCAGTTACACCTCGTACAGCTGGATTTAATACATTACCTATGGATCAGCTCGCAATGGGAACTGTTGTAATGACAATGTTGTTCATGTTTATTGGTGCAGGTAGTGCCGGTACAGCTGGTGGGGTAAAAGTCACAACAGTTGGAGTTGTTATAGCAACTATTGTATCAACATTACGTGGTCGTAAAGAAACAGAAAGTTTCAAACGTAATTTACCAAGAGATTTAGTGAATAAATCATTAGCAATTATTAGTATTGCAATGGCTTGGGTAATTATTGTAACATTTGTATTATCGATTACAGAGGATGCAGATTTTATGAGTATCTTATTCGAAGTAATTAGTGCATTTGGTACTGTTGGGTTATCACTTGGTATCACGACACAATTAAGTGTAGTTGGAAAACTTGTAATAACAATAACGATGTTTGTTGGTCGTATTGGACCTCTAACATTATTTATGGCATTAGCACAACGTCATCAAATGCCGGCTACAATATCTTATCCTGATGAGGAAATAATGATAGGATAGTAAATAATATTAACATCTCTGAGTAATTGGAGGTGTTTTTTTATACTGAAATATTAGGTGAAATTAAGTGTGATATAATGTAAGGGAGAAGTAAGTTTGGAAAATTGTGGGAGGATAAAATGAAGCAAATAAGAGTGTACTTATTATTAACTTTTTTAATTTCATGGTTTTTTTGGGGGGTAAGGATTTTGGCACAAAATGATCTTATTCCAAGTTTCTTTAGCATGGTTGGTCCGATTGGTGTTTTTGGTCCTTTTATTGCTTTTATTGTTATTAAGAAAAGAGAAGGTAGACAAGTTTGGCTGGAAATTAAGAAGATGTTTCATATTAGGAGTTCAAAAGGAATTATTTTCTTTTCAATTATGAGTCCAATTGTTTTATCATTAATTGCATATCTTTTATTACTTCAAAATAATCAAGCGAGTTTTGAACTTGGGTTAACTCTGCAAATGATTCCGTTAGTAGGTGTAATCATTCTTGTAACTGGTGGTCCTTTAGAGGAGTTTGGATGGAGAGGTTATTTACTACCAAAAATAAGGAATAGTTATGGCTTTCTAGTAACGGCTGGAATAATTGGGTTAATCCATGGTTTGTGGCATTTACCATTACATTTTACTGAAGGTACTGTACAAGAAGTGATACCCGTATCCGAATATATTGCAATAACGATTTTGGGAGCAGTAAGTTACTCATTCATATTTGAGTATACTAAGAGTATTACACCGATGATTATTCTTCACTGGTTGAGTAATTTATCTAGCGCAGTATTCGTATATTGGCAAGATTCATATGGTAGATATATGTTGTTTGTAATAACTATCGTTTTAGATGTTGTTCTTGTTTTATATTACAGAAAAAGACATAGGCAACTAACTTGAGTATAGGCTTAAATCAGACCTTTCTTAGCTATGTTTAATTTTTTTGCATGCTTTATACTATGTTGATATAATAAATTATGGGGTGATAATATGTTTAAGAGGAAGAAAAAAATTACTACTGAAAAAGCGATATTGATAGAGAAGAATATTATTAAAACTCATGATAAAAATGGGGAAATCAAGTCCTTGTATAGGATGAAATATGGTGCTTATAACACAATCGATAGTGAGGCTAATAAAGGCAAAGCTTATCAACTAATATTTATGACAAGTAAAGGTTCTAAAGAATTTTTTGTAGACCCTCAAATATATCATGGGATAAAAATAGATTCTTTGGGTATGTTAACAAGATGTAGAGATTTATTCCAAACTTTTAAGTTTGAGAAAATTGCCAACAAGAAGGATGTAGCTGAATTAGAATGGTAAAAAGACATGTGTATGTCTTTTTTTATGTTTATATAATAAATATTTTGTAGTATCATTTATCATAGGTGATAACAATGAATAATAGTGAGATAATGAAAATAGCACTTGAGCAGTCTATGAAAGACTACTCGATTGAAATAGAAAGTTTTTCTAAAGATGGATATACTATATATCCACCTCGTGTATTACAAAAGGATGCACGTAATTATTTGAAGCATCAACCTTTTTGTAATTTCGTTTATTACGGTAAATCACTTGTAGTGATTGCTGATGAAAGTTTACATCCATTTTTGGATAACTACCTAGGTGAAAACAAAAATGAGTTATATAGAGTGTTTGATGCCCCTCAAATCACAAAACTAAATAATAAGCTTGAGGAACATGGGTATTGTATTGCTCATTTAGCAGATTTCTATTTGCCAGATGTGACTTATCAACCTCTTCTAAACAAAGAGATTAAAACAAAAATACTATTGGGGGATGAGTTGCTCGATTTGTATGATGATAAACGATTTCCAATGGCTTTAGGTTACAGTAGAACAGAAGTTAGACGCGATGAAATAGCTATTGTTGGTTATATCAATGATGAGATTGTTGGTGTTGCAGGGGCTAGTAATGATAGTAGTACTATGTGGCAAATTGGAATAGATGTTTTACCTAATTATCGATTCAAAGGGATAGCCTCAACTTTAACGTACTTATTATCAAAAGAAATCTTGAAAATTGGAAAAGTCCCATTTTACTGTTGTGCTTGGTCAAATATAGCTTCTAGAAATACTGCAAGAAAAGCAGGTTTTAGAAGTGCTTGGGTGGAGTTAACAGCAAAAAGTATTAATGAGGACTGGATTAAAAAAATTAGATAATAATAAAAGAAGTTCATTCAAAATGAACTTCTTTTTAATTGATTTTTACTGTGTATATTAGATGATATATTTTGTAGCCACATTTGATTAGTGTTTTTTGCGAATTGATGTTTTCTCTCGTGGTGGAACAGATTGTTTTATAACCAATATTGTTGTTTATCTCACGCATTGTGTTAATAATATAAGTTGCAATCCCTTTTCTACGATAGTCTTTTGCTACCGTTACTCCGATATTTGCTATGTTTTTTGAGCTAATACTTTTTCTAGATTCTCCTGTACCAACGATTGTATTACCAATCATAAAAAAATATAGACCGCTTTTTTTAATTAGTTTTTCATAATAATTTTGAATCCAATCTCCTTCATCCTCTAGTTCTAGCTTATTGTATTCAACTGCTCTTTTTACTTCGGATGTCGTTGCAAGACGATAGATGATTGACGATATTGGTGCAATGGGACTTTTCTTAGTATCCTCTTTAAAAAGAAGGGTGTTAATTTCAAAGTTGTTAGAAAAGGTTTTACATGCTTTATATAGAAGGGAATCATATGTAGATACATATATATCAGTTATCTTCACTTGAGTTATTATTTCCTTGAAAACACGATTGTATAGAACGGAATCATTAACGTAGAACTGAACAAGATATTTTTCCTCATTAATAGCATAGTAACCAGTTATTGAACCTTTTTTATATGTGTAAAAAGAACAAGAAGGTATTATCCCCTCTTCCCAAAAATCATCCATAGGAGCGATGATTTGCCGATAATATAGATTACGCATTTCACTTATTGAGTTAAAATCTACTTCTTGAATATAATACACTATTCTCACCCTCTATCTATCTTGTATTCTACTTTAATACTATCATATGTGGATTGCTATCACAATAATGTCCCTTGATTAAGCGGATAAGTATAATTTAATCGAGACTTTTGATTTTTAATGTAGTTTTGCTATAATTGGGGTGAATACAGGGGGGGATTATTGTGAGAGAAAAGAGAATAGATTTGTTTAAAGGATCAATCATAGGTGCTATAAGTTCAGTTTTTATATTTCAATTATCTGTGTTGTTATATGGAATGACATTTTTATTGATGGTACGAAACTATGTTGAGCAAAACAATGAAAGCATAGTATATGAAGCACCACATATCTTTTATGTAGGCATTTTAACAGCTTTAACTTCGTGCTTGGTATATATGTTATTAGATAAACTGGGATTGAGTAAATTAGTTAATCAAACAAGTGTAGGGATGTTTCTTATCATTGTTATAATTCAAGTTGTATTTATGATACAGTTGTAGTAAAAATGTATAGATTAAAAAAACATTTAGATATTTTTATTTTTTTTGGTGCTTATGATAAAAATGGCTTAAATAAGGGATTGTAGATATAGTTATTTATATTATATATTGTTTGAAAGTATATACATATATATATGTTGTTTGTAGAGCATTATAAATCAAAAAGCAAAAACAGCCAAATATAGGGCTGTTTTTATTTTTTGGCAGAAATGTATAGTTTTATATGTATATTTGTACATAGATTCTTGATATTTGAAAATTTGATTTATACAATTTTTATTTGTATAGTTATGATGTAGTTAAAAAATAGGAGGAAATTAAAATGTATCAGTATGTAAATAAAATGAAGCAACAACTAGATAGTTTAATTAAGACAAATGAAAATGTATTACCAGATGTAATAGATTTATTTTATAGAGCAATAAGAGATGACAAAATCATTCATATTTTAGGGACAGGACATTCACATATGATTGGTCTTGAACTATTTATTAGAGCTGGAGGATTAGCTAATGTGAATACGGTTTTGGACACTAATGTACTTACTAATGGAGGTGCAGTTCGAAGTTCTAAACTTGAAAGAGTTAGTGGGATTGCGGATGTTATTTATGAAGACCTTGTTGTAGAGAAAGATGATATTTTTGTGGTAATTTCAAATTCAGGTAGAAATGCGTTACCTTTAGAGTTTGCTATGAGAGCTAAGAAGGAAGGGAATAAAGTTATTGTTTTAACTTCTTTAGAACAATCTCAAAAGTACCCTTCAAGACATTCAAGTGGGAAAAAACTTTATGAAATTGGAGATTATGTTCTAGATAATTGTGTGCCTTCTGGAGACGGATTATTCGAAGTAGATGGTATTACTACGGGTGCAGCTTCAAGTATTCAAGGCATGGCATTGTTGAATACAATAGTGTTCGAATCATTGAAGAAAGCTTCAAGTGAAGGGATAAAATTGCCTTTGTTTGCAAGCCAAAATGTTGATGGGTATAATAATGACGATCTATATGAAAGATACAATGGTCGCATTAAACATATGTAATCATGAAAATTTCAACTAAACATATTGCAGTTACTCCATCAGAGAACTTCTTACTTTGTGGTTATGTACCAGCAAAAAAGGCAACCGGAAAACTGGATGATATAATTATGTCTAGTATAATATTTGATGATGGTAGTAAAAGACTTCTTTTAGTTAACATTGATCTGTGTTTTATTACGCCTTTAATCAAAGAAGCTCTTAATAATGGTATAAAAACAGAATATCATATTGATGAAGTCGTATTTAGTGCAACTCATAATCATAGTGGACCATCTGTTCATGGTTTAGATAGATTTGGGATATTAGATAGTAATTTAGAGAATGAATATCTTGGGGGTTTATCAAGGGAGTTATCTCTAATGGTAAAATGGTTAATTGCAAATCTACAAGAAACAACATGTAAGATTGGTGAGGTTGGGATTGAAGGAATATATTCCTCAAGACTTAATCCCGAAAAACCTATAAATAAAAAAGTGAAATCACTGAAATTTTATGATAATGAAAACAGTTTGATTGCAGAATATCTAAATATAGCCGTTCACTCAACAGTGCTTGGTGTTGAAAATACATTGTATAGTGGTGATTTGGTTGGTAATTTGGCAAAGGAAATTTATAGTGAGATTGGTGTGTATCCTTTAGTACATGTGGGTTCTGCTGGGGATTCTAGCACAAGGTTCCTTCGTCAGGGAAGTGATAGTAAAGAACTTAAAAGGGTCGTCGGATTACTTAAAGACCAAATTATGAGAGTTGAGAATAATGAGGATGTAGTACTCGACTCAATATCAAAAGATATAATCAGTTATCGAGTAAAAAGAAGCATTGATATCAATGATGCAAGTATAAAAGCTAATTTACTTAGAAAGAGATTGCGAATTGAAATGGACCAAGTATCTAGGAAACTAATTCAATCAAAACTATTTGCTTTGAATGTGCAAGTTGAGAGAGGTAATATCGATATTACATTGAACTCAAATGTATTTTCAATAGGTAAGATCAAGATTATTACATTCCCACTTGAGGTGGATGCATCTTTAGTTAGGGAAATGTATACTTCAAAATACAATTTGTTGTGTAACTATGCTAATGATTACTACGGTTATATTATTAACCAAAATGAATATGATAATACCTATGAAGGAATGAGCAGTATCTTTGAAAAAGGTGAAGCAGAAATGTATATAAAAGAAATAGTAGAAAAATTAAAAACCACCTAAGGTGGTTTTTTTATATGTTTAACAGGATATTATTTATGATATAATTGATTTAGGAACATGAGAGGACATAAAAAAATGAGAATCAGTGACATTGTCAACAAAACTTACAAAGACGTTAACGAAATGGCAAGATTTGATTTAAAAAGTTTATCAAAAAAACCTAAGTGGTATCTGCAATTAGTAGCTTGGGTATTAAGTTTTCCGGAAACATTTTTTGTAAAATCTAAAATTATCAAAAGAAATATGGATTCTCTTGAAGGACCATATATTTTATTATGTAATCATAATAGTTTTCTAGATTTTAAAGTAGCTACAAGAGCTATATTTCCAAAGCGAGCTAATTACATTGTTGCAATTGATGGGTTTATAGGAAGAGAATGGTTATTGAGAAATGTCGGAGGAGTTTGTACAAGAAAGTTTGTTCCAGATTACTCGATTGTTAAGCAAATAAAGAATACATTAGAAGTGAATAAAGTTGTTTGTGAGATATATCCTGAAGCAAGATATTCTTTAGTTGGGACTAATTCCGAACTTCCAGAGAGTTTAGGTAAATTAGTAAAAATGCTTAAGTATCCTGTGGTAACCTTGATATCACATGGACATCATTTACGACAACCTTTTTGGAACTTGAAGAAAAGGAAAGTTCAAACAAAGTCTTATTTAACACAAATCTTGACGCAAAATGATTTAGTTGAAAAAGATGTTGAGGAAATAAACGAAATAATTAATGGTGCTTTTTATTATGATGATTATAGATATCAGTTTGATAATAATATCAATATCAAAGTGCCTTTTAGAGCTGAAGGACTTCACAAAGTATTATATAAGTGTCCATATTGTTACAGTGAGTTTATGATGGAAAGTAAGGGAATTAAGTTGAGATGCAATTCGTGTCACACAGAGCATGAAATGGATGAACGTGGACAATTACATGCTATAGGGCATAAAACTATTTATTCCCATATTCCGACTTGGTTTGAGTGGCAAAGAGCAATGGTTAGACAAGAAATAGTAAGCGGTAAATATAAGATAACACAAGAGGTTGATATTGAATCACTACCCAATAGTAAAGGCTTCTATAGACTGAAAAGGGGTGTGCTGAAACACGATATAAATGGTTTCCATTTATATAATGAGGACTTTTCAATTAAGAAACCAGTTATGTCTAGCTTTGGTGTTCATATTGAGTATGATTATTTTGGTAAAGGTGACTGTATCAGTTTTTCAACAATTAATGATACTTACTATCTATATCCAATAGACCAGAAGTATTCTGTCACAAAGTATCATTTTGCAGTTGAAGAATTATATAGATTAGGAAAAAATAACTAAAAAAGAAAATAAGACTTCGGTCTTATTTTTCTTTTGGAATTGAGTAATGGAATTGCCATGTAATACCGAATCTATCTTTTATAGATCCAAACATTGCTCCCCAAAATGTCTCTTTTAAATCTTGAATAACATTATTTCCGATAGACATTTTCTTAAATACTTTCTTTAACTCATCTAGTTCTTGGTAATCAAGGTGAATATGTATGTTTCCTTCAGTTGGAAGTTTTTGGTCTGCAAAATATATTTGATTGTTATTAACTTTAAGTTGTAAATGCATTACATTCTCTAATTGGTCCTCTGGACAATCAGGCCAATCTTTTCCCCACATAATGTATGTAATCTCACCATTAAAAATACCTTTATAGTAATTTGCTGCATCAAACGAGTTCTCTAACATGATGTATGGATAAATAAATTGTTTCATATTAACCTCCTTTATAATAATAGTTTATCATCATTTTGTTTAAGGGTAAAAAGATACACATATATAACACCCTATATATTTGTTGCGTTTTATCGATTGTGCGAGCGTTTTCAGTGTTCTTTCTAAGTAGTTTAAACGCTTTAAAAAGCGGTGTAAATAACTTTTTTATTTTTTTTATACATTTTTCTTTACAAAACATTTTAAAGGTGTATAATAATCGAGGTTGTGAAAGAAATAGGCAACGGGAATTATAATTTTCGATATAATTTAGAATACTATTAAACAACTATTTCACAACATTAAAAGTGTTTATTATGTTGAAAAATTATAGAAAGTGAGGAAATGGATAATGACAGTTTTAGGAAATACTGTAGTATTAATGTTTGATGAAGCTAAAATGGTTCACGACAATCTAGTTATTGAGGCGAGTAAAAAAATTAAAAAAGTTAAATAATAGCTTTTTACTCAAGATGTTTACAGACAGGAAATTATCCTGTCTTTTTTTTATGATTTTTTTTAATTATTTTTAATTATTGCATTGGTTGTATCATTATTATAACGAGTAATAAATGGATTTTTTATAGTATTTCTTGAGCAGTTATGACATGAATTCCACTTGAATTACAAATATTTCATATGATTTACGGGGTATGCAAGGTATAAAAAAATAATAAAAAATAATTTATCATTGATTTTACATTATTTTGGGAGTATAATACAAGTATGAAGAGGGAAATCTTCAAATAAATCCGAGAGGAGAATTATGATGATTACAAGAAAAGAGTTACTTACTATGAACACTTTCCCAGGGAAAGAAATTACTGAGGTTTTAGGTTATGTTAAAGGATCTACAGTACAAACAAAAAATGTTGGGAAGGATTTCTTAGCGGGACTTAAATCTTTAGTGGGTGGTGAAATAGTCTCTTATACAGAAATGATGAATGAAGCACGTAAAATTGCTACTGAGAGATTATTAAAAGAAGCAGATCAACTAGGAGCTGATGCAGTAATTGGATTTAGATTACAAACTTCAGCAGTTATGGGTGGAGCTGCTGAGATTATCGCATACGGTACAGCTGTAAAATTAGCGTAATAGTTTGAAAGGAGTGAGCGATATGCATGAAATGGATAATACTCCAAGAATTTTAACAATTATTGGTCTTATATTAGAAGGATTAGGTGCAATTGGGGGATTTTTTGGTTATTGGATACTAACAAATTTCTCCAAAATGCCAGGTGTAAATGCAACAAGTATGGAGATGACTCAAGATGACTTCAATGAGTTATTAGAGATAATTGCATGGCTTGCTGATTTTGTGCTAGTTATTGCAGTTGTTATGGTAGTTTTCTTTGTAATCAGTTTGGTGTTGTTTACCAAGTTGATGAGAGGGAAATTTACTGAGGAGACAGCAAAGAAGGTCTACTTATATCAAGCTATATGGGGTGGATTTAATTTGCTATTTAATCAAATTACGGGAATCTTATACTTGATTTCAGGTGTCGGTGGATATAATGGACATCGTGAAGAAAGAGACATTAGAGAAGGAATTTAATAAGAGGAGGTAACATTATGGACATTATTAATCAAATAATAGATTTGTTACCTCTCATTCTACCAATAGTAATCATTGAAATTGGATTAAGAATTTATGCAATATTTGATATTTATAATCCAAACCGAGTAATCAAGGGAAATAAAATTATATGGGTTCTTGTAACAGCTCTTGTTTCACTTGGATGGTTAGTATACTTCTTATTTGGGAGGGATGAATGATGGTAGCAATAGAAACAAAAAATTTAGGAAAAATATACTCTGACAAGGTTGCCTTAAAGGACTTGAATATTAGAATTAATCAAGGTGAGGTTTATGGTTTTATTGGCCGTAACGGCGCAGGAAAAACTACAACGATTAATCTAATACTTTCATTAATACATCCTTCTAGTGGGGAAGTATTTATAAATGGTAATAAAGTCAAATTTAAAAATCAGGATTACAAAAAACTCATTGGGTATGTGCCAGACGTGCCAACATTTCCAAAATATATGAATGCGATTGAGTATTTAACATATACTTGTGATATGCACGAAATAGCCGATAATATCATTAAATCGAGGGTTTTAGAGGTTTTAAAGTTTGTTGATTTAGAAGATCACAAGAAGAAGATTGGTGCATACTCACGAGGAATGAAACAACGTCTAGCAATAGCTCAAGGTCTTGTCCATGATCCAGAGATTCTTATTATGGATGAACCAACTAGTGCTCTTGATCCTATCGGGAGAAAAGATGTTATGAACATTATATTAAAACTTAAAGGTAAAAAAACTATTTTCTATTCAACACATATACTTGAGGATGTGGAAAAAGTTTGCGATCGTATCGGATTACTGAATAAAGGCGTTTTAGTATTAGAGGATAGTATAAAAAATATTCAGGATAATTATTTCAACACAAAAATGTTAATTGAGACTGACAAAACTCAAGGTGAATTAATAGAACTGTTAAAAAACAAAAATGTTGAGAACAATATTGAGAAGAATCATAAAGGAATTATTTGTGATTTAAAAGGTGAAACAACCGCTCAAGACATATTACAGATACTGATTGATAATGGTATTAAGATTAATGAATTTAGAAGACTTAATTCAACACTAGAAGATGTATTTATAAGGGCTACAGATGAAAAAACTACTTAAGTACGACTTTTTCTATTTATTTAAAACTTCTAAGTTCTTAGTTATTGGTGCAGTCTTTGTTATGTTCTCAGTTATATCACCATTAACAACCAAGTATATTAACGAAATTTTGTCATTTCTATTAAACGGTGCAGATTCACCAATTGAAATTCCTGTCCCTACTATTTATACAGCTTACTCACAGTATATAAGTGATTTATATGAAATATGTTTTATGGTTGTATTGTTTGTTGTAGTAAGTATTTTTATAAGAGACAAAACAAAAGGGTTATTACCCTTGATCTTGAGTAAGCCAATCAATAGAACTAAATATGTGTTGTCAAAATATATTTCAGTTTTAGTCCTAATATTAGGTTCATTATTATTGGGATATCTAACATTTTCTTATTATACGTATTTTCTATTTGATGAATTATTATTTCTAAAAGGGTTCTATATGATTTTACTATACTTTTTAGATTTAGTTTTCGTTTCAGCAATTGCATTATTTTGTGCAACTCATTTAAAATCATATATACTAGCAATATTAGGTACATTTGGCGGATACATTATTGTAAGTATTCTGGCGATATTTGATTTTGTTCCTGTAGTAAAGTATTTACCTGGATTAATAAAGGCAAATATAGGAAATATTTTAATGAGTACATATAGTGTAGAAGATATATTATTAAATGTACTAGTAACAGTTCTAATAACTGGTGGTCTTCTTTTCTTCTCTATACAGAGAATGAAAGATATAGACATCTAGGAGGGAAACTATGCAAAATGAAAAAAATCAGCGTGAAATTAAGTTTAGAAGTATTTTGATTACAATAGTATCTTTACTAGTTTTAGGCGCTGCAATATTCATTTATTATAAATATATATAAAAAAAGTTAGCTTTTTAGCTAACTTTTAACTATTTCAAAGTTTTAAAGAACATTTCTGCTGTATTTATGTTTGATGCTAAAGGTATCTTGTATACATCACTTAATCTGAATAGTGCTGATACATCAGGTTCATGTGGTTGTGCTGTTAATGGGTCTCTAAAAAATAAAATTAAATCAATATCTCCATTAGCAACACGTGCGCCAATCTCTTGATCTCCACCTAATGGGCCACTTTTAAAACAATGAATTATTAATCCAGTAGCTTCCATTACTTTGCTTCCGGTTGTTCCTGTGGCGAATAATTGATGTTTTGATAAAATATCTTTATGTCTTGTACAGAAATCTATTATCTCATGTTTCTTCTTATCATGTGCGATAATTGCGATTTTCATTATATCACCTCAAGTATAGTATACACTATAACTAGGTCGTTTTAGTGAAAAAAAATGATAATATGATTTTTTGTGTTCATTTTAGTATAATTAGTTGTAGGAGTTTAGCAAGTATTGCAAATCATTGGAGGTTATTTGAATGACATCGATAAATAAAAATAAAAAAATTGTTAAGGATATTATTAGTGGTGAGATTATAGAACCACAAGTTGATCCTATAATTGAGTGGGAAAAAGAAGATACAGTAAAACTACCAACACCAAGATTTTTACCTAGTTTCTTGAGTATTATCTCGATGTTATCGGTTGTCCTTCTTTTAGGAATGGCTTTATCTTTGCTTTATTTCTTTAAGATTTAAATACCTAAATTTTACATATCCATTTTGGAATGTTATAATGGAGAAAAATCATTATTGAGGGGGATTAAATAATGGGTAGAATATCAGGTAGTAGAGGTAGAGGTTTTTCTGGGAGTGGATTTAAGGGTAGAAGTTTTAAGAGTGGAGGCTTTCGAAGTTCTGGTTTTAAACCGAGTGGTACTCGACATTATGGAGGTTATTCTCATAGGTATCGTCCATATAGAAGAAATTACATTTTCCATAGTTTAGGGCCTGTAGGGAAAGTTATTTATATAGTAGGGATAATAATCTTATTCCTAGTCCTTTCGTTCATATAAAAAAAGGTGCAGATTCTGCACCTTTATTTTTTGTATATATCGATTAGTCTTTGAACTTTATCATAGTTAATATATCTAGATTCTCTAAGTAGTTCTTTTCCATTACTGAATATTAAAACTGTTGGAACACTGAAAATCAAATGATCTCCTTTGAATTGCTCAAAATCATCAATATAAATACTATATTTTTCTATTGATTCTAAGTTTGAGATATTCCTTTCCAACATGCTTAGAATACTTTGACAAGCATTACAAGTATGTGATTTCGCGATTATCATCACGAAGTCTTTTTTTATTACTTCTTCAACATCAGTATATTTTGCTATTATATTATTCATTTATCTCGCCTCAACTATCTTTAGTGCACCTGCCGGACATGAGTATATACAACCCCATGCATTATCGCAGATTATATCAGTAGTATAAGCCTTTTTCTTTTCTTTGTCCATTTTTAGAGTTCCCGTTGGGCAAATTCTTGCACATATTGAGCAACCAATACATTTATTTTCTTCAACATTTACTGTATATGACATCAAAACACCTCCAAGCCGATAGTTAGTATACAAACAATAAAGTTAAATGTCAAGTATGTTGTTTGAAAAAAGTGTTTTCATATTTAGAAAAAATTTTATATTCCTTGTACGGCATATGCTATTGTAGTAATATAATGCTGCGAGGTGATATTATGAAAAGTATTAACTATTTAAAGAGTATAAGTAACAATACTAAGTTACGTTTAATAAGTTTGCTTTTAGAGAATGAATTATGTGTATGTGAGTTTGAAGAAATACTTCATATCAAACAAGTGAATATATCAAAGAACTTAATTAGTTTAAAAGAAGCAGGAGTCGTTAATGTTAGAAGAGAGAAACAACGAGGATTCTATTATTTAACTAAAGGTTTTTTGAATAATGAGTTTCTAATTAAGCATTTAGAGTCTGTTCGAAGTTCAGAGGATATTTTGCAACAAGACTATGATGAGTTTGTAAATCACGAAAAAGTTAAAGATCAGAATATTTATGTGTGTAATGCATATAGAAAGGATGAAAAATAGATGGTTAAGAAATCTTTAAAGGTAAATGGAATGACATGTGCTATGTGTGCAAAAACAATCACTAATACTTTTGACAATTATGAGAGTATTACTGCTAATGTAAATGTGGGAGCAGGCAAAGTTATATTTACTTATGACGAAGCTAAGTATAGTATCATAGATATTGCTGAAATAATAACTCAAATAGGATATGAGCCGATTATTGAAGAAACTTTGGATGATAATAAGAAGTTAAGATTAAGAATGAGAAGAGAAATCTACGTCTCGGTTTTATTCAGCATTCCCTTATTATGGGCGATGTTTAGTCATATCCATTTCTTTGATTTCATATATGTACCTGAACTTCTAAAGGATGGAGTTTTTCAACTGATTATATCTGGGGTTGTTCAATTCTATATTGGTAAAAGGTTCTATAAGGTTGCCTACCATAGTATAAAGAAGAAAGTCCTAGGTATGGATATTCTTGTTGTTATGGGGACCACAAGCGCATACTTATATAGTATATATTTATTAATTACTACTTATGGCCAATTAGGGATGCATGTATATTATTTTGAGATAAGTGCTTTAATAATTACAATGGTGCTAATTGGGAACTATATTGAACATATAGCTAAAGAAAGAACTACAGATGCTCTTGTTGAACTTATCAATCTTGGAGCAAAAGAAGCAAGAGTGATAAAAGACGGGATTGAACATATGGTTGATATTGACGAAGTTTTTCTTGGTGATCATGTTATAGTCTTGGCGAAAGAGAAAATACCAATTGATGGTAAGATTGTCAACGGAGAGACGTTTATTGATGAATCAATGATTACAGGTGAAAGTATCCCAATTAAAAAAGAAGTTGGTAGTGATGTAATTGGAGCTACCATAAATCTTCAAGAAAAAATTGTGATTGAAGCTACGAAAATAGGGAGTGATACAATACTTGCCCAAATAATTGAAACTGTTGAGGAAGCAAGCGCTCATAAACCACCTATTCAAAGGACTGCAGATAAAATTGCATCATATTTTGTTCCGTTAGTAGTAACTATTGCTTTAATAAACTTATTTGTACAGTTTGTATTTATGGGAATTGATTTTAGTGTTGCTTTTGAGAGAACAGTTGCAATTCTTGTAATTAGTTGTCCTTGTGCATTAGGCCTGGCAACACCTACAAGTATTTTAGTAGGTAATGGAAAGGCAGCGAAAAATCATATATTATACAAAGGCGGAGAATTCTTTGAGTTGGCCAATAAAATAGAAGCTGTTGCATTTGATAAAACTGGGACACTTACTATTGGAAAACCTATTCTAACTGATTATGTAGGAAATATGATGGTTTTAGACTATCTCTACTCACTAGAGAAAGAATCAACGCATCCAATAAGTACAGCTGTTGTAGAGTACTGTAGGAATAGAGATTTAAATGTTTTTGAAGTTTCTAATTTTAACGTACTTGAAGGAAAAGGACTTCATGCAAATGTTAACAATAAATCTGTATACATTGGTTCTTTGAAACTGATTAATGAGTTGGATCTTACGAATACTTTTGAGAAGGAGTATACTAAACTTCTTCAAGAAGCCAAGACTGTAAACTTTATAGTAATTGAGAATAAAATTGAAGCTATATATGCAGTTAGAGATGAAATAAAGAGAACCTCTAAATTAGTTATTGAAGAAATGAAATTAAGAGGATTGATACCATATATGATTACGGGAGATAATAGTGTTGTTGCTACACAAATAGCAAAGGAATTAGGTATTGATAATATTTATAGTGAGGTCTTACCTCATGAAAAGGCAAAAATAGTTGAGAAAATACAGTCAGAAGGTAAGATAGTTGCCTTTGTCGGTGATGGTATAAACGATGCACCTGCACTAAAGATTGCCGATGTTGGAATTGCCATGGGGCATGGGACTGACATTGCAATCGACTCAAGTGATGTTACATTAATGAGCTATGATTTGGGGCTGGTGATAAAAGCAATAGATATGTCAAAGGCAACAATAAAGAATATTTATCAAAATTTTGGTTGGGCTTTTAGTTACAATTTGATTGCTATACCTTTAGCAGCTACTGGTAGACTTAGCATGGTTGTTGCAGCAGCAGCAATGGCTTTTTCAAGTATTACTGTAGTATTAAATGCATTAAGATTAAAAAGATATAAGTTACCTGATTTTAAAATGAAAGGAGAGATGACTATGAAATTAGAAGTAACAAATATGACTTGTGGACACTGTAAGATGACCATTGAGAAGGCATTGAAGGAAAATGGATTTAGTAATATTGATATTGATTTAGATACTAAAACCGTTGAAGTCGATTTAAATGGTAAAACCGAACAAGAAGTAAGAACTGTTATCGAAGCAAAAGGGTATGAAATCAAGCAATAAAGCGGAAATTAACTCCGCTTTTGCTTTTTTTGAACAATAGTTAGAAATATAGTATAATCCTATATATGACTAGAGAATCGCCTCCAAATTGATACTCTTTGTCATGTGGAAGGATGATTTATGTAAAGAGTAAGGGAATTTATAATAAGTTCTTTTTATACAATTATCAAAGGATTAAGGATTATAAATGTTTGGGATTACGGGAGAGAGAAGGAGGGGACCTTCTCTTTTCTTTATATAAATCACAAAAAAACTGGATGTTATTAAACAAAGAGTAAAAATATGTTGATTTTTAAAAACTCGTTTGCTATAATAAAAAAGCGCTAATAACTATAGCGTACTAACTGGGCGGGTAGCGAAGTGGTTAAACGCGGCAGACTGTAACTCTGCTCCTTTGGGTTCGGCGGTTCAAATCCGTCCCCTCCCACCATTTTTTTATATTTAGGGGCGTAGCAAAATGGTTATGCAGCGGTCTCCAACACCGTCTACGGGAGTTCGATCCTCTCCGCCCCTGCCATTATAAATGCTTTAGGTAAGACCTCGGTCTTGCCTTTTTGTTTGCAATAATATGCTATTTTGACGAAAAAGACCGGTGCACAGTTACGTTTTAGCTTAATAAACTTATATTTTTTGGGCTTTGATGAATCTAAAATGTTTGCAATGGTAAGTGCTGATTCAACACGATTTTTATACTTGTTTATTGTGCACTGCAATTTCAATTATTGGATCATTAAATTCGCTTATTGGTTTTTCTTTATCAAATAAGAAGCTAAAGCCATCGTCTCTACTATAAAAAATGTAATTTACTGCATCCATTTTTAATTCTAGGTAAGACAGTTTTTCATGCAATTTGATTTGTTTTTGTTGAAGTTGATACTTTTCTGATGTTGAGATGTATTGCATTTGTTTTAACTTATTATATATTTTCAAGTCCCAATCATGCAGTTTTGCAATTTCAATACTTAGATAATCTGCTATTTTACTTAATACTTTAGGTGTTTCCTTTTCGTATTGAATCAGAGTTGAGTGATACAACTCAGCTTTTGCGAGTCTAAACATAGCTTTACCCCCTAGCTCCCATGATTTTTTCATATTGATCTTTAAGATATTCTAAATTGAATCTTAAATATATTTCTGTAGTTCTTAAATCTGAATGTCCTAAGTACTTTTGAAGTGTTGCAATGTTTCCCCCTCTAGCAAGAAATCGCTGAGCGAAGCCATGCCGATGTTTATGAGGAGATATTGATTGTTTGATACCTAATCGTTTTTGTAATCTTCTGTAAGCTCTATATATAGTTACACCATTGATATGTCCAACACCGTTTTCACCAGGGAGTATGTATTCATTAATCACTAGTTTATTGTTAGTGTATTGCTCAAGTAAGTGAAGTGTTGTTTCACTAAAGAATACGTATCTTGGTTCTCCTGTTTTGGAGTTTTCTAGATAAATAGATCTCGATTTCAAATCAACATTTCCATATTTTATATTTATAAGTTCGTTTAGTCTTACCCCTGTATCGTAAAGAAGTCTTGTGATTAAATAGTATTTTAAATTGTTGTATGCTTTTATGTTGTTTTGGTAGTAGTTGAAAATCTTATTAATATTTAAATCACTAATTACTTCGATTTTAGGCTTCACCTCTTTGAGTTTATCAAGGTTAATTCTTCGCCCTGTAATGCGTTTTATTATTCTTACAACAATATTCCTGTAGTAATTGATTGTGCGTTCACCTGGTTTAGTTTTACGGTTTTGAAGATAGATTGTGAAGTCAGCGATTACTTGAGCATTAATATCGTTTATGTAGTGATCACCAAGTTCCCTTTTGATTACAGGTAGTTTACCATCGTACCATTTAAGTGTTTCGTTTCTTTTTTCTGACATGATTATTGTTCTAAACTCATCGATTGCATCCTTGAATTTCATATCGTTATATTCTATTAAATCAATTGATGAATTATAAATATTGTTTAGTATTTCTTTTTCCTCTGTTCGAGTCATATGTATTACCTCTTTCTTATATAATAACTATGAACTCATTATTATTGCTAATAACAACTACAACCACCACCATAGTGATGGTTGCGAACTATACTCTTTTTCATGCCATATATCACTTCCTTTATTTTAGCTTGTAAGTACGAAGGGTGAGGTGATGTTTGATTTGGAAGAGAACACCACCCCTTGAAATTAGTAATTGTAAGATAGTTTGTTTATTACCTTACGACTATATTTTTGCATCATAAATATAATTTTTCAAGTTTGTTGGAACTTCTAGTCTAGTTGAAATGCACACAGTGCTTACTTAAAAGTTCCAAAACACCCTGAACGGCTTAATGAAGACATAAAAAAATTACCAAAACGGTAATTTTATCATTTGGTGATTTGCCATATAATTCGTTTGATGCTATCATATGGTGAGGTGATAGAATGAGTTTAGGGAGCAATTTGAAGTACTTAAGAGAGTTATTGAATTTGCAACAGAATTACGTCGCTGATGAATTAGGAATAAATAACTCGACATATAATCGTTATGAAAATGATGAAAGATTTCCTAAATATGATAAATTAGAACAGTTAGCAAAATTCTACAGAGTATCCATTCAGGCTTTACTGATTGATTATCACGATAAGATTGAGGGAGAAAATCTCAAACTGGGAACACTAGGTGGTATGTTTGAATTTTATCAGCGCGAACTAGCTAGTAATATTTTGGTAATTAAAGATATTGAAACTAGTGATCGTGATGGAAAAATTGTTAGTGAAATACAAAGGATATATGATGATTTACTTATTATGAAGCAATCTATTCTAACGGAGTTTGAGAATAATTTAAGTCATCTTGAACCATATATAGTACAAAAGCACAAGGATTAACTTGTGCTTTTATCATTTTAAGATATTAACTGGCGTATTTCTTTTTTTTTCTTTATATATAGTATGTAGCAAGGTTCATCTTCATAGTATTCAACAGAATCAAGATGTAATTCGTATGGCTCCTGAAAATCACTGGTTAATGCATTTGCAAAGTCTTGTGCGTCTTGTATGTTATCGAACTCGATTTTCATTGGAACAAGATGAAACCCCAAGACGTTGCTAGTACAGGAACCATATATTTCATTGATTAATTCTATTATTTCTTTTCCTAATTTACTTATTTCTGGTGTGTTTATATGTGAGAAGGATTTCTTAATATCTACTTCATTTGTGTGTAATGAGAAAATATCTCTTATGTTTGAACTTATCTTATCAATTTGCTCTTTATATTCAATAATCTGTTACACCTTCTTTCAATAAGTTTATGTTTGGTCTCTTGTAAAGTGGAGTATAAGAAATTGATGTTTGCTTTCATATTACAAGAGATGATTGCTAATCTTTCATGATTTCATCATAGTTCTCTTTTAGCTCGTCAATATTAAATCTTAAATACATTTCTGTAGTACTTAACTCTGTGTGTCCTAGGATTGTCTGTAGTGACGATAAGTCTCCTCCTTTTTTTATAAACTTCTTTGCGAAGTAATGTCTGAATTTATGTGGGCTTATGGATTGCTCTATTCCTAATCGTTCTTGTAATCGAATAAGAGCTCTGTAAACAGTAACTGGATTCATTGGTCTCTTGTAATCTTGTGCAGTTAATAAGTATTTACTTTTGTGTTTCAACTTTTCTAAGTAACTGTACAGTATCATCTTTGTATCTTCACTGAAGAATACAACTCTTGATGCACCTGTCTTTGTTCTGTCTAACTGAATAGCTCTAAATGATATGTTAATGTTCTTCACTTCAATATTAACTAACTCAGTAAGACGTACGCCTGTTTCAGTAAGTAGTTTGATTATTAATAAGTATTTGTGATTTTCATACTGTTCAATATTAGAACTGAAGTATTTGATTATTTTGTAGATGTTAGCTTCATCAACACTCTTAATGAAGGGCCTTGTTTCATTGAGCCTCTTGATTTTAATTTTTCTACCTGTTGTATCTTTTATTATTCGAACAATGATTTGCCTGTAATAATTTAGTGTTCTGGGTGAAATCTTTGGATTACGTTTCTTTTGCTTGTTTGTGAAGTCTGCAATAACTAGCTCATTTATATCTGTGTCTTCTACGTCCCCGAGATATCTTTCAATCATTCCTAGTTTTGCTGAATAGTACTTCATTGTTGCTGGTCTTGTTTCTGCTTTCTTTAAAATAACAAACTGATCTATACGTTCTTTGAATTTCATATACACCTCCTTCTAAGACCTATAACAGTATTATGTCGTGTTGTTGTATTTTCGTAAATGCAATTTTTTACGTCTTGAATTATTTATCTTAAATTGATACCATCAAGAGAGAAAGAAAGGGGAGGATTTTTTTTATGAAATACTATAACATTACGATTGATTGTAGATATAACGGATATAATACTAATCGTATATATAACATGATAAAGGTAGAATTTGATAGAGGGAACGCAAATGACAATAATCATCTTAACAATATTTTACAACATGCTAATTATCTAGCAAATAATGTTAACACTCACGCTGCGTCATCTTCGAACTCTACAAGAAGTACAAATGTTGTTTTTTCAGATGCTCTTGCCGGTGCGTTGAGTGAACACGCTTGGTTTCATTACTTAAATAGCGGAGTACTGAGTAATGGTACGACAGTTGCTTTTGGACCTATGGGAAGCTCCATTAACCAATTAGACTTAATATCAAGCAATAATAAGACTATGGAAATTAGATCATCAGGCGTAAGAAATGGGATTGATTTTGCTTTGTGTCATCCTACATATATGTTTGACATTATTGGTCCGTATACTAACTCATACAAACCAAGTGCAACCTATAAGGATTTTTACTTGAGAACTTTATATCCCTTCGATATTTCTCAAATCCAATTACATTTTAACAATCAAATAGTGGAAGTTTTTTTATTAGGAGGAGCAACTATGGCTATGATGAGAAATCATCAACTCTTTTCATTGAAATCGATGAAAAAGAATAACTCGTTTGCCCCTAATGGAAGCTATTACCATTCAATAAAATATCATCTAGCTCTTGATACTCAACAATTGATTAATCTGATTTAGATAGAGGTAACACTTTGGTATTCTTTCTTTATAATTTTGCCTTTTTATGGTAAAATTCTATGTATACTGAGGTGGAAATATGTTTGATATAAATAATAGAAGATATACTGGTAGTAAACATAAATTGAACGACTGGATATTTGAGAACATTTCTCAGAACTGTGAAGGTCGTTCATTCTTTGATATATTTGGAGGTACTGGAGTAGTATCTGCAAGAGCATATGAAGAAGGATTTGAAGAAATAATTGTTAATGATTTCTTATTTTCAAACAAAGTGATATATGATGCTTTTTTTTCAGATGATGAGGTAAATGAAGAAAAAGTGAACGACATAAAAAACAGATATAATGGCTTTTTACCAGGATCAGAGAATTATTTCTCTAAGAATTTTGGGGATAATTATTTCTCTAAGGATAATTCAATTTTAATAGGACAAATTCGAGAGGATATAGATTTGCTACACAAGTGTGAGTCTATAAACAAAAGAGAACATGATATTTTACTAGCTTCATTAATATACTCAATGGATAAAGTATCAAATACTGTTGGACATTATGAAGCATATCTGAGAAATGCTAAGACTAACAAGAGAATAGTTTATAAACTGATAGATTTTTTAAAGTATTCTAGTCCTAAATTTGATATACATAGAACAGATGCGAATGAAATCGCAAACTGTATTGGGGCTGACATTATTTATATAGATCCCCCATATAATAGCAGGCAATATAGTCGTTTTTACCATGTTATTGAGACTTTGGTACATTGGGATGAAAGAGAGTTATATGGAGTTGCATTAAAACCTACTCCAGAGAATATGAGTGATTATTGTAGAAATGCTGCACCTAAAGTCTTTAGGGACTTAATAAGTAAATTGAAATGTAAGTATATAGTGGTTTCTTATAATAATACTTTTAAGTCAAAGAGTAAATCTTCTATGAATAAGATTACTTTGGAACAAATAGAGACAATATTAGCGGAACGTGGTGAAACAACCATAAGTTCAGTTAGTCACAAAGCTTTCAATACAGGTAAAACAGAGTTGAATAATCATAAAGAATATTTGTTTATTACAAGGGTGGTGAATTCATGAAAAAAGAATACATAAGATCTCCGTTTTTTTATGTTGGAGATAAATATAAAATAATAAAACAAGTAGAACCACTTTTTCCAAAAAAAATAAATAGATTTATTGAACCATTTACTGGTGGTGGGACTGTATTCATGAATGTAGAAGCTAAAGAATTTCTTGTAAATGATTTGAATAAAGAAATAGTAACAATTCATAGAATGTTAAAAAAATACAAAAATAAGCCAGATGATTTTTTTGATAGAGTCTACTCAACTGCCTTGAAGTACGATTTATCAAGATCATTTAAAGAAGACATTATTCCAAAAACCCTAAGAAGGCAATATATAAAAACATACTATTCAAAATATAATAAAGAGGGTTATAATAAACTGAAGAGCGATTATAACGAATCAGATAGGGATCCATTTCTTTTATATATATTAATGATTTATGGATTCAACAGAATGATTAGGTTTAATAAAAGTGGTCTTTTTAATTTGCCGCCAGGGAATGTAGATTTCAACAAAAATGTCGTTAGAGCTTTAGAACATTACTTTGATGTATTTAATAATAAATCCATAAAAATCTATAATAAGGATTATGGGGAGTTCTTAAAAAAGATTAATTTTCAAGAAGGTGATTTCTTGTACCTAGATCCACCATACCTAATCTCAAATTGTGAATATAACAAAATGTGGGATAGAACAAATGAGAATGAACTACTTGAACTTCTAATTCAATTAGACAAGCAAGGGGTGAAATTTGCACTTTCTAATGTTGTTTCACATAAGGGATTTGAAAATAATATTTTGAAAGAATGGATATCAAATAATGGGTTCAATGTTCATCCAATCGAGAGTAAATACATTAGCTATCATGATAATAATCATAATGGGACTATAGAGGTGGTGGTGACAAATTATGTCTAGAGTAAAAGTGAAACGAAGAAGGAAAATACTATCCTTCGACACTTGTGTAAGAAATCCAGAACGATACCTTAATATCTTAAAAGAGATAAGCGAGTTTGAAGGGAAAGTCTTAGATAATTCCAACTTACTGAGTATTGTAGTGAAATTGTATCAGGCAGAAATTGTCACTTCAAAAAAAATTGATAAGAATAAAATCAGTGACTTAAGCTATATGAAGAATAAGGTAGTAGAGGTTTGCTCTTCGAAAAAGGCAATTGGGGGATTTCCGAAAGGATATCAGTCTAGATTTTGGCATTATATGTGGACCATGTCTGAGTTCGGTATTGTTTATACGCAATATAAGGAAGTTTTTCGAATTTCTGATATAGGTCATAAATGGTTATCTGGAGAAATTTCTGACATGGAGATGTTCTCTACACAAAGCATGAAATATAATCGAAAATCACCTTATAAAAGATGTTCTAATGATTTTAATTATTTTAGATTCATCATTAAATTGATTGAGAAACTGAGTAGAAAGTTAAGCTACAACGAGTTTTGTTTATCGTTACATGTGGAACGAGATGATGTGGATGCATTCATTAAATGTTTAGAGAAGCATAAATCTAAATTTTTAAACAGAGAAGCTACCTGGGATTATATACGTAATAGGTATAGCCTTAAAAATAGTGACAATACGAAAAAAACAAATATGACTGAATATCCTGATCAAGTTCTAAGACTACTTAGGATATCGGGGTTTGTATCCATATATAATAGAGGACAAGTCTATATTGATATCAATAGAACAAGAAAAGACCTAATAGATAGGTTAATCAACTATGATTTTACTTTAAATGATGCTGAAAAAGAAATAGAGTATAAATATTTCACTCGAGTAGGAAGCACTAATCAAGATTTATTAGATATTGTAGTATCTGATAGAGAGTTTTCAATTCCTATAGTCGAATATAAAACAAAACTTGCCCAATTTATAGATGAGAATAATTTAACTCAGGAAATTATTGTTAATGAACTAACTAATTTGGTTAAAAATAAATCAGGTATAGATACCTTTAAGTATTTTGCATCATATGTTCGTCTAGAGTTTTTGTCAGCGCTATTACTTTATATGAATTATAGCGATGACTATGTAGTAAAACCTAATTATAAAATGGATGATAGTGGTGCTCCTCTCGGTCATGCAGGGGGCGGAAAAGCAGATATTGAAGTTTACAAAGAAGATAAGACAGTTTTTTGGACTGTCGAAGTTACTTTGATTAGAAACAAAGATCAGCAGAAGAATAACGAAACAACTACAGTAGTAAGACACCTTAAGAATAAAGTGAATGAAGAAGGATATGAGAATGCTTATTTATCTCTTGTGGCACCTTTGATTCATGAAGATGTAAGGAAATTTTTGGAATTTTCAATTGTTGATGAAAAAAGAAATGGATATTTACCATTAATAAAACCTCAATCAATTGAAGAGTTTATTTCTGATACCGTGGATAAAAAGAATATTGAAGAAATTTCTGATTATTCGTATCGTGTTATTGATAATTTTAAGAAATCTATAGCTAGTTTATAGAGTTTTGAAGAAAGACCTTTATTTCGTGGTCTTTTTTTATGCTTACTTTTGGATTGTTACGCGATATATTAATAATTATAAATAAAAAGGAGGAGTTATATGTTGAATCAAGTAATATTAGTAGGACGCATTGTGCACAGTGTGAAGCTAGAAGCGAGGTCTAATACTCAAGATAAGACCTTATTAATAGAAATTGGTAATGGAGACGTAAGTTCAACTACTATACCTTGCGTGTTGAGTGAAGAACTCGCTAATACTGTTGAGGAGTATTGTGAAGAAGGAAGTACAATTGGAATTAAAGCTGAATTGGAGAATGAGGAAGATAAGATTACTGTAGTTGTACAGAAACTAACATTCATTAACACATCTAAATGAGTTTTAACAAGTGACATTCAATCTGTATCGCGTTTATGTGGTTTTAATTTGAAATCATATTGGTAAAGTATTGAAATGTGATACAAAAGAAATTATGTTTGTTGATATCAAATGTGTTAAATTAGCACTTATAAACTATTTTGTTGCAATGTTATACATACGGAGAAAAAGTATGGTTTGAAAGCTATAATAGTTTTGGAGGTGATTATGATGGAAGAATTATTGCATAAGTTAGAAGTTCTAAATAAAATAAAAAAAGCAATTAGCCAAACATACAACAGTGGAGACAATGTGAGTGTCTACCATGAGTGTATGGAACTATTGCTTGATGTTGAAGATTCAGTTTTAAATCCTGTACTATTTGATAAAGAGTTTCAACAGATAACTAAAGATTAATTACTAGATGGTTTAAGTAAATCTGTTAACTCTATCTCTAAAGAGTTTGTTATTTGAATAAGTAAATTAATTGAGATAGTTTGATTAGTGTTTGGTGCTTCTATTCTCTGATAGTAGTAGAATCCTATGTTTAAGAATAGAGCAAACTGCTCTTGCGTCATTCCTTTTGATTTTCTAATCTCTTTAAGGTTTGATGATAGGTTCTTATAGAATTGATTTTCAGTCATAAATGTCACATCCTAAACTTGAGTTGATTACTCAAGTTCATTGTGGCATAATATTTATATATATTTGTTGAGCAAATAACTCAATTACGATAAAAAGGATAATGAATTAGGAGGTTTGTTATGGATTGGTTTTTATTAATTGTTGGTGGAGGATCAATATTGTTTGGTATTGTAGCAATGATAACAAAAGCTTCGGCAGAGGCTAATCAGAATTCAGGCAGACACGTTCCACATAAATGTAAACATTGTGATAATAACTTTTATATTAAACAAGAGGAAAAAGATAGAATTAAACAAGGTGGTACAGTTGAATGTTCATTTTGTCATAAATGGACTCATTAATACTAAGGAGGTTTTAATAGTTATCTAAAGAACAAGTTTAAACTTCTTGTTCTTTTTTTATTTGATTGAAAGGAGAATAATCATGTACGTTGCAATATATAGTAGAGTATCAACGAATAGGCAGATAAACAAAGGATTTGGATTAGATATTCAAAGGAACGAATTAATAAATGAGGCTAAAAATCTTAATGTAGAATATAAAGAGTATTTTGATTCAGGATTTACAGGAACGAGTATTAAAGATAGGAAGGCACTTGAGGGTATGCTAAGGGATGTTGAGGAAGGGTTGATTTCAGAGGTATGGGTAACAAAACTATCACGTCTAGGAAGAAACACTAGAGATGTTCTAAACATCATACACATATTGGAGCGTAATAATATAAAGTTTAGATCAATAAGAGATGGTATTGATACATCAAATCAAATGGGGAAAATAATGCTTCAGTTCATGAGCATAGTTTCTGAGATGGAACGAGATATTATTATGGAAACAACAAAGGCAGGGTTAGATTTTAGGGCATCACTTGGTAAGATATACGGTTGTGGGAAAGTTCTTGGATATGATAGAAGAGGTGGGGGGAAGAACTCATACATAGAAGTTAACATTGATGAGGCAAAGATTATTAAGGACATATTCAATAGGTACCTTAAGGGAGATGGTTATAAGGCAATCACCAATCATCTAAATTATAAAGGACTGAAGACAACAAAAGGGAATTATTTTTCAATCAACACTGTCAAGAATATTCTAAGCAACCCTTTGTATGCAGGGTACATAAGATATAATTTATTTAAGGATTGGTCCAAAAAAAGACGGAAAGGATTACAAAATGAAAAAGATATAATTCTTGTTGATGGGTTACATGATAGTATTATATCCAAGAATAAATGGAAGAGAACGCAAAAGCGTATGAAAAGATATCAAAAGACTAACAAGGTATTATCGTCAGAGTATTTGCTTGTTAGTTCATTGAGGTGTCCTGATTGTGGTAGTCTAATGGTAGGAGTAAAGGGTAAGTATAAGTATAAAGATACGAATAGTATATATAGAAGATACAACTGCAGTAACTATCACAACAAAGGGAAAAGTGTATGTAATATAAATAGTGTTAGAGTTGAACTAATAGATAATAAGGTATTAGATATAATAAAGAATTACCTTTTATTAGAACCAAGATATAACAAAGACAGTTGGTTTATTAAAATAAAAGAAATTATTAACTCGAGTGATAATCTGAAAATTAAAAAGTTCTTGAAAGTTTTTATTAGGAAAGTTTTATTTGATAAGCATAGTAAAGATGTAACCTTGATTGAACTTAATATCGAAGAGGATCTGTTAGTGTATTTAGAAGAAAAGTATACTAACAAGAAAATCAAACGGCTTAAGAATGCATTTACTGAGTTTGAAGCATAATAAAAAAGAAGCATGAGAGGATTTATTAATTTTTACATTACTTTCTTAAAAGAAAAGTGATATAAAAGAAAATAAAACATATGCTTCTTTTTCTTTAAGTAATTGATGTTAGTAATAGTGTTGTTCTTCTTTAAGTAATTGATGTTAGTAATAGTGTTGTTCTTCTTTAAGTAATTGATGTTAGTAATAGTGTTGTTCTTCTTTAAGTAATTGATGTTAGTAATAGTGTTGTTCTTCTTTAAGTAATTGATGTTAGTAATAGTGTTGTTCTTCTTTAAGTAATTGATGTTAGTAATAGTGTTGTCATTCTTTTTCTCTTTGGGTACGCCGTAGCGAACTGTCATGTTTAAGTATTTAACTTATGCTGTGGGTCTTACTTATAGGCACGGTTTTAACGTAGCCCAACATAAAGATATATGTGTTACCCTTTCCTGCTGGCTTGCGGGTAACCAGTTTATGACATAAATACCGAGTATGTTCTATTTTGTGCAAAGCACTGGAAAGATGAACATACATACTCACTCCCTTTAACAGTCGTGCTGGGGAATGAACCTCTGATTTGATGTAGTATTGAATTGCCCTACATTATATATATATACCAAAGCTATGTTTTATTTGGTAGTGAAAACATAAATAAAGGGTTAAGTATTTATGGATGTACTACTTACATGAAACTACGAGGTTTTATTTGAATGTGCAAACTGATATAATAAAGATAGCTATTCAGTGTAGCTGTTATGTATAATTTATACTTTGAGGAGGAGACACATGGTTGTAAAAGGGTATAAAGAGAAACTTGCGGTAGGGAGCATTACTGATGTTAGTAAGTTAGAAGAAATGCTTTCTGATTTGAAAGCAATAAGTGAGACTACATTTGTTCTAGAACTGATATCTTCAAACCAGATATTACAGTTTGATAGTATAGATGAAATTATTGAATATTTAAACAAGTCTAAAATAGTCCATTTGTTTAAGTTGTCTATACACGATGCAAAGAAAAATAATGTAGCACTTCTATCGACAACGACTGAAAAAAATGAATGGACAATAGAGTATTTTCAATGTGAAGAAAGTTTGTATAATCAGATTCATGATACAATTAAAAAGTTTTTTGGTAAGAAAGGGTTAAGAATTGTTAGGAGGAAATTGGAGACTATGATTCCAATGTATATAACTCTTGTTATATCTTCAATATTATTGATAATCTTGTTTCTAAACAGCGGTAGACTGATATACCCTTTAGGAACATTATTTGGATTTGGGTTGATTGTCTTTCTGTATACAAAATTCTATGAGTGGTATATCTTAAGGTTATCTAAGAGTGCGGTTTATCTGGATTCAAAACCTTCAGAACTTGATTATAAAAAAACAAATAAGATATTATCAATATGGAGGTCGTGGGGCATTGAAACGAAAGTAACTGTAATATCAATTGTGTTTACAAGTATATCTATACTATTAACAATAATTACTATAGTCATATTTTCTTAGAGAGAAACGCAATTATAAATCTATTCCAAACTGTATTTCATTTTTAGGATATGATATAATGTTGTTAGAGAAGTCAGGGATTAAACTTTGTAAACCATATCGACTTTTATGTTGATGTGGTTTTTATTTATTTAGGAGGAGAATGTGATGAGAAAACTTGATTTTAAAACTAATGTTCAAAATGTTTTTGATAAAATGACATTTAAAGATGAGTATGAAATTGATGCTTTTTCAAATTATATCGGGTTAAAAGGAATTTATTTACACAAACAAATATACGATTTACTTATTGAAGAACTTGGAGAGTGTAGTTACAGCTTGTTATCAAAAATACTAATTTATGATAAGGGATTAAGAAATGTTTTGTTTAAGTATTTATCAGCTTTAGAAGAATACCTTAGATCAAAACTATTTGATAATTTTGATTATGATTTTATAATCGAAGACCCGTTTAATCATAAAATTAGTATTAAAAACTTAGTATCGAGAAAAAATTCAACATCTTCAAACTTATATTACATTACCTTTTCAAGATTCTTTACTTTCCATACTTTGATTGATGTGTGTTACAAAGTAAATTTGATAAGTGAAAATGAGAAGACAAAGTATGAAGTTGTAAAGAAATTGAGAAACAGAACTATGCACCATAATATACTAGTGACATCATTTCACACAAGGTTAGATGATGTAGAGAAGAATATTACTAATCTTGAAATGGAACTAGAAGTTTTATATAGAACTCTACCAGAAGAGTTTAGATATGAATATAACAAAGCTATAAATAGATGCAATAACATTGGAACTAAAATTAACACAGCTAATATCGATATATTATGTTTGGGAGTGATGAACAATGGAATATTTGAAAAAAACTGAGTTAAATAAATACCTTGTTGAATTTGATAGATTTATGAGGATGTTAAAGAAGCAACTTGGTTCAACTTACGATTTTGAGTATTGGTTAGTTGGTAGTGCAAGAAGAAACTTAGTGTTGAAGGGTAATGAAGGATATGATTTTGATTATCATTTGTCTTTTACAAAGTTGCCAAAGGATATAAATGCTAAAAAGCTAAAACTTAGAATCAAGAGTAAATTAGATGCAATTGTATCTAATTATGGTTTTGAGGATTGTGAAGATTCAACTAATGTACTTACAATAAAGAAGCTTAAAAAAGGTAAAGAAATATATGCATATGATATTGCAATCATTAAGCTGGGTAATACTAATGAAATATTAAGAAATGAAAAGAAGAACAAAGGAGTAGGACCTTATCACTTTGTTCAATTAAAGAATATTAAGGGATTTGATAAGAAATATATTAAAGTAAGAAAACCTGATATGTGGAATGATCTAAGAATAGAATATAAAAGGCTCAAATCTAAAGAGGTATATAAGAAAAAAGATGATAGAACATTATCATTTAGTTTGTTGAACAGTGCAGTAAACACAATACTACAAAGGTATAAGATAAAGATATGAGAAAATATTTAAGTATTGCTATTCTATTTGCTATTGTGAATCTTATACCTTATTTGTGTATGCTGATGTTATTAATATTGAATGAGGGAGAATTGTTATTCAATATCGTTTCAGCTGCTAAAGCGCTATTTGAAATGCCTACATCTTTAATCTGGTTTATTGTTCAATCTGATTTAGGTGAGGTTGGCTGGGTATTATTTAATGTAATATTGTTAGGTGGATCAGGTTATTTAGTTTCACGATAGAAGTTGTAATGATTTTATACATGAAAGGGGTTTTTAAAAATGGGGTTTGTTGATTCGTTAAAAGAAGTAAAAGAAATAGAAATGGAGCTATATCCAAATGTTGATAGATCAAAAGTAGATGGAACTTTTTATTATGATGAGTCCAATAATTTTAGAAAATTCAGACTAAATGAAACTGGATTCAATAACGACATAAGTGATCAAAGTCATTTCACATTAGGGGGTATTTATTTACCAAAAGGTTGTAAACCAGATGTGGAAGATTTAATGATCAAATTAAGACCTCAAAAAAATCAAAAGGAGCTCAAGTTTAAGTTTTTTAGTTACGGAAAAAAGGAATTGAAGGACTTTTTAAAATCAAAAAGATTGAAAATACTATTTGAATGGATATTTTCGAATGAAATATTGATACATATGTCTTCCATGGATTACTTGTATTTTTCAATCGTTGATATAATTGATGAACTACCTGATGCAAAAAGCACAGGACTATTTAACAAATCTCTAAAGGATATATTATATGAAGTTGTAAGAAAAGATATAAAATCATTCGTTGATATTCTATATAGGTATAAATACCCAAATATAAAGAAAGAAGTGATCTTTGACTTTTATAAAGAAGTTTATAGATTTTACATAAACTATTATGAGTATGATAATTTTGATCCTAATGATTTTTCTAAAGAACTTTTAAGGCAAATGCTGAAAAGTGGATTCAGAAGAGAGGGGAATGGGTTCTTGGAAAACAATGATGAGTATGTATTACATGAACATTATGAAATGATATATGTGAACACACCTGCAAATTTTCCGAAGTGTAATCATATCTTTGATGAGGAACCTGACATAATAGAAAAATTGGAGAAGTTAGAAAGCGAGTATTCAGATCTGTTAAATATGAAGTTTAAGAAATCAGAAACAGATGTTTATATTCAGTTATCTGATGCAATTGCAGGTTTTTCTGCTAGATTAGATACTATGATTTTTAATAATGACTTCTCTGGAATTACAGCTTTTGTTAGTTCATTAGAATTAAATCAAGTTAAATTGATCCATGATTATTTAAAGATTGTTGTTAAGTCAGATGGTTTCTGCATCTTGTTTACACACTCTACTGTTCCTGAAATATACAGAAGCAAGTATAGTCATCTTTGGAACGAGGTAATTGAAAGACTTCAAAACAAACAATGAAATATGAGGTAATTATTGTGAAAGACATTTTTAACATTTTAGATTTAATAGAAGTAACACTATCTAGTGATGATATTAGGCAATCTGATATGTTTGATGAACTTCAAGAACTGCAAATATACTACTTAGATGAGGTGTTTAAGGTTTTACTTCAAAAAATAGATGATGTAAATAAACCTAATTTTGAGTTTGCGAATCTTGCGATTGAAGTCTTAAGAAGGGTTAACAGATATAGTAAACTTTATGCTGAACCACTAATTATTGAGTTTGATGAAATAGAGAAAAAAGGTTTAGATGATGATTTGTTTAAGTCAAACAGGTCTGACAAATATGAGCTTCTTAAGCAGGTTAAAGGTATAGAAGTAGCTAATGATATTTTTAAGAAATCTATGTTTTTGCATATATCTAAGAAGTACGAAAGATACATCACTGCTTCTTTTGATGCCTTCATGAACAATACTATTGATGTAGCATATACATTACTACGAATGCCTTATTTTGATTTACAATTCTATATTGAAAGGTTTGTTTGTGAGCCTGACGAGTTGTTAGGTGACATTTTGAATAAGAACCCTATGGAGTATGATTATATCAGTAGGTATAAGCGAGATGATAAGAAAAAATCTAAAATCAGACAAGTGATTTCAGATTCTTTTAAATGTGTTCATAAAATCGATATGGATGATAAGTTGCTTGATGATATGTATGCTTTGCGTTTCGATAACGAATCAGATATGAGCATGTTAAATATTATTCAGAAATCTAATCATTTAATAACGACTTCACCTACAGGAGCATCTGGTATTAGCGAACTGAACTTCGCTTTTTTAGGAGATGAAGAGGTTGTACGTCCTTTAGCTGATTACTATCTTGTTCTTGCTTGCAATATATTAAGAACTTCAATAACGTATATATATTATGTTTTTAGAAATACTATAGCTTTAAAAGAAGGGATAAAAAGAGGGAAGATATCTGAGTTCTTAGTTGGAATGACTAAACAGTTGAGAAATCAATTTATTGAGAATGGTGCAACAGAAGAAGATATCAATACGATGTTACAAGAATTAGAGAGTAGGGAAGAAAGTGAAGAAACCAAGAGGAATATGTAAGATTTGTGGCAAAGAGGACTATTTAACATATGAGCATGTACCTCCTAAAGGTGCATTTAATAGTGGAAAATCTGAAACAATTAGAGGAGATGCTTTTACTAGCGTTATTTCTGGAGATAGACTTCCATGGGATACAGAAGGATTGAGAAAAGATATAAGTCAGAATGGCTGGAAGATGTTGACATTGTGCAAAAGGTGTAATAACTTTACTGGAAGAAAATATGTACCTGAATATTTGAAGTGGGTATATGGGATTTACAATTTCTTAGGTACAGAGAAGATTGAGTTAGACAAAAAATACCCACTAAAAACTAGTCTATTCAAACCTTTAAATGTGTTGAAGGAAATTATAGTTATGTTTTGCTCTAATACTGCATTGGCTCAAAATGATAAAGAAGTCAAGGACTTTTTACTAGATCCTGAAAACAAAAACTTTCCTAAAAGCAAGTATAGAGTTTATATGAACATGTTTGCAGGAGGAGTTGCTAAGAATACTGGAGTGATAGCTACTTTTACAACAAAAGGAGTTTTTACAAGTGCACAGATAACTTATGCTCCTTTAGACTTGACACTACTTTTTGATAATAGAGAAGATACAAACTATGACATATTTGGAACAGATATTACAGATTGGGCTGATTATGACTACAATGAGGAAGTTGAGTTAAGTATTGAAATGAAAGTAATAACTTCCTTTTTACCTTTACCTCAGGATAAAACTAGTTATAAGGAAGTTGTGTTAAAACATAAAAAAAGCAAGAAATAATTTCTTATAGGAGTAAATTATCATGGAAGTAATTGAGTTTAAGAGAAAACTAGAGAAGTACAGTATGGAATCTGCATTTAAAGTTTCCAGTACATATGAATACAACATTTTTCTAGAATATTACAATAACAAAGACAAAGATTTTACAATACAGTTATTAACTGTGGAGATGTTATTAAAATTGATTGGATTCTTTTGTAATGGGAAAAAACAGTTTAATCGACAAATTTACATAAATCTATTCAAAAGAATTGCTTCAAGGAAATATCAAGATGACACTCTATCTAAGCAAACTCTCTTTGACATTATGCATTTAAACATGATGGTTGATTTGCCTGTTCAAGTTCAAGATCATAGAAGAATTCATAGAGCATATAAACTTTTCAATTTTGCTAAAAATGGAGCAGATATTAGAAGTAAATTCGAAAAGAAGTTTAATGTATCTATTGAAGATTGGATAACAAAAACATTGTTCCTTCACACTTATTTAATGAGTATAAGTAAGGGGGAAATAGATAAAAAAATACTTGGTGATGAATGGTTGAGGGGCTTAATGAGTATTGAGTATAAGAAACTTTTAAAAGAAAATAATGAAATGCTCTCTTATTTTAAAAATGAACACAAGATATATGCTTTTAATTTATTGAGAATATTTCCAATAATAGAATTTGATGGGAAATATGAAATAGTTTCATATAAAAATATAATCGCATCTCTTACAGATTCTCTTGTGTATAGATTTACACATGGAAGTGATGAGCATAGAAGACAGTTAGGAACATCGTTTGAGAAATACTGTTTCGATACGATAAAAAGCAATCCGTTTTATACATCTAAATATAATGTTTACGAAGAGTTTGAGTTTGACAAGAAAACAAACGAGAAGTCAGCAGATATAACCTTGATTGGTGTAGAGGATACTTTGTCTATAGAGGTAAAGCTACAATCACAAAATTTAAAACTTAGACATTTAGATGAGAAAACTATAAAGACTCATATGGAAAGATTTAAAGAGCATTATAGTCAAGTTTTAAAAAAAATGTATCTTCTAGACATTGGAAGAATTGATTTGATTAAAGATGATAGGAATTATAAACATTATGGAATGATGGTAACATTCGACAATCCTTTACATCAAGATAAGAGGGTTGACATTGTTAATCAGGTGATAAAAGAGTTCAGTGAAAAATACAAATATAATTTCGAAAAGTTCAAAGGTTGTGTCGCATTGTTTGATGTTTCGATGTTCGATAACTTGTTTGTTGATAGTGAGGATCAACTATCTGATGTTTTCAAAACAATTTCTGAATTTAATGAGACAATTAGATCATTAAACTATCGTGTCATTAATCGAAAAAAGCATTCTCAAAAAGACTATTTTGATGAAGAACTCAAAGTTATTGAGCAGGGTTTGATTAATGGTACGATATCCAGTTTTTAAAGTAAGGTTATATATATAACTAAAAGGAGTAAACCATATGAAATTTTCTAAGAAAGAATATAGTTTTGAGGTTCGGGACAAGCCAAAATTAAACGGAATGAACAGCAAGAATTGTGGTGAGATAAAAAGAAATGGGATTATTGTTGCAACTATTAAATATGAACCTGGATTTATAAAAGAGAATTACATTGCACATATGAATCCTGGTGATGATTATATTATAAGAATTGGTGATAATTTCTATAAAACAATGAACAAGTGCAGTTTATTAACAAAAATTACTTTGCTTCATGAGTTAGGGCACATACTTGACGATAAGAAAAGTCCTCCTTTAACTGGGTATGACATTGAGTTTAGTGCTGATCTGTTTGCTGCCAAGGCTTATTGTAAACTAATAGTTATTTGGCAGTTATTGAGGTATAGTTCACTATTTTCGAATGGTTTTTTAGAGACAACTGATCTAGGGTTAGTTAGTCTAAAAAAACAAGTTAAGATTAGAGTGGTTCATTTGATGAAAAGAATGGTTCTTTGGTGGAAGTAAACACCTTGGAAATCTATAGTACTCATATGTGATGTTGATTATTAGGATTACTATCGACCAAGGCTATTAAGAGTACTTAACTATGATTTTTATGATTTGCTAGTAGTGTAATCTAAGATTTATGGTAAATCACTCAAAAATGTTAAATCGGTCTCCAACACCGTCTACGGGAGTTCGATCCTCTCCGCCCCTGCCAATATAAAAATTTAAAGAAGCCATAAAATGGCTTCTTTTTTTTGTACAATGCATACTTCTAGACGGTGTTTGGACGGATGTGAACCGCCATACAAAATTACTTCGAACCCGCCCAATACTCTCCTACAATTTGATATGAAATGGCAGGTTAATGGGGCTTCCATTAGTTTAATTTGTGAATTCTAGACTATTTGATTTTAATCTATAATTTACAATGTATGATACTTTTGATAAATCAATTCTATCATAGTCCGAGTTAGACAATAGATTTGCTTTTTTGCCGATATTTATGGCGCTATTAATATCTCTATGCATTGTTTTTCCACAGTTTGAACATATATATATTCTTTGGGAGGGACTCATCTTTTTATGATTCCCACAATTAGAACACTTTTGAGTAGTATACCTTTCATTCACTATTATTACTTGTTTATTGTGAGTTAATGCAACGTATTCAAGTGTTTTTCGAAACTTACTTATAATTGTCTGGTTTATCATTTTTCTTCTCATTTCCTTATATTTTATGCCTTTTGGGGATGACGTATAATCACCTATAGCTATTGAATCATAGTTTTTGATTAGATAATGACAGATTGTATATAATGCACTTGATATTTGTGCATTTCTCTTATGATATACTGCTTGGAGTGCTTTATTGTATCTTGCCTTTGTTTTATATCCATTTTTAGATTTGTCACGCTTTGTTTTAAGATTATCGATGATTTTATCAAAGTATTTTATCTGATATAAGTTAGTGAATTCAAAACTTTTGCCAGTATTGTCAAAAGCTACAAATAGATTCTTGTGATTGGGGTCTAAAGCAATTACTTTATTAGTGATTGGGGAGGATAGTGTCTGATTATGTGCAATACATATAATCAAATAGAACTTTCTATACTTCTTAATTATTCTATAGTTTAGTATTGAACCGTTTCTTCGAGTGTTAATTTTTTGTGAGAGTTTTATATCTATATAAACTGAATTAACTTTATTACAAATATATGATGTTCCTAAAGGAACTCTCAGTATTTTTTTACCTATGGGAGCTTCTATATCACTTTTCTCATAGTATATTATGAACTTGTTTCTTTTTTGAGACTTATACTTAATGCAATATTTTGGATCATTTAAAAGTTTTTCTAACTCCTTCTTTACTTTAAACACTAAATGTCTGATTGTGCTAATGGGAAGTACATTGAAGTATTTTCGTTTATTTATGATTTCCTTTGAACCTTTGAGTAGGTATGAGACTAAAACAAAATTTTGCTTCTTTATTTCATCAAGATTATTAATGCATTTATCAACCAGTAAGTTATAAAACTTAACATTTAATCGTGATTGTGATTTTAAGATTTGTCGTTTTTCATTTGAAAGGATTAGTTCGACTTTTTGATTAATGATTATCATCATCACCCCCAGCTTTTGTAGTAATAGTACATATCAAAAGTTGGATTTTCTTTTTTTGATTGTAATTTTTTTCGAATCTAATTTAGACAAGGAACATGATATAATCATGTATGGAGGTGTATTATGAATATTTTGCTTTTTGGTGAGAGTTGTACCGGGAAATCAACAATAGCATCAGTGCTTGAAAAGGATCATAATATGGTGGTTTATACTGGAAAAGACTACTTAAGGTTATCTAAAAATCGTTTAGAGGCAAAGGTTATGTTTAGTGATTTACTATCAAACAGTTCTAACTCAATAATTTTTGTGGCTACAGAAAAAGAAGAGATTGAGTTAGTGCCTGATTCTGTTTTAAGAATTTTATTGAAAGCAGATTTGGATGTAAAGAAGGAAAGGTTTAGTATTCGCTTCAGAGGAAACTTGCCAAAACCAGTAGAATTAATGATTGAACGAAAACATGGCATGTTTGATAGTTATGATTATGATGAGGCTTTTGATAATAATGATGACACTAAAGATATTATATTGAAGATTTCCAAACTTATTGCGTAACATTGGACATAAATTATTAGTAAACAAAAAAGAGGCAATTTTGCCTCTTTTATATTTCAATTATGTCAGAACTTCTCATGATAACTACGTTATTTTTGAGTAACCTCTGCTTAAATTCTAATGGATTAGCTTGTATAACTGGAAAAGTGTTGTAATGTATGGGCACTGTTATTTGCGGTTTGATGAAGTTAACTGATTTAACAGCATCGCTGATATCCATCGTATAATTTCCCCCAATTGGAAGGAAGGCAATATCAATTTTCTCATCTTCTAAAAGTTTCATATCATATGTCAAACCGGTATCTCCAGCATGATATACCTTTTTACCATCAATATCTACTAAGAAGCCAGCCGGATTACCTCCATCAATAATTGTTTTTCCTTCGTGGTAACCACTTCCATGAACTGCTGGTGTCATTTTAACACGTCCAAAAGGGAAACTGTATGATCCTCCAATATGCATTGTGTGGATTTTGAGTTTTCTATTTTTTTGGTATAGGATACTTCCTAATTCGGCGTTACAGATAATTAGGCTATCATTGTTTAGTGCTATCTTTTCTGTGTCTCCGATGTGATCTCCATGAGCATGTGTAATAAAAATATGCGTAATACCTTCAATATCACTTCTGCTTTCAATGTATTGTGGATTACCTGATAGAAAAGGATCAATAAGAGCTTTGAATGATTTAGTCTCAATTAGAATTGCTGCATGTCCTAAATATTTTATTTTCATATTATGTCACCCTAACTTAGCTTTTTGTTGAAGTAGAAACCTTCAATTTCTATATCTTTTTCTTTTATGTAAATTTTTGCTGGAGATAAAGTATATCTAAGTTTCACCCATAGGTTTAGAGCTTCTGTTTTATCTATACTAGACCAACCACGAATCTGTTTAATTTTCTTGTTTCTAAAGTGAACTTCCGTTTTGTTAATGAATCTCGTAGCGATTCCTTGTTTTCGGTATTCTGGGATTACTTCAATAATATTAATAAATGCCTCTGTCTCATCTTTTAGTGGTTCTGGTAGTCTTTGTATGAAAGTAGATACAAAACCAATGATTTGGTTATTAACAGTAGCTACAAGACTAAAAGCTTCTGAATTAATAACCATGTGCTCTGCTTCTTTTTTACCAAAGTCAATCTCAATTTGCTCCTTGTGAGCAGTTGTACACGAAGATAGTACGATTCCTTTATCTTTGAAACGTTTATCTGTCGCTACATCAATTTTGAGCAGAGATCTAAATACAACTAAGAATAATGATGTGTATGCGAATACTACCATTAATGTGATTAAATCATAGTCGACGTATCCTTTGAAGAATTCGAACTCCTGACCTAACATGATATACATCATTAGTAAAGAATATACTCTAATGTAGAAGAAGAGAATCTTGTGATTGTATGTTTTGTTAACGATACTCTGAATTATATCAACTACTGTAAAGAAACCCATAAATATTGCAATAGTTGAAATTATGTCTTCATTGAAGTCGAAGAAATCTTGTAATGTTAACGCAATTATAAACGCAGCAGTGACATTGAAAATCTTGAAAACGTCTTTGAGTTTGTATAAGTATATTCTATAAATGTAGTAGGCAGTTATAGCAGCAACAACAATAAAGTGCAGAATATATATAATCCAATCAAAATCTCTATTTGGAGTACACATGTATGAGTATGTGAACCCACACCCAGTAATTAGTAACTGTAAATAATCAACAACCAAAAAAATTGGAAGTAGAAACCATAGTTCCCATACCGTTATTTTCTTTGAAATAAGGAAAAAATGAACAATTAACACAACTAATAAAACAAGATAAATTGTTACAATATTTTCGATATTCATTATGTTTTGGAATGTGTAAAAGTAAACTACGAAGTTACCAACTAAACCAAAAATTAAGTATTTTTGTTCTTGCCTATCAGGTAAATGTAGTTTCTTTTTATATATTAGGAAACCACACACTGATGTGATTAATGCATATACTATGATGTTAATAATTAGACTTACTATGTGCTCTTCAATTCTATTACCTTCTTTGTAAATTAACACTAATCCCCAAATGAATGGTGGAAGGATGAAAAATACATATGTAAGAATAAAATAGATTCTTTGTATTTTTTTCACGAGCTTTCCTCCTTAATTAATACTTCTTGATACATTAATTATAGTATATGTAGTGCAGTTTTTCTATTTTATTGTATTGAGAAGGAGAAAAACTATTATAACATTTGTAAGTATTTATGTGTTAGAAAATATATCTCCTTACATAAAAATGATATAATACACTTGGAAAGGAAGATATGTATGATAGATGATAACCAGGTTATAAGCTATATTTTGAATGGTAAAAAGGATCATTTTGCCGTCCTAATGAACAAGTATCATAATGAGATATTCTCATTTGTTTTTAACATGCTTGGAAATTATCAAGATACTGAGGATTTAGTTCAAGAGATTTTTTATAAGACTTACAAAAGTCTTAGGAACTATGATATGAAGAAATCACAGTTTAGGACTTGGCTTTATAGGATATCTTCAAATCATACTATAAACTATCTAAACTCATCTTACTATCGGCATAAATCAAGTGTTGATATTGATGATTTTGCTCAGAGGTCTAATATAGATCTTGAGGAGCAGTTAGTTAAAGATGATGATATAAATCGTATCGTAGCTGCGATGAAACGAGTATTATCAAAGAAACATCAAAGCATTTTTTCTTTGAGATACTTCTCAGGCTTATCTGTAAAAGAGATAAGTAAGGTGCTATCAATTTCTGAAAAAACTATATATAAGGCAATAAATACAAGTATTGCAAAGATTAAAAAGGAGGTGACTACTGATGAATAGGATTTCAAGAAAAGTTGATTATAAACAACTTGAAGAGGCAAAAGCAAAATCGGTTGATGTTGTTCTTGGAAAAATTAGAAATGAATCAAAAACTTACGGATTTAGATTTTATAAATATATGTTTTCTACATTGCTAGCCGTTGCGATATTGGTAGTAGTTATTACACTTCCTAGAGGTGATTATGATAATCCTAATATTATCTCTGCTTTTGAATCAGAAAGACTTGCTGAGATTACATACGTTGCATCTAGTTTCATTTCGAGTGATGTTGTAACTCAAAGTAGTTCTGTTTTGTTTCTATCTAATGAAGAGACAACAGAATTTGAGAATCATGATGATTTAATTAACTTCTACTTTGATACTCTTAAAGTATTTTTAGATAATGATGGTTTGGGTGATACAGTCCAAGTTGTTAATTTGTCTGATTCAGAATACGATCAGTTAATATCTTTTAGTATTGATAACGAGGATTACAACTTTTATATTACTTTAAAGGGTAATGAAATTTTGGGCAGTTTAGTTATTAGAGACTACGAACTAAGTTTATCGGGAGAAATTGAAGATGTAGAGGGAGAATTTAAGATTATTATTAATGCAACACAGGGAAATAGCTTTATCTCTTTGACATATATAACTGAAATTAAGAATGATACTGAAATTGAGTATAGTTTGATTCAAAATATAGATGGAATAGAGAAGAACAAGACTATCAAGCTATCCATAGAAGAAGATGAAAAGAAAGTTGAAATTAAGGATGGTAATAGTGAATACTCTTTAAAAAAGGAGTTTGATGACGGAAATTTCCAATACAATTTACGATATAGTATTAATGATATATCTGGTAATGCAACAATTAGTGAAGAAACTGATATAAATGGTAATCAAAAATATGTATATAATGTTTCAGAGCAGGGAAAAGAAGTAACAGTTGAACATGGGAAACCAGCTAATAAGAACGATAATGGTAATAATGGTGCAGGTAATTCAGGTAATCAAAGTAATAATTATAATGAGAAAATAACAGGATTTACTATTTAAGGAGAAAAAATGATCTTTATACTGTATATATTTATAAAGGAGTGAAAAAAATGAAAAAAGTAATATTATTAACACTTACATTTATTGGAGTATTTATGTTAGGAGCATGTAGCAATTCTGATGATAACTCAGATACTGAAATCTTATCTAGTGAGGAATCTTTAGCCACATTGTCATACTTATCAGCAGGTTTTATGGATTTTGAATCTACGCCAACTGTGAATAGTAGTATAGCATTTCTATCTGTTGGGAATAATGATTCTGACACCGAAATTGAAGAGGAACTAGATGAAGTCAATATTTATATAGATCGTTTAAAAGGATTGATTGATAATGGAGTAGATTCTTTTGGTTCTGTAGCTCAAGAAGATAGTGATAACGATTTGTATGAGTATAAACTTACCTTCACTGTGAATGATGAAGTATATATTATTTATTACAACATTGATGCAATTACATATGAGATGACAGGAGTAATTGTTATTGGAGAAGTTGAGTATGATTTTGAAGTAGTAGATAACATGCATGAATATCAGTATGAGTATGAACATCAAACAGGTGAGGTAAATCAAGACGATAACTCAAATGAGGAATCATCTGAAGATGATTTAGAAGAAAATGAGTCTAAAATGATATTAATCGCTAGAAACGGTGATGATATGATTAAGATTATGTACAAAACTGAAATAGAAGATGATGAAGAGACTATTAAGTTTGATATGGAGCAAAATATTGATGGTGTTGAGAAAGAGGTAAAACTTAAAATATCATCTGAAGCAGATAAGTATAAAATCATGATTGAAGATGGTGACGATAGATACACCTTTAAAAGAGATACTGAAAATGAGGAAGATGGAGAAGTAGTTTACAAGCTAAATTACCAAGTTGATGGTGTAACTGGAATGGTTAAAATCAAAGTTATAACAGATACAGAAGGTAATGTAAGCTATGATTATCACATTACTGAAGCTGGAAAGAATAAACATATTCAAAAAGATAAACCTAAATCAAAAGGGTTTGATGATGACGATACAGAAGAGAATGAGTTGTAGATAAAAAACCATGGATTAGCCATGGTTTTTTTATGTTGAACTTATATGTTATAATTACAATTAGAGGTGATTAGAGTGAAAGATAGACAAATAGTAAACCCACAAGAAATGAAACAACTAGACAAATTAACTATTCAGGAAACCAATATCACATCATATGATTTATTATACCAAGCTGGTACAGCGTTGTTTAATCATATCTTTGGAGAAAATTATCAAATTTCTAATGAATCAATTTTAGTTATTGCAGGTATCGGTAAAAATGGTGGAGATGCCTTAGTTATAAGCAAACATTTATTTGATAGGGGAATAGATTTCAAAATTATAGTAGTAGGGGAAGATAAAAATCAAGCAGATGAAACAAGTGTAATTCTTGAGAAGATTTTAAAAAATGGAATAAAAGTTGTTAGGGTTGATGATTATGGAAGTGTTAATGATGCTCGCGATCTAATTGATAACACATCATTAATTATAGATGGAATTTTTGGTATTGGTTTGAATAGAAAAGTAGCTGGATACCATAAAGAAATTATTGAACTAATAAATGGTAGTTATGCTAAAAAAATTAGTATTGATATTCCTTCTGGAATAAACGCTAATAATGGAGTAGTTGAAGGAGTTGCCGTATTAGCGGATGAGACTATCGTAATTCAGAATTATAAGCAAGGTAATTTGCTAAACGATGCACGTGACTATTGTGGAGAAGTAACTTTATTGGATGTTGGCATTCTCCAAATGTTATTTATGGAACCACAATTGATATTAAGTAAAGCTTACTTAAAAAACAAAATACCTAAAAGAAAACATAACTCATACAAATATAATTATGGAAATATTTTAACAATTGGGGGTTCAAAAGGAATGATGGGAGCACCTTTAATGTCTGCTTACACTTCCCTGCGTACAGGAACAGGGTTATCTCATGTTTCATATAATGAAAAGTATGCAAAATATATTAATAATGTATATCCTGAAATAATGGTTGACACATTTTCAGGAATTGAAGACATTCCATCTCAAACGCAGAATAAGACTGCAATTATTTTTGGGCCTGGGTTAGGAAAAAATGATGAGTTGAATCTAGAAATACTGACATATCTTCTTTCAATTGACACCCCTTTAATTATTGATGCGGATGGAATCTATTATTTGGGTCAAGTTATTCAGGATTATAGTGATAGAAAGAACATTATTATAACTCCACACAATAAGGAAATGGCGACTTTCTTAGATGTTGATATTGAGGAAGTCATAAAAGAACCTGTTCTTCTGTCAAAAAATATAGCACATAAGTACAATTTAACAGTTGTGCTAAAGGGGACTTGTACAATAATAACAAATAACGATGAAACTTATTTCTCAACTCATGGGAATCCTGGGTTAGCTACAGCAGGAACTGGGGATATATTGACAGGGATAATTGGTAGTTTATTAGGACGTGGATTTAGTCCAATTGAGTCATCTAAAATTGGTGTGTTGATACATTCTATTGCTGCTGATTTGGCATCTAAGGAATATGGAGAGGAATCATTAATTGCTAGTGATATCTGCAAGTATATTCCAAAGGTTTTAAAAAATATCTAATTAAAAAGAAGGATACATCAGTATCCTTTTTATGTGTTATAATTATGGTATAGTGAGGTGGTTTTATGAGAGTATTCATCGCAATTGAGTTTGAGGACCTAGTAAAAAGGTATCTAAAAGATGTGCAAGATATTGTCAAAACAACCACATATAATGGTAACTTTACACATTATACAAACTTCCATCTCACAATTAAGTATATTGGTGAAATATATAATGGTGAGTATGAAGAAATTTGTCAATGCATAGATGACATATGTTCAGTTACTTCACCTTTTTCTATTAAGATTGGTGATATTGGATATTTTCATAAGAAAACTGGAAATATCGTATGGGTTGGTGTTACTGATGGAAAAGATAAACTGAAATCTTTGTTTAGAAAAACAAATAAAGAGACTGTTTTATCTGGATTTAATTCAGAAGATAGAAAATACCGTCCTCATATAACTATAGGAAAAAAAGTTGTGTTTAGTAATGGTACTTATACAAATGGTTTACCGTTGTTTATAGATTCAATACCAGTAAAAGGATTAACTCTATTTGAGTCTAGTAGAATTGATGGTATATTAACGTATACACCTTTATATAGACAAAAATTTGGAGGAAGACATGAGTTATAAACAAGAAATTCAATTGAGATATTCAGATAGTGATCAAATGGGAGTAGTATATCATGCTAATTATTTTTCTTTCTTTGAACAAGGAAGAATAAAGATGTTAAAAGAGTTTGGAATAGATTACTACGAGATAGAGCAAAAAGGTTTTATTTTCCCTGTACGAGATGTTTCCTGTACATACTTGAAAAGTATCAGATTAGGTGAAAAAATTATATGTGAAACAAAAATGATTCGCATGACTAAAGTTAGAATGGATTTTGAGCATATTCTCTATAATGGCGATAATGAAGTCAAGGCTAAAGGGAATACTTCAATAATATGTGTAAGAAGAAGTGATTTTAGTATAAGTAAACTTGATTCTAATTTACCAAATGTATATAAATTAAAAGATCAACTAGAACTCTAGTTGATCTTTTTTATACCCAATCAATTGGAATATGAACATTATACATTTTTATGTAAGTATACACGTATTCCCCATTGTGAATTTTGTGTTTAGATAGAAGTCCCATATCAAACAGTTTGTTGAAGTAGTTTCTTATGGTTTGGTACTCAATACTTAATATAGAACTAGCTTCTTTTGCTGTTGATGTTATGTTTGAAAATAAGTAATGGTAAACTTTTTCTCCCCATTTTTTGTTCATTGCTGACATAGAAACTTCTTTATCAACTTCATAAATGCTTCTAATCTCATTTAGCTTCTTAATATTGTTGTCAAGTTGTTTAATAACTAGCTCTAGGAAAAATTTGATGTAACTTTCCCATTTTCCAGTTCTTGTATCCTTTAACTTTTTGATGTACATAAATTCGTTTTCTTTAATTATTTCTGACAGAAATAGTGATATATGTGTGTTTGTTTCAGTAAAAACTTGGATAGGAATTAGGATTCTTCCTAATCGTCCATTCCCATCGTTATATGGATGGATATTCTCAAACTGTGCATGAGATACAGCGGCATCGACAAATTTGTCCAAGGAATAGCTTTTATTGAAGTGTTTAACGTAGTTTGCCATAGCTACTGATATTTCAATTGGATGAGTAGGAACATATTCAGCTTCATATACAGATGTTCCCCTTCTTCCAATCCAAGATACTTTGCTACGGTATTTTCCAGGTGTTCTGTAGATACCGAGTTTAGTATTTAAGATGTCACGATGGATCTTGTTTAAATAGGACACTGATAATTTGAAGTTTGGGCTAATATATTTCTCGATGTTTGCTAATACGCGGTAGTAGTTTATTATTTCATTATAGTTATCATTATTAGTTTCATACTTGGCGAAATATAAGGCAGACTGTGAGATTTTATTTCCGGATAGTTCACAAGATTTGAAACTTTCTTGAAACATAAAAGGCTTAAGTAATAAGTGCTGTGGAATACATTGATACATTATTATTGCATTATATTTTCCGAATAGATCTCTGGCTTGGAGTAAAAGTCTCATCATCTCTAAATCATATTTTATTTCGATAGGTAAATCTGTATTATCATAAGGTTTCATATTATCACCGAGTATATTATATCCATTTATAGAATCAAAGCAAGACATAGCGAATAAATAATTTAAAAAAAGTAAAAAAAATATATTGAAGAGAATTCTATTTTATTTTTTTAAGTAAATATATAACAAAATTATTACTTTCTTTATTCATGTTAAATCCCTATAAATGGCTCTAATATTACTTTCAATATTTTTTAAATTATTATGTAAAAACAAGATAACGTTTACATTAGAATTTTGGATATTGAGATTGGTTTTTTTGTGATTTAAACTGTATGTGTAATTAAAAACGGAGGTAATATTATGGAAAAGAAAATCAGTAACGCATCTAAGATTGATCAATTAGTTATAAACGCTGAAAAAGCTCTAGAAGAGTATATGAGTATGAGTCAAGAAGAAGTGGATAAAGTTGTTCACGCTATGACTTTGGCAGGTGTTGATAACCACATGTATCTCGCTAAAGAAGCTATTAAAGAAACTAACCGTGGAGTATTTGAAGATAAAGTAATTAAAAATATATTCGCAACTGAATATATTTGGCATTCTATAAAGAAGCAAAAGACTGTTGGAGTGATTGATTCTAATGAACTAGAAGACTACGAAGAAGTAGCAGAACCGATTGGGATTGTTGCAGGGGTAACACCAGTTACAAATCCTACATCGACTACAATGTTCAAAGCATTAATTAGTGCCAAAACAAGAAACCCAATTATATTTGCATTCCATCCATCTGCTCAACACTGTTCTAGTGAATCAGCAAGAGTTTTATATGAAGCTGCAGTGAAGAATGGAGCACCTAAAAATTGTATTCAATGGATTACTTCGCCATCAATAGAAGCTACTAATCTACTGATGAATCATCCAAGTGTATCACTAATCTTGGCAACTGGTGGTAGTTCAATGGTTAAAAGTGCATATAGTGCTGGGAAACCTGCACTGGGAGTAGGGCCTGGTAATGTTCCTTGTTATATAGAAAAGACTGCAGAAGTTGAAAGAGCCTGTACTGATTTAATGTTATCTAAAACATTTGATAATGGTATGATTTGTGCCTCAGAGCAAGCAGTAATCGTGGATAAGGAAATCAAAACTGAGTTTGAATCATATATGAAAGATAACAACTGTCATTTCCTTACTAAGGAAGAGACTAAAAGTTTATCAGATTTTATGTTCCCTCTTCCTAAAAGAAATCTGAATGCTAGTGTAGTAGGAAATAGTGCTTATGATATTGCAAAAGCAGCTGGATTCACTGTTGACAAAGATACAAAAATCTTAATTGCAAAATTAACTAAGTTCGGAAATGAAGCACCAATTTCAAAAGAGAAATTATCTCCAGTACTAGCATATTATGTAGTGGATAGTACTGAAAAAGGATTCCAAGCAGCAAAAAATATGTTGGATATTGGTGGATTAGGACATTCAGCTGTAATTCACTCAAATAATAAAGAACTTTGGACTAAATATGGTGAAGAAATGAAAGTAGGAAGAATTATTGTTAATTCACCTTCATCTCAAGGTGCAATTGGTGATATTTATAATACAAATTTACCTTCGCTTACATTAGGATGCGGTAGTTATGGTAAAAATTCAACAACTTCTAATGTAAGTAGTGTTAACCTTATCAATAAAAAGAGAATTGCTAGAAGGAGAACTAATATGCAATGGTTCAAAGTACCACCAAGAATTTATTTTGAGCATAACTCAATTCAATATTTAGAAAAGATGAGAGATATCAGCCGTATATTTATTGTTACAGATAAAGTTATGGAAGATTTAGGATATGTTGAGAAGGCATTATATTATTTAAGAAAAAGACCAAACCCTGTCTCAATTGAAATTTTTAATGCTGTTGAACCAGATCCAAGTGTTGAGACAATTACACAAGGTGTAAAAGAAATGAATCGATTCAAACCTGATGCAATTCTTGCTTTGGGTGGAGGAAGTGCAATTGATGCAGCAAAAGGAATGTGGCTATTTTATGAGCATGAAGATACATCTTTTGATGGTTTAAAACTGAAATTCTTAGATATTAGAAAAAGATCTTTCCCATATCCAAAATTAGGTAAAAAAGCTAAATTTGTTGCAGTTCCTACTACATCTGGAACAGGATCTGAAGTAACAGCATTTAGTGTAATTACTGACAAAGAAAATGGAAATATTAAGTATCCATTAGCAGACTACGAGTTAACTCCTGATGTTGCAATTATTGATCCACAGTTCTGTTTGACAATGCCAAAAGCCATTACAGCAGATACTGGTCTAGATGTTTTAACACATGCTATTGAAGCATATGTATCAATATTGGCTAGTGATTACACAGATGCTTTAGCTTTAAAAGCTATTGAACTTGTATTTAACTATTTACCAAGAGCATACAATAATGGAGCAAATGATTATGAAGCAAGAGAAAAAATGCATAATGCATCAGCGATTGCTGGTATGGCATTTACAAATGCATTCCTTGGTATAAATCACTCATTAGCTCATAAATTAGGAGGGGAATATCACATTCCTCATGGTAGAGCAAACGCAATAATATTACCTTATGTAATTGAGTATAACGCATCTAAACCGACAAAATTTGCAGCCTTTCCAAAATACAAAAAATTTATTGCTGACAAAAAATATTATGAAATAGCTAAGTATTTAGGTTTGAAAGCAGACAATGTTGAACAAGGAGTCGCATCTTTAGTTAAAGCAATTAGAGATTTAATGAAAGAAGTTAACATTCCAAAAACAATTCAAGATTGTGGAATAAATGAAAAAGAATATATGACAAATTTAAACACATTAGCGACAAATGCATTTGAAGATCAATGTACAACCACAAACCCAAGATATCCATTAATCAAAGAACTAGAGGAAATTCTAGTTAAGGCATACAAATAATGGAAATTAAAGTATGTATCGGAAGTGCTTGTCATCTTAAAGGATCATATGAAGTTATTAAAGAATTTCAAAAAGTGATTCAAGAAAAAGGGCTTGAAGATAAAATAGTTCTTAAAGGTGCTTTCTGTCTAAATCATTGTACAGAAGCTGTATCTACAACAATTGATGATAATGACGTAATATCTATGGATACTGAAAAAGTGCGACCTCTAATTGATAAGATTATAGAGGAAAAAGAATGGAATATTTAAATTTTCATGAGGCGAATTGTCAGAACTGTTATAAATGTATTAGACAGTGTAAAGTTCAGGCAATTAAAATCAGTGAAAAGCAGGCAAAAATAGTCGCAGACTATTGTGTCGGTTGTGGGGAATGTTTTGATATCTGTCCTCAAAACGCAAAAAGCGTTGAGACAGACATCAAATACGTACAAGAACTAATCAAAAACAATGAAAAAGTAGTAGTATCACTAGCTCCTTCATTTCCAAGTTATGATAACCTAGTAAATCCAAAGCAGTTCATCACTGCTTTGAGAGAGTTAGGTTTTAGTCAAATAGAAGAGACAACAATTGGAGCAGTAAACGTATCAAAAAAATATGAAGAAGATTATTACAGTGATCAAAAACATGTAATTACATCAAGTTGTCCAACTGTTAATTTCTTAGTTGCTAAATATTTTCCTGATAAGGTGAAATACCTTAGTAAGGTCGTGTCACCAATGATGGCACATAATAAAATCATTAAAAAAAGAGAACAGAATGTTCATACTGTTTTTATTGGTCCGTGTATTTCAAAAAAAGAAGAAACTGTTGTTTGTACTTCTAAAGATTCTTGTATTGACGCAGTTATTACATTTGATGATATTAGAAACTTGATAAACGAGAGGGGAATTGATATTAATTCATTAGAACCTTCAAACTTTGATTATCAATCTCCTGCTACTACAAGATGGTATCCCTTATCTGGTGGTGTTGAAAAGGCAACTATTAATAAGGAAACTACTCGAAGAGTAATAAAGATTGATGGGATGAAATCATGTGTGAAATTTTTAGAGACACTTGATGATATCAATGATAAAACATGGATTGAAATGAATGCCTGTGAAGAGGGGTGTATCAATGGTTTTGGAAACTCTTTAAGTCCGCTTAGTTTACATAAGAAGATTGAGAATGTTATAAATTATATTGATAATGAGAACACTGAAAATGATTATAAGTATATTGATGTAGATATTGATTATAACTATGATTATATTGATTCAATAGAGAGACCATCATTTAATGAAAATCAAATTCAAGAAGTACTACATAAAACTGGTAAGTTCACAAAAGATGATGAGTTAAACTGTGGAGCATGCGGTTATGATTCTTGTCGTGAAAAAGCAATTGCCGTTCTTCAAGGTATGGCAGAAATTGAAATGTGTTTACCTTATATGAGAATGATAAATGAAGATATGAGTAATATGATTATTGAAAACACACCTAATGGGATTGTTGTTGTTAATAATCGTTATGAAATTGTCGAGTTTAATCCAAGCAGTGTAAATTTATTTATGCTTAGTAAGAAAAATGCTATAGGAGAATATGTTGGCGATGTATTAGGTGACAATATATTCTTAGAAATGGATCCAAATAGAACAAAACCATATGTCTTTAAGAGAAAATTTAAGAAAGTTGGAAAAACTATGATTGTAACTATGAAGTATATAGAGAATCATGACCTATTTCTTGGGATTTTTAAAGATGTTACAAGAGAAGAAAATCAAAAATTGAAACACAAGGCAATGAGTATTGATGCTTTAGAAATGGCTCAAAATGTTATTGATAAGCAAATGCGAGTTGCTCATGAAATAGCTTCATTATTAGGAGAAACAACAGCGGAAACAAAAGTTACATTATCTAAGTTAAAGATGCTTTTTGATGAAGATGGAAAATAGAGATTACTTTATTGATATAGCTGTTGATTCACTCAATAAACATAATGAAGAACTGTGTGGGGATCATGTTGAGATTGCTCAAAATGATTACTCAAAAATAATTGTCCTTTCTGACGGTCTTGGTAGTGGTGTGAAGGCGAATATCCTTTCAACCTTAACGTCGAATATCGCCATTACCATGCTCCGTTTAGGTAGTAATATTATTGAGGTTTTAGAAACTTTGGAAAAAACTTTGCCTGAATGTAAAGTTAGAGGACTTGCGTACTCTACTTTTACAATTATTCAATTATTTGATGATGGAAAAGTATATATTGTTGAGTTTGATAATCCTCAAGTAGTATATATTAGAAATGGAGAATTATTGGATTTAGATACAAGAAACATTAAATTTAAAGATAAGAAAATTACTGAATATACGACAACCTTTCAAAAAGGTGACGTAATAAGTGCATTTTCCGATGGTGTTGTACACACTGGTATTGGGAAATATATATATTTGGGATGGCAATGGGAAGAGGCTGTAAGAGTTTTAAAGAACAAATCACTGAAAGAGAAAAACGCAAAAGCGATATCAAAGGAAATAATTGATATCTGTAATGTCTTTTCAGGTTATGAACCTGGAGATGACACAACTTGTGTTGTTATTAAAATAAGAGATAGAGAGAATGTCGCTTTGTTTTCAGGACCACCTAAAGAAAAGGAAACTGATCAAAAGATTGTAAAGAACCTTTTAAGAACTATTGGAAAGAAAGTTGTATGTGGAGGAACTGCTGCTAATATATGTGCTAGATATATGAATGAAGAAATTCAAACGAATTTTGAATCATTGTCACCAAATATTCCACCTTACGCTATTATAAATGGTTTAGATTTAGTTACTGAGGGAGTCCTAACAATTAATAGGACAATTGAGATTATTAATGAATACAAAAGAGAAGACTTCAATTTGAATATCTTAAAGGAAAACAACGGGTCCAGTAAACTAGCGGATTTATTAATTAATGAATGTACACACCTAAGTTTACATATTGGAAACGCAATAAACCCAGCTCATCAAAATCCTTTTTTTCCAGATGAACTAAATATTAAATGGAAATCGACACTGGGACTAATAGAAGCGGTGAAAAGTCTTGGAAAAGAAGTTGAAGTCATAAAGTACTAGGAGAGACACATGGAATTTAAGTTTGAGTCGAATACTCAAGAGATAAAATATAAAGTCTTAAAAGAAGCAGCTAACATCGGGTTTCATGGAATTCAAGATATTAATAAAGAAGAGATATCTGAAAAAATAATTCCAGGACCAAAACCCCAGTTTAGATGCTGTATACATAAAGAACGAGCGATAATCAAAGAACGATTATCATATGCTCTTAATGAAAAGGATACAAATCATATAATTAAGGTTATTGACGAAGCATGTGATCAGTGTCCAATAAATCGTTACACAGTTACTGATTCTTGTCGTGGATGTATAGCACAATCATGTAAAAATACATGTCCAGTTGATGCCATTTACATGGTAGGAGGAAGAGCTTATATCAATCAACAAAAATGTATTGAATGTGGAAAATGTAAAAAGGCATGTCAGTTCAATGCAATTAGTGATACACAAAGACCTTGTCGAAGAGCATGTCCAGTTGATGCAATTGAAATGGATGAAAATAAGACAGCAAAAATAAACTACGATAAATGCATATCATGCGGACATTGTGCTTATAATTGTCCTTTTGGTTCAATAACAGATGTTTCATACATTTTGAATGTTGCAGAAGGACTTAGTCAAAACAAAAGTATGTATGCGCTGGTAGCACCAGCAATAAGTAGCCAATTTGATAACACAACTATTGGACAGATTACACATGCCTTGAAGAAAATAGGATTTAAAGATGTTATCGAAGTTGCTCTTGGAGCTGACATGATTATTAAAGAAGAGACAGAAGAGTACATTGAACATAGTAAAACTCATGATTTTATGACTACTTCATGTTGTCCTGCATTTGTTGGATTAATAGAGAACGAGTTTCCAAGTTTGGTAGCGAACATGTCTACAACAGTCTCACCAATGATCGCATTGGGTAGATTTGTTAAGTCTTTGGATAAGAATTCAACAACAGTTTTCATTGGACCTTGTATGGCAAAAAAAGCAGAAGCTAAACGACCTGAAATTGAAGATGCTATAGATTATGTTATTACATTTGAGGAGTTAAGAGCTTTGCTAGGAGCAAAAGATATTGATATAGCTGATATGCCTGTTGGATCATTAGACAATGCTTCATTCTTTGGAAGAATGTTTCCTGTAAGTGGTGGAGTATCATCAGCGATACAGGAATATATCTTATCTGAAGGGTATGATGCAGTTTATAAACCTGTAAAGGGTGATGGGGCAATGGAGTGTAAAAAAATCCTAAAACAAGCAAAACTTAAAAAATTAGATGCAACGATGATTGAAGGAATGATTTGTGAAAGTGGATGTATTGGTGGACCAGGATCAATAACACATCGTAAAAAAGACGCTTTCCAAGTGAAGAAGTATGCTCAAAATGCAAAAGAAAAAACAACAAAAGATAGCCTTCAAGTCATCGATACTTCGCTAATCCATTTACATAAAGCAAAAGTGTAGCAATTTATAGCTGCACTTTTTTTTAATGACACTTTTTCACTTTATCGCTTTACCGGTGTAAAGCGCTATGTTAAGCCATTTTCTTCTTTTGTTATCGCTTTCATTAGTGTATAATGAAGGCAACTTAATATAGAGGTGATTATTATGATTATTTTAAATGGTAGCGGATTAGATTTAGAGAAGTTTATTCGTGTTGCTAGATTCAATGAAAAAGTGCAAATTGGAGAAGAGCAAATTGCATTAGTAAATAAAGCTAGAGAATATGTTGCTCATGTTGTAGAAGCAGAAAAACCTGTGTACGGAATAAATACAGGATTTGGAAAACTAAGTGATGTTCCAGTTGCAAAAGCTGATGTCGCAAAATTACAGGAGAACTTGTTAAAGAGTCACGCTTGCGGTGTAGGTAATCCTTTAAGTGATGAAATAGTTAGAGGTATGATGCTGTTAAGAGTGAATGCTCTTATTCGTGGTAATAGTGGAATCAGAATTGAAGTTTTAGATAAATTGATAGAAATGTTAAATAAAAATGTTTGCCCTGTTGTCTTTGAAAAAGGAAGTTTAGGAGCAAGTGGAGATTTAGCTCCACTCTCTCATATGAGTTTACCGATAATTGGACTTGGTGAATGTTTCTATAATGGTACTAGAATGGAAACGAAAGAGGCCTTTAAGTTAGCTAAAATAGACCCGATTAAGTCTTTAGCAGCGAAAGAAGGATTAAGTTTAATTAACGGAACACAAGCTATGACTAGTGTTGGAGCAGTAACGCTATATAACGCATTTAGGGTTCAAAGGTTATCAAATATTAGTTTATCTTTAACAATGGAAGCCTTACATGGAATTATTGATGCATATGATGATAGAGTTCATCAAGTAAGAGGTCACAAAGGACAAATCCATGTAGCTAAGGAAGTTAGAGAAATCTTAAGTGGTAGTAAAAATATAACTCGCCAAGGTGAAGAACGAGTACAGGATGCATATTCTATTAGATGTTCTCCACAAGTTCATGGAGCAACAGTTGATGCTTTAGAGTTTGCGCGTGAAAAAATTGAAATAGAAATGAATGCTGTGACAGATAATCCAATTATATTTGCAGATGATGAAATAGCTATTAGCGCTGGTAATTTCCATGGACAACCACTTGCACTTGTATTTGATTATATGGGGATTGCAATAAGTGAAATAGCTAATATTAGTGAAAGACGATTAGAAAGAATGGTAAATCCATCATTATCAAATGGTCTTCCAGCATTTTTAGTGCCTAGTCCAGGAATAAACAGTGGATTTATGATTGTACAATATAGTGCTGCTTCATTGGTTAGTGAGAACAAAGTACTAGCTCATCCAGCTAGTGTTGATTCAATTCCAAGTAGCGCTAATCAAGAAGACCATGTATCTATGGGAACTATTGGGGCTAGAAAAGCACTCACTATTCTTGAAAACTCACAAAAGGTAGTTGCTATGGAAATATTCACTGCATGTCAAGCTATCGATTTAAATGGGAATATGAATCTTGGTATTAAAACCCAAAAAGCATATAATAAAGTTAGAGAATATATTCCATTTATTGATGATGATGAAATAATGTATCATCACATTCATAAAGTGGAAGAACTTATCTCAAGTGGTGAATTATACAATGCAATTTTTGAGGAGGTTAAATAGTGGAAAAGATAAGAGAATATAATTTAGGTGATATTTTCAAAGAATTACCTAAAAAGAAAGAGTTTCAAGAAGGAATAAGAAGAGCACCAAAAAGAGAGTTTGTTTTAACAGAAAGTGAAACTGAATTAGCTTTGAAAAATGCTTTGCGTTATATTCCTGCTAAATGGCATGAGGAGTTAGCCCCAGAATTTCTTGATGAGTTACTTACAAAAGGAAGAATATATGGATATAGATTCTATCCTGAAGAAAAGGTTTATGGAAAACCTATAGATGAATATGAAGGACAAACAACAGAAGGAAAAGCGTTCCAAGTAATGATTGATAATAACCTTGATTTTGCAATTGCCTTATATCCTTATGAGTTAGTAACATATGGTGAGACAGGGAGAGTTATGCAAAACTGGATGCAGTATCATTTAATAAAAAAATATTTATCGGAAATGAATGATACGCAAACACTAGTTATAATGTCAGGTCATCCTTATGGATTATTTGCTTCTTCAAAGACTGCTCCACGAGTATTATTAAGTAATGGTTTAATGATTGGACAATTTAATGATTCTGATAATTGGAATAGAGCGGCCCAACTTGGAGTTGCGAGTTATGGACAAATGACTGCAGGTGGTTGGATGTATATTGGACCTCAAGGAATTGTTCATGGAACATATTCTACTTTATTAAATGCTGGAAGAAGTAAGTTAGGAATTCCTGAAAATGAAGATTTAGCTGGTAAATTATTTGTTACTTCAGGTTTAGGAGGTATGAGTGGTGCTCAAGGAAAAGCCGTTGAAATTAGTGGTGGAGTGGGTATCATAGCTGAAGTTGATAAATCAAGAATTGATACTAGATATGAACAAGGTTGGGTTTCTTATGTTGCCTATACACCTCATGAAGCTTTCCAAAAAGCTCAAGAATGTATGCAAAATAAAGAGGCAATCGCAATAGCTTATTATGGTAATGTTGTAGACTTGTTAGAATACGCTGTTGAAGAAAATGTTCATATTGATTTATTAAGTGATCAAACAAGTTGTCATGCTGTTTATGAAGGTGGATATTGTCCTGTTGGAATCACTTTTAAAAGACGTACACAACTTCTTGGAAATAACAAAGATTTATTCAAAGAGTTAGTAGATCAAGGATTAAAAAGACACTACGAGGCAATTAAAACAATTTCCTCACGTGGAACTTATTTCTTTGATTATGGGAATAGTTTTATGAAAGCAATATACGATACTGGAATAAAGGAAATCTGTAAAAATAAAACAAATGATTTAGATGGCTTTATCTGGCCAAGTTATGTCGAGGATATTATGGGACCGTTACTATTTGATTTTGGATATGGACCATTTAGATGGGTATGTTTGTCAGGTAAGGATGAAGATTTACGAAAAACTGATCAAGCAGCAATGAATCAAATAGATAAAGATAGAAGATTCCAAGATTTAGATAATTATAATTGGATAAAAGATGCTGAAAAAAATAAGCTTGTTGTTGGTACAAAAGCTAGAATCTTGTATCAAGATGCTTACGGTAGATTAAAAATTGCTTTAAAATTTAATGAAATGGTTCGCAATGAAGAAGTTGGTCCAATTATGTTAGGAAGAGATCATCATGACACCGGTGGAACTGATTCTCCATTTAGAGAAACAGCAAACATTAAAGACGGTAGTAATGTTATGAGTGAAATGGCAACGCATGTTGCTCTAGGTAATGCTTCACGAGGTATGAGCCTTGTTGCCCTACATAATGGTGGTGGAGTAGGAATTGGTAAAGTCGTTAATGGTGGATATGGAATGGTTCTAGATGGAAGCGAAAGAGCTGATGAAATCCTGAAAACTGCAATGTTATTTGATGTAATGGGTGGTGTATCAAGAAGAGCGTGGGCAAGAAATGAGAATGCCTTAACTACTTCAAAAGAATACAACTCATTAGACAACAATTCAGAGATTACAATTCCATATTTAACTAATGAGTCATTCATAAAACAATTAGTAAAAGATAATTATAAAAAAGGTGGATTATAAAAATGGCGAAAATTGTACAATGTGTTCCAAATTTTAGTGAAGGTCGCGATCTAAATAAAGTTGAAGAAATAGTTAGTGTATTAAAAAATAAAGAAGGATTCAATCTTGTAAGCTATGAACCAGATAAAGATTATAACCGTACTGTAGTAACACTTTTAGGTAATCCTGACAAAATTATTGAAGCATTGATTCCTTTTACAGAAAAATGCCTAAACTTAATAGACATGAATACACAAAGTGGCGAACATCCTCGTATGGGGGCAATTGATGTAATTCCGTTTATTCCAATTCAAGATGTTGAAATGGAAGAATGTGTAGTGTATGCCAATACAATCGCAAAACTAATCAATGATAAATTTGATATTCCGATTTTTATGTATGCAGAAGCTGCAAACCAAAAAAGTCGTGTAAAACTTCCTAATATTCGTAAAGGTGAGTTTGAGGGAATGAAAGACAAAATTAAAGAAGATAAATGGGCTCCAGACTATGGAAAACAAGAAATCCACCCAACATTTGGTGTAATTGGAGTAGGAGCTAGAATTCCTTTAATTGCGTATAATATTGACTTAGAAACTGAAGATACAAAAAGAACCGGAGCCATTGCTAGAGCTATTAGATTCTCAAGTGGTGGATTTAGACATATTCAAGCAGGTCCAGTATTTTTGGATTCAAGAGGTCACACTCAAGTTACTATGAATATTCTTAATTACAAGAAAAACCCAATCTATAGAATCTTAGAAACTGTAAAGATGGAAGCAAAAAGATATCACATAAATGTACCTTCATGTGAACTAGTTGGATTAATCCCTAAAGAAGCCTTATTAAAAACAATAAAATATTACTTCCAAGTAGAAGAAAAAGAGTTTGATCCGAATATGTCATTAGAAGACATCACAAAATATAGTATAATGTATATAGGGTTTAGAGATTTTGATATCTCAAAAATAATCGAAGCCAATATTTAATAGGAGGTGCATTAATGCGCGCAGATACAGTTATTTACAATATCAAAGAACTAGTAACACCACATCGTTCTTTAGCACATCGTGGAGAAGAAATGTCACAAGTTGAAGTTATCAAAGATGCTTGGATAGCTATTAGAAATGGAAAAATTATTGATTATGGAAAAGGAAACCATTCAAAATACATTTCAGAAAACACATACCTACACGATGCAGAAAATTGTTTAGTAATACCTGGTTTGATTGATTCACATACACATTTAGTACACGGTGGATCAAGAGAAAATGAGTTTAAAAAGAAACTAAAAGGTATACCGTATTTAACAATCCTAAAACAAGGTGGAGGAATCTTGTCTACTGTAGAGGCGACAAGAAAAGCTACTACAGAAGAGTTGTTTAATAAAGCTAAAAAATCACTAGATGAAATGTTGTTGCTTGGAGTAACTACCATAGAAGCAAAAAGTGGTTATGGATTAAACTACGAAACTGAGTTGAAACAATTAGAAGTAGCTAAGAAACTTAATGAAATACATCCTATCGATATTAATTCAACATACTTGGGTGCACATGCAATGCCTACAGAGTTTAAAGATAATCGTAAAGAATATATTGATTCATTGATTCATGATATGGCTTTAATTAGAAATAATGATCTAGCTGAATCAGTTGACGTATTTTGTGATGAAAATGTCTTTACACTAGAAGAAACAAGAAAAATCTTAACTGAGGCAAAAAAACTTGGGTTCTTCTTACGAGTTCACGCCGATGAACTAGAATCAAATGGTGCAGCAGGATTAGCTGCAGAACTTAATGCATCGAGCGCTGATCACTTAATTGCTGTTTCAGAAGAAGATATAAAGAAACTTGCAAAAAGCAAGACAGTAGCAAATTTACTACCAACAACATCATTTTACTTGAATAAGGATTACGCTAATGCCCGAAAAATGATTGATGAGGGATGTATTGTCTCAATATCAAGTGATTATAACCCAGGAAGTAGTCCAAGTGAAAATTATCAATTTTCACTACAAGTCGCTGCGAATAAATTAAGAATGAAACCAAAAGAAGTTCTTATTGCAGCTACGATTAATCCTGCTTATGGATTAGGAAGAAAAGAAATAATTGGAAGCATATCAAAAGGTAAAAACGCCGATATCGTAATTATGGATGCTCCAAACTTAGATTATATAATGTATCACTTTGGAATAAATCATACAAAAGACGTCTTTAAAAATGGTAAATTAGTAGTAAAAGATCGTCAAATAATTTAGGAGAGATTATGAAATTAACAAATTTAAAGATAACAGAGTTTATCAATGAAGTAGATTCAAAAAGCCCTGCACCAGGTGGTGGAAGTGTTAGCGCATTAGCAAGTTCTTTAGGGGTTGCATTGTCTCGTATGGTAGGACATTTAAGTGTTGGAAAAAAGAAGTTTAAAGCCTTAGATGAGGAAATACAAGTGGAGTTTAGAAATACCATCGAATCACTAGAAGCAATTAAAGAAGAACTAGTTGATTTAATAGACAAAGATACAGAAGCTTTTAACTTAATTATGGCAGCTTTTAAATTGCCGAAAGAGACTACAGAGGAAAAAGCTCATCGAAGTTTAAAAATTGAAGAAGGAACACTAGAAGCAATAAAAGTTCCCTATCGAGTTGCAGAGATTTCCCTAGATGCTGTATCTAAGTTCAAAATAATTAAACAATATGGTAATAAAAATACATTGTCTGATTTAGGTGTAAGTACACTTATGCTTTCAGCTGGAATTGATGGAGCCTTAATGAATGTGAAAATCAATTTACCAGGAATTACAGATGAGGAAACAAAGGCCTTCTATACTAAAAACGTTAATGATATTTATGAAACTAATCATCAGTTACGTGATGAAATTGTTGAGGATATTTTTAGTAAACTATAAGCAAATAAAAATGATTAAGCCAATAACGCCTAATCATTTTTTTAACTCATTTTTTATAATATCTTCAACAATAGGTTGACATAAACCACAACTAGAACCTGCTTCAGTAGCTTGTTTTACAGAAACAAAACGTCTTCTACCACTTTTGACTGCTTTACGTATTCTTCGCTCAGTAACTTGTTTGCATACACACACAACACCATCAACTTGAGCTTGTTTTTCTTTTTGCTTTTTATATAGTTCTCTTTTATCCATTAAATCACCACATTTCATAAAAATAATGTATAATACAAGTATATCATATCACAAGAAAAGGATTGATTATATGAGTAAAAATGCTTTTGTAACATTTATAATTAGAAACGACTCCTATTTACCTGGAGCAATGGTCTTTGCTTATGCTTTAAGACTACAAAAAACAAAGAATGATTTAATATGTATTGTCTCTGATAATATATCAGAAAGAGCTATAGAATCACTTCAAGTTGTATATGACGACGTTTTAGTTATTAATGAGGTTTATGTCCCTCATGAAAGACGTCACGAAAGACAAGATAGACCTTTTCTATTTTCGAGATTTAATGCCTTTCGTCTTGGAAAAGACGGAGATTTAGGTAAAAATTATGATAAAATAATTATTGCTGATTGTGATCATTTACCGCTATGTAACTTTGATTCACTATTTGATTTAGAAGCACCAGCAGGGATAATCAATGAGAAGAAAGAATACTGTATGCAGTATGAAAATGGGAAGTATATTATTCCGAAAAGTGTTGATATAGATGGGACATGGAACTGGCATGATATTTATAGAAGTGTTCCACATGGAACATTGATTCCTAAAGAAGTAACCGATCGAATCCACAATGATAAGGAAAATTTAGGTGTCAATACCTCAATATGTCTATTCAATCCAACAATGGACCTTTATAAATCAATTATGGATGATTTAGCTGAACCAAAGTGGCAAGAGGAAATATCCACATATGATTGGCCTGAGATGCAATATATAACTGTAAAACTTAGTGGAACATGGACAAATGTTGATCTCCGTTTTTCATCATTTAATGGTTATCCAAAAATAGATGTTCTATACGGAATTCACTTTGCTGGATTAAAACCCTGGAGTATTAAAAATAAAAGTGTTAAATCATTTGGAAAGTTTGAAGATTATCAGTTGTGGAACCATACTTATGTACGTATGATGAAAGATAATCCGGAGTTACATGAGCACAAGAAACTTGTGAGAATCAATGATTTTATAGAGAATATGTTACAAGATAAAAAGTATCAGTTTGGCAAAAGAAATCTCCAACAGCTCCAACATTTCTTTAAATAATGAGTCTCCTATATGGAGGCTTTTTTTGTTATTTGGCAATTACCTTGACAGATAGAGTAATTGATGATAAATTATTATGTGTGATATAGTAATCACATAGAGTAATTTTACAGGAGGATTTTTGACATGAAAAAAACATCTTTAGGAGAGTTAATTGCAAATGCAATATCCCATGGAGTTGGGGTAATATTCGCCATTGTAGCACTAATTTTATTATTGGTACAATCCATAGGAGTAGCGGAAGTTTTATCTAGTGTTGCATTTGGAGTATCAATGATCGTCTTATATTTATGTAGTACACTCTTTCACTCATTTCCAGAGAAGATGAGACGTGTTTTTACAGTTTTTCAAAGGTTAGATCATTCAAGTATTTTTGTTTTAATAGCTGGGACTTATACACCATTCTTGGTTTTAACAGTTAATAGTACTAAGGGTTATATTTTACTTGGATTCTTATGGGTGATTACTATTTTAGGAATTATATTCAAATCAATTTGGATTAAAAAATATCAGAAAGTTCATCTAGCAATATACTTATTAATGGGATGGAGTGTATTACTAGTTTGGAATGATATGATCTCAGGTTTAGGAGATAGTTTTATATATTTATTAATGGGAGGACTTAGTTATACATTAGGTGTTGTATTTTATGTTGCGAAGTTTAAGTATCAACACTTCATTTGGCATCTATTTGTTCTCGGAGGAAGCGTATTTCACTTTATTGCTGTGTGGATAATAATAACACATTAGGAGAGATTAAAATGAAATTTAGAATTGTAGTTGATAGTACAGTATATCTATCACCAGAAGAAATTGAAAAATACAAGATTAAAGTTGCTAGTTTAAATATTATGCATAAACAGGAAACAGTTAAAGAGTTAAGTGTTGATGTCGATTATGTCTATGAGAAACTAGATGCAGGACATCATCTAACAACAAGTCAACCATCACCTGGTGAGTTTCTTGATATTTATGAAGAACTGTTAAGTGAAGGTGCTGAAAAGATCTTTGTTATATGTTTAGCAGTACCACTTAGTGGGACACATCAAAGTGCTAACTTAGCACGTAATATGTTAGACGATCCAAATATTGTTCACATTTTTGATTCAAAAATGGCTGCCTTTGGTAATGAAATGAATACGTTGGAATTAGCTGAGATGATTGAAGCAGGTGCAAGTGAATCAGAAATTATTAAGAGAATAGGTAACCTAAATAGTACATCAAATTTAATTTTCACTATTGAAAGTCTTCATTATGTTGCTAAATCAGGACGTTTATCAAAAGCGAAAGCATTGATTGGAACAGTTTTAAGAATGAAACCTTTAATTAAGATGGTTGAAGGTAGACTAGACTTATACAAAGCAGAACGAACACATAAAAAAGTTGTTAGAGATATAATTAAATCAATGAAAGAGACAACAGAAAACGCTAATAAAATTATTGTTAGAGTACTAAGTAAAAATAGTCTTGAGCAAGCAAGAGCTTTAGAGCAAGAAATAAGAGCAACATTCAAAAATATAAAAGTTACATTTAATGAATACTTAGGACCGGTATTTAGCTTACACCTAGGAAAAACTGGTTACGGTGTGTCATGGTGTACTGAATAGGAGAATATTATGGGAAAATATGCAATGTTGATAGATAGTACAGTTTTTCTATCCAAAGAAATGATTGAGAAAAATAATATTCCAGTAGTATCTTTAAATGTAGTTGATGGTGTCGAGTCATATCATGAAGTTGATGTTGACGAGAACTTCATCTGGAGTATGCAAGATAAAGGAACAAGTTGGAAAACAAGCCAACCAGCACCTGGTGATTTTTTAGATGCTTATAATAAACTTATTGCTGAAGGTTATGACAAAGTATTCTGTGCACTATTATCAAAAAATATATCTGGGACTTATCAAAGTGCACTTCTAGCTAAAAATATGTTAGATGAACCAGATAAAATTCATATTTTCGATACAATGTTATGTGCATATGGTGTTGAAATGATTGCAATTGAACTACTTGAAATGATTAATAATAAAAATACAGAAGATGAAATAGTTACAAGAATAACAAATATTATTGAATCATCAGGACAAATGTTTACTGTTGAAAATTTATTTTCTCTTGTAAAAGGGGGAAGATTAAGTTCTACACGTGCAGCAATAGGGACTGTGTTGAGAATAAAACCAGTTATAAAAGTTATTGATGGTAAGTTACAGTTAGTTAAGAGTGAAAGAACACATAGGAAAATTCATTCTTATATGATAAAAAATATCCATGAGTCATTGCAAGGTAGAAAAAAACTAACCTTTTATATTACAAGCCAACATTCAGATGAAAATACCCAGATGGTAAAGGAGTCTCTTTTAAAAGAATTTCCAGGAAGTAAAGTAACATCTACAAGGGGATTAAGTCCGGTTTTCTGTATCCATGTTGGAAAAAAAGGATATGGGATTAGTTGGTTCTCAGAATAATATAAATCACCTCAGGGTGATTTTTTTATTGTAAATTATTTGAAAAGTAGTTATAATCAACTTGATTTTGTTTTAAAGGAGTGTCGAGTATGAAAGTAGCTATTATTACTGATAGTACTGCAGTAATGAATGAAAAATACGTACAGGAAAATGACAATTTATTTGTTGTTCCCCTACAGATTTTAGTTAATGATGACGTTTATAAAGATGGTGTTGATATAACACCTAGTCGTTTTTTTGATCTAATGGATGAAGTTGAGGTCCTACCATCTACTTCACAACCATCTGTTGGAGATGTTTTACAATTGTTTAAAGAACTGAAAAAGATATATGATGAAATATTATATATAACACTAAGTTCAAAAATAAGTGGGACATATCAAACAGGAATGTTAGCTAAAAATGAGATGAGTAATATTAAAATTGAGGTTTTTGATAGTTTGAATACCTCTGTTATTCAAAAGGCAATGACTGAGAAGGCGATTGAAATGGCTAACCAAGGCGAAAATGTGGATAACATCATCAATGCTTTAGAAGGTATGAGAGACAATAGTAGTATTTACTTAGTTGTTGATGACTTGAAACATCTAGGTAGAACAGGAAGAGTAAATAATTTAAGCGCTGTAGTTGGAGCTCTTTTGAAGATTAAGCCAATACTTTGTTTTGAAGATGGATTTATAAATCTAGCAAAAAAAGTTAGAACATTGAATAAAGCTCATAATGAGATAGTTGATATTCTCGACAGTTCAGAAATTAAGGAGTCATCAAAAATTATGATAGCCCACGCCAAGGGGTGGAATCATCTCGAGAAATTAGAGTCTCAAATACTTGAAAAGTATCCTGATAAGACTATTGAAGTAAGCGAGTTATCACCAGTTATTAGTGTTCACACAGGACCTAATACTGTGGGAATTGCTTGGATAAAATAAAAAGTCACAAAATAAAGTGAACCCCATTTAGTGGACACTTAATAAAAAAGTAAACATCTTCATACTATAATAAGAGTATGGAGGTGTTTTTATTATGTCAAAGAAATGATTTTCTTCATAAAAAAAGTAGCTATTTAGTCAATAACTATGACATCATAACAACAGAAACTCTTGATTTAGAAGCAATGCTTCAAAATAAGTATTTTAGTAAGAAAATCATAGACATCAGTTACAACAGATTTCTTTCCTACTTGAAGTATAAGTGTGAAGAAAGAGGTACAGTATTTCATCAAGTTGATAAGTATTATCCATCAAGTAAAATCT